>Ga0182030_10000017_pt1 | contig 205590 bp, 175 predicted proteins | sample 812S3MmetaG_FD_121299 | JGI IMG/M metagenome (GOLD analysis project Ga0182030, IMG submission 121299) | Permafrost microbial communities from Stordalen Mire, Sweden - 812S3M metaG (Illumina Assembly) | ecosystem: Environmental > Terrestrial > Soil > Wetlands > Permafrost | place: Sweden...
CAAGCCCTTTTTCGACAGGACCGTCGTAATGGCCGCCGTCAAGGTGGTCTTTCCGTGGTCCACGTGGCCGATTGTTCCGATATTCACATGCGGCTTCGAGCGTACGAATTTTTCCTTCGACATAGATACCCCTCCTCATCCACCCCCTAGGGGCGGGTTTAAAATCAGCCCTTCACTTTTGCGATAATTTCCTGCTGAACCGACTTTGGCGTTTCAGCATAATGAGCGAATTGCATGGTATAAGTGGCTCGCCCCTGAGTCATTGAACGCAGATTCGTTGAGTAGCCGAACATGTCCGACAAGGGAACTTTGGAGCGGATCGTCTGCATCGTTCCACGGAGTTCCATTCCTTCAATTTTCCCCCGCTTAGACTGCAAGTCACCCATGACCGGGCCCATGAAATCATCTGGAGTCACAACCTCCACATCCATGACCGGCTCCAGAATGATGGGATCGGCTTTTTTCATAGCTTCTTTAAAGGCCATCGAAGCGGCAATTTTAAATGCCATTTCATTGGAGTCGACCTCATGATAAGAACCATCGGTTAACGTCACCTTGAAATCGACAACAGGATAACCAGCGAGAACCCCTGTATCCTTAGCCTCGTTAATTCCTTTTTCTACTGCAGGAATATATTCCCGGGGAACCGTACCGCCTACGATGGCATTGACGAATTCAATACCCTTCCCGGCCTCTTGGGGTTCCATCGTGATATAGACATGTCCGTACTGCCCCCGTCCACCCGTTTGACGAATGTACTTTCCTTCCGCTTCCACGGTTTTTCGGATAGTTTCCCGATAGGCCACTTGGGGTTTGCCCACATTGGCCTGCACATTAAATTCCCGCATCATACGGTCAACAATAATTTCCAAATGAAGTTCGCCCATGCCGGCGATAATCGTTTGGCTTGTCTCTTCATCCGTTTTGACTCGGAACGACGGATCTTCCTCAGCCAGCTTGCTTAATGCCATACCCATTTTTTCTTGGTCAGCCTTGGTCTTTGGTTCAATGGCGATAAAGATAACCGGGTCAGGAAATACCATTCGTTCCAAAATGATGGGTTTGTCTTCCGCACATAAGGTATCACCCGTGGTAATAGCCTTTATTCCAACAGTCGCTGCAATATCACCCGAATGCACCTCTTTTATCTCTTCGCGTTTGTTGGCGTGCATTTGGAGAAGTCGGCCCACCCTCTCACGGCTTCCCTTGGTCGAATTGTAGACATAGGAACCAGTGGACAAGGTTCCAGAGTACACACGGAAATAAACCAATTTTCCGACATGGGGATCGGTCATGATTTTGAAAGCAAGAGCTGAGAATGGAGCATCATCTCGCGTTTCACGAGTTTCTTCTTCATTCGTATCAGCGTTATGTCCTTTGACAGGAGGAATATCAACAGGCGAAGGGAGATAGTTCACCACAGCATCCAAAAGGGGTTGAACGCCTTTATTCTTGAAAGCAGAACCACAGAAAACAGGATTAAACTTGTTTGAAATGGTTCCCTTGCGAATACAAAGGTTTATCTCTTCCGATGTAATCTCATGCCCATCCAAATACTTTTGCATAATTTCATCGTCATATTCGGCAACCGCTTCAACCAGTTCATGTCGGTATTTTTTTGCTTGCTCCAAATACTCAGCCGGTATTTCCTCAATCTCAAACTTCGCACCCAAAGAATCATCCAGCCACCTGTATCTTTTCATCTCCACTAAATGAATAATGCCGTCAAATTTTTCCTCAGCGCCCACCGGTAAAGTCACGGCATGGGCATTGGCGTTCAATCTTTTTCGCATGGCTTCGATGGCGCCGAAATAATCACCGCCAACGCGGTCCATTTTATTGACAAAGGCAATGCGAGGAACACCGTAACGGGTTGCCTGCCGCCATACAGTCTCCGACTGAGGCTCAACACCCTCCACCGCTCCAAATACGCCAATAGCTCCGTCCAAAACCCGCAAAGATCTCTCAACTTCAATAGTGAAATCAACGTGTCCCGGGGTATCAATGATATTGATGCGGTTGTTTTGCCAAAAACAGGTGGTGGCGGCAGATGTAATAGTAATTCCCCTTTCCTGCTCTTGGGGCATCCAATCCATCGTGGCCGTACCATCATGGACTTCGCCAATTTTGTGGGTACGGCCAGTATAAAAAAGAATACGTTCGGTAAGTGTCGTTTTGCCTGCATCAATATGCGCCATGATCCCTATATTGCGCGTTTTGGACAGGGGAATAGGTCTTGCCACGGGATTACCTCGGAATTACCAGCGATAGTGGGCAAAAGCTTGGTTAGCTTCCGCCATTTTATGGGTGTCTTCTTTTTTCTTGATGGCCGTACCTTGGTTTTTAAAAGCGTCGGCAAACTCAGCAGCCAGTTTTTCAGCAATTGTTTTTTCTTTTCGTGCCCTTGCCGCAGTCAAAATCCATCGAATGGCCAATGAAGTTCTTCGTTCCGGTCTAATTTCCACGGGCACCTGGTAGGTAGCTCCGCCCACACGGCGGGATTTGACTTCCAATACGGGTTTAACATTATCAATTGCGGTTTTAAAAACATTCAGGGCACCTTCACCGTGTTTTTGCCCCAAAACGTCCATGGCGCCGTAAAAACTTCGGGCCGCAACCATCTTTTGCCCGTGATACATCATGGAATTAATAAATTTAGTAACCAATTTGTTGTTGTAGCGGGAGTCGGCCTCAACCTCTCTTTTGGCTGCGACTTTTCGGCGGGGCATTTCGTTTCTCCTTAAGCTTTGACGGCTTTAACAGCCGCATCTTTTTTGGGACGTTTCATTCCATATTTTGACCTGCCCTGTTTACGATCGGCCACGCCTGCCGCATCTAAGGTTCCGCGTACGATGTGGTAGCGAACGCCCGGAAGATCCTTCACACGGCCACCGCGGATTAGGACAATAGAATGTTCTTGGAGGTTATGGCCCACTCCAGGAATGTAGCAAGTGACTTCCATTCCATTTGTCAGTCTAACACGGGCAATTTTGCGAAGGGCCGAGTTTGGCTTTTTAGGCGTCATAGTCGCCACTTTGACGCACACCCCACGCTTTTGGGGACACGCCTTGAGGGCCGGTGATTTAGTTTTATGCTTGCTTTTAGCCCGTCCAAACCGAACCAATTGATTGAGAGTCGGCAAATCTTCCTCCAAGTCGCTCGTTAAAAACAAAAAAGGCAAAGACAGTGAACTCCGCCTTTGCCTCGGGAACAACACGAAACTGTCCGGATAAATGCCTCCGGTGAATCGTTAAGCAAAGCCCTCCTCTAGCTCACCATTTGAAGAATCAATTAATCTTCTTCAAAGGAGGAATTTCTTCACTTTTTCAGCCCAAATGCCGGTCAAACGCGGACGGCTAAGATACCTAAAGGCCTATGCCTGGTCAAGGCTTTTTTTCTCAGAAAGCTCAGATTCGCCTTTAAATTCACCTTCATCCAAACTCATTTCCGCGACAGGCGGAGCCGAGGTGATTCCAGCAGGTAAAGCTTCTTCGGGTTCGTCCACATCGATCGTTAAGGCGCGATAACTTGGGCTTCCGGTTCCGGCAGGAATCAAATGCCCCATAATCACGTTTTCTTTCAGGCCGCGCAAATCGTCGATTTTCCCTGATACTGCCGCTTCGGTTAATACCTTCGTTGTTTCCTGAAAACTCGCGGCAGAAATAAAACTTTCTGTACCAAGCGAAGCCTTCGTGATACCCAAAAGAATGGGACGAGCCGTTGAGAGTTTTTGATCTTTATCTAATACCCTCTCGTTTTCTTTCTTGAATTTGGCTTTATCAACCTGTTGTTTGGGAAGGAATTCGGTTTCGCCCGGTTCTTGAATGACGACTTTGCGCATCATTTGACGGACAATGACCTCAATATGTTTGTCATTAATACGAACCCCCTGAAGGCGGTAAACCTCTTGAACCTTGGACAAAAGATATTCCTGAACGGCCGCCTCTCCCTGAACTTCTAAAATGTCATGAGGGTCTACCGCTCCGTCCGTTAACGCGTCACCAGCTCGAACGAAATCGCCCTCGTGGGTGTTCATATGCTTGCCATAAGGGATGGAATATTCTTCTTCCACTGATTTTTTGCCTTCTGTGTTGGTTAGGATGATAGTTTGATGTCCCTTGGAAGCCGTTCCATAGGTGACCGTCCCACCAATCTTGGCTATAACCGCTGCGTTTTTGGGCCGTCTCGCTTCAAAAAGTTCAGCCACCCTGGGAAGACCACCCGTGATATCGCGGGTTTTGGATATTTCCCGTGGAATCTTGGCAAGCACATCGCCTGCCATTATTTTATCCCCGTCAATGACGTTAATAAGAGACCCGGTAGGAAGCCGGTAGCTTTTCAAGGCCTCTCCCGTTTCCGGATTCATAATCAGACAACGGGGAGAAAGATTCTCATCTTTATATTCCATGATTGCTCGTTCCATAAGCCCTGTCGATTCGTCAATTTCCTCCCTAACCGTGACACCACGTATAACATCTTGAAGCTTAACGGTTCCCCCAACCTCCGTGAAAATGGGAACCTTGTAAAGATCCCAATGGGCAAGAAGTTGTCCCTCTTTTACCGTACCATCCTCTTTCACTTTGAGGGCGGAACCGAAAGGAACCACGAAGTTTTCCATCGCCCTACCTTTTTCGTCATAAACGGAAATTTCACCGTTTCGATTCAGGACGATATATTCCTTGTTGCGGTTTTCTACCAGTTTCAAATTATGGAAACGAACACGTCCATTCTTGGTAGATTCTATTTTCGATTGTTCCAACGCGCGACTCGCCGCTCCACCCACGTGGAAGGTCCGTAGGGTGAGCTGTGTTCCCGGTTCGCCAATGGACTGGGCCGCGATGATTCCCACCGCTTCACCGATTTGCACCAAACGGCCATTAGCCATATTGACGCCATAGCACTTGGCGCAGACGCCCCGTTCTAATTCGCAAGTAAGTACAGAGCGAACACGAATTTGTTCAATGCCCGCTTCTTCAAGCTTTTCGCCAATTTCCTCGGTTATAACTTGACCCGATTTCACAATGACTTCGCTGGTCAATAGGTTGGCGACATTATCCACGGCGATACGCCCCGCGATGCGATCCTTCAAAGGTTCAATAATTTCGATTCCTTCTTTAATAGCACCAACCCGGATCCCATTCACGGTTCCGCAATCATCAGCATTAATAATAACTTCCTGGGCCACATCCACCAACCGGCGTGTCAGGTAACCCGCATCAGCGGTTTTCAAAGCCGTGTCGGCCAAACCCTTTCGAGCACCGTGAGTGGAAATAAAATATTCCAAAACCGTCAATCCCTCCCTGAAATTCGCCGTAATAGGCGACTCGATGATTTCGCCGATGGAACCAGTGATTTTCTGAAGCGGCTTGGCCATCAACCCACGCATACCGGCCAGCTGACGAATCTGCATTTTGGAACCACGAGCTCCCGAATCGGCCATCATGTAGATCGGATTAAAACCATGCACATCTCGTTTGAGATTCTCAAACATGACTTCAGCAATTTCATCAGTGGTATGGGTCCATATATCGATGACTTTGTTGTATCGTTCACCCGCAGTTATGATTCCCTTTTTGTACTGATTTTCTATTTCAGCCACTTCCTTGTAGGATCGCTTTAAGATCTCGGGTTTGTCCTTTGGAATTTTCATGTCTTCAATTGATACCGTGATCCCAGCCCGAGTGGCAAACCGGAAGCCAATATCCTTGATATCATCCAGGAGCTTAACGGTTATATCCTGACCTAGTTTTTCATAAGAAAGAGCTACAAGATCACCCAGTTCTTTCTTGGTCATGACCCGGTTGACGTAAGGCAGTCCCGAAGGAATAATTTGATTAAAAACAACCCGGCCAACCGTGGTATCAATCAATTTGGCGTTGCGGCGAACTTTTATTTTCGCGTGGATGCCGACCTTTTGTTCTTCAAAAGCGATGATTACTTCTTGGGCATTGGCGAAAACTTTCCCTTCCCCCACATCTCCCGGTTTTTCCTTGGTCAAATAATAAGAACCAAGGACGATATCCTGAGTGGGAGTCACGATGGGCCTACCATTGGAAGTGGAATTGATGTTGTTAGTGGACAGCATCAAAAAGCGGGCTTCCATCTGCGCTTCGCTCGAAAGCGGAACATGAACCGCCATCTGGTCCCCGTCAAAATCCGCGTTGAACGCAGTACAAACCAGGGGATGAATTTGAATCGCTCGACCCTCGATTAAAACAGGTTGGAAGGCTTGAATCCCCTGGCGATGAAGGGTCGGTGCGCGATTGAGAAGAACATGATGGTCCCGAATAACTTCGGCGAGAATATCCCAGACTTCAGGTTTCACTCTTTCAACCATCTTGCGGGCGCTCTTGATCGTGTGAACATAACCACGATCCTCAAGTTTTTTGATAATGAAGGGTTTGAAGAGCTCTAGCGCCATCTTCTTGGGAAGACCACACTGATGCATTTTCAACTCAGGGCCCACAACGATAACAGAACGACCAGAATAATCGACGCGTTTCCCCAACAGGTTCTGGCGGAAACGTCCTTGCTTTCCCTTCAACATATCCGACAGGGACTTCAAAGGGCGATTACCAGGCCCTCTCACGGCATGTCCGCGACGTCCGTTGTCCAAAAGAGCGTCTACAGCTTCCTGAAGCATGCGCTTTTCATTGCGGACAATGACCTCGGGAGCGTGTAATTCCAACAATTTTTTTAGTCGATTGTTTCGATTGATGACTCGACGGTATAAATCATTCAAATCAGAAGTTGCAAATCTTCCGCCATCCAAAGGAACGAGGGGACGAAGCTCAGGAGGAATCACCGGCAAAACTTCAAGGAACATCCATTCAGGCTTGTTGTCACTTTTACGGAAACTTTCTATGACTTTCAATCGCTTGATAATGGTCTTGCGTTTTTGTTCGCTGGTGGTTTGTTTCATTTGGACACGCAGGTTTTTATCCAAATCCTCTAAGTCGACAGCCCGAATCAGGTCTCGAACCGCCTCTGCCCCCATCTTGGCTTTCAAAGACGCTCCATATTCAACTCTCAGCTTCTGGTACTCATCTTCACTCAACAGTTGCCCGATTTCGGCAGGAGCCTTGCCTGGATCGATCACCACATAAGATTCGTAATAAATTACCCTCTCCAGGTTGCGCGTGGACATCTCAAGAAGGTAACCCATCCGCGATGGTACGCCTTTGAGGTACCAAATATGGGAAACCAAACAAGCGAGTTCAATATGTCCCATGCGTTCCCGGCGGACTTTGGCTTGGGTCACTTCAACGCCGCAACGGTCACAAATGACGTCCTTATATTTGATGCGTTTATACTTACCACAGGCGCATTCCCAATCTTTGGTAGGCCCAAAAATTTTCTCACAGAAAAGACCGTTTTTTTCCGGCTTAAATGTCCGGTAATTGATCGTTTCGGGTTTTTTGACCTCTCCATGCGACCAGGAACGAATGGTTTCAGGCGAAGCCAACCCGATTTTGATCGCGTCAAACCGTTGAGTTTCCCTCATCAAATTTTCCAAAGCGGTTTTTTTATCAGTGACCGAGATTGGTGCGGAATTCTCAGTGGTTTCTATGGCTACCGTTTCCGTATTTTCTTCGGGGGTTGCGGGTTTTACTTGACTCATGGGGTCCCCTCCTTAATTGGAACTTTTTAACAATTTGACATCCAGACAAAGGCCCTGTAGTTCCTTGACCAAAACATTGAACGATTCGGGTACTCCGGGTTCAGGGGAGTTCTTTCCCTTGACTATCGATTCGTAAATTTTAGTCCGGCCCTGCACATCATCCGACTTGACCGTTAATAATTCCTGCAAGGTGTAGGCTGCCCCGTACGCTTCCAAAGCCCAGACTTCCATTTCGCCAAAACGTTGGCCTCCAAACTGGGCTTTTCCTCCGAGGGGCTGCTGAGTAATAAGAGAATAAGGACCGATCGAACGAGCGTGGATTTTATCGTCGACCAAATGAGCCAGTTTCAGAATATAGATGTAACCAACGGTCACCTCCTGATCGAATGCCTCTCCAGACATGCCATCAAAGAGAGTAATCTTGCCCGTCTCAGGAAGCGATTGATCTTTCAAAGCTTTGCGGATTTCATCCTCACGGGCCCCGTCAAATACCGGCGAAGATACATGGTACCCACCCTCCGCAGCAGCCCAGCCCAAGTGGGTCTCCAAAATCTGACCCACGTTCATTCGGGAAGGCACGCCCAATGGATTCAAAATGATGTCGACCGGCCGTCCATTAGGCAGGTAGGGCATGTCCTCCACCGGCACGATCTTTGAAACAACACCCTTGTTACCGTGGCGACCGGCCATTTTGTCGCCCACGGACAGCTTGCGCTTTTTGGCAATGTAAACTTTAACGAGCTTAATGACACCAGGAGGAAGCTCATCCCCCTTCTTGACCTTTTCAATTTCGTTATTTTTCTCGCGTTCAATGTCGCGAACCCGGCTGTCTAAAACTTCTTTCAACCGCTTGCTTTCCTCTTCAAATTTTTCTTCTATTTGGGCCCGCTCGGGCTTATTCAAACCTTGTGACTTTTCCTCAAATTGTTTCTTCAATGCCGCAATGCGATTTTCGTTTTCTTTTTCCAGCTGCCGGACCTGATGCGCCGAGTCTTTTTCAATGGCCTTCACCAGAGAGGCGTCCCGGCCCTTGATCTTTTCATCTTTTTCCTTGCGTTTGAAAACCTTGACATCAATGACCTTGCCCTCCACGCCAGGCGGAACCCTTAACGAAGCGTCTCGGACGTCACCGGCCTTTTCACCAAAGATGGCGCGCAATAGTTTTTCCTCAGGGGTTAACTCAGTTTCACCCTTGGGTGTGACTTTTCCAACCAGGATATCGCCCGGAACCACCTCGGCCCCGATTCGAACGATACCATCCTCATCCAGATCTTTAAGGGCCTCATCACCCACGTTGGGAATATCCCGGGTGATTTCTTCTTTTCCTAACTTGGTGTCGCGGGCTTCGAGTTCAAATTCCTCGACATGAACGGAAGTAAAATAATCTTCTCGTACCAACTTTTCAGAAACGATGATGGCGTCTTCAAAATTAAATCCCCGCCAGGGCATAAATGCCACCAGGAGGTTCCGGCCGAGAGCCAATTCCCCTTGGTCGGTCGATGGGCCGTCCGCAATCACATCGCCCTTTTTCACCTTTTCGCCCTTCTTGACGATCGGGCGTTGGTTGATACAGGTATCTTGATTGGAGCGTTTATATTTAGTGAGTTTGTAAATATCAACTGAACCGGTTGGATCTTCCTCGTCTGCGAAAATGATGATCTCGTCCGACGATACTCCCGCCACGACACCGTCTCGCTTAGCGATCACCAAAACGCCTGAGTCATAAGCCGCCTTGTACTCCATACCAGTACCAACGAAAGGAGCCTCAGTGCGAATCAAGGGCACAGCCTGACGCTGCATGTTGGAACCCATCAATGCCCGGTTGGCGTCATCATGTTCCAGAAATGGAATCAAGGAGGTGGCCACGGAGAAAAGCTGCCGGGGTGACACATCCATGTAGTGAATGTCATTGGCCGTGACCAGGGGAAAATCATCCTTCGAACGGGCCGCGATAATATCTCCCGTGAATTTGTTGTTTTCATCCAAGGGAGTGTTGGCCTGCGCAATGATAAATTTATCGGCGTCATCTGCCGGTAAAAACTCGATTTTCTTTGAGACCTTCCCACTTTCAACGCGGCGAAGAGGCGTCGTCACAAAGCCATATTCGTTAATTTGGGCATAAGTTGAAAGAGACGCAATCAATCCGATATTGGGGCCTTCCGGAGTCTCAATGGGACAAACCCTTCCATAGTGGGTATGATGAACGTCACGAACTTCGAATCCAGCCCTTTCCCGGTTTAAGCCGCCAGGTCCCAGGGCCGAAAGCCGTCTTTTATGGGTCAATTCGGCCAAAGGATTGGTTTGATCCATAAATTGAGATAACTGGGAAGTGCCGAAAAATTCTTTCACAGCGGCGGTTATAGGCTTTGTTGAAATCAACTGGCTCGGCATGGGATTCATGTCCATATCGACAATGGACATCCTCTCCCGAACCGCCCTTTCCATACGAGTGAACCCCAGGCGCAACTTGTTTTCAAGCAATTCACCTGCGGTCCTGACACGGCGATTCCCCAAGTGGTCAATATCATCCTTTTCGCCCTTGCCATTACAAAGTTCGAACAGATAACGAATGATGCAAACCAAGTCTTCTTTGGAAATGGTTCTTTGATCCATAGGAGTTTTAAGACCCAATTTTTTATTCATCTTATATCGACCCACACGAGCCAAATCGTAACGACGTTTGTTGAAGAAAAGGTTATCCATTAAATTTTTGGCGTTTTCCAGCGTAGGAGGATCGCCGGGCCGCATTTTCTTATAAACTTCAACCAGCGCCGTATCGGTTGAGTGGGTGTTATCTTTTCGGATAGTGTTCAAAATGGAAACTTCGCTTGGATTCGAAGGAACAGCTTTGACCGATTTCACATTTAGTTTCTTCAGAACCGCAATCACCTCGGGGGCAAAATCAGCCCCCGCCTCCACCACCACCTCTCCCGTTTCGGGATTAGCCACGTCCTGCGCAGCAGCTTTACCAGCCAGCTTTTTTTCAGAAACCTCGCAGTTTTCCACCTCGAAGAAAATCTTCAAAATATCCTCGTCGGAGGAAAATCCCCAAGCGCGCAGCAAAGTGGAAGCCACAAATTTTCTTTTGCGGTCGATACGGGCAAAAAGAATCCCGTTGACGTCGAATTCAAACTCCAGCCAGCTTCCGTGATACGGGATTACGCTGGTCATATACATTTTTTTGCCGGAACTAGACAATTTGCCATCGTCTTCATCGAAGGTAACCCCGGGAGAACGGTGGAGTTGCGAAACAATCACACGTTCAGCCCCATTAATCATGAAGGTCCCACGATCGGTCATCATTGGCAGATCGCAAAAGAATACTTCCTGCTCGCGAATATCCTTAACCTTCTTGGTGCCGGTCTCCGGGTCTTCTTCGCGAATGACGAGGCGTAACGTGACCTTCATAGGAACGGAGTAGGTCATGCCCCTTTCCTGGCACTCACGAACGTTGTACTTAGGATCAAGGAGCGAATAGGAGACAAATTCCAGAGATGACACTTCATTGAAATCCCAGATGGGAAACACGCTGGAAAAAACCGATTGTAATCCTACGTCTTGGCGGCTATCGACTGAAAAACCTTTTTGAAGAAACGCCTCATAAGACTTGCGCTGAAAATCAATGAGATCAGGCATCTCCATAATGCCGGGAATCCGGCTGAAATCGATGCGTTCGCGACGGCCATATTTCACTTTTTTCACTTAAAAGCCCTCCGGGATGAAAAGGGGATGAACCCAAAAAATAAAAAAACGAGAAAGGGGGTTTCTCGTTTTGGGCAAAGAGGGGTGATTATACAGAGGTGATTTTCGTTTAGTCAACGGATAGTTGGTGTTTCTAAGCTTAATATCCTGGGTAGCCCTTGTAGGTCCGGAACGACCTTTTGGGTGCCAGGGAATTTTTCAAATAATTTTATAATCCTGTCCGCTTGACCTGAATGGAGTTCCAATAAAGCGATCCCACCGGAAACTAGCCGTTCATATAGCTGGGCCTGTATTTCCCGGTAGGCTTTCAACCCATCTTCGCCCCCAAAAAGAGCCTCCTCTGGTTCAAAAAGCCTTATTTCATCGTCCAATTCGGCCTTTTCTTTATCCAAAACGTATGGCGGGTTACTAACAATCACATCAAATTTCTTCGGATCTTCAGGTGTTAAAGCGTCAAACCAATGGCCCAACCTCCAATGATAGGGACCCTCGGGGTGGAGGGTCTCTGCATTTTTAACCGCTATATCCAGTGCCCTTTTGGACTTATCAACACCCCAAACTTCTAGGGGGCGAGCTTTTCCAATGGAAATAGCAATACATCCACTTCCCGTTCCTAAATCCAGTAATTTAAGGGATTCAACATTTATATTTTTAATTTCCTTTAAAGCAGTCTCTACCAGATGCTCCGTTTCTGGCCGTGGGATTAACACACCTGGTTCGACAAGAAATTTATGCCCATAAAATTCTCTATAGCCCAAGATATATTGAAGAGGCTCTCGGCTGGCCCTCCTTTTCATGACATTTCTTAACTTTTCCAGCTCGGTTGCGTTCAAGGGGCGGTCAAATTGAAGATAAACCTTCAATCGATCGAGCCCTAAAACAAAAGCGATAAGGCATTCGGCGTCCAATCGTGCAGTTTTGATTCCCTTTTGAGTTAAATAGGGAACTGCCCACTGAAGGATTCTTAACGGAGTCCATACTTCCTGATTCATCGTTTTCCTTCCAGACCATCAGGAATATTGGCAATTAGACCTTGGTCTGTCGATATTTTGATTCCGAACCTTTGTTAGGAAGAAATTTCTTCAAGTTTTTCTTCCTGATCCGCCAACGCCAAGGCTTCGACAAACTCATCCATTTCGCCGTCCATGACCCGATCCAACTTATAGAGTGTCAATCCAATACGATGATCCGTGACACGATTCTGTGGGAAATTATAAGTTCTTATCTTCTCACTCCGATCCCCGCTTCCTACGAGACTTTTACGAGTGGCAGAAACCTTGGCCTTAGATTCCGACTCAGCTTTTTCTTGTAATCGCGCCGCAAGAACCTTCATGGCTTTCGCCTTATTTTTGAGTTGAGAGCGTTCATCTTGACATTGCACTACCAAACCCGAGGGAATATGGGTGATTCGAACTGCTGAATAGGTTGTGTTAACACTTTGTCCGCCAGCACCCGACGAGCAAAAAGTGTCTATTTTCAAATCCGAATCTTTGATCTGGACATCAACTTCGTCAACCTCTGGCAAAACCGCCACCGTAGCAGCAGATGTGTGAATTCTTCCTGAAGCCTCAGTTCGGGGAACCCTCTGAACCCGGTGCGTTCCGCTCTCAAAACGCATTTTTCCATAAGCCCCCTTGCCAATAATGTTACAGACAATTTCTTTGAATCCGCCGATTTCAGTAGCTGTGGTGGACATGAGTTCCATTTTGAATCCCGCACGTTCCAGATATCGCGAGTACATTCTTAACAAGTCGGAAGCAAAAAGAGCCGCTTCTTCTCCTCCCGTCCCCGCCCTGATTTCAAGAAAAGCGTTTCGGTCCATATTGGGATTTTTGGGAATGAGCAAAAGGCGGATTGCCTTCTCCATAGATTGAAGCTGTTCTTCCAGCTTGGGCAGTTCTGCTGCAGCTAAACTCCTCAATCCCAGATCACTATCCAACAGCAAAACATTTGCTTCCTCAATCTCCTTTTTGCATTGGTGGTATTCCATCGCCTTGAGCGCCAAAGGCTCCAGATCCGAACGTTCTTTCGTTAACTTTTGTAATTCCGCCGAACCCGAAAGCGTATCAGGTCGCATAAGCCTTTCGGAAAGCTCTTGAAATCGTCGTTTGGCTTGTATCAACTTGGCTTCGATCATTTTTAGCCTTGTCATCCGGAAAAAGGGATAAACAAAAAAGAAAACGCCCTTGGAAAATCCAAGGGCGTGAAAAAACGGAGGTTGTAACTAGTTGGTGGTTTTGTCGGCGGGGGGAGGAGCGGCTGCCCTCTTGGCTTTTTTAGCTGCGGCGGCTACAGCTTTCGCTTCCAACCGGGCCTGGTTCTCGGCCTGAACGGTTGCTGCGGTGGCTGATTTTTTCTGAAACTTCTCAACTCGGCCAGCCATATCCAAAAGCTTGATCTTTCCGGTGAAAAAGGGATGGCACGCAGAACAAACTTCCACCGAATACCCCTCTCCTTTGGTTGTTGCGGTTTCGATGACATTTCCGCATGCGCATGTGATGCGAGCTTTTTGGTATTTAGGATGGATTCCAGTCTTCATTCCGACTCTCCGGTTTATTGGCGATTTCCCTTTTTCCCCAACGCAAAATGGGACACAGGGTGGGTTAGTTTAGGGGAAAAATCCAAAAAATCAATGTTTATAAATAAATTGCAAGCCTTGCTCGGGAAAACTATTGAACTAGATATAAAAGTGGGTTTTGAGGTTTCCCATCAACCCGGATCTCAAAGTGAAGATGAGGGCCCGTTACTTTCCCCGATTCACCCACTTTGCCAATCAAATCGCCTCTTTTCACGGTGCTCCCCAGTTTGACCAGAATCTTATCCAAGTGAGCGTAAAAGGATGTTATTCCCTGTCCATGATCCAAAATAATCAGTCGGCCAAAGTTCGCCTTGAGGCCCGCGAAAATAACCTTCCCATCCTGTGAGGCAACAACCCGAGCCCCCAGACCCGGTGCCAAGTCAAGGCCTTCGTGAAATACAACCTTATGGGTAATCGGGTGAATCCTTTCTCCGAACCCATCCGCAAATCGGCCGGTCGTTGGTTTCAAAAAACCCCTTTGCGTCTGAAGGGACATCAACGCCATCCATCGGGGATCACCCTTGGAAAGATAAGGCGCTCCGGGCAAAAGCAAAACTTCTCCGGGACGCACGTCCCCATCTCCCCTTTTTCGATTAGCCCTTAGAACTTCTTTTAGAGGAATACCGTAAGTACGGGCTATATCGGATAGGGATTGGCCCGGCAAAGCCACATGATAAATTCCATCTTTAGACGGTATGAGAATGTCGGTTCCCGCAGACGGAAGGCCGCCGTCATTGGCTTGATTGAGACTTCGAAGAGCTGGCTCCCCCACGCCAAATTTGGAACCGATCAACTTAAAATTATCGCCGGCCACCGGATGATAGATAAATAATTTTAATCCTGGAACACTAGTAGCGGGAATCTCTCCTGAATAAACAGGAAGAGAGGTGCTCGGAGACAGTGTGACCAAATTCTTCAGCTGGGGACTTTCCAGATAGGCCAACCAGAAAAGCATTCCCAGCCACAAGCAAAGAAGAACGGCTGAAATGGCAGCGAATACAGAAACAGTGCTTAGGCCCTTTCGCCGGGAATGCTCCATAGATTAATCGTTTAGTGTTCCCTTCATGGATTCCAAAAAAGCCTTATTAGTCTTGGCGCGGCGCATCTTGTCCAGCAGGAATTCCATGGCCTCGACCGGATTGTTGGGATTAAGAATTTTCCTTAATATCCAAACCTTGTTCAACTCTTCCTCTGTCATCAGTAATTCCTCACGACGAGTACCAGAGCGGGTAATATCGAACGCAGGAAAAACACGTCGGTCAGCCAATTTCCTGTCCAGAATGATCTCCATATTTCCAGTTCCCTTGAACTCTTCAAAAATAACCTCATCCATGCGGCTCCCCGTATCTATGAGAGCGGTAGCTATGATGGTTAAGCTCCCCCCTTCTTCTAGATCACGGGCGGCGCCAAAAAACCGCTTGGGACGTTGGAGCGCGTTCGAGTCCACTCCTCCAGAAAGCACTTTTCCCGAGGATGGAACAATCGTATTGTAGGCCCGTCCCAAACGCGTGATCGAATCCAACAATATCACCACGTCGCGTTTATGCTCCACGAGCCGTTTGGCCTTCTCTATGATGATTTCGGCAACGGTGACATGGCGCTCGGGTGGTTCGTCGAACGTGGAAGAAACGACTTCTCCCTTTACAGAACGCTGCATATCGGTGACTTCTTCCGGACGCTCATCGATCAAAAGAACGATCAAATAAACCTCAGGATGGTTCTTGGTGATACTGTTGGCAATTTTTTGTAGGAGAATAGTTTTTCCCGTTCGGGGGGGAGCCACAACAAGACCACGCTGCCCCTTGCCTAACGGAATTAAAAGATCCATAACACGGGTCGAGAGATCATCAGGAGTCGTTTCCAGCCAGATCCTTTTGTTGGGATAAATCGGAGTCATATTGTCGAAGAGAACTTTCTGCTTCACGGCTTCGGGGGGATCAAAATTGATCGTATCCACTTTTAAAAGAGCGAAATACCTTTCCCCTTCCTTGGGTGGCCGGACTTGGCCAGTAACCGTATCACCCGTACGCAGGTTAAACCGCCTGATCTGGGAAGGCGAAACATAAATATCATCAGGTCCTGGCAAATAGTTGTAATTTGCTGACCGAAGAAAGCCAAAACCATCCGGTAGAATTTCCAGTACACCTTCGGCGTTGATGACGCCGTTGCGCTGGGTCTGAGTCTCCAGAAGCTTGAAGATCAAATCTTGCTTCTTCATAGCGCTGATTCCCTCAAGATTCAGTTCGCCCGCCATTTCGGTCAATTCGGCGATCGTCTTTTTCTTCAAGTCAGAGATATCCATAAAAACTTCTTTCCTTTCAAAAAAGTAAATTCCCCGCTCGAGAAGAGCTTCGCTCAAGGCCAGGGTTAAAAAATGATTCCTTTAATAGCGGACCGAGGCCCGTGGGTAACCGGTCAATTGGGATTTAAAAGGGTTGAGAAGAATCGAATTAACCACACATTTAAGGATTTTTTAGGGTTTGGGAAACGAACCGCCGGGGTTTCTTCTAAAGGCTGACAACTGCTTGTCAAATGCGATGATTCATCCTATTCCACATCCTCGAAAAGTGTCAACCCTTTTTATTCACAAGAGATTCAGAAAGGAAAAGCCACAGCTTGGTTCCGTCCCCGCGCCTTGGCCGCATAAAGAGCCTGGTCCGCTTTGGCGATCAGGTCAATCATAGAAGAAGCGTCCTGTGGAAAAGTCGCCACGCCAACCGATACGGTCACTTGGGTTGTCTCCTTGACCACCTGAAAGGGATGGTTCTCCACTGCTCTTCGTAATTTTTCCGCAAGTTCCATTGCCTGACTTTTTGATGTTTCCGCCGCTACCAATACCATCTCTTCCCCGCCATAACGCGCCGCCAAGTGTGTCACTTCGGATTGTTCTTGAAGAATTTTCGCCATTTCCATCAACACATGATCCCCAGCCACGTGCCCGTAATTGTCGTTGTATTTTTTGAAATGATCGATATCGAGTATCAGCAAGCTCAGTTCGGATGAATATCGAGTGGCCAAAACAACTTCTTCCTCAAGACGTTGTTTGAAATACCGGTGAGAAAACAGTTTGGTTAATCCATCGGTTATGGAAAGTTTTTGCACTTTTTCATAAAGGAGGGATTTCTGCAGGCCAATGGAAATTTGATTACAAAATACCTGTAAATTAGAAAATTTCTCCTCATCCAAAAATTTCTCCTCATATGAAAACGAACACAAGAACCCAATTACCCTTTCTTGAACCAAGAAAGGAAGGAACACGAAGGAGCGGATGGGAAGATGTTTCCATTTAGAAAAAAGAGGATCTGCGGCCAAGGAGTGAACCCAGAGAGGCTTTGTTCCCCTGGCTAATTTAGCTCCCAATTGGTTGGAGTCAGGTTCTATTTCCACGGATTTAAGAAAAGTCTCGTCGCATCCTGAAGCAATACGCACCTCAAACCTACGCCCGTCATTGGAAAGAGTCCCGAGAATAAAGTGAGGTAAATCAAACATACGTTCGGTAAAATCCCTGGCTAATTCTATCATCTCCTGGACATTCAGTGTGCTTCCAGCCTCTTTAATGACGTCATAAAGATGTTCGACTTGGCGCAATTGTTTTTCGATATGGGCATTTAGCTGGTGTAACCTATCCGCTTCCATTTTTTTGAGTTCCAGTTCTCTTTTCCTTCGTTCAAATTCGTTGTCAAACAGTCGGCGGGCGCGATCTTGCGCAGTTTGGACAAAATCGGGAGTTATGAGGAGAAAAAAAACCGCCAATATCTCAGGCACCACCGAATTGGAACCTAGACGGTTTCCAAAAAGTTTGAGTCCGGCTGAACCTAACGCATAGACGAGAAAAAACCAGCGTGCCCCGCTTGGATATTGAAACCTGCCAGGCATGATGAAAAATATAGGCAAGGCAAGAGCGTATATTCCGATCCCATGCACGCAACTAAAACACAAAATTAGGAATCCCAGTGCCAGTCCACACACCATTTCGGCTCGATCGGTCAAGTTAACCCCCCCAGCTGGGCCAAACGTACGCAGTTTTTTCCATCACCCTTGGCCTTATAAAGCGCCTGATCGGCAGCGTCGATGAATTTTTCCACTTCCCTATATGCGGGAGCCAACTCCGCTACACCGATGGAAACAGTTATATGAGTAGCTTCTTGTGAAGCAATAATTTCCTGTTCCTCAACTTTTTGACGAATTCTTTCAGCCACAGTTTGGGCGCCGATCAAGGGAGTCTTGAGCAGGAGGACGGAAAATTCTTCTCCTCCATACCGTGCAACCAGGTCCACGGTCCGTACCGATTCTTTCAAGACTTGAGATACCACTTTTAGTACCCGGTCGCCCACCAAGTGTCCATATCGGTCGTTATAGCTTTTAAAATTGTCCACATCGATCATCAGCAAACATAAAGGCAATTGGTGTTCTTGCGCTCGGTAAACCTCATCTCGAAGCCTTTCTTTGTAATAGCGTTGGACGTAAAGGCCGGTGAGGCCATCCGTAATAGCCAACTCGATGGTTTGTCGATAAAGAGCCACGTGTTCCAACGCCACGGTCCCTAAGTCGGCAAAATTTGATAGAAGCCGTGCGTCCTCCTGGCGATAAACACCCGGGAAGCCGGATTCCATGCGGATAAGTCCAAGCATCTCGCTACCGGCCATCAAGGGTGCGGATACGAGACTTTTGACACCGGTTTGTGACCCGAGGGTTTGAAACCTAAAATCCTTCGATGCGTCTCCCACCATCAAAGGCTTTGTTTGACCCACAACCCACGTGTTAAAGGCTTCATGAGGATTTAAACGCTCACGGTTCAACCGTACGTCCATTTCGGTGTCGGGACTGTAACGCACGGCGTGCAAAGCTTTTCCGATGCTACTATCAAATAGAAGAAGAGAGTAAACTCCACCGGGCACCAAAAAGGTTTTTGAGATTGTTTCTATTAGCAGGACCACCACTTCCTGTGTCTTATGGATCATCGCCAGACTCCTGGCTAATTCATTTAGTGCGGTGTAACGCTGGATTTTAATCTGATTGGCCTGGTACGCAGCCCTATCCTTTCCAAGCGCGATTAAAATATCGTTTGCCGTTAGTTCGGTTTCTTCAAGGGTATTATTAAAAGTGAATTCCTGGTGCTCGTTCGCCTGATTCCAGCGATACCAAAAATAGAGATTTAAACCTATTGCGGCCAGGAAAAACAAAAAAAACGACCAGTTGGGATTATCCGTAATCACGAGGTCGGACAAACCCAATACGGCCGATCCACCGCTAAATGAAATAAGGACCGCCGTATTAAAATAAACTGAAGATAGTGTCAGGGGAATAAAAAACAGAAGAAGGGTCGAATCCAAATTGCTGTTATGGATGGCAGACCAATAACAGCAAAACACTGCAATACAAAATGTTCCAAGAACCCAGACCCATTTTTTGAGTGATGATGAGTTTTGTAAAAACTCGACTGTTTTTTCGCGAAGAATCATGTTTTCCTGAAATGCTTTAAATTCCGAATTGTTTTTGGCCCTATCATTTTATTCAACCATTTCACCAAAAGATTGCGAAATTCTTTTCGTGTCCCGTTATTGCGCACAACCCAATCAGAATGAAGTTCTCTTTTTTTAATCGGCCACTGCAGGCTTTCCCGGCGATGGGCCTCTGACAAGCTCCAGCCCCTCTTCGTTAATCGAGATAGCCGGTTGACGGTCCTGGAGGAAATGCATAAAACCCCGTCAAACCAAAGGTTATACCCGCTTTCAAAGATGAGAGGAACTTCTACCGCCATAATGAGTGACGGATATGATTTATTTAACTGATCATCGACCCAAAGTGATACCCTGCGCCGAATTTCCGGATGTATCAGTTTATTCAAACGGGTTTGAGCTAAATGATTTTTAAACGCAACAGCCCCTAATTTTAACCGGTCGATCTCTCCCCGATTCCCCAATATTGTTTTTCCAAAAATCTTCACTAATTGATTTTTAAATTTTTTTCCCCTCAATATCTTGTGGCCCAAAAGATCTGTTTGGAGGGTGGGAACACCCAGGGATGCCAATAAACGAAGCGCCTCACTTTTACCGGCTCCAGGCGCACCGGTTAAACCGATCACACGGGAATCCGAAAATACTTTCCTAGGCACTCAGGATCCGGTCTGTTGTCGAAAAGCATCGTAGGTGTTTTGCATGAGCATGGCGATAGTCATGAGGCCCACCCCTCCCGGAACCGGAGAAATAGCGGAGGCCACTTGAGATACTGGTCCAAAATCCACATCTCCGCACAATTTCTCACCAAGAGGACGGTTGGTTCCAACGTCAATCACTACCGCGCCAGGCTTCACCATTTCTGCCGTTATGAAACGAGCCTTCCCGATCGCGGCGATTAAAATGTCCGCCCGACGAGTTTCAGCCCCTAAATCTGCGGTTCGACTATGGCACATGGTTACCGTGGCGTGCTCGGCTAAAAGCATCTGGGCCATAGGTTTTCCGACCATATTACTCCGGCCTACCACGACCGCGTTACGGCCCTTCACCGGGATCTTATAATAATTCAACATTTCCATCACCCCATAGGGGGTACAAGATTTCGGCCCTGGCAGTCCCGCCACTAGACGGCCTAAATTATTAGGGTGTAGACCATCCACGTCTTTCCTTGGGTCAATGGCTGATAATATCTTGTGGGAATCAATCGTTTTTGGCAGGGGCAATTGAACAAGAAGTCCATGCAAATCTGGGTCGGCATTGTAACGGTTGACCCAATCCAGAAGTTCTTCCTGAGAAGTACTTTCCGGGAGGCGTTTGACGACAGAATGAAAACCAATTTCCTGGCAAGCCTTTTCCTTATTGGCGACATATATTTTTGAGCCGGGATCTTCTCCTACCAAAACCACCGCCAAACCTGGTTTGGGCCCATTGGCGGGCAGGGCTGATACAAGACCCTTCAACCGATCTTTAACAGCCGACGCAACTATTTTCCCATCTAAAAGAGTTGCCATTATTCCCGTCCTCCCCTAAATACGAATATATTCAACGCATTTTATCGTTGGCTTTGTCTGAATTCCATGCATTTACCAAGGAATGGGAGCACAGAAGTGAACCTAATTAATCGGCTTTTATTTTGTAGTTAGAAGGATCAGGGATTCGACCGAACGCTGGATTTCTGAAAGATCAAAGGGTTTCAAAACAACCGTTAAGGGTCCTAATTTCATGGCCTCTACCAGCATATCGCTATCAGGATAGGCCGTAACGATTACCACCCATGATTTCAGGTTAAGTTTTTTAATCTCTTTAAATACATCCACCCCGTTCATGCCAGGCATTTTGAGGTCAAGAAATATGAAATCGTAAAAGGTTTTGGAAGCGGCTTCCAAGCCTTCGTTTCCGCTATGAACCGCGTCCACGCTGAATTTACGTTTATCGAGAGCCTTCATGAAAAGGTCACATATGGCTATCTCGTCGTCCACCACCAATATTTTTTTCTGGCTGATTGACGAACCTTTTTCGAGCCACCTGTCGATCAATTCTTTTTTGAAACGCCATTCACTCGCGACTTTAAAAGAAGGTATTTCACCTTGCTGAGCCAATTTATATATCGTGGTGGTTGTGATTTTCAAATAAGTTGACAGCTCTTGGGCCGTCATGATTTCATCGTTTTGAATCATACCGATGGATATTTCCTTCAATAATTTTGAGATTGAAATCAGTATTATTGCTTGAAGAGATTATACCGTAAAAATATTTATGAGCCCCAACTCTTCGAACGAAATATGAAAAAGGGCATATGATCGCCGACAAATATTTGGTTCCGGTTCGGGAGAAACCATGCGGCTCATTTTTATCAAGTACTATTGTTGGTCAAGCTTGAAAGGGGTTTCGCCTTTACCTAATCACAAATCAGCAGTTAGCTTGGCTTTTGAACGGTTTCAATATAGGACCGTTCAACTTCAATCTTTGTGTTTTCTGCGACTTTTAATATAACCATTTGTTCCTTAATATCGGCAACGGTTCCATATATTCCACCCCGTGTCAAAACCCGGTCCCCGCGTTGAATGGAGTTGAGTAATGCTTCGCGTTTTTTCCGTTCCTTCGATTGCGGAACAATCATGATGAAATAGAAAAGTCCCACAATCAAAATCATGGGTAAAAAGGAAATGATTCCAGCCAACGGCGAAGAACTAAGAGCTGAAGTCGCGGCAGTTTGAGCAAAAGCTGTATCCATAACTGTCTCCTGATCGAATATTTTGTATTTCTAAACGGCTAATTGTTTTAACAAATTCTGTACTTCGATTCAAAGAAACAAAGTAAATTCTTATCTCTCGTCAAGAACGCCGTAACGAATGACCTTTATTTTACCCTCTTTGTTGACGATTATTTCCATCCGGTCGGAAAAGCTTAACCCTCTTCCATGAACATACCGAAGAACCTTGTCTCCATCCCGATCTTCCTGTCCGTCATAAGTGAAATAAATACTTTGGAAAGCGTTACGCACGTCTCCTACGGAAGAGTCAAATGTCACGCCATCAGTTGTTAGAATTTTTAGATCCTCTTCTTTTTTCGGCGGATAAAACTCAAGGATTCCCCGATCTCGGTCCTCATAACGTAAAAGAGTGAAGTTTTTAATGCTATATAAATTACGAGCGATTCCGGACGATTTACGACCGTCCACTTTTTTGGACATCGGCCATTTCTGATCCTCGGCCAAGGAAAAAAGATCGTGAAGTCCGTATCGAACCCCTTTATACCAGCCCTCCGCGTTCACCAAATCCAAAACCAGCAGATCCTCAGCATCCTTGTTTTTTTCTGCCAAATCCTGGGTTTTCTTCGACACATCTTTAAGGAAGTAAGCTTCTTTCTCCTCCTTAGTTGCCCCGCTATTATCCGAAGCGGAGGATTTGGACGAATTATTATTATCTACGGAGGTAGACCCCGAATTACCGGAAGATTCCGTTGATTGAAGTTTTAGTTTTTCCATTTCTAACTTTAACTTTTCGTTTTCCAACTGGAGCCGTTCCACTTCCAATTGTTTCTTCTCTATTTCTAGATCAGCGGCTGTCAAAGCAACCGCTGGGGTCTGGCTTGGAGTTTGATTCTCCGCTCGGGTGAAAGACGCCGTCATTACAAATACAGCGCTCCAAAGATATATAAATATTATTTTCATCTCGTGGCTCCTCTTCGAATCAAGTAAGTCTGGTTATTAGCGAGCTGAATCTTACACTTTCTCCCGAAATTAAAAAACCCCGCTCCGCAATAGCGGGGCGGGGTTTCCAATACTATTTATTAGAATTTGTAACGCAAATCCATTCCCGCTACGGTTAAAAGATTGCCGTTGTTGAAGAACAATCCGTTACCAGGTTGAACGTGGTTGACAGAGCTCTCAAAAGAACCCGAACTCACATTTGCATCCAGAACAAAATTCGACCAATTGATGCCGAAGCCGGTGCTGAATTGGTAACCCGTATAAGGCGGGGTTGTATTTGTGTCTTGGGTAAAGGTCGGAGAACCTAGCGTATAATATTCTCGTGCCGTAATAGCACCTTCCAAGCCAGCTCGAACCGTGATCCAGCTGGCGACCTCTTCTTCCACAGCACCATCCCAAAGAAGAACCCAGCCGTCATCGGTATAACTGCCCTTGACGGTTGATCCAACGTATTCCCCAACCAATCCAGTAGCGATTAACCCTTTTCCGCCGTCTACCTTTTGATCCCAAGAAGTTCCCACCACCAAGGTAGTATCCGAGAAATTATAATTATCCAGGTCGGTCATGTTGTCCTGATCCATGCTGACATCGGCGAAAACTTTAAAGTAATTAGTTTCATTCACATCCAATTGGCCCAAGCCACCCAGCTTGAGACTGTAAACTCCATTATCGTGGTTCTTGGTTGACAATCCGATTTGAGTCGTAAAATCAGTCGCGTAATCCAAGTGAACATTTAATTGGCTGAAAGGTCCAACCGCGCCAAAACCCAAGCCCATCGCTAAAGCCATTTGCTCGGTTTCCCAATTGCCAAGTGATTGGACGCCATTATCACCATAATTAAAATGGAAACCTAAATCCGCCCCACCAGCGTTTTGAGCCCAAAAGATATCAATGATATTGCTAATCGTATCACCTGGACCGCTTGTTCCCTGCTCTCCGTCGTTTCCAGGAATGCTCGTATAAGATTCCAGTGGATCATAAGCCCCAACAAATCCGCCTAAAATTCCCCAAGCTGGGGTGTTCAGTATGTTGGGCCGATTGACATAAACCCCAACTACGCCACCCAAAGAGGACTCATCCGCAATGAAGCCGCCCCATTCGTTGGTTCCATTTCCCAACAAACCATTTGAAGACAAACGAAAGTCAGCCGTGTTTTTGTATTCCAAAACCTTGTTGGGATAAAGCCAGATCAAATCAATGTCATCAACCTGACGAACATCCAAAGATAAAGAATCGAGCCTGGCGCTTGCGTGTGTTTGCACCGTTGCTCCAAAAGTAATCAAGGCGGACATTAAAAACAAGACGCTTTTTTTCATTCTCGTCTCCCAAAAGCCATTAAATCTTTATTTAAAAAATTTATGTTAAAAATATTTCGAGGGGTAAAAAAAAGAGTCCTGCTCTGAATATCACAGAGCAGGACTCCCCTATTAGGCCTAATTAAAACTTGTAACGAAGATCAGCTTCAGTCACGGTCACAATGTTGCTGCTGTTAGTGAAGAGCAATCCATTACCGGGCTGAACGTTGGCAATGGAGTTTTCCAAAGAGGCCATCGACACCTGGCCATCCAACGTGAAATTCTGCCAGTTGATGCCGAACCCACCGTTGAACGAAAGATTCTCATTCGCGTTGGTGTTCGGGGCAAAATAGGTTGGGTTATGTGTAGATATATACTGACGATTAACGATGGCCTTCTCGATCCCGAAACGGCCCGTCAACCAGCTAGCCAACTCAGATTCCACGGAACCGTTCCAAACCAAGCTCCACGAATTACCGTTTGTAATGTCGTTGGGCGTGGGGGAAGTTTCGTACTTGGTATACTGGGCCCCAACCCAGTCGAACAGAAGGCCGGTAACAACCAGGCCTTTTCCACCGTTCACCTTGTGGGAACAGGACGTGCCCAAAACCAAGGTTGTATCAGAGGTCCCCCAACTTAAAAGATCCTTGACGTTATATTGATCCACAGTCGCGTCAGCAAAAACCTTAACGAAATTATCAGTCGAGACATTCATCTGGCCCAACGCACCGATCTTGATGTCGTTGATCCCATTGTCTTTGTTCTTGTTCGTGTTGTTGTTCAGGTCCGTGATCGACTGCATTGCGTAATCAGCGTGGATATTTAATTCATCAAATGGGCCTGCACCAGTGAAACCCAAGCCCAAAGCCAAGCTGACATTGGCTTCCTCGGGAGGATTGGGGCTAGTTCCAACACCATTGTCGCCATAGTTCAAATGAACGCCCAAATTGGCCCCACCAATTCCCTGGCCCCAGAAAACATCAACAATGTTGGTGCTCTCATATCCAGCGGTCCGGTAATCATAGCCACCGACCTGCGCGCTATTATAACGCAGAGGATTTAGAAAGCCTCCGAGGTTCGCGAGGATCGGATGTGCCGAAGTATTGAAAACATAGGTGGGACGATTGACATACACGCCAACCACGCCACCCAGAGACGACTCTTCAGCAATTACGCCACCCCATTCCCCGGTGCCGTTGCCCCAGCCTCCAGTACCACCCGTGTTCAAACGGAAATCCACGGTGTTCTTATAATCGACCACTTTATTCGGATACAACCAGATGAGGTCCAGATCCTCAACTTCCCGAATATCTGTTCCCAAGGAATCAACCCGAGCGCTCGCATAAACCTTCACCGAAGCGCCGAGGGCCATGAGACCCATCAACAACATCAAAAGAACTTTCTTCATTCTCTCTCTCCTTAAAAAGTACTAAGTATTAGGGTTCACACTCCTCAGGGACGAGTGTGGATCCCTACCCTACCAACCCAACCAGCCCCTAAGGGGCCTCTACCGCTTAGTTCGTCCAAGGTTAAGGCTTTAACCTTTTCCGACTTTCTACTTAATTTGAGGATGGCCCGGGATTGACCCGTTCTCATCCAAAACACGGACCCCCTCAAGGAGAAGCCCGAATTAATAGCAAAAAGGCACCGGCCAAACAAATGCCTATACCAAACGGCAAAACTATAAGTGGGTATTTCGTAGCTGTCAAGCGTGAAAAAGGTGGGAAAAGGTTAAAATCCACCCTATAAGGGAGTCGAAATTTACGTTCCAACTAAATATTGTGGTTTAAAAACTCAAAAAACAGAAAAAAAGGCCTTTTATTCAACTGTTACGCTTTTGGCCAAATTACGGGGTTGGTCAATCTCCCTCTTCTTTTTATTGGCTATTTCATAGGCTAAAAGCTGGAGGGGCAAAATCGAGATAATTGGGGCAAAATCCTCTTCCAGAGCAGGAATCTCAATAATATGGTCCGCTTTTCGAGCCGCCTCGGAATCACCTTTTTCGACTAGAGCAATCAATTTACCTGACCGGGCGTTCACTTCTTCCATGTTATTTAGGATTTTTTCATAAGAACCTGAGGATTTTAGCGCTATGGCCACCACAGGCATAGTAGGGTCGATTAAAGCGATTGGACCATGTTTCATCTCTCCACCAGGGTATCCTTCCGCATGAATGTAAGAGATTTCCTTCAATTTCAAGGCGCCTTCTAAGGCAATGGGGTATTCAATACCCCGGCCTATATAAAGGAAATTGAAATAGGGCGCGTAAATTCGAGCTATCTTTTCGATAGCCTTCCGTTGTTTTAAGACCTGACCCATAAAACGGGGAACTTGGGAAAGCTTTTCACATAATTGTCGCAGGGTTGTAGGTGAAAGTGCCCTGCGAACCTTGGCAAGATAGATAGTCACAAGCCAAAGCGCTCCTAATTGGGTCGTAAACGCCTTGGTGGAAGCCACCCCAATTTCGGGACCCGCCCGGGTTAACAGCACCCCATCCGCTTCGCGGGTGGCGGAACTTCCCATAACGTTACATATGGTAACCACTTTGGCGCCCTTAGACTTGGCTTCCCGCAAAGCCACCAAGGTATCCACAGTTTCCCCGCTTTGGGTGATAACCAATACCAGGCTATCCGGTCCCAATACCGGATTGCGATACCTGAATTCAGAAGCGTTATCCACCTCAACCGGAACCCGTAAGTACTTCTCGAGAAGGAACTTGCCCACCAACCCTGCGTAATAAGAAGTACCCATGGCCAGAATGGTTATTTTTTTGAACTTCTTCAGGAAGGACGATTCCCAAAACCGGCCTTCCAGTGCCACCTCCCCGGTTCGGGGATCCAAACGGCTGGTGAATGTGTCTTCCAAAGCCCTAGGCTGTTCCATAATTTCTTTCAGCATGAAGTGGGGATATCCTCCTTTTTCCGCTTGTTCGGAAGACCACTCGATTTCGGAAGTTTTCTTAGCAATCGCTTCCCCATCCTTCACCCCAATGATCCTCACGTTGGAAGAACCAACAACCGCCATCTCGTAATCTTCCAAATAAACCACCTTGCGAGTGTGAGTCAAAAGAGCCGGTACATCCGAAGCCAAAAAATTTTCTCCCTTTCCAAAACCCACCACGAGAGACCCGCCTCCAAACCTCGCCCCGATGAGACTATCGGGTTCCGCCTCGTTGATCGCCACCACCGAGTAGGGACCTTTAATTTTCTTTAAAGCGAACCGGACAGCTTCCACCCAGGGTTTATGGTGTAGTTCTTCCTCGATAAGGTGCGCCAAAACTTCCGAATCGGTCTGGGATTTGAAACGGTGTCCCCGAGCCTGCAACAGTTTTTTCAAATGCTGGTAGTTTTCAATGATTCCATTGTGAACCACCGCCACCTTCTGCGAACAATCAGTGTGGGGATGGGCGTTTTGGTCGGTGGGGTGCCCGTGGGTGGCCCAGCGGGTATGACCAATGCCCGAGGTGAGAGTAGGAGGCAGTTTGGCCGTTTTGACGGCCGCGAAAAGATTGCCGATCTTTCCCGCTTTTTTGATTATCTTGAGCCGTGTCTGCGGCGTGACCAGTGCGAGGCCGGCCGAATCATAGCCGCGGTATTCCAGCTTGGCCAATCCGTTCAAAAGAATGGGAGCAGCGGGTTTGGGGCCCGTATACCCGACAATTCCGCACATAAAAACCCCTCAACAACAAATTAACCGCGGAGACGCGGAGAGAAACCACCTTTTCAACCCCTAACAATTTTAGACAGGACCATTCTTTTGATTCCATCCTTCATAAGCGCCACATTGAAATTCAACAATAATCCGACCTTGCATTGGGTCAGTTTTAGATAAGTTAGAACCTGCGCTTCATGAAGCGGGACTAATCTTTCAACTGACTTCAGTTCCACCACCACCTGATTTTCGACTAACAAATCTAACCTAAAACCCACATCCAGATGGATATTGTCATAAAGAATGGTAACTTGCTTTTGTTTTTCAAACTGCAATCCCCGAACCGACAACTCATGTGCAAGACATGTTTCGTATACATTCTCAAGCAAGCCAGGACCTAAAGTGGAATGAACTTTATAGGCAGAATCTACGATTGCCTCAGTAATTTTGTTAACTTCTTCCGGCAAGTCATTCAGGTTCATTCAAATATCTCAAAAATTGCTATTTTACTTTGTCTTTATCCAAAAAGGTTTTCTTCGCGACTCCGCGTCTTCGCGGTTCAATGTTGGTTTTCATGGTATCACGGGCCCTTCAAGCCTTACAACGAGGCCTCGGCTTCCAACGCCCTGGAAAGTTCCATCAGTTTCTCGATCCCCAACTTTTCTCCCCTAATTTGGGGATCAAGCCCTGTTTTATTCAAAGCTGACAAAACCTGTTCCTGGGTCTTGCCAATGCTTTTCAAGGAATTGGTGATCACCTTTCGGCGGCTTTGAAAGATGGCCCGCACCAAGCCGAAAAAGGCTTTTTCCGCTGTCTTTTCCAATGGCAACTGAGGTTTGAAAACCAGTTCAATGAAAGCCGAATCCACTTTGGGTCGGGGCTTGAAGCACCGAGCCGGAACTTCCACCACCCTTTTGACCACCGAATAATATTGAGCGCATATGGTCAAAGCGCTGTAGTCCTTGGTACCAGGCTTGGCCTCCAAACGGTCCGCCACTTCTTTTTGAACCATCAAAAATACCCGGCGAACAATGGGGTGATATTGGGTCAAAAGCTTGGTGATCAAGGGGGTTGTGAGGTAATAGGGGATATTTCCCGCCACTGTCAATTTGGCCGGAAAGGGCGGGGCCAGGGGAGCCAGATCGGTCTTTAAGATGTCGCCTTTGATGAGTCTCAGATTGGGGGATGTACTGAATTTTTTCTCCAGCATGGCAAATAACTTATGATCGACCTCCACTACGGTCAGGGGCTTTTCTTTTTTTAAAAGTCTCTCGGTCAAGGCTCCATATCCCCCCCCCACTTCCAGAAGAATATCCCCCGGGGGGCAATCAATCGCCTTTTCGATTTTGTCGAGGATCTGGTTATCCGTCAGAAAGTTTTGCCCCGCCGACTTGCGGGGCCGATAGGAATATTCCTCAAAAAGCTCCCGAATGCTCGTCATAGGCCCTTTTCACCCAGCTGTCCAGCCAGCTGAATAGCGGCGATCATGCTGGAAGGATCGGCCTTGCCCTTGCCCGCTATATCAAAGGCGGTTCCGTGGTCGGGCGAGGTGCGGATAAATGGCAGCCCCAAGGTCATGTTGACTCCCTGTTCGAAGGAAACCAGCTTGAAAGGAATCAACACCTGGTCGTGGTACATGCAAAGCACCGCGTCAAACCGGCCTTTAGACGCCCAGTAATAAAGGGTATCGGGCGGATGGGGCCCGGTCACATCCCATCCCAGTTTCCGTGCTTTCTGGATGACCGGCTTGAGGATGCTTCGCTCTTCATCCCCAAAAGCCCCATTCTCCCCGGCATGAGGGTTCACTCCCGCAATGGCAATCCGGGGTTTTTTGATCCCGAACCAAGTTTGAAGACTTTTATAGGTTAGTTCTAGCTTTTCAAAAACCTTGGGACGAGTAATTTCTTTCAAAGCGTCTTTGAGGGACATATGAATCGATTGCAACGCGATCTTGAAAGGCCCCCCCACCATCATCATGGCGAAGTCCTTGCGGTTCGACAGATGGGCCAATAGTTCGGTGTGCCCGGGGAAGATACACCCCGCTTTGTGAATGGCTTCTTTACTGATAGGCGCGGTCACCAGGGCGGCCGCCTTGCCCTCCAAAGCCAACTGGGCCCCCTTGATAATGTAATGCACCGCCGCCGTACCGGAAGAGGCGGATATTTTTCCCCATTTGGATTTTTCCGCTCCGCCCAAATCCAAAACCACAATTTTTCCCCGGCCCGTGAGCGCAGGAACGTCTGAATCGAGTTTTTCCAGGGATAGGTTCAATTTGAAACGCTTGGCGCAGGCCTTGAGATAGGCGTAATCCCCGACCAGACAATACAGATAGTTGGAACCGGGGGAAAGCTTGGCCAAGGCCTTCAGTGTCACTTCAGGCCCGATACCGGAAGGGTCCCCTATAGAAATGGCGATCACCGGCTTCATTTCAAATGATTTCATGAACTTCCTAAATTAACTTTTAAAGAACCTTCGCGGCCAAGGCGGCCAACTGGGACCTTTCGCTCTTGGACAGGGTGATGTGGCCGAACATCTCGTTCCCCTTGAACCTCTCAGCCAGGTACACGATACCGTTGGAGGAAGCATCCAGGTAGGGGTTATCGATCTGGTAGGGGTCCCCGGTCATGACAACCTTGGTACCCACGCCCGCCCTCGAAACAATAGTTTTGATCTCATGGGGCGTCAGGTTCTGGGCCTCGTCCACAATCAGGAATTGCTTTGGAATCGAACGGCCCCGGATATAGGTCAGGGCCTCCAACTCCAGCTTGTGCGAATCGAGAAGATATTGGACCTTGTCATCCACTTCCTCGGCGTCGTTCTGTAGGTGCCCCTTGTCGAGAATGAATTCCAGGTTGTCAAAAATGGGCTGCATCCAGTTCATCAATTTCTCGTCTTTGCTTCCGGGCAAGTAGCCGATGTCTTTTCCCAGCGGCACGATGGGACGGGAAACCAGGACCCTTCTATATTTCTTCTCATCCAGGCTCTTCAAAAGACCCGCCGCCAAGGCCAGGAGGGTCTTGCCTGTTCCCGCCGAACCAACCAATGTCACCATGCTGATCCGGTCGTTCAACAAAAGGTTCAGCGCAAAATATTGCTCGAGGTTCAGGGCCTTGATGCCCCAGGCTTCTGGGTCCTTGAACCAAAGGGATTGGGCTTCTTTCAATCCCTCGCGGTAAACGCCCCGGGCGGTCTTGGACTCGTGAATATCGCTCTTTAATAATAAAAATTCGTTCTCATAAAGCTTGTTCTGTTCCAGGTAAGGAGCCATGGAGAGCTTACCCAACTTGTAAAACTCGTCTACTTCCGTGTCCTTAACGGTTACGGTGGTCCAGCCCGCGTAAAGTTCGTCGATGTTGACCTTATTGGTCTCGAAGTCTTCCGATTCCACTCCAAGGGCATCCGCCTTCACGCGCACGTTGATGTCCTTCGTCACAAAATGAACGTCTTCTCCCTTTTGTTTCAAGGACAGGGCGATACCAATGATGTTGTTATCGATTTTCATATGGGAAAGGGAGGCGGGGAGGTGGCCGTTCGGCGTCGAGATATCCACCTTGAGAATGCCCCCGTTGGGAAGGGGTACCCCCTCGGGTAAATTTCCCTTCTTGCGAAGGTCGTCGAGCTTGCGAGCAACTTCCCGGGCGTTGCGACCCCGTTCGTCCTGGTACTTTTTGAAGGTATCCAGTTCCTCAATGACTCCCAGGGGGATCACGACGATGTTTTCTTCGAAAGATTCGATGGCGTGCGGATTGTGGATCAAGACGTTGGTATCGAGGACAAAAGTTTTCATACTTTCCTCCCAATCTGAAAATACGATAACGAGGTCGGCCTAAAGTCGGTTTTATTTACAAATAACGCGAATTGGTTCATGGGGTGGGGGCCTCCCGGTGAAGAAGATGGGGTTTGACCAGATAAAAGCACATCCGGGCCAGTTCAACAGCCCGGTGGTACGTCTGAGAAAACGCGGCGGACAGAGGCAGGATTTGCGGCCAGACGAAGGAAGTGAGAAGCATTAAGCCAATCATATTTCCCGCCAAAATGAAAATCAAGGAAAAGGCCACCCCGCCGTCTTTCAAGTCGCTTTGGGGATGGGAAAGGGAGTAAATCGTCAGCGCCACATGAAAAGCGTAGGTGAAACCCATCAATCCCACGATGTAAATCTTAAAGGGTTCCGCCGCGATGAGATAAAGCCCAAAGGTAACGGCCGTGTAAAAGGGGAATACATAAGGAGCCAAACTGATAAAGACGTGCGATTTGTTGATCAAGGTGGAGCCGCCGGTCGTGGTGGCGTGAACCGCCGTTACTTTGCCTCCCATCAAAAGGGCGGCGAGGGCGTGGGTGAGTTCGTGGGCTAAAACATGGGTCAGGATGGGTTTATAAAAAGCGAAATGGATGATGAGATAAAGGGCAAACCCCGACAAAAAGACTAGGGTTGTCTTGTTGCTCCAGGGAATCCCAACCCAGGCATGTCCCAAGACCCACCCCATGGATAAAGAAAGCCAGATCAACAATAGGGCGAAAAGCCACTTCAATAAAAAGCCAAGGATGGATTTATGAATAGCCAAAATCGCCTTCTTTATTCTGGTTCTGGAATCAAACGGTGAATCTAATCCTCGTTGAATTCTTCCTCAGATTCCTCATCTTGATCCGGAGTAGTTTCCCCCATCGGTATTTCGGTGGCGATCTTGTAAACCACTTCCCGGGGCAAGCCCCGTAAGCGGGAAACCGCCTTCACTGCCTCGGTCTTGGAAAGGCCCTGAGTGCGGATGAATTCCATCAGTTGGTCCGCGATGGAGACCCCGACCCATTTTTCCTGGTCTGAATGGTCGACCCTCTCCCCGCCTTCCACCACAATCACGAATTCTCCCAGGGGATCGTTTGTCTTGAAATGCTTCCAAAGGTCCTGCAGGGTACCCCTCACAAACTCCTCGTGCAACTTGGTCAGTTCCCTCCCCGCCATGGCCTGGCGGTTGCCGAACACGTTCATCATGTCCTTGAGGCTGTTGCGGAGCCGGTGGGGCGACTCAAAAAAAACAAGTGTCCTTTCTTCCGACCTCAGTCCCAGCAAGGCGCTTCGACGGTCGGCGGGCTTGGAAGGCAGGAATCCTAGGAACGTAAAGGGGGTCGTCACGAAGCCCGAAACCGGCAACGAAGCCAGGATGGAGGAAGCGCCCGGAACCGGCACCACGCGAAAACCTTTTTGGATGACTTCCTTTACCACCTTGTCCCCGGGATCCGAAATGCCGGGCATGCCCGCGTCGGTCACCAGGGCGACCGATTTCCCTTCCTCAAGGGCCTTCAAGATTTCACCCACCCTCTTGGTTTCGTTGTGCTCAAAACAGGAGATCATTTTGGGAGAGGGAATGGAAAAATGGTCGAGCAGTTTCAGCGTGTTACGGGTGTCTTCCGCGGCGATCAACTGGACCCCCTTCAACACCTTCAAGGCTCGAAAGGTCATATCCTCCAAATTACCAATGGGAGTTGCCACCAGATAAAGGGTGGAAGGAAGGATGGCGTTCTTTTCAGTGTTTTTTTCGGACACGTCGCGCCTTCCGGTGGTGTTTCGTCAAAACAAAAGGAACCGGCCTGGGGATAATTTCATGAGCCGGTTGGGCAGGCTGAAAATACAGCTTCAACTTCTCGATAATTTCCCAAACCAACCATCCAAGTCCCACCCCAAAAATATAACCGCCCAGGACATCCGAGGGGTAATGAAGCCCCAGGTAGATCCGGGAAAGGCCGACCAGGATCGCGATGGTGATATAAAGCTTTTTAAAGTCGGGAAAGGTTCGGGCCAAAATCAACATGGATGAACCCATGTTGGCGGCGTGGCTAGAAGGAAAGGAAAAGGCGTCGCTCCCCCCCGCCGGGGTCAAGACTCCCGGCAAGGCGTTACAGGGCCGGATGCGCTGAACCCAATTCTTCAAAACATGGCTGGAACCCTGGTCGGAAAGAGTGACCGCCACGAAAAGGCCTAAAACCGCCCAGCGGCCCCTGGCTCCGCCCCAAATAAGTTGATAGAGAAGAAACAGGACGATCACCAGCAGGATGCTCGTATGATGAAAATCGGTGATATAGGAGAAGAACCCATCCAAGAAGGGGCAGGACCATCCCTCATTCACCCACCTGAAAAAACCTTCATCCAGCGAATATAGGAAGGAACCCAAGGGCTAAACCGCCAACGGGAGGGGGTCCCGTTCGGGCAGAGACTGCTGTATTTCTTCCAGGGTCTTCAAAACCCAGTCCGAGTCATCCGAGGTCAATAATTTCTGGCGCATATCCCGCGCGCCTTCAAAGCCCTTGAGGTAGTGGGTCAAATGCTTTTTCATCTCCATCAAGCCCACCCGGGGTCCCTTGACCTCCACCGAACAACGCAATTGTTCCACCGCCACTCCCAACCTGAATTTAAGCGTGGGCTTGGGCATGGCCTTGCCTGTTTCCAGGAAATGGTTGATCTGCTGGAAGATCCAGGGCGCGCCCATACTCCCCCGGCCGATCATGATCCCGTCGCATCCCGTCTCCAGAAACAACTTGTAGGCGTCCAGGGCGGTCTTGACGTCGCCGTTTCCGATGATGGGGATTTTCGCCTTTTCCTTGAGCTTCCGGATGACTTCCCAATCGGCTTTGCCGTCGAACATCTGGTTTCGCGTGCGGGCATGGACGGCCAGGGCCGCCGCGCCGGCCGATTGCACCGCGTCGAGCAATTCAAACACCGCGTTATCCTTGGCGTCGTAACCCGCGCGGGTCTTCACCGTGATGGGCACCTTGCCCCCGGTGGCCTTGACCATGGCTTCCACTATCCAACCCGCCCGCTGGGGTTCTTTCAAGACCGCGGCGCCCGAGTCGCATTTGAGGATTTTGCCCACCGGACAGCCAAAATTGATGTCGATGATGTCCGGATGAACCGCCTCCATCACCTTGGCGGCCGCGTCCCCCATGATGGCCGGGTCCCCGCCGAAAAGCTGGACCCCCACGGGGCGCTCAGGTTCGGTGAATTCCATCAGCTCATCCGTCTTGTCGCTTCCGTGGATCAACGCCCGGGAGCTGACCATTTCGGTCACCACCATCGCGGCGCCGTACCGGCGGGCCAGGCGGCGGAAAGCCGTGTCGGTGTAACCCGCCATGGGGGCCAGGAAAACCCGGCCGTTGAGGGTCAAGGGTCCCAGCTTGAACTCTCGGGCCGGCTTACCGAGCTCTTCCAGGGTCGGTCCGTTCATTTCCTCCTCAGGGCCGGGAAAATCGGCCTGATCGGGATTAGGATTTCGGGGCAATACGCTCATTAAAAACCTCTAAAAAGATCAAAAACAACGGCAACATTTACCGCGAAGAACACCCAAAATGAAACTGGAAAAAACCTGATGTGCGTTCGGCTTTCTTGTCGTTCTTCGCTTCTTCGCGGTGAAATTGTTGTAGAAAAAGCCGTTACTTTGTCATTCTAACAAGAAGGGTTGGTGGGATAAAGGGGAGGCGGAAGCGGTGGCGGATAATGAGGCCGTTTTGCCCACTGAAATCTGGTACGCGCCCAGACCGGCGATCATCGCGGCGTTGTCCGAGCAAAATTTTGGAGGAGGCATCCGCAAGGCGATCCCCCGGGGTTCGGTTTCCAACATCAAGACCCTTCGCAAGGCCGAATTGCAGGCCACTCCGCCCCCCACGATGAGGCTTTTGGGTTTGAACTCATCCAGCATCTTGCGCACCCGGTAAAGTATTTCCTCCAGGACCGTGTTCTGGAAACGAGCGGCCAGGAGGATCCGGTCTTTTTCGTCCTTGGGGGGATGGTGCTTGATCTCCAGCCCCACGGCGGTCTTAAGTCCGCTGAAGGAGAAGTCGAGGGTTTTGTCTTTCATCCGCGAAGCGGGAAAAGTCATTTTCACTTCCGGGGCCAGCGCCGCCAGTTTCTCGATCATGGGCCCACCGGGATAACCCAATCCCATCAATTTGGCCACCTTGTCGAAGGCCTCCCCGGCCGCGTCATCCCGAGTGGAAGCCAGAAGCCGGTAGGTGCCCCAGTTTTCTATGTCGTAAAGTTCCGTATGCCCGCCCGATACCACCAGCCCCACCGCCGGAAACAAAACCGGGTCCGCGTCCAATCGAGCGGCGTATAAATGGGCTTCGATATGGTGGATGGCTACGAAGGGAATCTTCAGACGAAAGGCTATTCCCTTGGCGGCGGATACCCCCACCAACAACGCCCCGATCAAGCCCGGGGCAGCGGTTACGGCGATTCCGCTTAAGTCATCCCATTGCACCTGGGCCTGTTTTAAAACTTCCCGAACCAAGAAGGGAATGCTTTCCAAGTGCTGGCGTGAGGCCACCTCGGGTACCACCCCGCCATAGGGGGCATGCACTAGGGTCTGGCTGGCCACTTCGTTGGCCAAGACCCGGTAGCCATCCTCGACGATGGCCGCGGCCGTTTCGTCGCAGGAAGATTCGATTCCCAGCACCAGGCTCTTCGACATTCAGCTTCCTTTGAAGACAAGTTATTGGCCCTTAGTTTTTGGCCGTTAGTCTTGGCAAACAGCCAATGGCTAATTGCTGATTTTCTATTCTCCCACCACTTCCGACAAATAAACCAGCTGGACGCCCGCATTCTGGATATCCGGGATCACTTTCAAAAGAGTCTGCAGGGTCTTGATCTTGAAGTGGCCGATGGCCACCGCTTGGCCTTTTTTCTTCGCGATGGAAATTGCCCTTGCCATCTGCTTCATGATGGCACGGGATTCCACCACGTCATCCAGGAACACGTCCCTTTTGGCGTGGGGCAAGCCGAGCCGACTGGCCTCGGATTCCCCGACCGATCCGGCTGAGGTCCGGGAATCGAGAAAGAAGAGGCCTTTCTTGCCCAGGAAGCCGCAAACCTCATCCATCAAGGCTTTATCCTCGCTGGCCAGACTTCCCATATGGTTGTTCAATCCGACCGCCCCCGGAAGCATGTCGAAGGCGTTGGCAAGGTTCTGATCTACGGCTTCAGCTTCCATGCCCCTCTTCAGGTACTCGGGATAGGCCCCCTTGGGAAATTTCTCGTGTCCTTCCATGGGCATGTGGCAAATCACTTCCACTCCGTGGCGGGGCGCTTCTTGGGCCAGCGCCTTCCCAAATTCCGTCGAGGGGATCAAAGCCAGGGTCACCGGCACCTTGAAGGCGTAAAGGGTCTCCAGCGCCTGTCCCCGTTGGTAGCCCCCGTCATCAATGACCAGGCTGAGACGGGGCCTGTGGGTCTGGAGGAAGATGATGGACACTGGGGTCCATTGCCCGTCATAGGCGAACACATAGCGGTAAAAGGTGGACTGCTTATCGGAGCTTTCCCCGGTCTCCGAATGGCCCTCAAAAGCCCCCACCGACTCGGCGGCCTGCCTCAACTGGTCGGCGAGCTGCTCCGGGGTGTATCGGCGGGGAAGACGGAATGATTCTTGGTAGGTGGGAAGAATCAAATCGGCGAGCGTGAAGTCTTTTTGGAGGATGTCCCCTTCGCGCAGTTTCAGGATTCCTAGTTGGCGAAGTTTTTGTTCGAGGGCTCCGCGAAGGTTTTCCGCGTCTTGAAGGGAATGGCGTGTGACCGGGGCCGGCTGGGGCTTCAGGGCCGTTTCTTTTCCCTGGCGCCAGTAATAATACGCGGCCAGACAAACCAGCCCCAATCCCAAAACCAGGAGGATCGCCCATCCCTTGGTAATCTTCATGCCACCGGACCCCGTTCCGGAACCGCTATTCGCTATCCTTCAATTTGTTGCGTTCTTCCTCAAGCTTCTTCTCGCCGGCCTTTTCGTCTGGAGCGGCCTTTTTGGGGTACTTGGCGAACAGGGCCTTGCTGATCCTGCCCCCGTTATTGATGATCTGCTCCGCGACCAGAACCTGGTTGTCGGCCAAAACGGCCTCCTGTCGGGCGTCCTTTTCCCCCATCTTGGCGCGGACTAACTCCACTCGCAGACTGGTTTTCAGGTATTGGTCGTCCTTTTTCAGGTCCGCTTTTTCGACCTTCTTGCCGTTCTTGACACAGTAATCGTAGAAACCATCCATGGTTTCAGCGCTGAGGGTCATACCCGGGGTGACCGATAATCCTCCGTCGATCAATTTCTTCGCATATTTTTCCGCCAACTGTTGGCTGTAAACCTTGATGGTGGACTCGGTGGCGTCGTGTTCCTTCAGGTTCAGGTCCGGATCAATGCCGATTCCGTGGATGCAGACTCCCGAAGGGGTGTAGTACTTGGCCATGGTCAAACGCAGGGCGGCCCCGTCGCTGTTATCCAGGGGCAGGATGGTCTGCACCGAACCCTTGCCGAAGGATTTGGATCCGACCAGTACGGCTCTTTTCCAGTCTTTCAGGGCACCGGCGACGATTTCAGCGCCCGAGGCGCTTCCCTCGTTGATCATCCCTACCACCGGCAGGTTTTTGTCGAACTTCTCGTCATCCTGCGCCTTAAAGAGCTGGTTCTGGTTCTCGCTCCGGCCCTTAGTGGACACGATGGTGTCCCCGGGATGGCCGAAATAATTCGAGACGCCCACGGCCTCGTTCAGCAATCCTCCCGGATCGTTGCGCAGATCGACGATCAATCCCTTGAGGGGCTTTTTCTTCTGGAGATCCTTCACCGCGGCCACGAAATCATCCGTGGTATTGTCGATGAACTCGGAGACGCGCACATAGCCGATGTCGCCGGGCAAGAGATAGGAATGGATGCTCTCGATCTTGATGGCGTCCCGCACGAGCGTGACCTCGAAGGGCTCGGTCAGGCCTTCCCTGAAAATGGAAATGGTCACCTTCGTTCCGATCTGCCCGCGCAAACGCTTCACCGCGTCGTTGATGCTCATCATGTCGGTTTTTTCGTCGCCGATCTTCACGATCTTGTCCCCGGCCTTGATCCCGGCCTTGTCCGCCGGCGTTCCCTCGATGGGGGAAATGACCGTCAAATGCTCATCCTTGATGGCGATCTCGATTCCCAGCCCGCCGAAGGAACCCGAGGTCTCGGTTTGCATTTCCTTGTAATCCTCGGGAGGCATGAACTGGCTGAAGGGGTCCAGCGTGTTGACCATCCCCTGAATGGCCCCGTAGATAAGGTCCTTGGGGTTGGTTTTTTCCTCATCCACGTATTTTTCGCGGATGATCGTCAAGGCGTCGACGAATGGATTGAGGTACTTGTACACATCCTCCGAGGTTCCCTTGTTCTTGGCCGGCGACTGGGTCATGGACCCGGCGGCGAAACTCACCCCCGAGATCAAGATCAACAGGGCGGCAATCGTATAAAGACTTGGACGGCGATTCATGCAATCCTCCGAATGGGTTTATCTCAATAACTTTGTTTACGGTCAGGAACTTCTAGTGGAAGCCGGGGTCGACATCTCCCCCGGCAGGAAGGGCGCCTAGTTAATGCTGGCGTTTCAACCACCTCACCGGATCCTGGGGAATGCCGTTCTGGCGGATCTCGAAATAAAGACTGCTTCCCCACTGGTCGGCGTAAAGCGAGCCGGTGTCTCCCACGGTCCCCAAGATCTGGCCTTGGGTGACTTCCGTTCCCTCGGCCACACTGAGTGAATCGGCCTGAGCGTAGAGGGAATAATACCCTTTGCCATGGTCTAAAATCACCAGTTTTCCATAACCTTTGAACCAATCGGCGTAGCGGACTTTTCCTTTCGCCACCGCCTTAAAAGGGGTTCCCGGGGGCGCCGCGATCTGGATGCCGGTATTTTCAACCATTTCGTTGAATTCTTTGTTCCGGCTTTTCCCGAAGAAGAGCATGATCTTTCCCGAGACAGGCCAGGGAATTTTTCCCCGAACCACCTTCAACCCGGTCCCCACCGCGGGCGCGGAAGCGGCGGCCTCCGCCTTGCTGGCCGTCTGGGCTTGGGCTAAAAGCAGGGACACCTTTTGCTGGAGTTCCCCTGCAGCATCGTTCAGCTCGGCTAGAAGCTGTACCTGGCTTTCCTTTTGACGCTTGAGGGAGGCTAAAACCACCGCGCGATTCTGTTTTTCATGCCCGATTTCCTTCTCCTTGCGGTCCTGGGCGCCAAGAATCCTTTTCTTGCGTTTTTCCTCCAACACCCAGTCGGCCGAAGCCGTCTCCAGGGCTGTTTCATTTTCCAGTGTCCGTTCCATGATCTTCTCGTTGCTCTGGGCCAAGAGGGTCTCGAATTTGAGCTTCCGCGCCAGGTCGGCGGGGTTTTCGGTCGAGAGTATCCCGCCCAAAAGAGGGGTGCGGAATGACATTCGGTAAAGGGCCCGAAGCCTTTCTTTTAGGAGGGTCCGATCCTGGTCCAGGAGAAGCCGGTTTTGAACCTTGTTGGATTCCAAACGGTCCAAGCGATCGCGGGTCTCATCCAGTTCTTGCTGATTGGCTTCCTTTTCCCGTCGCAGCTTGCCCAGGGCCTGGTCCACCCGTTGCAATTTGGAAAGGACGTTTTTTTCTTTCGCCTCGGTTTGCTTCTTAATCTTATTGTGTTCCGCGATCTGCTTTTTGATTTCGGCGAGGTTCTTATTTTTTTGATGAAGATCTTGCTTGATGGTCGTCAGGTCGGCGGGCGTGGAAACGGGAGCGGCCTCTGGGGTCGGCGTCTCCTGGGCCATGGACGGTGAAAAAACTGTTAAATAGGTCGCGAACAGAAAAAACCGTAAGGGGGTAATGGAAGGAACCTCATTTCGGTTAAACATCAGTCGATGAAGCATCAACGTTCAAAACCTTTTGTTTGAGTCGGTGTCATAAAAGCGGTTCTTCGCATCTCCGCGCCTTCGCGGTTAACTCTTTTATTAATTAATGAAGTTCGCGGACCCATTTTTTCTGGACGGCCCAAAGGGCCCCGGCGAAACCCAGCAGGGCTCCCAGGACGATTAAGGTCACGTACAGGCTGGACCAGTCGATTCCCGGAAGGTTCAGAAACATTTCCATCCCACCGCTTTTGGGCAAAAACCATCCTAGGGTGTTTTTGAGGATGACCAATACCAGGATGCCCGCCCCAGCCCCCAAAAGCCCCTTCAACAGGCCTTCCCACAGGTAGGGCGCCCAGCGCATCCAGGCCGGCGCTCCCAGGCGCGAGAGCAAGACCCATTCTTCCCGCCGGGCCCAAAGCGCCAGGGTCAGGGCGTTGGAGACAATGAAGAGCGCCGTGAGGAAGACGAATCCTCCCAGGAACCAACCGACCCAACGGACCAGTCGGCTCAGGTTGGAAACCGCCTCCCATTCCCCCTTGCCATAATCCACTTCTTCCACTGCCGTGTCTTTTTTAAGATCCGAGGCCAAATCGTCTATTTTTTCCGAGACATCTTTTTTCAGGACAACGGAGAGGGAGTCGGTGAGGGGGTTTTCACCTAGGGCCTGGACCATTCGGTCCACGTCCGGGTCCTTTCTGAAATCCTTGAGCGCCTCCTCTTTTCCCACCACCCTCACGGAAGCTATCCGCGCGTCGGCGCTCAGGCGATCCTGAAGCCTTTGAATGTCGCCCTGGCCCGCGGCGGGGGTGAGGAAAACCGCCATCTCGAATTTTTGCCGGGCGGAAAGAAGCGCATTGTCCAAGACCTTGGAAAGGCCCAGGAAGAGGGAAAGCTGGACAAGGGCCGCCGCCACAATCACCACCACAGCCACGGAAAGCCCGGGGAAACGGACCATCTGGCCCAACCCCTCTTTGAGAACAAAAACCAGTTTTTGCCAGGGATTCATGGGGTGATGCCCTCCCAATGTCCCAACTTGCCTTCCGCCAACCGGTGCCATTGAAGCATTCCTCGCAATACCGGAAGGGTTTCTTCCGCTTCGGGAAAAGCTTGGCGGGAGGTGATCACCAGGGTCGTGCCCGTCTTGCGCAATTCACCCAACAGGCGCAATAAAACCATCGAGGCCTCCGGGTCCAGCCCCTGCAGGGGCTCATCCGCCAAATACAATTTAGGCCTGAAAATCATGGCCCTCAGGGCCAGCACCATTCTTTGCTGGCCGGAAGAAAGATCGCCGGGTTTAGCGTCCATTTTCCCAGCCAGACCCGCGTGTTCGAGGAGCTTTCGGATGGATTCCCTTTGGCCCTCGGGATGAATGCCCTTCAATTGAAGGGTGAAGAGGATGTTTCCTTCCACGGTCTTATCGGGAAAAAGGGAAAGATCATGGAAAAACATTCCCACTTCTTTGAGCCATTCGCTTTTTTGGCGGGAAGTCAGTTCATAAGGGTCGGACGAACCCACTCGCAGAACCCCGGAGGTGGGTTTTTCCTCACCGGCCAATATTTTAAGAAGCGTGCTTTTGCCGCTGTTGTTCTCGCCCAAAATGACGTTGAAGGACGCCTCGGGAAAGGAAAAATAGGCGTCATCAAGTACCTTGGCGCCCGAAGGGTGAATTTTCGTAAGGTGGAAAGCTTGGATCATCATGTGCCGACTCTCCAATTAATAAACAGTAATAATGAAATCGGTACTATACCGACTTCGATAAATGCCTTGTGGGAAGTCGGCATTTGCCGATTCTCTGTACCAAAAACAGAAGTATTGTGCCACATTTCATTCTTTAAATTGATTTAAACGATGCCGTGGGACAATTCTGTTCTCATTGATAACGAAGATTTCATTCAGCTACAACGAATTTAAGAATTGAGCGGGGCTTTGGATCAATATGCCACGGGTCTTGTGGGGCTTATTCATGTGGGTGCCAAAGTCCTTGAAATCCCCGGTCAGCAAATGGGTTGCGCGCGCCTGGACCGCCGAGAGAAATATGGGTTTGTCCTTATTGGGAAGATGAAGTGAGCAATTCCCCTCTGTGACGGCCGGTATGGTTTCAACCCACCGGGAAAGGATCCGTAAGTTGCGCAAGGCGGATGGTCTTTTAAGAAAAAGGTTTCGTTCCGCCTCCAACCAGGCCCAATCGCAAGTGATGAAAACCCAACCCGCTTCTTGGCCAGTTTGGATCAGGACATAATGGGAGCTTCGCGGATCATAGGCGGCGGAGAAAAGAATGTTCGCGTCGAGGAAAATCCTCACTTCTTATGACTGAGTATCTTTTTTCGAAGGGCGGCCGTTTCCTCCCGTGTCAAGCGACCGTCTTTTTTCCAGCGTGCGACCTGTTCGTTCGAATACAGGTCGATTTCAAAAGGCTTTAAAAGCAGGTTGTTTCCGTGTTCTTCCACCACAAAAGCGCGCCCAGTTTTCGTCCCCAATTGCCGCTTAAAGGAAACCGGCAACGAGAGAACGCCGCCTCGAAGAACGGCTATGGGATTTAAGGATTTTGGTTCCATGGATGTAACTCCCTGTCCAAACAATCGTTGAAATCCTCCCCAGCAACTCAAGGGCTGACTTCTTGAATAATTATACAATCAACAATTCAAAAAAGAATCCGTGCTTTTAATATACTTCTCGGAAAGGAAGTCTCTTTTCTAAGCGACATTGACGCACTGTGGTTCAGATTTATTTCTGTTTGAGGTCTTCCGGTTTGACCGGCTCAGTGTGAACAAACACCTCTTGAACACCAACCAGCGTATCTTTCACCACCGCGATGACGTGGTGGGTCAGGGCGTGGGATTCGGAAATGGTCATGGTGGGGCTCACCTGGATGTGCAGATCCACGTGGATATGGCCCGGCATGCCGTGGCTGCGAACCTTGTGGCAGGCCAATATACCGGGGATGGACCGAACGACTTTCGAAATCTGGTCCGGATTCAACATCACCCCGTCCGAAAGGACATTCAGGGATTGGTTGACGATCCGTAAAGCCACCCGGGCTACGATCACCACGACAATCAAGGACGCCATCCAATCCACCCAGGCGAACCCGAAGTGGGCTCCCGCCAGGGCCACGAAGACCGCCCCTGAGGAAAGGGTATCGCTTCCCGTATGGGCGCTATCGGCGGCTAAAAGCGAGCTTTCCAGTTCCTTCGATTTTTTGGCCTCGAACCACGAGATCCAGGCGCTGATGGCCATGGCCCCGGCCATCACCAGAAAAGAAAGAATGTTGGGATCAGGCGGAGGGGTGTGGGAAAAAAAGTGGCCAGCGGCTCTTTCCAAAATTTCAATGCAGGCCACTCCCATCAGGATGGCGATCACCAGGGAAGCCACCACCTCGAACTTCTGATGGCCGTAGGGGTGGTCTTCATCAGGGGGTTTGGAGGCGATGGAGACGCTGACCAACCCCACCACGTTCGCCGCCGCGTCCAGGAGTGAATGGACCCCGTCCGCCACCATGGACAATGAATTCACGACGATCCCAACGGCGATTTTTCCGAAGGAAACGAGAAGGTTGGATGCCAGGGTAATTCCGAGGACCCTCGATACTTCGTGGTAACTAGAACCGGCCTGATCTGATGGGATGGGTGCGTTCATGGATTCATTTTAACGGCTCCCCGGGACTCCCCAAGGGAAAAGGAGAAAAACAAAAAAAGATATTTACGGGCATTTATCTGAAAACGGAGCGAGAAAACGTTCGTAAGTGCCGTTTTAACTTTTACTTATCGGACGATCCAACTCGGGTATTTTTTTGCAAACGGTGCAGAACATTTATTGGGTCTGCTTCCACTTCTTGGCTCGAAGGATATGTTTCGCGATCTGGATATTCTTGTCATGCTCCTCAAGAGTCGTGGCAAAAAGGTGGGACCCATCGCCCTTGGCGACGTAATAAAGATAGGGCACCTGGGCGGGTTGGATGACCGCCTGGAGCGAGGCATAACCCGGGTTGCAAATCGGGGTGGGAGGCAATCCTCTTCTGCGGTAGGTGTTATAGGGCGTTTTGATATCCAACTGGGCCTGCCGGAACCAGGGGTTCTTGCTGTTCAAGACATAGTTCAGTGTCGCGTTCACTTCCAGGAGCATCTTCTGGCGAAGGCGGTTATAAAGAACCCCCGCGATGATGGGTCTTTCGGAATCGAGCTTGGCTTCTTTCTCGACAATCGACGCGAGGATCACGCCCTTATAAAGGTTCAAGCCTTGGGCCTGTAATTGCCTTTCGTAATCGTCTTCGACCTCTTCCTTGAATTGCTGGACTAAAAGACCCATGAGGTCTGCGACGCTCGCGCCCACCGGGATCCGGTAGGTTTCGGGATAGAGAAAGCCTTCCAAACTCGGGCCGGAGATTCCAAAACTCTTCAAAAGGGCCGGGTCCTTGGCTTCTTTCAGGAAGTCGGCGGCGGTCGCCACATTCAGCTTTTCAAGCTCCTGCCCGATCTGTTCGGCGGTATAACCCTCCGGGATCTTGAGGACCAGCAATTCGCTTTCCCCTTTGGTTAAAACATCCAATATCCTCCAAATGCTCATACGGGGATTAAGCCGGTAAAGGCCCGCCTTCAATTTCCGGTCCGCGTGAGTAAATTTGGCCACGACGAGAAAAGGGGTGGCGTAGCTGATGATCCTCTTTTCCTTCAAAAGCTCAGCGATGGTCCGGGCGGTGGATTTGGAATAGATCGCCAGATCGGTGTCATTGCCCGATTGGTAGAAGGGGGGGATCAGGAAAACCAGGCAAGAAAGGGCCAGCACCCCGAAGCCGATAAAATACCATTTGAGGATTTTCATTTCTTTAGTCCTTTTGCCATGGTTCCCTTATTTTACCGGATCGAATTTAGGGATAATGACACCCTCCAACGAAACACCCCTCACCCTTCCCTCTCCCTCAAGGGGCGAGGGTTATTGGCAAAACACATCACGGCGTCTCCAGCGGAGTCAGGGGCGCGCCCGCGAGGGCGGATTGAAGAAGCAAGGCCGCTGCCACCTTGTCGATCTTCCCTTTTCGATTTTCCCGCCGGACATCGCCCTCGATCAAGGCCCGTTCGGCTTGTTTGCTGGACAAACGTTCGTCGATATAAACCACCGGGATGGTCAGTCTTTGGGAAAGTTTGTAGGCGAAGTGCCTAACCAATTCGGTCGTGGTGCTTTCCGTTCCGTTCATGTTGAGGGGAAGCCCGATCACTACTAGAGTGACCGCGTGTTCGTTGACCAGGGCGCCGATGGCGGCGATATCGGTGTGGATACCGTCGGATTTTAAAACGACGAGGGGCTGGGCGGTGATTCCCAGGGGATCGGACAGGGCTAAACCAATTCTCGCTTTTCCCCAATCAATGCCGAGCCATCGTTTCATTTTTTTAAAAAACCTTCCCAGGTTACCCCAATATAGTTTCAAGCTATTTTCAGGCAATGGTTGAAACAAGTTCCCGGATATCCGTAATCTTCCTGGAAATGGAAAAATGCCAGGTCCCAAAGGTCCCATCGGCGTTAACAGCTTTAATCCAACGGTCAGCCGCCGCAACCTTCAATTCAATCTGAGGATCGTACCCTTTCGTCTCAAGGATCAAATATTTTTGTTTATCCGATTTCAAACGGATGATGAAATCCGGTATGTAATCGTGGGTTTGACCATTGTAAAAATATGGGATCGCCAAACCCAATCCCGCGTTTTTAACGAATGCGCCAACCTTAGGGTGGGTATCAATGAGATAAGTCGCGGATTGTTCCCAATGTTGGGTATCCATCACCGCGTAATTCAGATGGCAATTCCGCACTTCCCTGACGTCCCGGCTTGTCCAAAAATCCACTTCCGCCGTTGAACCAGGCCCCCGATGAGTCTCATACCTTGGCAATTCGGGTTCCTCGCCTCCGCTTGTATCCGGGCGTATGGATTCCTTTAATCTTTCCAAAACCCAACTGAAATAAGGTTCTAAAAACACATCTTTCAAATCGGCCGGCGGTTCAACAACTATTTTTTCATTCAGATAGCGTCTAACGATTGCCAAAGCTTGCGGAAATAGGACCTGTATTGGTATCGAGCTTTCACCCCCAAAGTGGTAAGCCTTGGTCAAAATAGTCGCGAATTCAAATTCAAGTTCCTGCAAGCGACGCCGGCTCCGGAAATCGTTCAAATCGACAGTATCAACTCGTCCCGGCCCATCGAAAGCTAAATGCCCCTCAGCCGTCATACTTAAACCTTTGACTTCCACTTCGGGGGGTATTTTCCCTGGTTGAAGCGTCAATTTGGGAACCGTATCCCAATCCACGGTGATTTTATTCCGCACCTTTTGCCGGTAACCCTCAACTCGCGGAAACTTTATTTCGAAGGCCGCTTTCGCAGGAATCGCATGTACATGGTGGCGCTTAACCGTTGGGGTAACGGGAGACCCCGAGTTTGCTTTAAAGGGTATTACTTCAAAAGGCACCCCAAAAACCTTCGCTGTTTCCTCACCCAACTTGTCCCCATCTAACACTTCATAACTTGCTCGTCTTAAACCACGCCCAACCACCTGTTCGCAAAGCAATTGAGACATAAATGGGCGTAAACCAATAATGTGGGTGACCGTACTGCAATCCCAACCTTCCGTCAGCATTCCGACACTGACAATGCACCTAACATCTCTGCCTGGGGGATTAAGTGGCCGCTCTAGTTTCTTTGCTAATTCCTCAAAATCTTCCGGATATAAAGCCCGTCCCTGCGGATCACGCGGCCAATCGATCTTGCCAACCGTATCCAAAGTCAGGCGCATCCACCTGGATTCATCCGATTTGGCCTCACCCGTGTCAGTCTCATGGACTACCTTGGAATCCACCCTGATCGTATTCATAACCCCGTCTCGATTACGAAAACCCTCGACCTTGAAACGTGCGATACCAGCCGGCGGTTTGTCTTCCCCGATCCATTCATGAATGACTTGGGCGATCTTGGTATTTTTGCAAACAATAATGAAAACCGGTCGCCGAGGCTCTTCAGGATTCTTGGCCCATTCTTCCGATTCCTTTTCCCATAACCCGGCCAACATGGCGATGGGATGGTGGGCGTATTTCAATATCGCTTCAGGCTTGGGGTTCGCCCTTTTGCCACCCCGTTCTGCTGGGGTTAGTTGCGGAAGAATCCAATGCCAAATGTTGAAATAACCGGGTATTTGGGCGCCGGTCGTGTCCCTCACCGCCAATTGCGGTATCTTTACCAAACCGGATTCAATGGCATCAATCAAACCAAAATCGCTAACGACCCAAGGAAAAGGCCGGTTTGTCGATTGGCCAACCCTACCCAGAAAATACGGTGTTGCGGAAAGATCCACGCAGAAATTAATGCTCCGGTTCTTGTTAATCCGGTCCAACCCGTCAACCCAAACCGTGGCTTCCTTGAAATACTCTTCCGCTTCCTCTTCTTCCCCAAAATCCATTTCTTCCGAAACAATATCCGGCTCTTCCTTCCGGATTCGATAGGCGTGGTGGGCTTCATCATTCAAAATCAGGATGTTTTCTTTATTACCCACTTCTTTGTAAAGAATACGGTCAACAAACGCCTTGTCGCTTTCAACATAGCGGACAGATTTCACCTTCGCCTTGATGATGTTGCCGTTTGAATCCTTCACTTCTTCCGAAACCTCCAGTAAACCGGCGGCAACCTGGTGGTTGTAATCTTCAAGGGATAGGTACCTAGTGCCCCGCGCTGTCGTGGTCTTAGCCCCTATTGAAATGGTCTGGGTGACCACATCAGGCACGCCCGTCTTCAAAACCCTTGCCGATATCCCGCTTTGTTGGGTGCCCTGTCGCTCAAAAACATGCCAGTTAACGATCAATACACGGCCATCCGTTAAACGGGACATTAAATGGGAGGGCACCAGGTCCCTGGTGCGATAGATGCTGGCTTCGCCTAACTCAGGTTTAAGTTCCTGAAGCCGATTCTTAATTGTGACGTTGGGGCAAACCACCAGAACCACATCCGAATAGGTTTTGTTCATCCTGTCCTGAACCTTATTGAGGATACTCCAGGCCGAAATCATTCCCATCACGGTGGTCTTGCCGCTCCCGGTCGCCATCTTGCAGGCGTACCGCTTGAACGCGTTAAAGCCTTCTTCTTTCCGGTCCTCGCTGGGTTCATCCAGGGGAATCTCAATTCCCTGTTTCAAATCCATACGGGCTTCATTTAGGAAAATGATGGTCTCAGCGGCTTCCAACTGGGCAAAGAAAAGACGTTTTTCGCGGCCCTCGCGCCGCCACCATTGGAGAAGTTCCAAGGTAACCCGACTGGCCCCCGGATAACCCTGTTGACGCCATTGCGCTAGTCTTTCCCGGATGCGGTTAACCAGTTTAAGTTCTATGGCAATACTTTGTGTACGGCCAGTATCGTCGTCAGGGCCGGACTTGGGATCGCGGTAGAAATACATGGCGGGCCGGCGGCCTGGAAGTTTCTCGGGTTGTTCCCCCTCAATAATCTTCCAATGTTCCTTAGGTTCGATAAAAGGGGAATTAAGGATCGGTTCAGGGACTTCAAACTCGGTCATAATCTAAATGCCCTTTGAATGGCGTTCAGTTTTTCAATGACTTCCGGATGAATTTCTTCTGGTTTCATTAAGGCCGCGATTTCGTAATAACTGGTGTAATCAATGCCGGGAAGACCGGCCGCCGTTAAGGCCGGGGGCAATAAATCAGTCCGTGCTTTTGAACTTATAAGATAAGGCTCGTCCTCAAACGGATTTTTTAAAAAAGCGGGCGGGTATTTTTCCGAAAAGTGTTTATTCAAATCTTCAACATGTATTCTAGCCGTTACCTCCGAGCCTACTTTATAAATGACGTAACGACTCAAGGCATCAGGATGCAAAAGGTAACTTTCTATTTCATAACGTTTCCAACGAATCTTTTGAAATCCCTGACCCGTAATCGGGGTTTCGCCAATATCACGAGAATCACCATCCCGCAATTCCAAACCGGGCAAATCAGGTCGGACCAAAATCAATGAATTGTAATGATCTCTTGATTTGATTCCTTCTCCCTCAAATCTATTTTCAAATACGATCTTCTTCCAAAACAAATTTGTGGTTAAGGTTTTCTGGGCAGGGTGACTTAAGATTCTGGCCCATTCCCTCAAGATATTTAAATCCGTGTAATCCTCAAGGTACAACACACCCGGCGTTTCAAGGGCCAACATAATATCCGCATGGCTGAGAATACCCAAAGCGCTCGCTGCTCGTTGTCTTTCTATTTCGGTCTCAACCGGTCTTGGCCTATCAAAAAGCATACACAACTCGGAAATCGGAACCGCGTTAATGATGATTTCGGAATGGGTCGCCATGATTAATTGGGACTTTTGCCTTACAGCTACTGATCTCAATTTGTCGTATATAACTTCTTGAAGAATGATGTGGAGATGAGCATCGGGTTCATCCAACAAAAGAATCGAAGCAGGTTTGGTATGAAGAAACGTCAACAACATCAATATTTGTTGAAAACCACTTCCTGCGCTAGCAATATCAAAACTAGCACCCCCATCACGCATTCGATATTCAGCCAAAATATCCGCCCCTTCTGAATTTGGGGGCAGAAGTTCAAAGCCAAACAGATCCTTGATGGATAACTTAAGTTCAGCCCAGGCGGTTGCGGAACCATAAGCTTCCACCAATAAATTACGGATAATATCACCAGGTTTTCCTTGGCCCAAAAGTTGATTTAATTTTGGTTTTTGGTAAACCGGTTCCGTAGTACTTAACCCCGTCATTGGCGGGACATACACAGTTTCAAAACTGGCCGATTTAAGGTCCGCAGGTTCCAAATTTGTTAAAGGTCGAACGTAAATTTGCTCCGTGGAATCAGGAATAAGCTCCATCGTAATATCCCAAGTGTCAGTGATGATTTGGATTTCAATGCTTTCTGTGTAATCCCGGTTATTCCAAAGAAAATCAAATTTCAACAAGGGGACCGCAGAAAAAGTCTGTCTGGTAATCGGCGCCTTGGCGTATTGGCTATACATACCCCGACGTTGGAAATTAGCGGCCTTTTTCCACTCAAGAAAAGCCAGGCTCCACGCAGCAATGGCCTGTAATAATGTCGTTTTACCGGTGTTGTTCGGGCCAGCCAAAACAATATGGTTTGTAATGTTAAATTCTTCCTCTTCAAACCTCTTAAAACGACGAAGTTTAACTTTTCGGATCATTTATTTTTCCCGTTCAATTTATGAACCACCATCAATTCATTTCCCCGATCATCAATGACCTTAACGGCGATTTGTTTGTGGTCGCCCGGTTCAAAAGGCGTGCTGACCGTACCCGCCAAATGGTCCCAAACGCTTTCTTCGAATTCGACTTTTAGGGCTTTCTTTAGGTTTTCCCAAGCTGATGTGCGGGGGAAAAAGGCTTGGCAGACATGGAAACTCAAGTCGTTGTAGTCCGTATCTAAGAACCAAGCCGGAACGTCGTTTCCATTCTTGGATTCTGATTTCATTGTGATGGGATCGAACACATCCAAACCAACCAACTCAACTTGATATTTACCGCCTTTAACAGATTTCACTTTAATTTCCGGCAGGCCGCAAACACTAAAAATCTGGCTGGAACGCATGTTTTTAAGCAGGTCACCCATCATTAAATCGGGTGTAGATTGAACATAAGTAGCTGAAATGCCTACCACTTCATCACATTTTTCAACTAGTTGCCGAGCGTTAGGTTGGATGGCGAAGCCGAATACATACAGGTGGGAATATTTCTTGGCTTCCGCCTCTTTTGCGGCCGCAAAAACTAGTTTTTCACTGACTGCCCCATTTTCCGGTCCAAAAACCAATGCCACCGGCTTCTCGCTTCCGTTAACTACCAACCCTTCAGCAGATAAAGAAAGGCTTTTGGCAGGTGGGCGAACATTCTTAAAACTTACTGTTTTATTGCCAGGCAAATGGATTTTCGGGCTCCTCCGAAGAACCTCCAACATTCGATCAACATATGAACCATAAGATTCTTGATTATCAGCCCCAACTTCTTTTGAAATGTCTGCTGTTGCATCCAAAGCTGTCGGAATCATAGCTTCGAAAGTGAATGGACCTGAAACGCGAGTGATACTACTCTTTTCTTCGGGTCTATCAACTATTACTTCTTCTGGTGGCGGTTCGTTATTCGCGATGGACTTCAATGTAATGTGTGGAACAACCCCGCCCACTTCTTCTCCCTTATTATTTCGTTTGCGTTTATAGGCAAAACCACCAACAGGGCCAATATTTTCATCCTTCAATTCAAACCAAGGGTACGTAGACGTTAATAGCCTCTGTCGTGCCAAAGCCAAGGGAACTCGACTTACGTCTGCCGTAATCCAACGGCGGCCCCATTGCTCAGCAACGAATGCAGTTGTTCCAGAACCACATGTCGGATCAAGCACCAAATCCCCTGGTTCGGTGGTCATAAGCAGACACCGGAGAATAGCTAGAGTTGCTGTTTGTACAACGTATAATTTTCCCTCCGAACGATTTTGTATCCCACCAATATCAGTCCAAACATTCGAAATTGGGAATACCGGAAAATCATCCATGAAACGGATATATCGCAACGAATTTCCCTCGACGATTATTCGGCCTTTTTCTGCTAAGCGTTTCAAACCTTCCACAGTAGTTTTCCAATGGAGCCCTGAAGGCGGGTTCCACTTTTTATCTTGAAATTCAAATTCTTGATCCGAACCCTCTGATTCGCCTTGCGACGTCAGATCAGCTGACGTCGCAAGGCGATCACCTAAAAACCTATTTTTAGGAATAGCTTCTATAGTTTCAACAGGTCTATATTTGGTTGCCCCTTCATCACCTGCTTCTTTAGTTCGGAATAATTGGTTGTATTTCAAATGTTCTGAATCCTTCGCATACCAAAGGATGTAGTCGGCAACAGATGAAAGGTCTTTACCCGAAAACCCTGTTGTTTTAGAAAATGTGATAATTGAAATAAAATTTTTCTCATCGAAAACTTCATCCATCAATTCTCTTACATGATGCAAATTCTCTTCACTAATCTGAACAAAGATACTTCCGCTAGTAGTGAGTAATTCGCGCGACAATTTCAACCTGTCCCGCATGTATGTCAAATATGAATGAAGTCCTAATTCCCATGTATCACGATAAGCCTGAACCATTTCCGGCTCGCGGGTCATATCCTCGTCATCCCCGTGTCCCACATCGCGTTTGCGAACAAATGGCTGGAAATTGCTTCCAAATTTCACTCCATAAGGTGGGTCCATGTAAATCATCTGGACCTTGCTACCCATGTTTTCGTAGTGAAGAAGCGAGTTCATGACGACCAGGGAATCCCCCAGGATCATGCGGTTCACCCAGTCATCCTGGTACTCATAGCACTTCAATACTTGGTCGGTAATGGAATGCTCTGGATCTTTGAAAAGCTCATCAAAGAACGATTCTTGCTTGTCCCGTTTGTGGCCCTTAAGGGTCTGCAAAATGGCCTGGGTTGAAAGACGTTCATGCACGAAAAGGGGTAAAGTGGGCACATCAAAAGACAGATGCTCAGCTTTGCCCGCCCAATTTAAGAAGGGTTTACTCATAGCTTTCAAGCTTTGAACTGATTTTATTGATTTTTCGAGTTCCGCTTTTGCTTTATCAATTTCCTTCGGGTCCACATCTGCGGTTTTTAATTTTGCAAGACGTTCATGTGCGGCATACAAACCATCTAAGACTACTTGAATATGGGCTTCGCCCATTTCCCTGGCAGGGTTCTGTCCGTCCCACTCCATGGATGGCGAAAGGGACGAATCGTAGCTATAAACCTTTGGCGGCATCTTCTTCTTGAACTGGGCTTGGGTTCCCACATCCGGCCGCATGGGTGCTTTGGACGTGGAATGTTCGTAATTCTGGACTTCGCGTGACTTGGATGGCTTCTTGGGTTTGGGCATGGAATCCTCTTGAAAGGTTACGGCATTATAGAAAAAATGCCTTTAAAGCCGCTGAAAATAGGTAAAAATATAAACGCTGAATTTAAGCCAAACCGGAAAGGACAAGCATGGCTGACGACGTGTATCAACCCTGCCCCTGCGGCAGTGGGAAAAAATACAAGTTCTGCTGTAAGGGGAAATTCCAGGCGGGTGGTTCAGGTCCGGAAAACCTCGCTTTGTTCCCTTTGGAAAGGATTGTCGTCAACCCAGACTGGCGGGAACAGGGGCTTGCCATGGTGGTAGTCATCCGACGGATGCCTGGGGCTGAATTTATGGTGGCGTCCTACCTGACGGACATATTCTGCCTCGGGTTGAAGGATACTTCCCTCGAAACGGGCTTGGGACACGAGGAACTTCGGCTCTTCCTGTCCGCTTTTCAGGGGCATCCGGTGGAAATTCCCTACGAGGACGCCCGAAGCCTGGTGTTGGGGGCGGTCGAATACGCCCATAAGCTGGGTTTTGAGCCCCACCCGGATTGGGCGCGGACCCGAACGGCTGTCGAGGACGGGCGCCCCTTCCAGCGGAAGTTCGACTTCGGCAGGGATGGAAAGCCCTTCTACATCCAGGGGTCCGAGGACAATCACCGGGAGATCATGGCAAAACTGGACCCCCTTTTTAAAAAAGGGGAAGCTTTTTTCGTCAACCCACTCGAGGAACCGGATGAGGACGAATTTTTCGACGACCGTTACGATGAAATCGTCGGATACCTGGAAGCCCACGACTTCAAGGCCGCCCACGAAACCATTGACGGCTTCATGGCGGATTATCCGGACAGTCCGGAAGCCTCTTACCTGCGGGGAACCTGCCTGGCCATGATGGGGAAAACGGAGGAATCCGTTCCCTTCCTGGAAAAGTCCATCGCCATGGAGCCTACTCCCCAGGCTTATTTCAACCTGGCCGGAGCTTATAAGAGCCTCTTATGCCTCAAGGAATACGCTTCCTGCCTGGAATTGGCGGTCGAGTTGGACGGGGAAAAGGGTGAGTATGGTCGGCGTGCCCGCGCGGAATTGGATGGTTTCGCGAAGCACATCCAAAAAACGACCGGCCTGACCTACGAGAAATATTTCCTGAACATGGGGCGGTTTGAGCGGGCCTTTGAACACCTGACGGAGGGACGATATGAAGAGGCCCGCGATGGCTTCCAAGAAGTCCTGGCATTGGAACCGGACCACATTCAATCCCACGGCAACCTCGGCCTAGCCTACGCGGGGCTGGGCGACAGGGAAAAGGCCCTGGCCCACTTGGACCGGGCGATAGCGCTTGATCCGGATTACGAACCGGCCATTCAAAACCGGTGTACATTTTCATCCCTTAAGCCGGGGGAACGCTTCGACGTGGCCGGTAATATCGAGGTTGAATTTTATTCACAAAAGATGAGGGACAGAAACCCTTCCCCAAGGGGGAATTTCACCGATAGACGGCGCAACAGGCGTTAACGGGTCGTGAAACCGCCGGATTCTACCTGCATTATTCCCGGCTTAATTTCCCATAAGCCTCACACCTGAAACCATCCCCGCCCTGCTGGTCCACGCGGGTAAGCGCGCAGAAAACCTCCTGCCCCGGATCGTTGTCATGGCGGCAGGTGACGCACAGGCCGGGCTTGGAAACCCAACTTGGATTCACGGGCGTACCATCGTCATTGAAAAAACCTTCCGTTTCCCCGCTCATGGATTCTTCTTCCCTTTTGGGCGTTTTTCCCGATTCCGAGTCCCTTCCTCCAGGAACTCAAACCACTCGTTCTCTTCCAAGGCAATCCTCATCAGCCAATCCACCAGCCTTGGTTTTTCTTCCCGTTCCAACAACGCCTTCAATCCATCCAGGGTGAGCCAACCGCGTTTCCCGCCCCTGGAAAGGTTTCCCTTTTTCACCCGTTCGAGGAGGGCCAACCCCGCCGCCACGAAATGCTTGCAATGGCCGAAATCCTCGAAGGCCGGGCAGGAACAATTCCCATCCACTTTCCCGTTCCGGTCCCAAAGCCGCACGTCATAAAGGTCATTTCCCATGACTTCCGCGCGGGCTTCGTTTTCCCAAACGCGCAGGGACTCCACGGCCCCGGATTCAAAATAATCGGCGCCCCGTCCGTAATACCGGTCACCGGCCAAATCCATTAGCCGTTTCTTGGAAAGCCCGCCGAAGGACGCCTTGTTATTCGGGCGGAAAGCTTGTTTAGGTTTCAGTCCCATTTTCCTCAAGCTCTTTTCGATAGAATTCCGTGAGAGGTTCCAGGAAAATCCGCAATTCTTTCGAAACTTCTGATTCCTTGATCGTCCCCGCCGCCAAGGCGTAGGCTACGGCGCTTCGACTATCGCTGAGCATGACATGGGCTTTGTACAAATCCCGGGCTGGGCCGTTATGAAACGCATGAATGGAATCAACCAGTTCGAAAATATCCTTGTCGCCCTTTTTCCAAACCGTAAAACCTTCGAACAGTTTTTCCAGTTCAGCCGAAAGTTCCCTGCGGTAAGCCAGATCGTTTAATTCACGCGCTTCCCTTTTCAGCGCCTTCGTCAATTCCTTCATGGTTTCCTCAAAGCCTCCACAAACCGAAAAAGATTCGCTTTAGGGGATCATTTTCTCTAGAATCTGGGTCACTTGGCGCAAGGCCTCGTCCACCTTGGAGGCATCCTTGCCGCCGGCCTGGGCAAAATCGGGCCTTCCGCCCCCGCCTCCTCCGGCCACCTTGGCCACTTCCTTCACCAGGTCCCCGGCCTTGATCTTGGAGATCAGATCCTTGGTGACACCGGCCACGAACCCCACGAAATTGGGCGTACCGCTTCCCAAAACCACGACCCCGCTTCCCAGTTTGCCCTTGAGCTTATCCGCCAGTTCCCTCAAGGAATCCGAATCCTGGTCAGCCCGGAAGACCACCACAGGCACTCCCTTGATGACTTTCTTCTGGGCTAGGGCCTCATCCACCAGTCCACCCGCCAACTTGGATTTCAAGGCCGTGATTTCCCGGTCCTTCGCCTTGATTTCATCGAGCAGGGACTGGACCTTGGGTTTCAATTCCACGTCGGAACTTTTCAAAAGATGGGCGATGTCCTTTAAGGCCGTTTCTTCCCGCGAGACTTTTTCCAGCGAACCTTCGCCCGTGATCCCCTCGATACGGCGAACGCCCGCGGCCACGGAGGACTCACTGGTGATTTTGAACAAACCGATGTCGCCCGTGCGGTTGACATGGGTGCCCCCGCAAAGCTCGGTGGAAAACCCCGGCACATCCACCACCCGGACCCTCTCGCCGTATTTCTCGCTGAAGAAGGCCAGCGCGCCCTTTTTCTTGGCCTCGTCGAAGGTCATTTCCTGCTTGTTGAGCGCGATATTGTCGAGGATGCGGCGGTTGACCAGGATCTCGATCTCTTTCAATTGCTCCGGTTTGACCCCCTCGAAATGGGTGAAGTCGAAGCGAAGGCGGTCCGGGCCCACATAACTGCCGGCCTGGCCCACATGGGTGCCCAGAACCTTTCTCAAGGCCGCGTGAAGCAGATGGGTTCCGGTGTGGTTGCGCATGGTGGCCCGGCGCTCGCTTTCCTCAACCGTCGCCTCCACCTTCTGATCCTTGACCAGTTTTCCCCGCTTCATGAAGCACCAATGGCCAACCAGGGTATCGGAAACCATTTGGGTATCCAGCACATCCGCCCAGGACACTTCGGCCGAGTTGAAACCCTGGATCACGCCCTTGTCCCCCACCTGCCCGCCCTTTTCGGCGTAGAAGGGGGTTTGGTTCAGGAGGATGAAGCCGTACTCGCCTTCCTGGAGTTTCTCCACCGGCTCGTGTTTTTTGTCTTTCACTCGCACGATCTGAACGACCTGCCCCAGGTCCTTCATCTTTTCGTAACCCTTGAATTGGGTCGCCGGAATCTTGGAGGACAGTTCCTTGTAAAGTTGGGGAAGAATCGCGTCCCCGCTTCCCTTCCAGGCGGACCTGGCCTTTTCCCTCTGGCCTTCCATCGCCTGCTGGAACGCGGCTTCATCCACCGAGAGGCCGTGCTCCTTCAAAATTTCCTTGGTGATATCCAGGGGAAAACCAAAAGTGTCGTAAAGCGTAAAGGCGTCCTCGCCCGGCAGGATATTTATTTTGGATTTTTTCAACTCCTCGATCTTTTCGAGAAGCCTTTCGGTTCCGGCGGCCAGGGTTTCGTAAAACCGTTCCTCCTCGGCCTTGACTACATTGACGATATGTTCCTTGCGGTTGGAAAGTTCGGGGTAGACATCCCCCATCAAGGCGGTCACTTGCTGGACCAGTGGATACAGGAAGGGCTTTTCAAACCCTAGAAGCTTGCCGTGCCGGACCGCCCGGCGCAGGATCCGGCGCAAAACATAACCCCGGCCCTCATTGGAGGGCAAAACCCCGTCGGCGATGAGGAAGGTGGTTGCCCTCAAGTGGTCGCTGATGACCTTGAGCGAGGTATAGGTTTGAGAGCCGTCCGCTTTCATCGTGATATTCCCGGCCTTGGCAATGGCGGTCACGAGGGGCGACAAAAGGTCAGTTTCGTAATTGGAGGGCACGTTCTGCATGACGCTTGCCACTCGTTCCAGGCCCATGCCAGTGTCGATATTGGGCTTGGGGAGGGGTTTGAGCGTGCCGTCTTCCTGACGGTCGAACTGGGTGAAGACCAGGTTCCAGATCTCCAGGAACCGGCCCGATTCGGCGTCCTCCTCGAAATTTTTCGTCTCCCCCTTTTCGGGTGTCAGATCGACGTAGATCTCGGAGCAGGGTCCGCAGGGACCTGTGGGGCCCATGGTCCAGAAGTTGGAATCCTCCCCCATGCGCACGATGCGCTCGGGAGAAAGTTGAGAGGTCTTTTTCCAAAGCTCGATGGCCTCGTCATCCTTCTCATACACCGAAACCCAGAGCCTGGATTTTTCGATGCCCAGGATCTTCGTGACGAATTCCCAGCCCCATTCGATGGCTTCCTTCTTGAAGTAGCCGCCGAAGGAGAAATTACCGAGCATCTCGAAAAAGGTATGGTGTCGGGCGGTGTATCCCACCCTTTCCAAGTCGCCGGTGCGAAAACATTTCTGGCAGGAGGCCGCGTAGGGAACGGTATGGGGAAAGGGGACGGTTCCCAGGAAATAGGGTTTGAACTGGTTCATGCCGGCGTTGGCCAAAAGCAGGGTCGGGTCGTTTTCGGGCACGAGGGAGGAAGAGGGCACGATCTTATGGTTCTTCGATTTGAAGAAATCCAGGTAAGCCTGCCTGATTTGCGCGCCGGTTGTGGGGAAAGCCATAAAAACCTCTGTCCTAGAGTAAAGTCAGACCCTATGCGTCCCCCAAAATCCTAAGCAATTGGGGCTTATTCCTCTTCAGGAAGTTCGGGATTATAGCTGAAAACCTTTTGGACGGCGAGGCGGGAGGCTGGGTAGGAAAATCCCCTTCGTAGAAGAAACGACAAGGCTTTTTCAGGCCCTTTCGGCTTAGAAACTTCATTCGACCCGAGAAAACGCCTTTGATGAGCCTTCAAAAGCTTGAGCGCGGATTCCGCTTCCGATTCTCCCCCGAATTCAGCGGAAAGAGCCTGGTCGGCAAGGGGCCCGGGTATCCCCCGCTTGAAAAAAGCGGACCGGATTTTGGAGGGACCCCAACCCATGGCCTTACGGGAGGAGGCGAAGGATTCAGCCGAGCGCTGGTCATTGACCCATCCCTTGGAGAGAAGAAATTCCAACACCTGGTCCTGAACAGGCTGAGGGACTGAACGAAGGGCTAACTTGGATTTTAATTCAAAGGATGTCCGGTCCCTTCGGCTTAAAAGCCCAAGGGCATAACGGCGTGCTTCTTCATAAGTGGAAAGGGGGGAAGGTTTTTTCAAGAAGATCCAAGCGTGTTCAAAATCAAAACAAGATTCAACCCAAAGACACCAAATCAAAATGAAAATTTGCCACAGATACAGGGGGGGATTTATGGGATATTAAAACCTCAAACAAAAAAGGCCTTTTTCAGTTTATCCTGTGTATCCCATGAATCTGTGGCTGATTCAGGCCTTAGCCTTGCTTTTTCTTTAAACTCAAAATTCCTTGTTTAACTTTGTGGATTTGCGTTGGCCGTGGGTGTGCCGGACCTGTTCAGGCTAGGGCGCTGAAACGGTTCCGGTGGCCGGGTCGTATTGGACCCCGCCCGGGATATGGTCGATAAAATCTGGCACCAGGTCCTGAAGAGTCGCGGGAGGGGCTCCCTTTTGGCTTTTATAGGAATTGACGGCCTGTTGGACGATCTCGATGTTCGCGTGTCCCGCCACGGCCTGGGCTCTCTGCTCGTCGCGTTGGAGAGCGTTGGCATAACCCGGAAGGGTGGCTTCCTTGGGAGCCGATTCAACAACGGTCCAGAGGTAATAACCGATGCCTCCCACGACCACAATCACCAGCAGGATGAAAAGCTTATCCATTTTTTCCTCCCTTTTGGCCACGGACCTTTCGAACTTTTCTCAGGATCTCGACCATTTCCCTGACCGCTTGAATCAATCCTACCATGGAAGCGCGAGCGATGATGTTATGGCCGATGTTCAGATCCTCGATTTCAGGCAGGGCGGCGACGGGAGCCACGTTTTGGTAGGTCAAACCATGCCCGGCGTGAACCTGAAGGCCCAGCGATTGGGCATACCTGGCCCCGGCTGCCAGGCACAGGAATTCTTTATCCGCGTTCTTGGTTAATCGGAAAGCCCGACTATAGGCCCCCGTATGGAGTTCGACATAAACCACCCCAAGGCGGGCGGCCAAATCGATGGTTTTCTTGTCCGGAAGGATGAAAAGCGAAACAGGAATTCCCTTGGCCTGAAGCTGGTCCACGGCCTTCTGAAACCGTTCCGGATCGGAGGAGAGGTTAAGCCCGCCCTCGGTCGTCAATTCCTGGCGCCGTTCGGGCACCAGGGTGGCCTGGTCAGGTTTGATACGTAGGGCGATACGGACCATCTCCGGGGTGGCGGCCATTTCCAGGTTCAATTTGGTGTGAATGGTTTTTCGAAGTCCCACCACGTCATGGTCCTGAATGTGGCGCCGGTCTTCCCGCAAGTGGGCGGTGATCCCGATCGCCCCGCCTTTTTCGGCCAACAGGGCCGCCTGGATTGGATCGGGCTCGTCTTCCCGCCGGGCCTGCCGGAGGGTCGCGATGTGATCGATGTTGACGCAAAGGGTCGCCATACAAACTCCTTACTTTCTTCGTCCGGAAGAGGCTTTGGGTTTGGCGGCAATCAGGGGGATTTTCAACGTCGGCACGTTGGCCGCAACATCTTTCGGAAGGGGCCTGACCTGGGGATGCACCAGGATTTCCGATTGGTCCGGGGTGGTTCCCTTCAGACTGACGACCGCCGTCAGCTCATCCCCATCCAGTCCCAAAACGCTTTCCTTCCGGCCGGTCAACACCACTGAAACGGAGGTACGGACCCGGGGGTCCACCGTCACGCCGACCGGAATGTCGGTCAATTCCACGGGTACGGTGACCCGGCTGTCGATGATCTGGCGTGATCCGACATAAGCCCACAGGGCGATGGAAATAGAAAGGGCCAGTAACTTCAACCCCAGGTTTTCAAACAGCCAACGATTCATAAAACCCCACTTCTCTAGTTTTAAAACTTACTACAAAGCTCAAAGACTTAACCACAGAGACACAGAGGCACAGAGAAAATGTCTCGTCTTGCTTTTTTGCTTTCCTCCGTGACTCTGTGGTGAAAGCTATTTGTTAACAGTTCTTAATCCACCTTCGTCCCGTAAAGGGTCAGCATCTCTTCCAGCGTCTCCGCGTCGATTTCCGGGGTGATCTTCCCCGCCATTGCGAAGGCAATGTTGTGTTTTTCCTCGGAAACCACGATGGACAGGGCGTCCGTTTCCTCGGTGATGCCCACCGCGGCCCGATGCCGGGTACCGAAGGATTTGTTCAGGTGAGGGTTCTGGCTCAAGGGAAGGATGCATCCCGCCGCGGCGATTTTTCCCCCCCGGATGATGACCGCGCCGTCATGCAGGGGGGAGGGGGGGGTAAAAAGGGTGACGAGAAGCTCGCTGGTGACATCCGCCTCGATCTTGGTGCCGTTCTCAAAAACGCTCTGGAGGCTGTCATCCCGCTCGATGACCAAAAGGGCCCCGTGCTTGGCCTTGACCAGCTCCCGCACGGCCGTGGTGATTTCCTTGAACATGAGGGCGTCGCCCTGGAAAACCCCGCCCCAAAAACCGCCACCGCGGCCGATTTGGGTGATGATACGTCTAAGGTCAGGCTGGAAAACCACAACGAACGCGATGACCAAGAATGGCCCCAGGTTGCTGAGGAGCCAGTCGAGGGTTAATAAATGTGCCTGACTGGCCCCTACCGTGACCACCACAAGGATCGCGAAGCCCAAAACAATACGGGTGGCCCTTACTTCCCGAATCAAGAGGAGCAACTGGTAAGTCAGAAAAGCCACGATCAGGATGTCGAGGATATCGGCGAATCGGAAATTGGCCAGCAGAGTGGATAGATTGTTCATGGCCGATTCAAACCCCGGTCGTTTCGGATGGCTTCGGCTATTTTTACCACACGAACCATGCTTTGAACATCATGAACCCTTACAAAATCAGCCCCCGCGAGAACGCCCGCCGTGACGGCCGCGGCCGTGGCCTCGAGCCGCTCTCCCGCCGGGAGCCCCCCCGTCAAATAGCCGAGGGTGGCTTTTCGGGACGGTGCATAGAGTAGGGGCAGGCCCAGGACCTTGAATTCCCAAAGCCGGCGGGTGATTTCCACATTGTGCCAGGGGGTTTTTCCAAAGCCGAAACCTGGATCCAAAATCAGGTTTTTCCGAGGTATCCCGTGATCCAAGGCGAACTTTACCCGGGCCCTGAAAAAAGCCACGATCTCTCCGATCACATCCCCGTACCGGGGATGGCGTTGCATGGTTCGGGGCCGGCCTTTCATGTGCATGAGCACGACCGGAACGTCCAGCTTGCGGACGGTTGCCGCCATGCGGGGATCGCCCCGGAGGGCGGAAACGTCATTGATAAGGGAGGCCCCCAACCCCATCGCTTTTTGGGCCACCTCGGCCTTGGTGGTATCGATAGAAATGGGAATTTTGATTTTCTTGGAAAGAAGTCTCAGAACGGGCAGGACCCTTTTCATTTCCTCGCGAGCGGAAACGCCCCGGGCCCCGGGCCGAGTCGATTCACCCCCCACGTCGATCAGATCCGCCCCTTCTTCCTGCATCCGGAGGGCCTGGTCCAGTGCCGAGGAAGGGTCTAATGCTTGGCCCCCGTCCGAAAAGGAATCAGGAGTCACATTGAGAATTCCCATCACCCGAGTTCGACGGGGAATTCGGGCGTAACCCTTGAGTCCAAGCCGGATCTGTTCCGCGACATGGGGGTGGCTGGAAAGTAGCGTTCGGGAAAGTTTGAGATGCCGTTGGAGGGAGGCCGTCCATTGGACGCGGTTCAACCCGTTCCCAACCAGGATTCGGGGATTAAAACCAAGGGAGGAAAGTTTCTGTCGAAACAACCGGGAAGTGGCAGCACTTTTCAGGTCAAAACAAACTAACAGTTCAAGCGTCGGAGGGACGAAAGGAACACCCAGAGGTGGGGCGGGTTGAAGAACGCGGAAGGAAATCCCTGGTTCCGGGTCCATCCGCCGCTTATTTCCCGATCAGCTGGAGGGCTTCCATCCGGGTGGCCACGCTCTTCTCGAATATACCCCGGACGGCCGAGGTGGTCATCCGGGCTCCGGGTTTCTTGACACCCCGCATGGTCATGCAAAGATGCTCCGCTTCCACGATCACCAGCGCGCCGTAGGGTTTGAGCGACTTCATGATGGTATCGGCAACCAGGGTCGTGATGCGTTCCTGGAGCTGGGGACGGCGGGAGATGGTTTCCACGATCCGGGCCAGCTTGGAAAGCCCCACCAGGCGGTCTTTCTTCGGGGCATAGGCCACGTGGGCCTTTCCATAGAAAGGAAGCAAATGGTGCTCGCACATGGAATAAAAGGGAATGTCCTTGAGGATGACCATTTCCTCATGACCTTCCGTCTCAAAGATGGTCACTAGGTCCTTGGGGTCGGTCTCCAGGCCGGAGAAAACTTCCTCGTACATCTTGGCCACCCGTTTGGGAGTGTCCTTCAGACCTTCCCGATCGGGGTTTTCCCCCAAGGCCAGGAGAATTTCCCGAATGGCCTTTTCGATGCGGGGTTTATCCAAGACGGCCGCCTTCCATGGCCTGCGAGGGAGCTGGCTGGGGGACCAGGGTCGGGCCCGCGGGGGCCGGGCTGGCTCCCGAGGGAGGTTCGGGCGCGGGAGGCGGGGCCTTCGGCGCCAGGGGGGCCATCTTTTTGCCCGCCAGGATCTGGTCCACTTCGTTGGCATCTAGCACTTCCCTTACGAGAAGGGCTTCCGCCATAGTCTTCAGGAACTTGCGGTTCTTCTTCAGGATGGCGATGGCCTGCTTGTGGCAGGATTCGACAATGGTTTTAACCTCATCGTCGATGGCCTGGGCAGTCCGTTCGGAATAGTTTTTCTCTTTCATCAAGTCGCGGCCGATAAACACCATGTCATCCTTGCCGCCCAAGGTTACCGAACCCAGTTTGGTACTCATGCCGTACTGGCAAATCATGGCATGGGCGATCTCGGTGGCCCGGCTCAAGTCGTTTCCGGCGCCCGTGGTGACGTCGCCAAACACCAACTCTTCGGCCGAGCGCCCGCCCAAAAGAGAAGTAATGCTGTTCAAGAGCTCGGTCTTGGAGGCCAGGAACTTTTCCTCGTTCGGCAGGTACCAGGTGGCGCCCAGGGCCGCGTGGCCGCGCGGGATGATGGAGACCTTGTGGACCGAGTGGGATTTGTCGATCATTTTTCCCACGATCGTGTGGCCCGATTCGTGATAAGCCACGATCTTCTTCTCTTCATCCGTGATGACGCGAGTCCTTCGTTCGGGGCCGGCCATGACGCGGTCGATCGCTTCTTCCAGTTCGGATAACTCGACGGCTTTCTTGTTGCGGCGGGCAGCCAGCAGGGCCGCCTCATTAATCAGGTTGGCCAGATCCGCGCCAGAAAAACCTGGCGTGCGTTTGGCAATGACCGATAGATCCACTCCCTCGGCAAGCTTGACCGCCTTGGAATGCACCCTGAGGATCGCTTCCCGTCCGCCCAGATCGGGGCGATCGACCACCACCTGGCGGTCGAACCGGCCGGGCCTCAAGAGGGCCGGGTCCAGCACATCCATGCGGTTGGTCGCGGCGATCAGGATGACGCCGTTGTTGGTGTTGAACCCGTCCATTTCCACCAGCATGGCATTGAGGGTTTGTTCCCTTTCATCGTGTCCTCCGCCCAGGCCCGCGCCCCTTTGGCGGCCCACGGCGTCGATCTCATCAATGAAGATGATGCAAGGTGCGTTTTTCTTGCCCTGCTCGAAAAGATCCCGAACCCGGGCGGCGCCGACCCCCACGAACATTTCCACGAAATCGGACCCGGAAATGGAGAAGAAGGGTACGCCCGCCTCGCCTGCGACCGCCTTTGCTAGGAGGGTTTTGCCCGTGCCCGGGGGGCCCAACAGAATCACGCCCTTGGGAATCTTGCCCCCGAGGTTCTGGTACTTTTTGGGGTCCTTGAGAAAATCGACGACTTCCATCAGTTCGGTCTTGGCTTCATCCACACCCGCCACATCGGCAAAGGTGATCTTTTGCGAACCCGAGGTCATGAGACGGGCCCGGCTTTTGCCGAACGCCAGCGCCCCACCGCCACCGCCCTGGGCCTGACGCATGGTGAAATAGAAAAACCCCAGAAGGAGAAAAATGGGCCCGAACGACATAAACAGGGTGTTCCAAATTCCGGGCTTTTGAGGAGCTTGCGCGGTGACCTGGACATTTTGTTTCAGGAGAAGTTGGGTCAGATCCGGATCATGGTCGTCAGGCTGGATGACCGTGAATTCTTCACCGGTTTTCGTGGTCCCGGCGATGAGACGGTCTTCCGGATGGATGTCGGCCTTCTGGATGTTCCCGGCCTGGATCTGGGTCACGAACTTGGAGTAATCCCAGGGCTCTTTTTTCTTGCTGGTGCTTTGGGATTGTTGGAAAAAAAACATGATGACCACGAAGATGATCAGGTAAAGGGCGATCATTTTATAGTGCTGGCTCAAGGAAGGCTCCTATTCGTCAAATGAGGTGAGATCCCGCGTCTCGGTAACCCTAAGAAGGTCAGGTGGGAGAGGCAAGGGCCGTATCATATCCGAGGCTCTTTTCCCTTTGCAAGAAGGGCAAAACCCGGCTTAATTCACGCAAAACAAACATCTCGCTTAAGGGGAAAGGCTCCCGGATTTCCGGATAAACAACTCCTGTTTATTTACTCCTATACTCAGGCCGAACCCCAGATCTCTGGGTCCCTTCCGCTGGAGGCGCCAGACTTCCAGGGCTTCTTCCAACCTTTCGAACGAAAGGCCCCGGGCCCGGGGCTCCAGTATTTCTGCCCCTCGGCGAATGACCCTTCTTTGAATCGGGAGCGAAAGTTTTTTGAACTTTTTAAGGGAGAGCGAGTACTTATGAAGGGTCCTCTTTTCTTCCAGTTGGAGGCTTATTCCATCAACCCAGTTCTCCAACCAACCGTCCTCGGAAGCCAGGATTTCTCCCATCTGAGCAAGTTTCCTTGAAAGGTCGCTGTTCCACTTGGATAGGAAAGGAATAATTTGATGGCGGATTTGATTTCGCCGATAGAGGAGTTTCTCGTTGGAAGCGTCTTCCCGCCAGAGGACCTTCTTTCCAAGAAGATATTCCCTCAATTCTTCTTTGGAATAAGAAAGCAAGGGGCGCCAAATTTTCAAGGACGGCCGAGGACGCGGGAGGATTGAAAGTTCCTGGACCGAACGCAAACCCGACAGCCCGCGGGGCCCGGCCCCCCTGAGTAAACGGTCGAGGATCGTTTCCGCCTGGTCTTCTAGGTGATGGGCGACCGCCACCCCCCAGGCCTTTTCGCGGCGGACCACCGAGGCAAAAAACCAGTAGCGGATCTCGCGCGCCCATTCCTGAAGGGACTGCCCTGATTTTTTGGGGATTTTGACCCGTAGGACCCGGCAAGGAAGCCCCCATTCCCTGGAAAGGCGTTTGACAAGTTTCTCGTCGGAGATGGAATGCTTGCCGCGCAAACCATAGTTGACATGGGCGACGACTAATCCCGGTCTGGACTGGGAACGATGTTCCCTCAGGAGGGAAAGCAAGGCGACTGAATCCAATCCGCCCGATACCCCAACCACGATTTTGGAGGAGGCGGAAAAAGGCTCGGTTGGGAAAAGTCTTAATTTCATGGGTTCGGGACAGGGTGGAAAAATGGTAGCGGGGGAGAGACTCGAACTCTCGACCTACGGATTATGAAACCGTTGCTCTGGCCAGCTGAGCTACCCCGCCATCCGGTCGGCGCGTTCCCGGGGGCAACCCGGGAAAGGCAAGTGAATATGCCAATCTTCGCCTGGCTTGTCAATTGTCTAGGTGGGAATCAGCGGTTCTTGGCCTTGCGTTCTTGATAGGCCCTTTTGAGTTCTTGGGCGATCGCGGGATTTTTCATCAGGATCTTGTCGAAATCATACTTTTGTAGGATGAAAAGCTCCGTCACGTCTTCCGCGATAATGGTGGCGCTGCGGGGTTCATTGGAAATAAGAGCCATTTCCCCGAAAAAGTCATCCGCCAAAAGTTCCGCGACCTTGCCGCGCTTGAACCCTTTTTTAAGCCAGACCGAGACCTTACCCGAGGCGATGAGATAAAAAGCGTCGCCCGGATCGCCTTGTTTGATGATTTCATATCCCTTTTGGACCCGGATCATCCGTAGATGGCCGATTAATTCGTCCAACTCGTTCATTTTCAAGGATTGGAAAAAATAGGTATTCTGAAGAACGTGGCGGAGGCGGCTGAAAACCGAGGCCGTATCAGTCATAGATCGACTCCCTCAAGGGATATTGCGGACAACCCCAAGTATAACAAAAAGGCTCTATTCCGTCCGGTCTTTAAACCATCCCAGGGTCTTTAGGCGGGACAAGACTTCCCGGACCGGGGCGCTTCGATTCATGACGTAGAAGTGAATGCCAGGCGCCCCCTTTTCAAGCAATTCGGCGCATTGTTTGACCGCGTAATCGATGCCTTTACGCTGAATATATTCTTTATCATCCCGGTGGGGCTTCAGGCCCTCATAAAGCTCGGTTGGGATCCGGGTGCCGAAACTTCCTATTTTTTCAATCTGGGAATAGTCGGTTAAAAGCCAAAGACCCGGCTGGACGGGAGAAGTTACCCCCTGGTTCCGGAGTTGATCGACATAATAGAAATAATCCCGGTTGTCAAAAAAGAGCTGCGTGACAATGAATTGTCCACCCGCCTCGATCTTCTTTTTCATGTTTTCCCTGTCTTGGAGGAGGCCTCCCGACTCCGGATGCCCCTCCGGGTATCCGGCCACCCCGAGGCAAAAACCATAACCTTCCCCCCGGATGAAGCGGATGAGCTCCTCGGCATAACGGAAACCATCGGGCGCCGGCTTGAAATCCGCCTGTCCCTTGGGCGGATCCCCTCTCAAGGCGAGAATGTTTTCGAGGCCCGCGTCCCTTACCCGCCCCAGGATCTGGTGGATTTCCTCCCTTGAATGGCCTACGCAAGTGAAATGCATCAGGGGGAGAATTCCCAAGCTTTTAAGCCGCACCGCGATGTCATAGGTCATGTCCCGGCTGGATCCTCCGGCCCCGTAGGTGATGGACATATAATCCGGATTCAATTCTTTGAGTTCTAACACGGTTTGAAAAAGATTTTCCAAGTTGCCGTCCCTTTTTGGGGGGAAAAGTTCGAAAGAAAGAACGGGTTTAGGCTTGGAAAACAAATCAATAATTTTCATGAAATCCTTGTCCGGGAAATGAGATGCCTGCGCCAAGCCCAACCGGTCAATACAAGATAAAGGAAAATCGAGAGGAGTGTAACCCTCAACCCCAGGGAAAATGAAGCGGGGACGTATTCCAGCAGAATGTGATGCTTTCCGGCAGCAAGGGGAATGGCCTGGAGGAAATAATCTCCCGGAAGAACCTCATAGGATTTTTGGGCCGAATCCCCCAGGGCCCGGGCGCGCCATCCTTCGCTGAAATTGTCCGTGGCCAACAGGACACAAGGATTAGAGATTTCCGCCTTAATTTCGATATGTTCCGAATCAATTTCATTCCAAGCCAGCTCACCGGACTTTTCTGAGGGCGCGGGGGAAAAGGGCGGGGCTTTTTCTAAGATTAATTTGCGGAAAAAATCAAACCGAGGCGCAAAAAGGGCGCGACGGGCGGTTTCGGGATCAGGGAGTACCCGCCATTGACTGAAAAGTTTAAACCGTGGCAACCGGGGAAATGGCAGTTCTTGAAATTGCAGGCCTTTCGGGTTCTCTTCCAGGATATACCTCAAGCGGACCAACCCGAAGATCGGGGTCAGCCGTGAAAAAACGGGCATGACGGAATAGAGCCGGTTGTCCTCAAGCCCCTGGCTGGAAGCAACGAACTGCCCATACCGCCTCAGGACGAGGGGTTCGTATTCCCAGATGTCCCTCCCGCCGGCCACCAGGGAATCGGAAGAAGTTCCATAAACACGGTCCTCGCCCGGATGGCTCGAATAAAATTCCTTGAGGGCGGCAATCTTGTTTTGCCAGTCGGAAATTGGAAAAGTGGGCCGGTTCATTCGGGCGAAGATAAAAAGCTCCCCAACGCATAAAAGAAGAATTCCCCAATTTCGCCATTTGTTTTCCAGGAGGAACAATAATCCAAGAAGCCCTAATACGAGAGAGCCGACCAAGAGGTTTACGGCCAGATGGATGCCCGAATCCTTTGAAAAGGTTTCCCTGACCACGGGATCGAGACCCTCCATGGTTTTTTTCAGCCAATTAATCCGGAAAAACAAGCCGTCCCAAAACCCTTGAAAAAACTGGGCGCAAAGGAAAACCATCAGGCCCACGGATAAGAGGGCAAGACTGACGAAGGCCAATGGTCGAATCCATTTTTTTCGAACGTCATTTTCCCTCAAGAAAAGGTCGAAACCCGCGCCAGCCGTCATGGATAGGAACAAGCCAAGAAAAATATCCATCTTGGCCCATCCCCTGATTTCATTTGCGTGGGGGAACCAACGGTATAGCAACGGATAAAGGGGTGTTCCGGGGCCAAGGGCCAAAAGAAAAGCAAAAAAAGCCAGGGCAAGATCCATCCGCACCCGGGGGTTTTTAACCTGAATCCAGCCCATCAATGCGAAGACGAAAGCCGTCATACCCACAAACAAAGACACTTCCCAGGGGTACCACCGCCCCCAATAAGAGCCAGGCTCAAGTTTTCCGAAGATCTCTGGAAAAACCAGGGTAAAAACATTCTCGATCGGGAGTGAAAAAGAGGAAGCCATTTTATAGTCAATGGAAAGATGGCGAAGCCCTTCCCCCTCCGCCGCGTAACCCGTAAACAGTTGGATCGCGGTCAAACCTCCTGCAAATAGAAGCGAGACGAACGCCAAAAGCGTTTTTCTCAGCCTATGATCGGCCTTAAGTATCCGAAGCGCGAAAAACAGCGTTCCTATTAAAAGGGTAAAAAAAACATATTGGGGATGGCCCGCTAAAACTTGAAACGAGAATGCTAGCGCCAGAAGGAAAGCCCAAACGGGTGTCCCTTTTTCCAGAATCCCTTCCAAGCTTAGAAAAACAAGGGGGATCCATGTCATGGCGCAAAGGTTGGGGAGATGCCCAGCCGACAAGTGCAGGTAAAGGGCGCCCCCCCACATGAAAACCGTGCCGGCGAGAAAACCCGCGATGGGACTTAATCCCCTGAAACGGGCCCAGGCGTAAGTGAAGGCGCCTGAAAGAACGACATGTAAGGCGATGATCCAATTGAGAGCGTAGGCCATGGGTAAAAACAAATGCAGGACGTTGGGCGGATACAACAAGGCGGATTCGAAGTTTCCAAAGAAGGGGTTCCCGCATAAATAATGGGGATTCCATAAGACCAAATGACCGGCCTGAAGTTCGGAAAAGCCAAAGGAGCGCCAGGAAAGAAAATGGAGGAAAAGATCTCCCTGCTCTTGGGAAAGAACCCGGGAGGGTTGAAAAAGGACATCCGAAAAAAGAATCAGATTCAGGAGTAGCAACCCGCCTAGGCCCAATAGATCTGTGGTGAGATTTCTCGAAAGCTGCGGTCGGGCCATGGGCCCATGGAAACAAATAGAGACAAAGGCGTCAACAGCTTTTTCTCTTCGAAGAGTCTAAACACGATGACTTGTTATGGTTTAAAAGTCACTACTCCTTAAATAACGTCAAAGCGCGATTAAGCCATTAGCCCTTCCATCCCCTTCTCATAAGGGAATAGCACCGTGTTTGGCTCGGATGATACGGTCAGCATGTAATCAACGCCACAAAACTTGTTTTTGCGCGTTGAGGCGAATGCGGTTTAGAAGGGGATCAGGTGATGATGGATAAGTTCGTGGGTCAAGATCATGGAAAAAAGCTCATGCCCGTTACCATCAAAATGGTCATTCTCGATCCCGTTGGAAAATGGAAAATAGGTCAAACGCAAGGCTGTAAAGTCATCGCAAAGATCCAAAAAGGGTATCTCTTTTCTTTTACAAAGTTCTTTCCAAAAAAGTCTTTGGTTCATGGTTGGAAAGCGGGAAGGGTTGAATACATCTCCCGTTGGGAAAAAGCAAAACAACAAATGTCCCGGTTTTCCTTCAACGGCGCTCATGGATCCCAGCTTCCTATCAAAAAGTTCTAATGGGCGTCCAATAATGTCGATGAGGCTATTTCTTATGTCCGGGTCGGAAACAATCTCGTTGAAGTCAGGGATCAGCCACCTTCCACTAGAAGAAACTTTGATTACATTTTTCGATTTACACAGCTGGAAAAAATCTCGAAGTTTTCCTCTCTTGAATTTTTCTGAGTTTTTCTTGAAATAAAACTCGGGGTCAAATGGATACAAGGGAATATCTTCAGGTCCCAAAGGCGATTCGAAATAGTCGAGAAGATCTGTACGTGGGTCCATCAAAAGAATAACTAAATCGATATCATATTTTTTTGCGATATCCGGCACGAGATAATAAGGCCACACATAAAGTGATTTTTTTTCAATCCTGGAGTCATCGAGCACCTCATAGTGAAGGGGCGAGTCCTCCAGGGTTGCCAATGTGTTTAACTTCAATTCCATTCTTTTTCCAAGAACCGCCATCTCGTTATTGGAGTTTGAGAGGTCGTCTTTCCCAACTGACGATATATGCCGCAGATAGGAACGCCCCACCAAAAGAATCCTGTAGGTTCCAAGCGGTTTATTCACCGGATATTCAAAATCACGTAAACCCGAACTATTAAGGAGAAGAAAATCGGTGGTTAAATCCAAATCGCGGAAGCTTGATACGATGGAAAGGTTTGGATTTGTTATAAAAAAGCGCCCTTCGGATCGCGGATCACCGGTGAATCCCAATTGAACACCAGGTTTCCCGCCCCTGAAATGGGGTAAAAGAGAACCCGGATTTTGAATATTTTTATTTTCGGGAAAAGCGTTAATAAAAGAAACGGTTTTAGGTTTAGGTAAAATCCGTAAAATCGGATTTTTTTTATCCGCCTGACAGGCATAGAGAGAATCACCTGACATTGCAAGCGCTACAACATCATGCGCTTGGCCCACCTTTTTAATGGACACGTGGAATTCCGAACGAGACATGGGGTTCAAATTTATTTTCTTGATGGATCCGAGAGGGGGAAGAATCGCTTTTGGATTCGGTTCGGGTTTTTCTCCAGTTGATTGGACTTCATAAACACCCGGTAAGTCACGGTCGGAAGCAAAAAGTTTTCCATTGCCCGCGGCTAAAGCGAACGGATGGGGAATGGACGGATTGTTCCTAAGAATAGTTTTAATTTCATGTGTCGCGAGATCTATTTCTAAAAGAATTCCTGATTCTGGTTGGGTTACAAAGAGACATTGAAGGGAAGAAAGGTAAGCAAGATTATTTGCATTCTTAACTTGAAAAACCCCATCTTGCCTTTTATCTGAATCTAAATTCAAAGGGCTTGCGTCGTTTAAGGTAGTAACTTCATTTTTGATTAGATTAATTAAGCGGATTGAGTTGTTGCCTTTATCATTGACGGCGATTTGACCATTGGAAAGAGAAACCAGATCCGAAGGTTGATTAAACGACGCTTTCAAAAGGGGGCCATCTTTATTGCCCGGTGTTCCCGTGCCCGCCAATGTCTCGACCGTGTTTTTTTTGTTCAATTGGATGGCCCGTATTAGATTATTTTGTTGGTCTGCCACATAAAGCGTGGTTCCATCAGGACTGGTGGCTAGACCTTTGGGATGATTGAATTGGGCCAGGTAATAAGGGCCATTGGCGAACCCCGCTTCCCCTTCTCCCGCCACCAAATCCTGGTATTGAATGATGGGGCTAAGGCACCGTGCCGGAAAAGGGGTCGCAAAAAACGCCAAACACGTAAATATGAATGCGATTAACCATTTGAGTACGTTCTGGTTTTTAAAACTATATGGTCGTTGAATTGGATTTAACAAATTCGAGTTTCCCTTGCGACTAGGTCCGCCATCGAATAGCGGTTTGGGATAAATGGTTGTAAACATTTGCAGAGCTTCTTTATATTTATTTCCAATCATTGCGTTTCTCCCAACCATTCACCTATAACCAATAAAACATTTATTCATGATGTGAATCGATACCTTATTATACTCAAAGAATAATTTCTTCCAGGGAATCCGAGTTCATTCAGTTTTCGAGAGAGAAAATGGAATTAAAAGACTACATTTCGATTAACGGGTTGAAAGTCGCGTGTATTATCGGGATTTTCGATTGGGAAAGGACCCAGAAGCAGGAAGTCCTCCTGGATTTGAAGTTTCCGTGCGATAACCGAAAGGCCGCCCGAACCGACCGGATCGAGGATACGGTGGACTACAAAAAAATCGCCAAAACCACCATCGCTTTCGTCGAGAAAAGCCGGTTTCAACTGGTTGAAACCATGGCCGAACGGCTGACGGAAATGCTGTTGGTTCGGTTTGAATTGCCCGAGATTTATTTATCCGTTTCAAAACCAGGGGCGCTCCGCGGTTCGCAAAATGTCGGTGTTCAAATACACAGGATCCACCAGGGCGTTACGTCCAACTCGTGGATGGCCCTGGGGCTCGGATCGAATCTTGATCCCCAACGGCATTTAAAAATGGCGCTAGAAGAGTTGGATGTTCGATTCGGCCTTTTGGGTTCCTCTCATGTCTATGAGACCTCCCCTGTCGGTTATGCCCGACAACCCACTTTTTGGAATTTGGCGGTCATTGTTCAAGACCCGGGGGGAGTTCAAGCCAAGATACGGAAACAAATCGAAATCATCGAAAAAAAAGCCGGAAGAAAACGCACTTCAAACCCTAATGGGCCCAGGACCTTGGATGTGGATTTGTTATTAAGGGGGGATCGGATTGAGCTTCAAGGTAAACAAAAGATTCCCCATCCCGATATCGCCCAAAAAGCTTTTGTGTTGTTCCCATTGCTGGAAGTGATCCCCCGGGAATCCCACCCGGTGACCCATTTAAGTTATGTGGAATTGGCGGCGTCTTTTTCAGACAAGAAGCAAACCATCCGACGACTGCCCCCCGGAACCCTCGACCCCTATGTTCCAAGGCCTTTTAGCCACTGAACCTTCCCCCATCCACATCGAGTATTTGGCCTGTAATAAAGGGATGCTTCGCCAAGAACGAAACCGCCGAGGCGATCTCCTCCGGGCGGCCTGGTCGATTCAGTGCAGAGCGTTCGAGAACTCTTTTTTTCCGCGATTCGGAATAGGTAGAAGGAAATGTAACGGCTCCCGGGGAAACCGCGTTTACCCTAACTTCTGGTCCCATTTCCCTGGCCATGAAACGAGTCAAAGCCACGAGGGCCGCCTTGGAGATGCAATAGGCCCCATGATCTTTCAAAATGGGATGCGAACCATAAATATCAGTTAGATGAACGATCGAGCCTTTAGCCCGACGCAGCCAGGGTAAAGCCGCAGTGGCCAGAAAATATGGCGAAAGGGTATTCACTCGAATCACCTTTTCCCATTCCGCTGGACCCGACCGGCCGAGCGGAGTCGGCTTAAAAAGGGACGCGTTGTTGATCAACCCATCCAGCCGCCCCCAGTGGCAGGCCACGTTTCGGATCAGCCGGCTAGAGTCCTGGGGCCGGTTTAAATCGCATGAGAACGAAAACACGTCCGCACCTTGTTTTTGGAGGAATTGGCAAAATTCAATGGCCCGTATTTTCGACTTTTGATAATGGACCGCGACCGCTGCGCCATCATTCACCAAGTCGCGTGTGATGGCCTGTCCAATCGGGCTGGATCCCCCCGTGACGAGGAAAACAGGTCGATCCGTTTTAGGCCTTGGATTTTTCATGCATGGATTTTATCAAGAGGTTTGAAGGAAACATACAATCCCTACAGTTCTTCCCGCGGGGATAAAAGGGTTTTGGAAAGAATGGGGATGAATTTCCAATACCAACGGGTGAGAACAACCCCGGGCGTTCCCGGATGGTTTTGGAGATACAGTTTTTGGGCCGATTCCCACAAGATCGTGCCAGGCCCATTGCGGCGGAGGTTTTCCTGGAATTCCCTCAAAAGGGAGGGAGGACGAATTTCCAAGAAATCATTCAAGGCTTCCCTTTGCAAGTCCTCGTTTTGCGCCAACAAGTCCATGATGAGAGCAAGGGATTTGGCGGATTCAAATATTATCCGGAGATCCGATTGAGGCCCGGTTTTGAGTTCTAATCCCTCGGCGAGAATAAACCGGCCGACCTGGGGAATCTGAACCTCATAGGAAACGCCGAGATATTTCACTTCGACCGCATGGGGATTTTCCAGCAGCAGAACAGCTTTTCGGCTCGGCCAAACCGCCAAACCCGTACGAGGAGGTTTCTGTCGGGGTTTAATCTGGGGGACCACAAACCGGAGGGTCCCCAAGTCTCCCCGGTAATAAACGGATGCGGATGAACCCTTTTCATCTGAATAGGAACGTTTCTGAAAACCCTGTTGAATCAGTTGACGATGAAGGGGCACAAGAACGATTCCCGCTTTTTCCGCGCCAAAAACCGTCTGAGCCTGCACGGATGGGACAAAGGCCTTTCCCAGAAGGGATAAGTGGTAGAGTTCCGCCGCCTTTTCTTCTAATAAAACCAGTCGTGGCAGAAAGGGTTTTAACCATGGCAGCCAGGATGAGACAGTCGCAGTGGCCCTCATGGTTTCTCCAGGACTAATTCAATCAAAAACGACAAACGTTTAAAAGCGGACCCATTAACCTCGAACCTGAAAGCCCCATTGAAACAACAGAGACCGAACTTTTTTCCTGGCATCCCCCTGAATTTCCAATGACATCCCCTTGACCGTACCGCCCGTACCGCAGGTTTTTTTAATCCTTCCTGCCAACTCGTCCAACTCTTCCGACCGGCGGGTAAAACCCTTTACGACGGTTACTTTCCTGCCAGAACGACCCTGGGTTTCAAGCGACATTTTTAATGTTTCCATGGTAACAATCCAAAAAAAAAGCCACCCCGGAACAGGGGTGACTTTTTTGATAATGGTTGCGGGGGCTGGATTTGAACCAGCGACCTTTGGGTTATGAGCCCAACGAGCTACCAGGCTGCTCCACCCCGCGTCTATCTGGCGCTCCACGCGCCTGAACCGTCTTTACGGTCCTTACATTTGGTGCCGAGACCCGGAATCGAACCGGGACGGGCTTTAGGCCCGAGGGATTTTAAGTCCCTTGCGTCTGCCAGTTCCGCCATCTCGGCCCACGAGCCAATCGCCTCAACCCAATGGTGAATGGGTTTGCTCAGTTCAGGCGAAATTGCCTTTGAGCCAAACAAGGGAAAAGGATGAACCGAACCGTTGAAAAGGATGATTAGAATATCTTTAGGAACCGAGGAAGTCAACCGGATTGGTTTTGCTTTTAATTAGTGAGACTGGCTTCCAGAGAACTTATAAATGACTTCTCCCGGTCGGACTAAGTTCAGCTCTTCCCTGGCTTGTTTTTCAAGGATGGCCGGATTTTTTCCCACTGCGGAAACTTCTTCCTGATAACGCTGAATGTCAGATTGAAGTTGGCGAATTTGGGTGGTGAGAGCCTGTTTTTCCTGTTGAAGCTGGTAAAGGCGCCACAATCCCCGATTTCCCGTTACCATGAGATAAAGAATAATCAAGCCTACCATGACGGGACCCCAATTTTTGGAGAACAATTTCATCGGTACTCCCATGGTTTCAGCAATTCTCGCCAACCTCTTTTTCGTTCTGTTTCCATGATTTCCAGCAAGGGCAAAAGAGGCTGGTCGAACAATGTTATTCTGTATTTGAGCAAGATCTTTTCAAGCGCCACCACTGGAAGTGAACAAACGACCGTCATCCCCACGAAGACCCAACCCACCACAAAGAAAAACGAAAGAAAAGAAGAAATTGCGATTAAACCAGCCACCAACGCAAATGAAAGCAAACTGTTCCCTAAAACGAGTAGGAAAGACCTTTTAATCACCTTAAAGGAACTGACGTCCTGAAAATACAAAAGAGGCCATTGAAAAAAAGACATGGAGAACCAGAAAAGAATGACCCAAAAGCTTAAGCCCTCCATCAAATAACCGCCTACTTCCCATTGTTTGATCAAGGTCGGGAAAAGGCGGAAATTCCAATAACTTAAAAGAGCCACTCCAGCCCATACCCCGGAAAGGAAAACAGCTCGGATGGAAAATAACTTTACTCCTTCCCAATAATTCCTGAATTTGAACCCTTGTCCCGTGAAAATACGAAACACGCCATAGGACCACCCAACGGAATAAAAAGCGGACAAAAGGTAAAGGCATAAAAGCCCTGGTAATCCTGGAGATTGAAGAGTTCCCAAGCATCCAGTTTTTTTAAAAGACCATAAAAGGGACATTAACCCAGCGAACCAAAGCGAATTACACAAAACCAAAATTCCCAAATGATCGTATAAGCGCCAAAACCAGGAGTGTAAAATTTGCGCCCAAGAAAACAATGCCGGGGGAACATCAATAAGGGTGGGATCTTCGGAAACAGCTGGTTCAAAGGCCACGAAGCTTAGGCTAACTCTTTCTCAAATTTGGGTATGGCTTTTTTAAGTTCCAATCGGCCCCGCCCCAAATTTCCATCCAGATTTATGGCCAAGGCCACAAAATAATTTTGGCCGACCATCATCATGATCATAGTCGCTTTGTCAGTCGTAATAAGAATTTCTGCGGTGTTGCCCAAACCGAAATTCGAAGAGGCCCGCATGGCATTTTTGATGATGCTTGAATATTCGGCGCCAACAGCGTTGATATCAAAAGTTGCGTTATGGGAAATCTGGTCAATGACGATACCATCCATCCCGACCAAACCGGCCCCGATCGCCCCTTCCACGTTCGAAAGAGTCTCTTCAAGTATCTTTTTAAAATCCATTAGGTTTTCCTTACGGCCGAGGGAAGATGTCGTTCAAGCCTGTCTAAGTCTGTAATTATATGTTTTTTTCGACTTTTTTCACTAAGGAATCAAGGGAAAACCTTAATAATCCCAAGTTGGTTTTACTATTGGCGAGAACGACTAGAGTCGGTCCATTGAAATAGACCAAGAGGATATGGCCATTTTCAGCCGTCACCATTACCTGCTGAACTTTTCCCTTTTGAATAGCATCCACCGCCTGGCGGGTACTCTGTAAAATGGGAAATATTTGCTTCGGGGCTTCGGATTGATAATCTGCCTCAGCGGAAGCTACCAGTATTTTGCCATCCGGACCTATCCAAAAACCTTTCAAGATTCCCTCAACACCCGCTAATTCAGTCAAGGCTCCTTTTAAGACTCCCTTTTTGGGCTCATCCAAGACCCACACATCAGTCGTAAGGCTTTCAACAACAGGGGGAACGACCGAAACTGATGTCACAGGAGCGGGAATAGGCGCTAAGACAACCTCGGGGGGAGGATGTTTTTTATCCTCAATAACGGCATCGTCTTTTCCACCACGTCGCATGACAAGCAATATATCTTCATTGGTAAATTTCGAATCGTCGTCGTCCTTCCCCTTGGTGATTTTTTTTATGTCTGTTTTTGTCTCCTCTACCAGAACATCTTCCTTTTGATCGGGAGGTTGGGTGAATTCATTTTTCTTAAGTTTAGATTGGGCCGGAGTAACCGCTGATTCCTTTTGCTGCCGCTCAACTGTCTCAGTGAGTTTCTGACGAAGCATTAGATTTTGCGGATCATTAGCCAAAAGTTCCTGAAAAACCTCGATAGCCTTGTCAAAATGTCCTTGCTTAAGATAAAGCTCGGCCATGGTTAAGGTTGCGGTACTTTCTTTGGTTAGAATTATTTTAGGATCGGAAGGATGTTCTGTTTTTGTTTTGATTTCATTTCCCTGATTTTCTCCAGCGGCTTTTTCAATGGCGACTTTCAGTTCCCGTTGTGCATCTTCGTCGTCGGGATTAAGGGTCAGAACTTTCTGATACTCTTCAATGGCCGATTGAAAGTCTTTCTTTTCTAGGTAAATAGAACCCAAAAGATTGTGCGCTAAAAGATTATCCGGATCGTTTTCAAGAACAGTTTTGAATTCATTTGACGCCTCGTTGATTTTTCCCTGTTCTATCAAAATACGCCCTAAAACCACTTGGGCTAAAGTATAGGAAGGATGCTTTAGAAGACCTTTTTTACAAACATCTAAAGCTTCTTTCAAATCGCCTTTTCGTCGAATGGCATCAGCCAAAGGAGCGAAGACAAGCGAATCCGAGTTTTCTTCGAGCTTTTTTTTCAACTCGTTTATTTCGGGGGTTAGGGAATCATTCGTCATGGGACTAGCGGGGCTCGCAGGCTTCAGCTTGTACCTGTCGTAAAGCTGAATAGATGGCAGATGAAGACAAGTTTTTCTGAATGCTAACAAGCCCTATTTTCCTTGTCAATATAAATTGGGCTTTTCCCTTTTTGGCTTTCTTGTCAAACGTCATTTTTTCATGAACAGTTTTAATGTCGAATTTCTTGAGCTTAGAATTCAATCCCGCCTTCGTTATGAGGTTCCATTGACGATCTACGCACGATTGGTCACACAATCCGAGTTCAAGTGCTAAAAGGGAGGCAAATCTCATCCCATAGGCGATTGCTTCTCCATGTGTAATGCCTTCAAAATGGTAGTAAGCTTCTAAAGCATGACCTAGGGTATGGCCATAATTCAGCCAAGCTCTGATGCCATTCTCTTTTTCGTCTTTTGAAACAATTAATGATTTTATTTGGCAAGAGCGATAAATTGCTTGGAGTAATGCCTTTGGTTCCCGTCGGAGAAGCAACAAAATATTATTTTCTAAAAATTTGAAAAAACGAGGATCGTAAATAATTCCGTATTTAATAACCTCCGATAAACCCGTTCTAAAATTTCTTTCGTCTAATGTACTCAATACCTCAGGGTCAATCAAAACACCCTTGGGTTGATAAAATGCGCCGATTAAATTTTTAATCCCGCCAAAATCTATTGCGGTTTTGCCCCCAACGCTAGCATCCACTTGGGACAATAGAGTGGTTGGGACCTGAACAAAGGAAATGCCACGCATATATACGGCCGCCGCAAAACCACCCAAATCTCCAACGACCCCTCCCCCCAAGGTTAAAAGACAAGAGTCTCGCTGAAATTTGAATTTCCGGAGTTGACTCAATATGTCAAATAGGGTTTTTTTGTTTTTGAACCGTTCTCCATCTTTTATCGAATAAAGGAATGTTGCTTTGTTGTATTTTTTTAGATTACTTAGTACTTTTTTTCCATACGTCTTTTCTAACTTCTTGTTTGTCAAAATCATCACTTTAGATGGTTTCAGTTCTCGGTATACCCATTCTGGGAGGGATTGAATTAATCCATTCTCGATCAGGATCGGATGTTTAGTTCCTGAAGTCGACAAAAAGATGGTTTTTTTCACTTTCATTTTTTACCTTTGTTTTTATTCATTTTTTTCACCAGCCAATAGATTGTAACGGTTAGGAACGCAAGGACAAATTCAACGCACAGGGTCCAAAGATACTTCTCATCTTCCTCCACCGTAGGATTCGAGGGAGATATCCAAACCTGCCAGATCCCGGCAGGTATCAATACCATGAGTATCCATTTCCTTCTAGATTTGAGCAAGCCGCCATTCGCGGATTCGTCGCCTAGATATTGAACTTGGGGAGGGTTTTCGCTGAATTTTTCTGTCAAATGAATAATTTTAATAATATTTTCATCGATTAATTTTTCTGCGGCATCTTTGGATTGGCAATGCTTTTTGTAAATCCCCTCTAAGGTTTTAAGATCTCTCGCGTTTTGATAAAGCTGAACTCGTAATTCATGTCCCGGAGTCCAGCTCCAATCCCGCATTAATACGTCCCCGAATTCTAATTTCAATGCGTCTAATTGATCCGATTTGGGATTATTGTTGAAGAGAATAAACTTTAAAAGAACTTTGTGTTGGGCAACTTTTAAATCATCCGGCAAAAGTTTTAAATATTTATTCCATAAAACTAATTGTTGAGAAAGGTTTCCTCTACTTCCCTGTTCTTCCGCAGCTTCTAAAAGTGCTTCCGGCTCGAAGAGACCGCAGGTAGGGCAAGGATCCAATAATTTGTCATGACGACATTTGGGGCAGATCAAACGGCTTAACCTTTAAAATTGTTTCATAAATTTCAGTAGCTACTTCTTTTGGTGTTTTATTGTCCGTCTCAATTGAAAAATGCGCCAAAGAATATAGGGGAGATCTTTTTTCTAATAGTTGGGTTATGTGGTTCAATGGATTTTGATTTTTCGCTAAAAGAGGGCGCTTGGATAGATTTTCCCCTACTCTTTGAAAACACTGGACTGGAGAAACTTTTAGCCAAACACACCAACCCAATGCCAATAATACCTCTCGCAAATTTTCAGACAACCATGCCCCCCCTCCTAACGAGGAAACATAGTGAGTTCGCTTTTTAATCCATTCCATGGATTCTTGTTCTTCTGACCTGAAATAACTTTCTCCAAAAGTCTCAAATATTTCACTTACCGATTTCCCGTTTTTTTCTTCAATCCATTGATCCATGTCCCAATATTGAAATCCCGTAAGTTGAGAAAGTTCCCGACCAGTCGTAGATTTCCCTGAGCCCATGAATCCTAGGAGAATGATATTGGGAGGTTGCGGCATATTTTAATATCGTTGAAGATGGCGGAGATAATTTTTATATCTCTCTTGAATCTCCTCCATAAAGTCGCCCCCCATTTTTTCCAAAAAGGCATCGGCTAAAACCCACGCAGTCAAAGCTTCCCCAATCACAGATGCGGCAGGCAAAGCGCATGTATCGGATCGCTCATAAGCTGCTTTCAATTCTTTTTTTGAATTGATGTCAACTGAGCGTAATGGTTTGCGAAGTGTGGCAATTGGTTTTTTGGCTACACGAAGAACAATCGGTTCCCCATTGGACATTCCGCCCTCGATACCTCCGGCTCGATTGGTCCGGTGGTAAAAGCCAACCGGTTTTCGATAAGCTATTTCATCGTGAACCTCAGAGCCTAATTTAGCCGAGTTTTCAAAACCATTTCCGACTTCAACACCCTTAACCGCTTGAAGGCTCATTAAAATTTGAGCCAAACGACCGTCCAATTTTCTATCCCATTGAACATGACTTCCTAATCCGGCCGGAACCCCTGTTGCCACTAATTCAAAAATGCCACCAAGCGTATCTCCTTTTTTCTGGGCAACGTCGATAAGGTCCATGGCTTTTTGAGCGGCCGTTTTATCTAACATGCGAACAGGAGAAGCGTCCGCCTGAGTATTGAGGCGGTTGTAGAAAATTTTTCGAAGTGTTGTATTTGATGAGCCCAAACGAACCACATGGCTTTGGATTTGAATCCCAAAGCAAGACAAGAACTTTTTGGCCACTGCCCCCGCTGCCACTCGAACAGTTGTTTCTCGAGCGCTGGCCCTTTCCAGGATATTCCGGAGATCTCTCTGGTTGTACTTAAGTCCACCCGGAAGATCTGCATGTCCCGGGCGAGGTCTTATTAAGGGATTTCCTTTTTCAATATTTTGAGGCTCCGGGGACATTATTTTTTCCCAGTTAGAATAATCTTTATTTTTTACAAACAAGGCGATCGGTGAACCTAAAGTGAGCCCTTTTCGCACACCCGAAATTATTTCCACCTCATCTTTTTCTATGTCCATTCTTCCGCCACGACCATAACCTTTTTGACGTCGGGCCAATTCCGAATTGATCATTTCAGCCGCGATAGGAATTTGTGCGGGAAAACCTTCTAAGAGGACAACCAATCCCTTGCCGTGGGATTCACCCGCGGTCAAAAAACGGATCATGAAAACCTCCAGAGAAAATCCATAAACTCCAAATCACTTTCAGTGCTAGAAGAATGGATCAATCTTCCAATAGGGTTGGAGTGATGAAAATAATTAACTCCACTTTGGCCAAAGTATGGGAATGGTCTTGGAACAAAGTCCCAATAATAGGAATACTGGATAAAAGCGGAATACCACTAATACTGTCAGTCATGGTTTCCCGCATCAATCCACCGATAACAATAGTTTCCCCGTTTTTCGTCGTTAGAGTTGTATTCGTCGTTTCGACCGAGGTGGGAGGTATAGCACCGGATGCTAAGGCAGGTCCCGTTTGGCTAGTAATAGATGCATTGATGATAGAAGTTATGCGACCATCGTCTGTAATGCGAGGGGTCACTTTAAGATCTATGGGAAGAGGTAAATTGCTATATGAGACAGTTTGAAGGGGTGTGCTACTGCCAGGCGTAAATGTCGTAGTGGTAGTAGTAAATACCACGTTTTCAACGACATTGATTTCCGCTGGAATTCCACTGCCTGTCGCAATTTTAGGCCTTGAGATGATTTTACCTTTATTGTGTGTCTCTAGGGCTTGCAACGTAGCGTTAATATTTAAGCCACTTCGAGTGGTTCCAAACGTAAAATTACCCGGGGCCGACCCGGCCGCAGGTAAACTCACCGACCCACTAAAGGTTGGATCGCCAATCCCCCGATTAGCGGACCAAATGACGCCCAAGTTGAGGTCATTTTCACTGTTTACTTCCACAATATTTGATTCGATCAATACTTGTGGAATTTTAATATCAAATTCTTTTATGAGTTCCAACAAAACGCCCATGTTACTGGCAACCTCCCAAATCACCAGACTACTTGTCCGAATATCTATCTGCACCTTTCCAACAGGCGTCAAATAAGGACTTAAAAGCACTGCAGCGACGGCGGGGTCAGAATAATTTAACTTGACGACCTTGGTGATGCGGTCGCTCGTAGCTCCTTCGTCCAACTTCAAATCTTGAATCGTATTTCTATAATCCTCAATATCAGCCGTAGTTCCGTTAAGAATCAAAACATTTCGAACTGCATCTACTGTGCTTTTCACATCATTCGTCGGTTTCAATATGGAACGCACCAGAGTGTCAAATTGTCCCGGAGCCATTCCCCCGGACGGGCTCAATATTTCCGTCACGTGAGGCATTATATCTTTTTGGGATTTTATTGTGGCTTGAGGTCCAACACGAAGTGTATTTCCTTGAATCTCATAAGCGTAGGCCCCAGGAGAGAGAAGAATCGCCAATGCAGTTTTAAGTGGAACATCTTTAAATTTTTCATTAACGGTGCCAGCTAAAGCTCCGCCTAAAAAGTCCACATCAAATCCAGCCTCACTCGTTAGGGTTTTCACAACAACATTTAAATCCGCATTTTCAATATCCAGAGAAACCAGTTGATTTAAATTACCCTTTTTTTCGATCGGCTTGGCGACAGGCTCGGGCAAAGCCAAAGAAATCACCACTTGATTCAAATTTCGATCCACCTCAAAAACCGTTCCCGGGATAAGCGTTAAAAGAGCTTCCGAAATGGGTGAAAATCCAGGACCAAGTTGACGCATTTCCATGGACACGAGACCGCCCGTTTTGAGTTCAACATCATCGTTTTTGAACTTTTTTTCTTTGTCGATTATTTCCAGACGGGTGTTCAAAAAATGGACAATAAGTTTATCGGGTTGAGTAAGCTTCCGGACCACATATTTTGATGGACCGTCAGAAGTTAATATGATTTTTATTCCTTTTTCCACGGGTTTGATCGAGGCTTCAATCAGCCTAGTTCCATTTTTCGAATCAATTCCAGAAGATTCGACAGGAGCTATAGATTGGGTCGGAGGAGTAGCCTTTATTGCAGAAGCAGAAGATTTATCAACATTAGATTCCTTCGTCAGTGTCGCAGTCAGATGGAAATTAACGACGATATCACCATTATCCCCTGCCCAGGACCAAGTCCCTAAACCATTATGATCGAGAACAACCCATCCCGTTCCTTGGTGATCCGAAGAACGGACAGAGGGAACAATTGCAATTCCTGTTTTAATATGTGAATTAATTTTTAATCGAGTCTTTGCCAATTGAATGCGTATTTTGTTATCCGTTATTTTTTCAATTATCGGTTCGGGAAGGTTTGTTCCAGAAAGGGTCAAAATTAAACTTTGATCTTTTTGAAGTAAATCGACTTTCGATAGTACGGAATCCTGAGAAAGCTGCTTGGGTTGGTTTGAAGCCTTTTGAGTTGGTTGGGTTTCCGTAGCAACGACAGTTTTGACCGGAACAAGAGCCGTCGGAGTTGACCTTGAGGTAGCATTGGCTGTTCCGCCCAAGTCAATATCGATCGAATCCCCCGCAAAGGTTAGCCCAAGCCCAGTCCCCATGAATATTAGCCCTATTATGAAGGCCGGAAGAAAAGTCTCTTTTTTGAAAAGCATTTTGCCGCTCCTTTACCGCGGATAGACGATTCTTTGATCTCCCTGAATGACTACTACTTTTGAATCCGAAATATCACCAACGACTCCATCAATCTGCTTGCCGTTTCCATCAAAAAGCATGCGCCCTTTTAAGGTATACCGAATGACAGGATTTCCTCTCCATGTAAATAAAGCCATCCAGGAATCTCCCAAACGAATGACCCCATGATAATCAAGTTCCGACAAAGTTAACTGGGGAGAACGAGTTATATTGTCGAGCGGCTTAAATGGATCCCTCCCATGGAAGGTGGGGATATAAGGCGCCTGAATTGAAAAATTGATGAAGAGGGGTTCTGGGACATCTTGCTGTTGGGCTTTGAGCTGCTGGACGCAACTCAATAAGAGCAAATAAAAAGCAAACCTTGCTCCCAACTTGTAATTTTTAAATTCCATTACGACTTTCCTTGAATTCCACATATGGTTAATTGGGCAGTGATCGTAAAATTCGGTCGAGTTGGATCTGAAAATGGCGTGATCGTAAGATCTCGCACTGTTAAAAGTTGATTTGAAACGCTGACTTGGTACAAGAAGTCCAATAAACCTTTATAGCTCGTATTAAACCTAATGGAAATTGGCACCTCCACCCACGAATCTCGCGTAATGTTGTTGGCAGCAAATTGGAAACTGGTCGTCACAACATCGGAATTTTTCTGAACTAAGTTTACATTTTCCATAAGCTTGATTTTGTCAATCGATCTTGGAATTCTGCTTTGCAACCACTCAAGCTCACGTTGCACCGAATCTTCTCTTTTTTTAAACTCCACATATTTTGTCACTGTCTTCTTAGCGTCTTCCAAATCTTTCTTTTTTTGGTCTAAAGTTGATTGTAATTGCACAATCTCAACATTGATCGGCTTTAGCATTAATTGATAGTAGCAAAAGACAACCATCAAAAAACCTGCTAACCCAAGGATGAGCCATTGATAGGGTCGAGTTAATTTCATGAAGAAGTGTCCGCAAGCTTAGTAACAATTTGGAACTGATGGATCGAGCGATTAAGCCCTGTTGCCGCGCTGATGGACATAAGATTCAATGTGGAATCCGTGAAAACGCTACCTGGCTTCTGAAAGGCGTTAAAAAAATCCTCAAGGCTTGAATTGCTGACGGCATATCCTTGAAGGGTGAATACATTGTTGGCAGTATCTTTCCCTTGGGTCACTCCAGTCAACCAAACACCATCCGGTAATTTCGCTGCAATGAGATCCAAGGCCAAAACGGCCTTGCGTTGGGAGTCGGTGATTGTTTTTAAGGTTTTTCTTATCCCATCCAAACTTGTTTCTTTTGCCCCTAGATCTTTAATTTCTTTGATTTTCTCTTCATAGCTTTTAGATTCCTCGTCAACCTGTTGGATCTTATTCTTCAGATCGGTTTTGACCCCCAATCGCAATCCGTAAACCCACGCCATCATCAGAACAAGCAAAAACAACCCCGCCATAACACAAGCAATAACGAACAGTTCTTGGCGCTTTTTCTTTTCTTTTACCGGGATTAGATTAATCCGAATCATTTAAGATTCCATCTGCCGAAGGGCCAAACCCAAACAAACCCCCAACTGGTAATCTTTTTCTGCGAGTTGTTCTGAATCAATGTTTTTTCCCACTTCAATATTCCGAAAAGGGGCAAAATGTTCCACTGGGATTCCAAGCTTGCTGGCTAAAAACCGGTTAACATTTTTCAGTTTCGCGCTTCCACCCAATAAAATCACCCGTTCCACGTTCTTTTTTCGTGATTGGGTTTCATAGTAATCGAACGATCGTCTTATTTCACTCAACAGTTTGTTTAAAACCGGGGTCATCACATCGGACATTCTTAAAACCCGGTCATCCTTTTGAGCCGCGCTGGAAAGACTAAAATCATCTTCTTCCATCGAAATCATTCCATGCGACCTTTTCAATTCCTCCGCTTCCGAAAACTGAATGTTAAATTCTTTTTGAATTTCCTTAGTAAAGTCATTTCCTGCCACCGGGATATCCCGGGTAAAACGCGTATTGTTTCCCTCCAAAATGTTTATCGTTGTTAGGGATGCCCCAACATTTATCAAAGCCACGGTTTCATCGTTAGATTCTGCGCGGTTGGCTTCATATGCATTTTCCAAAGCAAAGGCATCAACATCAATAACCGCAGGGATTAATCCTGCCGACTTCAGGAGACTTAAATGTTGGTCAACGACATCCACTTTTGCGGCGACGAGTAAAACATCAAGTTTTCTTTGTCCATCTTCTTGGATCTCCCCTAAAATTTGAAAATCCAGCACAACTTGATCCAAATTGAGGGGAATATATTGCTCCGCCTCACGGGGAATAGCTCCCCTCAACTCGTCTGCGGTCATAAAAGGAAGTTTGACATAACGAATAATGACGGAATCGCCCGAAAGGGAAGTCACAACCCTTTTGGTCTTTATTCCATTTTCTTTAAACAATTTTTTAATAACATCGGCCAAGCTTGTTTTGGATGGGTTTTGCGCGCTTGAACCCAGAGCTTCTTGGGGAATTTCCTGAATGCCTAACGAAAGCAAATTCCATTGATTTCCATTTTTTTTCAAGTGGATGGCCTTGACGCTAGAGGTCCCAATATCAAGTCCCACAATAGATTTTGAAAACAGATTCATTCGTTGAACCCCGCAGATTGCATAAATACCGCCTTTTGAACTTCTAAGCTATTATCTATTGGAGAATCGGGAACAGTAAAGAGGAGAAAGCGAAAAGACGGAAAGCGATAACTCAAAATAAATAACTCAGGCTTTATACGACCAAAAAACAGCCTTCAAAAAACTGAAAAGGGTGGCGTTTTATCGCCACCCTTTTCATGACTAAAATCAAATTAAAAAGTTATTCAAAGCCGTAAAAAGAATACGGAATCGACTTTGAATCTTTCACCGTGCTGTTGACGTACACAGACCCGCTCGTGCTGTCGTATAACCAGCCCGTGATTCCACCAGTCGGTGTGGAACCTTGGGTCGTCACGGTTACCACGTTCCCAACCGGAGAGGTCGAACCAGGCACAAAAGCCCCTGTCACCTTCACGGCTGAAACGTTATCCATGTATTTACTAAACGAATAAGTGCTGAAGGTATTGAGCGTGCTTGGCCAAATACCCTGTTGATCTCCGTAGTAAATTGAGGACGCCGATTTGAGACTTCCCAAGGTGCCCTTAGTGGCGCCTTCGCGCGATTTTTCTAACATCTGCGCGAATTTGGGAATCGCAATCGCCGCCAAAATTCCGATGATCGCGACAACGATCATCAGTTCAATCAGCGTAAAACCTTTAGTCTTCAAACGAATCATCTTAAACCTCCTAGAATCTTAAAAAGCCCATTGACCCACAGCCGAGCTTTCTAATTGAATTTTATCGTTTTACAGCCCTACTGTCAATTAACCCAGTAATTATCCGGCCAAATTACCCAATTCAAACATGGGCATAAACATGGCAACCACGATAAACCCTAATGTGACTCCCAAAAAAACGATCAAAATCGGCTCAATAATTGAGGTCATTCCATCAACGGCGACATCAACTTCATCCTCGTAAAAATCAGCTATTTTTGAGAGCATGGTGTCTAAGGCCCCTGTTTCTTCTCCGACATTAATCATTTGGGTCACCATGGGGGGAAAAACATTGCTCTCTTTTAAGGGTTGAGTCAAAGTTTTGCCTTCCCTAACCGAATCACGTGCATTAAAAACAGCTCTTTCCACAACTAGATTTCCCGATGTTTTACCCACCGTTTCCAATGCATCCATAATGGGAACCCCTGACTTAATAAGAGTTCCCAATGTTCTGGCAAACTTTGCGACAGAACTTTTTCGGACTAGGACTCCAAAAACAGGAAGTTTTAAAATCATGGCGTCCCAGGTATAGGCACCTGTTTTTGTTTTTCTCCAAAGGCTAATGACAACATAAGCAACGATGAGAAACGCTAATAATACCAAGGCTTTAGCACTTGAAAGAAACTTGCTTAGATCAATCACAAGTTGAGTGGGAAGCGGAAGTTTAGCCCCAAATCCTGCGAATACCTCGGCAAAGGTGGGCACCACTTTAACCATCAAGAAAACAACCACCAAAATGGCCACGGTGAAAACCACAATAGGGTACATCATGGCTGACTTAACTTTTCTACCTACCCCCTCAGCTTTTTCCATGTACTCGGACAATCGCTCAAAGATGATATCCAAAATACCGCCCTGCTCACCCGCCTTGACCATGTTCACATAAAGCGTTGTAAAAGCTTTTGGGTGTTTTGCCATCGCCTCCGACAGGGGAATGCCATTGGCAATATCGTCTCGAATTTTGCCCATCACACGACGGAAATCAGGATTTTCAGCTTGTTCCGCGACTATACTTAAACCTTGCATGATGGGCAGCCCCGCGTTAACCATGGTTGAAAATTGTCGGCTAAACACGACCACATCCTTGGTAGTGACTTTCCCTCCGCTACTACTCAAAGCCTTTAAAAAAGAGACGACGACATTTGCCGGGGAGATCGAAATGACTTCCAATCTTTTTTGACGAAGTTCATTTTTGGCGGATGACTCACTATCCGCCTCGATGGTGCCGTCAACGGCTTTACCTAGGTTGTTTTTTGCTTTATAACTATAAATCGGCATTTAGGCTCCCTCGTGGGGAAATCAGATAACGCCCTTCACCATTCTTTGTAGTTCTTTTGGATCCAGTGTCCTTGAAAAAATCTCGTTATAGCTGACCAATTGCTTTTGATAGAGATCAAAAAGAGCTTGATTCATGGTTTGCATGCCGTACTCGGTGCCTGTTTGCATGGCCGAATAGATTTGATGAATCTTCTCTTCCCGGATCAAATTTCGAACGGCGGCTGTCGGAATAAGCACTTCCACCGCCACCATTCGTCCCGAGCCATAAGCCTTGGGAAGAAGCTGTTGAGAGATTACCGCCTGAAGCACGAACGAAATTTGGGCTCGAACCTGCTGTTGCTGTGAAGCAGGAAAAACGTCGATGATGCGGTTGATTGTTTGGATCGCATCTACCGTGTGCAATGTAGCAAAAACCAAGTGACCAGTTTCAGCGATGGTTAACGCCGCATTGATCGTTTCCAGATCGCGCATTTCCCCGATCAGAATGACATCCGGATCTTGTCTAAGGGCGTATTTCAACGCCGATGTGAATGTGTGGGTATCTGTTCCAACTTCCCGTTGATTTACAATGGATGATTTGTGGGTATGGACATATTCGATCGGATCCTCAATGGTCATGATGTGGTGCTGATGATTCGTGTTAATCCAATCAATCATTGCGGCCAATGTTGAGGATTTGCCCGATCCCGTAGGTCCGGTCACCAAAACCAGTCCCTTAGGTAATTTAACGATATCCTGAGCGACCGGAGGAAGTTTCAACTCGTCGAAATTTCGAATGGTCGTCGGGATGTTTCTCAACGCGGCAGCAACCGCTCCCCGCTGCTGATAAACGTTCATGCGAACCCGGCCAACCCCTTCCACCCCAAAGGAAACGTCCAATTCATTGTCTTTTTCGAATTTTTCTTTTTGTTCATCGGTAAGAATGCTGTAAATCAGCTGCTGGGTGGTATCAGGCCGAAGTTTTTCGTACTCGGTCGGCGTTATCACGCCGTCGACCCTGAGCATGGGAGGCGCACCGGCGGTAATGTGCAAATCGGAGGCGCCCCGTTCAAACATGAGCCTCAATAGCGTGTCAATATTAACCATGATTTCTCGTGCTCCTTGATTAGGATAACAATATTTTATTCATTATCTTCATCGGCATGGGCCACCCGCAAGAGTTCCTCCACCGCAGTCAAGCCTTTCAAGACTTTTCGGACTCCACACTCCCTCAAAGTTTGCATCCCGCCAGCCCGGGCTATTTTCTTCAATTCAGAGGCGGATTTACGTTGGAGAACTCCCTTTCTAAAATCCTCGTTTAACATCAAGACCTCATGTATAGCCATCCGGCCCTTGTATCCAGTATTGGAGCAAGTGTTACAACCCACTCCGCGGTGAAGAATCGTAGGCTCCGATGTCGGTTGAATGCCCAATTCCTCCAAAATTTCGTTGGTAGCTTCATAAGGCTGTTTACAGTCCTTACAAATACGACGAAGAAGCCGCTGCGCGACCACGCAATGGACTGTCGAAGTAATCAAAAAGGGTTCCACTCCCATATTGCCCATACGAGTCACGGCGCCAGGCGCATCATTCGTATGGAGTGTTGAAAAAACCAAGTGACCCGTCAAGGCGGCGTTAATAGCTATTTCTGCCGTTTCCTTGTCACGAATTTCTCCTACCATGATCACATCCGGGTCTTGCCGTAAAAAGGACCTCAAACCCGCCGCAAAGGTCAGCCCAATGCCTGCTTTCGCATTCACCTGATTAATTCCCGGGAGATTGTATTCCACGGGGTCTTCGATAGTCGAAATGTTGGTGTCCGGATCGTTAATGTAATGCAGGGCGGAATAAAGGGTTGTGGATTTTCCAGAACCCGTGGGACCCGTCACCAGTACGAGACCATAGGGTTCCACAATCGCTTTTTCAAACTTAGGGAGGATATCATCCTCAAAGCCTAATTTGGGTAAATCAAGAGATAGATTTGAAGAATCCAAGATGCGCATGACGATCTTTTCGCCAAACTGTACGGGACAAACCGAAACACGAAGATCGATTTCTTTTCCCAAAACCTTAATTTTGATACGTCCGTCCTGTGGAAGCCGGCGTTCGGCTATGTCCAGAGAAGCCATGATCTTAAGACGGGACGAGATGGCTGCGGATAGTGATTTTGGGGGGGATTGCACCTCGTGCAAAACCCCGTCAATTCGGTAACGGCAACGGAGGTTTTTCTCATAAGGTTCGATATGAATATCACTGGCACCCGAACGCACCGCTTCCGTAAGAACAAGATTAACAAGGCGAACAACCGGAGCGTCCTCTCCAGCCGCCTCCAACTTGGATATATCCACCTCTTCTTCTTTATCTTCCATCACTTCCAGGTTGTTGTCCCCGCCCATGGAATTGATGATTTCCTGCATGTCGCCGCCGGCTTCCGCACCACCGCCGCCTGAGGCCCCGCCCGTTGTCCCACCCGTACCGTAATACTTTGCGTGCATGGCCTTGATTTCAGTTTCGCTGGCAATCGCCGGTTCCACCTCGAAGCCTGTCATCATTTTGATGTCGTCTATGGCAAACACATTGAGGGGATCGGCCATGGCCACGGTCAGCTTTTTATCTTTTTTGACGATGGGAATAAGACAGTGGTTCAGAGCGATGGATTCGGGAACGGAAAAAACAACGTCGTTGGGGATATCGCCGATCTCGTTCAAACTGACATGGGGAATTCCCAACTGGGTTCCAACAAAAGCCATGATGACGTCCTGGGTCACATAGCCCTGGCTGATCAATATTTTTTCCAGGCGGCCCCCTTTGATCTTCTGCTCGTGGAGGGCTTCCTGGAGTTGTTCTTCCGAAATAATGCCTTCGTCAACCAACATTTCGCCGAGGCGCTTTTTCATCGATTCAGGCATGGAAAACCTCGAGGCTGAGGAAGTGAGGGAAGGTCAATAGAATGGTCACAGCTGAAGTATAAATTCTAAAAAAAATGAAGTCAACGATACCCCCAGCTCAATGCTTTGGGTTCAAGGCCAAGAGCAAGGCCTTTTTCATGTTTGACATGGGCGCTTTTTGCCCAGTCCAAAGCTCAAAGGAAAGGGCGCCCTGATGAAGCAACATGCCGAGACCGTTTTTGAATGGAAGTTTCAACTTACCCGCATCCCTTAAAAACTTCGTTTGGCGGTGATAAATCAAATCGAGGACCCAGGTTCCCGGACGGGCTTTTTTTAGAGAAACGGGAGAGGGATCGCCCTCTTTTAAGCCCAGGGACGTTGCCTGGACAATCCAATCGCAGTCCGGAACCGCCCTTTCCCCCTCTTCCAGGCTGAGTGTTTTCATTTGAAGTTTGTGAAAACCTTGGCGTAAAACCGCTCGCAGGCCTTCGGCTTCCTTGGCGTCCCAGTTAGCGACCGCAAGGGATTTGACCCCCGAGGAAGCCAGCGCGTTCCCGACCGCTCTCGCCGCACCTCCTGCTCCAATAATCATCCCTCGGCTTCCCCTTAAACTTTTTCGCCAACTTCCCAGGGATAACAAAAAGCCATCGCCATCGGTGGAGGTTCCGTGAAGACGTCCCCCCTTCTTATAAATGGTGTTCACCGAGTTCAACCTTTGCGCCGATGGGTCGACTTTGTCCAAATGGCGAAGAATCAATATCTTCAGGGGCACGGTGACATTGGCTCCCCTCACATTTTCACTTCGAATGGTTCCGATGACATTTGGAAGATTGGACGGTTCGACATCTAGCGGAACATAAGCCCAGGGGAGGCTCATTTTCCGCAAGGCTTCGTTTTGAAAAATCGGGGATAAAGAATGTTCCACCGGATGTCCCAGTATAAAAACCAATTGGGTTGATCCTGCAATTGCGGGAGAATGGGTCTTTGATTTCAGGTGAAACTCCTTGTCTGAAAAATTCTTTCCCCCAGCTCATATTGGATCATGGCGGTAATGACCAGACCGGCGGTTTCCGTTCGGAGAATAGGAGTGGGCAAATGTACGGGAAAAGCTCCCCGGTCTCGGGCTTCGCTTATTTCCTCGGGGTCCCATCCGCCTTCCGGACCCACCAGGGCCAATACCCGCTCAACCTTAGGATGGGATTCTAACACCGTCCGGAGAGTGGGGGCTTCCTTTTCATAAGGCATCAGCACAAGGTCGAATTCCTGGAAGAGTTCTATCGCCTGGGCCCAATCCCGAATAGGGTCCAATATCGGCACATCGTTGCGTCCGCTTTGACGGCAGGCTTCCACCATGATCTTGAGCCATCGGTCTTGTTTGTGGTCGAACCGGGATGTTTCCGGCCGCGAAACGCTTCGGCGGGTCACCATGGGAATAAAACGCTGCACCCCCAGCTCGGTGCCCTGCCGAAGGATCAAATCAAATTTGGCGGCTTTGGGCAGGCTCTGTCCTAGGGCGATCTGTCGACCGGTCCCCTCCAAGGATTTTGATTCCTCAGAAATTTTTTGGACCCAAACTTGACGGTTCTCCAATTTCTGGAACCGCAATTGAAAAACCCTTTGGCCCGCGTCAAAACCCATCAGAGGGGCTCCCGTTTCAAGCCTCAAGACCTGGGAAAGATAGCGGGAAGTAGGTTCATCCAATGCCATTTCCTCGCCGTCGGCGAATCCATCGGGCAGGAAAATCCTGGGTATGAAACTCATTTCTTCCGTGTAAAAAAGTTTTTCATTTTGGTTAGAAACTTGGCGGTCAGGGGCGTGTTGCTTTCCGTCGTGGCCGCCGCGAACTCCTCGAGTATTCTTTTTTGTTTGGAGTTCAAATCCGCGGGAGTCTCGACCGTAATCACGACCATCAGGTCACCCACCTCGCTGGTGTTGGGCGTTTTCAGCCCCTTCTCGCGAAGGCGGAAAATTTTCCCCGATTGGGTCCCCGCGGGCACCTTCATGTTGACCGCTCCCTCCAGGGTGGGCACCTCGATTTCAGCTCCCAGGGCCGCCTGGACAAAGCTGATGGGGATCGAACAGTGCAAGTCGGCGCCGTCCCGCTCGAAAAATTCGTGGTCCTGGACGTGAAGGAAGATATAAAGATCTCCCGAGGGTCCGCCGTTTAATCCCGCCTCACCCTCGCCCCGAAGCCTCAAACGGGAACCTTCATCCACTCCGGCGGGAACTTTGACGGAAACGGTTCTTTCTTTTTCATCCCGGCCCTGGCCATGACAGGTTGGGCAGGGGCTGCCCGGCATCTCGCCCTGTCCCCCGCATCGGGAACAGGTTCGGGCAATGGTGAAGAAACCCTGGGACTGCCGGACCTGGCCCGACCCTTTGCACTGGGAGCAAACCACCCGACCCGAGCCCGCCTTGGCGCCTGATCCATGGCAAGTTTCGCAGGTCATCAGCTTTCGGATCTTCACATCCTTGGAAATTCCAAAAGCCGCCTCTTCAAACGTGAGGGTCACGTCATGGCGAAGGTCGTCGCCTTCCTGGGCTTGGTTTCGGGACCGTCCGCCCCGCCCCTCGGCCCCGAAGAAATTGGAAAACACATCCCCGAAGATGTCCTCGAAATCGGCAGCCCCGTTGAAATCCTGCGCCCGGAAGCCTCCCGCCCCGGTTCCGCCTCCGGATGGCCCTCCCATCCCCACTCCCGCGTGTCCAAACTGGTCATAAGCGGCCTTTTTCTGCGAGTCGGAAAGAACCTCGTAAGCCTCGTTGATTTCCTTAAATTTTTCTTCGGCATCTTTGTTATTTGGGTTGGCATCGGGGTGATACTTTTTCGCCATCGTACGGTAGGCCTTTTTCAATTCATCCGCGTTGGCCCCTTTGGCGACCCCCAGAAGCTCGTAATAGTCTTTTTTGGATGCCATGTTTTCCTTCATTTCAATTCCCGTCCCGTTTTAACGTTCGTTTAATACGCCAAAGCGAAACAATTCCCTGCTCACCTTTAAAGCTAAGAAGAATGGAGGCGCTCGGCAAGAATACACGGGCGGGTTTCGAGCCAACAAACTAACATCTCACTTCAAGGCCGTAAAGCCGTTATTCCCAGCAAAAAAAGCGAGTTTGGTCTTGCGGTTAAAAGGGACGTTACCCTAAACTACCCCGGCTTCGATACCCCTCTACCCCTCCAGGGAAGGAAGGGTGCCGTTCTGTTTCAACCCTCTCCCCTCAGAGAGTCTACTAAAAGAAGGAGGAAGTCATGCCTTACGTTATTACCGAGAAGTGCCTGGGCGAGGTTTACGCTCAATGCGTCGATGTTTGTCCGGTGAATTGCATCCATCCGGGAGACTACAAGGGCCAGCCCTTCATGATCATCAACCCCGAGGAGTGTACCGAGTGCACCAGCTGTTATTCGGCCTGTCCCATTGGCGCGATCGTGGAAGGCGCGGACAAAGACCCCGCCTATGCCAAGATCAATGCCGAACTGGCGCCGACCTTCAAGAACAACCCCCCCATCGCGACCCGCCCGGCCAATGACCCGCCTCGCCGTCCCGATGTAAACAAGCTGGTCAATTAGTTTTCGACTAAAGAAAAAGGCTCCACCCTCCAAGGGGTGGGGCCTTTTTTATTTCCGGGCCATCCTCTTTCCCTTCCCGGGAAGAGTCCTCCAACTTCAGATCTTTTGGTATATCTCCGAGCCGGTCTCCACGAACGTTTCTGACATTTTTTTCATTCCCTCTTCCAAAGCCTTATCCTCGGTGAGTCCCTGTTCCTTGGCGTAATCCCGGACGTCCTGGGTGATTTTCATACTGCAGAATTTCGGCCCGCACATGGAGCAGAAATGGGCCACCTTGGCCCCGTCCGCCGGCAAAGTCTCGTCGTGGTATTCACGAGCCAGCTCGGGGTCCAAAGCCAGGTTGAACTGGTCTTCCCAGCGGAACTCGAACCTCGCCTTGGAAAGGGCATTGTCCCAATTCTGGGCGCCAGGATGGCCCTTGGCCAGATCCGCCGCGTGCGCCGCGATTTTGTAGGCGATGACCCCGGCCCGGACGTCGTCCTTGTTGGGCAGCCCTAAATGTTCCTTGGGCGTCACGTAACAAAGCATGGCGGTTCCGAACCAGCCGATCATGGCCGCGCCGATAGCGCTGGTGATGTGATCGTATCCCGGCGCGATGTCGGTGGTCAGTGGGCCCAGGGTGTAGAAGGGAGCCTCCCGGCATTCGGCCAACTGCTTGTCCATGTTTTCCTTGATGAGTTGCATGGGAACATGGCCCGGTCCCTCGATCATCACTTGCACGTCGTGTTTCCAGGCCTTTTGGGTCAATTCGCCAAGCGTCTTCAATTCGGAAAACTGTGCTTCATCGTTGGCGTCTTCGATGGATCCGGGCCGCAAGCCGTCGCCCAGGCTGAAGGAAACGTTGTAGGCCTTCATGATTTCGCAAATTTCCTCGAAGTGGGTGTAAGTGAAATTTTCCTGGTGGTGGGCCAGGCACCATTTGGCGTGGATGGACCCTCCCCGGGAAACGATCCCGGTGCGGCGCCAGGCGGTCATAGGCACGTATCGAAGCAAAACCCCGGCGTGAATGGTGAAATAATCCACGCCCTGTTCGGCCTGCTCAATCAAGGTGTCCCGGTAAATTTCCCAGGTCAGGTCTTCGGCGATTCCGCCGACCTTTTCAAGGGCCTGGTAGATGGGCACCGTTCCCACGGGCACGGGGCAATTGCGAAGAATCCACTCCCGGGTCTCATGGATGTTCTGGCCCGTGGAAAGATCCATCAGGGTGTCCCCGCCCCAACGCACCGACCAGATCATCTTTTCAACTTCTTCCTCGATGGAGGAGGTGACGGAGGAGTTGCCGATGTTGGTGTTGATCTTCACCAGAAAATTGCGGCCTATAATCATGGGTTCCAGTTCGGGGTGGTTGATGTTGGAAGGGATGATCGCTCGGCCCCGGGCCACTTCGTCGCGCACGAATTCGGGTGTGTAAACCTTGGGGAGGGAAGCCCCAAAAGACTGGCCAGGATGTTTCCTGCCCTGCTCCACGCGGGCTTCGGCCATCTGGTTTTCCCGGATCGCGATAAATTCCATTTCGGGAGTAATGATTCCCTTTTTGGCGTAATGCATTTGACTGACATTCCGGCCCGGCTTGGCTTTAAGGGGTTTCCGTCTGTATTCGACAGGGAAAATCTCGATTCCGGGATTGGGTTTTCCCTTGTAAAGGGGTGCGGTTTGCTCCGCATCCGCCCTCTCTTCAATCCAGGGAAGGCAGATGGGGCGCAGGCCCATCTTCAGGTCGATATCAACATTCAAATCCGTATAGGGACCGCTCGTGTCATAAACGCAAAAGGGCTTGTTGTCTTCGCTTCCCTGGGCGGTTTTGGTGGGGCTTAAGCAGATCTCCCGCACAGGAACTTTCAGGTCAGGCCGTTTTCCCTGCACGTATTTTTTGACCGATCCTGGAAAAGGTTTTCGGGTAATTCCCCCCTGAAGAGGATGCGAACCGTTATTTTTCCCCATGAAACTTCGCCTCACAAAAACGCGTATTGAATTACATTCTCAACCGATTTCAACAATAACGAGGGTCCCGGGGAAAAGCAACGCAGACGGCCAATTTCAGGGAAGCGATTCTTCGATCCTGTAGCATTCATATCGAATCTTCTTGAAGCTCCGAAAAGAAGGGTCGTTTAAAAGCTTGGAGAATTCCTCCAATGACCTCAGGGCTTCCTGGGCTCTTTTCAAATTGGCCGTCAAAAGGTTTCGGGGGTTTGTCCGGGTCTTTTCGGATTTCTCGCGAGTGTGCCGTCCCAGGTCCCCGGCCACATCCCGCTGAAGGGCCCTCCAGGCCTGGGCCTTGAACAGTTTTTGTTCCGCGCGGCTGACCGAGTGTCGGAGCTTCTTGATTCGATTGAGAAGGGGGGCGTCGTTCATGACGAATCGGGCCACATCCTCCGCCACCCGGAAACCCTCCCGGGCCCGGTTACAGTTGGCGTCCAGGGCTCGAAACGCAGCTTTTTTTTCAGCCTGGGAAATCACCGCCGACCTTTCCTCGCCCCGAAGATTACTTTTTCTTGGCCGCCGGTTTCACCGCCACGGCGACAGGGGGAGCGTGGAAAACCGGTGAAGCGATGGTTTTCTTGCTGAACATGGGAGCGGGTTTCCCCGGCGCCTTCTTTTGCTTGGCAGGGGGTTTCACCGCGGGCGGGGGTGTTTTTCCATCACCCTTCTTCGAGGACGGAACTTCCTTCTTTTTGCTGTCCCCTTTTTTATCCTCGACAGGCGCGCCTTTTTTGGCCGCCGCCTTTTCCATGCCTGGAACCGGATGCTCGGGATTCTTAGGAAAGAGGGGAACGGTCACCTTGATCGACTTCCCCTTTTGAGGAACGCTGGAAGTTTTGGGTTTGCCATCCGCATCAAGCGGCCTTTTGGGTTTGGGCGTATCTTCCTTGAGGAAAAGCTGGTCCTTCAAGAAAGGCACCGAGGAGACGCGGCTGATCTTGGCGGAGAAGTCCAAGTCCTTGGCAAAGCCTTTTCGAATCAGTTCTTTTCCGTCAGGAGATTCCTTAAGCAATTCAACAATTCTCCCCTGCCAGGGTTTGTAAATCGCAATGGCATCCTTGGCACTTTCCGCCAAGATAATCGGTGTGGAACCCAAGGTGCTTTGAAGATAATCCACCAGCATTCCGGCAAAGGCCGAATCTTCTGGGTTGCCGGCGCAGACAATGACCACATCCCGATTACCCCTCAGGCATGAATCATAAACATCCCCCAGGTTGATGAAAGAACCCAGGATGACATACTTGGCCTCCGCGGGAATTCTCAAGGGGCTTTGGGTCGAAAAACAAATGAGGCGATCCTTCAATTTTTCCCGACTTGAATCAAGCGGAGACCCGCTCTGTTGGAAACCGGGGATTTTTTCCCAATCCCTTTCGCCCGCCAAAATGCCTTCTCCGCGTTTCAATTTATCGAAATGTTTCTTGGCCGCGCCCGGATCGTGGCAAAAGGCCACCCCGGTTGCGCCGTGATAGAGGAACATCGGGATCGTGGTGGTAGCCCGTAAGACGTCCACCAGCACGACTGTGGCATTTTGCACCACCGTGGGCTTCACGGCCTTCGCGTCAAAATAGACTGTGATCTTCAAGGGTACTCTCCAGTTTCGGGCTAAGCCCGTGCCTTCGGTCTTACTTCTTTTCTTTTTCCTCGTTGCTCTTTTTGAGGAAATTTTCAACAAAGCGGGTCGAATAATTCGCCCGCTTGAACGATTCGCTTTCCAGAATGGTCTTCAAAAAGCTTGTGGTGGTGTGGATTCCATCCACCACCAGTTCATCCAAAGCCCGCACCATGCGCTTGATGGCTTCCTGCCGGTTGGGGGCGTGCACGATGATCTTGGCCAGCAAGGAGTCGTAATAGGGAGGCACCCGGTAGCCTTGGTACAGGTGGGTATCCACCCTCACTCCCGGCCCACCGGGCACGTGGTAGGTCGTGATCAGCCCGGGCGAAGGGCGGAAACCGTCCGCGGGGTTTTCCGCGTTGATGCGGCACTCGATCGCGTGACCGCGGGGTTCCAGAATATCCTTCACAATGGAAAGCCGTTCCCCGGCGGCAACGCGGATTTGTTCTTTAATAATGTCCACGCCCATGATGAGTTCGGTCACCGGATGTTCCACCTGGACACGGGTGTTCATTTCCATGAAATAAAACTCGCCTTCCTTATCCATGAGGAACTCAATGGTTCCCGCCGAGGTGTACTTGACCTCCTTGGCGAGCTTAAGGGCGTATTTCCCTATCTTTTTGCGCATTTTGGCGTTGAGAACGGGCGAAGGGGCTTCCTCGATCAGTTTTTGATGGGATCTTTGAATGGTGCAGTCCCGTTCGCCCAGATGCACGATGTGGCCGTATTCATCTCCAAGTATTTGGACTTCAATATGCCGGGGGTCCTCGATGAATTTTTCGATGTAAACTTCGGGGTTTCCGAAAGCCGCCTCAGCTTCCGCGCGGGCAGTCTGGAAAGCTTGGGTCAGGGAAAGATCGGTATGAGCCACCCGCATGCCCTTTCCGCCCCCGCCGGCCGATGCCTTGATGATGACGGGATATTTCACTTTTCGGGCCACTTCCAAAGCCTGCTTTTCATCTTTCACCGGGCCGTCGCTTCCGGGCGTGGTGGGAATGCCCGCCTTCTTCGCGGTCGCGATCGCCATCACCTTGTCGCCCATCATGCGCATCACTTCAGGTTTGGGACCGATGAACTTGATCTGGCAGCTGGAACAAACCTCGGCGAAATGGGGATTCTCCGCAAGGAATCCATAGCCTGGATGGATGGCCTCCGCGTCCGTAATCTCTGCGGCGCTGATGAGGGCCGGGATATTGAGGTAACTTTCCTTGCTAGGTGCCCTTCCGATACAGACACTTTCGTCCGCCAAATGGACGTGCAGGGAATCGGCGTCGGCCTGGGAATGGACCGAAACGGTCTTGATGCCCATTTCCTTGCAAGCGCGGATAACCCGGATGGCGATTTCCCCGCGGTTGGCGATGAGAATCTTGTTGAACATGTTTTCCTTTTTTCAAAAAACATTCAGTGGTTGTCTCTCGGGAGACAACCCGCGGCGTATGGAATGACCCGACGTTAGCTTGGATCGACGATCAGGAGGGGCTGGTTGAACTCGATGGCCTGGCCGTTCTGGACCAAGATCTTCACCACTTTGCCTGCCACTTCGGCCTTTACTTCATTCATGAGTTTCATGGCCTCGATGATGCAATAGACCTGGCCCACGGCCACCTTGTCACCCTCTTCCACGAAAGGCTTGGCGTCGGGAGAGGAAGCCCGGTAGAAGGTTCCGACCATGGGGGAAGAGAAGGTGACGGTTTTGTCGTTGCTTGCGGGAGCGGCCGGGGTGGTTGAGGCGGCTCCAGCGGGCACCGAGGCTCCCGTGGCCGGTATAGCGGAGATCACGACGGGCGCGGTCGTGTCAAACGGCATCCCGAGACCCTTGCGCAGGTGGATTTTCGTGCCCGCCTGTTCAAAGAGAATCTCGTTGATCTGGGAAGCGTCCATGAGGGCGATCACGTCCTGGACGATCGAAAGCTTGGGGTTGACCTTCATCTTTTTGGGGGAAGGGGCGGAGGCCTTTTTCTTCTTCTCAGCCTTGGAACCTTCCAACTTTTCCGGATTAGTGGACATCGGTCTTTCTCCTTTTCTCAAACGGCCTTGAGACTCAGCCAGGCGGTGAGACTAGACTCGCTCCAGGTACTCCCCGGTTCTTGTGTCGATCTTGATCATGTCCCCTTCTTTAACGAAAAGAGGAACTTGAACAATGGCTCCGGATTCAAGCGTGGCAGGTTTGCTCGCGCCGGAAACCCGGTCGCCCTTGATGCCAGGCTCAGAAGACATAATTTTGAGATTCACGGTAATGGGCAATTTCACAGTGATGGGACGGCCCTTATAGAATAGAACCTCGATGGCCATCTCATCCTTCAGCCATTGGTACCCCTCGCCGACCTCTTCTTCGGTCAACTCGAGTTGTTCATAGGTTTCGGTGTCCATGAAAACGAACTTGTCGCCTTGCTTATAAAGATATTGCATCTCTTTTTCTTCAACCGCAGGGTCCGCCACCTTTTCCCAGCTGTCCAGGGTTTTATCGGTGACGGTTCCAAGCTCGACGTTTTTAATCTTTAGTCTGACGAATCCACCGCCCTTGCCGGGCTTCACATGTTGGTAATTCACGACCCTGTAGAGGGTCCCATCAAACTCACAAAGGTTACCGGCTCGTAGGTCCATCACGGTAAGCATGCCTGCTCCTTAAAATGATTGGTTGGATAGAAATGTCAAAAAAACCCTTATTTTTGAGGGTTAGGTTGTAAAATCCCTTATTTTTCATAAGTTTTGGCCAAAAAGGAGCGTCATTGTAACGGAAAGCCCCCACAAGGTCAAACCAAGAGGGCGATATGTAATTATCGATTTTGACAAATTAAGGCAGGATTTAGGTTACCGGGGCTTCTTGGACTTGCGGGCTTTTTCCAAGAAAACTTCCTTCGCGGCATACATGCCATTCATAGCGGCTGGGAAACCGGCATAAATGGCCATTTGAAGGATAACTTCCACTATTTCTTGCTGGCTACACCCCACATTCAGGGCACCCTTGATATGGGATTTTAGCTGGAGGGGGGCATTCCCCAGGGTAACCAGGGAAGCTATGGTCAGCATTTGTCGGGTCTTCAAGTCCAGACCCGGACGGGAATAGATTTCCCCAAAGGCCAACTCGGTCACGAACTGCCCCAGTTCGGGGGATATATCTTTCAGGCTTTCCAGTGTGGCCTTGGCCACCGGGCCATGGATTTCTTCGAATTTCTTCCAGCCCTTCTGAAACCTGTCTTTATTCATTCTGAGATCCTTTTGTGTAATTATTGGAAGATAATATAGCATTCTAGTTTAGTTGATTATTCTGACAATCCGACTCGGGAATCGTATGCAAAGAAGGACTAAATCTTTTTTCTATTTTATCGGCTTAGGTATCACCCTTGCTTACCCAGTCTTTTCCTCCACAGAAATTCAAATTTCCAGCACTTTGTTAGAAAAAACAATAAGAGAAACAATTCACAAACCCACTGGGAAATTAAATGATCAGGATTTATTAAAGATTAATAATCTTAACTCTCTCTCCCCCGCCGATTGGGGGATCATTCAGTACTGTAAAAACCTTGAGTCTCTTTCTACGCTTTGTCAATCTCCCAAAGCCCAAACTTTGAATCTTAGCGTTCTTTCAAATCTAGCCAAGCTTAAAAATTTAAGGATCGAATCATTTCAAATAAACGACTTAACACCAATATCAACACTAGTTAATCTCGAAACGCTTGATTTAAGACAATGTATTTTTCCGGATCTATTGCCAAATGATTTTCTTTCTTCTATTTCAAAGCTCCAAAAACTCAAACAATTGGATTTGAGCGCAACAAAAATTCAGAACATTGGCTTTTGCGAGGGCTTAGGGTCGTTGGAAAAGTTAAACTTCGACGAGGAAAGAATTTTTGATCTCTCGCCTCTCAAAAATTGTAAAAACTTAACATTTTTATCTGTTAGCAAAAATCAAATAAGAAACTTAGATGTTGTTTCAAATCTAAAAAATCTAAAGCAATTGGTCCTTGATAATAACTCCATTATCGACGCAACACCTTTACTTGCCGCTTTTGACTCATTGCCTGACGCGGACGAAAAAAGCGATCCAAAAGATTGGCCTGTTATTAACTTAACGAACAACCCTTTAAACGCCCACTCCTTGAACATAGTCATACCGAGTCTAGAACGAAAAGGAATATGGGTTTCTCCGTCTTGTTGGAATTGGCTGAAACCACTTGCCGACGAAAGTTTGTCCGTAAAAATCGAGTCAAAAATCCTGACTAAGTTTTTAAGTTTTTGGGAAGATAGAAAATATTTTGAGAATGTTCAAAAAAACATCGTTGAACTATTAAGCGATCCCAAAAATGGCTATCAAAGTGGCTTGTCATTGGCGAAAAAACTAGATCAAGCCTTGAACGGTCCAAAAAACCAAGAAGTCAAACCCGAACCTTTAATTCAAGATATGTCCATTGTGTCAGGAACGGGAAAAACCCTTAATATGCTTGAAGAAAGGGACTGTCGTTTGCTTCCTTACTGGGACATAAAAGAATCTTGCTTATTTATTTACTTAAACGACAAAGTCAAAATAATTTCTAATACGGACATAGTTCAAATCAAATCCGTTGGTAAATCAGAAATTATCATCGACGTTAAAAACACAACTTCCGGTGGTGGTTTTGTCGATAAACAAGATCGCTGGTTACTAAATACTAACGATACAAATTTGAAAAAAATCGCATCTATTACGCTTAGTACTTATGCCATACACGCTGGGCCCTTTTATGAAGTCGCAAAAATAGAAGATTTATCGGATCACGATATGTTGGGTGATTTAGTTGTTTATGCCCACGATAAAGTTACAGTCTTTTCAGGAGATCCTGAGGACCCAGATAAGGATTTAGTAGATTCGCCATATTTAATTCGCGATGTTTATCGGTTTGATGAAAAACAATGTATTTATACTTTATTAAGAAGCGACAAGGTTAAGGATTATCAGGATTATTCAAAATCCGAGGCGCCGAAAGACCTTTGGAAACCTTCGCCAACACCTATTCCCACGATAACTTACATCCTTCCCAATGGGTCCGTTTCGATACCCTGACCTGTTCTAAATTGCCTCATCGATAAATCTCCTATGCCACAGCTCCACCAAAAGCAAACCGTAGAGAATCAAATGGTGGTCCTTATGACCCGACATATGTTCCCCAATAAGTTTTTCCGTCTGGGCGGGGTTGAAGTAACCCCGGTTCTTGAATTTGTCCGAACGTAGCAAGTCAACCACCAGGGGTTTTAATTCATGTCTGAACCAGGGGCCCAAGGGTACCGCAAAACCCTTCTTTTGCCGGTAGATGATTTCTTTTGGCAGGTACTTCTGGGCCGCTTGTTTGAGGATGTACTTCCCTTCTCCCTGCCGAAGCTTCACCCCCGATGGAAGGCCGAAGGCAAACTCCACTAACCGGTGATCCAGGTAAGGCACCCGGGCTTCCAATGAAGCCGCCATGCTCATCCGGTCCACCTTGTTCAGCAGATCATCAGGAAGCCAGGTCTTCAGGTCGAGATAAAGCATCAAGTTGAAGTTATCGAACCCATAGGGCTCAGCGTTTTCGAATAGTCGTTCAAGGGAATCCTCGACCTTGGATTGTTCCATTTCGTAGAGCAGTTTTTCTCCCGCCAATTCCTCCAGGGTTGATTCAAGGCTCAACCGGGACCAGGCCAGGTGCCGCTGAACCAGATCAGATTTTTGAAGGGCCTGCCAGGCCTGGTTGTATGGGTCTTTCAAACCCTTGGTCATGAAAGGCACCATCTTTCGAATCCATCCCGGCACCTTGCTCACCGTTCCCGCCAGGCGGTCGAATGAATATCGGCGGTAGCCCCCAAACAACTCATCCGCCCCCTCCCCGGTCAAAACCACCTTCACTTCCTGGCGCGCGAACATCGAAACCACAAAAGTCGGCAAGACCGCCGGGTCGATCACCGGGTCATCCTGGTATTTCACCAGCTTGGGGATCAGGTCGTTCAGCATCCGGGCGTCCACCATGATCTCTTGGTGTTGGCTCTTGAGATATTTGGCGACCTGCTGGGAATATTTCAGTTCGTTGAAATCGTGTTGATTCTCAAAACCCACGGAGTAGGTCTTGACCGGCGCCTGGGTCTGTTGGGTCATGGCCGCAACGACGAAGGACGAATCCAACCCTCCCGAAAGAAAGGCACCCAGGGGCACGTCGGCCATCAACTGTTCCTTCACACTGGCGAAAAACCGTTCCTGAAGTTCGTCTGTCCAATCCTTAATTTTCGTTGGAGTGACTTCCTGGTCCACCCGTTCGGGCCGCTTGGGAAGTTCCCAGAAAGGTTTGATTAATATCTTCCCCTTCTGGCAGATCAGGGTATGCCCCGCCGGAAGCTTGCGAACCCCCTTCAGCAGGGTGTCGGGCGAGGGAACATACTGAAGCGTCATAAGGGTGAGGATCTGCTTGGTATCGACCATCCGGGGCACGGTCGGCACTGCAAGAAGAGGTTTAATTTCCGAACCGAAAATCAGGTTCCCATCAGCAGTGGTGTAATAGAGGGGTTTTACCCCCAGGTGGTCTCGGGCAATTAAAAGCTTTTGAAAGGTTTGGTCCCAGAGGGCAAAGGCGAACATTCCCCGCAGTTTGCTAACGAAAGCGTCCCCATATTCCTCATAGGCATGCACCAATACTTCGGTGTCGCTGTTGGTGGCGAACCGGTGCCCGGCCTTTTCCAAGGGTTTTCGAAGTTCCAGGTGGTTGTAGATTTCGCCGTTGAAGACCACCCAGATATTTTGGCGCTCGTTGGACTGGGGTTGGCTCCCCCCCTGCACATCGACGATGGAAAGGCGGGTCATGGCCAAGCCCACCGGGCCCTTCTGGTAAAAGCCCGAATCGTCCGGCCCCCGGTGTTTAATGGTTTCCGCCATATCCTCAAGATGGCGCATCTTCAGGGGAGAACCCGGTTTAAATTGGCAAAAACCCGCTATACCGCACATGGGGAACCTTTTTCAGTGAAGATACCGACTATTTAATGAATTTCGTGGAAACTATCTTAACCGGGCAGGCTTATATCGTCTTTGTTTAAAGGTATAGGAAAGAAATCCAACTCCCTGTTTCTAGGAAACTTAACCTTAGGGATGTATACGACCATTTTGGCCCTGTATCCAGCCTGTACACGAGTGTATACGGGCAGCAAATAGTTAGCAGATTCAGAATGGAAAACCCAACAAATCCAGCTGCCTTCCGGAATCGACTAATCGATTCACTCCCGGATTGAATCGATTCACACCGGCACTGAATCGATTCGATCTAACAATGAATCGATTAATCGAATCGTGAAGCGAATAAACCCCGAAAAACCCAATAAATTCAATGGTCATACCGGAATCGACTAATCGATTCACACCCGCCTTGAATCGATTAGATCGATTGATGAATCGATTAGGCGAATCGTGAATCGAATAGACACCCAAAAACCCAATAAATTCAATGGTTCGTCCGGAATTGACGAATCGATTCACACCGGCCCTGAATCGATTCGGTCGAATAATGAATCGATTCACATCGGCCTTTAGACGATATTCTCACTACCAATTAAATTGGCAATGAGAATTCGGTAATTGGTAGTGAGAATTTAATTGGAAGTGACGGCAACCGTAGAAGGTTGGCGACTGAATCGATTACGTATTCGCCTAAGCTGGTACAAATCGATTTATACCGGTATTTGTCCGGTATTTTGATGGTATTAGCGACGGTATAAATGGTATGAGTCCGGTATTTGCTTGGTATTAATGTGGTATCAGGCTGTATGAGCGGCGGTATAAACGGTATTAGTGCCGGTATAAATGGTATTAGTCCTGTATGAATGCAGTATGAGCCGGTATTAGGGTCGGTATAAATAGTATTAGGCCTGGTATGGAGTTGGTATGAACCCAGTATCAACCGGTATGAGGTCCTTCGATTCGCTTCGGTTACAGTTGGTGAGACTCACGAACAACTCAGGGCTGGTCGGCATTAACCCGTTTACTAGCCTGCACACAGCTTGTATACGGGTGGTACATGGGCTAGTACATGAGTGCATCGTGCCAACCCGCTGGCATTGTGCCTTACGAGGTATTAGCCACCACCCCAGAGTTCCCAACCTTAACCACTGACTTCAGGGGTAAATCCGGTTTAAAGAAATGGCAAAAACCGCGCTATACGCACATGGTTATCGAATTTTCCGAATCAAATTGTTCCATGTATCCGCTACATAAACTGTTCCGGAAGAATCAACAGCGATCCCGCGCGGCCTATTGAACGATGCAGTGGACCCTGTACCATTCTTTGAACCGATGGATCCAGACCCAGCCAAAGTCGACACCAAGCCCCAGGAAGTAATTTCCCTTATCAAATTATTACCTGTATCCGCAACGTAAACATTTCCGGAAGAATCTACCGCTATACCATAGGGACTATTGAACGATGCGGCCATTCCAATTCCATTCTTGGATCCTTTTTTCCCTGACCCAGCAAAGGCTATCACCACACCTCTACGTGTAATTTTACGGATCATATTGTTTGATGTATCCGCGACATAAACATTTCCCACTGAATCAACTGCCACTCCCGAAGGAGCCCCAAACGATGCGTCGATCCCTTTACCGTTGGCATCTCCTTTTTTGCCTGATCCCGACAGGACCGACACTATGCCCCCAGAAATTTTCCTAATCAAACGATTGTTTATATCAGTTACGTAGACATTGCCCGAAGAACCTACCGCGACTCCATAAGGAGAGTTGAATAATGCAGTAGTCGCAGGGCCGTTGGTAGACCCAGTAACTCCAGCCGATCCCGCTATAGTCGTCACAAACCCATTTGGAGTTATTTTTCTAATGAGATGGTTGCCATAATCGCCAACATAAACATTACCTAAATTATCGACTGCTATTCCAGCAGGCGAATTAAACAATGCGAGTGTTGCCGGGCCATCAGTGAAACCTGCTGTATTTGTTAATTCGTATAGCTTACCCGCAATAATTTTCGTCTCACCACTACGAGTTATTTCCCGAATCACGTTTCTGCGAGTATCCGCTACATAAACAATCCCGGATGAATTGACCGCAACAGCCCATGGCATAAAAAACGATAAAGAATCAGAGCTCATCATTCCAGGGGTTCCTATAATACCAATGGTAGACACGCGAACAGTCGCCGTGGGTGTCTCTGTCTGGGTAGGTGATAAAGTAATTGTTGGCGTGAATGTGATATTTTTAGTTGTGGTGATGGTCGAAGAAAAAGTAAAAGTTGGCGTCAAGGTGATTGTTGGAGAAAAAATGGTAGTGGGAGTTTCTGTTATAGTCGAGGTGTATATCGGAGTAGCGGTATTCTTGTAGTCAGCAGAAATGGGGAAATTTTTCTTTCCATAAACGAGTAGAAAAATAATTAAAAAAACTGAAAAAATAAAACAGAACCCCGAAAAATAAAGCGCTCGGCGCATATCGACCCCTATTTACCAGGCAAGGACCAAAGTTCAACAACTAAAGCAGTTTTACGACTTGTAAAAGAACCTTCTCCAGCATACGCCCCGAATTTTCCCAGCGGTAGTTCTTCAAAATAGACCTTTTTCCCTTAACTGCCTTGGCCCTGGCCTTCCGGGGGTTTTTCAAAACCTCCACCACCTTTTGGGCAAAGGCCCCTTTCCCATCAGCTGCTTCAACGAAGGATCTTCCTTTGGGGTTCATCCACGCCACCGCCTGGGGCGTGGCCACTACCGGAACGCCCAAGCTCAAGGCCTGAGCCACCTTGTTCTGCATGCCCGAAGCCACGCGCAAAGGAGCCACCGAGACCGTCGCCTGGGTGAAATAGGGGTCCACTTCCGGTACCCAGCCGGTCACAAGAATGTTTTGGCCGTCATGGCATTTCTTAAGCTTTTTCCTGGGGTTTCCCCCCACAGCTGCGAATAGGGCAGTTGGTACTTGAGCTTTTACCCAGGGCCATATCTTCTGAAGAAACCAAAGGGCCCCTTCCTCATTGGGGGCATAACCCATATTGCCTACGAAACAAACTACCGTCCTGCCTTTGGGGTAAACCGCGTTTTTGGACGAAGTCTTCTTGCCGATCGAAACCCCGTTGGGCACCACCTGCAACTTTTCCATGGGCGCGCCATTTTCCAGAAGTACATTCTCATCCTGAATGGAGATCACCGTGCTTTGGGCCGACCGTTTTACCCAATCCACTTCCTCGGTCTTCAAGAACCAGTAATCCCATCGGGCGGCCAGTCTTCTTAAAAACGGCGCGCCCTTGAGGTTTTTCAGTTTTCCCGTGTAGCTGATCATCGAGTCGGTTAATTCCAGAACCACCGGCTTGCCCGGGTTTTCAGTAAAAGCCGCCGGGGCCATGCGAAGCCGGTGGGCCAATACCACATCAATCGATTTGCCCTCAACGTTTTGCCAGTAGGCTTTCAACACATCCCTCAACTTGGGCGAATGGTAGCTTGAAACATTAAGCGATCTTCCCAACAGCAGCCCGCCCAACATGTTCATCGCCAGATCCCAATCGGTCAAATGTTCTATATAGAGAGTGCGGCAAAGGGGCCGCAAGGCTTGGGCTTGCGCCAGGTCCTCTTTCACGCGGGTCAGGCACATCAGGTCGATCTGATGACCCTTGCGCTTCAAGTGGAGGAGAAAATGGTAGAGGCGCAATTTGTCCCCGTCGTGGGGGGGATAGGGAACCAAGGGGGTGAGAACCAACAGATTCATCGGCGCTTGTCCTTGTACCGGTCAATTTTGCCTGACACAAACCAAGCCGTAAGACCGATACACACCGCCACCCAATAAACCGAGAGGAGGTAGGTTCTCCATTCAATCGGTGAGGCATGGAAGGCCGGTTCCCACTGAGTCAAGGGGAGACGCGTCATGTCGCCAATGATCTTCAAAATCCAGTTTTCACCCTGCAGGCGGTTGTAGCGCATCCAAGGCACGGCCGCCAGCATCCAGTTCACCGCCACACCCACCATGAAAAGAAAGGCCGTCAACTTGTACCAGACTTCGTCCAGCCGGATCTTTTCGAAGACCGGGTAAATCAGGATCATCAGAAGGGGCGTCACCCCCACCATGTAGCGCGCCGCAGGGGTCAGTCCCAGGTTCTCGTAAAAGCACATGAAGAGGTAAAAGAACCCGAAGGTTCCCAATACCAATCGACGAAGAGGATTTTGGGAAGAGAACAAGAAGTACCCTCCCGCCAACGCCAGGGCGAAAACGGGAAAGTGAAACCAGAGCCCGCATTCCTGGTCCAGGATCAACCCGAAAAAGCCTGTGAAGAACCGGTGCAGGGGAAAGAGCGAGGCGAAGGGTTCGTGATGCGCCCCAAGCGGTGTGAAGACCCCATAGACCTTGAGGAAGTAGAGGGCCAACACGACTACCGGAACCAGAAAGCCGATAAAGCCCTTGGCCACGGCTTTCCACCGGTCCCTTCCCAAACTGGCAGTTTCTAAAACCAGCAATAGGATGAGAGGTATTACGATGAGAACGTTTCGATTGTGCATCCAAAGCATCGCCCCGAGGGAAAGGCCCAGGTAACCCCAGCGTTTCCGCAAGAACAGCCAAAGAGTGAGAGCCATGAGAAGAGCGGTTGGCACCTCGGGATAGATCAGGCCCGCGAACAAGAAAACGGGACTGGAAAACAACCCGATCCAGGCTACGGCCCTCAGGGGCCATCCCATCGCCCCGGTCTCTTCCATCACCTTCAATGTCAAAAAGAGGGCCAAGGCCGCCAATAAGGCCATGGTCAATGCGGCGCCCATTCGTCCCAGGAGGGCGAACCCCGGAAGGGCCAGCAAAACCGGGCCTAGGGGGTGGTAACTGAATATTTTCCCGTCAATAAAATGATCCAACCCCTGGGGGTTCAAAATTCCCCGGTGATAAAAGCTCAGGTAATCCTGGTTCTGGTAATTGTTGGCCAGGTTCAAGTCCCCGTCATGCAAGAGGCTGTATCCCATCAAAAGATAATGGGGTTCGTCCCCGCTCAAATCGCACTGGGTGGTCCACAGGGTCGCCCCCAGGAGAAAATAAAGCGCTACCCAGAAAAACTTTCCCGAATAGGTTCCCCGTTCCTTTCCAAGCCGGTCCAGCAACCAGCCCGCGAAAAGAAACAAATGGGCCACCCACATGGTTCCGAAAAGAATTTGGATTTTCCGGAGAACCACATTATGCGGATCGGGAAGGGTAAGACCGATCACCACGGGCAGGGCCCACCCCAAGACCCAGGGTAGATGGGTTAACAAGACGGGGATCAGCAGAGGCTTCGAGGCATCCAGCGCCAGCCAACGGGCCAGCCCACATTCCAGGCCCACGACCACGAAAAAAGATAAGAGGAAAAGACCCGCTGTCAGGTCCACGTTTGCCGGAAAACCCGGAAGCGACGGCCCCACGCTCCTTCCAAAAAAATAGATCGAGAGCCCGAGGATCAAAAGAAACCCGGCTGGAACAACCATTCTGCGGCGGACTGGCTGGTTCACGTGATTCACTTTCTTTCTCCCATGCGTTCATATACCGGCAGGGTCAGTTGGGCGGTTTTTTCCCAGGTAAATTGCTTGGCCCGGGCCAAGCCTTTGGCGACCAGGGCCTTTCGCAAAGCGGGCTTGCGATAAAGTTTTTCAACACATTCGGCGATGTCATGGGGGTTTTCCGGGTCCACCAACGCTGCCGCGTTACCCGCCACCTCAGGCAAGGAAGTCGTGTTGGAGGTCACCACCGGCACCCCTGAGGAAAAAGCTTCCAACACCGGCAAACCAAACCCTTCCAGGCGGGAAGGATAAAGGAAGAGGTCCACATCGGCGTAGATGGCCCGAAGGATGTCGTGAGTCACGTTGCCCGCCCACTCCAGCATGCTTCCCAGGTCCAGGTCGATAACGTCCTGGAGATAATGGGTGCTCTTAAGTTCCGCCTCATCCATCCCCACGATCAAGATTTGAAAAGGCAGGTTCTTGGTTTTCCAGATCTGGGCGGCCTTGAGAATATTCGAGAGGTTCTTGCGCTCATCCGCCGCGCCATGGACCAAAATCTTGAAGAGTTTGGTGAGTTTTCTTCGGGTCTGGGCAAAGGCCTTCCGGTCCACCCCTTCCAGGGTGACGGTTATTTTTTCTTCCGGAACGCCCGTGGTCCTCATGATCTCCTGTTTGGAAAATTGGGAAACCGTCAATATTTGTTTGGCTGCCCGGGCGGACCGGGGAACCGACCATTGCTTATAGGCATAGACCAGTCGGTACCAGAGGGAGGGCTTGGGCCTCACCCGGGAGAGGGGGCGCACATGCATGGCGTCGTGCAGGGTCAACACATAAGGAAAGTCGGTGAAGGTCGTGCCCGAATTATCGGTGTAATGAAGAAAGTCCAAGCCCCTTTCCCGGGCCGCCCGGGGAAGAAGCCACTGCTCGTACTGGGCGGGGTTTCCGAAAGCCAATTCCACCCACTCGAACCGGGGATTGGGGATCTGGCCGCGCAGGGATTCGGGGGCGTTAAAGACCGTGTAGTGGTTCTTTCGGTCGACGCGGGAAAGCGCCAGCAGAAGGTTCGCCGTATAGGTGCCGACACCCCGGCGATAGGCCAGCCGAGCGTCGAATCCGATTTTCAGGGGGTTACGGTTTGGCTTTTTTGGCACGGTCCACGAGAAGGACGGGGATCCCGTTTTCGATGGGGTACTGGTTGCGGCATTCGGTGCAAACGATGGCGTCATTGGTCTCCCGCACCGCCGAACCGCAAGCGGGACAAATTAAGATATTAAGCAATTCGGGTGATATCACAGTTTTTCCTTTGAATTTGGATTGATTCTGTCTTCGCTAAGCACATTCAGGAATCTGAGCTTAAAGTTCTAAATTTAGAACTTCTTAGTTGTTGCCTTGAGGAGGACCCCCCCTCCCATCCCGGGGAGGAGCGTATTTCCAATGGAATCTGCCAAATTAAGGAGGCCCCGGCTCGTCGAAACGCCCAAAAGGGTGAGAAGTCTTTCAAAAATCCTGGGCAATTTCAAGTAATTATAGGTTTGCACTTCCACCCTGTCAAACTTGGCCTCCTGGGCCAACTTCTTCAGTTCTTCCGGCCCGAAAAAGAACAAATGATCGGTTTGTTTCGCCTTGTAGGCCTGGTTCACGGATGGAAGAAGCCGCTTGAAGTAAGATTTGTCATTTGTCACCGAGACCACTAGCACCCCGCCGGGCTTCAGGAGCCGTCTTGCCTCGGCAAAAACTTTCGATGGATCGAAACAATGATCGATGACCTCTTTCACGACTACGCCCTGAGCCACCATGTCGGGCAAGGGTACTGATTCCGCGAGGGCCTGCACGAACCCCATCCCGAAGAGTTGGATATCTCTTTGCTTCAACTGTTCCGACGATGGTTCGATGCCCAGGTAATCCCAATCCTTACCTCTTCCCTTCTCATCTAAGAAGAGCGCGAATTCACCCCGACCAGCGCCCAAGTCCAAAATTAGAGGCTTATTCCCTATCCCTTTGGAATTCGGGAAGTATTCAACCAATGCGGCCTCGACTTTCTCGTCCAATCGTTTGTAGCGGAGCTTCATCAAGGGCGTCAGGGACTTGAGGAAGTCGTCATCATCCCAGTGGGATTGGAGCTTATTCCATTTTGTATAATTTGAATCAATCAAGATCTTTCCTTTTTCAATTGGATATATGATTTTCTTCTCTTTTTTTGTTCTCTTCTAAAAGCCGAATCCCTTCTAGCAATTCCCGTTCACGCTGAGTAAGCATTTTGACTGAAAAATTCTTATTCGGCCTATACCATGGCTGTTTTGAAAAATATTCTTGAAGTTCTTTTGATTTGAAAATTCTGCCATGTTGCGCAAATATTTCATTTCTGAAAATCATCAATTCTTTCGCCGAATCATCAGAATGTTTATCGAGTAACCATTGGTTTATCACTTTTCTAAATTCAGGTGTCGAGGCGATAACTTCGATATCTTCCATCGGCTTGAAGTGGTTAAAAACCCAGCGTATCGTTCCGTCTTTCGCCGTATAACCTTCAGGATGTATTTCCAGGTTTTTGGAAGACACATCATTCAGTTCTAATTCAATTACAGCCTTATCGATAACCCCACTCCATAAAGCCCCCGTTCTCAAAATATAAACTATTCTCGACTCACCACCCGCTACACCCGGTTCATCGAACTCGTAAGAATGATGAACATGAACCATCTTGTTTTTAGGAAATTTCATTTTCCAAAGATATGCATAACTAATACTTAAATCTTTGATATTTTCAATGTTCTCCGTTTTCTTTAGTTTGCAATTCAATTTTTGTCCATCGGCCTCCACGGTGAAGTTTCGAATCATGAATTGAGATTCTATGTCCTTATCGTCTTCATCAAAAAACTCCTCCGGTTCTGCAGGAAAGCCCATCGTAATCACAGTATCGGTATCAGGATTTTTAAAGAAAAAATCGCAATCAGCATAGACAGTACTGAAAAAAGGGGTGCCATTCCTGCATTTCAAACGGACTATTTCATTAACCATCTGAATTTTTGTTTTGGTTGTTGGAAAAACGGTGTCACCATTTCCGCCAAAAATCCCATCGTCAGACCATGATTGACCAATTAATCCAAAAAATAAAACAACAAACCATAAACAAAATCTAGAAAATTTCATTTCATGCTCCTTTTCAAAACGCTAACCGATTAAAAAGATCACCCAATAAAAGGGATTATCCAAAAGAGGACCGTCACCCCTCCAAGAATTACATATACCAGCGCGAAGATTACATAGAGGGGTTCCAAGAAATAATGAAGAATCGTGCGGGCCATGCCTTCCGGCGAAGCCAAACCCGTTCCTGGTTGTTTTTGCGTCTTGCCCAACGCCCGGTTCAGTCGGTTCGGGTCCTTGAATCGGCTGACAAAAAACTTGGTCATGATCCATTGGAAGAGCTTGGGAAAAGGCTTGAGGACTTCATGGAAGAAAACCTGGATCTTGTTCGACCACTCCTGCCCGATCGTCGCCGCCGTCAAAGGAACCAGTTGGGCAACGGTCTTAAACAAGAGGGACAAAAGATGGTCGAGCACTTTCTCAAGCGCGAAGGCCCAGCCCGCTAGGAGCCCCATCGCTCCCCCCACCAGAAAAAAATAAAGGAAGGGCCCCTTGCCCCCAAACTCTGGATGCAGGGCTTTGTAAAGCAGGGCCAGGCCGCCGGCCAGGCAAAGGCCCGTCGCCAATCCCAGGATGAGGGCTTGAAGGAATATCCGGATGACAGGCCGCAAACACCCCTCCCTACATTTTTCTAACCCACGTTGAGCCCAATCTGTTCTTTCCTATTTTAGATGACAGACAAAAAAGAAATAACTATACAAATTCGTATTGGTTACTTTTCGTTCCCTATTCTTTCTACACATAAACCCTTTTAAATGTTGGCCCTTTTTATGCTTTCTCACCTCCTATCTTAAACGAAGTGGGGAAAGTTCCATGGCCTTCGAAACCTATGATACTGAAATATTTTACGACGAACTTTTCGAGCCAGACGGCCGTCCGCGGTCCAGCGCCGCCCCTCTCATCCAGCGGTTGAAAGCCATGAGCCCGGAGGACCTAGTTCGCCAGCAAAAGGCCGCCGAAAGCGAGTTTCACCAGCTTGGCATCACCTTCACCGTTTACGGGGATAAGGCCGGAACTGAGAAGATCTTCCCCTTCGACATCATCCCCCGAATCGTGAACCATGAGGAATGGGCGCGGATCGAGAAGGGCCTCTCCCAGCGCATCCAGGCCCTGAACCTTTTCATCGATGACGTTTATCACGACCAGAAGATCCTCAAAGATAACTTGATCCCCGCCGACATGGTCCGTACATCCTTCGGATTCAAGCCCGAATGCATCGGCCTGAAGCCGCCCGGGGGAATCTGGATCCACGTCACCGGAACCGACCTGGTCCGCAGCAGCGACGGAAATTATTACGTGCTCGAGGACAATCTGCGCTGCCCTTCCGGCGTTTCCTACGTACTCGAAAACCGGAGCGTCTTGAAACGCACCCTGCCCCAGGTTTTCAAGAACATGTCCGTGCGCCCCGTGGACGACTATCCCCACCGGCTTCTGGATACGCTCTGTCAAACCGCGCCCGCGAGCGCCAAGGGCAATCCCAAGGTCGTGGTTCTGACTCCCGGCGCTTACAACTCGGCCTATTTCGAGCACGCCTTCCTGGCCCAGCAAATGGGGGTTGAACTGGTCGAGGGGCGCGACCTGGTCGTCCTCGACGGTTACGTCATGGCCCGAACCACCAAGGGTTTCGAGAGGGTGGATGTCATCTACCGCCGGGTGGATGACGATTTCATCGATCCCCTCGTCTTCCGAAAAGATTCCCAGCTGGGTGTTCCGGGGCTCATGGAGGTCTATCGCAAGGGCCGCCTGACCCTGGCCAACGCGCCGGGCACGGGCGTGGCGGACGACAAGGCCATCTACACTTACGTGCCCGCGATCATCCGCTACTACCTGGGCGAGGAACCCATCCTGCCCAACGTCCAAACCTTCGTTTGCTGGGAACCCGACCAGAAGAAATACGTTTTGGAAAACCTGGGAAGCCTGGTGGTCAAGGCCGTCAACCAGTCGGGGGGTTACGGCATGCTGGTGGGCCCCCACTCGACATTGGAAGAACAGAATAAATTCGCTGGGCTGATCCAGAAAAACCCGAGGGATTATATCGCTCAGCCCACCCTTTCCCTCTCGCGCGTGCCGATCATCGTGGACGACCATTTTGAGGGACGGCATGTGGACCTGCGTCCCTACATCCTCTACGGCAAGAAGCCCTACATCATTCCGGGCGGCCTGACCCGGGTGGCCTTGAAAAAGGGTTCTCTGGTGGTGAACTCTTCCCAGGGAGGCGGAAGCAAAGACACCTGGGTGCTGGATAAACCTTCCCACCCTCCAGGAAGGAGATAAACATGCTCAGCCGCCTTGCCGATTCCCTCTTCTGGCTGGGGCGCTACGTGGAACGCGCGGAAAACGTGGCGCGGTTTATCGGCGTCAACCTGAACCTCATGCTCGACCTGCCCATGGAACCCGCCCACCAATGGCGCCCCCTCGCGGTCACCACCGGGGACTACGCGGCCTTCGAGAAAAACTACGGCGATCCCACCCGGGATAACGTGATCCAATTTCTCATGTACGACGTGAACAACCCCAACTCAGTGCTTTCCTGCCTGCAAAAGGCCCGGGAAAACGCCCGCACCAGCCGGGAGGTGATTTCCTCCGAGATGTGGGAGCACGTCAATATCTTCTACCACCAGGTGAGCGGGGCCCTGAACAACCCGCCCCACGATGACTTCCTCTACCACTTCTGCCGACAGGTCCGGTTCAATAGCCATCTTTTTTCCGGGTTGTCCGATGACACCATGTCGCACAACGAGGCCTGGCATTTCCTGAGGCTGGGGCGGTTGTTCGAGCGCGCGGACAAGACGGCCCGCATCCTGGACGTGAAATATTTCTTTCTCCTGCCCAAGGTGGAAGATATCGGCACCCCCTACGACATCATCCTCTGGACAGCGCTGTTGAAATCGGCTTCCGCCAGCGAGATGTACCGCAAAAAGCACAGCCTGATCCAGCCCGCCAAGGTGGCCGAATTCTTAATGCTCGATCCTGACTTTCCCCGTTCCATGCGCTACTGCCTGGTGAACGCCGAAAAATCGCTCCGGGCCGTAGCCAACACCCCGCCCGGCACCTATTCCAACAACGCGGAGAAACAGCTGGGCCTCTTGAGGGCCGAGCTGGATTACGCCGATGTCGGGGACATCATCAAGAACGGACTGCACGAGTACCTCGACAACTTCGAGGGCAAGTTGAATTCGGTCGGCGACGCGCTGTTCTCGGTTTTTCTCGCTTTTCGGCCCCTGCCGAAAGAGGCCGAGCCGGTTCAAATCCACAAAATGGAGACCCAACAACAATGACCTTTTGCATCGCCATGAAAGTGAAGGAGGGCCTGGTAGCCCTGGCCGATACCCGGATCACCAGCGGGACCGAGCACATCACGGGCCGGAAGGTTTCGGTCCACCCCAATGGGAACCATCCCCTCTTCCTGATGACCTCGGGGTTGAGATCCGCGCGGGACAAAGCCCTCACTTATTTCCAGGAAGTGCTGGATGACCCGGGGGCCCGCTACGACAAGCTGTATAAGGCGGTCAACGCCTTCGCCGAGCAGCTGCGCCGGGTGGCCAAGGAAGACAAGGACGCGCTGGAAACCAGCGGCTATTCCTTCAACCTCTTTTCCATCATGGGGGGACAGTTGTCCGGGGACGCCGAGCACAAGCTTTACCTCATCTATCCCCAGGGCAACTGGGTGGAGGTGACGGAAAGCACACCCTACTATGCCATCGGCGAATCCAGCTATGGCAAGCCATTGCTTGACCGGGCCCTGAACTTCGACAGCTCCATGGAGCTGGCTCTCAAGGTCGGGTACCTGGCCTTCGAAGCCACCCGTTCCAGCGCCACGGATGTGGATTTTCCCATCGACGTGGTCCTTTACCACAAGGGGTCCTTCACGATGGATGAGATCCGTTACAACCAGAAAGACATGGAGACCGTTTCCGATTGGTGGAAAACCAGGGTCCGTGAGACGGTGGAGCTTTGCCCCTCGGAATGGGCCAAGGAAGCATTGGAAAAGAAATCAAACTTGCGAGCTGTCAATTCAGGAGCCTGACCCAGGCTAATAAAAAGGACGGGAGCGTCCCATGAAATTCAAAATCACCCACCATCTGCAATACACCTACAGCCGTGAGGTATTTGTGGAACCCACAGTCTTGAGGCTCAAGCCCCGGGATGATTTCAGCCAAAAGCTGGATAATTTCCAAACCGAGTTCAATCCTGCCCCCGCGGGCCGGTCCGAGGGGTTGGATCTTTACAACAACCCGGTCACCCTCTTCTGGCACACCGCCGAACTGGCGAAATGGGAGGCTTCCACGTCCTTTACCGTCGAAACGCTTTTGAATAACCCCTTCAACTATCTCATAACAGACCAGCCGGTCTTGAGGCTTCCCGCCAAATACACCAAGGAAAACCGCCAGGCCCTGGCGCCCTACTTATTCCGGTCCGAACCCGACGGGGCGGTGGATGAGTTGGCCCAGAGGCTCCTGGTGGAAAGCGACGACAACACCTTAAGTTTTCTTTACCACATGACCGATACCCTCCACCGGGATTTCACCCAGGTGATCCGTCTCGTGGGGGAGGCCCTACCGCCCGGGAAGACCCTTCGCCGAAAAGAAGGCGCCTGCCGGGACCTAGCGGTTCTTTTCGTCGACCTCTGCCGGTCCTTAGGCATCGCCTCCCGCTTTGTCAGCGGTTACAAGTACGATCCCGGCTCCAGGGATAGTTTCGAACTGCACGCCTGGGCCGAGGTTTTCCTTCCGGGAGCCGGTTGGCGGGGTTATGACCCATCCCTCGGGCTGGCCGTGGCCGACACGCATATCGCCCTGGCCTCGGGTCCCGGTCCCGCCGAGGCCGCCGCGGTTTCGGGAACCTTCCGGGGCTCCAACGTTCTTTCCAAGCTCGCCTATCAGGTCCGGATGGAAGACCTGACCCCGGCGGAGAAGGTGGGGGTGTGACATGGGCCCCTTCGGGCAGGTCACCCTCAATTTCATCCGGATCCAATTCATCATTTTATGGGCCTATTGGCTTGTCATGAAAAGGATGGCGGACCGCCAGGCCGGGTTGCGGCTTCGATCCAAATCCATCGCTCGACGAAACGCCCTGAGAAGAACCTGAAACCTCCCGACCACTTTGCTGGATTTCCCTCAGCATCAAATTTATACTGCCCCCTCTATGGTTTCCTCCACACCCCTTGAATCGACCGGATTGAGCGGCATGACCGTGGCGGCTTTCGAAAGCCGCATGGCTAAGGAAATGTTCGATTTGATCGAGCGCCACGGCGGCGTGCCCCGGGTCGCCCCTTCGATGCGGGAAATTCCCCTGACGGATAACACCGAAGCCTTTGAGTTTTTCGAGCGCCTCAAGCAAAGCCCGCTGGACTTGATCGTCTTCATGACCGGCATCGGCACCCGCACCCTCTTCCAGGCCCTCCTGGCCAAGTACCCCAAGAGCCTGGTGGAAAAGGCGTTCAAGCGCGTCTCGCTGGCGGCCCGAGGCCCCAAATCGGTAAAGGCCCTCAACGAATTCGGGTTCCGGGCTTCCCGCGTGGCCGAGGAACCCAATACCTGGCGGGAAATGCTGGAAGCCCTGGGCGAATTAAAGGGGAAACGCCTGGCGGTGCAGGAATATGGCGCCCCCAACAAGGAATTTTACAAAGCGATCCGGGAAGCCGGCGCCCTGGAAGTCATCCCCGTGCCGGTCTACCGCTGGGCCCTGCCTGAAAATACCGAACCCCTGAAAGACCTCATCACCGAAATTACGGACGGAAAGGTGCAAGTCGCCCTCTTCACCAGCGCCACCCAGATCCATAACACCCTCGACGTCGCACGGGAGATGGGTTTGGAGCACCGGTTGAAGACCGCCTTTTCCATGATGGCGGTGGGATCGGTGGGTTCCATCGCGACTGCGGCAATCCGAAGCGAGGGCATCCAGGTCGATTTCGAACCTGAGCATCCCAAGATGGGTTTCCTCGTAAAGGAAGCGGCGGAAAAAGCCTTGAGTGTGATCCCGTCCAAACTCCTCAACGCCCCGACCCTTCCGGCCCCCCGGGCCGACGCCCTCCATGACAGTCTTTTCCTCAAGGCCTGCCGGAAGGAACCCACGCCCCGCACCCCCCTCTGGATCATGCGCCAGGCCGGCCGCTACCTGCCCGAGTACCAGGAAATCCGCTCGAAGGTTTCGTTTTTGGAACTCTGCAAGACCCCCGAGCTGGCCTGCGAAGCGACGGTCTCCGCCCAGGAAGTTCTGGGCGTGGACGCGGCCATCCTGTTCGCGGACATTCTTCTCATCGCCGAGCCCATGGGTTTCGACCTGGAATTCACCGACAAGGGCGGCCCGGCCATCCATAACCCCTTCCGGCAGGCGGAAGATTTAAAGCGCCTGAAGCCGGTGGACGTGGACAAAGACATGGGTTACGTTTTGGAAGCCGTCCGCTTGATCCGCTCCCGCCTCCAGGTGGATATCCCCCTCATCGGCTTTGCCGGGGCGCCCTTTACCCTGGCTTCTTATCTTATGGAAGGCGGCGCCTCCAAGGATTTCATGCACACCCGGGCCCTGCTGGCCGAGGACCCGGAATGCTGGAACCGCTTGATGGACAAGATCGTGACGGCGACCGCCGCCTACCTCAACGCCCAGATCGAGGCGGGCGCCCAGGCCCTCCAGTTGTTTGATTCCTGGGTGGGCATTTTGACGCCCGTGGAATACCGAAGGTTTGTCCTCCCTCACGTGAAACATCTCACCACTCTGCTCAATCCCAAGGCGCCGGTGATTTACTTCGGCGTTCACACCGGGCCCTTCCTGCCCTTTTTGAAGGAAACGGGCGCCTCGGTGATCGGGGTGGATTGGCATATTCCTCTCGACGAGGCCTGGAAACTCTTGGGCGACACGGCCATCCAGGGCAACCTGGACCCCCAGCTTCTGCTTTCTGGAACGGTCAGCGAGATCCGAATCAAGACCGAACAGATTCTGCGGCTGGCCAAGGGCCGGCCGGGCCACATCTTCAACCTGGGGCATGGCATCCTTCCCAAGACACCCATGGACAACGTTCGGGCCATGGTTGAGACCGTGAAGAACTGGAAAAACAGGTAAGGCACGTCTAACGTTTCACCACCAAGGCACCAAGACACCAAGAAGAGCAAAGCCCAAATAGTTTTTTTGAATTCAGTCATTAAAGGCTTAGCTACTCGCCTTGACAATCGAACAGGCAGAAAACATATTGATGAACATGAAAACAACCATAAACATTGATGACCAATTGCTCCAGGAAGCCACCCAGGTCACTGGGGTCCAGGAAATTGCCTCCCTCGTCCGAATGGGGTTGGAAACACTGATTTACCATGAAGCCGCCAAAAGATTGGCCGCACTACAAGGCACGGATCCTCTTGCCTCAACCGCCCCGCGAAAACGGCCCTGGAACCGCAAAGGATGATCCCAAAAAAAGCTGCGATTCAATACGACGCCGTTCTTCTCCTGGGTTTCGGAGGGCCGGAAAAGCCCCAGGATGTGATCCCCTTCCTGAAAGACGTCACCGAAGGGAAAGATATTCCCCCTGAACGTCTTGAACTGGTAGCCCAGCAGTACGAGAAGATCGGCGGTTCCTCACCCTATAACCGTCTGACCCTGGAACAGGCCCAGGCCCTGGAAAAGCTCCTGAAGGCCCGGGGTTTGGACTTGCCGGTGGCCGTGGGATACGCCCACTCCTCCCCCCGCATCATGGATACCCTCGCCGATCTGGCGAAGGCGGGCAAGACCCATATCTTCGCGATCGTAATGGCGCCCCACCGTTGTCCGGCTTCCTACGACAAGTACGTGCAGAAGGTGGACGAGGCATTGAAGACCCTGCCCCCCCTCCAAATTACCTATGCCCCGGTTTGGCACAACCGTCCCGGCTTCATCCAGGCCATCGCCGACCACGTGAAAGATGCCTACGCCCAGCTTTCGGAGGAGGAAAAATCCCGCCATCGGGCCGAGCTCATCTTTACCACACACAGCATCCCCAGGGCCATGGCCAACACCTCCCCCTACTCGGGGCAATTCGAGGAAACCGCCATGTTGGTTACCCAAAAGGTCGGGGTGCCCTATTACCAGACCGCCTACACCAGCCGCAGCGGCCGGCCCACCGACCCCTGGCTGGAGCCCGACCTGGGCGATTTCATCGAACGGCGAACCTACGAAACCCTGTCGGCCTGTGTGGTGGCGCCCATCGGATTTTTGGTCGACCACGTGGAAGTTCTCTACGACATCGACACCCTGGCGCAGGAAAAAGCCAAGTGGAAGAGCTTACATATGGTGCGCGCCAAAACCGTGGGTACCCACCCCTCCTTCATCGCCATGCTGGCCTCCCTCGTCGAGGAAGGCCGACAGGACTTCTAGAAGAAACAGAAACAGGGCCGGATATGCCAAAAGCGAAAAGGAATTTCTCGGCAATTGGTTTTCCAAGATGTTTTTAGTTTAAGATTCTTCGTCTTACAAACTCGCGGGCGTTGAAACGGCCGCCGGAAAACGGAATGGCATGAATCACTTAAGGGTCGTCATCATCGGGGCGGGCGTCAGCGGCCTGGCCTCGGCCATGAGGCTGGAGGATTCGGCCAAGGCGAACGGCATTTCCCTCGACCTGACCCTTTTGGAAAGCGGACCCAAGCCCGGGGGAGTCACCTCCACCATCGAGATCAACGGCTTCCTGATCGAGGAAGGCCCGGATTGTTTCCTCACCGAGAAACCGGCTGGGCTCGCCCTGGTCAAGCGCCTGGGTCTCGAAAACCAGATGATCGGCACCAACCCGAACATCCACCAATCCTTCATCCTCAAGGGGAACCGCCTTCATCCCATCCCCGAGGGCTTCTATATGATGGCGCCCTCCCGACTCATGCCCCTCATCACCACGCCCCTGCTTTCCCCCCTTGGAAAATTGCGGGCCTGTATGGAACCCTTCGTGCCCGCAAGGAAAGATGTTCAGGATGAAAGCGTGGCTGATTTTGTCGTGCGCCGGATGGGGCGCGAAGCCCTCGATTACCTGGCCCAGCCCCTGGTGGGAGGCGTTTACAACGCCGACCCCAACGAGTTAAGTCTTTCCGCCTGTACGCCTCAGTTCAAGGCGATGGAGCAGAAGTACGGTTCCCTCTTAAAAGCCATGGCGGCCCGCAAGCTTCAATCCCAGAAGCGGGTTTCGGGAGCCCGCTACTCCCTCTTTGCCACCTTCCCCAAGGGCATGCAAACCCTCGTGGACGCCCTGGTCTCCCAAATACCCTCGGAAGCCTTTTGGATGTCACACCCGGTCCAATCCCTCAAACCCAAGGAAGGCGGTTCCTGGGAAGTGGTGACCCGTGACCGGTCCTTCGAGGCCGACGCGGTGGTTTTGGCCCTCCAGCCCAACAAGATGGCAGCCTTTCTCAACCCCCTCGATCCCGAATGGGGCAAACTCCTTGGCGGCATCCCCGCCCATGATTCGGCGACGCTGAACCTGGGCTTCCGCCGGGAAGACATCGGGCACTCGCTGGATGGATACGGTTTCGTGGTTCCCTCCATCGAGAGAAAGCTCTGCGTCGGAGCCTCTTTTGCCAGCCAGAAATTCGCGGGCCGGGCCCCGGAAGGGAACGTGTTGATCCGGGTGTTCCTGGGCAAAGAGGCCGTTCACCTTTACCTCACCCAGGGCCCCGACCAAATGATGGAAGAGGTCCTGGCCGAAATCATCCCGATCCTCCATGTCAAGAGCCACCCGCTCTTCAAGCACTTGGTCGTCTATTCCAAGTCCCAATCCTATTACCGTCCCGGCCATCTGAGCTTGGCGGCCAGGCTTCTCGAAAAAGCCGGAGAAACCAAAGGCCTTTACTTGGGTGGAAACGGACTCTCAGGAAGCGGAATCCCCGATTGTGTGGCCACCGGCGAGGCCGCTGCCGTTAAAATCATCCAGGACTTTAAAAGCCCCCAATAACTTCCTTTTATTGGGTTCCCGGCCCGGTCTGTGGTAAAACCTTCCATCCAATCCATCTATAATGGAGGGCGTCATGGACTATTCCCGTTTTTATTCCCAAAGCTCGAACCGAGCCAAACCCTCCGTCATACGGGCCCTCTTAAAACTCGTCCAGCAGTCTGACATCATCTCCTTTGCCGGCGGAACCCCCGACGCGGAACTTTTCCCGAAAGACCTGCTGGCGGAGATCGCCTCCAAGATCATCCGGGAACAAGGCAAGCTCGCGCTTCAATACGGCGAGACCATCGGGTTCAAGCCGCTTCGGGAGCAAGTGGCCCTTTATTTGGCCGCCCAGGGCATCGACTGCACGGTGGACAACATCCTCATCACCACCGGAAGCCAACAGGGGCTATACCTTTCGGGCCTCACGCTGATGAACCCCGGCGAGACGGTGATCGTCGAGGAACCCAGCTACCTGGGCGGTTTGCTTTGTTTCAGGAATTTCCAAGCCGAATTTTTGCCGATCCATATCGGCGAGGATGGCCTGGACCCAGCCGAGGTGGATCGGGTTCTTACCAGCGCTTCCCCGAAGCCCAAGATTCTCTATACCATCCCCACGTTCCAGAACCCGGCCGGATCCACCATGCCGGAGGCCCAGAGGGCCCAATTATTAGAAATCGCCCGCAAGCACGACATCCTGATCGTGGAGGACAACCCCTACGGCGAGTTGAACTTCACCGGGAAGCCCATCAAGTCCCTCAAGTCGTTCGACAAGGACGGCCGGGTCATCTACCTGGGCAGTTTCAGCAAGATCGCCTCGCCCGGCATGCGCTTAGGCTGGGTCTGCGCCGACCCCGACTTGATCGCCCGCATGACCATGGCCAAGGAAACGGTTGATGTTTGTACCGACGTTCTTTCCCAGGCCATCGCCGCCGAATTCTTCAAGGGCGGCTATTTGAAAGACCAACTGGAAAAGATCATCCACACTTACCAGGGCCGTCGGGACACCATGCTTTCCGAAATCCAGACTCATTTTCCGAAGGAAATTCGTTGCAACCATCCCCTGGGAGGTTTCTTTGTCTGGGGCGAGCTCCCCAAGGTCCTCAACACGGTGACTCTGTTTGAGAAAGCCGTGGCGGCCAAGGTGGCCTATGTGGTGGGGACGGCCTTTTATACGAAGGAAAACCAGGGCCTTAACACCCTTCGCTTGACCTACTGTGCCGTGAGCGAGGATAAGATAAGGGAAGGAATCGCCCGATTAGGCGGGGTCTTCCAGAATGCGATCAAAAACCCATGACCTTCCAAAATAAAAAAATCCCCCCGGTCCCCGCTCCCAAAGGGGACAACAAGCCCAAGCTTCTCATGCTCAACAAGCCCAAGGGCTATGTGGTCACCCGCTCAGACGAGAAGGACCGCAAGATCGTTTATGAGCTTCTCCCCCCCTGGGCTTATGCCGACCATTGGAAACCCGTGGGCCGGCTGGACCTGGATTCCAAGGGCCTCCTCCTCTTTACCCGCAACGACAGGCTGGCGAACAAAATCACCACCCCCGGCAGCTGCCTGAAGACCTATGAAGTCATCGTGCGGGGCATCGTGACCCCCGAACATTTGAAGATGGCCCTGAAGGGCGTGGAAAACTCCGGCGAAATCCTGAAAGTTTTCCAGGTGCGGATCATCGGCGGGGGCGGGGCGAAAACCAAGTTGGAAGTGGTATTAGACGAGGGCAAGAACCGCCATATCCGCAGGCTCTTCGGAACCATGAAAGACCCCAAATTCAAGACGGCCCTCAAGGTCTTGGAGTTGAAACGGGTACAAATCGGCGGACTACATTTGGATGTCGAATCGGGCAAATGGCGGTTCCTGACGGCCGACGACGAATTGTTGTTGGTTTAATCGGGGAGAGAAAAGGCCGAGAGGGATGAAAAGGTTCCTGCTTTTAAGCCTCGTTCCATTTCTTTTCTGTTCAAGCTGTTCCCAGGGCATCTTCAAGCACGTTTCCAACGGTTTTCGCACAGTCGGCCTGGGCATGACCCGGCCCCAGGTCATTGAGCGACTCCAGACCGATCCTTCCATTGCATTCTTTTCTTCTCAAACTTCTCCCCATCGCCTGAACGCCATTACGACTGTTGGGAAGTATCCAGCATCACTAACCTACGAATTCACTCCCGACGAACGTCTCAACGCCATCCGGATTGCCGTTGGCGAAGCGGAATTTAAATATGTGGACGACCAGGCCTTGCCCTATTTTTATGGTTTGTTGAAATCAAAATTCGGGGAACCCAAAGCGAGTGAAGATACAGTCAACGAAGTGGATCTATATTCCTGGCAAACCCCCGAAGCGAGACGCACCCTGGCAACTTTGCGTTACCCCATCCCCACCGGACATTTTTGTTTAATATTGATCAGCAACCCGAAGGAAATGTCGCCAGAAGAAACGGCTTTGAGGAAATGGGAGAAACCTGTTAAGAAAGGAAAAATTCCACAGCCGGTATCAGACGCGAGATCAGGGGATTTTTAAAATTGACCTGCCTGTTTTTAATGCGCCTCTTCCATTAACCGTTTCACTTCCTCAACCACCTCATCCACTTTGATGTCATCCATGCAGAAGTATCCGTCCGTCCTTGTGCACTCGTAGGCCTTGCACGGCGAGCAATCGGGGTGGCGGGTGAGCACTTTCACCTTGGGCCCCCAGGGGCGCCACACCTCCGTTTCATTGGCGGCCGAGAAGAGGCACAGCACCGGAACCCCTATGGCGGCCGCGATATGGGTTGGGCCCGAGTCACAACCGATAAAAACTTTACAGTGCTGAACCAGGGCGGCCATCTGCTTCAGGTCCAACTTGCCCGTCAGATTGACCACCGGGCATTTCAATCCGTCTACCACCTCATGGGCAAAATCTTGGTCATGTTCCCCGCCCAAAATCAAAATGTCCGCCTGGGTGGCGGCGTGAAGCTCATGGATCAATGCGGAGAAACTTTCCTCGGGCCAACGTTTCGAGGGCATGGCCGCCCCCAAATGAATGGCGATTCGGGCGATGCCGGGCAACAGTTCCTGGGAAGGCAGGTGGTCCTGGGCTGTTTTCTTGTCCCTCTCGTCCACCCACATTTCCAAACGGCGCTCCTGAAGGGGAATCCCCAGGTTCTGGGGAAGTAAAAGATTGCGGTCCACTTGGTGCGTTTCAGGAGTGGGTTGGGGAACGCGGTCAGTGAGAAACCAGCTAGGCCATCCCACCTGGAAACCCACCCGTCGCTTGGCGCCGGAAAGGCCGGTCACCAGTACATCCAGGCGGCTTTGGTAACGGAAATCGAGAATCAGGTCGATGGGGATGGAACGGAGAAAACGAACCAGCTTTAGGGCGGATTTCCACCGGGGCATGGGCTCGGCCCCAGGCTTGAGCCAGAGGGCATCGTAAATAATCACTTCATCGAAATAGGGGCAAGCCTTGGCCAAGGCGGCCACGTCAGAGGAAACGATGACCGAAATCCGGTCGTTCGCATAGGCCTGGCGCATGGCCCGATAGGCCGGAATGCCCAGGACAAAATCCCCGATTCGATCAAGTCTTAATAGGACGATTTCCATGATTTGGCATCTTACCAGAAGGTCTATCTTTTAAAAAAAAGACAATTTACCTAAGAATGACGACTTTCACGGTTTTGTGGATTTTGACACCCGATAGGGCGTCCGAAGCCTCTTCCGAGGCTAAATAGAGCCCAGAAGCCACCGTTTCACCAGGCATATTGGTCAAATTCCATGCAGTTTGCCCGTTTTGCCAATCAAGAGTTTTTACCAAATCGCCGGTCAAGGTGAAGATCCGCAAAGGTTCATTACCCGGCCCGGCAGGCAAACCTTGGATTTGGGAACGGAAGACCACCACCGTTCCATCTCGCGAGAGGTTGGGCGAGGCCGAAAGCTGGATGGGAGAGAGGGTGTGGTTCGGATCTATATAAACATCCCCGGTCACCACCGTTGAGTTGGGCGGGGCCGGCACCTGAACAATTTCAATCTGGTAGAACCCATTGGTGACAAGTTTTCCCTGCTGATCGGTAGAATCCCAAACCGCCACGACCACCCCGTTTAGCAGGATCGGCAATGAACCGCCTTTGCCCCCGGGAACAGGTTGATAAGCGCCAAAGGTCAAAAGCAAGTTTTGGGATGGGAAAATCCCCGTTCCGCACAATTGGCGGACCAATTCCCCGCTCGCGTCAAAGATATTCACGCTCTCATTCAAGCAATTAGGAACCCCGGTCGGTGAAAGGGACGGAATCGAGGTCATTGTCGGAGTGATGGATCGAGTGGGCGTGGAAGTAGATGTCAGGTTGGAGGAGACCGTGGCGGTAAAAGTTGTCGTGAACACTGGAGTGTAGGTGGTGGTCGGAGTGAAGTTTACTGTGCTCGCATTAGTCGCGGTGAGGGTAGCCGTTGAGGTTGGTGTGGTCGTGGATGTTTGGGTGAAGGTATGCGTTTTCGTGTGAGTCGGGGTGTTGACGGCCGTATGGGTCGCGGTAGCGGTCGAGGTCATGGAAGCGGTAAGGATCGGGGTCAAGGTTTGGGTCGGCGTTATCGTGGAGGAATCGGTCACGGTAAAGGAAGCAGTTGAGGTGGCGGTATTCGTCGCGCTATAGGTGCTCGTAAAGGTGAAAGTGTCCGTGACCGTTGAAGTGAATGACGGGGTAACAGTCGCCGTGTTGAAAGATGTGGGAGTTGGCGTGAAGGTGAAAGTGGAGGTGGACGTCGAGGCCGGGGCGAAGGTAGTTGAATCGGTAGCCGTAGCCGTGCCGGTCGTTGTGTGAGTTGCGGTGGTTGTGAAGGAAGCGGTCGAGGTTGAACTTACCGTCGCAGTACTTGTCGCGGTTGTGGTCGGTGTACTTGTTGCCGTGAAAGTGAAAGTCGCGGTCGGTGTTGCTGTGGCGGTTGAGGTGCAAGAAATTGTTGGCGTCTGAGTCGGGGTGGCCGTATCGGTCGATGTGGAGGTTGGGGACGAGGTCGAAGTAAAGGTTGTGGTATTTGTACTGGTCGTAGAGGCTGTATTGGTTGTTGTGAAAGTCGGGGTTGAGGTTGAAGTGAAGGTGGCCGTGCAAGTCGCGGTGGAGGGTGGCGTTCCGGTTGATGTTGGTGTACTGGTGGGCATTTGGGTTGAAGAAGCCGTCGCGGTAAAAGTGGAGGTCGTAGTTGGCGAATTCGTGCTTGTCGCCGTATTGGCGGCGGTGGCCGTGAAGGTGGGTGTGAGGGTCGCTGTAAAGGTACAGGTCCGGGTGGGCGTGGCCGTCGTTGTGAATGAATTGGTCTCGGTTGAAGTTGCTGTTGCCGTACTACTGGAGGTAGAGGTTGGGGTGGAAATGTTGGTCGAAGTGGGCGTTCCCGTGGCGCTAGAAGTTGAAGACCAGGTCGCGGTCTGAGTCGAGGTAACCGTGCTGGTAAATGTGGTGGTGAAGGTGGCCGTTTTTGTGCCTGTTGAGGTAGCTGTCAAAGAATTCGTGGCAGTAAAAGTGCCGGTGAATGTCGATGTGGATGTGCCCGTGGAAGTGGCAGTAGGGGTTGAAGTCACCGTAGCCATATAGCTCGATGTCGCGGTTTGGGTGAACGTACCGGTAGGTGTGACGGTCAGGTTGGGAGTGCGCGTGGCAGTGAAGGTAGGGGTGGTGGTCGGAGTGAAGGATTGGGTGGGCGTGGGACTGCAACCCGCCAGGGTCGTGGTCACTGAATTGGAAGACACGCTGTTCAGCGGGGTAGTGCCGTTCAATTCTCCCTGGTTCACCAGGTTCAACCCGCAATTATTAACCGTGCCCACCAGGGTCAGCGCCCCATTGGCACCTGCGGCCAGGTTTCCCAGTGTCCACACCACCTGTTGCCCCGTCACGGCGGGAAAACCGCTGGCGGAACTGTAAGTTAAACCGGTGGGCAAGGTGTCCACCAGGGTGGCGTTGTACAGGGGAGGATATTTCACGATGGAGACATTGTCGAAAGCCACCGTGCTTCCGTTGTTCGATTGGAGGCCCCCCTGGCCCGAGCCGATGGCAAAGGCCGTGGTCCCGGAAACCACCAGGACGCCGTTGATCCATAGGCTCAGGGTCACCGGGCCCGGGCCCTTGGCCTCGAACTTCGCCGTGAACCAGGTGTTGGCAGCGATGGCAGCGCTTCCGGTCGCCACCGTATTGAAGGCGGCCCCGGGATTATTCCAATAGTCCACCGAAACGTTGTTCGTGTTGCCGACGTTGAGGAGCGCCTGGTAATTGGAACCGTTGGTTCGGCTGGTTCCGTTAAAGCGAAAGAGGAGGACCCCATCCTGGGTGCCGGCGTTGGCGATCTTCATGTCGGATTGGATATATCCGTCCCCCACCTGGGTACCGCAATTGTTCAGAAGATAAGGATAGACGTTCGCCGCCGCGACGCCCTGGAGCGCCAGGGTTCCAGCTGTGGTGGGCCCGTTATCCGCGATCAGGGTCCAGGTTCCCGCCGAGGCAGTCCAACCAACCGGGAAAGCACCCAGCGTGTCCGTCTCGAAGGTGTCTGAGCAGTTGGAATTGGAGGTTGGGTTTGAATAGTTAAAGAGGTAGGTTACCGCATCGCCGGGCGAGGCGTTGGCGACATTGACCGACTCGGTGAGGACCGCTTGAGCCCGCAGAATTGCCGGGCACAGGAGCGCCACCAATAGGAGTATTGGAATAGGAGTTAGGGGCGAACGGACGGCTTTCATCATGGGAATTGGAGGGGGGTTCCCCAGTCAAAACAAGCAGAGGACTCTTCAAAGACCCCTGTCTGGCTTGATCCAAACGCTCCTTTACCAAAGATAAAATAATTGGCGAAATTATACCCCTTAAAAACGAAAATTTAGTAAGGAGCCGCCCATCGGAGGAGAGTGGCACTATATATAGTGGACTTGGGAGGGATTTACGTCTTTATGGAGGTCTTCGCGTCTTTAATAAGCATCAGGATGGTTTCCAATTCCCCGCCATCGCACCAGACGGCCCCGCATCCCTCTTTGTTGCAATGGTCCAGTACGACCTGAGTCAGGCTGGAATGGATGCCCTTGCCCATGGGTTCCTGGCAATAGGGACATTGGATCGGGGGGAAAGCGTCGCGGGTTTTTAAGGGACCGGTCTGGTGATCCCGCCAAACCTTCGCTTTCTTGACATCCTCCAGTTGGTAAGTCCCCGGGTCCCGCGTGATCAAACGGTCCAGAACCCCCTCGCGAAGGAGATAGCCCCCGCAGAAGGGACAATTCTCCACCTGCGTTCCCTCCAAGTTTTGTCCCACCAGGGATATCTTGCACCGGGGGCATTTTTCGCCCGTCACCGAGCCCTGAACCTGTTTCTGGAAGAGGGGAAGAAGCACCGATATATCGGAAGCCTTTTGGACCTCCTGGGTACCCGCCGGGCAAACCCAGCTGCCGGGTGTGAGGGAGCCGAGGGCGAGAAGCTGGGGTCCGTTGTAGGGCCCCACCCACTGGTTGTTCAGGAAAGCCATGAAGCCGGGACCCTTTTGCCCGGGAGGAACCGGGGAGGAGGACGCCCGGCTTTTTGCCTCCTGCTCCTCCTTCTCATCCAATTGTTGGAGGGTCGCCAGGTCGCTCTTGGCCCAATTCAACAACTGATTGAGCCTTTTATTGACCGGGGGATGGGTGCTGAAAAGGTTGGCCACCATGCCCTCCTGCTCGGCCAGCCCAGAGGACTGGGGATCCAGGATGAAGACGGCCGAAAAAGTGGGGGAACAGTCCCCCCGGTAGCGGTGGGAAATTTTGTAAAGAGCCTCCGCCAGGGAGAGCGGATCCTTGCAGAGGGCCACGCCGTCCGCGTCGGCGAAATATTCCCGCTCGCGGGAAATGGACATGCCGATGAGTTTGGTGAGCAGGTAGCCCAGGCCTGAGATCAGCCAAAGGATGATGATGAAGGGGATCGGCCCCCCGCTTCCCCGGCCGGATGAGGAATTCCGCCCCGTCCCGGAAATCGCCGCCCCTAGGACGTCGTGAATGGACCCGAAGACGCTGAAGAGGAAACTGGCCGTCGCGATCAACCTGGAATCCTCGTGAATCAGGTGGGCGGCCTCATGGGCCACCACGCTAGAAAGTTCGGGATCAGTCAGCTTGGCCAAGAGCCCGTCGGTGGCCCCGATGGCGCAGCGGCCCTTGCCGTCCTGAAGCGAGAAGGCGTTGCTGCCCGGAGTGTTGAGGATGACCGGGCGAATTCCCTGGATGCCCGTGGCCGCTTCCGCCTCCGAGACCAGGCGGATGAATTTCTGGTGGTACTGGTCGTTCGGATCGGCGCTCCTGGCCCCGATGGCCTCCACCATGTCGTCCAGTGTCTTGGCACGCACAAAGGAAAAATGGATCACCGCCGCCAAGCCTGCCGTTACCGTGGTCCAGAGTGCGGTTCCAGCCAGGGGCAGGCTGCCCCATTTCTGGACCCAGAGACTAAACCCGATCAGGGCCGTGAAGGCCATGAGATTGGAAAAGAAGATATAGAGGAAGACCAGCAGGAAAAACAAAAGCACGGTGGCCCGCCGCGTGCGGGCCTTGGCCTCAAAAACCGTTTCCTCGGGCAATTTATAAAACATACACGAGCCTCAATAAATATTAAAAAAAGACCAGTTAACCACCAAGACACAAAGACACCAAGAAAGGCGGGTTAAAAGGTTTGGATTGACGTTTTCTTATCCGACTAACATTGAAGGTTCTTGGTGCCTTGGTGTCTTGGTGGTGAGTATTCGGATTTTTAAAACTTGACCTGCGGCACTTCCTTGTCCGATTCGGCGGCCTTCAGGAACTCGCGGGCGGTGAAACCGAAGGGACCCGCCACCAGGTTGGACGGGAACTGCTGGATGAGGGCGTTGAAGTTGGCCACCACGTCGTTATAGTGCCCGCGCACATAGGCGATCTTGTTCTCGGTAGAGGTCAGTTCCTGCTGGAGGGCCATGGCGTTCTCGTTGGACTTGAGGGCGGGATAATTTTCCCAGACCGCCATCAGCCGTCCCAGGCCCGACGTGAGGTCGTTCTCCGCCTTCAGCCGGTCGGTCATGTTGGAAGCCCCCATGGCGTTGGCCCGGGCCTGCATCACCTGGGTGAGCGTGCTCTTCTCGAAATCCATGACGCCCTTCACCGATTCCACCAGGTTGGGGATCAGGTCATGGCGGCGTTTCAATTGCACGTCGATCTGGGACCAGGAATTGTCCACTTCCACGCGGTAGCGCACCATGGAGTTGTAGACCGAGACCAGATACAGGGTGAGACTGCCTAGCACCACGACCAAAAACACCACCAGGGATAAAGCCAGCATGGGAATCATAAAAACCCTCCAGTGCTTAGATGACGACCGGAATAAGTATAGGGTCGAGGCGAGGGTTGGGACAGGCGGTTTTTGCGAGGGATTCGGGCAATCAAGGGCCAGCCCCCAGATACCCCTTTATTCTTGACATGGTTAATGGCCTTGGTTACTCTTTGGCCCTTAAATTCAACACCCCGTCTCCTGCCGAACCCATGAATGACCGCGGAGGAACCGATGGCCTCTAAAAAGAAAAAAGCCAAAGCTCATAAAACCGTTAAAAAAGCTTCCCCGAAAAAACCCCAGGCCAAAGCCAAGGCTTCCGCCAAGAAACCTGTTTTGAAAGTCGTTCCCCTGAGAAAAAAAGTCCGTATCCCGACCGAGTTCCAGCCCCTGCTCAAAAAACTCCAGGACCGCCGCAACGAGATCACCGGCCAGGTCAACCACCTGGAAATGGACCTTCGCGAGGAAATCGCCGACAACCAGAACATGCCGGGCGACATGGCCGACCACGGGTCGGGCGAGTTGAACCAGCACCTCTCGGTTACCCTGATGGAAAACGACCGCATCGAGTTGGAACGCATCGAGCGAGCCATCACCCGCATGCAGGACGGCACTTACGGAGAATGCGAGGTTTGCGAGAAGGCTATCCCCATGTCCCGGATGAAGGCCATCCCCTGGGCCACGCGTTGCATCAACTGCCAGAGCCGGTTCGAGGGCGCCTGAAACTTTCCGTCTGACTGAAACCCGCCTCGAATCGCGGGTTTTTTCCCCGCAAAGGCGTCATTGACGCTATCCCAGCCTGCCGATAGCATGGATTCATGAAACGCCGCTTCTCCCCCGCGATGGCCCTTCTCGTTTCCTCCCTGTCTTTGTCCCTGCTGGCTCCCGACGCGCTTTGGGCCAAACACCACGGCACTCCCACCCAAACCCCCACGCCTGTGAATACCCCCACGCCCACTCCCACACCCTCACCGACCCCCGCTCCCCTGCCGGCCAGCTGGACCGGCGAAAAGCTTTATACCTTTGATGCCCTCTGGGGCACCAAGGGAACGGGCCTGGGCGAGTTGAACACGCCCGAGGGAATCGTAATGGGCCCATCGGACAATCTTTACATATGCGACACGGGCAACAACCGGATCCTGGTCTGGACCAGTGACGGCAAGCCTCTTCGCGCCATCGGTTCCTTCGGAACCTCGGCCACCTGGCGCAACGCCCCCCAGTTCAACCACCCGACCGGAATCCTGGTGCTTCCCTCCGGACAAATCTACGTGGCGGACACTTTGAACCATCGCATCGTGGTGGTGGACCCCAACGATCTGGTCCTTTCCTCCTGGGGCAGCCAGGGTGTCGGCAACGGGCAGTTCGACCAGCCCCGCGACGTGGAGCGCGACCACTTTGGAAACATCTGGGTGCTGGATTCGGCGAATTCTCGGTTCGAGAACTTCAGCAACGCGGGTGTCTTCAATTTCGCCTGGGCGGCCTACGGCACCCAGAACGGACAGTTGAACCTTCCCCTGGGGTTCACCTTGAACAACATCGACCAGGCCATCGTGGCCGACACGGGCAATTTCCGAATCCAGGTCTTCAACGACCAATCCGCAGCCGCCACTAACCTGGCCCCCGTGACGGTCGAAGGCTGGTACGGCGACGGGCCTTTCCAGTTCAAGGAGCCGGCGGGTGTGGTCATCAACAAGGAAGGCCAGGTCGCGGTGGCGGACGGCATCACCGGCCGGGTGGAATTCTTTAACAACCGCTTTGAATTCCTGGGCCAGTGGCGGGCCAAGGACGAGATTTTGACCGTCAATTACACCCCACGCTTCCGCGGGATCGCTTGCGATTCACAGGACCGCCTTTACCTGACCGACATGCATAACAACTGCGTGATTCGCCTGAAACCCCTGAAAAGCCAGCCCGCGCCGACCGCTGTGGCTTCTCCCTCCGCAGGTGACGTATTCATTCCCACCCCCACGCCGGATGACTCCTTGCCTTACGGGGGCGGTTACCCTATTCGTTGATAGTGCGTTCTATTCGAACGCCACCGGCAGGTCCTTCCGGGCACCCAACCTTGCTCTTTCCCAATGCCTGTGTTAAGTTTTTTTAAAGCGCCTTTTCCAGATCCGTGACGGTTCCCGCACTTCCGTTCACCCAAGGGGAGATCCTGTGTCGAGCATCCTACTGACTGTGTCCAACCTTCGCTCGATCTTCGGCGACGCCAACGCCGTGCCCGGGCATCCCCATACGGGTGTGGCCTATCTTTCCGCCTTCCTCAAGTCCAAGGGCGTCCACGTGGATCTTTACGACGAGCGCATGGACGGCCCGGACCGGCTGGTCGAGCTCCTGAAGAACAACTACGACCTGGTGGGCGTGACCTCCTTCAGCTATTCGCTTCCCCATGTGTACGCCCTGATCGACCGGATCAAGTCGCTGACCAAGGCGCCCGTGGTGATCGGCGGGCCGCATGTTTCCGTCAGCCACTTGAAAGTACTCAAGGATACGACGGTGGATTTCGCGATCAAGAACGAGGGCGAATACACCTGCCTGGAGCTTCTGGAAGCCCTAAAGTCCCCGAAACCCGACTTCGCTGCGGTGAAGGGCCTGCTCTGGCGCAGGGGGTCGGAGGCAATCGAGAACGAAGAACGCACCCTCATCCAGAACCTCGAGGACATGCCCTATCCGGATTACGAATCCTTCGGCCTGGAGCGCTACCCCTGCGCCAAGGTGAAAGCCATTCCCCTCATCACCCAGCGGGGTTGTCCCTACAAGTGCACCTTCTGTTCCGTGCCGCTAACCATGGGCGGGGGTTTCCGGTCCCGATCCGCCGCGGACAGCGTGAAGGAAATCGAATTTTGGTACCACAAGGGATGGCGGCACTTCCAAATCAACGACGACGTATTCAACCTTAATCCCCAGCGCGTCATGGACATCTGCCGCCTCATCATTGAAAAAAAGCTGGAGATCACCTGGGAACTCTGGAACGGGATGAGGGTGAACGGCGTGACGGAGGAACTTTTGGACCTCATGAAACGCTCCGGATGCCGGCTGGTGAATTTCGGCTGCGAGTCCGGCAGTCCCCGGGTGTTGAAGGTGATCAAGAAGGGACTGAACAAGGACATGGTCACCAAGGCCGTGACCCTGACCCACAAGGCGGGCATCCCCTGCTCAGTGGGCTTCATCGCGGGCCACCCGACCGAAACCTACGAGGAGGCCAAGGAAAGCCTGAAATACGCCAAGAGCCTCCCGGCCAATTTCATCAACTTCAACAACGCCACCCCCTACCCGGGCACCGAGCTTTTCGAGTTCGTGCAAAACCACGCCCGGCTCCTGGTTCCCAATTACCTCACCGACATGTCCTACAACTCCAAGTACCCTATCTACGAGACGGACGAGTTCACCAAAGAACAACGGATGGACATCATTCGGCAGGGAAAGAACCTCTACGAGTGGAGCATGCTGCGCTACCGGATGGGGCCTTTCTTTGGATCGCTCGCCTACTACCTGAGCCGGATCCCGGCGATCGACCATTGGGGAAGGAAATTCGTCACCAACACCCGCATGGGCCACATCATCTTCAGCAAATTCAGCGAGAAATTCGGCGGAATGGTCTGGATGCGCTAGGTCCACTTCCCCGGGAAGCCTTCCACCCCGGCCCTTTTCAGGTAGAGGCGCTTTTGGCCCTGTGTTAAACTCCCCTTCCGTCGAAACCCATTCCAGTCCAAGGCAAATCTAAAACCATGAGCAAGAAAATTTCCATCGTCACCGGCGGGGCCGGGTTCGTCGGGTCCCATCTTTGCGACTTCCTCATTTCTCAGGGCCACCACGTAGTTTGCGTGGACAACCTCATCACGGGCAAGATGGAAAATATCACCCACCTGAGGCAAAACCGCCAGTTCCGTTTCGTCAAGCGCGACGTCATCAAGAAGCTTCCCCGGTTCCTAAGCAATATCACCCGGGGCTTCCCCCGTTTCTTTCCCAACGCCGACTATGTCTTCCACTTGGCTTCGCCGGCCTCACCCGTGGGCTACATGAAGAATTCCATCCAGACCATCCTGGTCAATTCCATGGGCAGCCTCCAGCTCCTGGAATACTGCCGCAAGCGAAAGACGAAGTTCCTCTTCGCCTCGACCTCTGAAGTTTACGGAAACCCCAGCGTCCATCCCCAGGTCGAGACCTACTGGGGCAACGTGAACTCCTTTGGTCCCCGGTCCTGCTACGACGAGAGCAAGCGCCTCGGCGAAGCCATCATCTATGAGTACATCAATAAATTCGACGTGGACGCCCGCATCATCCGCATTTTCAACACCTACGGCCCCCGATTGAACGAAAACGACGGGCGGGTGGTTTCCAACATGATCACCCAGGCCCTGGCAGGCCAATCCCTGACCCTTTACGGAGACGGGTCCCAGACCCGCAGTTTCTGCTATGTTTCCGACCTGGTGAGAGGGATCTGGGCGGCTATATCCACGGAAGGTACCAAGGGCGAGATTTTTAACCTGGGCAACCCCCAGGAAACCAGCATCAAGGAATTCGCCAAGACAGTTTTGAACCTTTGCGGCAGCAAGAACGCTAAACTCGTCCACCAGCCCCTTCCCCAGGACGATCCGGTCCGGCGCAAACCCGACATCAGTAAGGCAGTGAAGAAACTCCAGTGGAAGCCCCAGGTTTCATTAAAAGAAGGCCTGGGATACACCATTGATTATTACCGCGGTAGAATATAGGCTTAACAGGCTTTTCCTATTAAAGACGAAAAAAAGAAAGCCTGTTCATCCCAAAATCTTTTTTTAATTTTGGGATAACCCGTAACCCATCTTTCCCACTCTGAGGTCTTCATGAAAACCGCCGTTCTCTATCCTCCCTTCCGCAAGGACGGGGAGCTTCCCCTCCTCACCCAGAACCGCCATTTGAAGTTCTCCAAAACCCTTGAAGTGCGCATCTTTCCCCTGGTTCCGGGCCACCTGGCCACGAACTTGAAACACCTGGGGCACGAGGTGCTCTGGCTGGACGGCATCAACCGCCGCATGTCGGACGAGGAATACGAGAAACACCTGGACGATTTCAAACCTGAGATCGTATTCCTGGAAACCAAGGCCCCTGTGGTCAAGCGCCACTGGAAATACATCGAAGAACTCAAAGCCAAATACCCCGGCATCAAAACCGTCCTCATGGGCGACCATGTCAGCTATTTCCCCGAAGAATCGATCCTGAATTCCCAGACCGATTACGTCATCACCGGGGGCGACTACGACATCGTGGGCCGCAACCTGGTTCAGCATTTAGCCGGTAAGGAACCCCTCGGTCCCGGCCTCTGGTTCAGGGACGCATCGGGCAAACCCGCCACCTCCGGCCCCCACAAGCTCACGGACGCCCTGGATTCGCTTCCCTTCATCGACCGCGTCCTGACCCGCTACCGCGACTACGGCGAGGCTTACCTCCTTCGCCCCACCGCCTATATCCTCACTGGCAGGGGTTGCGGCGCCTCCGAGCATTCGCCCGGCGGAGTGGGACTTTGCACCTTCTGCATTTGGCAGCACGCCCTCTGGGGCAAGACCGCCCGCCTACGCTCGCCCGCCAACGTGGCGGCCGAGATGGAAATCTGCATCAACGAGCACGGCGTCTGGGAATTTTTTGACGATAACGAGTCCGGTCCGATCTACAACCTGGAATGGCTCAAGGAATTTTACAAGGAACTCAAGTCACGTAACCTGTTGGGCCGTTTCCAATTCTCGTCCAACTGCCGGGCCGACACCCTCAACGAGGAAGTGGTGGATTGGCTGGTCAAGTGCGGCTGGCGCCTTTTGAAGATCGGCCTGGAATCGGGTTCCGACTACACCATCAAGCACTTAGCCAAGTGCGAGACGGTGGATTTAATCAGCAACGGAGTCAAGATGGCCAAGGACCGGGGCTTAAAAGTGCTCCTGACCACCATGATGGGTTATCCCTGGGAAACGGAAGAAGATGTCCGCAAGACCTACGAGGTTACGAGGGAATTGTTGTATTACAAGGTCCGCGCTGGGGACTGCATGCAGGCTTCGGTCGTGGTGGCGTACCCGGGCTCGCCCCTCTGGCGGGAATCGGTGAACAAGGGCTGGCTCTTGATTGGGGAGAAGGATTACGAGAAATACGACATGAGCCACCCCATATTGAAGTCTCCCATCAACGCGAGTGAGTGGGCGACCAAGACGTGGAATCTGATGAAGCACCCGAAGTTCGTATTAGGCCAGTTATTGACGGTTCGTTCCTTCAGGGAACTAAATCTATTGTGGCGGGGATTGCAGTCCTTGCTGGGACACGTGCAGGACTACGGCGATCCCTTGCCGGAAAGCGCAGATCCTCATGGCACGCCCCAAGTCGCAGCCTCCCGCTGAAGTCAAAGCCGCCCCGCCGGCGGCTCCCAAGGATTCCACTCCCAAGTGGAAAGTTTTTCTGGCCCTGGGGATGCTGGGCGCCTGCCTTCTCGTGCTCTTCCTGTTTTCCAGCGGCTTACTGAGGGACCTTTTCGCGGGCCCCAAGATTCCCCTTCCCCGCCAGGTGGCGCAGGTTTCCCTGGGCCAGAACCTGGAGGATCTTCAGGCGCGTTTTACCGGTCTGAAGAAACTGCTGAGGCCCTATAACAACGACGCCGAGTTCAAAATCGCCACACTCACAACGGCCAACGGCCTGACAGGGGCCACCAAGGCCGACTTCATCTTTTTCCACAACCAGCTTTACTTTATCTCCGCCGAGTGGGATGGGCCCAATACCCAGCCCCCGCCCTTTGACAACTGGGCCAAGCAATTTAGGCGCTGGAACAAGACCCCCCATGGCCAGTCCGAGAAATTGAATGACCAGGTCAACTTGAAGGAATGGCATTTCGGCGACGGTTCTACCGAAATGACCCTTATGCACTTGAATTACCCCGGCAGCGACCAGATGCTCCAGCAATTGCGGGATGCCACCAATTCCCCGGCCCAGGCCGCTTTCGCCAAATACCGCCTGGAAACAGACGGCTGAGCACGACAGCTATTAGCGGATGGCATTTAGCCGTTTGTTTTCAGGCCTTTCCGTTGCTAAGAGCTAACATCTAATAGCCAATGGCTGTTTTCGAGCGGGTCTTGAGAATCCCGGAAGAACTACATAAGCTTTAGGTCGAGGGGGAGGAAATCATGCCTGAAAATTTAAGGGTTCTTTTAGTCAACCCTCCTCGCGTGAAGGGCCTACCGGTCGTTCGCGAGGAACGCTACGAACACCGCGATGTCGGTTCCGTTTACCCCCCCCTTTCCATCCTGCAAGGCGCCGCCTCCTTAAGAAAAGCCGGTTACGATGTTCAGGTTTTGGATTGCAACGGCTTCGACCTGAGGCTGGAAGAAGTTGGCCGAGCGCTCAGTTCCTGGCAGCCCCACCTGGTCGTGGCCCGCATGGCTTTCGATTGCCAGGAAGAGGATTTGAAGGTTCTCCAGATCGCCAAGGCCGCCGTCCCCGGCTGCGTTACTGCCATCCGCAACAAAATCATTTCCGAGGTTCCTTGGCTGTTGGAGGAGATTACCCGGCGGCCCGAAGTGGATCTTTACATCATGTCCGAATTGGATGTGGTTTTGCCCGCCCTCGCGCAGGTCATGCAATCCGCCCTTTCGGAAAAAGGGGAACTGCCCGCCCATTCCACCGAGTGGTTTTCCGGAGTGTTCGGCCTGGCCTACCAAGGCAAAAGCGGGTTCGCCAAGACCATGCCCGCGCCCCTGATGGAAGTGGCCGACGCGCCCTTCCCCGCCTACGACCTTCTGCCCTCGATCGTGCCCTACCACACCGGCGTTTTCCCCGACCATTTCGCCATGATCCAAACCTCACGGGGATGCCCCTTCGGTTGTTCCTTCTGCGCCTACGCTCTGGAAAAATACCGTCCCCGTCCGCACCAACATGTGACGGAGGAATTGAAATGGCTCAAGACCAAGTTCGGGGTCAAGAATGTTCTCTTTTTCGACGATCTACTTGCCCTCAACTCCGCCCGCACGGCCGACCTGGCCGACCAGCTCATCAAGGACGATGTGAACATGGATTGGGTCTGTTGTACCCGCGCCAACCTGACGGACGTTCCCTCGCTCAAAAGAATGAGGCAGTCGGGATGCCTCGAACTGGCGGTGGGCATCGAGAGCGGTTCGGAAATGATTTTGGAGAAGATCAATAAGGGCGTGTCAAAGGACGACATTCGCGCCTGCGCCAGCGCCTGCAAGGAAGCCGATATTCTTTTCTACGGGATGACCATCTGCGGGCTTCCCGGCGAGACCCAGGACACCTGGCGCCAAACCATCGACTTCATCAAGGAGATCGACCCTTTCTACACCCAGTTCTGCTTTTCAACGCCCTTCCCCAATACCGAAATGTATCCCTGGTACGAGGAACACAACTGCCTGAATCACAAGGATTGGAGCCAGTATTCTCCCCTGGCCCCCCAGCCCGTCATCCGCACCGAGGCCCTCACCACACAAGACCTGATCCAGATGCGCCAGATGGCCTACCGGGAAATCCTCTTCCGGCCCAAATACCTGTTATCCAAGATCCGCTTCAACGATCCTCTCTGGACCCTCAAGGGCGGGTGGGAATTCGCCAAGCGCGGGGCGGCCGTCTTGACCGGCCACGACGTTCGGTAATAGTTGCACACTGCTTTTTCATAAAAATCGGTAAATATTTCCTTACAACACATAAAAGCAATAAGAAATGGAACCGCCGATCAGATCCGACGTGCTTCGCACACGCCGATAGGTTTGAGGAAGCTTTCAACTATTAGTCGTTATCGGCGTTTATCGGTAGTAATCGGCGGTTAAATATTTTTCTTTTCTTGTTTCAGAGAAAGCCTTCTTTACGTGTCATGAAGGTATAGTCACCTAAAAATCATCTCTTCAATTCAAATCTAGGTTTCCTCCGCGACAGGAGTAAAATAGTTCCTGTCGCTGAAGCATCCACGCCCACTTGTTCTTCCATCCCACCTTGAGGAGACTTTCATGGCTACCTATTTCATGCTTGGAAAATACACCCCCGAATCCCTGAAGCAGGTCAGCGAGGCCCGCACGACCAAAGTCTTGAGCGTCATCAAAAAATTAAAAGGCCGGGTGGAGAATGTTTACGCCCTGCTCGGGTCTTACGACCTGGTTGTCATTGTGGACTTGCCCAACGTGGAAGCGGCCATGAAGGCCTCCATGCTCCTGAGCCGATTGACAGGCATCGGCTTTATCTCGTCCCCTGCCATCAAGGTCGAAGAATTCGACAAGCTGGCCACGGCGCTATAAACAGTTCCGCCGGTAGGACCCTTAAGCTTTGAGCCGAAAGAGGGTGGTGCTAAACGCATAGGCGTACCACCTCAAATAGGCGAATAGCCACGAGCCAACTCGAAAACGGCTTTGTCCCCTTTTTCTCTCGATCCAGCGAAAGGGCACATCGGCGACTTTAAGTCCCAGACGGTGCGCTTTCACCAGCAGTTCAATACTGTAGGTAAAGCCTTGGGTGGATTCGATGGGGATTGTGTTCAGAATCTTGCGGGAAAACAACCGCAAACCATTCGAGGCATCCCGGCTGGGGACCCGGGCGAAATGGTAAAGGGTGAAGGCGGCAGTTCGAACCAATATGTCTTTGATCCAGGGACATCCCACCATGCATCCCCCCGGCATGAAACGGCAGGCGGCCACCAGGTCGCATCCCGTCCGGAACTTTTCCATCATCTTGTCGATCTGGGACCCGTTGGTTTCGTCATCGGCCGGCCAAACCAGAACGGCTGGGGCTTTCCCGGCGCCAAACCCCGACATGATCGCACCATGGGCGCCCTTGCCCGAGTTTTTCACGAACTGAACGGCCATCTTTCGGTGCTTGGGAGGTTTAGCCAGGAATTCCTTCACGACTGGCAAGGTATTGTCGGCCTCGAAGTCATAACAGATCAAAACACGGAAATTCGTCCGCACCTGGGAACGCAAATGCTCAAGGACCGGGACGATGTTTTCCCCCTCGTTGTAGACGGGGATGACGATATCCAGTTCGGGTGAATTCATGTTTTTTAACTCTTTCCTAATTTTGCAGTTAAAAGCCGGTTTTACATTTTGTTTTAATTGGTTGTCATTGCGACGAGTGGCCGCCGAATAGGCGGACGTTTACGAGGTAGCAATCCCAGTTTAAATAAGCCTAAAAGGGTCAACACGAACGTCGAACTGAGATCGCCACGTCGGCAACCGCCCCGATTGGGGCGCCTCCTCGCGATGACAGGCCAAAAAGTGTTTCAAAAACCTTTTACTTTAAAATTCAGAAAAAAACCTATGTTTTTTAATCGACGATTCGAGGCTTGGGCAGGGGGATAATGAATTTTCCCTTGAACCCCTTAGCCTTGATCTTCGGCATCAGTTCCTCGGCGATATGCCATGACAACAGCATGGCGTATTCAGGCTGGGACTGAAAAAGCAGGGATTCCTCGACCACTGGGATCAAAGTGCCCGGCATGTATTTGCCGACCTTCAGGGATGTCTTCACCTCCACAACCGCCTCAATACTTTGTTCATCAATGCCCAGGTAATTGATAAGGGTGGAGGACCGGGAAGGGGCCCCGACCCCGAAAATACGCTCGCCCTTTTCCTTGATCGTGCACAACAGCTGGTTCATTTGGAGTTTCGCCAATAAAACCTTGCGCGCGAAATCCTTGAGCGGTTTTTCGGCCGTGCAAGTGGTTTCCTCTTCCCGGATGATCTGCGCGACCGAATCCCGGACCGGATAGGTACCCTTCTTCGCCGAATAGACGCGGATGGAACCGCCATGGGTGGGGATCTTCTTGACGTGGAAAATCTCGAGGTCGTGGGGGGCCAGCAGGTGTTGAAGGCTCGTGACGGAGTAATAACGCAGGTGCTCGTGATAAATGGTGTCGAACTGGAGCGTTTGAACCAGCGAGCCCAGGTAATGGTTCTCGGAAACGAAAACCCCCTTTTCATCCAGCAGGCTCTTGATCCCCTCCACCACGTCGTGAACCGAATCGATATGGGCGAAAACATTGGTGGCGGTGACGACCCGGGCGGCGCCGAATTCCTTGCGGACCTGGGAGGCCGTTTCCTGGGTAAAAAACGCGTTCTTGGTGGGAATTCCCTTTTCGACGGCCATTTTGTAAACATCGGTCGGTTCGATCCCGAAAACCTTCAAGCCGCCCGCCTGGAACTTGCTTAACAGGGTTCCGTCGTTCGAACCCACGTCGATCACCCGGTCGTTGCTCGAATAATCCACCACCGTGCGGGTCTCAAGATAAAGCTCATGGAAGTTATCATGCAGGATTTTCGTCACCCCGCTGGTATAGGGATAGCCCGCAGGAAAAAGGACTTCCTTGTTCACCGCGCAGCTGAGCTGGACCAGTTTGCATTTGGGGCAAAACAGGAGCAGCGTGGGAAAAGCCGGCCTTTCCTCCAGGGGCGCCCCAATCGAGATCATTTCATTGACGGGGGGAAGAAACCCCAAAAACAAAACCGGCTTCAAGTCCGAGTTTTGGCAAATCTGGCAGTTCTTCACAATGTGGCTATAGCTCATAATTTTTTATCTCCCGCTAAATGTCGATTTTCATCGTACCAATGAACCACAGGCGACAAAGCCTGGTCGAGCGTGAACTTTTGTTTGAACCCCAGGGCGCTCAGCTTCGCGATATCCGGGCACCTGCGAAGGGTGCCTCCCTTCAAGAGCGGGCCAGGCTGAAGTTCTATTTCCCGGCCAAAGACTTTGGCGACCCGATGGGCCAAATCGGCCATCGTCACCTCTTCCGAGGTCCCAATGTGATAGAGGCCCAGATGGGCCCCCTTTTCCATCATGGTCATCCATCCATCCGCGAAATCATCAATGTAAATGAAGGACCGTGATTCGCTTCCATCCCCCTGGATGGGAAAAGGGACCCGGCCCTGGTGATCCCGGGAAAGTTTGGCCATCCGCACGGAAAACTGCGGCACGACATGCTCGAAACCCATGTCCGGACCAAAAACATTGTGGGGGCGGAAGATCAGGACGCGCTCAAAATAGCGCTTGCCGTAATGGATCGTCATGAGTTCGCTTATGATCTTACCGCCGCCATAGGAGTAGCGGGGGTTGAATGGATCGGGCACCACCAGGGGCGCCTCCTCGGGGGTGGGAACCTGGGAAGGGGTTTGATAGACCTCCGAACTGGAAGCCAAAACCAATTCGGGGATTTTGTGCGCCAGGCAGGCGTCCAGCACATTCACCATGCCCTTGACCCCGACTTCCAACACAAGCTCAGGCTGGGAATAGAAAAATTCGGTGCCGTTCACATAGGCCAGGTGGATGACTCCGTCCATCCCAGCGGCCGCCTGATGAACGTCCTGTGGTTTACGGACATCCCCCTGGATCAACCGGACTTTATCCTTCACATCCGCGATGCGGTGGGGTCTCCCCCTAGAATTGTCGTCCAGAATGGTGACCTCATGGCCCCTTTGAACGAGTTTTTTCACCAATGCGGCACCGATAAAACCCGTCCCGCCCGTCACCAAATAGCGTTTTGATTTCATCATTCTTCCATTCTAACAGGGTGCTGAAAAATTGTTTTTCACCCTGTCTAGCAGCCACGGGTTTGGAACGAATCACCTTAAACCCCTTGTTTTCCGAGGGGTGATTCGCGACCAAGATAGGAAAAAGTCCGCTTTTGGGGCTTTTTCAATATTCTACTAAAACTTAATGGGAGTACTGTTAACAACTTCCCAGGTTCCACCCTTCGAATGTGAATCGAGGGCCAGGGCCAACAACTGTTGGACCTGGTGCCCGGCGGTGAAATCCGGCTGGGAGGCGGGCTCCCCCTGAACCCATTGAACGAGGCGCCGGGCCAGGGACCCCACCGCGAGAAGACGCCCATCCTCGGCGAACCCGGGGTTCGCGTCCCAACCCGCCGAAGGCTGAACCTCGGTAAATTCCTTATCCGAATTCCGGCGGATTAAAAGCTGGAAACCCTGGATGTAATCCTTGCCCGTATTTTGAAGAATCAGGTTCCCACCATTGCCTTGAAAACGAAGGCGGTGTTCCGTTTTGAGCGCGTCGTCGGTATCGATCCGGAGGCTCGCAACCGCGCCCGATCCCAAACGCGCTTCCAGGAATACCGAGGTGTCCACTCCCCTTGCGTCCTGGGGAGATCGGTCACACCGGCATCGTAAAGCCGCGATAGGACCGGCAAGCCATTCCAAATAATAGAGGGAGTGGGAAGCGAAAGAAAACAAGGGGCCTCCGCCCTGGTCGTTATTGGTCTTCCAGGAAAGGGTTCGGTTCCGGTTCGCGTAAGTTTGGGTGGTCCATACAACTTCCAGCCGTTCCAGGGTACCGATCGCCGCGCTTTGAAGGAGGCGATGGCATTCCCGCCAAATCGGGATTTCCCCAAACTCAAAATCGACCATCTGGGGAATAAGCTTTTTTCCGGCCATCGTCATCAGCTCCAGGCTCTGGTCGGGGTTCAAGGCCAGGGGTTTTTCGCAAAATAACGCGATGGATTTTTCCATGGCCCTTTTGGCGATCTCGTATTGCAGCCCGGGAAGGGTGGCGATGCTGAGGATATGGATTTCCTCCCGATCGAGCATTTCCTGCCAACTTCCATACGCGCGGGCCACCCCCAGCCGTTGGGCGACGACCGTGGCCTTCTCCAAATTCGAGGAGGCGATCGCCACGACCTCGCAATCGGGCAAATGATTAAACACTGGGACGTGCACTTGCTGACCAAAACCAGTGCCGATCACCGCCACCTTCAGTTTTTTCATGGGGTGCCAGAAGGTTTTTGGCCGGTCGTCAGGACAAAGGCCCGCATGGGTCGCAGAAACGGAAGGGAGAAAACCAGAGAATCCACCAGGTTATAGGCGGGAAGCAGGACCCGCATGACGGGAGAAGCCACATAGCGGTACTGGAGGTTGGATAGATAATCCGTCTTTACCTGGAACCCCGCCGCCCGGAAAGCCTGGGCCAGCGGTTTGGCCAGCACAGGCCGCTCGTTTTCCGTCACTCCCTTGGAACTGTAAAAGGGCGAACTGCGGTCACGGTATAGATACATGAAGGGATTGAGCCGGTTGGGATCAAAGGCCATGAACACTCCCCCCGGCTTCAGCACCCGGTGGACTTCGCGAATACAAGCGCTCGGGTCGGGCAAATGATGCAGTAACCCGCTCAACAGCACCCCATCCAGGGAGGCATCGGCCATATCCAGGGCCTCCACGTCGCCCACCGCGAAGTTAGCTTTATATTTTTCTTTGGGATATTTGCTTTTGGCCATCTCAATCATGCCCGGGCTGATGTCTATCCCTGTGACGTCGAATGACTTTTCCGCGAGGATGGAACTGAAGATCCCCGATCCGCACCCCAAATCCGCTACTTTGGCGGGCGGCTGAAGGCCTGCCAATCGAAGGCAAGAACTGATCAGAAGCTCATTGCTCTGGGGGGAAAAGACGTTGTATTCATCGGCTTTAGCATGGCGGTCAAAGAACTCAATTTCCTTGGCTTTATCTTGTTTCAATGGTTATCTCCTAAAAAATCAAAAATTGCGCCGATCATTTTTTATTCGGTTTCGACTTAGTTTAGTTAGTTTGAGAATCAAACTCCATTTAGTTCTTTTGCCCCATTTAGCACTCCTATTTGATCAAATCCCCCTGTCCCAGGTCTAATTATTATTTGTTAATCAGATTTTGATTCAGATTTAAACCCAAGAGCAGGACAATACCGCCTCACCCTTCGCGATTGCCATTCGCAATCCCCGGGTCTGAACCTCTATTCCATTAAAAGGAAAAACCATGTTTCGCAAAGAATTGAAGGTTTTGGACTGCACCATCCGCGACGGCGGGCTGATCAACAACTACCAGTTCACCGAGGAATTCGTGAAGGCGGTTTACGCGGCCGTTTGTGACGCCGGGGTGGACATCATCGAACTGGGCAAGAAGCTGGTGGAAAGCGACGAGTATCCCCGTTCCAAGTTCGGCCCGTGGAATTTCTGTGATGAGGAGCTTTTGAAGAAGGTTGTGGGAAGTTACAAGGGCGCCAACCATCCCAAGCTGGCCGTGATGTTCGACATCGGCCGCATCGACCTAAAGGGATTGAGCCCCAAGAAGGACAGCCCGGTGGATATGATCCGCACGGCCTGTTACGTACCCCAGATCGACAAGGCGCTGGAAGCTGTCAAGCGTTCCAAGGACCAGGGCTATTCGACTTCGCTTAATATCATGGCGGTGTCGGCGGCTATCGAGACCGAGCTCAACGAGGCGCTGGAAGACGTATCCAAGACTCCCGAGGTGGATTGCCTCTACCTGGTGGATACCTACGGAGCCTTCTATTCCGAGCAGATCAGTTATTACCTGAAACTCTACAAGAAGTACGTTCCGGTCGAGAAGTTGGGTTTCCACGGCCACAACAACATCCAGTTGGCCTATGCCAACACCCAGCAGTGCATCATCGAGGGCGTGAACATGCTCGACGCCACCATCAACGGCATGGGCCGGGGCGCGGGCAACTGCCCCCTGGAACTGCTTTTGGGCTTCCTCCAGAACCCCAAGTTCGACGTGAGACCCATCTACAAAGTCATCCAGGAGCATTTCGTTCCGCTACGGGAAAAAATGGAATGGGGCTTCAACGACATTTACGGGATCTCAGGATTACTCAACCAGCACCCGAGGGACGCCATGAAGTGGCGGGATGATAAGGTCAACAAGGACAATTGCTACGATTTTTATAAGGAATGTTCCCGCGAGACGCCCTGAATAAAGGGGGTCGGTTAATGGGACCCGGTGGAGTGTCATAGGTTTTGGGTGGGGGTGCCATAAGGTTTTCGGGGTCCTGCCACAAGTTTTGGCGAGGTGTCACCGGTTTTGGTTGGGTTGTAACTGGTTTTGGAGTTTTGTGACAGGTTTTAGGATGCGGTTGTGACAGGCTTTGGGACCTTGTGACAAGTTCTGCGGTGCGTGTGACAGGTTTTAGGGCGGTTTGTGACAAGGTTTTGAGCGCTTGTGACAGGTTTTGTGTAGAAGTGTGGTAAGGTTTGAGGCCTTGTGACCGGTTTTGCAGGAGTTGTGACTGGTTTTATGGCTGTTGGAACAAAGCCGGGCAAAATCGCCGATGGTATTTAGAAAAAGACAATTTAACTGCCAAAATTAATATCTGAGCCGACCAAAACGCGAATAGAATTCGGCGTTTCTTCTTTCCAAACAGACCTTGAGGAAAGTATCCTCCGTCACTTCCGCCGGGGGGTTCATAAAGAGGTCCTTGGCAAAGTTATAGGTCTTCAGGTTTTTCACCTCATTCATGGCCGAACTTAAACTCTGAAAATAATGGAACGGAACCACGGACCATTTGATAAGTGTTTCGTAATTACCCTGGGTGATGGGCGTTACGCCTATTTCCAGATCCCCCTTGTTATCAGAGCCGGGGCCCAGGTCGGTCCAAACCGCCTCCCGAAACCTCGCCGAAAGACCCTCCACATCCTCCTTCTCGACCAAAATCGCGGCCCACTGGCTCCGGCCGGGCCCTTGCATCGTGTTCCAGGCCGCGTTGAAGGGGTAAACCGCGCCTCGCAGGGTCTGGTCCCTTTCGGGGGCGAAATCGGTAAAGACCAATCCAGATTCCTTGGCATAGGGTTGAAGCGCCTGGTAGGCCTTAAAGAGGGCGGGGTTTTTGTCGATTCGGCGGAAGGTTTCGTTGTAACGGGAAGGGTCCCGGTAGGGTTGCACCAGGCGGTACCCATCCAGAACCGCCGTGCTGAAAAGTAAAAGCGACGCCGCCCAAACCCGGCCCGACGGTGCCCATGCCCGAGTCAACCGTTGAAAACCCAGAACGGACACGAATAAGGGCAGGGGCATCAGGGGTACGATCCGCAAGCCCTGGACATTGACTGAGAGAACGCCCGGGAGGATGAAGAGGGCGAAGGCCACTCCCAACACCCGAACCAAAGGAAGCTTACGAAACTTCCAAACCTCCACCAGCCCTAGAAAAAACAGTGCACCCAAGAGAGGGTTCAAGTACCCGCCCTGGAAAGGCACATATCGAGGTACTTCCCCGGCGAAACCCCAGAACACCACGTTGAAATAGTCGTAGATGACCGCCAGATGGTGAGCCCAGGAAAAGGTGGTCTTACCAGCCCACAATGCCGAGATGTGGTCGCCATACCCTTCCCGTAAACATGCCACGATGAACCAGGATGCCCCCACGACCAACGCTCCTAAATAAACCAAGAGCGTCCGGTTCCTTTCACCTGGATTCTTGGTTTTCTGAAACCACAGAACCATGAACACCAGGGCGGGAATAAAAACCCATGGAACATAGGTGTAAGCCCCCAAGCCCACAACCAACCCCAGAACAATGGTCCATTTCAATTTGAATGCCGGTTTTGAGTTTAGATATTTTCCCAAAGCCCAGAAGGAAGCCATTTCCCAGGGCGGAAACATGACCGCCTGAAGACACAAGCGACCTATATATAACGGCCAAAAGCTGAAAGCGATGATCCCTGCGAAAAGCCATGAAAAGGATTTGGAAAAATATTGTCGAGCGGCAAAGTAGCTCAATAGAAAGGTCAGGGTCGAAAACACCGCCGGGGGAAACCAGAGGTTGAAGAAATATGAATCGCTGACCCTGAAGAATAGGGAGCAAATCCAATCCAAAACCGGGGGTGATTGGCCGTCGCTATAAAAGAACCGCCAGTCCCAGTTTCGGCTCAGTTCAATCCCGGCAATCCCGCTGAACCCCTCATCTGCCTGGGGCCATACCAGTAAGTTCGAGATACCCCAAAAGCGGAAAGCGAAAGCCGCGACCAGTGGAACGATCCAGAATCCTGGATTTAGGGTTGAAAAAGATTCTTGAAGGTAAGGAACTGGTTCCTTGAGAAGCGGCTGAGTCGTTTTCCAGACCGTCCAACCTAAGGGTAATATTATTCCCCCGAAAACAAGAAGGGCCTGTGCTGTGTTTGGCAAGGGAATGAAAGACAAAGCGGAAAGAACGAGGAGGACAAAAAGAAAGCAAATCCCATCAGTATTGGAAGTTGTGGATTTCTTGGGTATTTTTCTGGATTTCATTTCGCCTTATTCTAACGGTTGTTTGGGTTGTTCACTTTGAGTCCCCGTCATGGACGACCCAAAAGGAATCATAATTGTTTAACTTCCTCCAAGCGAATGATGTTCGCGGCTTCCATTGCTTGCCTTTCATCAACAAACAGCCGCATTTTTATGTAAGGCGCAAAGAATTGCGTAAGTTGCCGATAACGAAGGCCTTCCACATGAAAGGAAATATTGGCTTCCTCCAGCTGGGCGACCCAAAGCTGAACCATCTCCACGTTATCCATTTCCGCCAGACAAACGTTTTGACCCGCTTTTTGTTCGAATTTCCATTTTTCGACTATTTCAATTCCCAAGATCAATGTCGATAGAATGAAAATAGGCTCAAGAAATATCTCGCCCAATTTCGTCAAGGTTTTTGGAAAATGCGAAAAAATGAAGGAATAACTCAAAAAGGCATTTATTGCTGTCACCACCAGCCAAAAAACGAAATAAGGTTTTAATTTGGCCCGATCAAATATCCATGTGGCCCGATCCTCCAGATGATGATCGATCCAGTATCGGTTAGTTAATAAAAACCAAAACAAAAAGGAAAACAGGATTAAATCAATCATTGCCGCGCCAGACATACTCATCTGCTTCCATGTTGGGTCCATCGATGAAATCCCATTACCAAACATTATTATAGAAAAAGGAATAAAGCCTAATCCGCCTGTGATCGTCTGGGGGATGGGAGAAGTTTTAACCTGGTAGGAATTTTCCTGATCTTGGTAAGTCACCACCGGACGTCGAAGCAGGTTTTGATAAATGAAATCCAATATTTTCTTTCTTTTTTGAATCAGAATAAAACCGACACCGACAATGGCGAAAAGAAAGTAGATAAAATTCATTTTTTCATCGAAGGTGGAAAAATGAAGACCGGCTGTCAAATCTGGATAAGACGCGTCTAGTTTATTAAGACGCAAATCCGTTTGTATTCCATCAATGAGAGCGAACGTTTTTCTTACCAGAGGACAAACAAATAAGAAAACAATAAACCCATTTACCATCCCAAACCGGGTCACACTTGAAGCAAGTAAGTAAAGGATCAAAACGCCGTCCACTAAACAAACACAAAGAATTATTTGGGCAGCCGATCCGGTTATTCCGAAGATGACTAGCGGATTACTGGAATCAAAAGTGGAATAAAGTGAACAAGTGCTCCAACCCTGGAATCCCGCCACAATAATCATTAAAACTAGTTGAGCAAAATTTATTTTCTTCCTTCCAATCATCCCTTGGGTTCTCCAGCGATTGAAGGGATAGATTAAAAAGGAAATGATCTCCACAAGCATAAATCCGCTGAATATCGGCGATAGCCCAAGGGCGAACAAATCAATAGTCGAATGCCCTTTCGGGAAAGTGTAGGCTTCCGAGTAATGACAGAGGGGTATATACGAAAGGAGGTAATAAAGAAGAACAGCCCCAATCGTCACCGCGTAACGCTGCTGGTTCTTCATAAAAGATCCATTCTGGCAGAACTAATAAAGCTAGCAATTTCGATTATTAGCAAAAAAACATTGCCCACGAGGGTCCCTGTCGCAGACAAAAATAACTCACATCACATAGTTTTCAAACAATCCAAAAGCATTTCCTTGATGGGCCTGGGTTTAAACCCGAGTTCCTTTTCCGCCTTGCTGGAATCAAAAAACGCCTGGGAACATAAGAGTGTGACGATTTCGGGGGTAATCTCCGGCCTTTTTCCGCGGATGTTTGATAAAACCTGGGATGCCCAAGCGTAAACCTTCAGCATCCCCGCGGGAGCTGTTTTAACCTTCTGTGGCAACCCACAAATTTCCTCAATGGTCTTAAAAATCTCGGGATAGGTGGCGTCCGTGCCCGCCAATATGTAGTTCTCCCCCTTCTTCCCCTTCGTAAAGGCCGTCACATGGGCCTTAGCCGCTTCGACCGCATGGACAAACGATCCCGCTCCCGGAGGAGAGCCCGGCATGTTGCCTTCCTTGACCCGGATCAACGACTTTCCCCAATGTTCCCGATCGTAAGGGCCAATGATGTTCGCGGGGTTCAAAATGACCGCGTCCAGACCCTCCTGGACGGCCTTCTGGACTTCCACCTCGGCCTGGGCCTTAGTTCGGAAATAACCGATGTGGGATTTCAAACCCTCATGGGGAAAGCTTTCATCCGCTTTGGTCTTGGGAAAGCCATACACCGCCACGGAAGAGGTGTGGATGAACCGTCTTACCTTACGCTTTAGGGCCACCGCCAGAAGGGTCTTCGTGGCCTGGACATTGTCCTGTTCCATCTGGGCATCATCCCCACGCCAGAAACTCACGCAGGCTGCCACGTGAAAAACCGCGTCCGTGTGATCAGGAATGGCGGTCAAGAGGGATTCATGTTGAGAGAAGGAACCGGCTTTCAACTTGATGGGGAGTCCCTTCAAACGCCACAGGTCCGAACTGGCCCGATGAAAGGCGGTGACATCCCACTTCTGGGCCAGGAGTTCCCGAACCAGGTTGGCGCCTAGAAAGCCCGTTGCACCAGTGACGAATGCTTTTTTTCGAGGCAAGATATGCCCCCTTAAGGACGAATCAAATTTGGAATTTTTAAGCGTTTACCATGGATCATGGGGAGTTTATCCCCCTGCCGGACTTTTAGAAGAACCCATTCTTCCAATACTTCCTGAAGAACTTCTCGACAGTCCTCAAGCCCTTTTTCATTGGACCAAACCCCTTTAAACCCGGGAACTTCCCCGTAATAGGTTTTATCCTCAAGAATCTTGTACTTTGCTTGTCTCAATGCGGTCTGTATATATTCCAGGAACACTTTTATTTCCTTTATAAAAAAACATATATCAAACGGGCCGAGGTATTTATTAGATGCTCTAGCGAGTAAAAATTCGCCTATTGTGGTTTGATCAGATGTTTACAAAACGCTCATCGCTAGACATGGCTTAAAAAATCTTCTAACTCAACTTTTGCCTGTTTTAAGATGTGCGCCAATGTGGACCGCAAAACAGGTTGATGGGCGGGCACTGTAATTTTGATGACTTCCCCATCAGGGGTCGTTTTCTGCAGCCGAATATGGCTTCCCTTCTGACGCACCACCACAAAACCCAATCTTTGGAGTGCGGAAATAATACGATGATAGGGAAGGCTTGGAACCTTGCTCAAACCGCGATTTTTTCAACTATCGCATTCGGGCTGGCCATTAAATCATCGTCCAACGGCTCCAGATATAAGCCGATAGCCTCTCGAATGTTTTTCATCGCTTCTTTTTTTGTTTTACCTTCGGAGATGCAGCCTGGAAGAGAGGGAACAAGCGCCGTATAACCACCTTCCTTACTTGGTTCCAGCAGGACTTTTAAATTCATTTGGTGCCTCCCTTTATCAACCTCTTACACAGGAAAGTATATTACTTCAAAGGAACAGAATCAAAGCCCGACACCTATACCCCAAATCAGGACAATAACTATTTAGATTTTTGTATCCGGCTCCAAAAAGGGTCTTTCTTCTTGGCCATTTCCATATAAAGATCGTAGTGTTCGGGCAGAAAGCGGGCTAGGTAGTCGATCAGGCGGGCATCCAGACCGATGAGCACGCGCTGGCTTCCCTGCTTGATGCCTTTCACGATCTTCTCCGCCGCTTGAACGGGTGTACTTTTCAGGTGGGCTTCCATGTCCTCGCGGCCCTGGTTCTTCTCTTGCGGGGTCAGGTGGTACTCGTTGCGGGAAGCCTTGTGGATTCCTGTCTTGACTCCCCCGGGGAAAACCAGGGTCACGGCCACATTCGTTTCTTCCATTTCCAACCGCAGTGCCTCGGTAAAGCCCCGCACCGCGAACTTGCTGGCACTATAGGCAGACTGGCCGTAAAAACCGATAAGCCCCAGGGCGCTGGAAACATTGACCAGGGAGGCTTCGGGCCGACCCTGGAGTTGGGGCAGAAAAGCCTGGGTGCCGTGCACCATGCCCCAGAAATTAACATCCATCATCCACTTGAGGGTTTCATAGCTGGTGTCGGCGGCCAGGCCGTAAGCGTTGACCCCGGCGTTGTTGACGAGAATGTCGGCTGGGCCCATTTTTCGCTCGACGCTAGAAGCGAAGTGCTCGACCGCCTTGCGGTCGGAAACATCCAGGTTCCAGGTCTGTGCCGTCGCTCCCTGGAGAAGGGAAAGGGTTTCTTTCAAACCCGCCGGGTCCTTGTCGGCCAGGGCCAGGGTAGAGCCCTCTTGAGCCAAGGCCTGGGCCAGGGCCCGTCCAATGCCCGATCCCGCCCCTGTGAGTACCGCCACCTTGCCCTTAAGCGACTTCATTTCCAACCTCCCGAAAAGACCAGTTTAACCACCAAGACACCAAGTCACCAAGGAAGGAAAGAAATCAAAAATAACGGTTTAAAAACCTATGGTTTACTTGGTGCCTTGGTGGTGAAAAAATTGATTAAGAAGATCGGAACTATGCCCTTGGCAAAGCATTCAAATTACAAGTCGGTCCTGCATGTTTTCCCTTCTCCCCTGGAGGGAGAAGGTCGGGATGAGGGGGGATTCCAGTCGTAAAGCACCCCTCACCCTAGCCCTCTCCCTCAAGGGGAGAGGGTTTATTCACAAGCTTTGCCAAGTGCATAGTTCTAAAGAAGATTATCTACTCAATAACGGGATAGCCGGAAGGGAAAAGGCGTCGAAATCCCAAGTGGCTCACAACACATTTAGGTAATACAATCATCCCCTAAACTATGAAACAAAGTGCCCATACCCTCAAGAAACCAAAAAAATACCTCATCCTTTCCTCCAAGGGCTGGGGAACCGGTTGTGCCCTGCGGGCCTTTTATATCGCCGAGGCGCTGAGGCGAAAGGGCCATCGGGTCAACTTTCCATCGCCCATCCCCTCCCTGCCCGGCTGGATCGACATGGGCCTTTCGACCTTCTATTACTTCCTCTATTCCCTTTTCGTCTGGTCCGACGTGGCCTTTTGCGTCAAACCCTACCCCATGGCCGTTCCCGCCCTCTGGGTTCAGCGCCTCAAGGGTGCCCGGGTCGTTTTTGACGTGGATGACGTGGATTACGCCTACAGTCACGGCCTCTTCATGAAGTTCCACCGTTGGCTTCAAAAACCCTGGCCCAATTGGGCCGACCTGGTGACTTACCACAATCCCCTCTTGAAGGAACACCTGACGAAGGACTTCTTGGTTCCATCTACCAAGATCCGCCGTCTGCCCCAGGGGGTGGATGAGACCATCTTCAATACCCTTCCTTTGAACTCGCTCGACCTGCCGCCCGGCGTGGAATATTGGAAAGGGAAAGCCAAGGGACCGGTGCTTTGCTTCACCGCCCACCTGAACGTTGCCTGCGATTTAGGGCCGGCGTTGGAAGCCTTTCGCATTCTTCTTCAGCTCTCCCCCTCGGCCAGGCTCTTGGTCGCGGGCGGCGGGCCGGATGAGGATAAATTCATGGATCAGGCCCGAGAGTTGGGGATCAATGATTCGGTTTACTTTACCGGCTATCTTTCACCCCAAGAGGTGGCGGCCTGTTTAAAACTCTCTGACGCCGTTCTGGTTTATTATTCGGACAACCCCGCCAACCGGCACCGGTCTTCCATGAAATTGAGGGAATCACTTGCCTGCGGGCTGAAGGTGGTCGCCACGAAGGTGGGCGAGGCCGCTTCCTGGAAAAAGGGTCTCTTTTTATCCCCCGCCGACCCGGAAAGCTTCGCAAAGACCATTCGGGAGGCGCTCAAGGCCAAAAAACCTCCACAACAGGGGGCTTTACTGGTAAAAAAGTGGGGCTGGCAAAACTGCGTTACCGCCCTTGAAGAGGATATTCCCGGCTCATGAATCGATTACGCCCCTACGCCTTCCTCATCGGTCTTTCCCTCTATGCATTCATGCTTTCCCATCTGAACCTTCAGGCCTCATGGGACCGGCTGAAAACGCTGGATTGGAGATTATTCGTTCTGGCCCTGCTGGTCGGCATCCCAGAGGTTTTGTTTAAATCGATGCGATTAAAATCCTTTGTAGCTAAAGCTTCCTCAAATATTTCCCTCAAAAAAACGGTCATAGCTTTCATGTCAGGCCAGCCATTGGCCGCCGTCACGCCCGGAAAACTGGGGGACGTCACCCGCATCGTTCTCTTGAGCCGTTACGCTCGTATCTCCACCCCCACCGCCCTTGCGGTTCATGCGGCTGACCGCCTCTATGACCTGGCTGCCATTGTGCTTCTGGCCGTCATCGGTCTGGTTTCCTTCCTAACCCAATCTCAAGAGCAGGGCCCGGCTCTGGCCACGGTCGTGGGCATTCTGGCGGGCATGTTCCTGATCCTGGTTCTTCTCAACCCCCGCTGGATGAAATACATTTTGAACCCCCTGATGTCCGGGCTTCTGTCGAAAAAAATGACCGAGCAACTTTCTCATCACACCAAGGATTTCTACAACAAGCTCCATTCGCTCCTGGTTCCCTCCTTCAGCATCTTCGGCCCCTTCGTGCTTTCCTTCCTGGCTTGGGAAACTGCAATTTTCCGTAACTTCGTCCTAGCCTTAGCTCTAGGCCTTCCTCTTTCATACCTCAAAATCGTTTTATTATGCCCCGTAATGGTCGTGGTAGAATTGCTCCCGATTTCCATCCTTGGCTTCGGTCCCCGGGAGGCGGCGCTCTTTATGCTCTTCACGACCACCAACCTGCACCAGGAAGACCTTGCTGTGTTTTCATTGTTAATGGTCGTTGCCGGGCCGATTTTCATCAGCCTGATGGGCGTCCCCGCCTCGTTCCTCATCCTGCGTAAACACACGGATTCCCATGACCCAGCCTGATTACGCGGTCGTCATCGCCGTGGATACGGCCGAAAAGGTGATCCCCTCGGTGGAATCCTTTTTGAAGCTCCCCGCGTCCGAACGCCCCTCCGAAATTTACGTCAGCACGGGGCGCAACCCCTCCCTGCAGCGCAATATCGGCCTGAACCTTTGCAAAAGCCCCCTGGTTTATTTCCTCGACGAGGACAGCTGGGTGATTCCTGGAACTCCCACGCTCTTGATGAACCATTTCCAGGGTCAGCGGACCGCCGCCGCCGGAGGGCCTAACCTGCCCTACCCCGATTGCTCGAATTTCGAAAAAACCGCCAGCGGCGTCTTGGCCTCCTGGCTGGGCAGTTTCAAGGTTCGCAACCGTTACGCCTCCATTGGGTCGGTGAAGGAAGCCACGGAAAAAGACCTGATCCTCTGCAACATGATGGTGCGCAAGGAAGCCTTCCAGAAGGCGAACGGGTTTCGAACCGACCTCTACCCGAACGAGGAGAACGAGTTCTTGAACCGGCTCCTCCATCAGGAATACCAGCTCATCTACGACCCGGCGGCCGCCATTTACCGCCCCCGTCGCAAGAATTTCTGGGCCTTCTGCTGGCAAGCCTTCCGCTATGGCCGGGGACGCGCCCGGCAGATGAAGGTCTATCCCTGCCTTTCCGACCTGGTGCACATGATCCCCTTCTTCTTCGCCGTTTATGTGATTACCCTCCTGACTCCCCTCTTGCCCCTTCCTGACTTTCCTTTCAAGTCCTGGGTGGTCTCCCCCTACTGGAGAATTCCCTTCTACCTGTTTCTCGCTTTGGCCTTCGGCACGGGCGCCTCGGTGGTTTCCTGGTTCCGCCACGCGCTTGATTTCATCGGGGTTCCGGTCCTTATTTTCCTGAGGCATTTCTTTTACGGCGTCGGCCTCTTCGTGGGGCTCGTCACCCCCCTTCCCAAACGGCCCACGGACATTCCCATCCAGATCTACCAGGTCAAGATCACCGGCGACCGGTACAAGCTCATCCCCCTCCCGTCCGGAAAACAACGGTGACCGGGCCTACATTCCTGAAATCCAGGGGTTACCTCTGGCTCTTCCTGCTGGCCGCCTTCGTCGCCTTTTTCCACTGCCTGGTCCTGAACCAGGCCTATTTCGCCAACGATCTCTTGAACCAGTACAGCCACTTCCGCGCGCTGGTCCGGTCCCAGGTTTTCTCGGGCCATTTCCCCCTCTGGAACCCATACTTTTTCGGGGGCCAACCCTTTTTCGCCGACCCCAACGTGATGATGTTTTACCCGCTTAACTATCTCACCCTGGTCTTCCCCATCGCCTACGGCCTGGGGGTCTTTTATGTGCTTCACTTTTTCATTGCCGCCTGCGGGGCCCACTTTTGGTTGAGAAGCTTGCGTCTTTCGGAAAACGCCTGCCGTTTTGGGGCCCTGCTCTTTTCACTTTCCGGCTTTTTCTGGTGGGAACTGATCCACCCCCCCATTTTGGCGGCATTCGCCTGGCTTCCCTGGTGGCTGGGAGCGCTGGAAAAGCTCAGCCACGACTGGGCGCCCCCAAAGGCCTTCGGGGCGGGTTTGGCCTACGCCATGATTTTCTTGTGCGGAAACTTCCAGATGACCAGCTACTTCCTTTATGTTGGATTGGCCTATTTTCTTCTGCGTCTCTTTTTCCCCGGGCACCGGGAAGAAGTCCATGCGGGGATCCCCTGGAAAAGAGTTCCTATTGCCGCCCTCTTCGCTCTTTGGGGCGGCTTGATTCTTCTCATCCATCTCATTCCGGCCTATGAGTTTTCCAAGTACACCAATCGGGAAAGCGCGGGCCAGACCTACGAGACTTTCAACGCCCAGTTTTCCATGAAACCCTCGACCACCTATGCCCTGGTCTTTCCCGAATTCGGTTTGAAACCCGGCACTTCCTATGAACAGGCCATGCAAATGTTCGATCAGAAAACCATCGACAATGATTTCTACGGCGCCTACGGTTTCGTTGGTGTTTGGGCTCCCTTCCTGGTTTATTTCGCCTTTAGGCGCAGGGATCGAGCTTTGCTCTGGAGCGCCCTGGGATTAGGGACCGCCTGCCTTCTCGTGGCTTGGGGTAAAAACTTTCCCCTGCATTCGATTCTTTGTTCCATCCTTCCCGGAATTAATCTCAGCCGGGCGCCCTTGAGGGCCCTGGCGGGCACGGCGGCCTTTTCATCCCTGTTGTGCGCCTACGGGTACCAGACCCTGGAAAAAGCCATCGAGGCCAAGGAAAAGATCCAGACCCACCTCACCGTGATCCTGGCCGGGGCGGGCGTGTTGTTTTTGGCGGGTTGTATGAACATCTCTTCCAACTGGCATGAACTGCTGGCCTTGGGCCTGGGCATTCCGGGCCTGATGCTTTGGACCATGACTGATTCGTGGAAAAAGCTGGGTCATTGGATCTTTCTTTCGGCGCTGATTTTTCCACTCTTCCTCGCGGGCTGGGGAGGATGGGGTTGGGGGCCAGCCTCCAACTACGACCTGGAGGCGAACTTTCCAGCCTTTTCCACCCTCAAGAACAACGCGGCAGACGGCCGATACTTTTTCGACGGACAAAGCCTTTCCTATCCGGCGAAAATGGGCTCCGAAACCTACCGCTGGAATTTTCCTGATGACGCGCCCATGGTGCTGGGTATCCGGGACACGGGTGGCTACAACCCCATCTACCTGCTCGACACCCATGACCTTCGATCGGTTCCCATCGAGAACTATTCAAAACTGATGTCGGTGAAGGGTTTCCTCTTAGGAAGGGATTCGGAGGGATTGAAGGGTTACGTCCGGCAGGATTTGGGCGGCGTTTATTATTTTGGCGCCCCGAGCCCGCCCCCCTACCTGAACGCTCCCTCCCAATACCAGGTGGAAACAGATTCGAAAAAGAATCTGGACCTGATGAAGGTGTCCTCCTTCGACCCGGCCCAGACTGTCATCCTTTCTTCCGACCTGCCGGATTCAGTCAAGAGCCAGCTCTCGGGCAAACCGGCCGCCTTGAAATACCAGTGGGTCAAGGACGAGATGAATTCCCAGTCCTTCCAGGTGACCCTCGACCAGAACAGCCTGGTAACCATCTCGGAGGTCTTATTCCCCGGTTGGAAGGCCTGGATCGATGGCAAGCCCGCCGACCTCTACAAAGGCGACCACGCGCTTCGGACACTCTTCGTGCCTTCGGGAAACCACCTGCTCGAATTCAAATACGAACCCGCCTGGGCCCAGCCCCTCTTGGCGCTCGCGGTTCTCTGGACCCTTTCCCTTCTTGGTTTTTGCGCGTGGCTCGGACGCAAACGAATTGAACCCTCCCATGGTTCCTCCCATCCCGCCTAAGGAATCCCCAGCCCCGAAAACGGATGCCCTTCCCGGGCCTTTGGGAACATGGCTTTATGCCCTCCTCGCCGTCGCGGTTTTTTCCCGGTGCCTGTTCCTGGACCAGGCCTATTTCGATAACGATCTCCTGGCCCAATTCGGCCCCTGGCGCGCCTTCTTCAAGAACCAGCTCCTCTCGGGCCATTTTCCCCTCTGGAACCCCTATCTTTTGGGGGGCTGTCCCTTCCTCGCCGACCCGCAGAACATGGTCTTTTACCCCCTGAATTGGCCGACCCTTCTCTTGCCCACCGCCTTGGGTCTTAGCCTTTTCTACGGCCTGCACCTGTTCCTGGCTTTTTGGGGGATGGATTTCCTGTTGAGGAGCTTCGGTTTGAACCCCCGGTCCTGTTTCGCGGGGGCACTGGTTTTCGGTTTCTCGAATTTCTTTTGGCTGGAGATCATCCATCCTCCCGTGCTGGCGGCCTTCGCCCTTCTGCCCTGGGTTTTCGGAAGCCTCCACCGTTGGACCGCGTCGCTAAAATTCAAATGGGCTTTTTTCAGCGGACTCTCTTTCGCCCTTCTTTTTCTCTGCGGAAGCCCCCAGGTTTCTATCGGGGCTTTTTACGGGGCAGTAGGTTTCTTTATTTATGGAGTTTGGACCAACCGGGAGCCGGGAAAGCCCTTTCCCCTTTCCCGTTTTCTTGTTTCCTGCCTCGGGTTTCTGTGGGGTACCCTGCCCCTCTTTGCCCAGTTGATCCCCTCGCTGGAATTTTCCAGACTCACCGATCGGGGAGCGGGCACCCCCTGGGACCAGTTAAAGCATTCCCTATCCCTCGACCCGGCGGTTTTCTACCAGTTGTTCCTTCCTCGCCTGCAACTGCCCGACAACGCCAGCCTGGCCGAGGCCGTGCAGTACCGCAACGGGCCTGAGAACCTGGCCACCAATTTCCTGGGGCTCTGGGCCTTCGCCGGGATCTGGACCCCGCTTTTGGCCCTGGGCGCGGGAAGCGGGAAAAGGAAAAAAACCGCCGCTTTCTGGTTCTTGTTCGCCGCCCTTGGCCTCGTTTTGAGTCTGGGACAGTTCACTCCCCTCTACCATTGGATCTTTACCAGCCTGCCTGGGTTTTCCGTGATCCGGGTTGCCTATCGTTATGTATTTCTTTTCGTCCTGGCAATGAGTTTCCTGGCCGCCCTGGGATGGGAGGCTGTCTTGGAGGAAGGGTCAACCCTTTTGCGGGGTCGAGCGGGGATAGTCCTGGTCTTGATCTACGGATTGATTTTGCTCGTTCTCGCCCTGACGAGGCCTTCATTCAATTGGAGGGAAATCACGGCAGTCGGCCTGGGCTTGCCGGCCTTGCTTTGGGCCTGTAAAAACACGGGGGACGGAAAGACCAAAAAAGCACTGGCCCTTTTTGCGCTCGGGCTTCCGCTTTTTCTCAACGCCTGGGGCGATTATCAACCCGGGCCCGCTTCCAATTTCGATTTCGAGAAAAACTCAAAGAATTTGGTTCCCTGGTCCAAATCCCTTTCGCCCCGCCGGATTTTCTTCGATAACACCCGCATGTATTACCCCATCCAGGTCGAAGGATCCAAATACCTTTTGAACTACCCCCAGAACGCGGCGGCCCCCCTGGGGATTAGGGATATCGGCGGGTATAACCCCCTGGTCCTGCAATCCAAAACGGATATGGGAAGCCTGCCCTTTCGGCTGGTCGCCCGGCTGGGCGCCATCGGGGGGTGGGTGACCGGGGTGGATCAAAAGGTATCCATACCCGGCTTTGATTTGAAAAAGGATCCGCCTTACAACCTGCTCACTTCCGCCCCCGTTCCCCCTTACGTGTTCTCCCCGCGCTACGTGATTTCCGTGACTGATCCCAAGGCGTCCCTCGACCTGCTTCGCGTACCAGGGTTTGACCCGGATCAGACGGCTGTGCTCCTCTCCCCGCCACCCTTCGCCCTCACCCTGGGGGACGAGACCCCTTTCACGTCCTACCGGTTGCTCAAGGACGAACCCGACCGGCAAAATTTCGAGGTGAAGGTCTCCCGTCCCTGCGTCACGGTTTTCTGCGAGACCCAGTATCCTGGCTGGAAAGCCTGGGTGGACGGAAAACCGTCGCCTGTCTTGACCGCGGACCATCTGCTGCGGGCACTGGTTTTGGAGTCGGGCACCCATCTGGTAGAGTTTCGTTTCGAGCCGGATTGGTGGCCCTATGTGATGGGCGGACTCCTCCTCTGGGCCTTCCTGACCTTTCTCGTTTATATGCTTCCCCGTTTGAGCCCCCCCAAACAGGCCGCCTGATTCGGGAGCCTTCCCATGGTTTAACTGTGGGTTTCCTTTCATTACAATGGCCCCATTCCATATTCACAGGAACCTTTCCATGCTCACGCAAAATCAATTCGTCCGTTCCCACGGCCTCGGCAACGATTACCTGGTGATGGACCCGGCCCATCTTTCCTTCAAGTTGACCCCCGAGAACATCGTCCGGATCTGCAACCGCAACACGGGAGTGGGCTCGGACGGCATCCTGGCCCTGGAAAAGTCGGACAAGGCCCTCGCCAAACTGCGAATCTATAACCCGGACGGGAGCGAGGCCGAAAAAAGCGGCAACGGCCTTCGAATTTTCTGCAAGTTTCTCTTTGAGCACGGCTATACCGAAAAAACCCTCTTCCAGATCGAGACCGCCGGGGGCATGGTTCAGGCCCAACTTCACCTGGTGGTGGGCAAGGCCGTGGCCGTGACGGTGGAAATGGGCAAGGCCAGTTTTGACGCGGACAAGATCCCGGTGAAAAATTGCGTCGGAGAAGTCGTACATTTTCCTTTGCCGTTGACCATCCCCCTCGAATCGGGAGGCCCGATGGTAAAAACGCTTGAGGTTACCTGCGTGACCGTCGGAAACCCGCACTGTGTCATTTTTTTCGACACTTTGAAGGAAGCGGAGGAGGAAATCCGCCGGTTGGGACCCCTTTTGGAAAACCATCCCGCCTTTCCCAACCGGAGCAACGTGCAATTCGTGAAGGTGGATAATGAGAAGGAGATTTCCATCCGGATCTGGGAAAGGGGAGCGGGCTATACCCTGGCTTCCGGTTCTTCCTCCTGCGCGGCCGCGGCGGCCTGCGTCAAGACCGGCCGGACGGGACGTGATCTTATCGTGCATATGCCGGGTGGAGACCTTTCCCTAAAGGTAAGCGAGAAATTCGACCTGACAATGCGCGGCCCGGTGGAAGAGATCTGCGCGGGAAAGGTGACGGGAGAGCTGCTTCAATATTTGGAAAGCCATTCAAAGTAGATGAAATTATCTAATCGTTTCGCATTTCAACGTCCCCTCGCCCCTTGAGGGAGAGGGACACCCTTATTCCTCAATCCAATCGGGCGAAACCCGATCTTGAAAAATAAGGGTAGCCCAGTTTTCTTTGATTTTTCCGGGCCGCAGGCCCGGAAAGCACAAAATAATAACAGGGCAGGGTGAGGGGTGTCATTACGGTTTGATTCCCTTCACACCCTAAACCTATAAAAGGCCCCCATTGATCCCTGAGAAACCCAAAACCTCCCTCGCAAACGGTTTCTTTAAACAGGAAGGCTGGCCCCTTTTGGTTTTGTTGTTTTCATTCCTTCTCTTCTTCAAGGACTGGAACCATCCCTTTAGCCGGTTTTTCCTTTCGCTTGATTTAAGTGTCCTCTACGAACCCGTTTATTTCTGGGTCCACCAAAATTTGATCAATGGCAAATTGCCCCTCATCTGTGACAACGCCATGCACGGCGCCCCCATCGCCGCCTATTCCATGGCAGGCGTGCTATCTCCCGCCCTCTGGCTGTTTCATTGGGTCTCCTCCTCTTTTACCTTGGTCTTCAACCTGCTGTTCCTCGCCCCCCAATGGATTTACCTGGCCGGGGCCTATTTCCTAGGCCGGAAGCTCAAGCTTTCCAGGTCCGCTTCCTTGCTCCTGGCCTTCTTCTGGGCCTACAACGGCCACCAGATGGCCCAATTGGATCACCTGAACGTGGCCTGGGCCCATGCCTTCTTCCCCTGGGCCTTCCTGTCTCTTTTGGCTTATTTGGATAGCGGAAGAGTTTTCTGGATTCTTCTCTCATCCCTCTTCATGGGATTGAACCTGCTCTCGGGCCACCCCCAGGTCTTTTTCATGGAGTGCCTGTTCTTTCTTTTCTGGGCGCTTTTTTCTAATTCCTATACATTGAAGAAAAGAATCGTCTCGACCGCTTGGATGGGTTTGGGAGCTCTGGTCGTCGCCTCGCCCCTCATTCTTTTCACAGGCGAATGTCTGTGGGGAGACTTCCAGACCCACTGGAGTACGATCGACCGCTTTTACCATTCCTGGACGCCTCTGAATTTCATGACACTGCTTTATCCCTGGTTTTTTGGAAAGACCCAGTTTGACCGCGCCGCCGGTGACTATTGGTGGCAGTACCAATTCGTGGAGATGCAGGTGGCCTTCTCGATCGTCGGACTTTTCTTCATTCTCTGGTTCTTTCTTAAAAAGAGCCCGGAACGGAAATGGATCGCGATTACTTTTGTTTTTGCCTTGGTTATGGCCATGGGTAAGTTCACTTTAATTTATTCACTCGTTCAATCCCTTCCTGTTTTTTCGTTCTTTCGGGACCCGGCCCGGTACTGGTTCTTGGGAACCTGGGTTTTGGGGCTGGGAGCCGCCTTTGGGTGGGACCAATGGTTCAGTGATGAAAAAAAGCAGGGGAGAAAATTGGCATGGGGATTAGCGGGAGCGGTTATCGCCATCCCTTTCCTCGCCTTGATCCTGCGTGGCTGGGCCTGGAATTGGTTAGTAAATACCGCTTCTTCTTTAGTGGCACACTTCATTTCTGGGGACACGGAGCACACCCAGCCCTTGAGCGTTTATCTGGCCCAGGTCCCAGTCAAATTGAATGGGATGTTCTTGAACCTAGACCTCACCCAACCCCGGGCCTATCTCCCTGTTCTTTTTTCGATTGGATTATTGGTAGGCATTTTGAACCGAGCCCATTGGAACGTCCGTCATCTCAAAATTTTCATGATCCTGCTGGTGTTGGCGGATCTTTATGCTTTCCGCATGCCCTTGGGGAAGTCCTTTTACGCGCCATCGGACATCACCGCACCCCAGGTCCCCGCGCCCGAAAACCGTACCCTGACCTTGCTCCACAACAACGTCTCTCCCCTGCCAGGGCAATACGGCGAGATGGCTTACCCGAACATGAACCTGATGTTTGACCGACCCAACCTGGTATTCGACGCCAACCCCATCCCTGGCTGTTACGCCGAACTGTGGGCCCAACTGGGTTGGTTTTCCTGGGTGTACAAGGATCGCGATCCCGTTGGGTTTACTCACCGTTTGGATTTACTTCAACAATTGGGGGTGGATCAAATTGTTTCTGATATTCCTTTGAAACTCCCAAAACCCTTTAAGACTGAACAAGACAATTATCCTTTTACCTATTCACTGTCGGGTATTTACCCAAGGGCCTTTTTATTGAATTCACTCCCTAATTTGGGACCCTTGGTATATGAGATTATGCATTTATCTCCGGACGATTTACTCCCACCACCCCAGGTAAACTACTGGGGAGAAACAAAACTTTCTATCCGAACTTCTTCGCCTTTTACGCAATCAACCATTCTTGTTCTCCAAAAAACTTATCTAACAGGTTGGAAAGCAACCATCAACGGGAGACCAACCCTGACATCTCAAACTAATTCTGTTCTCACCTGTCTTAATTTGCCACCGGGCGAAAACCAGGTAGAAATAAAATTCGAACCCGCCGGCCTCCGCCTTGGTTTTTTCCTCTTTTTCGCCTTTTTCTCCGCCTTTTCCTTCTTCCTGATTCGAGCCTCCCTGGCTTGAGTCGGTTTTCCCTAGGGCCTACAATGCCGTTTCCTCAAACCACTTTCGAAGGGAGTCATTCGTGAAAAAACTCAACCTCAAGCACCGTTCCTCCATCATGACCGAGGGGGATAAACGTGCCCCCAACCGGGCCATGTTGCGCGCGGTGGGTTTTAAGGACGAGGATTTCAAGAAACCCATCGTCGGGGTGGCCTCCTCCTGGAGCGAGGTAACCCCCTGCAACATCCATTTAAACGAGTTGGCCGAGAGGGCCAAAAGCGGCGTCACATCCGCTGGGGGCGTGGGCCAGATGTTCGGCACCATCACCGTGGCGGATGGAATCGCCATGGGCCATGAGGGCATGAAATTCTCACTGGTTTCCCGCGAGGTAATCGCCGATTCCATCGAGGTGGTGGCCTCCGCCGAGCGCATGGACGCGATCGTCGGCATTGGGGGCTGCGACAAGAATATGCCCGGGTTCCTGATGGCCATGGGGCGCCTGAACATTCCCGCCGTGTTCGTTTACGGGGGAACCATTTTGCCTGGCAGGTGCGACGGCAAGGATATCGATATCGTTTCTGTCTTCGAGGCTGTGGGCAAGCATTCCACCGGACAGATCGACCGCGCCAAACTGGAAGAAATCGAGAAAAGCGCCTGTCCCGGCCCCGGTTCCTGCGGTGGTATGTACACCGCCAATACCATGGCCTCCGCCATCGAGGCCTTAGGGATGGCCCTGCCCCACGACTCCTGCCAGCCCGCCGTGGGCGAGCCCAAACGGCTGATCAGCGAAAGGGCCGGCCAGGCGGTCGTTGAACTGCTAAAAAAAGGCATCCGCCCCAGCGACATCATGACGAAGAAGGCCTTCGAGAACGCCATCACGGTGGTTATGGCCCTGGGCGGGTCCACTAACGCGGTGTTGCACCTGATTGCCATCGCTAAGAGCATCGGAGTGAAACTGACGATCGATGATTTCGACCGCATCAGCGGCAAGGTTCCCCACCTGGCCGACCTGAAACCCAGCGGCAAGTATGTGGCCGCGGACCTGGACCGCATCGGCGGCATTCCGGCGGTTATGAAACTGTTGATGGAAGCCAAGATGCTTCATGGGGACTGCCTGACGGTGACCGGACGGACGGTGAAAGAAAACCTAAAGCTTGCCCAGCCCCTCTCGAAAAACCAGCAGATCATCCACAGCCTGGAATCACCCCTTTATCCCACCGGGCCTATGGTCATCATGCGGGGCAACCTGGCTCCCGAGGGAGCGGTGGCAAAAATATCAGGTTTGAAGGTCATCACCCACACGGGCCCGGCCAAGGTTTATAACGGGGAAGAAGCTGCCTTCGTGGCCATTGAGAAACGTCAGATCAAAGCGGGAGACGTGGTAGTGATCCGTTACGAAGGCCCCAGGGGTGGGCCGGGGATGCGGGAGATGCTGGCAATTACTTCCGCCCTGGTGGGCCAGGGCCTGGGAGAGAAAGTGGGTTTAATTACCGACGGAAGGTTCTCGGGTGGTACGCATGGGCTGGTGGTAGGTCATATCGCCCCGGAGGCCCAGGTTGGTGGGCCCATCGGACTTATTAAAAACGGTGACAAGATCACGATTGACGGGAAAAAGAAAAAACTCGATCTTCACGTGGGGGGAGGGGAGCTGAAAAAACGCAGGAAAAGCTGGAAGCCTATCCCCAATCCATTCCCCAAGGGCGTCCTGGGAAAGTATGCCCATCTGGTTTCTTCTGCGAGCGAGGGAGCGGTAACAGACGAGTTTTAAAGGCCCAAATCTTCGTAATTTGCTGGTTTAAATTAAACTTGATTTCATCCGGGCAAAAAAAACGGGTGGACCCTTGCGGATCCACCCGATCACGAAAGTTTCAGGACAAGGTCCCGAAACCTTAAACTTGCTTGCGGCCGAAATTACTTGGCGGCAGGAGCAGTTGTATCAGCAGCGGCGGCAGCGGCAGCGGCTTTCTTGGCCTTCTTGGCTTTCTTGGCTTTCTTAGCCTTCTTCTCAGCCTTCACAGGAGCAGCAGCCGGGGCAGCAGCGGCGGCGGGAGTGGTGGCAGGAGCAGCAGTATCAGCCAACACAACGCTCGTAACGCCCATGAACATCACAGCCATCAAAACGGCAAAAAAACGCTTCATTAAAACCCTCCTTGAATTAAAACAGCGGATTCACCGCTGTTTTTACAACCCACCTCTTCGACCCGTCTACACATGGTAAGGACCGGTCGATTGAAGGCGGTATTCTAGGGCCGTATTTACCAATATTCAATGATTTTGCTTACCTTCAGAAACCGCCGATATCCTGCCAAGCCAGACAGGCCGCGCCCACAACGCCCATATTGTCGCCTAATTTTGCCATTCGGAACTTAATCCCCTTTAAATGGGAGGCAAAACAGCGGGTTTTCAGCTCTTTCATCATGGGTTTGAGCAATAAATCGCCCGCACCGGCCACTCCCCCGCTGAAAATGATCATGTTGGGGTTAATCAGATGGATGGCCGAAGTCAATCCAACCCCCAACATCCTTCCGGCGTAGTCATAAACCTTGAGGGCTTTCTTATCGCCCTTCTCGGCCATTTTTTGGTAGGTGTAGGCTTCCTGCGGGGCGCCGGCAGGCTTGCGGACACCCATTTCCCCGGCCAGTCGGACAATGCCAGTGGCGGATACGTATTGCTCCAGAATACCGCTGTTGCCATAGGGGGCTTTGGGGCCTTTCGGGTCCACCACGATATGGCCGATATGGTTGCTGACGCCCCAGGCTCCCTCGAAGATTTTCCCGTTAAGGATCAATCCCCCGCCCACACCCGTTCCCAGGGTCAGGCACAGGACCACCTTTTCCCCTTTTCCCGCGCCGATCCAGGACTCGCCCAGTGCGGCCAGGTTGGCGTCATTCTCTAGAAACACTTTTTTCTTTAGCTTTTTCTTGAGAATCGCCACCAGGGGCACGTTTTTCCAGTTCAAATTCGGGGTGTAGATGATGACGCCCTTTTTAGGGTCCAATGGGCCCGGGGAGCCGATCCCCACGCTCACATGGGAAGACCAGGGTAAACCACTTGCCAGGCTGGCCGCGCGAGCGCTGTCCGCGATCCGGTCAATGACCCCGGCCGCGCCCAGGGAAGCCTGGGTGGGTCTCTTGTCTTTTCCCAGGACCTTGCCCTTCGCGTCCACAACGGCCGATACGATATTGGTTCCGCCTAGATCGATGCCGATAACCGTCTTCAAGGAAATAACCTCCGATGAAATTCACACCCGCTTCGAGCGGGGGGGTATTATCCAGAAAAATCCCAAAAGGGAAAAGGAAATTGATTCCTTCAAGATTCTGACAATAACCTGTAATCCAACCCGGGAAACAAGGGGTTTAGACGTTCCAACTTGGCCAATTCCCCCGCTTTTAGCACCCCTTTTTCCAGGATATCCAGAATTGCGTTTAGGCGGTCCAGGTGGGTTTGAACCCTAGATTTGGCGTAGGCCCCGTGGTTCCCTGTTTTCATCATGAAAGGCCAATCGCTGGCCTGGGCCAACAGGAGTTCCCGGAGCGCCTGGTTGAAGGCCCGTTTCTGGATCTCACCCGCTCTTGGGTGGGCCTGGATGGCCTGGGTCAGGCGGTCGCAAGCCTTTACGAGGAGGGGGTAAACCCAGTCGTTGGCCTGGTTGAGCCAGAACTCTGAATAGCCCCCATAACCCCATGAGGAAGGCCGGGGCTGGACGGTTTGGAGCGCATAGGGCTGGGCCAGGATTTCGGAGGGCGTGTTGAATTGCAGGGGCATCCCCTGAGCGTGGGCTTCCCCGAAAAGAAAGGAAATAAAATCCGGCCCTTCGAACCACCAGTGCCCGAAAAGTTCGGCGTCATACAAACAGGCCATGACCGGGGGCCGCTTCATGTAACGGCCGATATCCATGCACTGCTGCATGCGTTTTAAAAGGAAATCCCTCGCGTGTACGCGCGCCCGTTCCAGTCCACGGGCAGGGTCGTAGGGCTGTTTTTCTCCCTCACCCCCGGTCACCCGGAAATACTTAAGGCCGGTGAAACGCCGCAGTCCCTCGGGTTTCATCTGCGGATTCAAATTTTCCAGGGGTAGGTCAAAACCGATATCCCGGTAGAAATCCCGGTAAATAGGATCGCCTGGGTAGCCCTCCTTGGAGCTCCACACTTCTTTCGAACTTTCCGTGTCACGGGCCAAAACCGCCACGCCGGAAGAGGTGAGGACGGGCGCGAAACTTCCATAAGCGGCCTGGGGCGAGGATAGGGCCAGGCCGTGGGTATCGACGAAGAAGTATTTCACCCCATAGTCAGCCAGGATTCTTTCCACCCCCAGTTGGTACCCGCACTCGGGAAGCCAAAAGCCCCGGCTCTTCATTCCCAGGCGCCGTTCGTGCTCGGCCAGGGCGGTCTTCACCTGGACCCTGACCGCGTTTTCCCGCACTCCCAGAAGCGGCAGGTAGCCGTGGGTGGCGGCGCAAGTAATTAGTTCCACTTCCCCTTTTTCGGCCAACGCCCGAAAACCCAGGGCCGGGTCTCTCCGGTATTTATGTTCCCAACGATCAAGCCCTTCTTGAATCCGTTCCAGGTACATTCGCGCGGTAACCAAGAATTCGGGTTGGTCTTTCAGTCGGACGATTTCCCTTTCGGCCAGGGCTGTCAGGTCGGAAGCGTGCCGCTTGAATCTTTTTTGAAGGAGTGGGTCCTCCCACATGGCCAGGAGGGTGGGAGACAGGACCACCGCCATCCGAAAGGGGATCTTTCTTGCCTCCAACGATTCCAGTTTTCCCAAAAGCGGGAGGTACGTTTCCAGCATGGACTCGTAAAGCCATATTTCTTCCAGGAAGTTTTCATGCTCGGGATGTCGGACGTAAGGCAGGTGGGCGTGAAGGACCAGAGAAAGACAACCCATAGGATATTTATCAGGGGATTTTTTCGGTAGGTTCGAGCGGCGGGATTTTCCCCGGGGCAAGGTTAAAACCGGGAAGCTGCGTGCCGGTCCTGGGGTCCCAACCTGCGGCGATGAAGAGCGGCATGACCCGCCAGGTCCGCGGAAAACATTTTCTTTCCCGGCTCGAAGGACTGTTCAATGATCTCATCGCTGAAGTAGTCCTGGATCTCCTCGGGCCTTTCCCATGCGCCCGCGCCCGCAGGCGACGTTCCGGCGGCGGATTCGGCCTGGGGTCCGGTATGGATGGTCAGGGTCCGGGCGACCATGACATATTTCCCCGAGGGGGCCTTGTGCCCGATCTCCAAAACGTAGCTGCCTCCCGCCTCCTCCAGGTTGACATAACGGTTCATGTCGCCCCGATCGACGGTGATTTCTTCCACCAACTCGGAGGTTCCGTCCGCCTTGGTCTTCAAAACCCGAAGGACCATGGAGCTTCCCTCGTATTCGTGCATCAACTGGCGGCGCACATCCTCAACCGTTTCGGGAGTGACTTCCCAATAGGTGAAGATGCAATTGGGGTCTCGAACAAAGGCCACCAACTGGGTCTGGCCGAGGCGGGGCAGGCGAGTGGGCCGGCCTGTTTTTTTAGCGGACAAGGAACCCTTTGTTTCCGCCAAAGCTTCCGACATTTGCTTTGTTTTGGCCGGGACTTTTTTCGCCCGCGTCTTCGCTCCTTCCTTAGGCAATGCCTTGGGTTTAGGGGTTTTAGCCGCCTTAGAACCAGTTTCCGCTTTCGTCTTTAAGCGGGTTTTGGGTGGTTTGGATTTGGATGTTTCGGTTTTTTCTTCGTTCTTTTTGCGGGGCATCGTCGCCCTCCCAGGCTGGAATGGTTAAAACAGTTGTATCTTTTATCCCCTCAATTGGCAAGAAAGGATTTGGGGAGAGTCACGGGAAGGTTAATTCGGCAAAAAACGGTTTCGGAAAGGGCCAAAAGGAGGCTAAAAGCCTGTTCCATCCTCTTCTATCCTGGCTTTTGTCAGGGAAAACAATTTCCGATCCCTCCTCCCGCAAACACTTCCCGCTTCCCCGTTTTACCGGATGAGGATCAATCTTTTCAATTTCCGATCATAAGGTTCCACAAGGTAAAGGATATAAATTCCGCTGGCGCAGGCATCCCCCCGGAAGTTTCTCCCATTCCAAAGATAAGAAGTGAAGATGGGAGTGGATGTGTCCTTTTGTGAGAGATCCATAATAAATTCACCCGCTGAATTGTAAACCTTCAAGGAATAGGGCGTGCCCGCCTGGCTATAACCCACGTAAATCGAAACCGAACCCTGGGTCGTGGTATTAAACACATTTAAATTCACGTTGAAAACATCGACCAGTCCCAGGGCCGGATTCGCGGTCGGCGACACGGAAGCGGTGGGTGTCCAGCTCATCGTCGAGGTAAAGGTGAAAGTGGCTGTTCGAGTGAAGATAAAGGACCCCGTTGAAGTAGACGTGGGAGTAAAGGTTTTGGTCACCGTAAAAGTAGGCGTGAAAGTCCGTGTAAAAGTCGCCGTAGGGGTCCAGGACCAGGTGGGACTGGAGGTCGAGGTTCGGGTATTGCTGGGGGTTTGGGTCCAGGTCGCGGTCACAATGGGTGTAGCGGTCCAGGTGTTGGTCACAGTGAAAGTGGGAGTAGCGGTATAGGTAAATTGAGGGGTATAGGTCCATGTCGGCGTTGGAGAAGCGGTTGAGGTGTTGGAAGGCGTGGGTGTGTAGGTGGGGGAATAGGTATTACTTGGTGTATAGCTCGGGGTCCATGTGTTGGTAACGGTGTAGGTCGATGTCAAGGTAAAGGTATCCGTGATGGTGGGGGTGAATTGAAAGGTTTGGGTAAAGGTGGGTGACACCGTCGAAGTCTTTGTCGTGGTAACCGTGAGGGTGACCGTGGGCGTCTGAGTTAAGGTGACAGTCAGGGTATTCGTGGGCGTGACCGTGTTGATTTTAGTGAAAGTGAAGGTCGGCGATACCGTGGGGGTGATCGTCACGGTGACCGTGGGGGTAAAAGTCACGGTAAAGGTGTTGGATATCGTCGGAGTGAATTGGAAAGTTTGAGTAAAGGTGGGCGAGACAGTCGGGGTCTTCGTCACGGTGATGGTGGGGGTAACCGTGGGCGTTTGGGTCAGGGTGATAGTTAAGGTGTTCGTGGGTGTGATTGTGTTGGTTTTAGTGAAAGTGAAGGTCGGCGATACCGTGGGCGTATAGGTTCGAGTCACGGTCGCGGTAACCGTCGGGGTGTAGGTACTGGTAGGCGTATTGAGGACCGTGGGTGTATAGGTCATGGTCTGGGTGGGGCTGTAGGTAGGCGTACGAGTGTTCGTGATCGTGGGGGTGATGGTGGGAGTTACCGTCAAAGTGATGGTAAAGGTATTGGTGGGTGTGACTGTGTTGGTTTTGGTGAAAGTAAAGGTTGGAGACACGGTCTGGGTGACCGTTATAGTCACCGTGGGCGTGTTGGTTCGGGTATAGGTCGAGGTAAAAGTTGGTGTATTCACCACCGTGTTGGTATTGGTGGGGGTCATGGTGGGTGTAATGGTGTTGGTTCGGGTAGGAGTGAGAGTTTGGGTGAAGGTGGGGGTCACGGTGCGGGTGTAGGTCGAGGTGAAGGTGGTCGTGATGGTATTCGTGTGGGTAGACGTGGGTGAAATGGTGGGCGTCAGGCTGGGAGTCCTGGTAGGAGTCCAGGTTCGAGTGGACGTCCAAGTCGGCGTCGGGGTGAATGTGTTGGTCGAGCAGGACACGGGGATCGCGGCGGTGGTGGTCGGCTCGGGGGTTCCCGCCCAACTCACACCTGCAGCATTGAGAAGGTTACAGGATAGCGAGGTGTTAATATTTTGCATGTTTTCGATTAAGGTGACGCAAGAACCGTCTCCGGCAAAACCCGAAGGAAAAACGAATTCAGTCAGCCCGTTCGAAACGGCATTGGCGCTATAAATCTGCTCCGGTGGGGCATAAGAGTAATAGGGTCCAACATAATTTCCCCCAGCGCCATTTAGCGTCAAGTCCCAAACAGTCACGGGCGATTGGACGGGCGCGCCGCTGTTGCAAACCGTGATGTCCCAAATAACGGTTGTCGCGTTATAGTTACTCGTTGAAGGAAGGGATGTGGTAACCGGAACCTTTTTAATGGTGAAATTAGGCGGGTTATAAGTCACCTCGTTCAGGGGACATAGACCCCGGTAATAGACGACCTCATTGCCGGTGGAGGAAAGACCCGTCGACGCGATGGACGTGAAGGGTTGCAATTGACCCGTTGCCGGGCTGTACATGGGTTTGAGCCAAGGGTCGTTGGCGGCCATGTTCGCCTCCGTCACAACAACCGGGGCCCCGGTAAAGTAACCGGAAACGGCCGTAGCGGGATAGCTTGACTGGTACCAATTATACCCTCCGACCGGCGCGGGGGCGCTCACTGTTCCGGCCGGGGCGTCATAGGTGGTGTAACAGGCATCGGTGTTCGAAAAATAGGAATGTTTTCCGTCGGCGCAGCTCACGTCAATCACCCAGGAAGCCATGACCACGCTGGGACTGAGGTTGATATTCTCGGCCGCGATCAGGTTATTGCCAGTGGTAACGAAATCACTGGGCGGAATGGAAAAGCTTGGAATAGTTCCGCTACCGGCGTTGACGAATGAGACGGGCGAGGTCGTGATCAGGTTCCCGTTGACCCAGATATTCAACTCATCGTCCGCGTCCGCGTACATGGTAGCGGCCGTGGGTACGCATTGAGCCAAGAGACCCTTCGGGGCTGCCAGAAAAAGGCCCAGGCATAAAACCACACGAAGAAAACCCGGGACCCTTTTTTTCATTAAAGACTGCATCTTTTGCGGCTGCCTTTTTGGGATTTAAATCCAATTATTGATTTTGATCTAATGAACAACAACGACCTTGAAGTTCGTCCGGGAGATGATCCCACCCTGGGCAGTCATTGATTCCACCACCGCCAGATAGATTCCGCTGGAAACTTGTGAAGCGTCCCACTGGACGTTGTTCGTGCCCACATCCCCCTGCTTGGCCGGCTGCACCAGTTCCCCCGCCATGTCATACACTTTTAATCTCAAAGTTAAGGCCATCGCGGAATCATTGTGGAATGTCGTCACATAACCCGTGGGAGAAGTCCGGTTGAGGACATTGGGCCGGGCCGTCACGAATCCCGTGCCGTTCTTTGCGTCGTTACCAATGACCGTCACCTTGAGGGTCACATTCGTGTCCCCTCCCTGCCCGTCCTGTGAATGCACCTCGATGAAATACTGGCCAGTCGAAACATAGGCCCCTGTATCGTCCGTCCCATCCCACACCACCGTCGTTCCCGCCCCGAAGGAAATCTGCAACTGCCTGTTGCTGCCCGACGACCCATTGGGACTAGGATCAAATACGGACGTGGAAAGCTGGATGTTGTTCACTCCTGTCGGTCCCGGATCGTCCACATAGGTCAGTAAATGCCGCACCACCTCACCCGCCTCGTTGTAGATCGTCAGGTCGGCCTTGTAAAGCGACCGGTTCACCGTAACTTCCTGGGTCGTGGTCCGAACCACTCCGAAGGTGTCGATGTTGTCTACCTTGACGTAATAGTTCCCGTTCACGACCAGATCCCCTCCCTGGTTCGTCCCATTCCAACTCCCGATCACCACTCCCGCGTAAACCAGCGATACCGCGTTGTCCGCCCCGTGCAAACTGGTGATGGTGTGGCCCGGAGTGAGCGCGTAGTTGTCCAGCGACTGGGAATAATGCGACACGGGCATTGAATAAACCAGTTCCCCTGCCTCGTTGTACACTCCAATCTTGACCGTGTAGCTGCCCGTCACGTTCACCGTGGAGCTGGCAGTCAAAGGCGCGGATTGTCCCGCGTAAACCGCCTGGGCGTTGTTCACCAAAGTGGTCCCGCTGGGAATGAAATTGTTCACCCCCGCCTGGTAGGCCATCTGGTAATTCCCCGGCGCTAGGGGCGAAGGCAGGGTCCAGGTCAACAAGGACTGTGTGGAGTCGTAGGCCGTGGTTGTCCCCGCAGGAGAGGACCCGAACGAGGCGAAAGTTTCTTGCGCCGGCAGGATGTCGGTCAGAACTACGTTCTGGACGCCGCTTCCCGTCACACTCAGATTGAGGGTGTAAGTGAGCAAGCTTCCCGACTCGGCCGTGGAACTGGAAGCTTGTTTGGAAAGGGTTAGGAAGGTCGCGGGAGTGGGTGTGGGTGAAGGAGTCGCCGTGGGCGTCGGCGTGGGCGTGAAGGTGTAAGTCCAGGTCCATGTGGGCGTCGGGCTGTACGTAAAGGTCGGTGTAGGGCTTGGGGTCCTCGTCGCGCTGGGCGTAAAGGTGTTCGTGGGAGTGAAAGTCCAAGTGGGTGTGTAGCTTTGGGTGGGCGTGAAGGTCTGGGTGGGGGTATTGCTGGGTGTCCAGGTCCAGGTCGGAGTCACAATTGGTGTTTCGGTCCAGGTATTGGTCACGGTAAAGGTGGGCGTGTGGGTGTAGGTAAATTGGGGGGTATAGGTCCAGGTGGGTGTCAGGGTGGCGGTCGGGGTGTTGGAGGGACTGGGAGTATAACTGGGGGTCCAGCTGTTGGTAGGCGTATAACTCGGAGTCCAGGTGTTCGTGACCGTGTAAGTGGATGTAGGCGTAAAGGTATCCGTGACAGTCGGGGTGAATTGGAACGTTTGGGTAAAGGTGGGCGAAACGGTCGGGGTCTTCGTCGTGGTAACCGTGAGGGTGACGGTAGGCGTCTGGGTCAGGGTAATGGTCAAAGTGTTTGTGGGTGTGATCGTGTTGGTTTTGGTGAAAGTGAAGGTCGGCGACACCGTGGGGGTGATCGTCACGGTGACCGTGGGTGTAAAAGTCGCGGTAAAAGTGTTGGAAATCGTCGGGGTGAATTGAAAGGTTTGGGTAAAGGTCGGCGAAATGGTCGGAGTCTTGGTCACGGTGACGGTGGGGGTAACCGTAGGTGTCTGGGTCAGGGTGATGGTAAAAGTATTGGTGGGAGTAACCGTGTTGGTTTTCGTGAAGGTGAAGGTTGGTGAAACAGTTGGTGTATAGGTTCGGGTTACGGTGGGAGTAACCGTGGGCGTCTGGGTCAGGGTGATGGTAAAGGTATTAGTGGGGGTGATTGTGTTGGTCTTAGTATTCGTGAAGGTTGGTGATACCGTTGGAGTCACCGTCCAGGTAATTGTTGGGGTGTTGGTGCGTGTATAGGTCGAGGTAAAGGTGGGAGTGCTCAATACAGTGTTGGTATTGGTGGGGGTAACGGTGAGAGTAATGGTATTGGTTCGGGTAGGCGTCAGGGTCTGGGTGAAGGTGTTCGTCACCGTACGGGTATAGGTCGGGCTGAAGGTGGGCGTGATGGTATAGGTGTTAGTAGGAGTATAGGTTTTAGTGGGAGTGGGGGAAATGGTGGGAGTCGGGCTGGGGGTCCAGGTCGGCGTCCAGGTTCGGGTGGGCGTCCAAGTCGGAGTAAGTGTCCAAGTGGGAGTGTTCGTTTTAGTTGGACTATTGGTCCATGTGTAGGTGAAGGTAGGAGTGGAACAATTCCAAACATAAGTGATTCCGTTGGATTCGGGATAACTACCGGGGCCGAGCCAGGTGGCGAAATTATTGTGCATTCCGCAATCGTATTGGGAATTTCCTGTGTCATCCGTTCCCGACAGGGTCACGGACCAGCAATAGGGCGCCCAGGTGGTCCCGTTCCAACTTGCCCCGGGAATTCCGCTTGGGTTGACAAAGGTGATGGGCTCTTCGGAAGGATCGGAAGTGCTTTGGTCCGTCCAGTCAAAATGCCAGCCCGCCGTGCCCAGGCTTCCTTTGCCGATATTTTGGCCGTCTGAGGTGTTGACGGAAGAAGGGGCGCGGAAATGTTCGCTGCCCCAGAAATGCAACGGGCTTGTCCCGCCGTTGTCTAGAAAGGTAACGCCGCCCATTATTCCCGACCCTGAATTGCAAAGCTGTATGACGACATTAATGGTTGGGTTGCTCCCCTTCGGATAGGTGAAGGTGACGCTGTCCGGTCCGGTCGCGTAATGTTTCGTGATGGTGATATTGGTGGGCGGCGGGGTGGGAATCGGCTGCAACTTAACCGTTTGGCGGAAATAGAGATCATCGCACATGGTGCTGGATAAGGCGCCGGCATTAAAAGAAAGGACAGGAATAAATTTTCCTGTCTGGGGATCAAGGACCTGTTTGCTGTAGAGGCTAAACCCGGTTCCCTGAGCCGGAGGGGTCCAGCCCGTGGTGGTTGCGTTCGGGTCATACCAGGACGTTCCACCGGTATAGGGTGGGGTCCCGGTACAATTGGGGGCGGAACCCGCATCTGTTTCCCGGTACATTTGCGTATTAGTTCCGTCACTTTGGATGTAAGCGTGGCTGACACCGCCAGCGCCACAGCCGATATCCACATACCAGCTTCCCCACACATTATTCCCCAATGCGTTTTGGACCTTGGCCGCAACGACTACGTTGTTGGGATTAGCCGTGATTGCGGCCCAAATCGGCGATGTGTTGGGTACACTAATACAAACCGGGCTACATACTCCCCATGCCTGGCCGTTGTTACAAGAAGAGATATTGCATCCCGTAGCCGAGCAAAGGACATTGGCGAACTGGAAGTCGTTTCCATTTCCCACCAAATAGCCATCGATATAAACGCTCATGTAATCATCCGCCACACCGCAGACCTGTACGGAAGAAACGGCGCATTGGGCTAAAAGAGTTTTGGGCAAAAGCACAAACAAAAATAAGCTTAATATCGTTATGAGCTTTTGGAATTTAAATTGTTTGATGTGATTATCAGCCATAGCAAAACCTTACAATCCGCCGGATTTAGGCAATATCAAAGGCCGAAACCGATATATTTTCTTGAATCAATTATCTCATGATTAGTTTGACTTCGATGTTTTCAATGCTTGAATTTTGAAGATAAATAATTTTCGATAAGATTCAAATTCGGCAGGTAACAACGTTAAACCCGGTTACTAACTTTATTTGAGAATCAATAATTTCCCAACCTCGCGTTTTCTATTCACGGTCGCAACCACATAGTAGATTCCGTCTGCCAGATTTCCGCCCCAGCGATCCTGCAAGGGCAAGGGAATGTCCTGTCCCGGATTTAATTTCAAACTAGCCAGGGACACAACTTTTCGGAAAGCAAGTGTAAACACTTCCACCTTCACGTCACTGGTGGATTGGATGGAAACATGAACATAAACAGGATCGTTTCCCTTCACTGGGTTTGGATAGACCACTGGGAAGGAATTAACCGCTTCAGTCGGCGTAGGACTGGGGCTCAAAGTTGGAGTGAAACTGAGGGTCGGTTTGGGAGTAAAGCTCGCCGTAGGACTGAAGGTTGGCGTTCGAGTTTCAGACGCCGTGGAAGTAAGAGAAAAAGTGGCGGTGAAAGTCGGCGTGACAGTGCGCGTCGCCGTGAAGGTAGCTGTGGCGGTGGAAGTGAATGTGACTGTAAAAGTGGATGTGAATGGCGGGGTGGATGTGGAAGTTGACGTCCATGTGGGGGACAAGGTCCAAGTGGGCGTGCCTGTATGAGTGGGACTTAAAGTACTCGTCCAGGTCGAAGTGGCGGTGGCACTGGAGGTCGGGGTACCGGTAGCGGTGTAAGTTCGGGTGGGGGTCGACGTGCCTGTAGAGGTTGCGGTAACCGTGTTCGTAGAGGTCAAGGTAACGGTCGATGTTACGGTAGGCGTGCCACTGGAAGTAAATGTTGATGTGACCGTGGGTGTCCTTGTTGGGGTAGGGCTTAAGGTATTCGTCCAAGTAGAAGTGGGTGTGAAGCTGGAAGTGGGGGTTCCGGTGGCCGTGGAGGTGCGGGTAGATGTAAACGTTCCGGTGAAAGTGGGGGTGGCGGTTGAGGTGTAGGTCGCGGTAATGGTTAAGGTTGCCGTTGGAGTTCTACTGAGAGTAAAAGTCGATGTTACCGTGGACGATAGGGTGGGAGTCGGGCTTACAGAATTCGTTTGCGTTGAAGTGACCGTTGAACTGTAGGTTGGGGTGGTGGTTGTGGTCAAGGTATGGGTCATCGTAAAAGTACTGGTGAAGGTGGAGGTCGCAGTTGAAGTGACGGTCGCGGTGAAGGTTTTGGATGCCGTGGATGTTCCGCTAGGGGTTGAAGTCGGAGTCACCGTAGGCGTCAAGGTCGAAGTGAAGCTCTGGGTATTCGTGGGGGAATACTGGTAGGTCTCCGTGGAAGTTGGAGTCAGGGTGATCGTAGGTGTGCTAGTCGGGGTTGCAGAATAAGTGACCGTCAAGGTTTCTGTGGGGGTGGTGGTCAGGGTTCTAGTAGGTGTAACCGTGAGCGTCGCGGTGAGTGTCGATGACGCGGTTGTGGTCGCAGTTGCTGTCGGGGTGGAAGTGCGGGTGACCGTGAAGGTATAGGTCGCTGTATTCACCAAGGTATTCGTTAGGGTGGGGGTGGAGGTCACGGTTTGCGTGAAGGTGCTGGTGAAAGTGGCAGTCGAAGTTCGGGTTGAGGTGGTGGTGACGGTGAAGGTTGTGGTGGTTGTGGCGGTCGCGGTTGTAGTGGGGGTGAATGTGGCTGAATTCACGAAGGTGTTGGTCGGGGTGAATGTCCGGGTAACCGTGGAAGTAAAGGTCGCCGTATTCGCCAAGGTATTTGTGGGGGTAGATGTTGGGGTCGCAGTTTGTGTGGAAGTGCTAGTCGAGATGGTTGTCGAAGTCCGGGTCGTGGTGGGGGTAACGGTAAAAGTTACGGTGTTTGTGGCGGTCGCCGTGACCGTGGGAGTGAAGGTGACTGTATTGACAGTGGTATTGGTCGGTGTGGAAGTGCGGGTGACCGTGGAGGTATAGGTTGTCGTGTTCGCCAAAGTGTTTGTGGGGGTGGTTGTCGCGGTTTGCGTGGAGGTGCTGGTCGAAGTAGTAGTCGAAGTCCGGGTCGTGGTGAAAGTAACTGTGTAAGTGGACGTGGTTGTATTAACCGGGGTATTGGTTGAGGTGAAAGTCCGGGTGCCCGTTGGGGTCGTGGTGGCCGTGTTAACCGTTGTGTTGGTGGTGGTAACCGTCATGGTTCGGGTAGGAGTCATCGTGGCTGTGGTTGTAAAAGTGGAAGTCGCAGGGGGGGCCGTTGGGGTGGAGGTCCCGGTAAAGGTGGAAGTGGGGGTTAGTGTCCTGGTCGAAGTCTGGGAATTGGTGGGACTCGGGGAAGGTGTATAAGTCGGAGTAAAGCACACGATCGTGATGGAGATGGTATTGCTCGTGGCCGGTCCTCCTCCGCTCCAGGTCGCGGTACCGTGGTCGCTGACCACCTGGCAGGAATCCGAGGGGTTGAAGCTGTAGGCCACCACATTGAAATTAATAGGAACACAATTCCCGCCCGGTAAATTGCTGACGACCCAAGTGATGGGAAGACCCAAGGTATTCAAAGGATTAATGGTCACCGGCTTACCCGCCACCGTCACGGCCCACTGGCTGAAATTGGGTCCGTTCTGGGACCACCCAAGCGGGTTCACGACCGTATCCACTACCGTCACCCCGTTCGCGGTGACCGACCCAGCCGAATTACAGACCATGATCGTCATCGGAATATTGGTTCCGTTTTCGGCATAGCCCGAGGTCGGGCCCCCCGTTGTCTTGGTAAGGGTGATATTGGGAGGAATGGTGGTGGGTGTGACGGTCGGCGTCTGGGTTTTCGTGGGCGTCCAGGTGATCGTGGGTGTGGGAACAGGGGATCCCGCAGAACATGCCGGAACGGGAGTCAGCATGAAATTTTTTACATCGGTTCCCCAACTGGTTGACGTGAAATTCCAATCGCTAATCAGGTCCGGGCAGGAACCTGAGGTCAGGGACCAGGCTGTGGCCCCCACGATGCCGGAAGTATTCATGATCCAGGTAAAAAACCCGCTGTCGAAGGAGCTCATATCCCCCGACGATGGTGGACAGGTGGCATCGGGACCATATTCCCCCACGAACACCGGATAACTATTCGTAAGGGCGGTGGGAACATCGGTGGTCCAATTGGTCGAGCTGAACCCATCGTTGGTTCCATAGATATGGGCGGCGAACATCACCCCGTTTCCAGTGTTGGTCACGGAAGAGGCGGGAAGGCCGGCCAGGTTGGCGCACCAATGCAGCCCCCCGAGCAAACAGACGTTATTGGCTCCCGTCGCGCGCACGGCATTCAACAAGGCCTGCATGCCGGGAGTGGAAAAGGATGCCCCGCCCAGCGTACCGCCCTTGAGCCAGGTGTTATAGCCGGTGGTATCGGTCGTTCCTGGGTTGTCGTTTCCTTGGTCGTAGGGTTCGTTGTAAAGGTCGAAAATCACAGCCGGGTTGTTGGCGTAAGCCGCCGCCACCGAGCTCCAGAAAGTCACCCCGTTGGCGTCAGCCATAGCCTGTTGTTTGGTGTTCGCGGCATTTCCCCAGCCGCCGCCGCAGGGCGCCGAGGCCGCAGAAGATTCGCCCGACCAGTGCAAGTCCAGGATGACGTAAACGCCCTGCCCCGAACAGTAATTCACCACGCTGGAAACATAGCCCTGGTAATTCGCCTGATTGGCACCGCCGCAGCCAAACCAAAAATCCTGGTTCAGGGGCAGGCGGATGATGGTGCTGTGCCACGCGGTCACCGCTTCCGAGGCCATGGTGGTCGTGTTTCCCCCGTTCCCGCCTGGAGGACCCTCGCCGGTATTCGAGAATTCCAACCCATCGCAGTCCACCCCTCTCAACTTCGCGCATGAGCCGCCATGAAGAAGGGTATTTCCTGATACGGTCAACTGAGGAGGAGCCGCGGGAAGGGGCGAAGCCTGAAAAACCGAAAGAATAAAAAAGCAAAAAACGATAAAAGTCTTGGGACGAATATCGTTTTTAAGAAAAGTTAAAGTTTCCATTTTGACAATCACACTTTAACTGATGGATTAATGGATGACGGCGACCTTGAAGGTGGTCCTGGAAATGACCCCGCCCTGCGCGTTCAATGATTCCACCACCGCCAGATAGATTCCGCTAGAAGCCTGGGAAGCGTCCCACTGGACGTTGTTCGTCCCCATAACCCCCAGCCTGGCCGGCTGCACCAGTTCTCCTGCCATGTCATATACCCTCAGCCGCAGCGTCAGTGGCATCGTGGAATCGTTGTGGAATGTCGTCACATAGCCCGTGGGGGAGGTCCGGTTGAGGATATTAGGCCGCGCCGACACGAACCCCGTGCCGTCCTTGGCGTCGGTCCCAATCACCGTCACCTTGAGCGTCACATTCGTGTCCCCGCCCTGCCCGTCCTGCGAATGCACCGCGATGAAATACTGGCCGGTCGAGACAAAGGCCCCGGTGTCGTCCGTCCCGTCCCACACCACCGTCGTTCCCGCCCCGAAAGAAATCTGCAACTGTCGGTTGCTGCCCGACGACCCATTGGGGCTGGGGTCAAATACCGACGTGGAAAGTTGGATGTTGTTCACCCCCGTCGGTCCCGGATCGTCCACATAGGTCAGTAAATGTCTCACCGCCTCGCCCGCCTCGTTGTAGATCGTCAGGTCGGCTTTATAGAGCGACCGGTTCACGATTATTGGCTGGGTGGTGCTTCGCACCACGCCGAAATTGTCGATATTATCGACCTTGACGTAATAGTTCCCGTTGGAGACCAGGTTCCCTCCCTGGTTCGTCCCATTCCAGGTCCCGATCACCACCCCCGCGTAGACCAGCGACACAGCGTTGTCCGCGCCGTGCAAGCTGGTAATGGTATTGCCCGGTGTCAGGGAGTAATTATCCAGCGACTGGGAATAATGCTGGACGGGAAGCTCGTAAATCAGTTCCCCCGCCTCGTTGTACACCCCGATCTTGACCGTGTAGCTGCCCGTCACGTTCACCGTGGCGCTGGCGGTCAAAGGCGCGGATTGTCCCGCGTAAACCGCCTGCGCGTTGTTCACTAGAGTGGTCCCGCTGGGAATGAAGTTGTTCACCCCCGCTTGGTAGGTCATCTGGTAATTCCCCGGCGCTAGGGGCGAAGGCAGTGTCCAGGTCAACAGGGACTGTGTGGAGTCGTAAGCCGTGGCCGTCCCCGCGGGAGAGGACCCGAAAGAGGCGAAGGTTTCCTGCGGCGGCAAGATGTCGGTCAGGACCACGTTCTGAACACTGCTTCCCGTCACACTCAGGTTGAGGGTATAGGTGAGCGAGCTTCCCGACTCGGCCGTGGAACTGGAAGCTTGCTTGGAAAGACTCAGAAAGGTCGCGGGAGTGGGTGTGGGAGAGGGGGTGGCCGTAGGTGTAGGCGTGGGCGTGTAGGTGCTGGTCCAGGTCCATGTTGGCGTCGGGCTAAAGGTCGACGTCGGACTGGGGCTCGGGGTCCTCGTCGCGCTGGGCGTGAAGGTGTTGGTAGGAGTGAAAGTCGACGTGGGCGTATAACTTTGGGTGGGCGTGAAGGTCTGCGTATAGGTAAATTGAGGAGTGTAGGTATTGGTCGGAGTTTTCGTGGCCGTAAAGGAGTTCGTCCAGGTGGGCGTGTTGCTGGGGGTCGGGGTCCAGGTTGCCGTCACGATTGGCGTGTCGGTCCAGGTGGGTGTCATCGTGCGGGTGTCGGTCTGGGTAAAGGTAACCGTAGGCGTGAAACTGGGGGTCCAGGTCGAGGTGACGGTGTAAGTAGATGTGGTAGTAAAGGTATCAGTAATGGTGGGAGTGAATTGGAACGTTTGGGTAAAGGTGGGCGATACGGTAGGGGTCATCGTCGCGGTAACCGTGAGGGTAACTGTAGGCGTCTGGGTTAGGGTGACAGTCAGCGTATTAGTGGGCGTAACCGTATTGGTTTTCGTGTTCGTGAAGGTGGGAGTGTTGGTGGGGGTAAAGGTATCGCTGATCGTGGGGGTGAACTGGAAGGTCTGGGTGAAAGTGGGCGAGACCGTCGGGGTCTTCGTCACGGTGACCGTGGGAGTCACGGTCGGGGTATAAGTACTGGTAGGTGTATTGAGGACCGTAAAGGTGTTGGTTTGTGTTTGGGTGGGAGTATTGGTCGGTGTGACTGTGTTAGTTTTGGTGAAAGTAAAGGTCGGCGAAACCGTGGGAGTGATCGTCACGGTAACCGTGGGGGTAAAAGTTACGGTAAAGGTGTTAGAAATCGTGGGGGTAAATTGGAACGTTTGGGTAAAGGTGGGTGAAATGGTCGGGGTCTTCGTCACAGTGATCGTGGGAGTCACGGTCGGGGTATAGGTCATGGTAATGGTGAATGTGTTAGTGGGAGTGACGGTGTTGGTTTTGGTGAAAGTGAAAGTCGGTGAGACCGTGGGGGTATAGGTACTGGTGGGCGTATTGAGGACCGTAAAGGTGTTGGTCGGGGTAAAGGTGGGACTGTAGGTAGGGGTGCGGGTGTTGGTGATGGTGGGAGTAATAGTGGGGGTGTAGGTTAAGGTGATGGTAAAGGTGTTGGTAGGCGTGACGGTATTGGTTTTTGTGTTCGTATAAGTGGGCGACACGGTCGGGGTGACCGTCCAGGTCACTGTGGGCGTGTTAGTGCGGGTATAGGTCGAAGTAAATGTAGGCGTATTCACCACCGTATTGGTATAGGTGGAAGTAACGGTGGAAGTTACCGTGTTGGTTTTCGTGGGGGTGTAGGTCGGGGTCGGCGTCAGGGTTTGGGTGAAGGTATTCGTCACCGTACGCGTAATGGTCGGGGTGAAGGTGGGCGTGACGGTATAGGTATAGGTGGGAGTGGGAGTTTTAGTGGGAGTAGGAGTGGGAGTTTGAGTCCATGTAAAGGTGTTAGTGACATTCGGTGTGTTGGTTTTAGTCCAGGTGGGCGTTGGAGTAATCGTGGGGGTCCAGGTCCAGGTTCGGGTGGGCGTTTGGGTGGGGGTTTGAGTCCAAGTAGAGGTAGGGGTTTGAGTTTTGGTGTAGGTCCAGGTAAAAGTTGGCGTGGGCATCAATTGTATATAGGTTAGCGTACCAGTGGTTTTGGTACCGCCGGGCCAAGCAACGGAAGCCTGGTCCACCAGGGTCAAGCCGCAGCTTGCGACCGGGTCATAATAATCCTCCACCTGGGCCGTCATGGTGACGCAACCCGTCCCAAGATCTGGAAAGACCAAGGAACTTCCGTTCACGGAAGGTTCGTTCGCGTTTCCAGACGAGTCGTTGTAACACAATTGATAGGGTTGGATCGAGTCCCCGTAACCCCAACACCCGAACTGGAATTGGCTGCAGCTGGAGACATTTGTTGGAAAGTTATCCGTCACCGTGGTCCCGCCGTTGGTCACCGGCCCTCCGGTATTACAAAGAACGATGGTGTAATCAAGAATGAGCGTATTGGCGCCGATATTCGTCACCGCGCTGGCTAAGGCCTTGGTGATGGTGAAATTGGGAGGCCCAATGGTGGGAGCGGGAGTGGGAATAGTTACGCACTGCCTCCAAAAAAGCGCGCCCGAGGTATTGCTGGTCGAATAATCTCCGTCGCAAGTGTTAGAAATAAAAGGGAGGCGCGCCCCCGAGACCGGATTATAGATTGCGTTCGCCCAAGTGGCAGCCGTCACACCACCTGCGCAATAGGAGGAACTGAAGGCACCCGTGCTGTTATTGAATCCGGGAGCGGTCCACACATTAGCGACGGAGTCGGGACTGGGTGTAGCCGCAGGATTCCCGGTGGGAACCCAATCCACCTGTATGCCGCCGCTTGAACTGGTAATCTCGGAGTGTTGATTGGTTCCAGAACAGGAGATGTCCAAATCCCAAGAACTGAAGACGTCTTCTGGATTTGTGTTCTGGGTCTCAACCGCCAAACAAACTGTTCCACCTGTTAAAAGAGCGGGATTGACGCTCATGCAAGTGGGGTTTCCCGCGCCAGTGGTGTTGGGAGCGCCAGCGTAATTGAAGGTTCCGATCAATGTTCCCGCGACATAAATCGTGGTGACATCGTCCCCTGACGCACAAAGCGTTGCAGCGGTAGCAGTACATTGGGCGAATAATTGTCCAGGCTGAGAAAATATCCCGACAAGGCAAAAGACTATAAACAATCTCAGAATTTCAAAATTCCGAAACCGGTTACGGCCTATATTTTTGATCTCAAATTTCATGGTCCCCAAGCAAATCTAAGTATGTTTGTTTGTGGGTATAGTAAAAGGTGAACTAATATCGTTTTTAACGAACAACAGTATTGTCTTTCCTGCCTTAATACTCTCATTAAAAGCTCTTTATTGCCAAGAAAAGTAAGCGCTTTTACAAAAAATGACGAACACCAATTGCCAACATTTCTCGTTAAAGCAGCCTTTTAGTGTTCTTTTCTTTTAAGAACCGCATGACACCCAGAAAAATAACAATGAATTCCTCAGTTAAAAACGTACCTCGTTTCACAATTCAACCGCTTCTCTCTCTTTCACTTGGCAAGTTGAGGACTCAAAGACATCTAAAAATAATTTTGGGTCCTGGAAAAAGTCAGTTATGTTTTCATATCCCATCATCGATCAAATTTTAAAACGTTCCCTTGTATAAATTCTTTCGAGAGACAGTTAGAGGCTTAGACGAAATTTCACTTGTTATAATTCCGCAATGAGTTTCAACCCCCAAGTGAATCCCTCCGGTTCGGAAACCCAAACGCACCGTTTTTCTTTTTCCAATCCCTGGCTCTATTCCCTCCTGCTTGGCTTTGTACTCATCATTCTTTTCGGTTTACACGGCGTGAACGATTCTGATTTGGGGTTTCATCTTCGAACCGGCCAGTGGATCGCGCAAAACCACTCCTTCCCTTCCCTGGACGCCTTTACCTACACCGCCTCCGATCGGGAATACCTGGACATGGAATGGTTGTACCAGCTTGGGCTTTACCTCGTTTGGCTCGCGGGCGGATATTCTCTTCTTTCAGTCTCCCATATCGCCCTGGGCCTGGTGGTTTTTTTTCTGCTCTGGTCACGGATGAGGTGGACCGGTTCCCGGGTGGAATTTTCCGTTCTTCTATTCCTTGCCGCGGTTCTCGCCTCCGAGCCCAGGTTCCGCGTCCGCCCGGAAATCCTCACCTGGGTTTTCTTGGGGTTCACGCTTTGGATTTTGGACGAAAGGGTCCGACACAAGCGGGACCTGCTTTTTCTTCTTCCAATCATCCAGCTTTTCTGGGTCAACACCGAGGGCCTTTTCTTTCTGGGACCTGCCGTGATGGGAATCTATCTCTTCTCCAACCTGGGTCGACGGGAAAAAACCGATCCCAAACTGCTCCGTTTTTCCTTTTTCTCCGTTATGGCGTGCCTGGCAAATCCCTACTTGATCCGGGGCGCTTTTTTTCCCCTGTCCCTCCTCTCGACGCTCAGTTCCTCCAACCTCTTCAAGTATTCGGTTCAAGAATTCCAACCGCCCTGGGCTATTCACCCCGCCGCCTGGGCGCCCATGCCTTCCTACTTGTGGACCTACAAAATATTTTGTTTCATCTTTTTAATCCTGTTTCTCGCCACGGCCAAGTCACGGAAAGTGCACGAATGGCTTTTAGCCGCTTTCTTCTTCCTTCTTTCCGCCTTGGCAGTCCGGAACATTCCCCTCTTCATGATCGCAGCCACGCCCCTGGCGGCCGACTGCTGGAACGATTTGAAATTTCCTGGGATCGAAAAAATTCAGGTTTCCTCTCGGTTCCGATACCTGGTTCCATGGGTTCTTGTTCTTTTATTGGCGGGATTCTCGGCCCGGATCGCCACCAATGCCCATTATGTTTCTAACCGTCTCACGGATCGTTTCGGATTGGGCCTGGACAAGGATTCCCAGCCCGTGCGGGCCTGCCGATTCCTTGCGGAAAATAAATTGGGCGGGAAAATCTTAAACGACCTGGATGACGGTGACTGGTTGGATTGGTTGATTCCCCAAAGGACATTCCTGGACGGCCGTTTGGAATTGATGGGGAGGAATTTCCTGGCGCAATACGTCCAGTCCCAGGAACCGGGCGGTATTGGGCAGCTTTTGGTCCAATACCAGCCGGATATCGTCCTTTTCAATCCGCTCCACGTGCCTCAATGGGAGGTGGATCTAACGGCGCGGCCGGACTGGAGGCTGGCTTACCTCGACTCCCTGAACGCCGTTTATTTAAGGAAAGGATACGAAGACCGGATTCCGGCGCTGGATTTTATGAAATTATTGGCTGGGAACAACCTATCGCCCTCCCTCCTGGCCCAGGCTCCCTCCCTCCTCGCGGCGGAACCGCCATCACCCTGGGAATGCTTAGGCCGTGATTTTTTCCAATCCGCGAACTATCCCAATGGACTGTTAAACCTCGGAATCTTTTCCAGTTATGCCGGAAATACCCAGGCGTCCGAACTGTTTTTCCTCCAGGCCATCCGCCAAACCCGCGGCCGGTATCCGGATTTTTATTACGACCTGGGGCTCCTGTACGCCAGCGCCAACCAGCGGGAAGAAGCGGCCCTTTGCATGAAACGCGTTCTGCGGGATAAGCCCCAGGACCCGATAGCCCGCCAAATCTTGGGTTTGTGAGTAAGAAATTGTATTTAAATCAGTAAAACCAGCCAGAAACTTATTAAAGAAATAAATAGTCCCAGCCTGAAAGAAGCCGGCTCGTAGCGGAACTCGACTTCTTGGATCCCGATCGATGGGGTAGGCACCGCAAAAAAGAATCCGAAGGCCCTGGAAAGTTGTGTGGGTTTTCCATCCACCCAAGCCTTCCATCCCGGGGTGTAGGCTTCGTTCCAAACCAACCAAGACTCATCGCTAAGAAGAGTCTTACCCATCGAGGTGAAATCTCTCCCGAAGTGCGCCCGAGTCCCAGTCTTCCTTTCCCATTGGACCGTCTGCGCACTTCCTTCGGTGGAAAGGTTCCTCCCATAGGCAGGAAGGGAAACACCTTTTTCCAAGTAAACCTCTCCCGGTGTCTCCCGCCCTGATTCCTCGCCAGACAATGTTGTAAGAAGTATTTCCCGGCTTTCATAAATTCTTGAGGTTGGCGCGACCCATGCGTCCGGTAAACAGTGATCATTCGATATCAGGTAATCGTCCCCAAATTTTTCCAGCACCCTGTAATGAGGAGAGTCCAGTGAAACCGGCAATGAAAGGACCCGCACTCCCGCCAAATCCGGCAGCCTTCCCTGATAACTGGCGATTTGATTAAAGTTTTTCCAGAGCTGGTCCATCCCTTTAGTCCAGGTGGAAACATAGGCGTGAGAGGTGCGGATTCCCCAGACCCCGTTGGAATTGGCCAGCAGGTCCCCCGTCCATAGATCGGCGGCATTCCCGAAGGTCCTTAAGTTGTCCCCCGATCCAAAAACCACTCGCTCGTTTTTAGGATGCAGGCTCACGACCCTCTGGTCTTGCGCGGCCTCCTTCACCTTTTTGACCATGGACTGGATTTCGGGTTTGAGAAAAGGGTCGGGGACAGGAAACACCGTTCGAAAGGGGATGGACAAAACATCCACCAGCCAAAGGCAAGCCAGGACCCATCCCGCCGCCGCCCAAGCCCGGTTGGATACTCTGGACTGAAAAAAACGGTTCAGCGCCAGGCCCGCGCCCGTCAGGGCGACGAATAGAAAAACCCCGACCGCCTTGGATGGATTCAGCACCTCCAGTAGTTTTTCGGGAATGATTTTCCAAAGTGGGAAGACCCCGCCCATCATCCACAGGAGCCATCCCAAAGCGGACCACCTCCAAAACTTCAGATTCGAGCCCGTGGGAAAAAAGAAACTCAGGGCCCACGCCCCCAGCGGAATCAGTCCGAAATACATCATGAAACTGGCGTTCGCCTCCTGCCCCTGGTAACCGGCCGTGCCGGGGAAACCCAGGGCCGTCGGGGAAAGAAGCGTGAGGAACTCCGCGCCCTTGGAAAAATAGGGAAAGTGATCCGGACTTCCCCATCCACCGCGGGTGGAATTGGTAAGGGTATCGGCGAAAGGCAATAGCTGAACCGCCGTGAGAAGCAAAGCCGTTCCCGCCGCTCCCGCGGCCGCCAAACGATTTTGAGTCCCTTCCGGTTGGAATCCGACCCAGACGGCCAAGAAGCATAAGGTGTAAAAGCTGAAGAAAGGATAACCCGCGAGGAGCTGAAACCCGATCGCACCGGCGAGGGCCATCCACCAGCGTTTTTGGGTCCTTTCCAGAAATCGACCGGCGGTGAAAAAAACCCAGGGCGTCCAGGCTTGGGCTGCGGAAAACATGGGATAGGCCCAGATTCGGGTCATGTGAAGCGAACCCGCGAAGGAAATGGCCGCCAGCACCGCCCAGGTTTCGGAAATTTTCTGGCTTCGGGCCCAGAGGTAAAAGCCAATGAAGGCGAAGGCCGTATGGAACAGGGACATCCAGACTAGCCAATGGGAGAGACCGGTCAAAAGAAAAATCCAGAATGGCGGATAGAGGCAGGCCGAAAGGTCGTTACCCAGTTGGGGCATTCCGCAGCCTGTCGTCGCGTCCCAGAGCGGGATGAAACCCTTTCGCCACTCGGAAAGGTTCACACTTTGGCTGGGGTAGCTGAAAAGGATCTCGTCGGTGACGGCGGGAAGCTTGCCGTGAAATTGGAAAGCCCAGTAGAGGAGGGAAAGTAAAAACAGGGCACCGGCCATCCGTGCGGGGGAAAGGAAAAGTCTCATCCGCTTATTCTAGGAGTCGCCCCGCCTCCCGCAAGGGGATTTGGAGCGCCCTCAAAAAGTTCTTTCTTATAAGCCTTTTGCCGGGGAATGTTTCCCGTTCGGCGCATGGTAATGCAACACCCGGATGTCCTGAACAGTGACCAGGCAGTGGGTGGGAAGCAAGGGTTCCACCGCTTTCAAGGCCTTGCGGATCTGAGCCGGGGTATCCACCACCTCGATGAGGATGGGAAGGTTCTCGCTGAGTTCCAACACCCCCGCGTCATGAATATGGGCGTGGGACCCGAAACCCTCCACGGCTTTGAACACCGTGGCCCCGGCCATTTTCAGCTCAAGGAGTTTTTGCACCATGGCACGGTAGAGCAGTTGGTTCTTTAATTTCAGGTTCTCATCCAGGTAGATCCTCAATAATTTGCACTTGCCGGCCAGTTTCATATCGACCTCCCAGTTCTTCTAGACCAATTTCGCCAGTGTAATCCCGCCCCAGGTGCCGAACAGACATCCCGCCACGCTCAAAACGATGTTTCCGGTCGCCAGTTTCCAGTTGCCTTCCGATAGATAGCGGAAGGTATCCCAGCTGAAAGTCGAGAAGGTGGTGTAGGAAGCGCAAAAGCCAACCGTCAGGAAGAGCCGGATATTGGGGGAAAAGACGCCCCTTTGCATGTTCAAAGCCAGCACCCAGGCCATGATCAGGGACCCAGTGATATTGATGAGGAGCGTGCCCCAGGCAAAGGTCGTGCCCCACCTGTCGGCGGCCCAAAGGCCCAACGTGTAGCGGCTCCAGGCGCCCAGAATGCCCCCCGCCGCGATCCAAATGAATTTATCCAAGATTACCCTCCGAAATCAGTTTAGCAGGGAGCGGGCAAAAACGTCTCTACTCTTCAGTCATGATTTTTGGAAGACGAACCCGTAAAATGGGCGGACTTTCCAAGAGGAACCACCCATGACCACCGTCACTTGTTTCCAACACATCGACTGCGAAGGTCCCGGCTCGCTGGAAGAAGTTCTCCGTTCCCGGGGGATCAAACTCCAAATCCTGAAACCCTTCAATGGCGATAAGATCCCGGAACCCTTGGGTGACGGCCTGGTGGTTTTGGGCGGGCCCATGGGCGTTTACGAAGAAAGCAAATATTCCTGGATGACGGACGAACTCAACGCCATCCGCCTGAGCCTTAAAACGGGCCGGCCCATCCTTGGCATTTGCCTCGGGTCCCAGATGCTGGCGCATGCGGGAGGCGGCCGGGTCTATAAGGGCCCGGGACCGGAAGTGGGCTGGTATCCCGTGACATTGACGAAAGAAGGCCATCTCGATCCTCTTTTTTTGGGGTTGGAGGAAACCCTGACGGCTTTCCACTGGCATGGCGACACCTTCAGTCTGCATCCCGAGGCCACAAGGCTCGCGCAAAGCGCCCTCTACGCCAACCAGGCTTTCCGAATGGGAGCGAACGCCTACGGGTTTCAATTTCATATGGAGACCACCGAGGAAATGATCCGCAGTTGGGAAAAGATTTACGCTTCCGAGTTGACGCCCCAGGGAGGGCCCAACCGGCCGGAACAGATCGAGACAAACCTGTCGTCCAACGCCAAGGCCCTGCGCGAAACGGCGGAGAAGGTCTTTAGCCGCTGGGCGGCGCTGCTGTGATTATTTCAATCCCTCAGGAGGACGTGAATGGGTGATGCAACGAAAATCCAATGGCTTTCCGAGCCCGAGGACAAGGACTACCCCGCGGCCCAATCCTACTTGAGTCTTTTGCATCCCGAGGCCGAGGCCGCCAGCCTGGTGAAAAAGCTCCGGGAAGCCAAGGTCACCCAGTTTAAGTCCAAGGACATTTTTCGAGCTTCCGGCCTGTCTCTTTTGGGTGACAGCAATTACCACGTTGGGAAGGACCAGCAAAAGATCAAGGATGGAAAATCTCTCTCGCCCCTTCTATTGGTTCGGGACTCCTCGAACGGAAAGGTCGTCATCGCGGACGGTTATCACCGCCTCTGCGCGGTTTATTCCTTCGACGAGGATGAGTCGATCCCCTGCAAGATCGTTTAGCCGTATTTTGAAAGGCATATTTATGAGTCGGGTTATCAGGAAAACGCTTTTATTGTTTTTATTGGCCGTCATGCCAGGCTATTCCCACGCCCAGGACAAGGCCCTTCCCTATTACCAGGCCGGCGAATCCTTGTGCGCCCAGAAGAAATACGACCAGGCCATCCAATATTTCGACGCGGCCCTCGACGCCAATCCCAGGATGTGGCAGGCCTTTCAGGGCCTCGGCACCTGTTATTACGCCCAGGGTGAAAAATCCCGTGCCCTGACCAGTTACCAGAGGGCCCTGAGCCTTCATCCCGACAATCCCTCCTTGTCCGCCTTCGTGAATTCCCTGCGCGACGAACTGGCAAAGGCCCAGGCCGCCCCACAGAAAAAAAAGGAGGCGGAGGAAGACAAAGAGAAAATTTGGCGGATGACTTCCGGGTTATCCCAGGCGCATTTCGAATTGAGTCCCTGCGCGGGGGTCGTGCCCCTCGGCGGTGGAGATAACGTGATGGGATTTGGGGCAGGCGTGGGCGGCTTTTACATGTTCGACAACGAGTTCGGTTTAGGCGGGATGGCGCACTTTTATCTGTTTAACTATTTTAATGAAAACGTAACGAGCGTGGAGGTCGTCCCCACGATCAAGTACAAGGTTTATGGGACGGGGCTGAGGCCCTACCTGCTCGCGGGCATCGGTTTGACCCTGCTTACGGATTCCTACAGCACACCCGGCTATGGGGGCATGTCGAATTCCTCCTACTCCCCCTCTGAAATATTCCCCATCGTGGACGCGGGAGCGGGGCTCGAATATCCCGTCAATTCCGACACGAGCATCTTCCTGGAGGCCCGGGGTGACATCATTCTCGGCCAATACGGCACGGCCAGTTATATGCCCGTTGACGCAGGCGCGATTTTCAAGATGTAGCCTTTCAAAAACCCCTCCATTCATTGGCTTTTTTCCATCTTTCTCCCTGGGAACCTTTTTCCTTTAGCCGTGTCCAATCAGCATGGCAGGAAATGATACACAAAGGAGAAGGGTCATGCGATTCAACAAAAGGTTTCTAGCCGTTCTGATTGTTTTAGCGGCCTCCCAGTCCCAGGCCGCCGTGAAGGACCAGGACGTGGCGCACCGACTCACGATCATGGAGAACGACCGGACTATCCATCAGGTCCGGCATTCGTCTTTCGGATTTCGAATGGAGATCGTGAACGACACGGAGGGAGTGAAATCCGAGATATATAAAAACGGGCATCCCTTCATCGCCGCCCAGAAGGGGGAAAGATACTCGGTGAGGCTTACCAACCCCCTGCCTGTACGAGTGGCGGTCAACCTGACGGTCGATGGACTTAATTCCATCACCGGCCAGCCTAGCGGAATCTCGGACGGGGAAAAATGGATGATCGATCCCTATAGCTCCATCACCATCCCCGGCTGGCAGGTGACAGGGGGCGAGGCCCGGCGGTTCTTCTTCACGGCAAAACCCAAGTCCTATGCCCAGTGGCGCGGGGACATGACGGGAAAGGACCTCTCGGCCAACTGCGGGGTGATCGGCGCAGCCTTCTTCTGGAACCAGGAAGAATTGAACGAGTATTACGACAGCCACCCGATCTACCGGAATTACCAGTGCATCCTGCCCTTAACGAAATCGGATAAAAAAGCGGAATACAAATCAAATTTATCCAGCGGAGGCGTCCAACCCTGCGCGCCTTCAGCCGAAAACATGGACGAGAGCGCGGCTGCGCCCCAGGAACAGGCCGGTACTGGAATGGGAGAAAGCGAATCCCATCCCACGGTTCAGGTGGCCTTCAACTACGACACCGGGATGTATTCTCTGGATCAGGCCCTGGTCATCTACTACGACTTCGAGAATGCCCCGAGCCCCAATCCTTTTCCAGCTTTAGGATACGCTCCAGAGATGCCGTAAGCTGCCCCTGAGCCATTCGATGAACTCATGGCCTAACACTTTTGCCCTGAGGCTCTCGAAGGGTAATCGAAGCGCATCGAATGGGCCGGCGATCAGTCACGCCCCCACAAAACAAAAAAGAACCCAGTTCCTACGAGCTGGGTTCTTTTGATTCCACCTGGTGGGTGCCCCGAAATCCATCAAGGCCTTATGGTGTGGTACAGGTACCCCCGATGCTCACTCCGTTGGAAAGATTCACATTGGCACTCGTGACCGTGACTGGCACGAAACTCGAGGTCGTGCAGGTTCCCCCATCGGCGAGGCCGTCGTAATAGGAAGCAAATTCCCCGGAAGGCACCGACCAGTTGCTCCCCCCGTTGTAGTTGGCCCCATTACTGCTGTCAAAAAAGGCTCCGACATAGTAAACACCGGGCGTAACTCCGCTAAGGCTGTAGGACGCGTAGTAATTGGCGCTCCCGTCATAGGTCATGCTGGTGACCTGGGTGACGAGCCCGGACCAGACGGTGGAAAAGGGTGCCGAGGGATCCGAGAAGGCGAAGACGTAAACAGGCGCGCTGGATCCGGGGACCCCATCCGCCGAAGCCAGGGTCACGGCTCCTGAAATATTGTAATTGGCGATTTGGCAGGAATTCCCGAAGGAAAGCGCGGGCCCCGTCGTGTTACCGACCACGTTGACCGGCGACAAGTTCGAGTAGAGATCGCACCCGTTATTGAGGGCCCCATAAGCCGTGTAAGAGTCTCCGTTGGGCGGACCGCCGCTTCCTCCGGGGTACCAGCCGCCTCCACCCGCGTTATAAATGGCCACCAGGTAATAGGTTCCGGATGTGACGGGAAAATTGTAGGTTCCCGAGGCGCTGGTGAGCGTCACGGCCGCCAGCATCTTCGCGTTGCTATTCGGGCTGATATTGGGCGAGTTGAACAGCATCACGTAAACCGCGTCGGTGGCATTGACCGTCCCGCCGCCCGTGTAATTGACCGATCCCGTCAGGGTGAGGGAGGAGTTGTACTTGCAACTGTCGCCGAAAACCAGGGCCGGTCCGGCGGTGTTGCCGTTGACAATCACACCCGTCGGATCAAAGTCGCATCCCCCGTCCCCGCCCCCGTAGGCGTAATAGGAATCCCCGCTGGGCGGCGGATTTCCTCCCGGCCCGGTCCATGTGCCCGAAGCGTCGTACACCGCGATCAGGTAATAGGGGCCGATCGGCATGCTGTTGAAACTATACGCGGCGTTGGCGCTGGTGAAGGAGGCATAGGTCACTGGTCCTCCCCCTCCCACAATATCGGAGGTGTTGAACAGCATGACCCAGATCTTGTGGTTGGTCCCCACCGTTCCACTTCCCGTATAGCTGATGGGTCCCGAAAGGGTGGTGGCCGCGTTGTAGGAGCAGGTCGCACCGAAAACCAGGGCGGGCCCGGTCGTCGAACCGCTTACAAAAACGGGCGTGCTGGAGACCAAACCGCACCCTCCGGAGCTCCCGCCGTAAACGTCGTAGTAGCCAGAGATGGGTACGTAATGGGTCGCCACAGTCCCGGTGCTGTAAACCGCCACTAAATAATAATTTCCGGTGGGCAGGCTGGAAAAATTATAAGAGCCGTTGGCGGTGAGTGTCACGGCCGCCACCGGAGAGCCATCCAGGATATCGGGGTTGGTATAGAGATAAACGTAAATAGGGTTGGAGGCGCTCACCCCGCCCGGCGTGTAGGTCACGGCACCGCTCAGGCTGTTGGTGAGGGTAAAACTACAGTTGTTGCCGAACACCAGGGCGGGCCCGACCGTGTTTCCGGAAACCGTCACTCCCACGGCGGAATTGATCGTGCAGCCATTGGAACCGCCTCCATAAACGTAATAATAATCCCCCACAGGCGGGGGGCTGTTGCTGAAGGGCTTCCAGGAACCGTTCGTGTCGTAGAGGGCGCCGATATAGTAGGTTCCAGGGGAAAGGTTCGTGAAATTGTAGGTGCCGTTGGCGGACGTGAGGGTGACCGCGGCGTTGACGCTGTTCTGAAAGAGGGCGCTGGTGGACAAGACCACATAGACGGGATTTCCAGCGCCCACCGTGTCGCCCCCGTTATAGGTCACGGACCCGGAAAGGCTGTAGGTGGGACCGCTGTAAGGGGTGGGTGTGGCGGTCGGGCTGACATTTTGCGGCCCGGTGTTTTTGTTGCCGCAGGCGGTGATCCAGGCGGAAAAGAGTACAACGACAACCGGAAACCAAATAAACACATTACGACGGACTTTCATGAACGCCCCCCCCATTTTAAACATCCAAAAAATCATTCGGGTCTTCGACCCGGCCTACTTGCTATAGTCCTAGCCTTTACAACGGTCGAAAAGCAATGGAACCGCTGAATGAAAATTCGAATCGCGTTCGGATTTTGGGAAAACTCGTTCAAAGCGGACCCTTGATATCGTTTGCCTCAATACCTTTCCCATCGATTCCCGTAGTTTCTTTAAAATCGGGTTGTAATCATCTAGTTCCTTCGTCAACCCTTTATCTCGGGTTGAATTTCAGCACGTTTCCCGGGCTTAGGCTGGCCACATTGTTGGCCACGTAAATATACCCCTGTCCATCCACCGCAATGCCATAGGGATAGCTGAGGCTTCCCCAAAAACCCACCATGGTGCCCGAAGGATTAAACTCATCCACCCGGTTATATTGGATATCCGTGATATAGATGTTTCCGGCGTAAGGTGAACCCGCGGGTGCCACCGCCATCGCGGTGGGTTCAAACACGTTGGCAAAGCCCGTTCCAGACCAGGACCCCTGGGAGGCTCCGGCCGGGGAATAAAGGCTGATGAAAGTGACCGCCGAGCTAATCCACGGCGAAGGCGAGGAATAAACCGTCGTCCCCGCGTTGTTCACCGCGATGCTGGCATTATAGTAATTGGCCCCTCCCAACGGGTTCGCCGCCCAAGAGGTGAGATAGGGGAAGGAGGATGCGCTGGGGCCGAAGGTTTGTATCGTGTAATTGGGGTCAGTGTCAGTGATGTAAACATTCCCCGACCCGTCCACCGCGATGTCCCATGGCCCGTAAAGGTATCCGGGGCTCGCGGAAGCGACGGTGGCCGGGTTCCCAATCGGTGTGACGCTGGTGAGCGACGGATTCATTTCAATGCCCTGGTTTAAATTAAATGCCGCTGCATAGACGTTTCCAGTGGAATCCGTCGTCAAGCCAAAGGGGCCAGCTTCCGTCCCGTTATAACCGATGGAAACGTCTCCCGAATTTGAATAGCTATTGGAACCAACAGCGGTTTCGCTCCAAATCTGTATGTTGGGATCCTGCGGGGTGAAAAAGTCGATGTAAACCGTGGTACCCGCCGCGTTGACCGCGATTCCGGACGGAAAGGTGTTGTACCCGGTAGCGGCGTTATCGCTGGCGGTCCAGTAGGCCACCGGCGTATCCGGCGTCGGGGAGAGGGTCACTGTGGGTGTGACAGAAAAGGTGGGCGTGGGCGTCCGGGTGAAAGACGCGGTTCCCGTGGGGAGAGGGGTGATGAGGGGAGTTTGGGTATTGGCGTAGCAAACCGCTTGCACGATGGTAAGGGCCAGGCCGCTCACCGATCCGGTGATGAGAGGGCTGGCGGCCGGGGTGCAAACCGGGGTAAGGTTTGAGGGGAGGGTTCCCTGATAATAATCGTACGGTAATCCCGTGGGAATGTTGCCGCCGTTGTCATACTGGTTCAAATAATCGTAAAAAGCCAACAAGTTGTAGGAGCCGACCGTCGAAACCAGAGTAAAAGGTGCGCCATCCACTGAGACCGTTTCATATACTTGTGTGGCCCCGCCGCTGGCAGGAACCATAAACACCCAAAGGTTGCCCCCCGTATCGCCCGAAGTAAAGATCGTACCGGAGACAGTGATGGGCGCAGCCCCGCCGGGGGTAAAGCTCGGGGTGATGGTGAAAGTGACCGTCGGTGTATTGGAGATGGTGGGGGTCAAGGTGATGGTCGGGGAATCGGTGGGAGTCAGGGAGGGGGTGGAAGTGGGTGTTTCGGTGGGCGTGGGGGTGGCCGTGAATGTGGGGGTGACCGTCGGCGAGTTGGTCACGCTCGGGGTCAGGGTGACGGTCGGGGTATTGGTTGGGGTGGGCGAGGGAGTGGGGGTGAGCGTATTGGTGGGTGTATTCGAGACTGTGGGGGTGGGGCTTATCGTGGGCGTGTTCGTCGGGGTGAATGTGAGAGTGGGCGTGAGGGTGTAGGTGGTAGTCGAGGTAGCGGTGGGCAGGGGGTTGGAGCAATTGCCCGAACGGTCAATGGTCGTCTGCTCATAGGCGTAATAAGGCAGGGTGGAATTGACCCGGAAACGGAAGGCGGGCCCTGCGGAGGCCGACCCAGCGTTGCTGATCTGAAGCCAGACATGCCCTCCCCCGGCCAGCTTCACGCAATAAACATCTCCCGCTTGAAGCAGGGTCACCGAAGCCCCGGCCGCTTGTTTGGCCGCCCCGGAGGAAGCCAGGTAGCCGCTGGAAGGGGCCATGGCAAATTGCACCAGGTTGCCGTTGCCGCTATAAGCCACCGTATCCGAATTCAGGGCGTTCATTTGAAAACCCACCGATGACCCGATCGTCACCGGAAGGAAATCCACGTCGTATCCCGTGGTGGAGACCACGGTGGCCGCGTTCGCCAAGGCATCGGTTTCGAAGATGAAATAGGACCCGTCGTTGAATAAACCCGTGTTAATGCTGTAGCAATTACGGGCCACCGAACCCATGACCACCACGATCGGGCCCGCAGGCTGGGAGGTGAAATCCATTTGGATTGCCCCCACGGCCAGGGGCTGCTGGTTGGCGGCATTGTTCAACTGGAAGGCCATCAAGCGGGAAAGCCCCAAGGACAGGGGCATCGTGAAATTGATCGTGCCGGAGTTGCCCGGGGCGCTGATCGGCCCGACGACGCCAGAGACCGTCTGCATGGCGGGGCCGCTGACCTGATAAAGCACCTCGTTGGTCGAAACCCCTAAAAGCGATCCGGTGATGGCGTCCATGGGCAGGGAGATGGAGAGGTTGGTTCCCTGGAGGGGGGCGACGGGCGTGTTGGGGCTTTGGGTCGAACGGCAGCCTGCCAAAAACATCAGGGCAAAAAAGAGACAACTGGGGCGAAGCCACAAGCCGAGACCCAAGGTTTGTTTGTGCCGGTTCTGTAGGGGAACCGGCAATTTAGAGTTTGATTTCATAGTTCGCCCCGCAAGTCCAACGGTTATAGAGAATGTTAACGCGGTTCCCCTGGGCATCCGCCCCGGCCCCATCGGCCGTGATGTTGTCGTAGGACGCCGAGATTTTGAAGATCGATTGGCGATCCAAGGGGAACTGGTAGGAAGGCTCGATTCCCAGAAGGAGCCCTCCCCCGTCATAGGAGAGGTCGCTCGGGTCGTAGCCGTTGGCCATCACCCACTTCACCCGGCCGGACAAAAGAAAATTCCCGAAAGCCCAGGAGGGATCGAGGTAAAAGCGCGCCCCGAGGGAATTGTGCGCCTCGGCCACCCATTGCCCGTTGACCGCCGTTTGAGCCGGAAGAAAGTATTGGACCCCGGCCGCCACCGACAGGGCCGAGGGATTGGACCAACTATAGGAAAGGTTGAGGTTGGGCCCCATCCAAAGGTAGTTCTGGCTGTTTTGCAGGGTCGGCAAGGAATAATAAGCGGAGACGGTGAAGGCCTGCACCTGGTGCGCCTCGAAGTTGGTCACCCGGTTGAGAGACAGGAACATGGAATCCCCCAGTTTCAGGTTCTCCACTGAATTGGCGTTGGGGTTGAGGGCTCCGGTATAAAAATAACCCAGGCCCACCCCGTACTGGGTGGCGCCGTCGGGAAAGGCGATGCCGTAGATCCCGCTCAGACCGAATCCCCTTCCCTGATAGGGATAATCCACAAATTCGGGGGGGACGCTTGATTCTTGCGTTTGGGTTTCCCAGGCCTGGTTGCCGGAGGGCAGATTGACGCCCAGATCCACAAAGGAATCAAAGGAAAAAATTTTAAAGCCGATCTTCCCGCCGACCACCGTGTCGGTCAGGGCGCTGAGGTTTTGGGTTCCGTTGATGGGATCGGTGGTTTGACCGTCGACGAATTCCCCCTGAGCGTAAAAATTGAGATTCTTCACGGGGTCGATGGAAATCGTTAGGGGAACCAGAAAATATTGCCCATCCAAGGGTGAGGCCACGTTGGTATTCCAGCTTTGAAATTGCGCGCCCAGATCCAGCTGGCTGGCGGCTAACCCGCGGGCAGCCACGAAAGAAAACAGGATGAGAAAAGGAAGGTTCCGGCGCCTCATGGGCCCACCTCCACCTGGGGAACCAGAAGGATGATGCTCTGGTTGCGGTTGCCGAGGATCAGGTTGTTTTCGTTGTTCACGAGGATGCCCGACTGGAAGGTTGTGTCCAAACTGGTCAAGGCGGGATTATCGAGCGGGGCAGTGGGGTCGAAGGTAACGGTAAAGTTGCCCGGGTTGGCGCCGGGGTTGATCCCCGAAAGGGTGAGACCGTTGTTGAGGTTGACGGTGATGGTGCCGTTGGCGTTTCCTGGACCAAGGTTGACGCTCGTGAAGGTGAGGGTGCTGTTGGGAGAGAATGAGATCGTGCCGTTGCTTGGGCCGGGGCCGAGATTAACGGCCGTGAAGGTGAGGGTGCTGTTGGGAGTAAAAGTGAGGGTGCCGTCGCCCGGACCGGGGCCGGGGTTGACCCCCGTGAAGGTGAGGGTGCTATTGGGATCGAAGGTGATGATGCCGTTGCCCGGAAGGGGCCCGAGGTTGACGTCCGTGAGGATGGCGGGACCATTCGGATTGAAGGTGACGATGCCGTCGGCCGGGCCGGTGCTGAGGTTGCTGCCCGTGAGGGTGAGTGTACTGTTGGGGTTGATGGTGATAGCGACAGGGGGCGCACCCGTGGGCGAGCCGAAGGCGTTATTCCCGGAACCCGAAACTTGGTGGCCTTGGGTAGTTGTACTTGGATGCTGAGTCGTATTGGCGCCACTACTCGTGGTGACACCGACCGTGGGGACGGTGATTCCGCTCGTTGGGGTACTGCTATTAAAGCTGAAAGAAGTAATGATGATATTTTTCCCATTGTTGCCGGTATTTCCAGTGATGGTTGCACCGTTGCTTGGCGGGGCACCGTTATTAAAATTGAAGGAAGTAATGTTGAGGTTGTTTCCATTGGAGCCGGTATTGTTGGAATTGCTTCCGGTTCCCAAGTAGGCGTCCGCCATTCGGACCGGCCTATTGGTACCGCCATTTCCTCCAGTCGTGACTCCCGATCCACCTATGCCTGAACTTCCCTGCATTCCAGCGAGTTGCAGGCCCTTGGAGTTGCCGCCGTTTCCAAAAGCCGATACGCCTGTTCCATTGCCCGAACCGTCCTGAGTCCCCGCCAGTTGCTTGCCTTTGGAATTGCCCCCGGTTCCGAAAACCGACGCGCCCGTGCCTGAACTTCCCTGTGTTCCAGCGAGTTGCAGGTCCTTGGAGTTGCCCCCGGTTCCGAAAGCCGACACGCCCGTGCCTGAACTTCCCTGCATTCCAGCGAGTTGCAGGCCCTTGGAGTTGCCGCCGTTTCCAAAAGCCGATACGCCTGTTCCATTGCCCGAACCGTCCTGAGTCCCCGCCAGTTGCTTGCCGTTGGAATTGCCCCCGGTTCCGAAAGCCGACGCGCCCGTGCCTGAACTTCCCTGTGTTCCAGCGAGTTGCAGGCCCTTGGAGTTGCCGCCG
>Ga0182030_10000018_pt1 | contig 205505 bp, 187 predicted proteins | sample 812S3MmetaG_FD_121299 | JGI IMG/M metagenome (GOLD analysis project Ga0182030, IMG submission 121299) | Permafrost microbial communities from Stordalen Mire, Sweden - 812S3M metaG (Illumina Assembly) | ecosystem: Environmental > Terrestrial > Soil > Wetlands > Permafrost | place: Sweden...
ACAGGTCCCTGTTTGTACTGGACCGACAAATTATCAAAAAACACATCCCAGCCCTGGGTCTCATTACTCACCCAAATATACAAATATCCATTGCGATTCAAAGCAATTTGATAGCCAGGTGCATTCAGCAAACGAAATCGCTGCTGGCCAGTTCCACTATCAAAAAGCTCTTACAGTGAGAAGGCTGTCTAAAAGCTACCTTTTTACCGTCGTCGTGGTATTTGTAAAGCCACCAAAAAGCAACTCCGAATTTTTTTAAGAGCATTGACATTAAATTTTCAAATCCGATCCGATTTCATTCCCACCTGGCAAGCCCATTGATCAGCGGCAAGCCGGTAACCTACCGTCCTGCTCTTCGGGAAAATCGATCTCGGCCTGGGCTGTATTGCACCAGGAAAAAAACTACGCAATCGTTTGCCTTGGCTGAGTAAATACCGGGCTGTTTTTTTTAACGATAAAATAATTATATTTGGTTACAACCGATTATATTAACTTTTTTAACGTTTATGAACAGCCGCGTTACTATTACCGTGCATGATGATGAATTATTTCTGCTCGTTCAGGACATTTTCGCGCACATCTGGCTGCATGGCAGGATTATGATTGTTCAAACTATACTATTGAGTTTACTGCTGATGGCCGGATGTGTCGGTGTTTCGGCATCAAAGACGGCAGCAGTCAAGAGGCAACCGCTGGTCGACAGCACGTTTCCTGTGTACCGGGTAAGACGATTGGAAGGCTCCATCTCAATAGATGGCAACTGGAATAAACGAGCCTGGAAAAAGGTCAAACTAGTCCGGATCACCCATGATATTATTAACATTCCAAAATTCCATCCGGAAACAGAAGTGAAGATGTGCTACGATACAGGCAGTTTGTATATCATCTTCCTGGTGCATGATCGCTATGTCCGAAGCGTGGCGACGAAGCTTGGCGGACCCGTATGGAAAGATGCCGCCGTCGAGTTCTTTTTCAGTACAGACACTTCCCGGCCCGATCGGTATTTTAACTTGGAGGTCAATTGTGGCGGTACTCCGCTACTGGAATATAATTCCGTCAGGCCCGACTCGAACGATATCCGGTTGATACAGATCGCGCATTCCATGCCGCAAGTGGTCGACCCGGAGATACCCGGCCAGACCGACTGGACGCTCGAGTGCCGGATCCCGCTGGCTATGTTGGCAAAGTATGCCGGTATTATAAAACCTGCGAAGGGCGTAAGTTGGAAGGCCAATTTTTGCAAGATCGCCGAGAACAACACCAACCCGCATCATATGACGTGGAGCCCTATTGACGCCCCTAAACCAAATTTTCACATGCCCCAGTATTTCGGACGCTTACAATTTGATTAACAATGAAGAAAATAGGGATACTCAGTCTGATAGGCCTGCTATTGTTGTCTTTTCAAGCCAGGGCCCAACCCCAGGAGTCGGGATGGAATATTCCGTCCTGGGCCGATACGACCAAAAGAAGATTTGAGCTGACGCCCGCCGCGATCCAGGAAGGCAGAACGATGTTCGCTACGTACTGCGCCGCCTGTCATGGCAAGAACGGCAACGGGGAAGGCGCGCCAGGAATGAGTTTCGAAGTTAAACCCGCCAACTTCCACGACTGGGAGACCATGCATCAGAAGGATGGAACGTTATTCTGGAAACTCAGCAAGGGGCATGAGGCTATGCCCGGTTTCGGAAACACGTTATCCGAACGTCAGCGTTGGGAGATCATCGGCTACCTGCGGGTATTGGCAAAGAACAAAGGGGGGCGTCCTGAAACAGCTTTCGAGAATACCCGGCCCACCGCCGGTTATAAAATATCCCCGTTGGTAAAGAGCGGATACTTTCCCCTGCCCCGAAAGGTCAGCAACGTCATCGGCTCCGCTACAATGGACTTCATGGTCGATACGGTTGTTGCCGGACTGATACAGCCATGGAGTCTGGCTTTCCTGCCGGACGGAAAGACGACGCTTATCGCGGAACGCAGTGGAAAGCTCGTGATCGTCAGAAATGGGGTAAGGGGGTCCGCGCCTGTGAAGGGGGCGGTACCCACCAGCCTGCGGGAAGTGAAGCTCCATCCGCAATTCGAGAGCAACCATCTCGTATATCTTTCCTATTATATCGAGCCAGTCAAAACCACGTCCGCCAGCGGCGGTTACGCGGTCATCATGAGGGGAAAACTGGAAGGCGACTCCCTCGGCGATACGCAGATTCTTTTTAAATGCGGCCCCTTCAAGGAGGGAAGTTTCTGGTATGGCAATAAGATCGCCTTCGACAAAGATGGATTCATGTATGTTACGATCGGGCAGCGCACGATAACGGGAAAAGATCGATGGTTGACTGCACAGGACCTGTCGATCATATCCGGAAAAGTGATCCGGCTGAAGGACGACGGCTCCGTTCCAAAAGACAACCCGTTTGTCGACTCCGCCGGAGCCCTACCGGAAATTTATACCCTGGGCCATAGGATGCCGGAAGGGTTGGTATATGACCGGCATACCGGAAAGTTGTGGGAGAACGAACACGGCGAAAACGGCGGCTGTGAATTGAACCTGCTGGCCCCGGGAAAAAATTATGGCTGGCCCCTGACGACATTTAGTATCAATTACAATGGAACGATCATCACGAAGGATACGGCTCTCCCCGGTATGGAGACGCCGGTCCACCACTGGACGCCGGCCCTCGCGCCCGCCGGGATGGATTTCGTATACGGGGATCGTTATCCGGGCTGGGACGGAGACCTTATCATCGGCTCGCTGGTACAGAAAAGATTGAACCGGACGATCTTCAAGGACGGGAAAGTAGTCGGCGACGAAAAGCTGATCCAGGGTATCGGCAGGGTAAGGGATGTGGCGGTCGGCCCGGACGGTTTCTTATACGCCTTGACCGAAGACACCGGTCTGCTGGTCCGCCTATTGCCCGTCAAAAAAGCAAAAAACAAATCATGAGAGTTGTTCTAAATATGGTGATCGCAATTTTGTTGCTGGCAAGCGGACTTCTGAAAGCGCAGACCCCGGATATCTTTTACGCTGCCACGACTTCGGGTCACGACAGCAAGGGCATCTATGTCCTGAAGTTCGACCGGAAAACCGCGAAGCTGACCGTTTTGCAGACGGTGATGGACAAGCGTAACCCAAATTTCCTGGCAGTAGACCCGAGCCGGAAATATCTATACGTCATTTGCAGCGAGGGCCTTACTCCCGAGGACAAGAATGGATCGGTCCTGGCCTTCGCCATCGATCCACTAACGGGCCTGATCAAAAAGCTGGATCAACAATCCAGCGAAGGCAGGGGACCGGCACACGTCAGCGTCGATCCGACGGGTAGATTTGCCTATGTGGCCAACTATAGCCAGGGAAATTTCGCCATTTATCCTATCGAAGCCGATGGGGGTCTGGGGAAGGCGAAACAAGTCCTGCAATATGAAGGCAGCGGTTTCGACACAGCCCTGCAAAAAGCGCCATTTGTACATTCGGTCATTCCATCGGCGGACGGGAAATTCATTTATGCTTCTTCTCTTGGTCTGGACAGGATCATGGTTTACGGGGTAAGCGACAACGGCGCTTTTCTGCCTGCCTACCCTCCGTATGCCAGCAGCACGCCAGGGGCGGGCCCCCGTCATTTGACGATCTACCCCAACGGTCGGTTTGCCTGGTCTGTTGAAGAGATCATGTCGTCGGTAGCTGCCTATGACCGGGATCCGGAAAGCGGCGCCCTAACGGCGAAGGAACGTTTCAAAATGGTTCCGGCGGACCATAAAGGCAACACATCCGGCGCCGACATTCATCTTTCTCCCGACGGAAAATTCTTGTACGCATCCATCCGGGATCTCGACCGGATCGCCGTTTATTCTGTCGACCGGAAAACGGGTAAACTTAAGCCGGAGGCGCTGGAGGATACGCATGGGGATAATCCCCGGAACTTTTGCGTCGATAAAAAGGGGGAATTCGTTTTCGTAGAGAATATGTTAACTGACAATATCGCCATTTTCAAAAGAGATCGAAAAACGGGCAGGATGAGTTATCTCGGAGATGAAAAGATCCCTCATGTGGCCTGTCTGGTGCAGTGGTAAACAAAAAAAATCATGAATCTATTTTTTTTTAAAAAAGCCCGGTACTGGATCCTCCTGTGTTGTCTGCCGATAACGATGACGGTCCGGGCGCAAGCCTATGACCTACTCATCAAGAACGGGCATCTCATCGATGCAAAGAATAAGATAGACGGGGTGATGGATGTCGCCGTCAAGGATGGAAAAATCGCTAAGGTGGCAAAAAACATCCCGGCCGGCGAGTCGAAAAAACTGGTCGATGCCACGGGATTGTATGTATCGCCGGGGTTTATCGACATACATACACACGTCTTTGTTGGAAGCAGGCCTTCCACCTTCGCGGATGGCTTTTCCAGCCTTTCCCCGGACGACTTTACCTTCCGTTCCGGTGTGACAACGGTAGTGGACGCCGGTACCTCCGGATGGCGAAACTTTCCGCTCTTTAAAGAACACGTGATCGATCAATCCAAAACGAGGGTGCTGGCCTTTTTGAACATCGCCGGCGATGGCATGAGTGGCGACCCTGGTGAGCAGGATATCAATGACATGAACGCGGAGTTGACTTCGCTGATGATAAAAAAATATCCCGCCGTCATCGTAGGTGTCAAGATCGGGCACTACAGCGGTAGCGACTGGGCACCATTCGACCGGGCGTTGCAAGCCGCGACGACATCCGGCACTGTCCTGTTCGTTGAATGTCATCTGCCAAAATATTCGCTGCAGGATCAATTGGCCCGGATGCGACCAGGAGATATCATGACCCATGCCTATGAAAAAATTTCCGAGCGATCGCCGATCACCGACAGCAACGGCATCCTGCTGCCATGTGTGCTGGAGGCGCAGAAAAGGGGCATTCTGTTCGACGTGGGACATGGCGGCGCGGGATTTTGGTTCAGCGTTGCCCAACCCGCCGTCAAACAAGGGCTGCTGCCCAACTCTTTTGGCACCGATCTGCACCGGTTCAGCATGAACTCCGGGATGAAAAATATGAGCAATGTCATGTCCAAGTTTTTAAACATGGGAATGGATCTGCCCGATGTCATCCGGAGGGCTACCTGGTCGGCTGCACTGTCCATTAAAAGGGAAGACCTGGGGCAGCTTTCCGAAGGCGCGGACGCCGATATAACGGTCTTCGGCCTGTTGCACGGAAAGTTCGGTTTCATCGACGCCGAGGGATCGAAGATGGAGGGGGACCGCAAAATTGAAACGGAACTGACCATCCGCGAAGGAAAGGTGGTGTATGATCTTAACGGCATTGCCGCGAAAGCGAACTGAATCATTCAAAATAGATGTCACTCAAATAAACAACATGAAACGCAGAGATTTACTCAAAGGGTTGTCGTTGCTGCCCATCGGCGGGGCAAGTGTCTTTCCCTTGCAATCTGTTCTTGCAGCCCAGGGTTCTTCATCTCCGGCAGGCCCGCTTGTCCCCGGACCCCGGATATTTCAATCCATCGGTGTCGAACCCATCATCAACTGCATGGGGACCTTTACTATCATCGGCGGTTCGCTGGAAAGGCCAGCCGTTCGGGCTGCGATGGAAGCCGCATCCAAAAACTTTGTGCAGTATGACGAGCTCGCCTATGGTATAGGCCAGCGGCTTGCCGACCTTACAAAAGCGGAGTGGGGCATGGTGTCGGCGGGATGCGCGGCCGGCCTCAAACATGTGACGGCGGCTTGCGTCACCGGAGGCAATCCGGAAAAACTGATCCGAATACCCGATCTCACGGGATTCGAAAAAACGGAAGTCGTATGTCCCCGCGGCTCGCGTAACGTATACGATCATGCGATCCGGAACATCGGCGTCAAAATGATCAATGTCGAGACCCTGGAAGAACTGGAGCACGCGCTTGGCCCAAAGACAGCCATGGTATACCTCATGTCCGGCGAAAAAGATCCATTCTCGGTAGCTGCCGTCGCGAAGCTGACCCGTGCCAAAAAGGTCCCCCTGCTGGTGGATGCTGCAGCGGAAGACCTGACCGTCCCCTGCTCACACCTAGAAAATGGCGCCAACGTCGTCGCCTACAGTGGTGGCAAAGCGCTCTGCGGCCCCCAGTGCTCGGGCATCCTGCTCGGCCAGAAAGACATCCTTCAATCGGCCTGGCAAGCCAGCGCTCCGCATCACGGTCCGGGCCGCGATAATAAGGTAGGTCGGGAAGAAATGATCGGCGCGCTGGCCGCGATCGAAGCCTGGGTGACCTTTGACCACAAAGCCCAGTGGGCCAAATGGCTTTCCTATCTCGATACTGTGGCCAAAAAACTCGCTTCCATCGACTCGGTAAAAACAACCGTCCGCGAACCCGAGGGCCTGGACAATCATAGTCCGGCCCTGATCATCTCCTGGGACCCCGCCAAACTCCATATCACCGGTGAAGAGATGGCCGAGGAACTAGGGCGCAACAAACCCCGCATAGCCCTTTCCTACGGCGCCAGGCGCAATGCACCAAGTGAACCTGGGCTTACGACGATAAGCATCACTGCCGGACAAATGCAGCCGGGGGAGGATAAGATCGTTGCCGACCGCATCTACGGTGTACTGACGACGCAACGTAGCGCAAAACCGGACTCCATGAAGGCGCCGGCTGCGAATATCTCCGGGCGCTGGGACGTACTGATCACCTTCTATAGCGGCCAGAGTAATTATACCTGGAGCCTCGAGCAGGATGGAAATTGGATCCAGGGTATTCATACCGGTTCCTTTTCCGTCCAAAATATCGTGGGAACCATAGAAGGCAGTCAGGTCAAATTACGGGACAATAACCGCCCCCCCGGCGACAACCTTTCTTTCACGTTCACCGGTGTAGTCAACGGCGACAGTATCAACGGAGACATCTATATGGTGGAATACGGCACCGCAAAATTTACGGCCACCAAGTACAAATACAAGGAGGGACGAAATCCCATTAGTGTACCTGGCGGCCCTCCGCTGGCCACCTAGCCGAATCATTAGCTCACTTTAAAAATTCAATCATGTCACGGTCTATACTCCTCGCACTTTTGTTATTCTGCACTGCGGCTACCGACGTGTTCGGCCAGCCCTATGACCTTCTGCTCAAAGGGGGTTATATAATTGATCCAAAAAATAATATCGATGGAAAAATGGACCTGGCCATAACTGATGGGAAGATCGCCAAGGTGGCGACATCCATTCCCGTAGGCGACGCCAAAAAGGTCGTGGATGTCACGGGTCTGATCGTTACGCCGGGGATCATCGACATGCATGTCCATGTTTTTTGGGGCACCGATCCCAACTCATACCTGGCGAATGCGCATGATGCCTTGCCTCCCGACGCATTCTCGTTCAGGGCGGGAGTAACCACGATGGTGGATTGCGGGTCGTCCGGATGGAGGAACTTCAGACAGTTCAAAGAACAGACCATCGACCGGTCGCAAACCCGGATACTCGCCTTCATCAACATTATAGGAGTCGGTATGGTCGGCCGCTACGAAGAGCAGAATGTCGACGACATGAATCCGGTGATGACGGCCTACATGATCAAAAAAATGTTTCCAACGATCATCGTCGGCATCAAGTCCGCTCACTATTGGGGGGACTTCACCTCCGTCGATAAGGCGGAGGAAGCCGGAAGACTAGCAAACGTGCCGGTTATTGTCGACTTTGGCGAGCACGATCCGCCCAATTCCATCGAAGAATTGTTCATGAAACATTTTCGGCCCGGGGATATCTTTACCCATGCTTTTGCCGATGGCCCCAAAGAAAGGGAGACCGTTGTGGATGATGTCACGGGCAAGGTAAAACCCTTCGTGTTCGAGGCGCAAAAGAAAGGGGTGATCTTCGATATCGGCCATGGCGGCGGCGCGTTCGCCTGGAAACAGGCGATCCCGGCGATCAAACAAGGACTGCTTCCCAATACGATAAGCAGCGACTTGCATACGCTAAGCATGAATAGCGGGATGAAGGACATGGCCAACCTGATGTCCAAATTCCTCAATATCGGGATGTCCCTCCAGGAAGTGATCCTGCGGTCTACCTGGAACCCTGCTTTGGCGATCAAACATCCCGAACTAGGCAATCTTAGCGTTGGGTCGGATGCCGATGTGGCCGTATTCAGCTTGAGAAAAGGGAACTTCGGGTTTATCGATACCAAACGAACCAAGCTCATGGGCACTCAGAAACTGGAAGCGGAGCTGACGCTTCGCGCGGGCAAAATAGTTTGGGACCTCAACGGGCTTAGTGTCCCGGAATGGGACCAGAAACCGGCGAATTAGATCCCAATACGCACTTAATTATATCTATTTAAAAATGTAGCAATATGCAAACAGAAAGAAGATCAATGCTTAAAAAATTATCGCTGACCGTATTGTCAATTATTGGGATTCGCTCCATTACCGGCGCAGCCGGTGCGCATAAGACTCCCGGCGCCGCCGGAACAGCCCCTGAAAAGGAGGCCAACGGCATAATATACGACCAGGAAGTTCCGCTTTTTTCCGGCAGCACCAAATTGGGAAACCTGTTATTTATCGCCGGCAAGGGGGCCCATTTCGAGGGCGACATCAAATCCCATACGGAGGCCGTACTCAAGGACCTCGAAGCGGAGCTTGTCAAGGCTGGATCCTCTATGCAAAAAGTGCTCAAAGTAAGCGTCTTCTTAAATGACATCGCGGACTTCGAAGGTATGAACTCGATATATAAAGGACGTTTCGGAGCCAAGCCGCCGGTGCGCACGACCGTGGCAGTCGCAAAAGGTGGTGTTCCCGGTAATTCCCTCGTGGAAATAGATTGCATCGCTTACATCTAGGAATAGTAGCAATATACCCAATGAAAGTGAAACTGGCGGGCATCGTCATCGTCACAATATTGATGACGATGCCAAAATTATTGTTTGCCTGAACCATGCCCAAAGAGGAACTCATCTTTTTAACCTCGGAGTGGAAAGGCGAACGGTTTGCCGATTCAGGAGTATCCTTATCTCTGCATATAAATATGTGAGAAAATAAAATTTCAGTAACTTCTACGAAATTTTATTTTTCATGAACCACTTGAACTTGGATGAAGTCATTAAATTACTTGATGCTTTCGGTATTAAACCTGAAGATTTACAAACTCCTCAAATTGATGATCAATATAATTTCATCAATAAGAGGTTTACAGTTTTTACTGAACGTATGGAAAATGATTATTCATTTAATTTTCGCGATAACTATCTCACAGAAGATGGGGTAAACCAATTGATTCAGGACTATATTAAAAAGACGTTTAAAGATCCTGGATAGTGGACAGTTATTATCCGTTCGGGTTGACCATGGCAGGGATTATGTTAAGAACATTGCCACCCGTGAACTAAGCAGATCGATATTTTTTAGAAAAGTGATTTTGAGCAGGGCCCTTTGGCTGACGCTTTCCTACAGAATGTCTTAAGATTTGCCAGTTATATTTGTGCCAAATAGTATTCTTAAGATGATTCTCTACAAATATTTGGCTGCTTTTATTTTGATTATTACTGCATTACCGACATTCGCCCAATCAAAGGGGAGGACAGAGGGATCGGGGAAGATAGAGGGATCGGTCGTCAATGCGGCCACCAAGGAAACGATCGAATACGCTTCTGTTACGCTCGTTAGTCAAAAAACGGGAAAACCAGTCAATGGAGCAGTAACGGATCCTAAAGGCAATTTCGTCCTGACCGGCATCGCACCGGGAACCTACAATGTAAAAGTAGAATTCATCGACTGCAAGCCTTATCTCAAAAATGATGTCAAAGTTGGAACCGGCACGGTTAAAATGGGTACTGTAACCCTATCTTCCAGCGCTACCAGTCTCCAGGAAGTAACCGTCACGGGAACCAGGCCGCTAGTGGAAAATCATATCGACAAACTTGTTTACAATGCGGCAAACGACCTGACTTCCCAAAGCGGCGTAGCGCTGGATGTGCTGAAGAAGGTTCCTTCCGTATCCGTTGACGTAGACGGGAACGTGGAACTGGAAGGCGATCCCAATATCCGTTTTCTGATCAATGGCAAGCCGTCAACTATATTCGGCTCCAGCCTGGCCGACGCCCTGCAATCCATCCCTGCGAGCCAGATCAAAAGCATCGAAGTCATCAGCAGTCCCGGCGCGAAGTACGATGCCGCAGGCACTGCCGGTATTATCAATATTATTCTCAAGGATAGCCGGGTACAAGGCATTCATGGAACGGCCAATCTGTCGGCCGGCACGCGGCTCGAGAACGGTTCTTTCAACCTGAATGTCCGCAAAGACAATTTTGGCCTTAATGCCTTCTTTAGTGGCAATGAACAACTGAATACCACCTCTCTCAATACGGTCAACCGGCAATCGATGAGCCCGGCCGGCGATACGCTGACTATGCTTAACCAAAACGGTCAAACGGCTTTCAAAAGGAGCGGTTATCAATCCGGGTTAAGCGCACAGTGGGATATTACGCCCAAAGACAAATTAACCGCTTCCTTGAATTATAATCACTTTGGAAATAATACCCAAAGTCTGACGGGTCAGCAGCAGCAGGTTACTGATGCTACCGGTACCATCCTGTCCAATACGCCCAGTACCGTCAACGGCGGAAGCCAGGTCAGTGAGAACGCTACCGACTGGAGCCTCGACTATAAGAAAAACTTTTCAAATAAAGATCGGGAGCTGGATGTACTGGTCACGACCAGCACAGGCAAGAATCTCTCCGATTACTACCAGGAGCAGATTTATCCGGCCGGCGGCCTCAGCGCTTCGGGCTCAAGGGGGCAAAATCCCGGAACAGACAAGGAAACCGACGTTTCTGTGGACTATACGCAGCCATTTGGCAAGGGTTTGACGCTGGAAACCGGCGCCAAGGGTGTATTTGAGCGGCTCGACAACAGTGTGGCGACGGATACGCTGCTGGCTGACAAGACCTATAGCCCCAATGCCAATCAATCCTATAGTTTTACCTATGACCGGCAGATCTATGCCTATTACCTGTCAACGACATTTTCGGGCTTTCATCATTTCCTCGACGGACAGGCAGGAATGCGCTATGAGTACACCAATACAACGGCCGACTTCCCGGGCGTTACGATTCCGGGGTACAGTATTTGGGCCCCTGCTCTTACCCTTTTGCACAAATTTGATGAGACGCAGTCCATCAAAGCCAGTTATAGTTACCGCATAGAGCGGCCTGACTATGGCGATCTAAACCCCTATTACAATATCAGCGACCCGCACAATATCAGCACCGGCAACCCGGGTCTCAAACCCGAAGTAGGTCATCGTTATGAATTGGGCTATAATAAAACATTCGGTAAAGGAGCCAATATTTACGTCGCTGCCGTGTATCGTTATAATTCGGAGGATATTCAATCCTTTGCTACCTATTATTCTTCGCTCAATATCAGCGGAACGGAGTATTCCGATGTATCGCTGACGCAGCGCTATAATATAGGTTGGCAGTCCCAGATTGGCGGTAACTTTTTCGGGTCAGTACCGGTCACCCAGGCGTTGAATTTGCGATCCAATATCCAATTCGGCACTCGTACCAATGCGAGTCCCGGCCTGGCGACGGTCACCGGTTTTACGTTTCGCGGCAATCTCAACGCCAGCTATTCTTTCGGGAAAGACCTGATAGCAGAAGTATTCGGGAATTACAATTCCTCTCAAAAGACTATCCAGGGCACGCGGCCCGCCTTCGGATTTTATACCCTGGCGATGCGCAAAACATTTCTGCATAAAAATGCCAGCGTGGGCCTGACGGCTACCAATCCTTTTAACAAGTATGTGGATCAATCCTCCATTTTATATGGAACCGGTTTCTCTCAAACCTTGCTGAGAAAGGTTCCTTATCAGTCTTTCGGGATCACCTTAAGTTATAAATTCGGCAAATTGGAGTTTAAAGAAAAAGAAAAGGAGCACGAGATCGATACCAATCCGGCGCCTATCGATCAACCCTGAACATGATTTATTCACCCCCATCTAAATTGATGAGAGAAATTCAACAATCATGGCCGAAAAAAGTTTCACTGCTTCCATATTGGGGGTAGTTGTCAGAGCCTCAGCGAGATAGCTGCCATGGTTGCCTGGAAGTATTGCCAGGCGGGCATGGGGCAAAAGGCGATACATTTACATGGGGCATGTCGTTGGTTTGGTCTTGCATGGTTTGAAGTAGTATCGCCGTGTAGCGTGGATGTTGTTAGAGACGGAAGGTCAGGTTGATGCGGCCGGCTACGCTTCTAGTGGTCTTGGGGATGTGGTGTTCATAGTGCTCCTGCATAGTTTCGCTCATGAGCAGAAAACTGCCGTGCGTCAAGGGGATGTCCAAACTGAAAGACCTTATTCTTAGCCCAGAGCTCCTTGTACCCCGCCGCACCAGCCGCCAACAACATCACACTGCCCCCGAGCCAATTGGCCATCGATTGCTTTTCGCCCCGGCATAGTTCATATTTTCCCGCATCCGTTGTCGCCGACAAAAATCGTCACCTGGTCTCCCAGCGCAATCCCCTTGGCAAATCGCGCCGCCGGGATGTTAAAGGGGAAAGGATGACGCTTATCCGCCTGTATGGAAAAAGATCGAATAAAAGCCATGGAAATACGAGGAGCCGCTTATTTCGCCCTCTCCGAAGGTAGATATTTTTCCCAAAGCTACGAGGGCCGCCACGAAAGTGCAAAATTGCACGTCCTTGAATACCAAAATGATACAAAAAGGTGACAAAAAATGGATAAAAAGGTGACAGGTATGGCAAGTGGATGTTCTTGTTTCGGATACCACTATACATACTACTAAAATACTACTATATACCTGTATCGTTCAGCTTCCTCCGGATGTAATTTTACCTGTCCATAACTTATTTCTTCACCTTTAAATTTTAAATGTATGGCAGGTAACTGGCAAACTATCACGCTGCCGACGACTTTGTCGTCCGGAGGCCCTTTCGGCGGGGATCTGATGCTTTTGCTGACTGATGGCTCTTTGTTTGTGCACAACGCGTATGGTAAGGAGTGGTTGCGATTCAAGCCCGACTCTACCGGTGGCTATTCCGGTACAACCTGGTCGACAGTATTCACCGAATCGGAGATGGCGAACACAAGGGAATACTTCGCATCGGGCGTCCTCAAAGACGGCCGGGTCTTCGCCATCGGCGGCGAGGACTCGGATGCAGGCGGCGACACTCCGCTGGGGGAGATCTTCGACCCGCAGACGAACACCTGGTCAAAGGTAAACAAGCCCGCGGCCTTCGATTTTATTTGCGGTGACTGCAACGGGGCCGTCCTGTCCGACGGAAAGGTCCTTTTGTTGGCGCCCAATAGCTTAGCCTTCCCGTTGAGCAAGCGGACGGCAATCTGGGATCCCCATCACAATACATGGGAGGAGGCGGGGCTTGAATTCGGCGCGGCGCCGTCGACGACCAAGAAGGACCCCTGCATGGAAGAGACCTTTACCCTGCTTCCGGATGGCAGCGTGCTGGTACCTGATGTGCAGGATACGCCAAAAGCGCAGCGTTATATCCCGTCTCTGGACAAATGGGAAGATTGCAAGGCGTCCCCTGTCCACCTGGCGATCACCTTCCTCAGCGGCGTTGAAGTCATGGAGACAGGACCGACCATCTTATTGCCGAATGGAGAGGCCTTCTGCATCGGCGGGACAGGGGAAACGGCGACCTTCAAACCAGGTCACCACCCGACAAGTCATGGTACCTGGCACAAAGGACCTGCATTCCCCACCGATACCAGTATGGCGCCAAACTGGCCGACCCTTACCGCTTTGGATGCGCCTGCCTGTCTGATGCCGAGTGGCAGGGTGATATTGATGGGTGGAACGACCATACCCGATTCCGGCGATTATTTTTCACTCAACCCCGTATTCCTCGAATACGATCCGAACAGCGGCGCTACCACGCTGCCTCAACTGGACGTGCAGCCGCCACTTCCGGCAGGCACCTGGACCTGGCAATGTAATTTCCTGCTGCTTCCAACCGGGGAGCTCCTGTGCAGCAACCATAACGACAATACCTTGCTACTCTATACGCCCGATCCCGCCACAAGCGCCCCGCACCATTCCTGGAGACCCGCCCACATTTCCGTGCCGAATGAGATGATGCCCGGCCACACCTACAGGCTCTATGGCACTCAGCTCAACGGGCTGTCACAGGCGTGCAGCTATGGCGACGACGGCGGCATGGCCACGAACTATCCGATCGTACGGATATCTCATGTCTCTACCGGAGAAACGGTGTACTTACGCAGCCACCACTTTTCCACCATGGGGGTCGCGACCGGCGACCGCGATCCGGAAGACCTGAAGCATTGCGCCGTCGATATCCCTGCCGGTATCCCTACCGGTCATTGGCATTTGGTCGTCATCGCAAACGGAATCGAATCCCGGCCTGTCGACATCGAGATCGTCAAATTCATCCATCACGACGGTCATGATTATGTCGGAAAGATCGAAAGCCTGACCTATGACCATTTCGGCGATTTTAAGAGCTTTACACTCCAGACCAATGACGGGGACTTCAAACTGTTCGAAAGCCGCGAACCCCATATGGAGGACCTTGTGAAGCGGGCGTGGCAGGACCATCTGCGGGTGAAAGTACATACGGAGCCTTTAGCGGAAGACCATCCGGCTTCTGTTTCACTGGTACATTGACACCGGCGGGGGTAATGTCCAATCGGGGTCACGGTGGTGCAATGCAAATTGCACCATTTTCTTTTAAAACGAACGTCCCGCCTGGTTTCTAGGCAATATAGGAGAAGGGAAAGGCCCAAAATGGTCTTGGTGTTTAGGTCATGCTATTATGTACGGTATAGTTTTCATCCGGGGCTATCAGCTGTCCATTTTTATTTTCGCTGAAGCCCTCATTAAGCGTGTATATCAGGCGGCCACCTTCGTTCGATTCAGTCGATCGGTTTTATATGTTTGGCATCTAATTGCCAGTTAATCAAAATATCAATATTAATAGCACAGTAAAAGATGAGGATGCATCGTACTCATTATTATAGAAAATGTGAAAAAAATCACATAATTGGCACATAACTTTGCAAGTTTACCTCTTGCCTGTCTTTACCATCACCTGCCGCGACGATTCCCTTATATACAACCCCTGTATCGGTCATGCAAAAAAGTGCTGTCCCGCCCAGCGGGGATGATGCGCAAAGTATGGCGATGTCGTTGTTTGCCGACAGCGTTGAACTGGCCGGGAAGATAGTGCTGCGTGCAGATGAGAGGCTGGACCGGCAGATGGATACGAGTGGTTTGTTCCCATGGAACTGTCGCGGACCAGGGAAAAGCCCTGGCCGCAAATACATGAATTCAATTTTTATAACGCCGTCCCGTTACTGGTGGCGGATATGTCCAAATATGACCGTCCTTCCTGTATGGAAGCGTTAAAAAATATCGAAGGGAAGAACTATGATCGGTCATTGTTCATGCTATTGTGATCAGTTCGCATTTTTCGAACTCTGTTGTCTTGGGCAGGGTTAGGCCCTGACCACCCTCACATTGACGGCGCTTAGCCCTTTGGGACCCTTTTCGACCTCAAAACTCACTTTGTTGTTTTCTTTGACCGGATCTATCAAAGAATTGATGTGGAAGAAATAGCTGTCCTGGGTGTCGAGGTTTTTGATAAAACCATATCCCTTATCGGTCTTAAACAGCGTAACAACGCCGACCTGGACCAGGTCCGCAGGGTTTGCCTCCGGTCTGTTAGCGGTGATGTCGATATCCTCCGCATTGATAGTGACCTTTTTTCTGGGATCCGCCGGCTTGGAGGAAAGATTGCCGTTTTCGTCAATATAGGCCAGCATGCTTTCCAGATCATTACTGCCTTTGGGAGCCAGCTTTTTCTCCTGTCTTCTTTCCAGCTTTTCTTTCTTTTTTTGCTGCTTGTTTCTTTCGCGTTCTTTTTTGTTCCAAGTTTCTGACATATATATTTTCACGTTTAGTTTAAGAATGACTATAACCTGTATAGTATTAATCAAAAAGCCGTCCCGATTTCAGGGGCTGACAAATCAGGTAAGACTGGCTATATTATAAGACAAGAAGGCAGATGCGGTTTGTTTTGACCGGCCAAATGGCGGGGGGAGGCAGGGGCGCAGCCTGATATGCAAATTTACAAAAATAAAATGAATCGGTATTCCCTTTATATTTATGCTGCAATCTTCTCCAGCATGACCGGGAAAACGACATACCTGTTTATCGCCGTTGCCTGCCTTTTCCATGCAGGCGTTTCAGCGCAAACTTTGGCCGAAAAGCCGCCAATGGGCTGGAATAGTTACGATTGCTATGGCTATTCCGTCCGGGAGGACGAGGTAAAAGCCAATGCGGACTACATGGCGGACTACTTGCGGACCTATGGCTGGGAATACATTGTCGTAGATTATTTGTGGTCTTTTGGCAAACCTGCAGGCGATACAAAGATCCCTTTCCAGCAGCGATCAAAGGACAGTTCGTTCTTGCCCTGGCTGGCCATGGACGAGTGGGGCAGACTATTGCCGCTGCCCGGTAAATTCCCTTCCGCATCGGATGGCAAAGGATTCAGGCCGCTGGCGGATTATGTGCATGCCAGGGGGTTGAAATTCGGAATCCATGTGATGCGTGGAATCCCCAGGCAGGCGGTATGGGCCAAAACACCCGTCAAAGGAATGCCCGGAATCACCGCGGATATGATAGCCGATACCCTTTCAACCTGTTGGTGGCTAAACCACATGTACGGGCTCGATATGAAGAAGCCGGGCGCGCAGGAATACCTGAATTCCCTGTTGGATCTTTATGCATCCTGGGGCGTCGATTTTATTAAGGTCGATGACATTTCCTTTCCCTACAGAACAGCGGAGATCGAGGGTTATAAAAATGCGATCGGTCAATGCGGCAGCCCCATCGTCCTGAGTCTTTCACCCGGACCTGCTCCTCGTGATGAAGGGGCGCACGTGGCAAAAGAGGCCAACATGTGGCGTGTGACCGATGACGTATGGGATACCTGGAAACTGGTTTCTGCTATGTTCGACTATGCCCGGAAATGGGAAGGCGTAGCGAGCCCCGGCCATTGGCCTGATTATGATATGCTCGTCATCGGCAAATTTTTAACGCCAGGCCCGGCTAATGAGGAGCGCTATAGCCGTCTGACCGAGGACGAATTGCAGACGGTTATGACTTTATGGTGTATCGGCCGTTCGCCGTTAATCATCGGCGGCAACCTGCCTGATAACCGCCAACTGGAACGGCGGCTTTTCACCAACGACGAGGTGCTGGCAGTGGATCAAAAGGGGGAGGACCCCAAACAACTGTATCATAAGGACAGCACTGTAGTGTGGTATTCACATACTGCGGGAACCCCTGCGATCACCGTCGCCATGTTCAATGTGGGAGATCATGCAAGGAATGTGGACGTCGGTTTGAGTAGGCTTGGGTTACATGGTAAGGTAGTCATAAGAGATCTTTGGAAAAAGCAGGATATCGGGCTGTTCAAAAGAAAATTCCAACGAAATGTCCCTCCTCACGGCGCGGTATTGGTCAGGCTTACGCCGGCCGGCGCGGATGTTGACGGCAATCATGGTAAAATAGCTCAATGAAAAGATAATTGAAGATAACGCCGGGACGCAGTCTTATTTTTTATTTGTATTCCGTGTGGAATAAACTTTAAGAAAAATGATTGCCGATATGAGAAAACCTTATCTTCAGATCCATCCTGATGACAATGTGCTGGTGGCCTTGACTGATTTACCTGCCGGCACATCGGTGGCATGGGAGAGCGGATTGGTTGTTCTTCCGCAGGCAATCAGGGCCAAGCATAAATTCTACATCAACGAAATGAAGGCTGGCGAAAGTGTGATCATGTATGGTACACTGGTAGGCAAAGTTCAGATCCCTATCCCAATGGGAGGGTTGATGACGACGGAGAATACCCAACATGCTGCAGAGCCGTATGCTTACCACGGGTTTAATCATCGTTGGGAATTGCCTGACGTGTCAAAATTCGTTGATCGGACATTCAATGGGTATAAGCGCAGTGACGGACGGGCAGGCACGGCTAATTATTGGCTGTTCATCCCGACGGTATTTTGCGAGAACAGAAACCTGGACATCATCAGGGAAGCGTTGCAGAAGGAATTGGGATATACGCCGTTCGATAAATATAACGGGTATACGCGGCAATTGTTAAGTGCGTATAAAAGCGGCGAGAATCTGTTGACCGTCGACTTCCGCACTACTTCCAAAGAGAATGACCGGTTCTTCAAGAATGTAGACGGCATCAAATTCCTGAACCATACGGGCGGCTGCGGGGGAACACGGCAGGATTCTGCGCTCTTAAGCGCATTGCTGGCGGCTTATGCCGATCATCCCAACGTTGGAGGCGTGACCATTATGAGCCTGGGCTGCCAGCACCTGCAGGTGGAGGATTTGCTGCAAGAGATAAAAAGGCGTAATCCCTCCTTTGATAAACCAATGTATGTTTTCGAACAGCAAAAGTCACAGAGCGAGGAGCAACTGATCTGCGATGCCATCAGAAGGACTTTCCTGGGCCTGGCGGAGATCGATAAGACCGGTCGGCAGCCATGTCCGCTGAGTGCTTTGACCATCGGCGTCAAATGCGGAGGCAGTGACGGTTTTAGCGGCATTTCCGCCAACCCTGCCGTTGGGTATGCTTCTGATCTTTTGGTTGCATTGGGCGGCAAAGTGTTGCTGGCCGAGTTCCCCGAGCTTTGCGGTGCGGAACAGTTTCTCATCGACCGCTGTGTCGATGGGCATGTCGCCGCGAGGTTCATCGATCTGATGGAATCATACAATGACTCGGCAAAAAAGGCAGGCAGCGGTTTTCACCTGAACCCTTCTCCCGGTAATATCAAGGATGGCCTGATAACCGACGCGATGAAATCGGCGGGCGCTGCGAAAAAGGGAGGCACATCGCCGGTCGTAGATGTGCTGGACTATACAGAACCTGCGCTTAAGCCGGGCTTGAGCCTGGTGTGTACGCCGGGTAACGATGTGGAATCCACGACCGGGAAAACGGCATCCGGCGCTCATCTGATCCTCTTTACGACAGGTCTCGGAACGCCGACGGGAAATCCCATTGCTTCTACCATAAAAATCTCCACCAATGCCAGTCTTGCGAACAGGATGAGCGATATCATCGACATCGACACGGGGGATATTATCAGCGGTACAAAGACGATCAGGGAAATGGGGGAAGAAATATTGGAATTCTGCATCCGGACGGCCAGCGGCGAAGTCATTCCCAAAGCCGTGTTACTGGGGCAGGATGATTTTATTCCCTGGAAGCGGGGCGTTTCATTATAGGCGGGCAAAAATGGACGAGTGGCGGGCATCGGTGTGGCGGAGCTTCAATTGCCTTTCGACATGAATTCCCTTTGATAGTGCAAGGGGGTTTTGTGCGTGATCATTTTGAAATATTTATGAAAGCTGGCGAAATTATTGAATCCGCTCTCATAACAAACTTGTTTGATACTCAGCTTATTCCCGATTAATAATTTACAGGCGACGCCTACTCTTATTTCGATCAGGAAATGGGAATAGGTCTTCCTGGTCCTTGATTTGAAGAACCGGCAAAAAGAATTAGGGCTCATGTATGCAATAGCCGCCACTTCTTCCATTTGTATTTTCCTTTTGTAGTTCGCCATCGTAAACTGGTATATCGTATTGATCCGGTCGTTCTCCGTCTCCCGGATGTCGGGTTGAAAACCAATGGAAGAAAGCAGCAGGGCATCGTTGGAATTGGCGATGGTGATGAGGGCTTCCAGTAACAGGAGTATCTTCCGGCTTCCTACCGCTGCCAGCATCTCTTCCAGCAGATGACCGATGTATTCTTTTGTTTTTCCGGTCACCTGGATGCCTCGCTTGGCCGTTTCGAGCAATTTTTTTAACGGCAGGTTCTCGGGAATGCTCAGGAATTCTTTCCCCCAGAAATAATCACAAAAGTGAGTGACGAATACATTCGGCTGACAATCGCAGGAATCAAAATATCGGTGATCGAAGCTCCAGTAATGCGGCAAATTCGCACCGACCAATATCACATCACCTGCTTGAAACGGACTGATATTGTCTCCGATAAATTGAGTTCCTTCTCCTTCTTTAAAACAGATCAATTCGACTTCCGGGTGGTAGTGCCACCGATTGTTGACGTAGGGAACCCTATCCTGGCGAACGCTGAATGAGCAGGAAGGTTCAGCCGGAACCTTTAAGAGCTGAGGCTTCATATGAGCGCAGTTTAGCAATCTTTAGCGAATCGTTTAGCAGCCATTTAGCAATGCGAAAATGCTAAAATTCTGATCCAAAAGTTATCATATTTATTCCTATTAACAAAAAAATATCCCTAAATATCCCAAAATAGCTTAATAAATGGAATGAATATAACACTTCCTCGTCTCCGGGGGCCTATCGGACAGTCGCCGGGACATTGCAATAAGGCTGCAGTGAGACTGCAGTGAAACTGCAGCGAGACAGCGGGGAGGATGGACCGGAGGATTGACGGGAGGATTGATAGTATGATGGATAGGAGGATGCTAAAATAATTGAATTAAATGCTAATGTTCTGGCTAAGGCCGGTATAGCATGAAACTACCTTTGTTAAGGTTAAGGAATGATGGTTTTAACTACCAAATTAACTTTATATGAAAGATTGCTTGCACAAACCGAATGGCTACTCCTTTCGCAAGGCCATATGTAAGGGAGTGTTGCCGGAAAAAAAAATCCTCTCTCTTCTTTTTTTAATGTTTTCTTTTTCTTTTTTATTTGCCCAACAGAATATTACCGGTAATGTAACTTCTGCAGATTCTGTTCTGCGCGGAGTCACCGTGCAGGTGAGAGGAGGGATCGCTGCGGCTCAGACGGACGATCGGGGGCAATTCAATATCAAAGCGTCTCCGGGCCAAACGCTGGTTTTCACCCATGTTGGTTTCAACACGCAGGAGGTAAAAATCGGTAACCGGTTGGTTGTCGATATCCAAATGGTGGCTATCAGCAAACAATTGGACGATGTCGTAGTCATTGGTTATGGCACGCAGGCAAAAAAGGATTTGACCGGTTCTGTGGCATCAGTCACGGATGAGATGGTGAAAGACAGACCCATTGCCAGTTTAAATGAAGGGTTGGTAGGGCAGATACCGGGTGTGGACATTTCGTTAAGCGATGCAACGCCCGGGGGAGAGATCGATGTGAAAATAAGGGGCATCGGATCGATAGGAGCGGCGACCGAGCCACTATATGTCGTTGACGGATTTCCAACCACTCAGGCGTTTGCCAATGCCATTGACCCGGCGACTATTTTATCGATGGATGTATTGAAAGACGCGTCTTCTACGGCCATTTATGGCAGCCGCGGCAGCAATGGGGTCGTAATGATCACCACCAAGTCGGGCAAGAACAGGCAACCCACGATCACTTTTAATACCCTGACAGGTCAGGCTGATGTGGCCAGACGGGATTATTACCAAACGCTGAATGGCCAGGACTATGTTGAGTTTACCAAGGAGTCGCTCAATAACCAGTGGGTCAATTCTGGCCCGGGCCGATCGGCCAGCGATGCGAATTCGGTAAGAGTGGCGGCGGGAGAACCCGGATTGATCATCCCCGCCAATATAGCTACCTGGAACGGCGTCAGTACCGACTGGCAGAGCCAGGTCTTCAGACCGGCGCTGGTACAGAATTATGATATGAACGTAACCGGCGGGTCGCCCAATGTCAGGTACCTGCTGTCCGGCGGCTTTTATGACAACCAGGGCGTAGTCATCGGAACGGGTTACCAAAAATATACTGCACAGGCAAAGATCGACGTCAACCTGTTCAACGACAGGATAGAGACCGGGATCAATATCATTCCGGCATACATGCACCAACGGATAGCGCAGTATCAAGGTCAGAATGTGTATGCTTCCACCATCGGCGATGCATTGGGTATGCCATCCGACATCCCAATGTATAATTCGGACGGATCATACGGGCAGGTGATCAATCCTCAACCGGGATTTGCGCCTATCATTAACCCGGTTCAACTGGGCAAGCAGCTGCAGGACTACAATTTTAATCTTTCTAACCTGGCCAATAGTTATCTCAAGTTCAATGTGACCAGGGATCTGGAAGTAAAGACCACTGCCGGCGTTACCGTCTATTATTCGCAGAACGATTATTATTATCCCAGCACGATTCCCCAGAATGGCTCTGTGCCAAGCAACGTGGGCGGCAGTTCTTCGACGAGCAGTACCATCAACTGGCTTTCCGAGACCACTGTTACTTATCATAAGACCTTCGCAACAGACCACAAGGTCAATGTGGTAGCCGGATTCAGCTCGCAAAAGGAGACAGATCATGCCAACTCCGTCAGTGGGGACAACTTCCCCAATGACCTTGTTCAAACGCTGAGTGCCGCAGGGTTTACGTCCGGCTCCTCGTCAGAAGCACAATGGTCGTTGCTGTCTTATTACGCCAGATTGAATTATTCTTACAAAGACAAATACTTACTCACCGGTACCGTCAGAAGGGACGGCAGCTCTGTTTTCGGCGCCAGCAACAAATACGGTAATTTCCCTTCTGCCGCTGCGGGATGGGTTGTGTCCAACGAAAATTTCCTGAAGAATAACCAAACGATCAGCTTTTTGAAGATCAGGGGCAGTTATGGCGTATCCGGAAATAACGGGATAGGCGATTATTCTTCCATCGGTCTGCTGTCCAATGTCCTGACGACCTTTGGCGCAGGCGCCGGCTCCGTGCAGACGGGCATCATACCCACTACGTTGTCCAACCCGAATTTGAAATGGGAAAAATCTTCCGAAGTCGACATCGGTACGGACATCAATTTTATTAAAGACAGGATTTCCGTGACGGCGGACTATTATGACAGGCATAGCTCGAACCTCCTTTTGACCGTAACCCTACCGACCACCACCGGATTTTCGAGCACGCTTGAAAACGTCGGCGAGGTGGAAAACAAAGGATATGAACTGGGCTTTACGACAAAGAACTTCGTCGGGCGTAATTTTCACTGGACCACTACTTTTAATATCTCCTATAATTTCAATAAGGTGCTGAACCTGGGACCGACCAATGCGCCGATCTCCGGTTTTGCCGGCACGCATATCACCAAGGTCGGAGGTACGGTAGGGGCGAATTACGGGCTGAAAATGCTGGGCGTGCTGACAGCGGCGGACATCGCGGGCGGTAAGGTACCCCTCTTTCCAGGTGAACATCCGGGAGATCCCAGGTATTTTGATGCCAACGGGGACGGAACGATCAGCAACTTCAACGGAGTTGACGCCGTCGATCTTGGACAGGTTCAGCCATCGCATATCTATGGCATCACCAATACATTCTCCTACAGGCAATTTGATCTCATGGTGTTAATCAATGGTCAGTGGGGTGGGCATATCATGGATCTGACCGACCAGGGTCTCGGGGCCAGCGGTGCGAATGCGCTCTATAACAAGCAGTTCAAAGGTCGTTATATTTCAGATGCCGATCCCGGGAACGGATATACGCTTGCTCCGGGCACTGCCTTGCAGGGTGAACCCGATACCAGGCTTGTTCAATCGACCAATTATACGCGGATAAGGACTGTGGCCCTGGGGTATACCTTCCCGTCCCGTGCTCGTTTTTATAAAAAACTCCGGGTGTTTGCCACCATCGAGAACCTGATCACCTGGAAACTTTCGGAGGAGTACAATCCACAGGCAGTCGCTTTTGGCAGCGGTACGACCGTATCCATCAACGGATTGGAGGGCGGCGGGTCTTACCCTTTGCCCAGAACGGTTTCAGTAGGGGTCAATTTTGGACTTTAAAAAAGCATCATCATGAAAAAGCTCAGTTTTTATACCATATATATCGTGCTAAGCATAGTCGCGGCGGCAGGATGCGGAAAAAAATTCCTGAACCTGGCGCCCCTCTCGAACGCCAATGTAGATGACTTTTATAAGACGCAGGCGGATATTAACAACGCCGTGTTAGCCGCATATTCGATGTATAAGGGGATCTTCATTGATAACCTTGCGGCCCAGGCGCAACTGGACGAGGTCCGGTCGGACAATACGCAGGACGACACCCGGGTAGACAATTTCACGGCTGATACGGGCGCGGAGTGGTGGTACTGGTCATGGGACCAGTGTTACAGGACCATTTACGCCTGTAATGTGGTCATCCAGGAAGCTCCGACCGTCACGATGGATTCCACGTTACGGAACCAATATATCGCGGAGGCAGAATTCCTGCGGGCGCTGTCTTATTTCGAGCTCGTGCAAAATTATGGCGGCGTTCCCCTGGTCACGATTCCCCCGACAAGTCTCTCGGCCTCAGCCATAGATGTCAAAAGAAATACGGTGTCGGAAGTATATGCACAGATCGTCAGTGACCTCGGGTTTGCGGCACAGAACCTCCCGGCACAATATACCGCCTCTACCGATATCGGAAGGGCCACAAGCGGGGCAGCCAACGGCATGCTCGGCAAGGTATACTTAACCATGGGCGATCCGACTGACGCCAAGACGGTACTGACCACCGTGGTAAATTCAAATTTATACAGCCTTTTGCCTACCTATGCAGCTGTTTTTGCCATCGGCAGCAGGAATAGCGCGGAAAGTCTGTTCGAACTACAATTCACGGAAAATACTGATCCGTCACCGCTGGAAAGCTATTTTGCATCTACGGCCGCGTCGATTCCCGGCGGGGGGTATTATTATAATCAGCCGACTCCGTCTTTCATCAATACATTCGAGCCGGGAGATCCCAGGTTTGCCGTATCGCTGGCGCAGGATGCGAATGGCAATTATTACTGTGTCAAATTCAATGATCCTTCCATGACGTCTTTCGCCAATTCCAGCCACCCCTTTCCCATCTTGCGGTATGCCGATGTGCTGTTGTTGCTGGCCGAAGCGGATGGAGAATCCCCGGAGGCATATGCCCTGATCAACCAGGTAAGGGCCAGGGCTACGCTTGGGCCATTGAGCCCGACCGTACCCAGTACTTTTTCGGATACGCTGTTACATGAGCGAAGGGTCGAGTTCGGTTTTGAAAATCAGCGATGGCACGACCTGCTGCGATTCGGGGTCGCCATCCAGGTCATGGATGCCCAATTGGCACCCCTCGGAGTATCCCTGCAGTCGTGGAACCTGCTGGACCCCATTTCCCAAACGACTCTTGCGGCTAATCCAAACCTGACCCAGAATCCGGGTTATTGAAAGCGGGGAATGATAGTATGAAATTCAAATGGTCATGTCAAAAGAATGGAGTTGCCGCGGCTGTATTTGCAGCAGCCTTCGTTTGCGCGGGCGGAACAGATAAATATGGCGGAACAGGCGGATCCGGCAGAACCGGCGAATATCATTATGCCGACCCAAGCAGCTATGTCTTACCGCTGTATGGTATCAATGCCGATTCGCTTGAATCGGTGAAGAAAAACCCATCAAGTTTTCTCGCATTTGCGAAGGACGGAGCTGCAATGTGGCATTTCAGGGCTCCTGCGGCCGGCCTTTACAGCCTTAGGGTATTATACGCCTGCGATTATCCCGGCATTACCATCCGGGTTACCACGGACGAAGGCGCTTACGAATTTGGTCTTCGGGGGACACACGGGTATTACAGGGTAACTGACAGGACGATTCCCCGCGGTACACTTTGGCCTCATGGGATCGGAGCCGGCCCTATGCAAAATTATAACAGGCTGGACCTGGACAAAAACATCCCGCTGCGCCAGGGGGAAAACAATGTGACGCTCAGGGTTAACGTACCTGCCGGTCACGCCCCTTTTTATTTCCGGTCGCTTGAACTCCTTCCCCTGAAGGACATGGAAGCCTCGCATAAGGACTGGCAGCAAGCCAGGGCGCGACGCTCCGATCCGGGTTGGCTGGTGCATGCCGGCTACGGATTGATGTTTCACTGGGATAATGATGCAAGACAACCTGTGGGACCGTCGCTGTCCTATGCCGATGCGGTCCGGGCGTTCAACGTTCAGGCTTTTGTGGACATGGCTCAGCGCACCGGCGCGCATTACGTCATTTTCACCGCCAACCACGGGGGGACCAACTTTCCGGCTCCCCTGAAAGAATGGGAAGCCGTTTATCCGGGCGGTACCACAAAGCGCGATCTGATCGCAGACATGGCGGATGCGCTGAATGCCCGGGGAATTAAATTAATGATCTATCTCCATGTACAGATCCTTGCCGACCCCAGGATCGACCCACACTTCAAAGACCATTATTCCACGATGTCCGTCCAGGCATTCTCCCGTTCGGCCATCGGCATGCTCACGGCGATAGGCAATCGCTATGGCCGGCGAATTGCCGGCTACTGGTTCGATAGCTTTCTCGACATCGACACGCAGTACCCGGATTTTCCCTACCGGCGCTTCGACGAGGCGGCTAAGGCGGGTAATCCGGACAGGCTCGTCGCCACCACGAACTGGATCTATCCCATCGATACCGAATGGCAGGACTATTGGGGCGGCGAACTATTTATGCCGGGTAATCCACCTTCCACACTGCCCTTGTCCGACGGTCCGGCGAAAGGACTTCCTTTTCAGGCGCTGATCACGTTGTTCGGAGACTGGGTGCATACCAAGGAAGGGCCCATGGAGCCGCCCGTCTATAGTGTAGAAGAGCTTGGCCGTTTCATCAATGATACCAAAGGCAAAGGCGCCGTAACCATCAATACGGGCATCTTCCAGGATGGTACCATTGGCGACGTACAGACCAACTACCTGGCAGCATTACGCAAATATGTATATGAAAAATAATAGGATTTTAATCTTCTTGCTGTTACTGTCGGCGCAATACGTGTCCGCCCAGCCGGCCACCGATCCCTGGTATTCATTTTCTCCCGATAACAAGGAATGTATCGTGAGGAATTCGAATCTGCCCACTCCGTGGCTGAATAGATTGGGCAATGATGTATTTTTCACCTGGATCACGCAAAACGGCTATATCGAGAGCTTTCTGCTGGATCCCGTCGCCAATGGCCTTACCAATCCCCAGCGCACATCGGGTCGTTTTTACGTCCGGGACCACAGCGACGGCAGCTTTTTCCAGATCAACACCCCCGGCCCGGGAGGCGAATGGGAGAGTCGTATCGGATTGGGGTATAATCGTATTTCCCATACCGTTAACGGGATCGGGACTCAGGTGACCTATTTTATTCCCAGGGACGAGAATGTGCTGGTCATGATGGTGGACGTCACCAATCATTCGGGTCAGGATAAAACGCTGGATTTGTTCGGGCAGGTGGAATGGAGCCTGGGAGATCCTGTAAAGTCGATCATTTACAAGGGGGATGGGAGAGGCGGAAGCCAGTTCAACCTCTACAAAAAGGCATTCATGCGGGATAATGCTATCCTAGCCCGGCAGGAGAACTACAGGAGTACGGCCAATTGCATACCCTGGCCTTATACGGGTTTTTTTTCCGTGAGTGAGCCCGTCACCTCCTATGAAACGATAAAAGATAATTTTCTGGGAACAGGGGAAGACTACGATCACCCTGCCGAAGTGGAAAAGGGTACATGCACCAATACCGATTTCTGGAGCGACGCGCAATATCCATGGGGTGTGCTGCAAAATACGATCCGGTTAAAAAGCGGGGAGACCAAAACGCTGACCTATGTACTGGGCATGTCCCGAGACGAAAAAGGTATTCCATCGCTGGTCGGGAAGTATAAAGATCCTCAATTTGCCGCGGCGTCCCTGCAGAAGCTGCATTCGTTCTATGATCGGTTGGTGGATAGCTCTGTATATGTCGAGACGCCAGACAAGGAAAACGATCGGATGATCAATATCTGGACAAAATACCTGTGGAGACAATTCTGGAAGAAGAGTTTAAATGACGGCGGGTATGGCCTCGGTCTCTGGAGTTACGGGCTGGAAGGTGAAACGATCGGGGCTTCGCCCGAGCAGTTTATCCTGCCGTTCGATATGGACATCCTGAAGAACAGCCTGATCCACTTGCTGGTCCGGCAGGTCTCGGATACGACGCAGACCGATCTGTTCGGGCCGGGACAGCACAGCATGCTCTATGGTGACCTGGGCTTAAGGGGAGAGCCTACCAGTCATAAGGGGCAATTCAAGGTTCCTCACCATCATTCCATTTATGAGCTTTTCAGCATTTATTTTTATCTGCTTGAATCGGGGGATATGCACATGCTGGATACGACCTTGCCGTATATGGATGGCAAGACAGCTACTGTATGGGAGCATATCCGGACGTCATTGGCCATATCGGTCAAGGGGATCAGCGAACGCGGGTTGCCAAAGATCCCCGCCAATGTAGGCGATTGGATGGATGAGTTCACGAGGATCAGCCAGCACGGGGACGCCGAAAGTGAAATGCTGGCCGGTGAAATGTGTTTTCTGCTGAAAGGGTTCGCGGATATGGCCGGGCAAACCCATCACAATGCGGACAGCCTGCTATGGATGAGCATTTATAATAGAATGAAAGACGCCGTGAATAACCTGGCATGGGACGGGGCATGGTATATCAGGGCGTTTTCTGACAGGGGCAGCCCCTTTATACCCGTCGGAACCAGAAATGATGATTCGGCAGGAAAGATCTATCTCAACGGGCAGTCATGGCCTATCCTCAGCGGTATCGCCTCGCCGGAGCGCGCTATACAATCCATGCTCTCCGTAAAGAAGTATTTGACCAGCGACTATGGTCCGATGATTTTTTCACCTGCCTATACTCATTATGTCGATCATATCGGAACCCAGTCTATTTATGCCCCGGGCATGCGCAATGCCTGTATTTATCTGCGGCCCGCAGGCTGGGCGATAGCGGCGGCCTGCCTGAATAATCAGGCGGAGCTTGCCAACGAGCTGTACGATAAGGCAGCGATGAAAAGCAGGGAAAAGGACATGTCACATTACCAATGTGAACCCTATGTGTATCCAGAAAATTATGATGGCCCGGACGACACCCGGCTGAAAGGGCGGGGAGAGTTCCAATGGAATCTCGGCGAGGGTTCCGCATGGATGTGGGCTTCTTATGTGGGTTATATCCTCGGTGTGCGGCCTGTGGCTGGCGGGTTGCTGATCAACCCCGAGATTCCGGCCGATTGGCCGGGGTTTACCGTCAGGAGGCCATTCAGGGGCTGCGTATATCATATTGAGGTGAAGAATCCGGCAAAAGTAAGCTCGGGGATTGTCTCTATCAAAGTCGACGGCAAAAAAATACATGGAAATATCATACCTGCCTATACCGATGGTGGAAACCACCGGGTCGAGGTAATGATGGGAAAACATAAATAAATTTTCGCATGACCAGGCATAGCATTCATGGAATTATCGCGTGGGCGGTCATTTGCCTTCCCGCATGGCTGATCATTTGCCTTCCCGCATCGACGTTTGCCGGCGATCACGATGGCCATGACACCTCGGTCGTCACGCTGCGGAGCCTGCTGACGGAAATGATCAACCGGAATAGTTTGGCCAATTATACCGGCCCACCCTATCGTTTATACCATTCCAGCAGCTGGGACCGTGCGGAGTCGGGGGGCAGCGGAAGTAAAGGCTGGTTCGGCAACAAGGATTATGACTATTATATCCGCGCGGAAAAAAACGGGGGCAGGAAAGAATACGTGATCATGGAAGCCAGGGGACCCGGCGCCATTACAAAATGGTGGATTCCCCAGGCAGCATTCCTCAATGACCGGATTGTAAGGATTTACCTGGATGATGATCCGGTGCCGGTCATCGAGGAAAACTATAAGCAGTTCATCCAAGGCAGCTCCTTTATCAAATGGCCTTTTGCCTTTGTGTCATCGGATGAGAAGAATGCCATATATCAATATAGCATGCCGGTCGGCTTGCCAAATCAGGTAGGCAGTGATCTCTACATGCCTATTCCCTTTGCAAAATCGTGCAAGGTAACCCTGGACGACAGCGTTTTTTATTATGCTCTTGATTACCGGTTATATGCACCCGGCACGAAGGTCGTGTCATTCAGCAGGGCCGGTTATGAACGCGATCTCAGCTTTGTGCAGGCGGCGGGGCGCAAGCTGCTGGCGGCCAACAGTCTGCCGGTTAACAGTCCGTCGGCCAACAGTCCGTCGGCAAATCGTGCTTCTGCCTCTCCCGCGAAATCGGCGACGATCGGCAAAGATCAAAGCATCGAGATCGATTTGCCTGCCGGCACGCACGCTATAAATGGCCTTTACCTGAAGATCAACTCCGCAAACGATAAGCAAATGAACAGGGCGGTCGTCCTGCAGGTCATTGCCGACGATAGTCAGACGGTTTGGAGTCCCGTGGCGGAATTTTTCGGGGGCGGCGTATACGCCAGGCCGGTCAGGAACTACAATACGGAGGTCACGGCGGACGGGTGGATGACCTCCCATTGGGTAATGCCATATAGGAGATCGGCAAGGATCATTGTCAGGAATTACGGAGACGAGCCCGTCAAAGCCGAACTGAAGGCCACTATTGAAAGCTTCGGGTGGGGTGATCATTCCATGTATTTTCATGCCGGCTGGCATGAGGAAGCGCCGTTGAACGCGCCGCCATTCAAGGACTGGAATTACATCGATATCAAGGGCGACGGCAAATATGTGGGAGATGTGCTGACGGTGTATTCCAAACCGAAGGCCTGGTGGGGTGAGGGCGACGAAAAGATTTATATCGACGGGGAATCCTTTCCTTCTTATCTGGGTACAGGCATGGAAGATTATTATGGCTTTGCATGGGGGCTGGCGAATGAGTTCAATTCCCCATTCATTTCAATGCCGGCCCGGGATGCAAGGGGAAAGGATAACTGGAGCGGTTACAACACCGTGGAGAGAATGAGATTGCTTGACAATATTCCTTTTGATCATTCGCTGAAGGTAGATATGGAAGCGTGGATCACGCAACCCGGCGTGTCATTCTCCGTCACCTGTTTCTGGTATGGGAAGGAGGGGGCTGTCGCCAATTGGCAGCCCGATACCACGGCGATCACCCGAAAACTACCGGATTTTGCGGGCATGCATCTGCAAAAGCTGCCCGGTACACCCTATGCCGACCCTGTCGGTAACCGGCAGCTCCTCGGGAAGGGCAAGGGAGGCATCCGCTATGCAGGCGATCGGTTGGATCGATTGGGTTGGGCGGATATCGGAACAGCCGGCCATGTTATTTTTGGCGACAGGATATTCAGCATGTACTCTTCGGTAGCCGATAGCGATAATCATCTGCCGGCCTTTATCACGGGTCTCGCATCGGGACATGTGACCAGCCAGGACGGCACCTTTATTCCTTATCACGGAACCAGCAACAAATTGCATCATACCGGCGCCATTGAAGTGACAGGAGCCGTCGCAGAAAAGGGCGTCGTATCCTTTACCATCGGCAAAGACGCTCCCTCGTCATTCCGGGTGGGTATCATGGTCGATAATGCAGACGTATATACAAAAGTGGGCAAATACCTGTGGGTAGCGGATGCAGGATCGGGCAGCAGCGGCAAAGTGCAGCTGGTCAGATCGAATCGTGTACCCGACTGGTATTTTTTCGATATCGAAGGCCACAAGGAAGGCGACGTCATCACCATTTACGGCAGCACGGAACACAAGGATGACCCATTCATCATCGGCGCGCTGACATTCGATGCCGACCAGGCTGTGATTAGTTTTGACGGGATGCTGCAAGAGATGCTGGATCGCGATCGGCTGGCTGTGTATCCCGCGGGAGCATGGACTTTACATCATGCGAGCAGCTATGACCGGAAGTCGCTTGCACCAGATAAGCCGGGATGGTTTGCCAATAGGGATTGGGATAATTTTATCCGCAAGGATAGCCTGAATGGCCGCGAGGAAGATGTGCTGCTGGACGCGGATGGTCCGGGAGCCATCACCCGGTTCTGGGTAGCAGGCTGGCCGGAAAAAAAGGCAGACTTACGATTTTATATCGATGGTCAGTCCACGCCCTTTTGGGAAGCCGACCACCCCGGGGCGCTGATCGGTCAGAATGTGCAGATCGGGTCCCCCTTGTCTGAACGTTCCTTCGATCGGGATTCTTCTCTCATCAACCCCGGCGCCCGGCCTGGTCACGACCTGTACGCTCCCATCCCTTTTAGCCGCCATATTAAAATAACGTACCATCGTGCGCCCGGGGATGCCGCGAACGGCTTTTGGTATAATATAGATTATCGCCTTTATAAACCGGGTACGGCGGTAAAGAGCTTTTCCGCCGCGATCCCCGTGACTGCAGCGGCCGTTCTCCGTCTGACGAACGACAAGTTGAATGACTTTATGGCTTTATCCGCCGCCGAAGCGACGGTAGCGGGTGAAACAGCCATAGGCCACCTGCCCTTCGACCTGGCGGGAGGATCGGTGGTAACAATGCCGCTAAAAGGGGCGGGGGCTATCCGGAGAATATTGCTCTCCATGCCGCCCGATGACGCCAAAGCGGCTGTGACACAGCTATGGGTGCGGATCGCATTCGACGGGCAAAAGACGATCGATATTCCCGCCGGATTTTTCTTTGGATGCGGCGATCAGATCGTTGAGACAAAAAGCTGGTATAATAAGGTCGATACTACCGGCGCCATGGCGATTTACCAGGTCATGCCTTATCACAGGGGCGCCGTCATCTCGCTCGTCAATAAGGGATCTGACCGAATTAAAGGCGTGTTGAAAGTGGCCACCGGACACTGGGACTGGAATGAGCGAACGATGTATTTGCATGCCGGATTTAAAAGGCTCGATCATTATATTACTGTCGCCCAAAAGGGAACGGATTTCAACTATGTAGACATAAAGGATAAGGCCGGGGTATATGTGGGGGACATCCTGCAGGTCAATAAAGCCGTCGGCGGCTGGTGGGGGGAAGGGGATGAGAAGATATACATAGACGGCAGTACCTTTCCTGACGACTTTGGGACCGGCTCGGAAGACTATTATGGCTATGCCTGGGGTCACCCGGAGACCTTCAACCATCCCTTTTTCTCACAGCCCCTCGGTAATGCCAATCTGGAGGATAAGGGAGGTACGACCGTCAATTCCCGTGAAAGGGATTTGGACGCCATCCCTTTCCGGCATTCTTTGCGTTTCGACATGGAATCCTGGAACTGGTTTGGGGGGCCTGTAAACTATGCGCTTGCCTGTTTTTGGTATGAAAAGCCGTAAATTGTAAATTATGGAAAGACGTAAATTTTTGAAATCATCCGGGTTGCTTGCCTCTGCAGGATTTTTTATTTCCCCGTTCCCGTTCATAGCAGGGCCGTTTAAAAGGGAGGATTTTATTCACCCGTACTTTCCGATTGACAAGAAACTGGATCCCCGTTGGGTGCAATCCTTGTATGAACGCGGGGCGGCGACGGTCTATGCAAAGTCCAGGAATGAACTGAGGTATATCGGGATGCCCGTCGGGGGTATTTGCAGCGGCTGTGTGTACGCGGGGGGTGACGGACGGTTATGGCTGTGGGATATCTTCAATCAGAACCAGGTTGGCGTAGTCACGAAATTGCTGCCGGTCCCCCTGGAAAGTTTCAATATGAAGGAGATCAACAATGTCGAGGGCAGCCTGTATCTTGAACCGCTGTCGGAAGCAAGCCCATTCCAGCAGGGTTATGCGTTATTGATCACTGAAAACGGAACGACCACCCTCAGGCGCCTCCAACAGGATGATTGGGATGAGATCACTTTTGAGACGACCTATCCCGTGGCCACCGTTCGGTATTCGGACAAAAATCTGCCCCTCGAGGTCACCGCCGAACTCTTTTCACCCTTTATTCCCGGCAATGCGAAAGACAGCGGGATGCCGGCTACTATCCAGGCCATTACCATGAAAAATACTTCTTCAGGGCCCCTGTCAGTCCGGTTGGTCGGCTGGCTGGAGAATAAAATATTATCGGTGACGGAAAAGAATAATGCCGGCTTCAGCCGGGCCAACGAGTTGGTTCAGGATGGGTCGTTTAAAGGGATCAGCCTGGGTTCTACGCTTATCGACAATGAATTGGAAGGGGCCGCGGATTTTGGCAATATGTGCCTGGCCGGCATGGATAAGGATGCAGTTTACATACCCGATATTTCAAAGGACACAACCGGACCGGCCCTCGTGATCAGGGACCTGGTTAAAGCATCGAACGGTTCACCCGTTGCGGGTGTCTCCGTTCTTCACCGGCTGAATCCCGGGGAGGAAGCCAAATCGGATTTCATCATATCCTGGTATACGCCCAATATTTCGTTTAACAACAGGGGCAAGGAAGTGACCGCGCAAAATGCCAACAAACATTACTATACCTCACATTTTGCCAATGCCGCGGCGGTGGCGGGATATATTTCGGGAAATTACGAATCCCTGAAGCGTCAGACCTTTCTTTGGAAAGAGACATGGTATGACAGCACATTGCCCTGGTGGTTCCTGGAAAGAACCTTTAATAATATTTCGGCGATAGCTACCACGTCTACACATCGCTTCCAGGACGGCAGGTATTACGCCTGGGAGGGCGTGGGCTGTTGTCATGGGAATTGCACGCACGTGTATCAATACTCCCATGCGGTATCCAGGATCTTCCCCGAACTGGAAAGGGATACGCGCGAAAGAGTGGATCTTGGCCCCGGTGTCGGATATGATGAAGCCACGGGGATGATCCGTATCAGGGGCGAGAAGACCGGCCCTTCCATCGACGGGCAGGCGGGTACGATATTGCGCATTTACCGGGAGCATCAGATGAGCCCGGATAACCAGTTTCTGCAAAGGAACTGGCCTAAGATCAAAAAGGCGGTCGTTTTTGTCATGGAGCAGGATAAGAACCATGATGGTATGGAAGATACGCCCATGGAAAATACGTTGGATGCCTTATGGCATGGGGAAATTTCCTGGATAGTCGGGTTATGTATTGCAGGTGTGCGTGCGGGGCAGGCCATGGCCGAGGAAATGAACGATGCGGATTTTGCCGGGCAGTGCCGGCAGTATGTCGAAATGGGCAGCAAGAATATGGAGGCGGAACTCTTTAATGGGGAATACTTCATCCACCGGCCGGACCCGGCTGTCGGTAAAAAGGAGATCGGGTCCTTTAACACCTGTCATATCGACCAGGTCTATGGACAAAGTTGGGCCTGGCAGGTCGATTTGGGGCGGATCCTGAGTAAGGAAAAAACAATGAGCGCCTTACACGCACTATGGAAATACAATTATATGCCGGATGTCGGTCCTTATATAAAGGTTCATCCAGGCGGACGTTTCTATGCACTGGCTGGAGAAGGCGGTATGATCATGAACACCAACCCGTCCAATGATGAGAATCCATACGGCAATGCCAAAGCATGGCAGGTGGGCTATTTCAGCGAATGTATGAGCGGGTTCGAGCACCAGGTCGCGGCGCATATGATGGCTGAGGGTATGGCTGAAGAGTCGCTGGTCCTTACCCGGTCCATTCATGACCGGTATCACGCATATAAACGTAATCCGTTCAACGAGATCGAATGCAGCGATCATTATGGCCGGGCGATGGCGAGCTATGGGACATTCATCAGTGCCTGTGGCTTTACGTACCATGGTCCAAAAGGGCATATCGGGTTTTCGCCCAGGATCAAACCTGAGAATTTTAAGGCTCCCTTCACGGTCGCCGAAGGATGGGGGACCTATAGCCAGCAACGGCATGCCCATTCATTTTCGGGACAGCTTCAGCTGAAATATGGCCAATTGACGGTGAAGAATTTTACCTCCGAACTGAATACTGGCGCAAAAGCCGCTAAGGTGCAGGTAAGGCTGAATGATAAGATGATACCCTGCAGTTTTACACAAACAGGCACCCGGTGCGAGATCGTTTTCAATGAACCGGCCTCGTTAACGGCCGATTCGATTATGTCGGTGACCATTAGCTGAATAATCTTATAACAATCATTTCCCGACATGGACAAGTTGAAATTATTCCTGGTTGGAGGCTTTTTAGGAAGCGGAAAGACGACGGCGATCGGGCAGGCTGCCCAATACCTGCTTAAAGATGGGAAAAAGGTGGGAGTGATCACCAATGACCAGGGGGTGCAGCAGGTTGATACCCGGTTGATCAAGGGACAGCATATCCCTTCTGGCGAGGTGGCCAACGGTTGCTTCTGCTGTCAGTACAACGACCTGGAAAAAAATTTGGAGTCTTTACAGCAACTGGAGCAAACGGAGTTCATTTTTGCAGAATCAGTCGGGACCTGTACCGATCTGGCGGCGACGGTGGTCAATCCGCTGTTGAGCTTCAACCCCGGCCGTTATGAGATCGTGTTATCCATTTTTGCCGATGTTCGGCTGCTGGTGAAATTTTTGCAGGACGGCAAATCCGTTTTTTTTGATACGGTGAGCTATATCTATGAACGGCAATTGATCGAGGCCGATATTATCGTTGTCAATAAGATGGATCTTTTGAACGAGAAGCAGCAGGAATCGGCGAAAAAGCTGATCAGGGCAGCATACAGGGGGAAAACCATCTTATTTCAAAATTCGCTGTCGGAAGCCGGCATTCAGCCATGGCTGGCCGCCTGTGCAGCGGTCGACAATCCGGCTTTACGGCCGTCGCTTGACATTGATTATGATATATATGGGGCGGGCGAAGCCGAACTCGGCTGGCTGGATGAGGAGATCGGTATTGTGACCGATGACGGCAGTGCGGGAAAGGTTGCGCAAATCTTTTGTAAAAAGCTATATGACAGGATAACGGCGGACGGCTACATGATCGGTCATTTGAAATTCCTGGTAGATGATGGAAAGCAGCAAAAAAAGATCAGTTTTACCGCGCTGCAGGGAATCGATCATGCTGATAAGGTGAATATGGAAACGGACAGGGTCGTTGTTCTGATCAATGCGCGGGTACAGGTCAGGCCCTCTTTGCTCCAGGCTATCGTCAATGACGTTATTATCGAAACCGAGCTCGAGGCTAACTGTAAAATCACGGAATATCAATTATCGGCTTTTCAGCCCGGCTACCCCCGACCGACACACCGAATACTTTCCAGGACTAAACGAATCATGTATGAATAAGATGAGTTTGATGTTCATTGTATGCTGCCTACTGTTGGGATGCCTGTCTTGCCGGCAGCCCGCGGGTGAGGGAGCGGGGGGTGGCGTCGGTGTGGTACCCGGCGTCGATTTGGGTTCCGGATGGAGGCAGCAATTGGATCGGGAGCTGCCGTTGCTGGGTCACCGTAACTGGATATTGGTAGTCGATAAAGCATTTCCGATGCAGACGTCCCCTGGCATGGAGGTGATCAATACGGACGAAAGATTATTGACTGTTCTACGCTATACATTACAAAAGATAAATGAATCGACCCATGTAAAGCCAATCATCTATACCGATAAGGAGATCGGCTATATTACAGAATCCCAGTCGCCGGGAGTAGGGGCTTACAAATCCCAGCTTAAAGATGTTTTGGGTAATGCGGGCGTACAAAGCTTATTGCATGACAGCGTATTTGTCCGGATGGACGCGTCGTCAAAACTATTCAAAATACTGGTGCTTAAAACCAATGAAACCCTGGCCTATTCGTCTGTGTTCCTGCAGTTGGACTGCGCGTACTGGAATGCCGAAAAGGAAGGCCACCTGCGCGAGGCGATGAAAAGTGCTGCCAGATGAAGCGGATGCTGCGAAAATATGTGGCTGAATTCAGCCAATTTTCGGGCGCTGTTGTTGCCAGCGTGGTACTTAAATTATTATTTCCTCATAGCGAAAAGCTCGGCGCAACTATGCCTTCGGGTAGTGATATGCGGGCCTTCGATGAACCCGGCGCGGTCAATGGGGCCGTCACCATCACCTGTTCACCCGGATACTTCCGTTGGGATAAATAGTCACCGGCAATTTTTCCAGCTCCGGCTCCGTCAGCGCCAGCGCGGGGCTATCATTCAGCGTGAGGTCGTAGTTTTGTGCAGTGAGCCCTTTAATATGGAGCTCGATGGTAAAGGGCTTGTCATAAGGCACCGTCAACCCCGCCAGCAACGATTTCAGCCGGATACTGACGTCCTGGCCCTTTACCGTGTAGCCTACCACAGACAAGCCATCCACGCCAGCCGCTACCCGGTGCTGAAAATCGATATAGGCGCCCCCCAATTGTTCCATGATCTGCGCCGTGGCCGATAGTCCGCCGACTTCGGCCCAGCCCGGTCCTGAACGCAGCGGCATTTGAGGGAACCCTTCATGATCGATATTCTCGGGGCCCAATCCGGACGGATAATTCGGATAGGGATATATGCCGTTTTTAACCAGGGAGGGATCATTTACCAGGGCCAGGGATGCTCTCGCCGCGGCTATACCCCGTTCAACCAGATCCTGACGGTTCGATAGCAGCCCGGTACGTACCAGGGCGCTTGCGAAGCGATTGCTGCGCTGATCCAGCCATTCATCATCGCTGTTCTGCGAGGAAAAGCCGCCGAAAGGGTAGGCGGTAATGATATAATGCGGCGCCCAGACAGCTTGGTAAAAAATGGAATAGTCCGCACAGGCTTCCGCTGCATCGAGCCAGGTCTGATCCTGAGTCGCTTCATATAGTGATGCGAACCCATCGATGGCCCAGTATACCGACATGGTATTGGCCGGGTATTGACCGGTATATTTATCAAAAAAAGTCTCCGGTTTAATGGCACAGGAATAAAAAGTTTCGAAGTCATACCATTTTTCTCTCGGCATCACTTCTTCCAGCATGAATTTGGCCATTTTTTTTGCCGCGTCCAGGTATTTGAGGTCTTTAGTCGCTTTATATAATTCGCTCAACACCCAAATGTGGACACCGCCATCCGCATTCCATTTCATGCTTGGCAGGGCCTCTCCTTTTTCATCGAACCAGGACGGGACGCAACCGTTGGGTTGGAGATGAGCGAGTAAAAAATCGGCATAGCGCCGGACATACGGTATAATTGCGGGATTGTCTTCACAGTTTTTCCGGTATTGCAACAAATAGCCGGCGGTAACGCTGGCGGATACGGGCTGGTATACACCGTGATCCCAATCGAAATAGGACGCGGCTTTGCCGGGATCATAATTTTCCATCGGGGGGTTCCACATGCTCTTTGTCCAGGTTTTCTTATCGATGTCGTATAGCGATGGAAATATTCCATTTTTCTGCGGTGCGCCCACGGTAAAGTTAATCATACGCCGGGCCTTGTCCACCAGGGTAGGATCGTTTAGTTTTTTGCCCCAATAGTATAGCCCGGTGGCGTCACAGGTGTTATTCCACCAGGCTGTATTGTAAATGAATTGATACCACTGGGGCGCACTGAGCCGCAGACCGCCTTTAGGGATGCCATGATCGTCCCATTGCTGCCAGGTCTTTAATTCCGGGTGATCATGGCGCAGGCTGATAACCGGGTTAAGATGGTCAGGCCCTTTGATCACATCATATCCCTGGTAGGCAAAAGAGGCGGGGTAACATAGTTTTGCATATGCTGAAAAAGGCATAACCTGCGGTTTGGGCTGGTGAAAATAGCGCCTGCCATACTTTTCCCATAAGAAGGAAGATATGCGCTGATAGCTACGATCTTTTTTCACGTTGCCATCCAGGAACAGATCAAACCCGTAATGCAATAGATGATTGGATAATACCCGCATCTGGCTGCCATTCTCGTGGCGCCAGTATACATGCTGTTCGACCCAGTAATCGATGAGCCCGTAAGAGATTAACGGGTGTTCGGTAACACCGGGATGGAGATTGAAATCGAGCGCGGTGGGGAAAGAAATCTTATTGGTGTCCAGGGGTACGGCAAAAATCCGGGGATGTTTTTGCGGACGGGCGCCCCTGGCATAAACGATATTGTCATTGATTGCATCGAGATCGGGCACCAGTGCCATCATCAACCCGTCTTTTTCCGCGATGGCGGCGGGTGCGAAGAATTTTCTATCCCCGATCACATCTTCCGAATCACGTTTAACGGCGGGTACGAAGATATAGTCCGGATCCCCCGGCGGGCTAAAGGTCATGGACGATAGCAAATATTCCAGTTTTGGCTCCCTTGTGAGGTTTGCGCTGACCGCGATATGGAAATAGTCGTTGCCACTGTCCAGTTCCACCGTTTGTTGAATGGTATTGCCCTTAACCGACCCTGCTAAAAGAAGCCGGATCGTATCTTTATGTTGTTCAATCACCTTGACGCTGGTGAATCCATCATTGGCCAGCAACCGGTATTGATCAGCCGGCCCTGTCCATTTTTTGTACAGCGGTATTGTCCTGGCTCCCTGAGTACCCGGCCCTGAAAAAGAGGCGGCAACTTCTTTCCAATCCCCATTGGTCCGGGCAAAGTAGGTTTGGGTGATAACGGATGAATCCGTCACCAGGATGAGCCGGACCTGTCCGTTCTGTAGTTCGATCTGATGCGTGTTCTGTATAAGTTGTACTGCATGTTCATCGGATGCCGATCTGCTGCATCCGGCGGCAAGGACAAAAGTTACGATGATGAAGGCGCCCGATATTCTCATTGCTCAAATAAATCCTATTTCCGGGGGATATAACTCTCGTAAAACAGCAAAATCATATGGCTTTTTGTCCTATTTTTAAGCATGCGTGGAAATGGTATTTTACGAATTCTTTTAATCTTTCTTGCGGTCAGCCTCTTGCTGGACTTTTATGTATTCAATGGCCTGGCGACCCTTACTTCGGGATGGAAGTCAGCGCGTTGGCGGCAGATAGTCAAATGGGGCTATCTTATCGTATCCCTCGGGGTAACGGCGCTGTTTTTTGGCGGTCTGTCGAGCTTCAGGACAGCGAGCGGAATGCGGCCCTTTCATGAGTGGATGCTGAGTCTTTTCCTTGTTTTTTTGATCACCAAGCTGTTTTTCGGGTTGGTTTTGCTGATCGCGGACATCATACGACTATTCTATGGGATTATCGATCATTTCATCCGGCCGGCACGTACTGCGGGTGAGCCTTTTTTCCCGGGACGCCGGAAATTTGTCAGCGAGATAGCGGTATTAGTGGCGGCGGTGCCCTTCACGGCGTTTATGTATGCCATGCTGAAGGGCAAATATGATTACCGGCTGCACAAGGTGACGCTTTCTTTCGATGATCTTCCCGATGCTTTCGATGGTTTCACGATCACGCAGGTATCGGATATTCATTCCGGTAGTTTCGACAACAGGGGGGCAGTGCAGCGGGGGGTGGACCTGGCCAGGGCGCAGCAGAGCGATCTGTTTGTATTTACCGGCGACCTGGTGAATAATGCCGCATGGGAGATCAAGCCGTATATTGATATGTTCAGCACATTGAAAGCGCCCTATGGCCAGTTTTCCATTCTGGGTAACCATGATTATGGGGACTATATCCGATGGGACAGCGAGCAGGAGAAGGCCGACAACCTGCAGCAATTACAGGTGCATCACGCGACGTTGGGATACCGGCTGTTACTGGATGAAAATGTGGTGCTGGAGAAAGAGGGGCAGAAGATTGCGTTGATCGGCGTACAGAACTGGGGTAGGGGATTTATCCAGATTGGGGACCTGGACAAGGCCTTGCGCGGGGTAGACAAGGATGCTTTTAAGATATGTCTGTCACACGACCCGACACACTGGGAAGAAAAAATCAGGTATCATCCGACAACCATTCATCTGACCTTATCCGGTCATACGCATGGGGCGCAGTTCGGCGTGGAAACACCGGGATGGCGGTGGAGCCCTGTTCAATACCGGTATCTGGACTGGGCCGGATTGGCGAATGAAAAGGACCGGTACCTGTATGTGAACCGGGGGTTTGGTTTTTTGGCGTTTTCGGGCCGGTTGGGTATCTGGCCGGAGATCACGGTGATTACGCTGAAGAAGAAGGTGTAGGCTGATCGGGATCGAGACGGGATCGAGATGACGGCTTTACCTGTTCATTTCCATCATCCTTCGTTTAAGGTTGGTGAAAGTTTCCATCGGGGCCTTCAGGCAGAAGGCATTGAGGATCCATGCGGGTACAGATCCGCCGGGGTCCAATTGCAGGACGTATTGTAAATGTACCGTATTGTCAGAGCCGGTCGTTACGGTCCAAACGGCATGAGACATCGGAATGCGCACCAGGTCCTTTTTCTCGGGATAATTTTTCATTCCTACGGATTCGACGTCCAGGGACCGGCCGGCGGGGTCCATGTTGACTTTCAGGTCGGCATAAAAATCCCGGTCGGTTCCCGGCCAGGGTACGTCGATCTTCGAGTAATAAATGACCTCGTTTGGACTGACCTTTTTTACCATGACGGTTGAATGAGTGGCATAAGCCCAACCGGGATAATTCTGGACATCGAGTAAAATGGAAGCGAGTTCTGCGGGCGTACCGGGGAGGTCCACGTCAATGCGAAGGTCATTGTATTTCGACAAATCCGAATGTCTGCTGAAGATAGCGATACCATCTTTATCCTTTCTCAAGGTCCAGTCATTCTTGTCGGCGCTCGACGTGAAATACGGTAAAAAAAGCAAACAAATGCACAGGCTTTTCATAGTTGTCTAAAAACCCTTTTGGGATATCTCTAAATGTACGACAAAAAAATCCAAAACGAGAAGCATATTTCCCGAAGTTATCCACCGTTTTGTTTTGCAGGATTTTGGCTATTTCTTAACCATTTTGAACCCAAATCAAGGCCGCCGGCGGGGGGAGAGTTTTTTCTATAATTGCCCGATCAGCCTGCAGGAAAGGCGGACTCGTATCAATAAGGCTCAGCGGCTCATGGCTGAAAATAATATCGCGGCATTGGTGCCGGACTGGCACCGACGTCCGGACCTGGGAAGAAGATGAAAGCGCACCGCACGGGTCATGGCATCGGGATGGACATGCATGAATGGGGAATATAGTGCCGGGTAACAAACAACCCCTGCAGGCCGGCATGTGCTTTAGCATCGAGCCGATGATTGCCATCTATTGTGAGTTCGGTATCCGGCCGGAAGACTGCGCGTATATGACGGAAGAAGGGCCGCGGTGGTTTTCGCAGCCCAGCGCAGCTATCGACCGGCCTTTCAGCGTTTGAGCGGGGCCGGGAAAAAATAAACCCGCCGGTGTTAGTGGCGGGTGAATTCATTCACAGTCAAGGGTTCGGCATCAGGTACAGTGGCTTGTGCACAGGCTCGGGGCATTTCACAGGGTTGGATAGGGTTTAAGAGGAATTGGATTGGCTTAAGAGGAATTGGATTTTGCAACGGTTGATTACCGACACAAAGATGCAGCGCAGATCATTACTTTCCCAGCTTTCTACAGTGCAATTCCATTCGATGATCAGTAAATTTACAGGGCGTTAGGCACAAACACTTAATATCGTTAAACTCCGTAAGAGAAGATTCGTATATCTACAATAGTAGGCTCGTACATTTACGATGATGTATGACCCGACAGTCTTCGCAAAGCCTCTGACAACTGATCGACGGGCGTCTGGAGGATAAGCGTGAGCATACATTTTAACCAGGATTTTAACGCGCAGGGGTGTACGTTTATCCTGAACAGCAAAATAGAGCGCCAGGATTTCCTGCCGGAACCACCTGGGACTGGACCGCCCCCTGCGCCTGGACCGCCGGTGGAACCCCGTCATATTAATAATAAATTAGTTGCATTTGTAAGTTACTGATTCCATTATTTTTTATCCATTTTTTTCGTATTCCCAAAAGGATCGTATCTTTATAGTCTGCTGTCAGGCCGTCGCTAAAATCAGTTGCTTTGCAACAATATCCCCTCAACCTTTTAACGTTGTTTATCCATTCATTTTTAGCAATATCCATCCCAATATTTGCTGTCGGTAAGTTATGTACATCTTATAATAAAATCTATGGTTAAGCTTTTGAAAGGTGAAATACTGTTATCGCTATTGGTGATCGTTTATGCTGTTGCGGATGTCTCCTGTAAGAAATCGAATAATAGCGGTCCCTTTGTCACACCAACAGTCTTACCTGTCGCCAATGTCGGGGTATATTCCTTCGTTGCGGCCTGGGACAAGGATGGCCCCGCGTCCGCAAAGTCTGGAGTTTGGCCACGAAAGGCGATATAGAGTCAACCGCTACCCTCTACAACGGGACATTATATTTCGGCGGTACCGACCAGCGGCTATACTCGCTCAATCCGTTGACGGGCGATGTCAAATGGAACACCCTGACCGGGGGGCCTATCGTGACCAGCCCTGCTTATTTCGACGGCGCCGTCATTTGGAGCGCGGCCACGGGCAATTCGATCCGCATGTTTTCCCCGCTCCTCTACACCTTCAGCGGTGTTGTCGTGCATCCGGGTGTCAGCGGGGATCAGCAATAGGGTGGGAACTGACAATAATGTATGGAATCGATAAAGAAGAAATGGCTGCCGGAGTTGTCGTATGTACTGAAATGCCTGTCGGGCGTTTCGATTTTTAGGCATGGGCCTTTATTTCCTGCATATGCCGTCTCTGCTGACGTTATGCCTTGGCGTTTCCCTGGTCATTTTACTCGGGACTGCGTTAAAGATCCCTACTGCCTTACGCCCTGCTTTGGCCGCACTGATCATCGTTACGATCAGAGAACAGGCAGGAGGGCAATGGTTCCTGCCTATTGAACGGGTCATCGGCGTAGTGATCGGCTGCCTGGTTGCCTTGCTTCTCAGCCTGCTGTTCAACTTACTGTCGCCGAAGCGCCTGGTCCAGGGACCAGTTGTCATACCGGTCGACGAAGATCAGCAACCCGATAAAAAAGGCGGCATGCAATAGCTGGCTGGGGATCGCGTCAAATTGTTCGATCGTGGTCGCTCCTAAAATGAGAAGGATCATCAACAGCGCGCCGGCCACCGCCGCCTTCCGGGTCCACAGTCCTGCCAGCGTCAGCAGACCGATCCCGAATTCGGCGAACGGTAAGAAATAACCGAAAGCCAGTACGAGGGGTTGTGGCAGAATGGAATGCTGGAAGTGGTCGGCCATGCCGTGACTGAATTTGTCCAGTTTTTGCAACCGCACCAGCCCATGTCCGAAGAGGCTGGTCCCGATCGCCAGCCGGGCCAATAAAAAGGATTGTTTATATGCCGACATAATGATAAATTGAGGCAATAAAATTAGTCTATTAACCATTGCAACCCCCAATGCTCAAGAACTTCTTGTTTTATTTTCTTATCCCCGCTGCCCTGCTTTCGGCCTGTCATCGCGAACCGGAGAAGTACAACACCTGGTCTGCCTATGGCGGCAGTAAAGACAATATACATTATTCCGCCGCCCGCCAGATCGACACGGACAATGTCAGCCGGCTGCAAACGGCCTGGGAATATCACACCGGCGATGCGGACAGCAATTCCCAGATCCAGGTCAATTCCATCATCGTCGACAGCACGCTATATGGCGTCTCGCCGCGGCTGAAGATCTTCGCCCTCGATGCGGCCACCGGCCGGCTGAAATGGAGCTTCGACCCTGCCCGGCCTGACGGGGGCGTCGTCCAAAAAATTGCCATCAATGCCTGCCGGGGAATAGCCTACTATCGTGGCAGTGCGGAGGATCAGCGATTATTCTATTCCGCCAGTGATTCGTTGTATTGCATCGATGCCCTGACTGGACGTCCTATCCCTTCTTTCGGAGAAGACGGGATGATCGATCTGCACCATGATCTTGGCCGGGATGTAAAAGACCTCTACGTTGCCGGTACGACGCCGGGCATCATCTATAAAGATCTCCTCATTGTCGGAGACCGGGTAGCCGAGGAGGCTGCTGCAGCCCCTGGTCACATTCGGGCTTATGATGTGCACACCGGGCGTCTCCGGTGGATCTTTCATACTATTCCCTATCCCGGCGAGGAAGGCTATTCCTCCTGGGCGGACACGGCGGCGTATAAACATCTCGGTGGCGCCAATGCCTGGTCAGGCTTCAGCCTCGATGAGGATAAAGGCGTCCTTTTCGCGCCGGTCGGATCGGCCAGTTTCGATTTCTATGGCGGCCGCCGTATCGGTGATGATCTGTTCGCCAATTGCGTGATAGCATTGGATGCGGCCACCGGCCGGCGGATATGGCATTTTCAAACCGTGCATCACGATCTCTGGGACCGTGATCCGCCGACCCCGCCGATACCAGTGACGGTACAAAAGGACGGCAAGACGATTGCTGCAGTTGTGCAAGTCACCAAAACCGGCCTGATCTTCCTGCTGGACCGGTCGACGGGACAGCCCCTTTATCCCATCGTCGAAAGGCCGGTGCCTGCAGTCAGTGAACTGGATGGAGAAAAATTGTCTCCCACGCAGCCTTTTCCCACCGTTCTGCCATCCTTCGCGCGGCATTCGATGACGGCGGCCGACCTCAACACACTGGTACCGGATTCATCTTACCAGGATATCAGGAAAAGACTGGCCGGTTATCATGCCGTAATGTTCGACCCGCCCAGCAAAGAAGGGACGGTGATCTTTCCGGGATTTGACGGCGGCGCCGAATGGGGTGGGCCTGCGTATGATCCGACAACGGGCCTGCTGTATGTCAATGCCAATGAAATGCCCTGGATACTGACGATGGTAAATGCGGCGCCACCGCCTGCCACCGGCGGGGGCGTAAACGTCGGTCAGGCAGCCCGGGCCCTCTATAGCGCCAATTGCATGACCTGCCACGGCCCGAACAGACAGGGTGGAGGCAACTACCCTTCCCTGATCGGAGTGAAGAAGAAATATACAGAAGATCAATTTCTGACGCTGGTCTCCTCCGGTCGCCGAATGATGCCGGCTTTCAGGCAGCTCAGCCCGGCGGAGAAACATGCCCTGGCCGCCTTCATCCTGGAGAATACGGCCGGCCAGCAGCGGCCTTTCGTCAATGATAACAAGGCGCCGGAAGACCCCTATTTTCAGCTTCCCTACACTTCTACCGGGTACAACAAGTTCCTGACAAAAGAAGGATACCCGGCCGTGATGCCGCCATGGGGTACCCTTACCGCGATAGACCTCAATAAGGCTGCTATCGTCTGGAGAGATACGTTGGGCGATTACCCGGAGTTAAAGGCCAGGGGTATTCACTCGGGTACTGAAAATTATGGCGGCTCCGTCGTGACCGCCGGAGGGTTGTTGTTCATTGCCGCAACCAGCGACGCCAAATTCCGGGCGTTCAATAAACGGACCGGCCAACTATTGTGGGAGACGGACCTGCCGGCTGCCGGTTTCGCGACCCCTTCCGTCTATACCGTGGATGGGCGTCAATATGTCGTGATTGCATGCGGCGGCGGAAAGCTGCATAAAAAATCCGGTGATTCCTATGTGGCATTTGCTTTGCCGTGAACGATGCAGGCATCCTTGGGAACGATATAGGCATCCTTTGCATATATTTCCGCGTTTTGGTATCTTTAACCTTCAAAAGAACTCAACGAATGATATCCACGAATTTTCTGAAAATCTATGCCGGCAGCATACTATTGTCCTGCCTGTTCACTTCCTGCAACAATAATGAATCCAAGCCATCCGCCTCCGCTCCCGTTACTGCCGATTCTACGGTTACGCTGAAGGAAGAGACGGTGACCTTCAAGGCCGATGGGGCCACGCTGGATGGGTATATCGCTTATAACGACAGCATCAAGGGCAAACGGCCGGCTATCCTTGTCCTTCCCGAATGGTGGGGGCTGAACGACTATGTCAGGATGCGTGCCCGGATGCTGGCCCAATTGGGATATGTGGCTATGGCCGTCGATGTGTATGGCGATGGTAAGGTAGCCGACAATCCTGACAGCGCCGGCGCTTACGCCAAACCTTTCTATGCCGATCCTGGAAAGGCGAAGATCCGCATTGACTCTGCCATTGCGAAGATCCGCACCTATGATATGGTCGACCCGAACGCTATCGGCGCCATCGGCTATTGTTTCGGCGGCGGTTTGCTGTTGAATACTGTCCGGCTGGGCGACGATCTGAAGGGCGTCGTCAGTTTTCACGGTGCGTTGATAGGCGTGCCGGCGCGTAAAGATCTCCTGCGGACAAAGATCCTCATCTGTCATGGTAATGCCGATCAGTTCGTTACGCCAAAAGATGTGGCGGCCTTTAAAAAACAAATGGACTCTATCGGGGCCTCCTATACTTTTATCGGCTATGATAGCGCCACGCATGCTTTTACCAATCCGGCGTCTACTGCCAACGGCCAGAAATTCCATATGCCTATTGCTTACAATGCCAAAGCGGATACGGCATCCTGGGATGCGATGAAGAATTTCTTCGCCACTTTGTTTGGGAAATAATTAAATTTCGATTAAAACCCCGGGTAAAAGATTATAGCGCTCCGTGCCCGAGCTATTTTTGGTTTACCTTTGCGGTCAAATGGACCGATTCACACCCGCTAAAATGAAATGCAGACAGATCTCCTGGCTGATGCTGGGTGTGTGCTTTGTGCTGTTGTACTCGTGTCCGGTCAAGAAATTCCTCATCATTTGTCTCGATAAGATCCAGCCGGCGGATAATGCCACTGCACAGTTCATGAAGGCGTATTCAGCGCCGGGGGTAAAGATCGCTTATCTGCACAAAGATGCAACCGTCTATGCGGTCCCTTCGGCCGGGCGGTCCGTCAGGCCTATCGATCCATCTTCTTTCCCTTTTCTGCCTGAGATGTATTCCCGGCCCGGAGCTGATGGCATGGTGAAAACATGCGCCTGGTCGTTATCGGACAGTCAGGCGGCTATCGGCGGTATGCCCCGATATCTTCAGTTGCTCCGGTTACGGATCTGACGCCGGCCCACTTCCTTTGTAACATCCCGTATTGTCTGCCATTTGAATGCCTGGCTCACGTTGTCCCGTGTGTGCCTGCTACTATTCAAGTTTTAATTTGTTTCATCTATGTGGATTGTCAGACTAGCCTTAAGAAGACCCTATACTGTTGCCGTGATGGCCTTTCTCATCATGATCATGGGTATCATGTCGATCAGGTCGATGATGGTGGATATTTTCCCGGTGATCGATATTCCTGTTGTCAATGTTATCTGGAACTACCAGGGGCTATCTGCCGCCGATATGGAAAGGAAGGTAGTGTTGCTGTGCGAACGGGGCATTTCTTCTTCCGTCAATGGAGTGGAACGTATCGAGTCCCAGTCGCAACCGGGCATCGGCCTTTTGCACGTCTATTTCGAAAAGGGCACCGATATTGGGGCGGCCATTGCGCAGATGTCGGCTACGGCGAACGTATCCCTGCACTCGATGCCGCCCGGCATTCAACCTCCCTTTATCATCCAGTTCAACGCAACCAATGTGCAGGTCGCCCAGATCACCCTGGACAGCAAGACGCTGCCGGAGGATAAGATCTATGACTATGCGCTGAACTTTATTCGTATCCGCCTCTTTACCATCCCGGGTCTTTCAACGCCGGCTCCTTTTGGCGGTAAGACCAGAGAGATCGTGATCGACGCCGATCCCAAGGCCATGGCGGCCAAGGGGCTTTCTCCGAATGACCTGCTGAATGCCCTGCAGGCGCAGAACCTCATCATTCCTGCCGGGACGGCGCGGATCGGCACCCGGGAATACAACGTAGAACTCAACTCCAGTCCCGAGGTAGTGAAGGAATTCGAGAGCATTCCCGTAAAATCCGTCAACGGGCAGATCGTCAATATGGGGGATGTCGCCAAGATCGCCGATGCTTATGCCGATCAGACCAATGTCGTGCGGGTGAACAGGCACCGGGCTGCCTATCTGTCCATATTGAAGAAGTCGAATGCGTCCACCTTGGAAGTCGTGGAGGCTGCGAGGGATATGATCCCGGCGATCAAGGAGACGGCGCCGGATGGTCTCGATCTCCGGATGGACTTCGACCAGTCCGTCTTCGTAGAGAACTCTATCGAGAGCGTACTGCATGAGGCCGTCACCGGGGCCATTCTGGTGTCGCTGATGATCATGTTCTTCCTTGGTAGCTGGCGCAGTATCGTGATCGTCTGTACTTCTATACCGCTGTCCATTTTCGTCGGCATTATCGTACTCAAGCTGACCGGCAACTCCTTAAACATCATGACGCTGGGCGGTCTGTCCCTGGCGATCGGGATGCTGGTGGACGATGCGACCGTGGAGGTGGAGAATATTCACCGGAATATCGGCCTGCACAAACCGTTGACGATCGCCATTCTCGACGGGGCGCAGCAGATCGCCGTGCCTGCCCTGATGGCCACCCTGGCGATCTGTATCGTATTCTTTCCTGTGGTCCTGCTGACGGGACCGTCCAAATACCTTTTTCAGGCGATGGCGATGTCCGTTGTCGTGTCGATGATGGCCAGCTATATCCTGTCGCGTACGCTGGTACCGGTGCTGGCCAGGATGCTGATGGCCAGCGAATATCATGGCGATACGGCCCCCGTGGGGGTGAGCGCTTTCAAAATGGTGTCGTGGAAATTCAACCAGTGGCGGGACCGGCGGTTTGGCCGTTTCACCGACCGGTATGTCCGGATACTGCATAACTGTCTGAAGAACCGAACGGCGGTTCTGGTGTCCGTGCTGGCGATATTGGTGATCTCGCTGTCACTGGTGAAGATCATCGGGACCGACTTTTTCCCGACGACCGATACCGGGATGATGAAGATCCACTTCCGCGCCCCTTCCGGCAGCCGTATCGAGGAGACCGAACGGCTGGTCGACTCGGCGGAAGCGCGCATCCAGCAGATCATTCCGAAAACCGAACTGGGGTCCATCAACGACATGTTAGGTGTGCCTATCTTTTACAACCTGGGCTTTGTCCAGACCGACAATACCAGCAGCATGGACGCGGATATCCTTATTGCCCTCAATCCCGTACACCACCCTACGGCAGGGTATATGCGGAAGATCCGTGCCGATCTGAATGAGAACTTTCCCGGCTGCCATATATATTTCCAGTCCGCCGACATCGTCAGCCAGGTACTGAACTTCGGGACGTCCGCGCCGATCGATCTTCAGATCATGTACAACAACTATGATTCATCTTATAAGATTGCCTCCCGGCTGAAGGATGAGATCAGGACGATACCCGGTACGGCCGACGTGAATATCCGGCAGGTGCTGGACTATCCGACGTTCAAGATCAACGTCGACAGGGAAAGGGCCCAGGAACTGGGCATGACGCAGCAGGATGCGGCCAATGCCATGCTGATCGCGTTGTCGTCCAATACACTGGTATCCCCGTCGTTCTTTATCAACCCCGTCAACAACGTGAACTACCCGGTGGCAGTGAAAGTGCCTTTTGCGCAGCTGAATTCCATGAACAGCGTCATGAATACACCGGTGACCAACAATACCACGCTGATGCAGACGAGCACTCCTTCGCCGACCGACCTGCCGATCGCCCAGGCCCAGCCGCTGGGGAATATCGCCACGGCGCAGTTCATGAATGAATACGATGTCATTTCCCACTATACCGTGCAGCGGGTGATGGATATCACCGCCAATGTGGACGGGCGGGATTTGGGCTCCGTAGCCGATGATATCGAAAAGAAGATAGCCGGTATCGGGAAGGTGCCGACCGGCATGCACTTCTATATGCGCGGGCAGCCGGAGGTGATGAACGAGACCTTCAAGACATTGGGGCTCGGACTGATCCTCTCGATCGTGCTGGTGTATTTCCTGATGGTCGTGCTGTTCCAGACCTGGCTGGATCCCTTTATCATCCTGTTCGCGGTACCCGGCGCCTTTATCGGGATATTATGGATGCTGGCCATCACCGGCACGACGCTGAATACGGTGTCATTGATGGGATCTATTGTGGCGGTGGGCATTGCCGTTTCCAATTCTATCCTGATGGTGAGCTTTGCCAATGAAGTGAGGGTAGAAAAGGGGTTGAATGCGATAGAGGCGTCATTGGCTGCAGGCAGGACGAGGTTGCGTCCCGTGCTGATGACCGCCCTGGCGATGGTGCTGGGGATGATACCGATGGCGCTGGGCACGGGGCCCGGCGGCGAACAGAATGCACCACTCGGCCGTGCGGTGATGGGCGGGCTGATCGTAGCCACTTTTGTCACCCTTTTTATCGTCCCAGTGATCTACTCTCTCCTGCGGAAGGAGGAGCCGACGAGGCACAAGCTGGATGAGCAGTTCGCATTGGAAACGATGCGTTACGACGAAGTCCATGTGGGTGATAAGCCGCATGGCGGCATTCATCCCGATCCTTCCGTCATTAACCCTGAATAAAAATATTATTTCCTGAGATGGATACGTCCATTAGCAAAAATCAATCAGCGTATGAGCAACACAAACAACAAAACCGGATGGAAAGTATGGATCGGCGGACTGCTGCTGGTCGGTCTGGCCGCTTTCGGCTTCATTTTCATGGCCCTGAAGAAGAAGGAGGCACTGGCCGTGGAAACCGACAACCGCATTAAGGTGTCCAAAGAAGGTCCGGTGGTCAGGGCCGTCCGTGCGGGCGCCGCTGCAGGCGAAAAGGGGCTGGTCTTTATCGGCGAGGCCCGGCCTTACCAGGAGGCTACTCTCTATGCGAAGACCGGTGGCTATATGAACAAGATCCTGGTGGACAAGGGGGACAGGGTCCGGGAAGGCCAGCTGCTGGCCACTATTATTTCGCCCGAGACCGACCAGGCCTACAATGCGGCACTGGCCGACCTCGAGAACAAGCAGAAGATCTGGTCGCGGGATTCCGTGCTGGTGAAGAAGGAATATATTTCAAAGGAGGAGGCCGAGACCAGCGAGACGGCGGTCAGCATGGCCAGGGCGCAGGTGGAGTCATTGCGGCAGCAGATGGGGTATAAGGAGCTTGTTGCGCCTTTCGCAGGGACTGTAACGGCCCGTTATGCCGATCCCGGGGCGCTGGTACAGAATGCCGTCGCTTCGCAGACGAGCTCGCAGCCGGTGGTGACCTTGTCCCAGCTGGAGAAGGTCCGTGTCTATATCTATGTGCCGCAGGTAGATGCCGGTTTTGTACAGGACGACTACCCGGTGACCATTACCACGACAGACCGGCCGGGCTGGTCGCTGAAGTCCAGGGTGACCCGTATTGCAGGCGAGCTGGATCCCAAGACGAGGATGATGCTGGTGGAGATCGACGTCGATAACAGCAAGAAGGATCTGATCCCCGGCAGCTATCTGCAGGTGACGGTTGCTACGCCCGATCAGAAGGGACTGAGCATACCTTCGGAAGCGCTGGTAGTGCGGGGAGGAAAGTTTTTCGTACCCGTCGTGGACGGTCTGAACCTGCTGCACTATCAGCCCGTGACTATCGGAAAGAATGACGGCGTTTTTGTCTCCATCACCAGCGGCGTGCAGAAAGGCGATGTCATCGGGCTGAATGTCAGTCCTGAACTGCAGGAAAATCAAAAGGTGAAACTTCAAATGTAATTACAAGTGATTATGATCAATAGAACGGGAGTCGTTGCTTTACTGTCCATTACCCTATTACTCGCTGAATCCGTCGCCGGTGCTTCCTTTCAGGCGCCCGCACCGGGCCCGGGCGGCCCGGTCATACGTATGCTGAGCCTGCAGGATTGTATCAATATGGCGCTGACGAATTCGACGGCAGTCCTGAAGGGCAACAACGATGTCGCCCTTGCCGGCACCCAGGTACTGGCTGCCTACGGACAGTATCTGCCGAATGCCCAGGCGGCGGGTGGCGTCAACTATGATCTCGGCAACAACTTTTATGCTTCGACGGGTCCTTACCTGGCTTACCAGGCCCGCAGCGCTTATAATTATCAGCTGACGAGCAGTCTCAATATTTTTACCGGGTATTACAACTACTCCAATTTCAAGGCAGCTAAATTGAACAGGCAGGTAGCCGGGTTGACACTGGACAGGGCCAAACAGGAGATCGAATTGGATATTACGCAATCTTATCTGCAAGTCATCCTGGACCGGAAGATCGTTGATCTGGACAGCAACAACCTCCTGGTGTCGGTAAGACGCGAACGGCAGCTGACCATGCAGGTCGAAGTAGGCCGGACGGCACGGACGGATCTCTACCAGCAGCAGGCGCAGACCAGCAACGATCAATTGCTGCTTATCAACGCCCGCAGCAAGATGCAGGATGACCGGGTACTGTTGTTACAGAAATTGCGTATCGACTCGACAGACTACTATGATATCGAGGACATGACGATCGACGACGAGGCTGATCCCGTCCGATATGGCAGTTTGGAGCCCCTGCTGCAGGAAGGGTTGAATGACCGCGTCGATCTTCGCTCGGCGGAGCTGAACATTCAGGCCAGCGACTGGAACATTAAAAAATTCAGGAGCGGTTATCTGCCGGTGGTGAGCGTATCGGGCGGCCTGTTCAACGACGGCGCGGCTTACAATGCCCTGACCGTTAATGGCGTCAACGAGATGCCGTCCTCGCAGACCCGGCTCTATACGCAGCTCTATAAATATACTTATGGGATGGTGGGCGTCAATGCCACCTGGAATATCTTCGACCGTTTCGTTACCAAATCCAATGTCGCGGCTGCCCGGATATATGCGGACAATGCCCGTATTGACCGGGACGACACGAGGATCGGCATCGTGGCCAACATCCGGATCGCGCATAATGACTATAAGAATGCCGTGCAGCAGATGGAGACGGTAGGGAAGGGGTTGATTGCGGCCCAGGAAGCTTATGATGCGGTAGATGCCCGTTACCGGCAGGGCGCCACCGATTTCATCACGGAGTCGAATTCCCAGCAGGTATTGCTGCAGGCGCAGCAAAATAATATCCAGGCTTCGGTGAATATGATGTTGCAGAAGAAGGCCCTGGACTTCTTTACGGGGACGATCACGCCGTAGGCGGGAAGCCCTGGGCGACCCATTTCAGCAGGGCATTGTTCTCATCGCGAAGCTCCAGCTTGCGGCAGATGGCATGGCGGTGATTCTTGATGGTATAGGGGCTGAGATGGAGGATGTCGCCGATCTCCCGGGTAGTTTTTTTCTCCCGGATCAGCCGGAGGATCTGCAGTTCGATCCCGGTGAACAGGCGGTCTGCCTGTAAAAGGGTCCGGCCGGTATGTTCGCCGGCCATGATCCGGCCCATCACCAGTTGTACGCCGGCGAATAATTGTGCATCGTCCACCGGCTTGATGATATAATTGGCTGCCTGTGTAGCGGCAGCAGCTTCGATGATGCCTTTGGTCTGATAGGAGGTGACGTAAATCACCTCGAAGGCGTATCGTTTTCTCAATTCGTTGACGAGGTCAATCCCTGTCTGGTCTTCCTGCAAATTGATGTCGCAGAGTAACAAATGCGGCAGCCATTCCGCCATGGTCTCTCTCGCCTCTCCGGCTGAAACGGCAACGCGTGTCTCGCAGGGGAAATTTGTCGCCAGTTGCCCTTCCAGGTAACGGCCTATGATAATCTCATCTTCTATGATCAATACTCGTACCATCAGATTGGAATTAAAAATGAATAGCTGAGCCCCTCTTCCTTCGTGATCGTTATCTGCCCGTTCATCTGGCGGGTGAGATCCTTGATCAGGGGAATGCCCATTGTAAATTTATCTACAATTTCCTGGCCACGCATGCCTGTGCCATTGTCGGAATAGGCGAATTGCAGCCATTTTTCTCCTACGGCGATAGCCTCTACGTGGATACAGGGATCCTTTTGGTCCCGGAAAGCGTGTTTGAAGGTATTGGTGAACAATTCGGAGAGGATCAACCCGAAGGACAGGGTATGCTTTTCGCTGAGCCGGAGGCCTTCAGGAATGTCCTGGGAGATACGCGTCCTGCCATTCGTATCATAGATCTTTTGCAGGTGGGCTGCCAGTTCGTCTATGAATTCACATAAACAGACGCCCTGACCTTTTTCGAAGTCAAACAGTTTTTGGTTAACCAGCATCATGGCCCTGATCTTGCCGATATTTCCTTTCAGGATATCGCGGGCGTGGCCATCTTTGACCATCGGCAATTGTAGGCTCAGGAGGCCGTAGAGCAGCTGCAGGTTGTTCTTTACGCGGTGGTTCAGCTCATTGATCAGTGTCTCGATCTGGGTATTTCGCTCTGCCAGCAACTGCTTTTGCCTGATCAGCCGTTTGTTGCTGACATGCAGTTCCTCCGTCCGCTGGTCCACTTGTCGTTCGAGAAGGATCTTCTGGTATTGCTGTAGTTGGTTCAGTTCCTGCAGGGCGGCCTGTTTGCCGATCTCGTGCTGTCGCATCTCTTCTTTGAGCCCGGTCGCGAAGAGCAGGAAAACGCAAATGATCGTGACATCGACGACCAGCGTGGCGTTAGAGAGCGCTTGCTCGTGGTTAAAGGCAGCATTGAGGGCGATGAACAGCCCTGCGGCTCCGAACAGCATCAGGCCATAGGCCAGGTATCGCTGTGCAGGACTCAGCCGGCCCCAGCAGGTCCAGACCGTGCATGCGATAAGAGTCAGTATCAGAGGTGCTTTCCAAAGGTTCAGCCCGATCATGAACCTGTAATTGCCGGTGAACCGGGTAATGCAGAAGCAAATAACGGCGGAAAGGACCACTAAAACTGCTGCCCACCACCAGCACCGGTACAGCAACGGATTATATTTCTTCAGCTGCCAAAAGTCCGCCAGCAATCCGTACAGTCCTAAAATAGCAAGGTGCAGCATGGGAATATTGAACTGCCAGCCCGTGGGCGGATCTTCGGGGAAGAACCACTCGATGAAATAGCCCGAGGAACTGATCACGAATAAGCCACTGCCTGCGATCATGACCAGCAGCCAAAGGTAAGGCCTGAAGCGGCTGACGATCAACGACAACAGGGTATAAAGGAAAAAGAGCGCCAAAGCCCCCTGCAAAGCTGCATCTATCGTTTGCTGCACGTGGAAACGCTGGAAATAACCCCGCCTGGATTGTAGCACGAAGTCGAACACCGGTTGAAAATGCTTGGTATGATGCACCTGCAGTAGTAGAATATATGTCTTCCCGGGTACGAGCGGCAGGTGGGTATAAAAGCGACCGTCGTCCTCTCTGATGTCGCTATGCCGGCGAAATTCGCCGGCTTGCCGGTATAATACGCAGGTATTGCCGTCATACAGGTAGATATCCACAAAGGTAAGATGGCTGAATGAAAGGATCTGACCCGGGTCCCGCAAGCCGGAATCTACGTGCAGCGTGGCTTTCAGCCAATAATATCCTGTGGGGGAGCCGCGGCGGAGCGAATCGAGAGGAACCAGGGAGCCCGGCCGGTCGAAGACAGAACTGGCCGATAAGTGGCCGTCAGCATCTTCCAGCGCAAAGAAATAGGGTTGAAGCGATACTTCCCGGCCCGTTACGAGGGCAGGGGGGGCAGGGGATGCTTCGGCAGGCGAGGCGCATAATAAGAAGCATATCCATGCTGCGACGATCAGGGGCCTTAAAGAGGATATTTGGAAAGACATCCCGATAAAAATACAAAAAATTGAAGGGGATCAAGAAGTATAATGCCGAATATCAGAATTTAGACCCCGGGGTCCCGGACAGGCTTCGAAAAAAACCGCTCCGGCTGTTAACCCCGAAGCGATTTATTCCTCTGAAACACCAGGTCCGAATTAAATATTTACTTGCCCCAACCCTAAGTAGATTTTATCAGCACGAGTCCACATCCCCATTTAATTAAATTTCCAACTATTTCCTACAATAAGTCTTACAAGATGATCGTCAAATGTTACATTATTCACACATTTCGGCATTAGGGGAACGGCTATATTGATTTATGTCTATCTTTATATCTAATCCTTCCTTGTCATCTTCCTATCCGCCCTCCCGGAATCCTCAAAAATGAAATTGTACATTAAAAATATGGTTTGTATCCGCTGTAAGATGGTGGTGAAAGATGAGTTGACGAAACTCGGTCTTCATTATACATCAGTGGAATTAGGCGAAGCGGACATTATGGAAACGATTTCGCCTGAACAGCAGGCCCAATTCAGGGATGCGCTGGTGAGGTCGGGTCTCGAACTGATGGATGACAAAAAGAGTGTGCTGATCCAGAAGATCAAGAATGTCATTGTAGAACTGATCCATTACACGGATGAGCCGTTGACCGTCAATTTTTCCGTCTTTTTAAGCAAAAAGCTGGACTATGATTACACTTACCTCGCCAATCTTTTTTCAGAAGTCCAGGGCATTACCATCGAAAAATTTATCATCACGCACAAAATCGAACGTGTCAAGGAATTACTCGTTTATAACGAGCTTAACCTTACCGAAATAGCTTACCTGATGCACTACAGCAGCGTCGCGCACCTGTCGGCCCAGTTCAAGAAGATCACCGGGCTGACCCCTTCCCATTTTAAGCAACTCAAGGAAAAAAGACGCTCCATGCTGGAGGATCTGTAGATGTGTGAATGATGTAACTTTCACCGGCAGGTTTGTAACTTTTTTAGGCTTGTGGTGCCCCACCTTTGTAAGATCAATAAGTTTCATGGATACTCAGGAAAGTACCGAAGTAGAGAAATCAGTTTCGCATATCATTGTTGAAATTATCGAGTACGTACCGAATTCCGTGGTGATCAAGACCATCATCAAGAAATCGACGGGTAATATCAGCGTAATGTCTTTCGACATCGGCGAAGGGCTGACGGAGAAGACTTCGCCCTTCGATACGTTTGCCCAGATCATCGAAGGCAAGGCCGAGATCGTTATCGACAAAAAATCGAATTTCCTGGAATCGGGTCAGGGGATCATCATACCCGCCCATGCGCCCAATTTCATTAAGCCTAACGGGCGTTTTAAGATGATTATGACGATCATCAAGAGTGGTTACGAATAGCTAAAATCTGATAAAATGAACACCCACACTATGTTCCGCGCCGTTACGGCCATGCATACCTATCAGTCGTCCGGACGACTCGCCAATCCCACGATCTTGCCGGAGGAAGCCATGCGTCAACCTGCCCGGTTCGTCACGGCCCTGGCTCACGAGGTCCGGAATCCGCTGACCAATATCAACCTGGCTGTCGATATGCTGGAATGTGCCGATAAGGATGACGATCCGAAATTGTACCTTGACATCATCAAACGAGGTTCGGCGCGGATCAATCACCTGATTTGCGATTTGCTGAAATACCAGGAGCCGGATCAGGCGCTGGAAAGCCGGTATTCCATGCACCGGCTGCTGGATGAAGTTCTTGAAATGGCAGATGACCGGATCAGGCTGAAAAGCATAACGGTCAGAAAGGATTTTGCTGTGGAGGACAAACAGATCATGATGGACAAGGCGAAGATCATGATCGCTTTGACCAATATCGTCATCAATGCCATCGATGCCATGTCATCGGAAAATGGCGAGCTTAGGTTGACGGAAAGCCTGGTTGACGGTCATTATTGCCTGCAGATCGGGGACAACGGCTGTGGCATCCCTGCGGAGCATCTCCAGCAGATCTTCAAACCCTATTTTACCCGTAAACCAGGCGGCCTGGGCCTTGGATTGTCAACGACCCGGGAAATCCTTCAGGAGTACCATATCGAAATGAATGTCGAGTCGAAGGAAGGTGAGGGTACCTGCTTTACCCTTTTGTTCGGATAGCGCAAGGGCCAGGACTACTGAAAGACCTATGATCCTGAAGCCGGCGTATTGTAGAAAAGTTTCCCCTTTCAGGTTGCGGCGGTCCGGCTTTGCAACGACGGCTAACCGCGCACGCAATTTGTAGTTATTCGGGTATGTCAACCCCCAACGTACTCGACGACAATCTCCACTGGTATAAAGACGCAATCATTTATGAATTGCATATCAAAGCCTTCTGTGACGGCGATGCGGATGGCATCGGCGATTTCCAGGGGTTGCTGCAGAAACTGGATTACCTGCAGGACCTGGGGGTGACGGCCATCTGGCTGCTTCCTTTTTATCCTTCCCCCCTCAAAGACGACGGTTACGATATCGCCGATTACTACAATATCAATCCCTCTTATGGCGATATCGCCATATTCAAGCATTTCATGAAAGAGGCGCACAAGCGCAACCTGAAAGTCATTACCGAACTGGTGATCAACCACACCTCGGATACGCATGCCTGGTTTCAACGTGCCCGTCAGGCGCCCAAAGACTCCAAAGAGAGGGCATACTATGTCTGGACGGATGACCCGGGGCAGTATAAGGATGTGCGGATCATTTTCCAGGACTTCGAGCACTCCAACTGGTCCTGGGATCCCGTAGCCGGCCAATACTACTGGCATCGCTTTTTTCATCATCAGCCCGATCTGAATTATGACAATCCCCTGGTCCAGGAAGAGGTATTCCGGATCATCGATTTTTGGTGCCGCATGGGCGTAGACGGATTCCGGCTGGATGCGGTACCCTATCTTTTTGAGCGTGAAGGCACCAACGGGGAGAACCTACCTGAAACACATGCCTTTCTAAAGCTGCTGCGCCGTCATATCGATGAGTACTTCCCCGGTACCGTCCTGCTCGCGGAAGCCAATATGTGGCCGGAAGAATCCGCCTCCTACTTCGGGAATGGCGATGAATGTCATATGAACTATCATTTCCCGGTCATGCCCCGCATGTTCATGGCGTTGCAGATGGAAGACCATTACCCGATCACCGATATCTTCGACCAGACGCCCGAGATCCCGGCTACTTGTCAGTGGGCGATCTTCCTCCGCAATCACGACGAGCTGACCCTGGAAATGGTCACCGACGAAGAAAGAGATTATATGTACAAGGTATATGCCCGTGATCCCAAGGCAAGGATCAACCTCGGTATCCGCCACCGGCTGGCGCCCTTGCTGGACAACAACCGCCGGAAGATTGAACTGCTGAATTCTTTATTATTCGCGTTGCCCGGCACGCCCGTCATCTATTACGGCGATGAGATTGGCATGGGCGATAACTTTTATCTGGGCGACCGTGACGGAGTACGCACCCCGATGCAGTGGTCGCCGGACCGCAATGCCGGGTTCTCGGCTGCCAATCCGCAGAAATTGTACCTGCCGCTGATCCTCGATCCGGAATATCATTACGAGTCCGTCAATGTGGAAACGCAACACAGCAATACGTCTTCTTTATTCTGGTTTATGAAGCGCCTGATCGCCGTTCGGAAGAAATTCAAGACTTTCGGCCGGGGCAATATGCAATTCCTGGGGGTGGAAAACCCCAAAGTGCTGGCTTTCACCCGGACTTACGAAGAAGAGACGCTGCTAATCGTCGTCAATCTCTCCAAATTCTCACAGGCGGCGGAAGTGGACCTGCTAGCTTTTAAAGGATTTGTACCGGTGGATATTTTCAGCAAAAACCGGTTTCCCGTCATCCGGGAAGACGGGCAGTATTTCTTCACGCTGGCGCCACATTCCTATCAATGGTTCGTACTGGAAAAGGCCCATCCGGAAATGGATGAGGAAAAACCGCTGCCCCTGATGCTGCTCAGGCAATGGGAGGGACTGATGGAAGGTGCTGCCCGCAAGCAACTGGAAAATAGTGTATTGCCGCGTTACCTTGTAAGGGCAAAATGGTTTATTCCAAAAGAAAGGAACAGTTACCAGATTGTTATTTCCGATTTCATCAAGAGCCCTTTCAGCGATCCCGCTGCGCACCCGGTATTCTGGATGTTGCTAGAGATCACCGGTGACGACGGGATGCCGGGGCTATACCAGCTGCCTGTTTGCCTCGTAAAGGAAGAGGCGGCGAAGAAATTGGCTGACAGCTTCCCTGAAGCATTGATTGCCACTATCCGGATGGAGGAAGGGGAGGGAACGCTGGTCGATGCGTTCTATACTTCCGAATGGCAGATAGCATTGCTGGAAAGGTTAGCTGCCCACAAACCCAGCCATTCCGCCACCGCCCATGTTGAATTCGATGGCAATGGCCGGGTAAAAAAATATCTGCAGGAGACGGCTGTCGTGGCGCCCAGGATACATGCCTCCGACTTTTTCAACACGTCTATCGCTTTTGATGGCAATCTTTTTTTGAAATTTTATCGCAAGATCGAGCGTTCGGTCAACCCCGACCTGGAGATGACCCGCTATCTGTCCAAAGAAGCGGGCTTTGCCTTTTTGCCCGCTTTTATGGGCTCGATCGAGTGGAAGGACAATACGGGCTGTATCGTGCTGGGGATGCTGCAGGAAATGATAGAAAACCACGGCGACGGTTATGGGTACTTTCTCGAACGGGTCAATAACTACGTCGAAAGGATACTGGCCGGGGAAAAGCACGAACCGATGCAGACTAAGCAGCCGGCAGTGCAGGCGCCAAAAGTGCAGATGGAAAGGCTTGGGACGCTGGCCATGCCGATGGCCTTCGAAGAGTTATCGGAAGGCATGCAATTGCTATTAGGCTCGCACGCTGCCGACCAGGCAAGGCTGATCGGCCTCCGGACGGCGGAGATGCACCTGGCCCTGGCCTGTGGTACAGGCAAGGATTTCAAGCCGGAGCCTTTTTCTTTATATTATCAGCGTTCGCTGTTCTCTTCCATGCAGTCGCTGGTGCGGGAGACCTATGAGAACCTGGGCCGCAACAGGGCGACGCTGCCTGCCGACCTCAAGGAAAGGGTGGACAGGATGCGAGCTTACCGGCCTGAGTTGCTGGCCACGCTAAAGAAGATCTATTTGAAAAAGCTGGACACCGTCAAGATCCGCATCCATGGCAATTATCATTTGGGGCAGATCCTGCTGACAGGTAAGGATATTGCGATCAATGATTTCAGTGGTGATCCGACGCTCAGCTTTAGCGAACGACGGCTTCGGCGCTCCCCTTTTGTCGATCTTGCGGGCATGATCGAATCGTTGCACGAAGTAGCCTTCAAAGGATTTATGCACAATCAGCAGCTCCATGAAGAGGAAAGCAAAAGACTACTGCCCATGGCCGGTCTCTGGGCCCATTATGTCAGCGGATTTTTTATCAGGGCCTATAAAGAAAGAGCGAAAGGTTCGTCCCTGATCCCCGCGCAAGAACAGGATTTTGAAATGATGCTGCAATATTTTCTTGTGCAGAAGGCCATCTATTCCTTCAATGGATACCTGAAGAAAGACCCGCAACGGCTGATCATCCCGCAGACTATACTGCGGTCCGTCCTGCAGACGCAACCCGATGCTACGACCGAGGTCCCCGCTGCGGGGGGGACGCCATCTGCGGTAGCGCCTTCCATGGTAACTTAAGGGGTTTGGGTTAGAAGAGCGAACCCTGAACGATGATGGGATGCATCGGTATTTTTTCAATAAGCTCCTTTCTTTTTGTCATGGCGGCGGCGTTGACCGGGGCTGCGACGTTGGTGGAGAATGCGGCCGCGGCAGTAGCCGCGATGTCTTTTCCGGCCTTTCCCCTGTACAGGCCGTCGATGGCATAGAGTTCCGTCTCCTGGTCGCGGGAGGCGATCACGATCGTAGTGCCTTCGGCCTGCTGCGCGAAAAGTTGCTGTACGAGTTCCGGACGGTTGTTATCCCGGGAGAGATGTGAGGGGAAGACATGGCTCATATATGCGGGCCGGTGCCGGACGAACAGTTCCAGCGCCTGCCGGTTAGACAAATGTCCCTGGCCGCCGCGGATCCGGTTCTTCAGAAAATGAGGGTAACGGCCTTCTTCGAGCATCTGCTCGTCATAATTGGTTTCCAGGAAAGCTGCATGACATTGCCGGAAATGGTGGATCAGCTGTTCGCAGACTTTACCCAGGTCTGTAAAAATGCCGATCCTGACGGTAGGAGAGGAGACGACGAAACTGTATGGGTCCGAAGCGTCGTGTGTTTTGGGGAAGGCGGTGACGGTCAGCGCCCCTGCCGCCACCGGCTCATGGCTGCGGAAAGACTGCACCAGTTGAGGGTCCAGCGACAGCCTGGAGTTCTGTTGCGTCGCGGGGGTGATATAAACCGGCAACTGGTAGCGTTTTGACAATACCTCAAGGCCGCGGATATGATCGTCGTGTTCATGGGAAATGAAAATGCCTTTGACTGCCGACAGGGAGAGCCCCAGCCGCCGCATCCGTTTTTCCGTTTCCCGGCAGGGGATTCCGGCGTCGATCAATACCGCCTCTTTGTCATTACCGATATAATAACAATTGCCGTTGCTTCCGGAGTTAAGAGATGCGATATAGAGTGTCATGCTTATTGCAAAATAACCTTAAATCGGTCATATAATAGATTATTTTTGCACCGATATTCAACCAACAATTGTATGCCGGAACCGATTTCCCGTCAGCACCTGGCAGACGGCGCTATCGTTACCCATCTGCCCGATGGCTGTACGACAGTCAATGCTAATGGGATCACCTATTTACAGTACAATGGAGATTATTATCAACCGGTGGATTACAACGGTCAGCCGGCTTATGAAGTCGTAGATGTGGAAGGCGGCAGTTAAATACCGCTTCTTCGGCTGATGGTTTCCGGCATAGCTACCGACATACAGGGGCGCCTGGCTGGTGTTTTGGGCGCCCTTTCTTTGACTTCTACCGGATCGGGTATGCGCATCGTCAGCCTGCTCTGGTCGTAAGGGTCCGGGTCATCGTGGGGAAAGATGACCGATATTCTTTGCGGCCTCTCTTGCGGCGCCATGGCTGCGGGCGCAGGCATTTCCGCCTTTTTCACCAGCAGCCGCCAGCCAATGATACAAGACACAAGCATGATCATGCTGCCCTGCAAATGCACTCTTTCATCCGAAGGGTAGGGGAGGACGAGATCTGCCCGGATGCCGAACGAGTCGATCCCGTTGCGCACCTGCCTCGGCAAATAGTCGCTGAGCTCATAAAACAGTCCGCCGCCGGCCAGGATACAGACCAGCAAGAGCCACCAGCGGGTAAGCAAGCTCCACAATTTTTTCTGCATTTCCCTTTTCATCGCGGCATCCCGGTGCGTCCGCCGCGGCAGGTATACAATGGAGTAAAAGAAGATAAAAATAAAACCTACCGGGATCCAATCGATGGGTACCGGCGCCCGGACGGGAATATCCAGGAAGACGATCATCGGCTGGACACTTCCCAAGTCACTCAGCCAGGGTATTATACGAACGATACAACATTGCTCCAACCCGATGGAGATCAGCAGTAATATGGCCACAAGAAGAAATGATCCTCTACGGCCGGCAGGGGGATACATAATAGTAATTTTTTACAAATGAATGATCACATACGACCGGGTAGATTCATAATGTCTGTCCACTATCGTGGACTAACCGGGCTCCGCCCGGTTTGGTATTCATGGGAGCTTGGGGAATTGACCGGATAATAACGGGGCCCGGGCGCGGAGCAGTATGGCGGAATTGCCAATAATCCGTTAAAATGAATTACCTTCAGCCTAATGATTCCATGACAAGAACGACCCGGCAATATTTGTCCGCCCTTCTGCCGTTAATGACGCTCACCTGGATCGTCTTCAAATATTATTATCCTTTTGCCGATTTTTTCAACGATTCCTATACTTATATCGAAGCTGCGGCCGATCGCTATTCAATCAGCTTACGACCTATCGGGTATTCTATTTTTCTCCGGTGCATACATGCGCTGTCGGCGTCGGATACTTTTTTGGTGACCGTGCAGTATGTCCTTGTCCAGGGGGCCTGTCTTTGCCTGTTTTTCTTTCTGGTCCGGCATTGTTATCCCGCCGGATGGGCCCGGCTGGTGCTGGCGGTTTTTTTGGTGGCCGATCCCCTCGTGTATTATACCTCCAATATCGTATCGAGCGATGCTGTTTTCCTCGCGCTGAGCCTGTTCTGGCTGACCCTCCTGTTGCAGCTGCTGCGGCGTCCCACCTGGGGAGCGCTCGTCCTGCAATGGATTTTGCTGGGCCTGATCTTCTATACGCGGTACGTCGCCTTGTTCTATCCCGCCGTGGCGGCCCTTACATTTTTTGTGGTGAAGCGAGACCTGTGGTACAAACTGACCGCCATTGCCGGCAGCATTGCCATCGTAACGACAGGCACCCTGTATACCCAGCGGCTTACCCGTGAACAGACCGGGACGCCAATCTTCTCCGCCTTCAGCGGCTGGCAACTGGCCAACAATGCCATCCAGATCTATCCCTGGCTGCCGACGGATACGGCGGGTCTGCCGTCGCCGGAGGGTGATCAACTGGCCCGTTACGTCAGCACTTATTTTGATCAGTCAGGCGCTGCCATAAAAAAAGCGGCCCCGTTTGCGACGACCTTCTATATGTGGTCCCCCCGTTCTCCGCTGCATCAATATTTCGATGCTTACCGGGTGCGGCGTTCGCCCCTCCGACAGCGACCCGATACCGCCGAACTGGCCTATTTCACCGCCTGGAACCGAGTGGCACCTATCTTTACCCGGTATGGACATTTCCTTATCGTGCGGCACCCGGTGGCATTCAGCCGGTATTACCTGTGGCCCAGTGCAAAAGGTTTTTTTCTTTCCCCGCTGGACGTTTTGACCGTTTATAATGAAGGAAAGGAAGAAGTGGATACCGTCGCCCAAAACTGGTTTCATTATCGCAGTAACAAGCCAAAGGTCAGGTCGGCCTCCATCCAGGGCAGGCTGCTGGCGCCCTTCCCGTGGTTTTTCCTCGGCCTGAACGTGGCCTTCCTGGTAACGGGCATCCTGCTGTTGGTGCGACGCCGGCCAATCAGGCGGCAGGAAGGCGAACGGCCGGCCCGTTATCCTTTCTTCATCACCTGCCTGCAGCTGGTGACGGGTTATTTTCTGGCGAATGCCGGTTTTAACATTTTTGCCTCGCCCAGCGTATTCCGGTACCAGGTACTGCCGCTGATCCTGCTATTTGCATTTACAGTTGGCGGAATCGGCCTTTTTTACGTATCTTACCAGCCCACTAACGACAATAAAAATCAAGTGTCATGAGAGACAACAAACAACTATCGGAAACGAACCCCCTTTCTTCTCTCGATGTATGGGAAGAAGATCTTCTTGAACGCTATCCCGATCCGGAATCGATTGCCACGGGAAAGGCTACAGAAGAGTACCGGAATTATGAAACGCCCGGCAGGGATTCCGTCCGTGAATTCTACCGGCTGAACCATCAATACCAGACTTTCGATTTCGTACAGCAGAAAAAGGCGGAATTTCTCTCTTTTGATAAAAAGGAAATGTCCGTGTGGGACGCTTTCCAATTCCTTAACCAGCTGGTCGATGATTCCGATCCTGATACGGACCTGGACCAGTTCCAGCATCTCCTGCAGACTTCCGAGGCGATCAGGGCCGATGGCCATCCCGACTGGATGGTACTGGCCGGTCTCTTCCATGATATGGGTAAAGTCCTGTGTTTATTTGGTGAGCCGCAATGGGCGGTAGTCGGAGATACTTTCCCGGTAGGCTGCGCCTGGTCCGATAAAATTGTCTATCCTGAATTTTTCAGTGAAAATCCCGACGCTCAGAACGAGCAATACCAGACGCGCTATGGCGCATATTCCCCCGGTTGCGGCCTTCGCAATGTCCAGCTTTCCTGGGGGCACGATGAATATGTTTATCACATGATGAAGGATTACCTGCCCGAGCCGGCGCTCTATATGCTGCGTTATCATTCCTTCTATTCCCAGCACCGCGAACATGGCTATGATCACCTGATGGATGATCATGATCGCGAGATGTTCAAGTGGGTCAAGCTCTTCAACCCCTACGATCTGTATTCCAAAAATCCTACGCCTCCCGATTGGACGCAGTTGCGGCCCTATTATGAGGATCTGGTGGCGAAGTATCTGCCGGCGACGTTGAAGTTTTGACGCTTAAGATTTGACGCTTAAAGATTTAGAGGGGTTAAAACTCAACGCGGATGTGCGCGGATGAATCGCTGATTTAAATGGAATGGATTATCTTCGGTCAAATGATCAGCCATGATGCCCATTTGTCCGTTGAATCGTTCGTTGATACGTCCGTTGATTTTCGTCATTGCTCTTCTCCCTGTCATTGCTGCTTCGGCTCAGATGTCCTCACCGGCCGGTGTACAACCTGTCCGTGAGCGCCGCAGCTTTGACGATGACTGGAGATTCCATCCGGGTCACGCTACCGATCCGCACCGCGATTTTGACTACACAATTGCGAATATTCTTGCCAAGACCGGTGATGCAGGAAATACCTGTATCCGGATGGACTTCGACGACCGTTCCTGGGCACCTGTGCAGTTGCCGCACGACTGGGCCGTTGCCCTCCCTTTTTCCCACGTGGCTAATGAAGATGTCGAGGCGCATGGCTATCATGCCATAGGTGCTCTCTTCCCGGAGAACAGCATCGGCTGGTACCGTAAATCATTTACCGTTGACCGCGGGGATTCCGGGAAGCGCTTTGTCCTGCGATTCGACGGCATTTTCCGGGACAGTAAGGTGTGGATCAATAATTGCTACCTGGGCGGCCGCTTCAGCGGTTATGGGGGCGCTGCTTATGATATCACTGACTTCGTTCGCTTCAATGCCGGCAACACCATTGTCGTCCGCGTGGATGCCAGTCAGGACGAAGGCTGGTTCTACGAAGGGGCGGGTATCTATCGTCACGCTTGGCTCGATCTGTACAGCAATCTGCACATCGCGGAAGAAGGCGGTGTCTTCGTTCATACGACTACGACCGGCGATCAGTCCAAAGTCACCATCGAGACCAGGGTTATCAATGAAGAGAGCCATGCTGCCGATGCGACGGTTGCCGCCTATATCACCGACCGCGACGGTAACAGGCTGGCACAGGCTGGGGAGCAAACTCTTGCGCTGTCTACGGGCGCGGATGGAAGTGTCGTTCAATCCCTGACGGCGCTGCATGCACAATTGTGGTCCCTGGACAATCCCTATCTCTACCGGGCCGTGGTGCTCGTGCGGGAAGGAGGCCATATTGTGGACAGCATGACCGTCAGGTTCGGCATCCGCACCGTCACCATCGACAAAGACAAGGGGCTGTTCCTCAACGGGCAGCCGGTGAAGGTGCAAGGGGTTTGTTGTCACCAGGACCATGCCGGTGTCGGCAGCGCGTTGCCGGATTATCTGCAATATTACCGGATACAGCTGCTGAAGGACATGGGTGTCAACGGGTATCGTACCAGCCACAATCCTCCTACACCTGAGCTGCTGGATGCTTGTGACAGCCTGGGCATGCTGGTGCTGGATGAAACGCGACTGTTGAACAGCGGCGCCGAATATGGCGGAGAGTTCGAACGGCTAATCCTCCGCGATCGCAATCACCCCAGTGTTTTCATGTGGTCCATCGGCAACGAGGAATGGGTGATCCAGCAGTCCAATACCGGGCGACGTATTGCCCAACACCAGGTGCTCCGGCAGCAGAAGCTGGACCCCACCCGCACGTGCACCTACGCGGCCAACGTCGGGAATTTCTTTCAGGGCGTCAACGAGGTCATCCCGGTAAGGGGCTTTAATTATAATCTTTACGGGCTGGATGCCTATCGCGCGGCGCATCCCGACCAACCCATTATCGGCACCGAAGTGGCCAGCACAGTATCGACCCGGGGTATCTATGAGAAGGATACCGTTAATGCCTATGTGCCGGATTACGACAGCGTAGCGCCGCCCTGGGCGAGTACGGCCGAATATTGGTGGCGGATTGCCGCAACCCGCGAATGGTTCATGGGCGGTTTTGCCTGGACCGGCTTTGATTACAGGGGCGAGCCGACACCGTTCTCGTGGCCGGATATCAACTCACATTTCGGGATCATGGATATGTGTGGCTATCCCAAGACAGTCTATTATTACTATCAGTCGTGGTGGACCAACAAGGATGTCCTTCACATAGCACCGCACTGGAACTGGAAAGGGAAGGAAGGGCGGCCGATCGCGGTCTGGATTAACAGCAATGCAGATAATGTCGAATTGTTCCTCAACGGCAAGAGTCTGGGCAAAAAGGATATGCCGCGTAATGGTCATCTGGAGTGGATGGTTGATTACGCACCCGGTAAGTTGGAGGCTATTGCCTGGAAGAAAGGGCGCAGGCTGACGGCCGCAGTGGAGACGACAGGTCAGCCCTATACCATCGTCATCCATTCGTCCAAATCGACGCTACTGGCGGATGGCCGGGATGCTGTCGTAGTGAATATCAGTGTAGCCGATCGCCAGGGCAGAGAAGTGCCCGATGCGGACAAACTGCTGCATTTTGCAGTGACCGGACCAGTGAAAATCATCGGCGTCGGCAACGGCAATCCCAGCAGCCATGAACCCGATCAGTATCCCGATGGCGGCTGGCAGCGTCATTTGTTCAACGGCAGGTGTCAGGTGATCCTGCAATCTGCTGTGCAGGGCCATCCGGGCGTTGCGACCTCTGCGACAGGGGGAATTGCTGCGACAGGGGAGATCTCGTTGAAGGTAACAGGCGATGGCTTACCGGAGGGAGTGCTGACCATCCGGCAATGAGGATTGGGGATGGGTCTGAGAGGATTGGGGGATAAGCGACCAGAAGCTGATTCCTGCATGGAGCGAAAGGCCGGGGTTCCTGCCATTCATTCCGCCGGCGCCGCCCCTCAGCATATTATTCAGGCCGTTGTAGGAAGCGCCAAAGGTGAAGTGCTGCCCGTAGAGGAGTTCTTCCCGGGGCAAAATATTTTCCCGCCGAAAATTAGTGGGGTTCATCGCATTGGTAGCAGAGATGCCGTCAGTCTTCAGGCTAAGTCCGTTGGTCAGGTTTAACTTGTAGGACCCAATACCTTTCAGGAAGTTATTATTATAACCGGTTGCTGTTCCGGCAGCGTTCGTTGTTCCGACGGTATTCGCCGTTCCGATCCCGGAATAAGAAGCGGCATAAGACATACCGGGCAGATTCAATCCGGTTCTAACGGTGGATTTGGCGGGCTCGTTTGATCGGGTTGGATAGGGCGGGAGAACGATCCGTTTTTGGAATGAAAGGCCCATTTTGGGAAAAAAGACGCGCATATAATATGTGTAATCGATTGATTTTCAATATGCTTCATAGGAGGAATAGATATTGGTATAAGTTGTAGTAGTTCATCCATTATCTATAGAAAAAAGCTGACCCATGAAGCGACTTTTACCCTTTATAGGATTGTTCCTGCTGGTTCAATCTCTTACTGCTCAAACGGCCTATACCTGGAACGGATCCATCTCCGCGACCTGGAACGTTGCGGGTAACTGGACTCCCAATGGTATTCCCGGGACGCTGGACAACGTCAAGATAGTAACGGCTACGAATGATTGCCAGTTGTCTGCCAACGCCGCTATATCGAATATCAACCTTACCAGCGGCACGCTCGATCTGGGCGGATTTACGCTGACAGTGGGGGGTAGTACAGCGCTATTTTCTACCGGTACCGTGCAGAACGGCACGATAACCATCTCCGGCGCTACCTCTACGGTATTCGGCAATGGCCCGGTAATGATGAATTGCGTGACTAATATCACTTCCGGCACGATTACTTTTAAGAATACCACTTTTCAGGGCGCTACTACGATCACGAAGACCGGGACCACCAATGATGCCAGTGCCGGCGGTAACGTTTTTAATGGCTCAGCCATCTTTACCAATGCCGGCGGCGGTTATCTGATGTTAGGCAACGGCAGTCCGGATCAGTTCAACAGTTCGACCACCTTCAACAACACGGGAACGGCCAACCTGTATGTCGCCAACAACAGTACGGGAAATGTTTTTAACGGCACCGCGACCTTCAACAATTCCACGACTTCGAGCAACGGTATATATATCGGTCAGAATTCATCGGTTACGACATTTAACGACAGCATCGTGGTTACATCTACCAGTGGGACAGGTGTACAGTTCGATAATAGCAGTACTGCTGCCAGCACGCTTGCCGCTGGTCAGATCGTCACGGTGGGAACGGCGGGTTTTACGGCCGGCACCTTACTGCTCCGGCAATTCACGCAAACGGGCGGTACCGCACAAAATATTACGCTGACCGGGACTGCGAACCTGACGTTCGGTCCATCTGCCACTTTCGGCGGAAATGTCACGGCGACGAGTCCGACCTTCTTTTTGAACGGCTGTACTTTCAATGGAACGACCAACCTGACCAAAACCGGTACCACGGGAGATTTCAACAGTGGAGGAAATACCTTCAACGCTGTCTGTGCCATTACCAATAGTGGCAGCAGCTATTGGGTATTGGGCAATAGCAGCCCCGATATATGGAATACCGATGTTACTTTTACGGACAACGGATCCGAGCGTCTGCTGCCCTGCTGGGCCAGTGCCGGCAATCAGTTCAACGGAAATATCAACGTCAATACTGCCGGGAGTGCGTTGGGGATCCAGTTCTGCGGCGGCAATACCACCGCCACTGCCACTCTTGCAGCCGGCATGACTATCCAGGCCGGCTCCACCGGTTTAACGGCCGGGTTCCTTTATCTGAAACAATTCACCCAGGCCGGCAGCGCAGCTATCAATTTAACAGCCACCGGCAACTCCGTGGTATACCTGGGACCTTCCAGCAATTTCGGCGGGGCCGTTACGATAACCTCACCCGATATATGGGCGCAGGGCGCGATCTATAACAGCGCTGCCTCCTTCACCAAGACGGGGGGCTCCAGCAATCATAACAATCAGTATCAGAATATCTTTTATTCCACGTGTACGATCAACCAGCAGAGCAGCACGGGCTATTTTATGCTGGGTTATAATTCGAACGATCTTTTCAACGGTGACATCACCGTTACTTCCACCGGTACGGGCGGGATCTATCTCGGCTGGACCTCGGGTACGGGTACGCCGACACTTGCTGCGGGTATGACCATCCAGGTGGGCTCCGCGGGTTTCAGCGCGGGATTCTTATACCTGAATACCTTTACGCAACAGGGGAATGCCGCTATGAACCTGTCTTTTACGGGATCGAATACTTATATTGCTTTTGCCCGTAATTCAGTCATCGGCGGTAACCTTACCACCGGTACGCCGGATATTTATTTCAATGGATGCACCTTTGATGGTGATGTGAATGTGACCAAGACAGGCGCGAATAATGATGGCAGTACCGGTGGCAATGTATTCCAGGACAGCACGACTATCAATCTTACCGGAGCAGGTTATATGACCCTCGGTAACTCAGCGGCGGATACCTGGAACAACTATGTCTTCTTTAACGCCAGTGGATCATCTGTGCTCGGGGTGGCGTGGGGCTCCGCCGGAAATACTTTCAACGGCAATATCGCCGTCAGCAGTACCGGTTCGGCTACGGGGGTCCAGTTTTGCGGGGGCAACAGTACCGCTACTGCTACGCTGGCGTCGGGTTATTCTATCCTGACGGGATCTGCCGGATTTTCCTCGGGTACCTTGCTGCTGCGGCAATTCACCCAGTCGGGGAGCGCTCCGACGAATATTGCGCTGACGGGTGCTACGACGCTGCTGCAGATGGGACCGTTATCGGCCATCGGCGGTAATTTTACGGTAGTATCGCCCCGTATCCTGCTCCAGACATCTGTCTTTTCCGATTCGGTCAGCCTGACCAAAACGGGGTCGACGGGGGAATGGTCATATGGCGGAAATACGTTCAATTCCACTCTGACAGTCAATCAGCATGGTTCCGGTTATTTTGGTTTTGCCAACGGTGCACCGGATATTTATAATGGCGATGTCTATGCCAACAACAACTCGACGGAGCGGATCATATTCGGGAATAATCCGGTCGGCAACCAGTTCAACGGAAATATCATCTTAACCCAGACGGGTTCTTCCGTCGGCATCGCCTTTGGCTGGAGTTCCACGACGAATGAGACCATGGCAGCGGGGAAGACCATTTCCATCGGCGCCGCCGGTTTCAGCACAGGCTATTTGCAGATCGAACGCTTTACTCAATCGGGCAGTACGGCGATGAATCTGCCCCTGACCGGCACCGCGTCCCTGACGTTCGGTCCCACCTCGACCATCGGAGGCAGCCTGACTTCGACCAGCGGCTCGTTATTTTTTAACGGTTGCACTTTTACGGACTCCGTCAATTGCACCAAGACCGGAACGACCAGTGACGGCAGCACAGGCAATAATATTTTCAACGGCGTCATAACCATTACGAATGCAGGATCGGGGTATTTGCTATTGGGGAATGGCAGTCCTGACCAATTCAATAACGCGACCACCTTCAATAATACCGGCAGTAACAATATGTATGTGGCTTACAACAGCGTCAACAATATTTTTAACGGGGTCACGACTTTTAACAATGCGCCTACTGCTAATACGCTGATCTATGTCAGCCAGTATTCAGCCGGTACCGTCTTCAACGGTGATATCGTGGTGACTTCCACCAATGGTCAGGGGGTGCAGTTCTGCAATGGCGATGGCTACGCTACGGCGACCCTGGCTGCCGGCAATACGATTTCTGTGGGGCCGGGCGGGTTTTCCGCCGGCATCCTGCTGCTGAGGCAGTTTACGCAGACGGGCGCTACCACGCAAAGCCTGACCCTGACCGGGGCCGGCAACCTCACCTTCGGTCCTTCCTCCGCTTTTGGCGGCAATGTCACCACGGTTAGCCCTACCTTGCTATTCAACGGATGTACGTTCAGCGGAACGCTGACTGCTTCGAAGAACGGGACGACCAACGATGCCAGCAGCGGCAATAATATTTTCAACGGCGTCACTACCATCACGGAGTCCGGATCGGGCTATCTGCTATTCGGGAATGGCAACCCGGACCAGTTCAATAGTGCATCAACCTTCAACAATACCGGCAGCAATAATTTGTATATAGCTTATAACAGCGCCAATAATGTGTTTGGCGGCGTGGCCACATTCAATAATACGCCTACCGCCAACACGGTGATTGAGATCAGCCAGAATTCAGCCGGTACCGTCTTCAACGGCAATATCGTGGTCACTTCCACCAACGGCCAGGGGGTGCAGTTCTGCAATAGTAATAACGCCGCTACGGCGACCCTGGCTGCGGGCAATACGATTTCGGTAGGGGCGGGTGGTTTTTCCAGCGGCACCCTGTTGCTGCGGCAATTTACGCAGACGGGCGCTACCGCGCAGAGTCTGACGCTGACGGGAACCGGTAATCTTACGTTTGGCCCGTCTGCCGGCTTTGGCGGTAATGTTACCGCGATCAGCCCAACCATGCTGTTCAACGGTTGTGTGTTTGCCGGGACGGTAACGGCGACCAAGAACGGAACGACCAACGACGCCAGCAACGGCAATAATATTTTCAACGGGGTAACCGGCATGACCAACGCAGGGTCAGGTTATTTCATGTTTGGCAACGGAAACCCCGATCAGTTCAATAATGCCTCTACTTTCAATAATACTGGCAGCAGCACTATCTATGTGGCCAACAACAGTTCGAACAACGTCTTCGGCGGCGTGGCGACTTTTAATAATACGCCTACTGCCAATACGCAGATCTATGTGAGCCCATATTCAGCCGGCACCGTCTTCAATGGCAATATTGTTGCGACCTCCACTAACGGGCAGGGGGTGCTGTTCTGTACGGGTAACAGTACCGCCTCGGCCACCCTGGCGGCAGGCAATACGATTTCTGTAGGGGCGGGCGGTTTTTCCGCCGGTACTCTGCTGTTGAGGCAGTTCACGCAGACCGGCGCTACTGTCCAAAGTCTGACGCTGACCGGAACCGGCAATCTCACCTTCGGTCCTTTGTCTTCCATCGGCGGTAATATTACCACGGTGAGCCCTACGTTGCTGTTCAATGGCTGTACGTTCGGGGGAACTGTAACGTCGACGAAGAACGGTACGACCAGCGATTGGTCTAACGGCAACAATACTTTTAACGGGCCCTTTACCGTCACCAATACCGGTTCGGGATTTCTCCTGATGGGCAATGGCAACCCCGATCTGTGGCAGTCTACCGCCACCTTCAACAACTTCAGCAGTGCCTCGCACATGTACATAGCATATAGCAGCTCGGGGAACACCTTCAACGACGATGTCGTATTCAATAACCAGCCCGGGAGCACCGGATTGTGGATCTATTCGAATACCAACGGGGCCAATACCGAGTTCAATGGAAATATCTTTGTCGAGAATATTGGCGGGGCTGGGGTTTATTTCGGACAGGGTACCGGATCGGCCACGCTTGCCGGCAGCGGGTCTGTCAGTGCAGGATCAGCCGGCTTTACTTCCGGGGGATTGGTCTTCCAGAACTTTACACAGAGCAACGCCGGGGCGGCGCAGAATATCACGCTGACCGGAACAGCCTATATACAATATGGGATCAACGCCACCTTCAATGGCCCGGTGACTTCTTCCAGTCCAGGCTTGCTGTTCAACAGCAGTACGTTCAACGGAACGGTCAATGCCGCCAAGACAGGCATTTCCAATGATGCGAGCACGGGCAATAATACCTTCAATGGCGTATCGGCCTTTACCGATAATGGAACCGGCTATTTAATGATGTCCAATTCGGGCCCGGATGTATATAATGCCAATACTTCATTCGTGCAAAGCAATACCGGTAGAGTGTACCCGGATTATAACTATAATGGAACCTATGCGGGTAACGTGACGATCACCTCTCCGGCTGCTACGGCCATTACTTTCGGCGCCGGAAACGGCACGGCAACCTTTGCTGGGACGGCGGGTCAGGCTATCAGCGCGACATCGGGCACCCCTGTCCCTGTATTCACCCGGCTGGTGATCGATAATACCGGCAGCGGCGTAACGCTGACGAATTCTTCCATCAGCGTATCGAACAATCTCGTGATGAGTGCGGGATTGCTGAATACCACGACCAGCTATCTGCTGATCATGCTGAACGGATCGTCCACAGCGGCGGGCAACGCTTTATCGACCAGCTATGTCAACGGGCCCATGCAATACCAGAAATCCAGCTCCGGCGTCAGCACCCTGAATTTCCCGATCGGCACCAGCCAGGATTGCAGGCCCATCGTGCTGACCATCAATCATAGTTCGTCGACGCTATACACTTACCAGGCCCAGTTATTCGATGCCAGTGCGGTGGCCCTGGGTTATACCCTGCCGCCTTCGGTGGACGAGGTTTCCGGCGTACATTATTATACGATCACGCGGACCAATTCGTCCGGCGCGAATACGCCGGCGACGGGATTGAGCGGTAATCAGACCATCCAGGTATTCTTCGGTGCGAATGATTTTGTGACCAATGGAGGCACGCTGACGATCGTGAAGAACGTCTATACGGCGCCGACGGCATGGATCAATATCGGCGGTACGGGGGGACCATCGTCTAATGGCACCGATCTGACCGGCAGTATCACTTCGACGTCTTCGCCGACTGCGTTCAATTCCTTTTCTACGTTTGCCTTAGCCGATCAGATAGGCGGCGGCAATGTATTGCCCATAGAACTTCTTTATTTCAAGGCTTTGCCGGATAATAATGTTGTCGATCTGCAATGGGCTACCTCGACGGAATCCAACAACAGCTACTTTACGATAGAAAAGAGCAAGGATGCCGTCAACTTTGTGACGGTGGAGAAAGTTCCTACGCTGGCTCCTGACGGCAATAGCGCTGTGCAGCTGGATTATACCGCACAGGATACCAATCCTTATAGCGGGGTGAGCTATTATCGGCTGGTGCAGACCGATTTGAACGGCAATGAAAAGTATTCATCCGTCGTATCGGTGGACTTTTCGCAGACGCAAGCCGTCTCCGTGTATCCTAATCCGGCCAGGAACGTCCTGAATGTTACCGGCCTGAATGTCAACGTGACTTCCATGCAGGTGCAATGGTTCGACCTCAGCGGTAAGCTGCTGTCACAGGGAACGACCACAGTGGCGGGTGGAATGGCGACGCTGACCGTCGGCTTTAACAACGGGTATTACCTGTTGAAACTGATTGCACCGGATGGCAGCATTACCGTGCATAACGTGATCATATTGAAGTAGCGTGTTATGACTTGGTGCAACACCCTTTCATTCGACGTGGGCGTGATCGGCCGGACTGGGTGAGCGTGACTCTGTTTCGAACAGTTCCGCCAGTAGTTCATACGAGTGCAAGCGGTCTTCTGATCGTTCGGTAAAAGTGGAAATCACGATCTCCCCGACGTCGAAAGTGGCAGCCAGTGTCGTCAATTTTTCCCGCATTTCTGCCGGGCTGCCGATGGTGGTCCGCTGCCGGTTGTACAGCACCCGCTGCCATTCGGCCGGCGTATACTGGTAGGCGGTGGCGGCGGCAACGGTAGGAATTTCATCATAGCGGCCTTGCTCAAAGCCCAGCAGACGGTAGTCGATCAACGCCTGCGTTTCCGCGACTTTTTGCGGGTCTTCCGAGCAGAAGGCAAATATGCCTACACTGGCCCTGGGCTTTGCCAGGGTGGCTGAAGGCCGCCAGCGTTCCCGGTAGGCGCGGATCGCCTCCGGTCCCCCTACGGGATTGATGAATTGGGCATAACACAGGGACATTCCGAAATGGGCTGCCAGGTATGCGCTTTCTCCGCTGGAGGTCAGCATCCACAGTTGCGGTTGGGTGTCGATGCGTGGAATGGCCCGGATCTTTCCTTCATAGTTGCCGGGCCCTGGCGTATCTGATAAAAAGTCGTAGAGGTCTTTTATCTGGCGGATATATTCCTGGGGGTCGAAAGTATTGGTCGGATTCAGGAGTTGAGCCGTCAGCCGGTCACCACCCGGCGCACGTCCTAACCCAAGGTCGATGCGACCGGGATACAGGGCCTCCAGCAGCCGGAAGTTCTCGGCCACTTTCAGGGTGCTGTGGTTGGGAAGCATGATACCGCCGGAGCCCAGGCGGATATTTTTCGTCTCTGCTGCCAGGCGGGCGATCAGGATCTCCGGAGCGGCACCTGCCAGTGTCGTGGTATTATGATGTTCTGACACCCAGTACCGGGTGTAGCCGAGACGATCTGCCAGCTTAACCAGCCTGATGGTCTCCTGGAGGGCGGCTCCCGCATCGCTATCCTTCCGGATAGGGGTCTGATCGAGAATGCTGAGACGAAGTTCATTTGCCATGATACGTCGGATAACAATAGGGAAGATCAAAAGTTTTGCCTCCTTCCGTCCGCGCCCGTAGCCGGTCATCCATTATGATATTAAAATGATATCATAATATACAATCTTTATGTTCAAAAGTAAAACCTATTAATATGGACATTCAGACCGGCGGCTTCGAAAAAGTTCGCCAACCCCTCAGCGGCTATTTTATCCTGGTGAGCATGCTCGTGAATGCCGGGACTTTAAATCATTGATGAATGGTGGAAAAAAAATCTTTTGCCTTACGTATAGAGGCGGCGACGATGAAGGCCATCGAGAAATGGGCGGCGGACGAATTTCGCAGTGTCAACGGCCAGATCGAATGGATCCTTCATCGTGCGTTGAAGGAGGCCGGCAGAGTAAAGGACCGGTCCGGCGCTGATGCAGCGGGCGGCGAAAAACATGACGGCGATGCCGGCGGCTGAGTTATTGCTTGCCATGCCCGCCGCCGTCTTCCGGCTTCTTGCAGCAGGTCGGCAGTCGTTTGTAGGAATCCGGTTCGGCCGTCACGTCATCGGCATCGTAACCGCAATTGGCGATGTCGGCCTTGATATTCTCTACATTTGTCCGATCGGTCATATATTTCACCGTCGTGATCTTTTTCTTAAAATCCACGTCCACCTTTAGAATGCCATCTTCATGGCTCATATAATTTTCTATCCGCTGTTTGCATTGGTCGCATTGAACGGTAGGTGTTTTGATGACGACCGTCACTACTGCTTTCTGCTGGGCTATTGCCGCGCCGGTCAGGCCGATCAGCAGGAAGAGAATTAATTGCATTTTTTTCATACGTAATGGAATTTATATCACTTAAAAGTACAAAAATTTATCCATTTTATACCCCTTTCCAATTCGCCGGATCCTTGCTCCATTCGAGCAGGACGCCTTGTTCTTCGGGGGTCACCATCTTCTTTTCGAGCGCCAGGCTGATCAGGGTAGGGTAGTCGGACAGGGATACATAGGGTACCCCGGCCTGTTCGAAAGCCGTTTTCACCGTCCCAAAGCCATAATTGAAGATCGACACCAGGCCGATGACCTCCAGTTCCGCCTGCCGGAGGACGTCTACGACCTGAAGGCTGCTCTTGCCGGTCGACAGGAGATCTTCAATGACGACCACCGGTTGTCCTTTTTCATAGTGTCCTTCTATCTGCTGGCCCAGGCCATGGTCCTTGGGTTTGGACCGGACATAGATATACGGCAATTTCAGCTGGTCTGCTGCCATGGCGCCCCAGGGAATGCCTGCGGTCGCAACTCCTGCCAGCATTCCTGCCGCCGGGAACTGAGCGAAAATGACATTGCACATCTCCGACTTGATGAAATCGCGGATATAGGGAAAGCCAAGGATCTTCCGGTTATCGCAGTAGATCGGGGACTTCCAGCCGGAAGACCAGGTAAAGGGTTCTTTGACGCTCAGGCGGACCGCCCGGGCCTGCAGCAGCTTTTCTGCCACCGTTTTCTCGTTAGTGGTAATGATTTTCTCAGCCATGACGCGAAAATAAGGATATTTGGATCATGTATGTCAAGATCTACTTCAACGATAAACCTTTGTTTCTTACCGACGGGATGACGGATGAGATCCGGGGGTATGCACATCATGACGACGCCATTCTGATCGACGAGTTCTCGCATCCGGCGGTCAATTCCATGATCCATGAAATGCGCCGTGAAAAGGTGCATGCAGGCATTTTCGTTCACTCCGATCTGGCCACGTTGAAAAAGGCATTCTGGAAAAAATTCAATCTTATACAGGCGGGTGGCGGACTGGTCAATAATGGGGAGCAAGCCTATCTTTTCATGTTCCGGCGTGGTAAGTGGGACCTGCCGAAAGGTAAGCTCGATGCCGGCGAAACGCTGGAGCAATGCGCTGTTCGCGAAGTAGGGGAGGAGACGGGTCTCAGCGCCGTTCAGCTTGATTCTCCCTTGCTGATCACCCATCACACCTACGATGAGAATGGCAAACATATCTTGAAGGAAACCCATTGGTACCGGATGAGCGTGTCCGGCGGACAGGCAGCCATCCCCGTTCCGGATGAGCGGGTCGCCAGGTTCCAGCAGTATGAAGCGATCACAGAGATTGTGTGGGCGGATAAAGAAAGAATTGCCGTGTTGACGAAAAATACTTTTCCCTCCATCATCGATGTGCTGAAGGCGGCGGGCTGCTGACGGACTGAGCGGAGTGCCGTCCGTTTTTGCGCGGGTTATTTTTTGATGATGGCGACTGTGAGGCGGCTGACGCAGACCAGCTTTTCTTTTTCGTCATAGATGCGGATATCCCACACGTGGGTAGTCTTGCCGAGGTGCAGGGGCCGGGCAATACCGGTGACGAACCCTTCGCGAACGCCGCGCAGGTGATTGGCATTGATCTCCAGTCCGACCGCATTATATTGACGGCGATCCACGACGAATGCGGAGGCGACACTGCCCAGGGTCTCGGCCAACGCGACGCTGGCGCCACCATGGAGCAGACCGTATGGCTGACGGGTACGATGATCTACCGGCATGCGTCCTTTTAGGAAATCTTCACCGACTTCAGTGAATTCGATGCCCAGGTGCTGGCCCATGGTGTTGTCGCTCAACGGCTGCAATTGGGCGGGTGTTAAGCCGGGCTCAAACCAGATAGACATAATTAATTATTTAGATTTAGTCAGTGACCGTACCACTACTTCCGGCAGGAATTGCATGACATTGCCCCCGTTCTTCAGTACGTCGCGCACCAATGTGGAGGCGACTGAGGTAAATTGGGGAAGGCAGGTAAGGAAGATCGTCTCTATATTTTTGTCCAGGCTGCGGTTCATATCGGCAATGGCCTTTTCATATTCGAAATCGTTGACGTAGCGGATACCCCTTAGAATAAAGTTGGCGCCTACCTGCTGGCAGCACCGGATGGTGAGTCCGTCGTAGATGACTGCCTCCACTTTGGGATTGTCCTTGTAGATCTCCCGGATCCAGCTGAGCCGTTGTTCGTCGCTAAACATAGGCTCTTTGTTGGCATTGCGTCCGATTCCGATAACGAGTTTGTCGAACAAAGGCAGCGAACGGTTGATGATATCCTGGTGTCCGATGGTGATCGGATCGAATGTCCCCGGGAAAAGGCCGATGCGTTGGGAGGGCGGTTTCATGACAATCGCTGTTTTATTTGGTAAAGACTTTAGTTAGTCGACCTTCCCGCCAGCAGATACAGCACTGCCATCCGCACAGCTACCCCGTTTTCTACCTGGTGTAAGATAAGGGATTGCCCGCTGTCAGCCACATCGCTGTCCAGTTCGACACCCCGGTTAATCGGGCCCGGGTGCATGATCACGATTTCCTTGCCGAGGCTTTCCAGCAATCGCCTGTTCACGCCATAGGCCAGGCTATATTCCCGGAGCGACGAGAACAGAGGCTGGTTCTGCCGTTCCAGCTGAATACGAAGTACGTTGGCCACATCGCACCATTCAAGCGCCTTGCGCAGATTGTATTCCACGCGCACATCGAAGGCCTCCCGGATATACACCGGGATGAGGGTGGGGGGACCCGCGATGGTCACTTCAGCGCCCATTTTCTTCAGCAGGTAGATATTGCTCAGGGCTACACGCGAATGCATGATATCACCGATGATGGCGATCTTTTTTCCTTGCAGTTCGCCCAGTTTTTCCCGGATGGAAAAGGCATCCAGCAGGGCCTGGGTCGGATGCTCGTTGATGCCGTCGCCTGCGTTGACGATAGCTGCCGGGATATGTTTGGCGAGGAAATGCGGGGCGCCGCTGGCGCTATGGCGCATCACCACCATATCCACTTTCATGGAAAGGATATTGTTTACTGTGTCCAGCAGGGTCTCGCCTTTTGCGGCGGAGGAGCCGGATGCCGTGAAATTGATGGTATCGGCCGATAGTCTTTTCTCGGCGAGCTCGAAGGAAATACGGGTTCGCGTCGAATTCTCGTAGAAAAGATTGACGATGGTGACGTCCCTTAAAGTAGGTACTTTTTTGATCGGGCGCTGTAAGACTTCTTTGAATTGGGTGGCAGTATCTAAAATAAGCTGAATATCACCCGGTTGGAGATCTCTAATGCCAAGAAGATGTTTAGTGCTCAGTTGCATTAGAACGCGAAATTAAAGTAAAAAAGATAAACAAAATTTCTTTTTCCCGCTGCTTTCCCGCTGCTCGGCTGCGCCTGCTGAGGCAGGCTAACCTGGGCCCATATCTGTGCCCCTCGGGCACTCGCCTCAACCTGCCGGCCTTGAGGGCCGTCACGTTAAGGCTACTTCATCTTTCCCATCCTTTTCCTTCCAATAGACTTTGACTTTCTGGGTGATGATGCTGTCGATGGATTTGCCGATGTAGTCGGCCTGGATCGGCAACTGCCGGCTGAAGCGCCGGTCGATCAGGACACACAGCTCGACTTTCGCCGGCCGGCCAAAATCCAGCAAGGCGTCCAGTGCGGCACGGATCGTCCTTCCCGTCCACAGTACGTCGTCGATCAACACCACCTCTTTATTTTCCACCGAAAAAGGGATATCCGTCCGGTTCAGCTCGTGCAGGCCGGTCCGCACATCGTCCCGGTAAAAGGTAATATCCAGTTGGCCGTAATAGATGGATGCCGGATCGACCTGGGTTTTCAACTGCCCGACGATCCGGTCGGAAAAATAGACTCCCCTCGGCTGGATGCCTATCAATACGGTGTTTTGCAGGTCGATGTGGTTTTCCAGCAGTTGATGCGTCAGTCTTTGAATCGTTATTCCCAGCTGCTGTTCATTCAAAATGGTCTTCAAGAAAGAATGTTTTTATAAAAATAGGCTACCCGCGGCGACTCTCAAAATAAAAGAGACTGACCGGGGAGGCGGAAAGGCTCAAAAACAAAGGCCGCCCAAAGGCGGCCTTTATTACAAACTATGCATACAATTCTAAAAACAAATGCTTATTTAGGAGCCGTCCAGCACGTATTATCTGACCGGCGCGCTGAACAGCTTAAACATCAGGCCGATCTGGAAGCTGCCATTGCGGATGGTGCCGGTACCGCGGGTGCCCGAGGTGTTTTCGACGTTGGATAACCCCAAATTATAACGGGCGTCGATAGATAGCGGCGTAGTGGGTATTTTGAACCCAACACCGACGACCCATGAAAAATCGGCCGTGTTGTAATATGACTTATCATCGGCGCTGACGCCGCCCGACTTATAAGTTGCGCTCGTCAAAACGCCATACCTGCTAAAAATGCCAGTGCTAGTTTCTTCATAAACTTGATTTGGATTAAGTTTTTGTTCATCGGACACAAAGATAGTCGTGGGATTGAAAAATGCGGCTTACGTAATTGCCCTTTTTTTATTGTGCGGATGCCAAAAAAGTGCGCAAATCCAGAATTTGCGCACTTTAAATCAGCTATTTACGGATTATAAAAGATTGTTAAGAAGTTGTTATCACGCTTCTCCGTGGAAAGGATACCGGTAATCTGTAGGTGGAGTAAAGGTTTCCTTGATCGTCCGGGCGCTGAGCCAGCGGTACAGGTTCAGGATCGATCCGGCCTTGTCATTGGTGCCGGAAGCCCTGGCCCCGCCAAAGGGCTGCTGACCGACCACTGCACCAGTAGGCTTGTCGTTGATGTAGAAGTTGCCCGCGGCATTGCGCAGTTTATCGACCGCCAGGTCGACAATGTGACGGTCCTGAGAGATGATAGAACCTGTCAATGCGTAGGGAGAAGTGGAGTTCACCAGCTCCAGGGTTTTTTCAAATTCACCGGGCTGGTAGACATATACCGTCAGCACGGGGCCGAAGATTTCTTCGCACATGGTGACGAACAGCGGGTCCTTTGCCTCTATCACAGTCGGCTGAACGAAGTATCCTTTCGACTTGTCACATTCCCCCCCAACCCAGATCTCTGCCTTCGGGTCCTGCTTAGCCTTTTCCAGGTAGGATTGGATCTTGTTGAAGCTTCTTTCGTCGATCACCGCGTTGATGAAATTGGAAAAATCCTCTACTGTTCCCATTTTGAAGCTTTTCACGCCTTCGATCAACCGTTGTTTGACAGCAGCGGCCAGGTTAGCCGGGATATAGGCCCGTGAAGCCGCCGAGCATTTCTGACCCTGGTATTCGAATGCACCGCGGAGGAGGGCTGTCGCGAGGACATCGGGATCAGCGCTCTCATGGGCCAGCACGAAGTCTTTGCCGCCTGTCTCCCCGACGATACGAGGGTATGAGCGGTAATGAGTGATATTTTCGCCAATAGTCTTGTAAAGATGATTGAAAGCAGCGGTCGATCCCGTAAAGTGCAGACCTGCAAAATCGCGGTGACTGAAGCAAACTTTGCCCAGGACCGGTCCGTCGACATAGATGAGGTTGATGACGCCGGCCGGCAGTCCCGCCTCTTTCATGACCTGCATGAAGAGCTGAGCCGCGAAGACCTGGGTATAAGCGGGTTTCCAGACCACCACGTTGCCGCACAGTGCGGCCGAAGCGGGCAGGTTACCGGCGATGGCCGTGAAGTTGAATGGCGTGATCGCCAGCACGAAACCTTCCAGAGGGCGCCATTCCGTCCTGTTGTGTACGCCGGGACTGCTGACCGGTTGTTGCCGGTAGATCTCGCTGAGGAAATGGACATTCCACCGCAGGAAATCGATGAGTTCGCAGGCGCTGTCGATTTCAGCCTGGTAGGCATTCTTACTTTGGCCCAGCATCGTTGTCCCGTTCATATAGGGGCGATATTTCGTTGCAATCAGGTCGGCTGCTTTCAGAAAGATAGCGGCCCTGTTTTCCCAACTGATGGCGGCCCATTTTTCTTTTGCCTGCAGGGCCGCGTCGATGGCCTGTTGTACTTGGATCTCGTCGCCTTCATGGAAATACCCGAGCGTGTGGGCGATCTCGTGCGGGGGGCGCAAGGCGATCTTGCGGCCGGTACGGACCTCTTTATCCCCGATGTACATCGGTATATCGTGCTCTTTGCTTTTAAGCTCTTTCAAGGCTTTTTTCAGAACTTCTTTTTCTTTACTGCCCGGGCCGTAATTCAGTACCGGCTCATTGACGGGCGCGGGGTAATGGAAATATCCTAGACTCATTGTCTGCTATGATTTTTTTTAGTTGGTTGTTTCTTTTTCGCTCATCAAGTATGCTTTGATAAATCCGTCGAGTTCTCCATCCATCACCGGCTGTACGTTGCCTACTTCGTAATCCGTGCGGTGATCCTTGATCATCTTATAAGGATGGAAAACGTACGAGCGGATCTGTGATCCCCACTCGATCTTCTTCTTGGTGGAATTGGCGGCGTTCTTCATCGCCTCGCGCCTGCGCAACTCTTCTTCGTACAGGCGGCTTTTGAGCATCTTCAGGGCCTTTTCCCGGTTCTCTCCCTGGGTACGGGCCTGCTGGCATTCTACGATGATCCCGCTGGGGATATGTTTGAGCCGCACGGCAGTTTCCACCTTGTTGACGTTCTGACCGCCCTTGCCTCCGCTACGGTAGAATTCCCATTCCAGGTCGGCCGGGTTGACCTCGATCTCGATGCTGTCATCCACGAGGGGGTATACGTAAACCGATGCAAAGGAAGTATGGCGACGGGCATTTGAATCGAAAGGTGAAATACGCACCAAGCGGTGCACGCCGCTCTCCGCTTTCAGGAAGCCGTAGGCGAAAGGACCTTCGAATTGAATCGTGGCGCTTTTGATGCCAGCGCCTTCGCCATCCTGGAGGTCAAGTTCCGTCACGGACCACCCCTGCTTTTCCCCGTACATGCGGTACATTCGCAACAGCATTTCCGCCCAGTCCTGGCTTTCCGTGCCGCCGGCGCCGGAATTGATCTGCATGACGGCAGGCAGTTCGTCTTCTGGCTGGTTCAGTGTGCTCTTGAACTCTGCTTCTTCTATCCGGGACAGGGCGTTGCCATAGGCCTCGCGGGTCTCTTCTTCGCTGGCTTCGCCGGCTTTCCAGAACTCGAAAAGGACGGCAAAATCCTCTACGGATGTCTCTACAGACTCGTAGAGCTTCACCCAAAACTCGTTCAGCTTGATATTTTTCAGGATTTCCGTGGCCCGTTTGTTGTCGTCCCAGAAGCCGGGGCTCAGCGAAAGCTGTTTTTCTTCATTGATCTTATATCGTCGGTTATCGACGTCAAAGAAACCTCCTCAAGACCACCAAACGGTCCCTCATACTCTTGATTTGTTCTACTGTCATAGTGCGCGAAGTTAGTAAAAATTAGGTACCGGGGAATGAAAAATGGGGACAAAAATACCCATCGGCGCTTTCGGTTGCCTTTAACGATTTCCGGCATTGTTATTGAAAATAGGTTAATATAGCATTGTTCACTTAAAACTTATCATCATGAGTGCTCAGAAAATTTTAATAGGTGCCTTATCAGGTCTTGTTGCAGGAGTGGCTATCGGTATTCTTGTTGCTCCGGCCGAAGGCAGCGAGACGCGTCAGCGCATCTCGGACACGGCTGATAATCTGAAGAAGAAACTGAGAAAGTTAAGAGGCATTACTTCCGATGAGCTCGATGAGCTAAACGATATTTTCCAAAAAGAGACCGAGGGGCTGAGAGATGATGTCAGAACCCGTGTCCTTACCCTCATTAGAGCCGCAAAAGAGAAAGGGAACCACATTAAGGAGGAAGCATTATCCTAGGCTCCTGTCCAAGTGATGAGGCCGCCTGATGGCGTAATCCTTGCTGAAAGGAGAAGGAGTCCACCGGGCTCCTTTTTTTATTGCACCATCTTTTCTTTTTCTTAGCGCCTGTATTTGGGCAATTCCCATTAATTTGCGAGCTCATCAGACTTCATTTACGTATGCCCATCGACCTTCGTTCCGACACCGTTACCCGCCCTACTCCCGGCATGCTGGATGCCATAATGCACGCCAGGGTGGGGGATGATGTTTTTGGGGAAGACCCTTCGATCAACGAGCTGGAAAAAATGGCGGCGGGGCTGTTCGGCATGGAGGCGGCCCTCTACTGTCCCACTGGAACCATGTCCAACCAGATCGCCATCAAATGCCATACGCAGCCGGGGGATGAGGTAATTTGCGAAAAGACCTCACACGTCTATATCTACGAGGGCGGCGGTATCGCCTTCAACGCCGGGTCGCAGGTCCGGGCCCTTGACGGGGACCGGGGCAGGATAACGGCGCAGCAGGTGTGCCAGTCTGTCAATCCGGACGACGTTCATCGCTCCCGGACTTCCTTAGTTTCGCTGGAAAATACCTGCAACAGGGGCGGAGGCAGCTGTTATGACCTTCAGGCGATCAGGGAGATCCGGAAGGTTTGTACGGATCATCAGCTGAAGCTGCACCTGGATGGCGCCAGGCTATTCAACGCCTTAGTGGCGACGGGTGGGGCCGCTACGGATTTCGGCCGGCTTTTCGACAGCATTTCCGTCTGTCTGAATAAGGGTATGGGCTGTCCCATCGGCAGTATACTGATGGGGCCGGCATCCTTTATCCGGCAGGGCCGCCGGGTTCGTAAAGTATTCGGCGGCGGTATGCGCCAGGCGGGTTTTATGGCTGCGGCAGGTATCTATGCATTGGAGCACCATATCGACAGGTTGGCCGAAGACCATGCGCATGCCGGCCGGATCGGCGCCGCTATGGAAAAGAAAGACTTTGTCCGTTCGGTCATGCCTGTCGAGACCAATATCGTCATCGTCGAAGTAGACCCTGCCCTGACGGCCAAAACACTGGCTGCCGAACTCAGGGAAAAGAATATATTGGCCATCGCCATTTCTCCCAGCCAGGTACGCTTCGTTACTCATCTGGATATTACCCCGGCCATGGTCGAAGAGACGGTGGCCGTCATTGAACAATTGTAATTAACTTTACGAAAATCCTTTATTATGTTCCCGAAAGTAACACCCGAAGACACGGCAGCTTGGCAGCAATTACAAGAGCATTACAATAAGGAAATCAAGGGCGTCCATCTTCGGTCGCTGTTCAAGTCCGATCCGCAGCGGTTTAACCATTATTCGCTGAAGCTGGATGACATCCTGTTCGATTATTCGAAGAACATCTTCACTGATAAGACGCTGGGTCTGCTGCGGCAGCTGGCAGAAGAGAGCAATGTAAAGGCGGCGATCGAGGCCATGTTCACCGGGGAAAAGATCAATCAAACGGAAGACCGGTCCGTCCTGCATACGGCGCTGCGTAATATCGGCGGCTCGCCGGTATACAGTGACGGGAAGGATGTCATGCCCGATGTGCTGCGCGTCCTGGCCCAGATGAAGGCTTTCTGCGCACGCATCTACAGCGGCGAATGGAAGGGATACAGTGGAAAGAAGATCAAATATATCGTGAATATCGGCATCGGGGGCAGCGATCTCGGACCCGTGATGGTCACTGAGGCTCTGCGGCCCTATTGGGTTGCAGGTATGCAAGCTTATTTCGTCAGCAATGTTGACGGCACCCAGATCGTAGAGACGCTGAAGAAGGTTACCCCGGAAGAGACCCTTTTTCTTATCGCCTCCAAGACGTTTACCACGCAGGAGACGATGACCAATGCTCATACGGCCCGCGACTGGTTCCTCCGGTCTGCCAAAGACGAAAGCCAGGTGGCCAAACATTTTGTCGCGCTCTCCACCAATGAAAAGGACGTAGTGAAATTCGGCATCGACAAAGCGAATATGTTCGAGTTCTGGGACTGGGTCGGCGGCCGCTATTCTCTCTGGAGCGCCATCGGTCTGTCGATTGCCCTCACCGTCGGCTACGACAACTTCGAGACCCTGTTGAAGGGTGCTCACCAGACCGACCTGCACTTCCGTCATACACCGTTCGAAAAGAATATACCCGTTACGATGGCCCTCATCGGGCTTTGGTACACCAACTTCTTCGGCACACAGACGGAAGCCATTCTGCCCTATGATCAGTATATGCACCGTTTTGCGGCTTATTTCCAGCAGGGAAATATGGAGAGTAATGGCAAGAGCGTCGACCGGAACGGGAACCCCGTCGCCTGGTCCACGGGGCCGGTAGTCTGGGGTGAACCCGGAACGAACGGCCAGCATGCTTTTTATCAATTGATCCACCAGGGTACCGTTATCATCCCCTGCGACTTTATTGCGCCGGCTATCAGCCATAATCCCATAGGGGACCATCATGTCAAGCTATTGTCCAATTTCTTTGCCCAGACCCAGGCGCTGATGAATGGGAAGACGAAAGAAGAGCTGGAAGCGGAAAAAGTGCCTGCCGCGTTGATACCCTATAAGGGTTTTAGCGGCAACCGGCCTACTAACTCCTTCCTGCTCAAGGAGATCACCCCGTTTAGCCTCGGCGAGCTGATCGCTCTGTATGAGCACAAGATCTTCGTTCAGGGGGTCATCTGGGACATTTTCACGTTCGATCAGTGGGGTGTCGAGCTGGGCAAGCAACTGGCCGGAAAGATCCTTCCGGAGCTGCAGAGCAACGAGCCGGTGACCTCTCATGATTCCTCTACCAATGGTCTGATCAATGCCTTTAAGAAATTGAGATAGGAAATCGTAAAAGATAGCTTTAAATGTAAAAATAGCCATAGCCCCCGACAGGGGGCTTTTTTTGCCTATAAAAAAAGGGCAGTGTAAAAACACCACCCGGCTTAGGTCTAACCATTGTTGCCATAAAAAACGATCTCTATGCAGTTACGGAAGGAGTCGAACCCTCGTAAAAGGTCATGCGGACCTCCGCCTCGCCACTCGGCCACGTAACTCATCTTGAATCCGAGGGCAAAATAGACACATTTAATTAGTCCACCAAATAAGTAGACTAATAATTTTTGTGTTTTTGTTATAAAATAAAAAATGAATAGGACCGTTTACCGTTAACTTTGCCCATCAAAAATTAGGCAGGTCTACTATGGAGCATAATGATCGTTTTCCCACCCATTCCAACATTCGTTCCTCTTATAAGGCCCTCAAAGCTGCCTGCATCGCAGGAGTCTGCGGCCTGGTTGTCGTCAGCGCCTGCAATAACGGCCGTTCGCAAGGCTCGGGGTCCGGTGACAGCACCGCCGGCAAAGCGGCGAGGACCGCCCAAGGCGTCGCGGCTGGGGGCGTCGCGGTCGGGGCCGAGACGGTCGGATCGGCCCGGGATTCCGTCATTACCCCGTCGGTAGCCGGACCTTTGGATACGGCGCTTTATAATAAACTAATGATCCATCTTGCCAATGCCGACTCATCCGGCCGCTGGCCCGTCAAGACTGCCTATCCTCACGCCGGCGCCCTCCTCCCTTTCAACAGGATCGTGGCTTACTATGGTAATCTGTATTCAAAGAATATGGGTATCCTGGGCGAGTATCCGCCCGACGAAATGTTGAGAAGGCTGAAAGTCGAATTGAAGAAATGGCAGCAGGCCGATCCGAGCATCCCGGTGCTGCCGGCCCTCCATTATATTGCGGTCACGGCTCAGGGCAGTCCCGGCAAAGATGGAAAGTACCGGGCGCGCATGCCTTTCAAACAGATCGATTCGATCCTGCATATCGCCGCCCGGATCAATGCCATTGTGTTTTTGGACGTCCAGATCGGCTTCAGCAATGTACAAACGGAAATCCCGCTGCTGGAGAAGTATCTGAAAATGCCGAATGTTCACTTGGGGATAGACCCGGAATTCGCTATGTCTAAGTCTGGAAAAAAGCCGGGGACGGTGATTGGCACGCTGGATGCTGAGGATGCCAATTGGTGTATCGGGTATCTCGGGAAACTGGTCAGGGAGAACAACCTTCCGCCCAAGATCCTGATGTTTCATCGCTTCACTAAGAACATGCTGACGAATGCCCGGCAAATTCACCCAACGCCGGATGTCCAGTTCATACTGGATATGGACGGATGGGGTCCTGTCAGCCTCAAGATGGACAGCTATAAGGGTTATGTGGCGGATTTTCCGATAGAGTTCACCGGCTTCAAGCTATTCTACAAGAATGACACGCGCAGGCCGCGCGGAGTGAATATGAAGGAAACCCAGATGATGACTCCCGCCCAGGTCCTGGCATTGAAGCCCGCGCCCATTTATATTCAGTATCAGTAAGACTCACGGGATGCGGAGCGGGCCGTGGCCTACGGCATGTTATTGCCCGTCCTGCTATGACGGTTCTTATCGAAATAACCATCCATTGACAAAGGACCGCCACCTTCCACAAGAAAGAAAATAACCAACAGCAGGACCAGTATGGCTAACCAAAGCTCGGATTCGGGGGCGAATCCGCCTCTCTCGGTATTAATGAAAATAATAGCACCGATCAGGATGGGTAATTGCAGCAACGCGACAACCCGGGTCCAGAGACCTATCATTAACATGAATCCACCGAGGAAATTCGCCCAGGCGATGATAATGGGCAGCCAGTGGGTAGTATTATCTGCCAGATGGCTATTGCCGTAGATCAATTGATCCAGCAAGGCGGAATCCCGCATAAAATTGATACCCTTGGCAAATAAGAACACGCCAAGACCGATCCGGACGATCACCAGCCACCGGGGGTGGTGTGTTAGACTCCATTGCCTTATGTGTTGTATGGTACTCATAGTAGGACGTTGTTTTAGTCATACTATGTGGTGCAATTGCCATGCCCGAGGGCTGACCCGGTGGGTGTTCCTGAGGCTGTCCGTGAGGCCGGCCGTCCCGGGGTCTATTTAGCCCCCAGCCAGTGCTGTCTGAATTGCAGTATCGCCGGCGTAACCGGCAGCCCAGCCGATTCAAAGGTTTCCACCACGAACGCGGGATTTTCCTGCGGGATGATCTTGCCTGACTTTTCTTCGGTATGGTGCAGCCAGCGAATAGTAACCGGGGTCCCGGGATGCAACCGATCCAGCACGGAATTCAGATCGGCCATTGTTCGAACGTCTTGATTGTCAATGCCTAGTATTTTATCGTCTACATCCAGCCCCGCGTCATACAGTGGCGTTCCCCGCAGGGTATTTCCTTCGATCAGCAGCCCTTCCCGTTCGGTCATCCGCCCGCTGCCGATCCAGGCTTTGCCCGGTTCTGCCTTTCTTAGCCGGAATCCTGCCTGTGCCAGCAGGGCGTTATAGTCAATCGGTGCGTGGCCGTAAATGTATTGGTCAAAATACTGCTGTGCGAATTTTTTGTCGCCGGTCACACTGGCCAACACTTCTTCCAGGCCCGATACCGTGTAAGGGATTTCGGGCTTGCCGAATTTCTTCCAGGCTCCCTGCATGAAGTCATCCAGGGTCTTGTTGTACTTTTTCCGCAGTTCCAGGTCCAGCGCCAGGGCAATGGCGCCTCCGTAGGGATAATAGGAAGTGAAGGTATTCGGGTAGTTCGTTTTATCCACCGAGACGCCGGCATCCGTAAAGACGGCCATTTCGCTGGCCTGTACCGGAGAATATAATTTCGCTCCCGGTGTATTCATTTTTGTATCGATTAATTGGGCAACGGTCCGCCGGACATAATCGGTGTCCTTTCCTATGCCTGCCCGTAATACCAGCAGGCCGCCATAATACTGGGTAAAGCCTTCCGCAAACCAGAGCTCGTAGCTCATATCGCTCTTTTCAAAATTGAAAGGCTCAAGAGTCTTGGGCCGGATACGCCTGACGTTCCAGCAGTGGAAGAACTCGTGGGCAAATACGCCCAGCATGCGGTCCTCGCCATAAAAAGGCGCCGGGATGCTGATCATGGTGGAATTACGGTGTTCCATGCCGTCGCCGTGGACGTAGGGGTTAATGCTGGCCAGGAAGGTATAGGTGCCGTAGTCATAGGCCGGAACCTCACCGTAGACCGCCTGCTCCTGCCGCACGATCCGCTGTACTTTTTCGCTGAACTGGGTGAACTGCATACTGTCGGCGGCTCCGTCCAGGGCAATGCGGAAAGCGTATACCTTACCATCGGGATTTTTCACCTCCCAGCTGCGGTATCCCAGATTGCCGATGACGGTAGGACAATCCATAAAATATTGCAGTCCCCTGGCCGAAAACGTCGAGGGATCGCTGGTGGGCTGTAGTTGGGTGGCGATGGTCCAATGCCATTCGGCCGGGACATCGAAATGGATAGTGATGGGAACATTATCCACGCCTTTCAGCCACATAAATGCCCCTGGCATGTTGAGATGGATGCCTGACGGGTCGAGGCCTACATAAGTGCCGTCCGCATAGTTGCCATACAGCGTATACTGTAGCCGGACATAATTGCCGGGATGGAGGACTTCGTAGACGTCCCCATCGATGCGATTCACGGTCAGCGACTTGCCATTCTGGTCAAAAGCCGCCACGTCATACACATTCTTGCCGAATTCATGGGTGGCATAACGACCGGGAGAAGACCGGCTCATGCGGAAAATGGCAGTACGGGTGGGGATATCGGTGACGATCAGCTGAATGAGCGCCTCGTGATGGGCCAGGTTGGGAAACGATACGATATAGCTGACGCGTTGAGCCTGGGCTACCTGAATCGAGCATAGCAGCAGGGAAAGAGACAAATACTTGATGAAAGCCATATAAACAGTTAATAGATAACCGAATGTAGGCAATTTGGGGGAAGCGGCCAAGAGTGGCTATTGTGTAGTGAGGACTTTACGGATGATGATATAGGCCAGGACACACAGGGTGATCACCAGCAGGACAGCCACATATGCCCAGGGGGTCTCCCGCAGACGACGCTTCAGCCGGCGCTGCTTCTTTTTGGCGATGCTTTTCTGCAGGGCGGCGTTCAGCTCGTCGACATATTTCTGTACATTCTTTTTGCTGCCGATGCTTTGCAGCCCTTCTACTGCGTCGTTGAGGAAAGCATTGTCCGCCATCGATCGCTCGACCTCATGAAGGGTGTCCCCGGACAGGTCGCCACTCAGGTAGTCCATCAACTGCTGATTGTCGATGTCTTTATTGCTGTTCGCTAATATGTTCAGCAGATCCTTGTTCATGTCACTTCGCTTTTTCGCGGGCCCGTTTCTCCATTAACAGTTTCAGGTTCCTTTTCCCATTCTGGATATGGCTCTTTACCTGCATTAACGTAAATCCTGTTGCTGACGCTATATCCTGGTAGGATCTTTTTTGCAGGTAAAACAAAATTACACAGAGTTTTTGCTCTTTTCCTAATTCTTCGAGCGACTGCCCCATCCATTCCAGCCATTGGTCTTTCTCCCAGTGCCGTTTGCTTCCGGGCTCGTCATCCCAAGCTGCCAGCATGGCATCCGACAATTCTACGGGGTGTCCGTGCTGGTCCCGCAGTTTCATCAGGCAATGATTGCGGGCGATGGTATAGATCCAGGACTTGAAGTACACGACACGGTACTTGCCCAGTTCCGTAATGACCTTGATAAAGATCTGTTGGACGCAATCCCTGGCCTCTTCTTCTTCTTTGAGATATTTCATGCATACGCCCAGCAGCAACAAGGTATATCGTTGCAGCAATATGCCCAGCCAGTCGTTTTCCCGGCTATCGTAGTAGCGTTCCAGCAGTTCCTGGTCGGTCATATGATGATACTCGGGTATAATAACGGATAATTTACCATCATTAAGATGCAAAAACAATAAAAATTCACATCATTTAATCTTAACAGGTAAAAATTTTGCCGTAGGCGATTCATTCTTTAATTTTCGGCCATGATCAGAGCAATTTGTTGCGTCCCCGTCAGCCCTCTCAGAGCGGAGCCTTCTCATCGGTCAGAAATGGTCAGCCAGCTCGTGTTTGGAGAATGTTGCGAGATAGTAGAAGATGCTCAACGGGACTGGCGCCGGATCAGGGGCAAATATGATGGTTATGAAGGCTGGTGCCAGCCGGCCCACGTGGTAGAAGTCGATGACGAAGAATATGAGGCGAACGGCGTTGCGCTGACACCCGAATGGGTAACCGCGCTGGAGTACAACGGTCATCCTATGATGGTGCCGATGGGTAGTTACCTGACGGCGATGAAGAACGGCCGTGCCCATTGGCGGAAGAACCAGGTGCACTATAAAGGAAAGACCTGGGACCCTGCTACTGCGGCCAATGATGCCAAATCCATCCGGCAGCTGACTTATAAGTTCCTCAACGTGCCCTATCTCTGGGGTGGGAAGAGTGTTTTCGGTCTCGACTGCAGTGGTTTTACGCAGACCGTTTATAAAATGCTGGGTATTGCCCTGCTACGCGATGCGCATCAGCAGGCCGGACAGGGTGAGGCCGTCGGATTCCTGGAAGAGACGCGCACCGGCGATCTGGCCTTTTTCGACAATGAAGACGGAAAGATCACCCATGTCGGCATCCTGTTGAATGCTCACGAAATTATTCATGCCTCAGGGAAAGTGCGGATCGACAAGATCGATAATATGGGGATTGTCCAGTCGGAGAATTTTCAGCGCACGCATCATTTGCGGGTGATCCGGCGGCTACTTGTCGAAAAATAATACCTTCCCTGCGATCAGCAACAGCACAACGGCAAATATTTTTTTCAATACTGTCTCATTGACGCTGAGGGATATTTTGCTGCCCAGCCATCCGCCGGCCAGGAAACCGACAAAGATCAGCAATACGACCCTGCCATCGATCAATCCTTTTTGATAATAATTGATCACGGCAAAGATCCCCGCCGGCAATAGCAGGATACCCAGGGATGTGCCTGTTGCCTGGTGCTGGCTGAATCCCAGCAGGAATACCAATGCCGGCACGATGATCACGCCGCCGCCAAGGCCTACGAGGCCGCTCAGTATGCCGGCCAGCAGACCTACCACTACCAGCAGAACAATCGTTTGAATAGTCATAAAAACCAATTCATTTTCGTAAGCGAACGTACCGACTCGTCTCAGGCTTGTTTCCTGAACGTCGTGTCATAATGTTTGACAGCGCCTTCGATGACTTTTAGGGCGGTCGTTTTATCTCCGAATTCTTCTACCACTACCGTCTTATTCTCCAGTTTTTTATATTCCTCGAAGAAATGACGCAACTCTTCGAAGAAATGCTTGGGCAGTTCTTCCAGGTTATTATAGTGGTTGACGCTGGGATCATGCGCGGCCACGGCAATGATCTTATCATCCGAGTCGCCGTTGTCCACCATCTGCATGACACCCATGACCTTGGCTTCCATGAGACAGAGGGCCTGTACGGGCAGGGAGGTGATCACCAGGATGTCCAGCGGGTCGCGGTCTTCGCCATAGGTCTGCGGGATAAAACCATAGTTGACGGGATAGTAAAAGGAAGAATAGATGACCCGGTCGAGCTTTAGGAGACCGGAATCCTTATCGATTTCATACTTACAGCGTGAGCCCTGAGGAATCTCGATGATCGCATTGACCACGCGGGGGGCGTTCTTTCCGACCGGCACTCCATGCCAGGGATGTGAAACTGTCATCATAGTAGAAGCTTAATGAAAATTAATAGCGCAAACCTACTGGAAAATGCTCATTCGGCAAAACGAAGGCCGGGGGGAGTCACCAGTACGGGGACTTCGGCATGGCGGATCACATGATCTGCTACGGAGCCAGCCATCATGCGGTTCAAGCCCGACCTCCCATGGGTACCCATGACGATGAGGTTTGCCTGCCATTCGTGGGCGATATGCAGTATTTCTTCTTCCGGCACGCCTTCAGGGGTGAAGCGGTAGACTTCACCAGTGCCGTCATATAATTGCAAATATTGCCGGATAGTCATTTCCGCCTGTTCCAGCAGAAGGGTCCTGCTTTGTTCAGGTGTGATGCCCTGGTCGGCATTGACCATTTCCCGGGAATGGTCGACGACATAGAGTATGCCGACGGTGGCGTCGAGTTCATGGGCCAGGGTAAAACCGGTCCGGGCTGCCGCCATGGATTCCGGGCTGTTATCTACGGCAATCAATATTTTTTTGAACTGTTTCATCACTCATTTTTGTTCAATTATCTTGCCAGAGCCGCTCCCCCCACGGTAGCCAGCAAACCTAACAATACGCTGCACAGCACATACAGGAGAAAATAGAGATAGTTGCCATGCCTGAAGAGTTCGATGCTTTCATAGGAGAAGCTGGAAAAAGTAGTATATCCTCCGCAGATGCCGGTGATCAGGAATAACCGCCACTCGAACGTCAACCAGGCATGGCGGTTGGACAGGCCGAAGAGCAGACCGATAATAAAACAACCTGTAATATTGACAACGAAGGTGCCGACGACGGCGCCGGCAGGAAAGGTAGTGGCTAAAAGCCGGCTGATATAGCCTCCAATGAGGTAGCGGCTGATACTACCGATGCCTCCGCCAAGCCCTATGACGAAAATTGTCTTCATATCAGGGGTTTAATCAGCGTCCCAGTATTCAGGGTTCTTTCGCCGTGCCTGACCTTATGTGAAGGCTCTATGGAGATCTCCAGCTTGCCTAAAGAGTGACTTTTGATTTTCTCAACCATTGCTTCCGGATTTTTATTCGTTTTTCCCTGACATCCCGCAGGGTTTTGTCTTGATGATGATCCAGCCTGCCCACTTTTGAAACGGCTACTCGCTGGGAATGGTAAATCCCGGAATGCCCGCTGAAATAGTAAGCGGTGAAACAGGCGACGGCATAATACAGCAGATGGTCGGCGCCGAATAGTTCCACCCCCATGATCGTGCAGGCGATCGGGGTATTGGTAGCGCCTGCAAAGACGGCTATAAAGCCCAGTCCTGCCATCAGGTCGACCGGTGCGCCCGTCAATGCAGCGATCGTATTGCCCAATGCCGCCCCGATAAAGAACAGCGGCGTCACTTCACCGCCTTTAAAGCCTGTTGACAGGGTGATGGCAGTAAACAGCAATTTCCACAGCCAGCTGAAATACGTGGCGCCCCCCGGCAGGAAGCAGGAAGGGATGGTGATCGAATGAGGGAATTCCCCCTTCACGCCAAGACTGAGATAGTCCCGGGTACCCAGTACATAGGTGAAGAGGATGATGATAATACCGCCTGTAACGGGTATCAGCCAGGCAGGTTTTATCCACCGGTTACTATAATTTTTCATGGTATGGCTGACTTCTGCGAAGCCATAGCCTGCCAGCCCGAACAGGATACCTGCGGCGATCACTTTGATCAGCAGCAGGGCATCGAAGTGGAGGAAAGGCAGAAGGGTAACGCCCGTCTCTACGAAATGGATCCGGTATTGGGTATGATGGATGCCCCAGGCGGAACAGGTGATGTCCGCCAGCACACTGGCGATGAAGCAGGGCATCAGCGCGTCATGTTTGATCCTGCCCATGGCCAGTACCTCGAGTGCGAAGACGGCCCCGGTTACGGGGGTGCCGAACACGGCGCCGAACCCCGCCGCGATACCAGTCGTCAGCAGCATGCGCGTATCTGCGGCAGACAGGGAAAGTTTTTTTGCAAAGAAATTGGCGAGGCTGCCTCCGATCTGTACGGCCGTGCCCTCTCTGCCTGCGGACCCGCCGAAAAGGTGGGTGATGACTGTCGTCAGCAGCACCAGCGGCGCCATGCGGGCGGGAACGCCGCCGCCCGGCGTATGGATCTCATCCATGATCAGGTTATTGCCGGCCTCGGAATTCTTGCCCAGGAGCTTATACAGGAAATAAATGATGACGCCTGCCAGCGGCAGGAGGAATAATAGCCAGGGGTGAGCGAACCGGAAAGAGATAGCGATGTCCAGCAACCAGAGGAATAAGGCGACGAGTGATCCTGCGGCGAGTGCTACCGGGATCACCAATAATGTCCAACGGAATAAATGAGAAAGGATAAACAAACGTTCAGAAGATATCTTCAGTAGCTTCATTCCTACAAATTAAAATTAATAATATCGGATATTAATCATTTGTAGGCGCCATTAGCTCTGAAAATCCCCAGAGCGGTTCTTTGGAAGGAAGACACCATTTCCTTAGCCGGTAAAGATAGCCGACCGACCGGAAAAACCTATTTCTTGCCGACCAGGATCTCTTTGAGATCTACCAGCCACTCCCCGTTGATACGGACTACCCGGATCGTCGTGGTGTCCTTCTTAAAGGAATTGGCATAAGTATAGGTCGTCACTGAGTCATTGACTGCCTGGATATTGATCGGCAGGATATCTGCATCCCGGTATTTCTTCTGCTCGTCGTGGTCCATAGCATCCCAGTCTTTTTTCCACTTGTTCAGCAGCAGCTGGTTCGTGGAATCGGCGTATAGATAAAAGCTGGCCTTTTCGTAATTGCCGTCCAGTGCGGCCCGGATGAATTCCCGGCCTGCGTCCTGTGCATCTTCCGCTTTTTTAAAGGAGTTTCCACAAGCGACCAGCAGCAGCATGGCCGGCAAAATGAATTTTTGGATCATGAGCGCAAAGGTAAGAAAAAATGCGTTACTCCTTCGCCGGGCGGTTAAAAGGGCGCCGTTCCACTTGCTCTTCCAGTTCCTGTTTTTCCTTCTCATAGGCCTTAATGATGGCCTTGACCAGCCGGTGGCGGACTACATCTTCCTCATCCAGCTCGATATGGGCAATCCCATCGATGCCTTTGAGGATATAAAGGGCTTTGGCCAGTCCGCTCTTCTGGTTTTTCGGCAAGTCTATCTGCGTCAGGTCACCGGTAATGATGGCTTTCGCGTTGCCCCCGATACGGGTGAGGAACATTTTCAGCTGCAGGTCGGTGGCATTCTGCGCTTCGTCCAGTATAATGAAGGCATGGTCCAGGGTGCGGCCCCGCATATAAGCCAGCGGCGCGATCTCGATCGTCCGGGTGCTCATATAATACCCTAATTTATCAGCGGGGATCATATCGTCCAGGGCATCGTACAGGGGGCGGAGATAAGGATCGATCTTCTCTTTGAGGTCACCCGGCAGGAAACCAAGGTTTTCGCCTGCCTCTACCGCGGGACGCGTCAGGATGATCTTTTTCACCAGCTTATTTTTCAGCGCCCTGACCGCCAGTGCCACGGCGGTATAGGTCTTTCCCGTACCGGCAGGTCCGACGGCAAATACGACGTCATTTTTCTCTGCCGCTCCGACCATCCTCTTCTGGTTGATGGTCCGGGCACGAACGGTCTTGCCATTCGGTCCAAACACCAGGATATCGTTCGGGTGCCGGTCGACAAAATGATCTACCGTCTCGGCATCGTCACCGCCCAGGATCTGTTCGAAATAATTTTCGCTGACATGTCCGTTCCTTTCAAGGAATTGCACCAGCAAATCGATTTTTTCCTTGGCCGTCTCCACCTGTTCGGGTGATCCGCTCAGTTTTATCTGTGTGCCGCGGGACAGGATCTTTAATAAGGGGAATTTTTTCTTCAGAATATCTAACTTTCCGTTGTTTACACCAAAAAACTCAATGGGGTTAACGGTTTCCAGGTTGATTATTGTCTCAGTCAAATTCTATGCTTTTATGCGTTTCTGAAATGGGTACTGTCCTAGCCGGCTTTACCAAATATAACCCGGACAGTTTTTATTTTCCTATTAATCTTATTAACAACATGTGAATAGTGCCGATCGGTTTTTTTTATTATGTTTGTCCTTTCCGCTGCCTGTTCCAACCATACGACATGCTAGTGTGTTGTGCCTGCCTCAATCCGTAAAAAGAACAACAAAGAGCTTACGATTTTGTTCGTAATTCCATTACTGTAAGTTACCGATTCGTCTTGATTTTACCCGAAATTCTATCTTTCGGTCTCGTATGCTAAAGAATATTCTTAGAAGATGAAATGTATTCGTAGGATAGCCTTTGAAGGGGTATTCCTGTTGGGTATGTCCGGCCATGCCGGCGCCCAGTCGACAGAGATTGCCAGGCTCCGTTTGTCATTGGGCGATCCCCTGTTGCACCGGACTTTCGTGCCCGATACGGCCTATGTAGATACCCTCGACCGGCTTGCCGCTGATTTTTATAGCATCGATGTGGATAGCGCCTTTTATTATTCCCGGGCGGCGCTGAACTATGCAGGCCGAACGGCTTACCTGAAGGGGGAGGCCGAAAGCTGGCGGCTACTGGGAAATACTTATGAGATGGTGGGTGATTTTGGCAATATGCTCTCCAGCTACCATCAATCTACAGATATTGCGGAAAAGATCGGTAACCGGGACCTGGCCGCAAAAGCCACCTCCAACATCGCGCTCTTTGACATGCAGGAAGGGGAATATGTCCGGGCGAGGCAATTAATGGAGCAGGTGATGGTTATTTGCCTGAATACCGGGGACAGTGCTTTGGCGGAGATCGTCACCTCCCATCTTTCGGAGCTGGCCTTTCGCCGTCAGCAGTACGATCAGGCGCTGCAGTATGCCCGGCGCGCCCTGCAGACTGCCCGCGCCCTCCATGATGAGTCGGACATTGCCAGCTTTACCGACGATGAAGGCAAGGCGATGGCCGGGATGGGTGAAGTCCGGAAGGCCCTGGAACTTTATCAGCAATCCCTTGCCTGGTACACGCAGGTAAATGACTGGCTGGGAATCGTCACGACCCAAACGCTCATGGCTCAGGCTTACCTGCAGGTAAAGGATTTCCGGCAGGCCCTCCGGTATGCGCAGTCATCGCTGGACGGGTCCCGCAACCTGCGGCGCCAGCGACTGATCCGGGAGTCGGCCAAGGCACTGGCCGACGTATATGAGGCTGCCGGGGATGACCACAATGCCATCCGATATTTCAAATTGTATAAAGACTATTCCGACAGCCTGTTCAATGATGAGAGCCACAAGCGACTTTTGGCTGTCGCTGCCGGCTACGACTTTGAAAAAAAGGAATCACGGCTCCGGACGGAACAGGCCGAGACGGACGCCCGTTATCAACAGACCCTTCGCAAGGATGCCGTAAAGATCTCCATCACCGTGTCGGTGATTGTCATTCTCAGCCTGCTGGCTTTTATCCTGTTCCGCAGCCGATATGCCAACCGGCGTATCAATCACCTGTTGCAGGAAAAGAATGAGAAAATAGAGGAGCAGAAGGAGACGCTGGAGCAGCAGGCCGTACAACTGCTGCTGAACAACCGGCAGAAGGACAAGCTTTTCTCCATCATCGCCCACGATCTTCGGGGGCCGTTGAATTCCCTGAAGGGGCTAATGGACGTCCTGAAGGAAAAACGATTATCCGACGAAGAGATCAACGCGATAATGAATGAATTCCGGCGTAATGTCGACCAATCGGCCGAGTTGGTGGGCAACCTGCTATTCTGGGCCAGCAGTCAGCTGGAGGGCAGCAAGGTCAATCCTGTGGTGCTGCCGCTGCAACCTCTTATACAAGATATCCTGGCGCTGTTTTCGCACCAGGCCCGCGAAAAGAACATCCTTCTACAGGAAGAACTGCATCCCACGGTGTGGGTGGTGGCTGATAAAGACATGCTGCAGGTAGTCATCCGCAACCTGGTCAGCAATGCTATCAAATTCTGCCGGCCGGGCGACAGTGTTATGGTTAGTTATACCCTTTCGGAATCGGAAGTAGACATCTGCGTAGCGGACACCGGGATCGGGCTCAACGAAGATTCTCTCGATAAAATACGTCGGAAGGAAAGCTTTACCAGCTATGGAACGGCCAGGGAAAAGGGTACAGGGCTGGGGATGCTGCTGTGCCGCGAATTTGCGGAAGCCAACCGTGGCCGGTTCCGGATAGAAAGTGAGTGGGGAAAGGGCTGCCGCTGTTATTGTTCTCTGCCGGCGGCGCCTGCGCCGGTATAAGGATGATGCCGACCGGTACGGCGATGATGACGGTCGGCTAGGAAAGACGAGCCAGAAAAGACGATCTGGAAGAGACGATCTTGACCGACGATACCGACTTAACGTGACATTTTGGATGAACCCAATTCTTCTTCGATCAAGGTGTGGAAAACAGCCTCATTTTCCCAGATCCAGGCCGGCAACTGCTGCTTGATGATCTTCCACACGCCATCTTCCCGCTGCATTCTAAGCACGATCCGGTTGCCCCGGTCGTCGCTGACATCAACGGTGAACAGACCTTCCTGCAAACCGTTTGATTTACGGAAATTAAACTCTCTCAATCGGCCTTCGGCCTTTACCAACTTGGTGAACTGAATGTTCCGGATGAACTGTATTTGCATAAGGCTCCCTTTGAATAAATAAGTGAACAATTTGTATGCTACAAATCGTGAGGGCTTCCTAAAGAATAGTGAATTTTTTTGCGCAGGGTGGGCGGATGACTATAAAGATAGCAATAAATGATCTCCCACGGGGCTCAATTATTGAAATAATTGTCTCTATTTATCCACTATGGCTATCAGCAAATTCCTGCTACATTTGCAACCTTCTATAAAGCATTCATACTAAACGTTTCGGAAATGTCAACCTCCATCATTATTATAGGAGCGGGCGCCTCCGGCCTGATGGCTGCCCGCAGTTTATCGGCCGCCGATTGGTCTGTCACAGTGTTGGAGGCTGCCGATGCGCCGGGTGGCAGGATATTGACCCTGGCCCCGGCCGGATTCTCTACTTATGTGGAAGGCGGCGCCGAGTTCATCCATGGCGATCTGCCTATCACCCTGCAACTGGCCAAAGAGGCAGGCATTGTCCTTCATCCTGTCCATTCGCAAATGGCAAGGCCTCGTATAGAAGGGGAGACCGGAACCGGCCTTGAAAATGAACGATGGGATGACTTTATGACGTCAGACTGGGACGAACTGATGCAAAAAATGCAACAATTGGGGCAGGACCGGCCACTCGGGGACTTTTTGGCTACATTTTTCCCCGGGGAAAGATATGCCGCCCTTCGGGACAGGGCCAGGCGATATGCGGAAGGGTATGATCTTGCCGATCTTCACTCGGCCAGTTGCCGGGGCCTTCACAAAGAATGGGCGAATGAGCGGGGGGAAGAAGAAGAGTATCGCCCGGAAGGCGGTTACCGGCGCATGGTCGATCACCTGGTCGGGGAGTGCCGTCGTTATGATTGCACGCTGAATTTTTCTTCACCGGTCGCGGAGGTTCATTGGCAGCGGGGGAGGGTAGAGGTGAAGACCGTCAGCGGACAGCCTTTCACGGCCGACCGCCTCCTGATCACTGTTTCGCTGGGGGTATTGCAGCATGCGGCAGGCGCCGTGTCCCGCGGTTCTTCGGGCCATAAACTCCACGCGCCGCTAAGGTTCTTTCCGGCGATACCCGACTATCTGCAGGCAGCCTGCGAGATCGGCTATGGGAGTATCGTCAAGATCCTGCTGGAGTTCAAGACGGCTTTCTGGCGGGGAAAGGAGGCGCAGGACCAGACGCTGTTTATACTCAGCGATCAGCCGGTCCCGACCTGGTGGACCCAAACGGCATCGAATGATACCTTGCTGACCGGCTGGCTGCCGGTCAGCGGCATCCCTGCCTTCCTGCAACTGGACCGGCAAGGCCGCATTGATCGCTGCCTGGATTCATTGGCGGCCATATTCGCTGTCGACCGTGCTTTTCTATCCTTGCAACTGACTGCTGCACTGGTAATGGATTGGTCGGATGCACCCTATATCCTGGGGGGATACAGCTTCCCGACCATTGGCGGTCAGGCGGCGCGTGCGTTGTTGTCCACGCCGGTCGAAGGGACCCTTTGGTTCAGCGGTGAAGGCTTGTATGAAGGCGATACGCCGGGAACTGTCGAAGCCGCCTTCAGCAGTGGGTTGGAGACAGCTAAAAAAATAATAGCGCAGCCATAACCGCGCTACCCGGCAAGCTCCGCTTGCCGGACATAAATGAAAAAAGAGAACGTCTACTTTTAAATGCGAGACGGTCTCTTTTCATTCTTCATAAAGATAGGGTCTCTTACTTAAAGATGAAAGTCTCTAAGCGTATTGATCTCTCAATGATTTGATCTCATCATGGGAAGCCAGCAAGGCCCCCTCCTGCTGTACCAGCAACTCCCGGATATAAGCCGGCAGGGCTTCGTGTTCCAGGGCAGTCCGGTAAGCCCGTTTGGAAGCGTCTTCACTTGCTTCGCAATTGGCCAGGATAGTATGCCGGTCATGACCTGTGAAGACTGCTTTTACATCCATCCATGCGCGATAGATCTTCCCGCTGGTCGTCGTTCCGTTTTCCACTTCTGCTCCCATTGTTTGTATTTCCGTGGCCAGGGCGATCTTATTCCGGTGGCTTTCGGCAATCATGGTGGCGAACAGTATCTTCAAGTCCTCGTCTTCCGCTTTCGTCTCCCTGATGGCTTTTTCGTAGCCTGTGATCCGGTCATTATTGATCTGAATGAGGTCATTCAGTACTTGGATGGTTTCCTTTGTGTTTTGCATAGCCAGCATTTTAAAAAACAGGCAGGAAAATCATGCCATGCGGTTGAGAGCCTATTTTTTGGGCAATGGGAAATATATTACTCAACAACTGAGATCCGAACGCCAAGGCGTTCTCCCCATTCATGTCTGCGGACTATTCGTCCGCAAACGCCGGAGGGCGTTTAGAATATCTTTTGTATTTCGACCGCTTTGCGCTGGGCAATCAGCCGGTTGATCGTTGCGGCCTCCTCCTTTTCCAGCTCCAGTTCTTCTGCGATCCTGACGAGCAAGGCTTCTTCCCTGGCATCCAAAAACTGGTCATCAATGACAAGCTCGACGCAATAAGAATACAGCGCCAGTTCATTAACGGGCTTGATCAGACCGAACAAGTACCGGATATAAACCTGCTCATCGGTAATAGAGGGCTTATAATGGCGGTAACCGATGAGTTCTTCTTTGATATTCATTTTGGGCGGAATGCCTAGCAAGACCAGTTTGGCGGAAAGGTCTTCCATCTCCGGCTCTGTAAACCGGTCATCCTCCAGGCAGCAATGAAAGAATAAATGAACCAGGGCCTGATCCCGGTTATCGACGACCGAGGCATAAGTAGTGGAGATGGTGTTGTTCATGAAGTTTTTTCCTTCTGTCACTCAACTCTTATGCCACTTAAAGTCTGTCGCCCGGCTACGGTCAGATTTCTTCTCCCGGCAGAACCGGGCCGGCCCCCGGGCGGTCGAACCGTGTAAGCCTATTGCGCAGCATGCGATTCTCCTCCTGCAGCGCTTCAATGCGGCCGAGCACATGGGACAAGGCCTCGATGCCCTCGGAATTAATAGCCAGTTCATAGTGCCACCGCACAAACTTTTCCAGCACCGGCAGTTCCTCTGCCGGCAATAACACCGTTCCGTCCCGGACCATCATGCCGATCAGGCCCGAATCATGCAGGCCCCTTATAAAAGAAAGTTCAACATGATGAAAGGCGCAGAAGTCGCCGGCAGGAATAAAGTCTTCTGGATGCATAGTGTTAAGTTTGAATAGTGAATATCATGTTATTTTTCCCGCAGTTGCTGCAATTCCCTGAACAGCTCTTTTTCTTTCGCGGTCAGGTTCAAAGGCAACTGGATCTCGATGCTCACGTAGAGGTCTCCATGCTGCCCCTCTTTTTTGTAGACCGGGAAACCTTTCCCTTTCAGTCGTAGTGTAGTGCCGTTGGGCGTCTCCGGCTTGATCTTCAACTTCACCTTTCCGTTCAGCGTCTCCACTGTTATTTCCCCTCCCAGCATAGCCGTGTAAAGGTCAGGAGCGGCTTTGGTATACAGGTCATTGCCATCCCGGCGCCAGCGGGGATCTTCCGTCACGGAAAAAGTGATGTACAGGTCTCCGTCAGGCCCCCCGTTCGTCCCGGGAGCACCATGTCCTTTGAGCTTAATGACCTGGCCGTTCTCTACGCCGGCCGGAATGGTGATGCGGATATTTTTCCCATTGACCGTAAGGACCTGCTGGCGGGTAGTGGCCGCATCCGCCAGGGGCAGCTGCAATTCCGCCTGGTAGTCCTGGCCGCGGAAGGTGGTCCTGCCCCCGCCGCCGGCGCCGCGTGCTGACCGGCCAAACAAGGATTCGAAAAAATCCGAAAATTCGCCGTTGTCATTGTCGCCAAAATTCGCGTTGAAACCTTGCTGGCCGCCGCCAAAACCTTCTCCGCCAAAGGCGCCTCCTTCCTCAAAGCCTCCGCCTGCACGCCCGGCGCCGCGACTCCGGCGCTGCCCGGCCGACTGCTTCGCTTTTTCAAACTCTTCCGCATGTTGCCAGTCTTTTCCGTACTGGTCGTATTTTTTTCTTTTTTCCGGATCACTCAGCACCTCATTTGCCTCATTGATCTGCTGGAATTTTTTATTCGCTTCCTTGTCGTTGGGGTTCAGGTCGGGGTGATGCTTCCGCGCCAGCTTCCGGTATACGGACCGGATCTCGTCCTGGGTTGCAGTCTTGCTTACCCCTAATACTTTATAATAATCTATGAAATCCATTGGATGGCCTTTTTTGCAAAGGTAGGGAACTTGCTGGCACAGTTTTTTAACCTGCATTTTAAATCATCCTACCATGAGAAGATCCTTCTATTTCGTATTGATAACGGGGTTAATGGGTTACGCTGCCCAGGGGCTGGCCGGCTGCGGCGGTTCCGGGGGGCAGGCTGACCGCCATTCGCCGGACACTTCCTCCGTCGGGCCGGCCCCGGACAACAACAGCGCCAACAACCCTTCCCTTGCCGATACCAGCTATGAAAAGAACCGTACCCGGCCTATTACCGATACGATGAAAAATAAGTAAGCCCGGGCGGGTATCTTGTCTACAGGTCCTTGCTGATCGTGAAGTGGAACTGACTGCCCTGTCCCGGCTGAGATTGGGCCCAGATGGATCCGCTATGCAATTCTACGATCTTCTTGCAATGGGCAAGCCCGATACCGGCACCCTCATATCTTGTCCGGCTATGTAATCGCTGAAAAATAATAAAGATCCGCTCGAGGAACTGCGGCTCGATGCCGATGCCATTATCTCCAACCATAAACCTCCAGTAGTTGTTTTCTTCCGCTGCCGAGATGGTGATCTCCGGCACCCTGTCGGGATGTCTGAATTTGATGGCGTTGGTAATAAGGTTCTGCAGCAGCAATTTCAGTTCTGTCGGATAAGCGTGCAGTGACGGCAACTGACCACTGCTTATCCCGGCTCCGCTGTCCCTGATACTCTTGTCCAGGTCGGCCAGCACCTCCGCCAGCAGCTTATTGCCATCGAGGACCATGGCCTCTTTTTCACGGCCGATCCGTGAGTAGTCCAGCAAGTCCTTGATCAGGGTCTTCATTCTGTCAGAAGCCTGCGACAGATAATCAAGGTATTTCCCTCCGTTGCCTTCCAGCTTTCCGCGATACTCCTTTTGCAACAGTTCGACAAAGCCTGAAATGGTCCGCAGCGGCTCTTGCAGATCGTGGCTGGCGACGTAGGCGAATTGTTCGAGCTCCTTGTTCTTGCTTTCTATTTCGGAAGTCCGCTGTCGTACCTTTTTTTCCAGCGAATTATTGACCTCTCTGTTCTCCATCTCCAGCCGTTCCAATTCTTGCGCCATCGTGTTGAAATTATCGGCGAGCATGCCTATCTCATCGCTGGCATAAGCCTTTGCCCTGCGCCGGAAGTCGCCTTTGGCCACTGCTCTCGACGACAACAATATCTCGTTCAATCCTCGCTGGATGCTCCGGCTGACCGTGATAGCCAGCAGAAGGCCCGTACATTCCACGGTGAGTGCAACGACGAACAGCAGCCGCAGGATGACGTGTTCGAGCCATCGGGAACCTTCTCCGAGGGAAAAGGAAAATTCATCTTCCAAGGGAGTAAGCCGGTCATTCAGCGGATCTATCTCATCGAGGATGGCATCGACCCGTTGCTGTGAGTAAGGATTTGCAGTGATTTCCTGGTGTAATCTTTCCCCGAGGGCCATGAATCCGGAGATGACTTCATCGGCTTTTGTCCAGGCGACAATGGCGCGGGATATGTATTTGTTGCTGTGGAACCGAAGGAATAATTTAACCATGCGATTAAGGTCCTCGCGGTCATTGCGTCCTTCATAGAATCCCTGTTCTGCCACCGATAGGTTGAGGTCGCCACTCGGCTTGCTCATCTCCATCCGGGCTTTGTGGTCACCCTGGTTGACTTTCATGAAGCCTTCGAATTTTGCATAGTCGGCTTCGTTGTGGGTGCGGGCATACTTCAACAACTGGTACAAAGCATCTTTTTGCGATTTCGACCATAGTCCTTCCCCGCCGACATATGCGCGAACGGAGGAAAGGGTATTGATAGAGAAGATGAGAACAACCAGTTCTACAGCGATCAGCAAGGCCATAATGCCGACGGTAAAATATAGTTTCTTGGCAATAGAGATGTCTCTAAACCATCCGAAAACGGATTTTTTCATCATATGGGTTTTGGACGACAGGCAGGGTCGTACAAAATACAACATTGGAAGATAAGCGCAAAAATAAAAAGGTCCGGCCACCTTACGGCAGGCCGGACTCCCATCCGTTATCCCCTGAACCCGAAAAAATTAGGCGCTAAGCTTCTTACTTCCACCGGCCGTCAATTCATATATACCGAAAACGAGAGACAGATAGGTGGCGATGACCAGTACATGTGACAGATCATAGTCCGATACCCGAAAGAAATAGAGACTGGTTAAACCGCTGACGACCATGACGATGACGAGCGCGAATGTTATTAAGATCTTCATAATTTTTGTTTTTAAGGTGAAAACTGCACATTTATATAATAGACCCATACAGGAAGGCCCGGTTTACTAATGAATTCCTAATAGCGCCCCCTTTTTGAATTCTTAGTGAAGGCGGTTCCCTGATTCATAATGCTTTGGCATATCTTTAACTTCTTTAACACTTTTTTTTGCCGGGTAAAATTATACCATGAAACAAAAAATCCTGATCACCAGGCCTACCTGGCCGGACCTGGTGGATCGACTGCGCGAATACTTTGACGTTACCATCAACGAAGGCCCCCGTTATGACAAAGGTCAACTGCGCGAGGCCCTGCGCGACATGAGCGGAGCGCTGGTCTCCGGCGGTGAAAAGATCGATGAGGAAGTATTGAAGGGGCTAACAAAGCTGAAAGCCGTTTGTGTCACCGCAGCCGGGTACAATAATATCGATGTGGCGGCCCTTACCCGGGCGAGGGTGATCGGAACGAATTCTCCGGGACCGGCCGACGAGGCCGTAGCGGATTTCACCTGGGGGTTGATGATTGCCACTGCCCGTCGCCTGGTGGAGGCGTCCTGGTCCATTATGCAGGGACAATGGAAAGAATCCTTTCCCATTCGTTTTTACGGGACCAATCTTTTCGGCAAGACCCTCGGCATTCTGGGCATGGGGCGCATCGGCCAGGCCATTGCGCGGCGGGCTGTCGGATTCCAGATGCCTGTGTTGTATAATAACCGGCGCCAACTGGCTCCTTCCATCGAAAAAGACTGCCGTGCTGCTTTTCGCACCCAGGAAGAGGTATTGCGTGAAGCAGATTTTGTCGTGCTGGCGATGCCGTATACACCGGAGAACTACCACCTGATCGGCGCCGCGGAGCTCGGGTTGATGAAACCTTCCGCCATGCTGTTCAATATTGCGCGCGGAGGCCTGATCGACGAAGCTGCTCTTGCGGCTGCCCTGCAAAAACAGCAGCTGGCTGCAGCGGGGCTGGACGTGTTCGAGGATGAGCCCGTCATTCACCCCGGCCTCCTGGGTCTGTCGAATGCGGTGCTGACACCTCATATTGCCGGTGGCACCGCGGATACCCAGTATGGATTGGCCAGCATGGCCGCAGACAACCTGATCGCCGCCCTCGGGCTGGGGCCCCGGGCCGGTCATCCTGTGGGTATCTTCAATCCGGAAGTGCTGAACGCGCCGGCGGCCCAATAGCCGGTATTTGCCACTCCTAATGTCAACATATCATGAAACCAGCCGCCCGGAAAAAAGCTGTCAACGTCCTCCTCGTTCTCCTTGTCCTCGGCGTTGCCGTGCAGTTCATCCGCCCCGGTCTGGGTAACCGGCCGGCGACGGCCGACCTGGCTGCCCCCCCGGAAGTAAAGGCTATTCTGCAACGTGCTTGTTACGACTGTCATTCCAACCAGACCAGACTGGCCTGGTTCGATCAGCCGGTGCCTGCCTATTGGCTGGTTGTTAAAGATGTCAGGACAGGGAGGAAGGTGCTGAACTTTTCCAACTGGGACAACCTTCCAAAGGCCCAGCAGGCGGCCAAGTTGTACGAGGCGCTCAACCAGGTCGAATTTCATGTCATGCCGCTGAGCAACTATGCCTTGCTGCATCATGATGCAGTCATCACTCCTGAGGAGGTGACCGTTTTGCGTCAGTACCTGTTGACGCTGGCGCCGAAGGCCGTACCGGATACGACCAAACAGCGGATAGCACTGGAGCAGTTTGCCCGGCGGATACAGACTTTCACGGATACCGCCGCAGTAAAAGCGGCCTACAATGGCATTTCTTATCATGATCTGGCAGGCTTTGGCGATTGGAAAGCCATCAGTACTACCGAACGTTTTGACAACGGCACGCTGCGTGTCATTATGGGCAATGACATTGCAGTAGCGGCTATCCGGCAAGGGCAGACCCACCCCTGGCCCAAGGGAGCCACGTTTGCCAAGGTGGCCTGGGATCAATTGCCCGACAGCGCAGGAGAAATTCATGCCGGAGCTTTTAAGCAGGTTGAATTCATGATCCGTGACAATGATCAGTATGCTGCGACCGACGGCTGGGGCTTTGCGCGTTGGGTAGGCGGCCTGGGGCTGAAACCCTACGGAAAGGATGCCGGCTTCACTACCGAGTGTACCGATTGCCATCGTTCAATGGGCGCTTATGATCATGTCTTTACCCTTCCGTTGGCCGATACCCTTGGCCTGTATGACCAGGCTGCTTACCTGCCTGATTCTGTCGCGGCACATCCATTAGCCGGCAACGTCATCACTTCTTTTGTCAACCACCATCAGGGCGCTACGACGATGTCAACCCTGTATGGCAATGATACCGCCGTGAAAAGCGCCAGATCGGGTCAGCCTGTTTATGCCACGGGATCGGTCCTTGCACTGGTCACCTGGGCGCAGCGGGATGATCCTCATTGGTTCGGCGGCCGGATCCCTGCCGGGCTGAAGTCAATCGAGCTGGTGAGTGTCGGGCCGGGATTGAGTCCTTCTTACACTGCCTACGAGGGAATGCCCATGGTAAAAAAGAGCGGTTCCCCTACTGATGTTCAGGCAAGGATACTGTATATTACCAGCCGGAAAGCCTCCGTCTTTCCATAAATGACCCGCAGCCTGACGTTGTGGCGGCGTAATCATATCATATGACATTCGACTTTCGTTTACAGGTGTTTCATACCGTGGCCAGGCGACTGAATTTTACCCGGGCGGCCGAAGAATTGTTCATCTCCCAGCCTGCCGTCACCCGGCATATCCAGGAACTGGAGCAACAATTCAAGGTCAAACTTTTCGAGCGCAACGGAACGCGCATCCGGCTATCTCCGGCGGGACAGCGGCTGCTGGTGCACACCGAGGAATTGTTTGCCGTCTACCGCAACATCGAATTCGATATGGGCAATCTGACCCATCGTCATAGCGGGCGGTTATTCCTTGGTGGTAGTATGACGACGGCTCCCTATGTGATACCGCCTATTCTTGCTGAATTCCATGGCCGGTATCCCGAGGTGGACATCAGCCTGATCACCGGTAATACCCAGCAGATAGAACATGCCCTGGAGCAGCAGGAGATCGACCTGGGGATTGTGGAGGGGTATTCGCGTCACTCTTCCATCCGTTATACGGAGTTTATGAAAGATGAGATTGTGCTGGTGAGCAATCCCGCCCATCCCCTGGCCAGGAAGCACAACATCCAGCCTGAGGAGTTGCTGCGCATCCCGTTGCTATTGCGCGAACCGGGTAGCGGAAGTCTCGAAGTTCTTGCCCATGCATTGAAGGGGAAGGGTATTAAGTTGTCGCAGTTGCAGAAAGAAATGCAGCTCAACAGTACCGAGATCATCAAATCCTATCTCCTGACCGCCCCTGTAATGGCTTTTCTTTCCGTCCATGCTATCGCGAAGGAATTACAAAACAAGGAATGCTGCGTCATCGAAGTAAAAGGGCTTCATATCGAGCGGAATTTCTATTTTGCGCGGTTGCAGGGCGATATACAGGCGTTACCTGAATTGTTCATGAAGTTTGCGCTGCATTATAAGAAGACTCGCTGATAACATGAGGTTATCGGGCATTACCAATGGCGATTTCTCCCCTGCATACCGATGATAGAACTTTGTGGGACAGAAAAACAAGTGTTTTATGGATACCATCAAAGTTCTCGACAAACACAATACTATCCGGCAGGTTATATTCATTCTCGTCGTTTTTGCCTGTCTGACTCCATGGATCACGCCGCCCGTGGCCCTGGTATTAGGCCTGTTTATCGCATTATTCGTCGGCCATCCCTTTTTGCACCTCAATCATAAGGCCACACATCTTCTTCTGCAGGTGTCGGTAGTGGGGTTAGGCTTTGGTATGAACGCTGCCAGCACGCTGCGGGCGGGGAGAGAAGGTTTCTTGTTTGCCGTGGCCTCTATTGCCGGCACCCTGGGCTTTGGGTTACTGCTGGGTCGGATCTTCAGGATAGAAAAAAAGATCTCCCTGTTGATTTCCGGTGGAACGGCTATTTGTGGCGGTAGTGCGATCGCGGCGCTTTCGCCTATTATCAGGGCGGAAGAACGGCAGGTATCGGTGGCCATGGGCACGGTCTTCATCCTCAATTCCGTTGCGTTATTCCTTTTCCCTGTCGTCGGCCATTTCCTGCACCTGAGCCAGAATCAGTTCGGACTTTGGAGCGCTATAGCCATCCATGATACCAGTTCTGTCGTTGGCGCCGCCGGTAGATATGGTCCCGAAGCCCTGCAGATCGCTACGACGGTCAAGTTGGCCAGGGCCCTCTGGATCATTCCCGTGTCGTTGCTGGTGGCGCTGTTCTTCCGCGACGGGAAAGGGGGTAGCCGCCGGGGGAGCCAGGACGGTCAAGCCGCCGGGGCCGCCGTAAATGTTCAGGGCCGCCGGGGTGCAAAGATCAGCATTCCCTGGTTTATCGGTCTGTTCGTCGTGGCCATCCTGCTGAATACCTGGTTACCGGTGCCTGCCCTGGACCATGCCATTGTGCAGGCTTCGCATGCCGGGCTGACGCTGACGCTCTTCCTTATCGGATCGGGGCTGTCCATACAGGTGTTGAAAAATACCGGTGTGCGGCCGTTGTTGCAGGGGATTTTATTATGGATTCTGATCTCGGTGACGACGTTGTGGGCGATCATGAGCCTGGCACATTAACAGGACAGCCATTCAAACCCATAAAAAGAGCCCGCTTCCTTCGAAGCGGGCTCCCGTCTATAATGATAATAGCGGCTAATAACGGTAATGTTCAGGCTTGAACGGACCTGACTTCGGAATCCCGAGGTACCCGGCCTGTGCATCCGTCAGTTCGTCCAACTCGACACCGATCTTGGCCAGGTGCAGGCGGGCAACTTTCTCATCCAGGTGTTTCGGCAGCACATATACTTTATTTTCGTAGCTGCCGGCATTGGTCCACAGTTCGATCTGGGCCAGGGTCTGGTTGGAAAAAGAGTTGCTCATGACGAAAGAGGGGTGACCTGTAGCGCAACCCAGGTTGACCAGGCGGCCTTCAGCCAATACGATGACATCCTTGCCGTCGATATTGTATAGATCGACCTGGGGCTTGATCGTGTCCTTGGTATGACCGTAGTTCTTATTCAGCCACGCCATATCGATCTCGATGTCGAAATGCCCGATATTGCAGACAATGGCCTTGTCCTTCATCGACCGGAAATGTTTTTCCGTGATCAGGTCGCGGCAGCCGCTGGCGGTGACGACGATATCGGCTTCTTTCACTGCATCCACCATCTTCTTCACTTCGAATCCGTCCATCGCGGCCTGCAGGGCGCAGATCGGATCGATCTCAGTAACGATCACGCGGCATCCGGCGCCCTTGAGAGAGGCGGCAGAGCCTTTGCCTACATCGCCATAGCTGCCCACGACAGCTACCTTACCGGCCATCATTACATCCGTAGCGCGGCGAATAGCATCTACCAGGGATTCTTTACAGCCGTATTTGTTATCGAACTTGGATTTGGTCACAGAATCGTTGACATTGATCGCAGGGATCGGCAAGGTGCCTTTTTCCATGCGCTCGTAAAGACGGTGAACGCCGGTGGTGGTTTCTTCGCTCAACCCCTTGAGATGCTGTACCAGCTCGGGATATTTATCGAATACCGTGTTAGTCAGGTCTCCGCCGTCGTCGAGAATCATATTCAGCGGCTTGTCGGTGCTGCCGAAGAATAAAGTCTGTTCGATACACCAGTCGGCCTCTTCCAGGGTCTGGCCTTTCCATGCGAATACCCCGATACCGGCAGCGGCGATAGCGGCTGCGGCCTGGTCCTGGGTAGAGAAGATATTACAGGAGCTCCAGCGTACCTCTGCGCCCAGTTCCACCAGGGTCTCGATGAGTACGGCCGTTTGAATGGTCATGTGCAGACATCCTGCGATGCGTGCGCCTTTCAGGGGCTTCTGTTTGCCATATTCGGCGCGGATGGCCATCAGGCCGGGCATTTCCGCTTCGGCCAGGCGAATTTCTTTGCGGCCCCATTCGGCCAGGCTCATATCTTTCACTTTATAAGGGAGCTTCAGATCGATGCTCTGCGTCTTTGTTGACATGGGTTTAATATTTTTAATTATTACAAAGGTAAAATGTAGAACAAAAATATAGCCGTTATTGGTAAATTTAGAATGAAAGTGAAAATTTAACGTATTTTGTAGCATAAAAACCTGCCACAACATGGAAAAGCCCCCCCAAACAGAAAAACCGGCTAATGCGCCTGTAGAACTCGATGAAAAAGACAGGGCGATCCTCCGGCTGTTACAGGATAATGCCAAGATCACCGTTCGGGAAATTGCGGCCCAGGTCCATCTGAGTACGACACCCGTTCACGAGCGGATCCGGCGGTTGGAGGACACCGGCGTGATCCGGCAGTATGCGACCCTGCTGGATCATTCCAAGGTAAAGAAGGGCTTGCTGGCGATTTGCTATGTATCCCTCAAGGAGCACAATAAGAAATCCGGGGCCCGGTTTATCAAGACCATTCAGCAGATGCCGGAGATCATGGAATGTTATATCATTTCCGGGGAATTCGACTTCCTGCTCAAGGTGGCGGTGGAGAATATGGATGCATACTATGACTTCCACGTCAACCAACTGGGGCAGGTGGAAAACATCGGGCATGTGCAAAGCGCCTTTGTCATGGGGGTTGTTAAGCAGACGCATCAGTTGATTTCCTGATTTCGCCCATCTGCGGAGGTGAGGCTGAATGCCCGTTTCTTTGTAAATTACGGCCGTTTCATTTCATTCATTAAATCTGTCTGTATGTACACCTACGATACCGTCGTTGAAGCAGTCAAGGGTCTTAAGCAGCGTGGATATTCGATCGATTTCAACCTCGAGCCCGGCCGGCTGGTCTGTCATCAGACGCCGCTATCACTCAGCTCTGCCGATTTCGAGATCACCGAAGTCTACCGTTTCGAGGGCAATAGTGATCCTGCCGATGAGGCGGTTGTGTATGCCATCGAATCGACGTCCGGGCAGAAAGGGTTGTTGGTGACCGGCTATGGCATTTCTGCGGAAGGGCTGGGGGAGGAGATGGTAGAAAAATTAAATAACCGATCCAAATGATCAGCATTCGCCCCGCCCGTGAGGCCGACCTGCCCGAGATACTGGAGATTTACAATCAGGTGATCCTCCACACTACGGCTGTGTATACGTATGAACCTCACACACTCGAGATGCGAAAAGCCTGGTATGACGACAAGGTGAAGGCAGGATATCCCGTCTTTGTTGCCGAAGAAGGCGGGCGTGTCATCGGGCTGAGCTCCTACGGTCCCTTTCGGGCCTGGCCTGCCTATAAGTATACGGTTGAGAATTCAGTCTATGTAGCGGAATCCAGCCGGGGGAAGAGAGTCGCCAGGCTGCTGATGCAACCGCTGATCGACGTCGCGCGCAACCAGGGTTATCATGCCATCATAGCAGGCATCGATTCTTCCAATGAGCCTAGTCTCCGGCTGCACCGGTCATTCGGGTTTGGGGAAGTCGCGCATTTCCGGGAGGTCGGCTATAAATTCGGCCGCTGGCTCGATCTTACCTTCGTGGAATTGCTGCTGGAGGGTAGCCCGGCGCAGCCGGTAGATGGCTGATCAACCGCGCCACGACCTTGTCGATCGGCAGGGTCACGCTGTCTTCGCTGAAAGCGCCGGCATCGATGAAACGGAATGTTTCGGTCTCCTTTTTTTCCGCATAGATCTTCAGTTCGCGTTCGTCGAAATCGAACGGTTTTTGCCGCAGCGGCACTTTGATGGGTTCGAGGGCCTTCACCCAGTAATAGATGCAAACGATCTGGTGTTCGGGGTTGAAAGCGGACATCTGGAAGAAATCCGTGGTATACAGGTGATCTCCGACTTCCACGTCAAGGTCCATCTCTTCTTTGAACTCCCTTTTCAGGCACTCCCTGGTGCCTTCGCCGAATTCGAGTCCGCCGCCGGGGAATTTGGTGTAATACCCTCCCCGGATGAACTCGTCGCTGACCAGCACCTGCTGGTTTTCGCCTAATAAAACACCATATACTCTCACGTTAAACATCTTAAAACCATTTCTTTTTCATGAAATACCAGCTGATGACGATGGAAATGCCAACCGACAGCAGGATTGGGATATAGAAGGCATACCGTGAACTGGCATAGGGGATGGGCACATTCATGCCATATATGCCCGTTACCAGCGCCGGCAATGACAGGATGATCGTGATCGAGGTCAGCCTTTTCAGCACGCTGTTCATATTGTTGCTGATGATACTGGCAAAGGCGTCCAGGGTGCTGCTGAGGATATTGGTGTAAATATTGGCCATTTCCAATGCCTGCGACATATCTACCGCCATGTCGTCCAGCAGTTCTTTTTCATCGTCGGTGAGCCCCAGGAAATTGGTCCGGGCCAGTTTGAGCAGCAGCATCTCGTTCGATCGGAGGGCTGTTACGAAGTACACCATACTTTTCTGGATCTTCATCAGTTCGAGCAGTTCCTCATTCCGGTTAGAGGCGTACAGTTTCTGCTCCATCAGGTTGCGGCGCTGGTTGATCTCTTTGAGGAATTCCATATAGGTCTGCGTGATCTTCTCGAAGATCTTCAGCACCATCATGTTCTTCTTATCCGGATGGCGGTTTTGGAAGGTATTCAGGAATTTTTTAATGGCTCCGTTCTCGAAGGAGTTGACCGTGACGATCTGATGGTGGGTCAGGATGATACAGATAGGAATGGTGATATAGTAGGCATCGCTTTCGTTAAAGGAGTTGTTCTCCGTGGGTGTCTTGATAACGATCAGCTTGACATTATCATATTCCTCGAACCGCGCTCTTTCGTCGATGTCCAGTGAGTCGGTGAGGAAGTCAAGGGGGATATCGAGCTCGTCCGCGAGGTTGCTGAATTCCTGTTGTTTCAGCGGCGGCAGGATATTGACCCAGGTTCCTTGCTCCGGCCGGTCGACTTCGACGGTCTGGTAGTTGACATTCTTAAAAAACTGGATCATGGGCGTTGTTTCGGATGGCCGGCTGGTTACTCTGGTCGCCGGCGTGGGTTAATCAATTCTCGATGCTCCCCTCGAATACTTTAACGGCAGGTCCGCATAACCAGACATTTTCGTAGGAATTGGCCCCTGTCCGGTCGAACCGCACTGTCAGTTTACCCCCTTTGGTGATCACCTTGACATAATTATGGCCTACTTCATTGTGATAGCTGGCCAGGGCGCTGGCCGTAACGCCGGTGCCGCAGGAAAGCGTCTCATCTTCCACTCCTCTTTCGTAGGTCCTGACGATGATCTCGTCAGGGCGTCGTTGTTCGACGAAGTTCACATTGATCCCGTCTTTGGCGAATTCGCTGCTATAACGGATATCCATGCCCTTCTGGTAAATGTCGATATCCATCACCTCCGATACCATTTTCACATAATGCGGCGACCCTGTATCCAGGATGAAATCCCCATGGTATTCATCGATCCGGGGTACGTTCCTCATTTTCAGGCTGACGATCCCTTTGTCGTCGATTTCTGCGACGTGAGGTCCGTCTACCGCTATGAAACTATATTCATTCTTGTGAATCCCCTGATCATAGGCGAATTTTACCAGGCAGCGGCCGCCGTTGCCGCACATCGTGCTCTCCCGGCCGTCGGAATTGTAATATTTCATTTCGAAATCATAACCGGTATGCGGGTTTAGCAGCATTAGCCCGTCTGCCCCGATACCAAAGCGCCGGTCGCATAGCAGCCGGATGCGCTCTTGCGTCAGCGAGGTATAGCTCCAATTCCTGTTGTCCAGGATAATGAAGTCATTACCTGTGCCCTGGTATTTGAAAAAGTGCAGTTTGTTCATAACGGGGGCAAAATTAACGCTTTTTTCTTGCTTCGGCTGTTAGGACAGGCCTTCGACGATCCTTAACGTCTCTTTTATCAATCGTTCTACGGTGGCGTTTCCATCCCGGGAAAATTGCTTCAGTACCCGGTTGGCTACGATAGCGCTGAGGCTCAGGCAGGAATGTCCGAGCATCTTGCCCAACCCGTAGATTCCCGAAGTCTCCATTTCGAAATTCGCGATCTGGTGCGGACCGTAGGAAAAGCCTGTCAGCCGGTCGATCAGCTCCGGCTGGCTCAGTCCGAGGCGCAGCATCCTTCCCTGCGGCCCATAGAAACCAGGGCATGTCACGGTGATACCCTGGTGGAACCCTTCGGTGAAATGGCGCAGCAGCGAGCCGCTGGCGCCGCTGATATAAGGTTGTGCCAACCGGTGGTGCAACTGTGTCTGGGTGGAGAAGGAATGCAGGATCGCTGCTTCCTCTTCGTTAGGTTCATGCCGGTAGAAATTCAGCAGGTTGTCGATGCCCAGTCCATGGGTGGAGGCCACCCACCCATCCACGGGTATGTCTTTCTGTAAGGCTCCGGCCGTTCCTATCCGGATGATGGTGAGACGGGTCAGTTCCTGCCTGACCAGCCGCGTGGTGAAGTCGATGTTCACCAGCGCATCCAGTTCGTTCAGTACGATATCGATGTTGTCTGTGCCGATGCCCGTAGAGACCACCGTTATCCTTTTCTTCCCTATTTTGCCGGTGTGCGAGACAAATTCGCGGTGTTGCCGCCGGTGCTCGATCGAATCGAAGTGTTGGCTGACCTTGGCTACCCGGTCGGGATCGCCGACAGTCAATATGGTAGTTGCCAGTTCTTCGGGACGGAGGTCGAGGTGGTAGATAGCTCCCCGATCGTTGATAATTAGCTCACTTTCTGCGATTGCCTGCATAATATTGCTCTATTTTTTTCCTACTTCCCAAAATTATCTTAATTTCGCACCTCCCCAAAAAAATACAGCCCCAAATGACGGGGCCGATTTTGACAGGGGGCAGGACTCCTTTTTAGCTATCTTCGGAGGAGTTCTCATGGTATGGTTTCGTGGCCGAGTGGCTAGGCAGAGGTCTGCAAAACCTTTTACAGCGGTTCGAATCCGCTCGAAACCTCCAAAAGTGGCATATAATAAAAAGACCGCTGATCGGCGGTCTTTTTATTTGTTGAAATGCTTGTCTGGTATGGGCTTCATTGGTTAGATGCAAGAAAATCGGTTATTGGATGGTCACGAAAAACAGCATATATTTGTTCTATGCGGATGACAATATCTGGCCTTCCACGGCATTTCGACAAGTTTGATCTTCAACGGCTTTTTAACCCATTTGGGTGGGTTGAGTATACAAAAATCATCATCGACCCGCTTTCTGGCTTAAGCAAGGGAAAGGGAATCGTTGAGATGAACGATGATCAGGCGAAACAGGCTATGGCTGCGTTGCAGGGCAAAGTACTGGGGACGAATCCGCTTAATATTAAAGAAGCCAAAGAAGGCGGCCCAAGGTTTCAGTAACACCTGCTTGGTGTAATCACGTCATTTCCCTTTCCTCCATCCGGGCATACCTCTCGTTAAGAAGGTTTATATACCTCTCCTGATAGTCCTTTGACAAAAAGGAATTATTAATCCATTCTATTGCCTTGACCTTGCTATCGGAAAACCGTCTGAACGTTCCCTCCATTTGTCTACCGGTCAAATCAAGGCCATTTCCAAACCGTTCAAAATGTTCTCGTTTCAGTTTTTTCTTTTTTCCTCCCAGGGTGAGGGCAAGCTCTTCACTATCATCAGGATTGACAATGGTTACGTTCACCAAATCGTAGGCAGGTGACAATGACCATTGTTCAGCGCTGTTGATCATGGAGAAATTTTTAAGATGCATATCATTATTGCCTGTAAGAAAACAGAAGAAACCTATGTCAAAGAAGTACAGCTTGTCCAGTAAGACATTGGCAGAATACTGGGTTAACGCTTTGCCTATCCTTTCCATAGAGCTTTTATATTTGTCCGAGGCCTCGGTGATCTGGAACATGTCCAGCATATGGATCTTGTCACCTGTACTGCTCCTGTCAATCCTTTTTGTGATATAGGACAGCTCGCCTGAAGCCAGCCTGATAAGGCTTGATTGAACAGTTCTTATGCCAAACGCCTCTGCAATGCGCATCGTCACATGTTCATTTTGGGGCATGTCGATATAGTGATCTGAAGGAGGTTTGAAAATATAATTTCCGCCGAGTGCGCCTACCACGGTTAGGCGGCTTTTGTTTCTATCGGTGAATGCATCTCTTACGATAGATAAGGATATTTTCGGTTGGACACCTGGAACTGCAATATGGCGCTCCACAATATTCTTAGCGAGGTCGGCCATCTGATCCAGGGTATAAGAAAGAACAGGTGCGTCTTTAGTTCCGAAAAATTCAAGGCTGCAGTGCTCGTGGAAATCGGGTTGGCCGTTTTCGGGTAAAGGTTGATAGCAGTATAGGCATTTATTCGTCATCTTCCTCTTTTATCGGTTGAACACTCACGGCGCCGATACAATTTCCGCAACAAGCCATTAATAGACCCATCCGGTCATTTTGATTAATTTTCCAGCTTTTGGACGCAATGTCGAGCAGCCAGCCCTCCGGTATTAGCCCTTCAAAAAAGGGGAATAGCCGTCTGTCTTTGAAAGGAGTTGTTATTACCGGCATCGTGAATGTAAGGAACTGCCCCGGATATTTTTCCACATATGGTTTGTCATACTGGAACGTGTATTCACCTTCATCGGTTTCAGTCAGAACGCCGGCAAACTGGTCTTTGTAATATATGGCTGCTTTTCTCATTTTATGGACGGGTTGTTTTCTTCAGAACCCTTAAGAACTCTGATGCTGACCGGCGCCAGGACATGGCCGAACATTCTCAATACCTGGTTCACCTTTTTTAAATTCAGGTTCCCTTTTCGCTGTTCAATTTTCCGAATTACGGTTAGCGCCACACCGGCTTTTTCTGCGAGCTCTTGCTGAGTAAGCCGGGTCTCTTTTCGTTTGTCTTTTACAAATTGATCAACTGTCTTCATTATATGCTTTTGGATATAATCTTGGTAAATGTATTACTATTATATGTATTTGCATATAAATTATTAAAAAATGGCATTTTTATATGCATTTGCGTATAAAAATTGGATGCTGAACTACTCCGTTCTTAGATCGACTGCTGCTGGGTGACCATCTGCTCAAACGTGGTATCAATGGATGCTTCGGGGATCGGGTCCGTCGAATTGAACTGCACGTTATTATACCCTAAGGTCATCCTTACCTGCAGCCCTTTTTCCTTTTCCCGGATGAACTCTCCCGTGGGATCGTTGCTGGTGATAGTATCGTTGCTGGCGAATATGAGATATTATAAGCCAACTCGCGAGAAACATTCCGGATGGGCCTTGGGAATCTCCATTATCTTTATTTTTATTTACCTATAGCGTATGTTCTCATTAAAGTCAATCTGTTTTTCGTTGATTTTTTTATTTGGAGCAATGGCCTTTGCCAAAGGTCAAAATGGGCCGGGAGCTCAATCCGTTATCAATAGGAGGCCGGGTTTCGGAGCCCTTGAAACCAGCTTTATCCATATCCCGGATTCCATTCAAACGAGTGTATACTGGTATTGGATCTCGGATAACATTTCCAAAGAAGGCGTTATCAAGGACCTTGAAGCGATGAAGAAGGTGGGTATCAACAGGGCATTTATCGGGAATATCGGTTTGGACGATATCCCCTATGGGAAAGTGAAATTATTTTCTGATGAATGGTGGGATATATTGCATACGGCACTTAAAACGGCCACCCGTTTAAATACAAAATTACCCTGTGTCGGATAGTCTGGTTCGAAGCATCGCCAATGAACTTTGGGGCAAAATCGATGGAACAGCTACAAAAGTCAATCATTATGGGAAAGGGATGGTGATCAGCGGCATGGATATGCAGCAGGCATTCGACCTCATCAATTTGGTGCCTGACCTGAAGATAACCCGCAGCGATTCCGTATTATTTATTCACAGGGCCGTTCCGGGCGGGGCCATCTATTTTATATCCAATCAAAAAAACAGGACCGTTAATATAACTGCCGCATTCCGGATCGCCGGGAAACGGCCGGAATGGTGGAATGCCGTTATGGGCAGTGTCCGGGATCTGCCATCCTTTAGTCAGACATTGACCACTACATCGGTGCCGTTGACATTGGCGCCCTTTGAAAGTGCTTTTATCATTTTCAGTAATGAGGCGATAAAAGGAGATACTTCGAAATCGAATTTTCCTAAGCCGCAAAGGACCATAGAGGTGACAAAGCCCTGGGTGGTCCAATTTGACCATAAAATGCGGGGTCCTGACAAGCCTGTTGTATTCAGTACGTTGACTGATTGGTCGCTACATCCCAATGATAGTATAAAATATTATTCCGGCACTGCATTTTATCATACAACTTTTGATGCAGGGCCAGTACTGAAAGGTGAAAAGTACGTGCTTGATCTGGGTATGGTAAAGGCTATCGCAAAAGTAACTGTAAATGGAATGGAGGTAGGTGGGGTATGGACACCTCCTTACCAGGTGGATATTACAAGGGCTATTAAACCCGGTGTGAACAGTTTGGAGGTAAAGGTGGTGAACACGTGGGTGAACCGGTTGATCGGGGACAGCATGCTGCCCGCGGGTGAAAGAAAGACCTTCGCCTATGTTCATCCCGACCCGGGGAATGGATTGGAATCTTCCGGTTTATTAGGACCTGTGGAAATTGAAATGATTAAATAATATGGAGGTACATATGAATCGCTATTTAATTAGTTCAGGCTCCGTTTTTGAAGAGCAGATCGGATATTCCAGGGCAGTAGTCGACGGTAATTGGGTTTTCGTATCCGGCACGACAGGTTTTGATTACGCTACGATGACCATTTCCGACAATGTCGCCGAACAGGCAGAACAGTGCCTGAAAAATATCCAATCTGCGTTACAGGAGGCCAACGCCAGTCTGGAAGACGTCGTTCGTGTCATGTATATCCTTCCCGATGCAAAGGATTTCCCGGCCTGCTGGCCGATCCTGCGCAAATATTTCGATACAATACGTCCGGCGGCTACGATGATCGCAGCTGGTCTGGCTGATCCGAAAATGAAAATAGAGATCCAGGTGACGGCCTTGCGCAGGGAGCAATGAGTTATTCGAGAGAGCAAGTTTTAATTTTGTATGGGTACTACTGTATGAGATTTGCGAAAATTCTGCGGTGTGGAGGATGCGCTTTTCTTAAAGAACCTGTAAAAATAGAGCTGGTCAACGAAGCCCAGATCGAAGGCGATTTCCTCTATCGATTTCCCTGAAAAGGACAAATCTCTTTTGGCTTCGATGATCAATCTATTATTAATGGCCTGTGAGGCAGTCATGCCGGTAGTTTTCGATAGAACCTGCGACAGCATTTTTGAAGTTACATTTAGTCTCGAGGCGTAAAAGCTTACGTCGCGGGATTCTTTAAAATATCTTTCAAGCAGGGAAAAGAAAGATTTTACGGTGTCTGCCTGATTTGGATGGCTGTGATCACTTCGGTCGGCATATTCGTTGACCTTTGAAACGAATGCAAGCAACAGGAAACGGAGCGTGCTTTTGTTTGGTGTTCGGACCGCCGAAAAATGCTCTTGTTTCAAAGCGGTGAATATCGTCATGATTTTGCTCCAGTTGCCGGCGTCGAATGCTATACGGCTGGAATTGTAGGAGGCATTGAATATTTCAAGCTGCGACAGGTATTCGAACTCTTCTGTTGAGAAAAAGTCAGCTGCAAATATTATTGTAAAGCCTTTGACCCTTTCTTTAGGATCTCCCTGGTGAAGACATCCTTTTGATATGACTAGTATTTCTTTTGCTTTGACGTTGTAGGGTTTAAAATCCACTGTCTGCCGGGTATTTCCTGACAGGATGATCATCATCTCATAAAACTCATGCCTGTGTAGTGTCGTACGGATTTTCCCTTTTGGCTCGGGAAGAGCGATTATTTCAAACGGTAATTTCTTGTCAGCGGGCTTTTGAAATTTAACCGTTTCGATCGCGGAACTACTTTTTTTCATTATTGGTTGATTTTATGAGCCGGCGGAAATAAGGATGAGCCAATCCTGTTGAATGGTCAATATTCGGCTACCTCCTTGTCCGGGTAACACCAAAGCCATCTTTCTTCGGGCTCCGCCGAAGATATCACCGGGTGATTGGTTTTATGATAATGCGCCGTCATATGCCGATGCGGCGAGTCGTCGCAGCAAAGAGTAACACCGCAGGTCTGGCAGGTGCGCAGGTGCAGCCATTTCGTGTGCAGCCTGACGCATTCCTCACAAACGTATTCTTTGGCGGTCTTTATGTCGGTGATGGCGCTCAAATGTTCGCAAAGATTTGCCATGAGAGTAAAGGTAAGTTTTTTTACCGTTTCATCTTCTTTTCGAGGACTTCCCTGATGGCTGCCGACTTTGTCATGGACCGGGCCCGCCGGAAATAAGCATGGGCTTCCGGCACTTGTCCCACCTGTTGATAAAATTCTCCGAGGGAAGCATATAAAAGGTAATAATTATCCAGGGCCCGGTGCTTCTCCAATTCGTGTAACAGGCCGATGGCTGCCCACGGGCCCTCTTTCTTTGCGGTGACGATCGCCAGGTTAAGCTTGATGACGGAAGATGGCTTTAACCTTTCCAGGGCGATATAGTAGTCATAGATCTTGTTCCAGTTGGTAGATTCGAAATCGGGCGAGAGACAATGCTCCGCAGCGATGGCGGCCTCCAGGTGATATGCAGTTACCGAGTTTCCGTCCGCACTTTTTGACAGGAAGTGTAATCCCCGGGTGATGAGCTGTTGGTTCCAAAGCCGTCGGTCCTGTTCTTCCAGCACGATCAGGCTGTTGTGGATGTCCAGCCGGGCCTCGAAACGCGCCGAATGCAGGCATAACAAAGCCAGTAAGGCATAGACAGGCGGGTATTCATTCGTGACCGGCTTCTCCGTCAGCAGCATAGCCAGCCGTATGGCCTCCAGGCAAAGGTCGTGGCGGATCACGGGGTTGTCGCCGGACGAATTATATCCTTCATTGAAGACCAGATAAATGACCAGCAGAACGGCATCCAATCTCGTCGACAGGCTTTGGCCGGCTGGTACGGTGAACTGGATCAGTTCCTGCCGGATCTTTTCCTTCGCCCGGTAGAGTCTCTTATTAACAGTGGATTCGGTCGTCAGAAAGGCAGCGGCGATCTCCGCGATGCTGAAACCGCAGAGGGCCTTTAACGTCAGGGCCAGTTGACTTTCCATCGGCAGGGCCGGATGGCAGCAGGTAAAGATCATCCGGAGCTCGCTATCCCGGATCTCATCTTCGAGGAACACCTGGTCCATGGTATAGGCAGCCGTCCATTCGGATTTCAGTAGGACATCCATGTCCGGGGCGAAAGAACGTGTCAGCCGTTCGCGCCGGATAGCATTGATGGCCTTCCGTTTGGCTACTACCATCAGCCAGCCCGAAGGGTTGTCCGGGACAGCGCCGAGGCTCCAGTCTTTCAGCGCCTGGTGAAGGGTATCCTGGAATACATCTTCTGCCAGCTCCAGGTTGTGGATGCCGAATAACCGGGTCAGAATAGCGACCATCCTCCCCGCCTCGTGGCGGAAAAGATGGTCGACCAAAGTCTGTACGTCTTTTGCAGAAGACATAAATAGATTATTATCACATAGGTTTTAGCCGGCGGACTTCCAGCCGGAACTGACCGAGCAGCGGGCATTGTTTGGTCAATTCCGTTGCTTCCCCGATGTCATTGGCACTAATGATGAAATAGCCGGAAATCATTTCCTTGGATTCCAGGAACGGGCCATCCGTCAACACTTCATTTTTGCTATTCAGCAGGCGGGCGTCCGTATCCTCCAGCGGCGCCCCGGCGACATAGCGTCCGGCCAGCACTTTTTGGACCCATTCGCCAAAAAGTTCCATCCGCTTTTGCATTTGTTCGGGAGAGGCGACAGTATGATCGCTGCCTCTTACAAGGATCAGAAACTGATTCATATAAAATGTTTTTAGTGAATAATACAACCTTGTCAATCGGGCCGGACCAAAATAGGACAAGAACGGAGATATATTTTAAAATTAGTGTAACTTGTCTATTCCAACTGCACTATATGAAAAAAAGAACCTTTCTCAAACTATCTTCCGTTATGATGGCTGGAACGGTATTGACTCCACTGATCGATCTTGCCCAGGATACTAAACTGAAAAACTGGGCCGGTAATTTAACATACAGCACTTCCAATCTGCAGTCTGCTTCTTCGGTAGAAGAGACCAGGGCGCTGGTCAGGCAATACGACCGAATGAAGGTGCTGGGTACCCGCCATTGTTTCAACAACATAGCCGATTCCAACCATCACCTGGTGTCCCTTCTTTCCATGAATAAGGCGATAGCCCTAGACACGCACCGGCATACGGTGACGGTGGAATCCGGTATCCGCTATGGTGAGCTGGCAGTCTTTCTTGAGGACAATGGCTATGCGCTGCATAACCTGGCTTCCCTGCCACATATTTCTGTAGCCGGTGGCTGTGCCACCGGTACGCACGGATCGGGAGTCAACAACGCCAATCTTTCCAGCGAAGTAAAGGCTTTTGAGCTTATTACCGCCGCAGGGGATACCGTCAGCCTTTCCCGGGAGAAGAACAGCGAGCTGTTTACCGGCGCCGTCATTCATCTCGGTGGTCTGGGTGTGATTACCAAAATGACGCTTGCCGTTCAGCCCACCTACCAAATACGGCAGTATGTATATGAGAACCTGCCTATACAGCAGTTGGAGCATCACTTCGAAGAGATCATGTCGGCCGGGTACAGCGTCAGCCTGTTCACCCTGTGGCGCAACAGGAATATAGATGAGGTCTGGATCAAAAGCAGGGTGGGAGACGGCGCTACTTTCGGGCAACAACATGAATTCTTTGGTGGGACGGCAGCCACTAAGAATGTTCATCCTATTCCGGGTATGCCGGCGGAAAACTGCACCCCGCAAATGGGCGTCCCCGGCCCCTGGCATGAACGCCTGCCGCATTTTAAGATGGGTTTCACGCCCAGTGGCGGACATGAACTGCAGACGGAATACTTCGTTCCCCGGGAATATTCTTATGCTGCCATCAAAGCGGTCGAACAACTGCGCGATAAAGTGTCCCCTCATCTGCTGATCTCCGAGATCCGCTGTATTGCCGCAGATGATCTATGGATGAGCCCTTGCTATCATCAACCCAGCACTACGCTGCATTTTACCTGGAAGCCGGACTGGCCGTCCGTCAGTAAGGTATTGCCCCTAATAGAAGAGCAGCTGGCGCCTTTTCATGCTAAGCCCCACTGGGCCAAGCTGTTTACGGTCTCTCATCAGCGCCTGCAGTCCCTGTACAAAAGAATGCCTGATTTTCAAGAATTGTTACGGCATTACGACCCCAAAGGGAAATTCAGGAACAACTACCTGGACAAGGTCATTTTTGGAGCGTAGATGTCTTCTTTTTGCGCATGCTGTCCTTCATCCGCTGCCGGTGCTGGATACCCCATTCGCGCATTTCCTTCAATATCCTGTCGAGGGTCCGGCTATAGCCGGTCAATTCGTATTCCACTGTCACCGGAGTAGTATCATAGACCGTGCGGGTGATGAATTCATTCAGCTCCAGTTCTTTTAACTCTTTTGACAGGACTTTCGGCGTTATTGTCACCAGCGTTTTCTGCAGTTCGCGAAAACGCAAGGGTCCGCCCGAGAGCGCGATGATGATCGGCAGCTTCCACTTTCCGCCCAAAGCGTAGATCGTATCTTTTACTGCCGCTACGCCCGCCGTACAGGCCTCCTTTGAGTGCATCTCTGTATATTTCTCTAACATGTTGATAATTATTATGAGTATCCTGCGGGTATATGAGTATCCTGCGGGATACCGGTATCCTATGGGATACTGATATCTTTTGGAAAGCTAAGGTAGCTAGATTTGCACAATGAAAAAAATACTCAGTATTATCTCAAGTCCCAGGGGCGCGGTATCCGCCAGCATACAACTGGCGCAGGCCCTTACCGACCAGATCGTGGCAGCTTATCCCGGTAGTACCGTGAAGACAACCGACCTGACCCAAAAGAACTTCCCGCATCTGGAGGAATCTTATCTGAGATTCATTTTTGGTTTTATTGGATTGACGGACATCACCGTCTTCCGGGTGGAAGGCCTGGCTATTCCCGGTGTTAAGGATACCGCGATGGAAAAGGCGATTGCCGGTATCTCGCTATCCAGTGCGAATTAGGTTTTACCCTTCAGCCAGTTTTCTATGAAACCCATTTCCTCTCCCCAATACAGGTGCATATAACTTGCCATCAGGGTAGGCGTATAGAAGAAAGGGACATCCACGCGATGGCCCGAGGCGTTATATGCTTCCCTGGGGATGAGGGCATCGTGGCCCTGGCCTTCGAACTGTGAATAATGGAACTCATGTCCCTTCGCTTTGCCGCCGGGTAACAGGACCGTCCTGTAGCCCAGGCTTAATTTTTTTCGTTGCATGCCGGTGGCGATATCGAGGATGCCTGCCATTGGATACGCGTTGCCTGTTTCGTCTGCAATGCTGCGGCCGAGATACATCATGCCGCCGCATTCCGCGATGATCCTGCCGCCTGCCGCCGCATAGACCCGCAGCTGTTCCAGTAACGAAACATTGCCGGCTAGCCGGGAGAGATATAATTCAGGATATCCTCCCGGCAGGTAGATCAGATCGGCTGCCACCGGCAACTGTGTCGACTCCAGTGGACTGAAATAGTGGATGTCACCCCACTGTTGGAGACGGCGGATATTTTCCGGGTACAGAAAATGAAATGCTGCATCTCTGGCTACCAGGACTGTCCGTCGCCCGGATGTAGCCGGATGGTCTGCCTCCGCTGTTGCCGGATTGGCCGTCGTTTGTCTGGCCGCCGGATCATTGTCCACCCATCCCGCAGGCTCATTGTCTGCGCGCGTCGCTGCCAACAGGAGATCAAGGTCCAAATGCCGTTGGATATGATCGGCGGCCGCCTCTATGGCGGCATCGGCATCACCGGTATCCAGTCCCAGGTACCGGGAGGGGATCTTCAGTTTTTTATTCGCCGGTAAATAGCCCAGCGCCGGCACTCTGACGTCTTCGCAGGCTTCCTGCAATAACCGGTAGTGGCCGGCTGTCTCCACGAAATTGAAGATCACCCCCGCAATATGCAGGGCAGGATCGAATTTTTTCAAACCGTACAGGACAGGCGCCACGGTATAGGCCATGGCTTTTGCATTCAGGATAAGGATGACCGGCAAGCCCAGCCGTTTCGCCAGATCCGCACTGCTGCCCATGCTCTTCACTGCGCCGTCGAACAGGCCCATGACCCCTTCCGTTATACACACATCTGTATTGGCCGAGTAATGGTCATAGAGGTGCCTGATATGCGCGTCGCTCATCATGTACCGGTCCAGGTTAATGCTATCCCGGCCGGCTGCCGTACGATGATGGATAGGATCGATGAAGTCAGGGCCGCATTTGAAAGGCTGTATGCTGTAGCCCTTCCGCCGCAAGGCCAGCAACAGGCCCAGCGTCACCGTGGTCTTACCGGCGCCGCTATGGGATGCTGCAATGAGCAACTGAGATTTCATGGCCGAAAGGTAACATTTCTTAAATAAGAACCGGGCCGCCCTTTTTTATTATGTTTGCAGCCATTACATGCACTATTCCGTCAAAATATATTCCCGCATAGGAGAATTGATCCAGGGCGTTCTTCCGGACCGGTCAGCTTTCCTTGTCAGCGGATTGCCTTCCAGTACGCTGTACTCCGAGACTGTGCTTGAAGACGGCCCCGGCGATGACGTCCTTCCGCCAAAAGTTTGTAAGGCGTTGTCGCTTTTCCTACCGCCGGAGGACTGTCGTATGAAGCGTCTTGCCGGAAAAGCACTTCGCCTTCGGTCGAATATTCCGTGGGGCAAAGGACTTTCTTCCAGTTCTGCCGATGTGCTCAGCGTTTTGTATGTCGTCAATGATTATCTCGGCACCGGCTTCACGCCGGAAGACCTGTATCGTATCGCCGCGCTGGTAGAGCCCACCGATCCCTGCCTTTCGTCCGGCATTGTGCTGTTCAAACAGCATGCCGGTGTCACCGAGCGGTCGATCCCTCTTCCGCCGTTAACCCTCTTGTATTTCGATGCAGCGCCGGACCGGGAGGTCAGCACGCTGGATCTGGCAAGACCGTACGGGGACGACGCCCCTTATTTCTTTGGCGTATTGCTGCGCCGGTTCCTGCATATGGCAGCGGAAAAAGACTACGCCGGGATATTTGACTGTATCACCGGCAGCGCCGTATACAACCAGTCCATCGTCATGCTGCCCCGTTTCCATGAGTATCATGAACTGGCCCTCGACGCGCAGGCTGGTCTTATGGTGGCCCACTCCGGCACCATCATCGGACTGCTGACCCGTCCCGGGCAGACCGCTGCCCTGCACGAAAAGCTGCAGCGAATGGTCAATCGCTACCGGCCTACTGACATTCATATTGAAAACTATTCTTCACCCATCAGCTAGTGCAAATGCCCGATACGCCGCTTCGCCCGCTAATGTTTGTCGGTACTGCCTCCGATGTCGGCAAGAGCGTTATTACTGCGGGCTTTTGTCGTATCCTCCTGCAGGACGGCTATCATCCTGCCCCTTTCAAGGCGCAGAACATGTCGCTCAACAGTTATGTCACGCCGGATGGGCGGGAGATCGGAAGGGCACAGGCCGTGCAGGCCGAGGCTGCCGGCATTCACTGCAGCAGCGATATGAACCCTGTCCTGCTGAAGCCTACCAGCGACCGCCATGCGCAGCTGGTATTACACGGCCGGCCGGCGGGCCATCAATCGGCGTATGAATATTTCATGGGGAATGACCGCGCCGCATTGTGGGGAGAAGTGAAAGGCGCTTTCGACCGGCTCGCCAGCCTGTACCATCCCATTGTGATGGAAGGGGCCGGCAGTATTTCGGAGCTTAACCTGCGGCAGAGAGATATCACCAATATGCGGATGGCGCTGCATGCCGGGGCAGATGTATACCTCGTAGCGGACATCGACAGGGGAGGGGTATTCGCCAGCGTATACGGTACACTGGCCCTGCTGCCGCCGGAGGAAAAGGCGCTGGTCCGTGGCGTCATCATCAATAAGTTCAGAGGCGACAGCCGCCTCTTCGAAGAGGGGCGGCGGCAGTTGGGGGAATTGACCGGCACGCCCGTTGTCGGTGTACTACCTTTCTACAGGGATATCCATATCGAAGAAGAGGACTCCGTGGCCCTGGAAAGCAAGGCGCATATGCATAAGGCCGGGGCGTTCAATATCGCCGTCATCCGGCTGCCGCACCTGTCCAACTTTACGGACTTTATGGCGCTCGAAAGGGCCGAGCCTCTGCATGTATTCTATACTGCCGATCCGGCACAGCTGGGCCATGCGGATATGATCGTCCTGCCGGGCAGCAAGAATACGATCAGTGATCTGCTTTTTCTTCGGGATCGCAGCTTAGACCAGGCCATTCTGCGCGCCGAAGCTGCGGGCGTCATCGTAGTGGGCATCTGCGGCGGGTACCAGATGATGGGACTGACCGTCGCCGATCCCTTTGGCGTGGAAGGTGAGCCGCGTACTGTGGAAGGACTTGGCCTTCTGCCTGTCCACACGACACTGGTCAAGGATAAGACGACCGTCCGGCGAACCTTTCGTTTCGGACATGAACAAGGGCCGGTCTGTGAAGGATATGAAATCCATATGGGACGGACAGATACTGGTTCTGCTTTACCACAGCCGGTGAATTACCCGGCAGAGGCGACTGGTGAGCCGGATGGCTATTATCGCTCCGCCACCTGCTGGGGGACTTATATGCATGGCATCCTGGACAACCGCGCCGTGGTGGAACACTTGCTGGAACAGGCGGGCAGGCGCAGGCCCGATATTATTCAATGGTCCGATTATCCGGCATTCAAACAACGGCAATACGACATGCTGGCGCAACATATCCGGGATCATGTCGATCTGCCATTTATTTACCGGTCGTTACAAAGGCCGCACCAGTCATAACATGATCGAAGGACACGGAGACGATGCATATCGATATAAGAACCCGATCCGGGCGGATTTCAGCTCGAATGTGTTGTACGGGCCGCTGGACGTAGGCCTGCGGGCACACCTGCAGGAGAAGGTCGGCACAGTTACCCACTATCCCGAATCGTCGGCACCATCGTTGCAGGCTGTTGCGGCGGAGGCGTATGGTGTGGCATCTGACCAGGTGCTGGTCACCAATGGGGTGACAGAGGCCATTTACCTGGCGGCACAGGCCTGGCGGCGCCTGAAGACAGCCACCATCCTGACACCTGCTTTTGCTGAATACGAAGATGCCTGTCGTCTGCACGGACTGGACATCCATTGGCTATCCTGGGACAGTCTGACGCCCGATACCCCTCTGTCCAATGGGCTGGTCTTTCTCTGTCAGCCCAACAATCCTACCGGCACAGCTTTGTCGTCCGATCAATTGCATCGGCTTCTTCGTGGTCATCCCGATGCGGTTTTTGTTATCGACGAATCGTATATTGAGTTTACGCAGGCGGCGATCAGCCTGCTGCCTCACCTGGTGCCGCCTGACCTGGGAGATTATCCCAACGTCCTTGTCCTGCGTTCCCTGACCAAATCCTGTCGCATTCCGGGACTGCGCATCGGGTTCGCAATAGGACACAGCAGCATGATCAGCCGGTTGCGGGAGTGTAAGATGCCATGGTCGGTCAACCGGCTGGCTACAGAGGCAGGCTTGTATATTTTCGGTCACGGGCAGCAGTTTTGGCTGCCCCTCGAACAACTTCTGGCGGATACCGCCGCCTGGCGGGAAGAACTGCGATCCGCCACCGGTTGGCGGGTATACGATACCAATACCCACTATTTCCTGGTTGAAACCCCGGCCATATTTACGGCGGCTGCACTGAAAGAACATCTGATAACCAGGCACGGTCTTCTTATCCGGGACGCCAGTAATTTCAGAGGGTTGACGCCGTACCATTTCAGGGTAGCCTGCCAATCTTCTGGACATAACCGATTACTCACCGAAGCTTTACGCGAATGCAGCCGGACTGGAATATGATCGTGCCGTTGGCGGCAGGCTATGCCGCCGATCTCCTGCTGGGCGATCCCCAATGGTGGCCCCACCCGGTGAGGGCATTTGGTTATGCGATCCACCAGGGGACGGTATGGCTCAACAGGGGCCGCCATCGATTGCTGAAAGGGGCGGTGCTTACAGTCGTACTTTGTATGCTCACCTGGGTATTGTTTTTTTATGGGCTGTCTTTCATGCGGCAACTATGGCTGCCCGGCTATTATATACTGGCGGGTATCGGCGTATTCTTCGGGATGGCGGGTACCAGCCTGCTGTGGGAAGGGCAGGCGGTCTTCGACGCGTTAGAGCAGGAGGGCCTGGATGCCGGGCGTGCCCGTCTTTCCCGGATCGTGGGCCGGGAAACCGCGCGGCTTTCTGCGCAGCGGGTACGGATCGCTGTGTTAGAGTCCATGTCGGAGAATCTGAGCGATGGTGTTATTGCACCTTTGTTGTTCTATGCCGTCGGGGGTGTTCCTGCCATGATGTTGTATAAGATGATCAACACCCTGGATTCAATGATCGGGTATAAGAGAGAGCCGTATAGGTTGTTCGGCCGTTTTGCTGCACGCCTCGATGACGTCGCCAATTTCATTCCGGCCAGGATCACGGCGTTGCTGATGGTGCTGGTGACCGGCAGCCGGCGCGGCGCGTACTTTGTGTTCCGGTATGGACATGCACATGGCAGCCCGAACTCCGGCTATCCTGAGGCGGCTCTTGCCGGCATCCTCGGCTGTCGCTTCGGCGGCCCGAATGTTTATCATGGTGCCACTATTGAAAAACCTTTTATCGGCGTAGAGGATCGGATCATTACGCATAAGGATTTTGCTTATGTAAAATATATCAATCATGCAGTGGCCCTGTTGACCGTGATCGCCATTGTATTGGCGTGGTGGCTATAATTTTTTTTGGCTCGGGAAATCGGACTAAATTCGCCCGCACATGGCTACACTCAATGACAAGCTCTTCACTCCACAGGACGTGGCTGCGCTGCGGGAGATCATTCTTCACCGCCGGGATGTGCGTGGTGGCCGTTTCATCGATAAGCCGGTTGGACAGCAGGAGATCGATCAATTGCTGATGGCCGCGCTGCATGCCCCTTCTGTCGGCTTCTCCCAACCCTGGAACTTTGTATTGATCAGGGATAAAACGATCCGTCAACAAGTACGGGACAGCTTTAATGAAGTAAATGCCGGTGCACGGGCTGATTTCGGCAAGCGCCAGGATCAATATGCCCGCCTGAAGCTGGAAGGCATTCTCGAAGCGGCCCTCAATATGGCCGTTTTTTACAAGCCATCGTCCGGACCGGTATTGGGTCAGACAGCCATGCCCGAAACCGGTCGATATAGCGTAGTTTGCGCCATACAGAATATGTGGCTCATGGCCCGGGCGCTCAACATCGGGTTAGGCTGGGTCAGTATCCTGGACCCGGAAAAAGTATGCCGCATCCTGAACGCCCCGCCCGGTCATCAGCTGGTGGCTTATCTGTGCATCGGCTACACCGATGGCTTCTATAGCCGTCCCGAACTGGAGATCCTGGAGTGGGAAAAGCGCCGGGAGCTGGAATCAGTTGTACAGTATGACCGATATCCTGAATCTACCGACAACCATATAACATGAAAATATACACAAAGAAAGGCGATAAGGGTACCACGGCGTTGTTTGGCGGCAAAAGGGTATATAAGGATGACGTTCGCGTCAACTGCTATGGTACATTCGATGAGGTCAATTCGACGATCGGCCTGCTGCGGGTAAAATTGGGCGCTGATCATCCCTGGCAACCTAACCTCCATCGCATTCAAAAAGATTTGATGGACATGATGTCTCATCTTGCCCGGCCCTCGGATTGCACAAAGGAAAATAAAAACCCCAAACCTGTCGATGGGGCGGCGTTTTGCGAGGCGTGGATAGACGAGCTGGAAGCGGCTATGACGAGCGCCTCCGACTATTTCCTGTTGCCCGGCGGGAACGAGATCTCTGCGCTGTGCCATGTCGTGCGCACGCAGATGCGGCGTGGCGAGCGGTTGCTGGTCACCCTCCAACGGGAGGAAGAAGTCGAAGACTGGATTGGCGCCTATATCAACCGGCTATCCGATCTTTTTTTCATCCTTGCCCGGGCGGAGATGGATAAGGCCGGCGTGGCGGAAGAAAAATGGCAGTTGTTCCTGTACAAGCGAAAAAGCAACCCGACCTCATAAAAAGAGCCCTTGCATGAGACTAAAAAAAGCCGTTGCATGATGCTGCAACGGCTTTGTTATTTTTCCGGCGACAGCCAGACTATGGGAGATCCGAGCTGCGTCCCCAACGACCCCTTCCCAGGAGAGATACCAGGAACAGCACGATGAAGATAAAGAACAAAACCTTAGCTATAGAGGCTGCGCCTGCAGCAATGCCAAAAAAGCCAAGCGCCCCCGCTATGATAGCGATAATCAGGAAAATCAATGTCCACCGTAACATAGGCTTTATTTTTTTAGATGAATAATATACAGCAGCTATTAAAAAACTGTGCCATGCCCGGGCTGTGCTGTCCACGCATGAACCGTGGGGTCTATTTTTCCGTAAAGAATGACCTCACTGGATAACATATATTGATTTTCACCGTTTTAGCGTCACTAATCCCGTGCGCATGAAAATCTTTACCGCCAGTATTGTCATACCGACTTGTTTTTTCTTCCTTGGTTTCAAGGGAATGGCACAGGCTCCCGGTGGAGTCAGCGCCAACCTGCAGCTTTGGGTAAAGGCAGGGACCGGAGCCGGTGCCGTCGGCTCGAATTCCTCCGAATGGCAGGATCAGAGCGGGAACGGAAATAATGCCATACAAGCCACAACTTCCTCACAACCTGTGGTAACGGCCAATCAAATCAATTTTAACCCGGCCCTCGTATTCAACGGGTCATCCGATTATATGGATGTAGCCAGCAATCTGGGCCTGGCGAGTGCTAACGAATGTGCAATCTATTGCGTATTGCAACAGGCGGGCAGCGGCCTTCAGGTTTTTTTCGGCAGCCAGACGGGGGCCAGTAATGATCTTCAATTGTACACTACGCCGGGCAGCCCGACCATAGTGGATTATTGGGGTACGGGCACACTCCTGCAGGGCATAACTAACCTGCCGGCCGGTACTGCCTATATCAGCGGCCATGAAAAAGCAGGCACGGGCGCCAGCCAGGCTACGATCTATATCAATGGCAATGTGGACAAGACGGGAATGATTACGCAAAGCATGGGCGCCGGAAACAGACGGATTGGCGCCTCTGAAGGCGGTGGGCTCGCCTTTGAGACGTCGGGCAGTATCGCGGAAATAGTGGTCTATAATTCGCCGCTTACCTCCGCCCAGCGGTCGCAGTTGCAGTCCTACCTTTCCTTTAAGTATGGATTTCCTCCTCCCACCGGATCCGGGTTCGTTGCCTCGACGGGAGCGGTTTTCTGGACCTACAATGCTACCTATGCGTCCGATATTTTCGGGATCGGCAGGGACGACGGCAGCGGTCTTTCACTCAGCAGCAGCAATAGTCTCAATACCGGTTCCGGCAATGGCTCCGGCCTGTCGGGCAAGGGTAATCTCGTTTTATCCAATCCCTCTGCCCTGAATAATCTTGATTTCATTTTGTTGGGCGACAATGGCGGATCACTGACGGAACAAACCACCAATCTGCCTACCGGAACCCCGGGCACTGTTGAACGTGTAGGAAGACAATGGAAGGTCAATCATACCAATGCAACAGGCACGAGTGTCACGCTGAGTTTCAATACGACCGGGCTGACCACTGGAACCAATGTCACGGATTTTTCCGTGCTGGTCGATAACGACGGGGATGGTAATTTTGCTACCGGTACGCAAACCAATATTCCTGCTTCTACCTATAGCGGTAATATTGCCACCTTTACGAACGTTAGCCTGCCGGATCAGGCGGTCATTACTATCGTTACGAGTGGCGCCATTACATTGCCGCTGAATTTTATTTCCTTTACGGCCCGGCTGGGCGACGATCAACAGGTCAACCTGGATTGGCAGACCGGTGAAGAGATCAATGTCAGCCGGTTCGTTATTAAACATTCCACCGATGGAAGTTCTTTCAATCCTATAGGCCAGGTGAATTTCGGGTCTGCGAACAGCTATGCATTTACAGATAACAATGCCGTGGCGGGCAATAATAATTATTACCGGATAGAAAGCGTGGACAACGACGGTTACACCCAATACAGTGCGATCGACGTAATAAATGTTCCGGCATCGGGTCTGCAGGTCAAATTGCTGAACAACCAGCCGGGTCAGAACGACCCTATATTGCTATTTTCCGCCAGTGCCACCGCCGCATTGAATATCAGGTTGCTGACTTCCGATGGAACGGTCGTCAGTCGTATGCAAACATCGGTTGCAGCGGGGCAGACACAGCAAGCCGTCTCCACAGCAGGTCTTGCCCGGGGAGTATATATCATTGAGGTCAGCGGCGCCGGCTACAGCAAGAACTTTATGATTATCCGGTAAAAGGACTGGCTTCCAACGGCCGGGCTCCGCCGATTAGCCTAATTCGCCTACATTCGCGGCATGAAGTATTCGCAATGGATTGGAATAGCAGCGGCCCTCCTGCTGATCGCGGCCTGTTTTATGCCCTGGGCCTGGTTCCCCGACCTGGGAAAAAATTTCACGGGTTTTTTTTCTGAAAAGAATATCTATGGCCGGCCGGGCAAAGTGCTGATCTTTTTCAGCGTGGCGGAGATACTGCTGTTCGCTATTCCCCGGGTATGGGCCAAACGCGCCAATATCCTCGTTTCTGCGCTGGCGATTGCCTTTGCCATCAAGTGCTACATCCTTTATACGGCTTGTTATGGGGGACTATGCCCCGACAAAAGAGTGGGTATTTTCGTCATGGTGGGGTCGGCGACGATTGCGCTGGTGGCCGCTCTTCTGCCGGACCTCCCTGTCCGGGCTGAGGAGGACTGAGACGGGACATCGCGACGGAGGGATGAGACATCGCCGGAGGATAGGACAGCCTGGGCCTACAACTGTATCAGCTTAGCCACGGCAAATGCGCAGCCGGCGGCCAGCGCGCCGATGACCATCACCCTGATCGCTCCTTTCAGCGGATGGACACCTGTCATTTTGCTCTTGAAATATCCGAAGATGAATAGGCAGCAGAGGGTGATGACTGCTGAAATTTTCAGTCCTTCCAGCCCGTCCGTTACAAAAAAATACGGACTCAGAGGGATCATGCCGCCTACGATATAAGATGTTCCGATATTGAAAGCGCTTTTCCGGGCCCGTTGCGGGTCCGGTTTATCCAGGCCCAGCTCGTATTTCATCATGAAGTCGACCCACTTGTCCTTATCCCTGGTCATTTCTTCCACTGCCTTCTCCTGTACTTCCCCGCTAAGGCCTAGTCCGGAGAAGAATTCTTTTACTTCTTCGCGTTCCATGTCCGGAACCCTTTCCACTTCGTTATATTCCCGTCTTAGTTCGGAATTATAATGATCCACTTCGGTCCTGCCGGCGAGATAACCGCCCAGGCCCATGGCGATCGAACCCGCTGCGATCTCGGCCAGCCCTGCTATCCAGATCAGGTTGAGGTGATCTTTTCCCACGGCGCCGCTGAGCCCTGCCGCCAGAGCAAAAGGTACTGTCAGGCCATCCGACATGCCGATGACTATGTCCGTCAGGATCTCCGAACTCCGCATGTGCTCCTCGATATGTCCGTGCCGGGCGTGTGAAGTTGTAGCCATCTGATTGATTTACTTGTAATAGCGGGCCAAGGGCGCAAATTTCTTAAAGGTACTAATTATCCCCTTGATCCCAGATAGTCAGGCTATCCCTGACGATTTCCACACATTCCAGTATTTCCGAACTGGTGATGACGAGGGGAGGGGCGAGGCGGATCTTATCCCCGTGGGTCGGCTTGGCGAGCAGGCCATTATCCTTGAGGGCCAGGCATAATTCCCAGGCAGCATCCGCCCTGGGATGTTCGATCACGAGCGCATTCAGCAATCCTTTTCCCCGGACCTGCCGGATATAGGGCGAGTGCAACTTACGCAATTCCTGGCGGAACAATTCTCCCATGTCCCGGGCATTCTCTGTCAGTCGTTCGTCTTTCAGCACCTGCAGAGCTGCTATCGCTACCTTACAGGCGAGAGGGTTGCCGCCATAAGTAGACCCATGTTCTCCCGGCCGGATCGTCAGCATAATTTCATCATCGGCCAGAACGGCCGATACCGGCAATACTCCCCCGCTCAGAGCCTTGCCCAGGATCAGGATATCCGGTCGTACATCTTCATGATCACATGCGAGCATCCTGCCGGTACGGCCCAGCCCTGTCTGGATCTCATCGGCAATAAAGAGGACTCCTGCCTCGCGGCAATATTGTCTGGCCGTCCGCAAATAACCATCTTCCGGCACGACTACCCCGGCTTCGCCCTGGATCGGTTCCACCAGGAAACCGGCCACATGGGGGTCTTCCAATGCCCCTGCCAGTGCTTTGGTATCGTTATAAGGGATCACAACAAATCCGGGGGCATAAGGGCCGAAATCGCGGTAAGCGTCAGGATCAGTGCTGAAAGAGATGACCGTGGTCGTCCGGCCGTGAAAATTATTGGCGCATACGACGATCCTGGCCTTGTTTTCCGGGATTCCCTTTACCTGGTAACCCCACCGCCGGCAAAGCTTGATGGCCGTCTCAACGGCTTCGACGCCCGTATTCATGGGCAATACTTTTTCAAAGCCGAAATAGCCGGTGATGTATTGTACATATTCCCCGAGCACGTCGCTATGAAAGGCCCGGGAGGTCAGGGTAAGCTGACCGGCCTGCTCTATCAGTGCGGAAACGATCCGGGGATGACAATGGCCCTGGTTCACTGCCGAATATCCGCTCAGACAATCGAAATAGCGACGACCGTCAACATCCCAGACATGGACCCGCGCTCCCCTGTTGAGGACCACAGGTAAGGGGTGGTAGTTATGGGCGCCATGACGTTCTTCCAGTTCAAGATAAGTACGGGTCAGGTCCGTCAAAGACGTCGGGATAGTTGTTGCAGACATAAAGAAAGGGATAAATATGAAAAAAAGTATACAACTCGCCCGAGACACTGTCTCAGTGAAAAGGGGCCATATCGTCACTAATGGTGATCGAGGAAGTCAAGGTGCTGACCTAAAAATGATATGGAGCGAAAAGAAAAGATGATATAGATATTTAATGCAAGATACTCAATTTCTGCCAAAAAGAGCAATGCGTACGGGACTACGATCATCCGCATACCGGACTACGATCATCCGCGTTACGGAACCACAATCAACCTATAGGCAGGGTCCCATCCGCCGGTATCTGCCTTCCCTTTTTCGAAGATCCCGAATAGGCTTGAACCGCTGCCGGTCAGCGAGGCATAGATCGCGCCCCGATCGTACAATTGCTGCTTGATCTTTTGGAGGGAAGGATATTCCCGGAAAACCGGTCCTTCGAAATCATTGACGAGTGATTGGGCCCAGTCGGTAACCGGCCCGGCGATGCAGTCTTTCAGGGAAGGCCCCGCTGCAGAGGGGGTGCACAGAGAAAAAGCCCGTGCGGTACTGATATGGATACCGGGATGAACGATCAGGAAGGAATAAGATGACAGATCCAGCGTCAGGGGCTCCAGCCGTTCACCGCGACGATTGGCCAGGCTGGGTTTATTGAACAGAAAAAAAGGACAGTCGCTGCCCAGCTGTGCCGCATAAACCATCAATTGGTCCGGTACCAGCCCAAGCTGGAACTGGTTGTTCAACAACTGCAGCATGAAAGCACCATCGGACGAGCCGCCGCCCAGTCCGCCGCCGATAGGAATATGTTTGTGAAGGTGGATAGCCACAAAAGGTAGTTGAGGGAAGTCGCCTCTAAGCAGGTGGAAGGCTTTAACGGCGAGATTTTGGGATGGGTCACCAGGAATGGGCAGCCCTGTGGGGTAGAATTGCAGTTCGTTGACCCGTACCGTCTCCAGTACGTCCCGCACCGGCAGCGGATAAAAGATTGTTTCCAGGTCGTGGTAGCCATCTTCGCGTTTGCGAAGGATTCTCAAGCCCAGGTTGATCTTGCAGTTGGGGAAAGATACCATGCTATGGAGTTCAGGTCTTTTTGGCCTCAATATCAACCGACTCGGCCGGCGTTACCGCGCCCTACGCCGGCTGTTGATCTCATCGCGGATGGCTATAGCACGGATATAGTCTTCCTGTTCCAGGACTTCATTCAATAGTGTATTCAGCTCTTCCATCGAAAGTGCGCTCAGGTTTTCTCTGGTTCCACCTTCGGTAGTAGACGATACCGTTGCAGTCACCCCGGCCTTCTTCTTTTTAGCGGAGCTGTCTTCCATTAAGATACCGGCGCTGTCGAGAATATGTTCGTAGGTATAGATGGGACAACCGAAGCGGACCGCCAGGGCCAGTGCATCGGATGTGCGGCTGTCGATCTCGACCGTATCGTGCTCGCTGACACACACCAGTTTGGAGTAGAAAATACCTTCCTGCAAATCGCAGATGATGATTTCCTGCAGGTCGATGGTGAATGCGCTCATAAAGTTCTTCATCAGATCATGTGTCAGGGGGCGGCTGGGGTGCATTTTTTCCAGGGCCACGGCGATAGCCTGGGCCTCGAATCCCCCGATGACGATCGGCAGGCGTCTTAATCCATTGACCTCGCCCAGTACAACCGCATAGGAATGGGTTTGTGTTATACTATGAGACAAAGCCACTATTTCCAGTTCGATCTTCTTCATAATTAATGCACGAAACTAAGGGATTTTCTCCAAAAAAATCGACCTCGCCCCATAGGGATAAAAGTAGGGGCGGCTCGATTTTAATCTTATGTCCGAAAATGTGGAGCATTTTCGGGAAGACTCACCCCCCGGCGTACTTTTTACGCTATCCCCTTCAACTTCTTTACGGCTTCCGTCATTTTCGGCACTACCTCGAAGGCGTCGCCTACAATACCATAATCCGCAGCTTTAAAGAACGGCGCTTCCGGGTCCTTATTAATAACAACTATGACCTTGCTGCGGTTCACTCCGGCCAGGTGCTGGATGGCGCCGGAAATGCCGATAGCGATATATAGGTTAGGGGCTATGGCGATACCGGTCTGCCCGACATGCTCGTTGTGCGGGCGCCAGTGAGCATCTGCCACGGGGCGGCTGCAGGCTGTTGCTGCCCCCAGGGCTTTCGCCAGGTCTTCGATGATACCCCAGTTCTCCGGTCCCTTCAGGCCACGGCCGCCGCTGACGACGAGTTCTGCTTCGGTCAGGGGCACCTGTCCGGATGCCTGTGTGGCCGACACCACCTTTACCTTCGGCGCCTCGGTGGTAACCGACAGGGGCGCTACTTCAGCAGATCTTGATCCTTCGCCTTCCCTGACGGGATAGGAGTTGGGGTTCAGGGCGATGACCTTTATGGGGGTATTGATGGCCACATGCGCAAAAGCCTTTCCGGAGAACACATTCTTTTTGACCACGAAACCGCTGGCCGTATCCGGCAACGCTACAGCACCCGACACCAACCCTGCTTTCAGTCGTGCCGCTACGCGAGGCGCCACCGCTTTTCCGCTGAGGTTGTTGGAGAAAACAATGACGGTAGCTCCTGTCGACTTTGCCGCGTCGGCAATGATGGCTGCATATACCTGTGCATCCAGATGATTCAAACTTTCCTGTGCGGCCTGGTGAATCTTTTTCACGCCGTATTTTCCAAGGGTGCTCAGATCAGTTTCCACTGTGCCTAACAGAATACCCTCCGCAGCCACATTCAACTGACCCGCCAGGGCAGCGCCATAGCTGCAAGCTTCCAGGGACGTTTTCTTGACTTGTCCTTCCGAATGATCGATGAATATTAATACTGACATACCAGGTTTTTGAGGATTAAATTATTGTGTCCTTCGCTGACCGGATCCTGTTAAAACACTTTTGCTTCTTCGTGGAGAAGCCGGATCAGTTCGGCGGGGTTATCTGCCGGCACGAGTTTGACGCCAGCCTTGGCCGGCGGCAGTTCGAAGGAGACAATACTTGTCAGGGCTTCAGTGGCAACCGGTTCTACTACCTTCAGGGGTTTGGTCCGGGCGCTCATGATGCCCTTCATATTGGGGATGCGCTGTTCGGCTACTCCTTTCTGACAGCTGACCACCAATGGCAGGCTCACTTCGTCGGTTTCTTCTCCGCCCTCTATTTCCCTGACCACGGTAGCGACGGTACCGTTCAAGTCGAACTTTACGGCCAGTGAGATATAAGGCCAATCCATGAGCTCGGAGACCATTCCGCCGATAGAGGAACCATTGTAGTCGATGGTCTCCTTACCAGTGAAAATAAGATCGTAACCTCCCTGCCGCGCTATGTCCGCTATCTGAGTAGCGATGTAAAAGGGGTCGGCACTGTCAGCGTTGACCCTGATGGCTTCGTCCCCGCCGATAGCCAGGGCTTTCCGGATGATCGGCTCGGTGTCGGCCAGACCGACCGTCAACAGGTGCAATACGGTGGAAGGATCCTTTTCCTTCAATTCGATAGCCCTGACCAGGGCGTACCATTCATCGTACGGATTGATGATCCATTGAACCCCATCGCTGGCGAACTTTGTATTATTCTGGGTGAAACTTATCTTCGCCGTTGTATCCGGCGTCTTACTGATGCAAACTAAGATCTTCATGGCTCGCATTTTGAAGTGAGGAATATGCTGGCCGCCGGAGGCGGCTTATAAGTTGTTTATGCAACTAAACAAAGATAAGTTTTGTCAGGATAATTTTGCCATTATTTTTAAATAAATTTGTTCGGGTATGGATCGGATAGAGAAATTGAAGGAATTCCTGCTGGCTGATCCTGATGATTCCTTTACAAAACATGCCCTGGCGATGGAATATATGGCAAAGGGGGACGACGGGACCGCTCGCCGTTACCTGGAAGAAGTCCTGGGGCGGGACCCGGCCGCTATCGGATCGTATTATCAGCTAGGGAAATTATTGGAACGGACAGGCGAAACGGACCTCGCCCTGCAATGGTATGATAAGGGGATGGCCGCTGCCAGGGCGGCAGGGGAGAAGCGGGCATACAATGAGCTGCAGGCGGCCTATGATGATCTGGCGGAAGCATAAAAAATTCGCCTCTATTGCCTAAATCCTTAATTTCCCGCCTTCAATGGACTTATTACAGGCTTTCAAAGATTATATTGCCAAAGAGCGGCTTTTCTCCGCAGGAGACCGTCTCCTGCTGGCCGTCAGCGGGGGACTGGATTCGGTTGTCCTTTGCGAGCTGATGCATCGGGCAGCACTTGATTTCTCCATCGTTCATTGTAATTTTCAGTTGCGCGGCGCCGAGAGCGAACGCGACGAGGCATTCGTAGGGCAGTTGGGTGAACGATACGGGCGGGAGGTGCTGATTGAGCGATTCGATACGAATGCCTATGCCGCGTCCAGGAAGGTGTCCATCCAAGTCGCTGCCCGTGAACTGCGCTACCGGTGGTTCCACCAGATCATCGACAGTTGGGCGCAACCGGCGTGGATCATGACCGCCCATCATCTCGATGACAATATCGAGACGCTCCTGATGAATTTTTTCAAAGGCACTGGCATTGCCGGCCTTCGCGCCATGCTGCCCCGCCAGGGGAAGATCGTACGACCGTTACTGTTTGCCACCCGCGCCATGCTGCAGCAGTTTGTCGTCGGCGAGGGGCTTGCGTGGGTGGAAGACAGCTCCAATCTGTCGGATCAGTACACGCGGAATTTTTTCCGTCACCAGGTCATCCCGCTGGTACAGGAGGCCTATCCTGCCGCTGTGCAGAACCTGGCTGATAATATCGATCGCTTTCGCGAGATCGAATGGATCTATCGCCGGGCGATCGAACAACAGAAAAAGAAATTGCTGGAATATAAGGGTAACGAGGTCCATATCCCGGTGCTGAAATTGCAACGATCGGAACCACTGACGACACTGGTATATGAGATCTTGGCGCCTTTCGGATTTTCAGCGCAGCAGACGCCTGAGGTGATCGGGCTCCTGGACAGTCCGTCGGGCAAATACATGCATTCTGCTACGCACCGGATACTCAGGCATCGTAACTGGCTGATCATATCTCCACGGAGCACGACGGAGGCGGTTACTATCGTCGTGGAACCCGGCGAAACCGAAGTCGTCTATGAACAGGGTATGCTGCGCCTGGAGGAACTTTCATCGTCGGATGTGCCGGACGAGATACTCTCGCCTTCCCCGACCGGCGCCGCATCCCGTGGCCGGACACCTGCATCCCGGACCGGCGCTGCATCCCGGACACCTGCATCTCCGATCGCCTGGCTCGACGCCGCGGACATAGAATTTCCCCTTCTCCTGCGCAAATGGCGGCCCGGCGATTATTTTTACCCGTTGGGGATGCACAAAAAGAAAAAACTGGCGCGTTTTTTTATCGACAACAAGCTCTCGCTGGCCGAAAAGGAAAAGATCTGGGTGGTGGAAATGAATAAAAAGATCATCTGGATCGTCGGGTTGCGAATTGACGACCGGTACCGGATCACCACTGCGACCAGGCGGGTGCTAAAAATTGAATCGGGGCTGGCTTAATTCGTTGATGAAATGGCTGATCACGCTGGGGCGAACAGCGATGGTAAAGAGTACTCCGTACAAGGCGCCCCACAGATGGGCGTCGTGGTTCACGTTGTCTCCGCCTCGCCTGGACATATAAATGGAATAGGCAAGGAACAGCACGGCATAGATGATGGCGGGCATCTTGATGAAAAAGAGGAAGATGGTATCCCAGGGCCGCAAAAGGATAAAGGCGAATAACACGGCGCATACGGCCCCCGAAGCGCCCAGGCTCCGGTAATTGTAATTGTCATGCTGCTTGATATAGGAGGGAATATTGGCCACGATCAATGCCGTAATATACAGGATTGTAAAATAATAATGCTGGAGCCCCAGAATGCCCATATAATAGCTTTCCAATGCCTTGCCGAAGAAGTATAAGGTAATCATATTAAATGCCAGATGCATAACATCCGCATGGATCAACCCGCAGGTAACAAAACGATAATATTGGTTGCGCATATTGATGGCCGGAGGCCAGAAGATCAGGGCATCCATCAGCCTGGAATTATTAAAAGCGAGGAAGGAGATAATGGAGGTAAGGACAATAATGATCGTCGTGATCGAATACATCGGAAATTTTGATTAAAGGTAAGTAATCCGGCTTACGCATGATGATATTTTTCGTTCCTCAGGATGGTGCATGCGCGGTACAATTGCTCTGCCAGTAAGAGTCTTACCAGTTGATGAGGAAGGGTGAGCTGGGACAGCGACCATCGAAAACCGGCTCTGTCAAGCACGCTGCTGTCCAGGCCGTAAATACCGCCGATGAGGAATATCAGGCTCTTTGTGCTTTCATTGGCGCGCAATTGGATAAATTCCGCCAGGCCTTCCGATCGCATTTCTCTGCCCCGCTCGTCCAGGGCCACCAGGTTATCCTCTTTCGATAAGCCCCCCAGCAGCATTTCCGCCTCTTTTTTCTTCAGGTCCTGCTGTGATAAAGTACCTGCATTTTTTGGCGGTGGGATGATCTTCCATTCCACCGGGTAATAACGGGCGATCCGACGCGTGAAGTCGTCTGTTCCCGCCTTCACATAAGGCTCATGCTCCTTCCCGACAGACCATAGTTGTATTTTCATGGAAGAAAGCTAGGAATAAAATTTCATTCGCCCGACGGCAGATTCACTGTAAATAAGCTGCCTTCATCAGGGCGGCTTTCGATCAGCAGCTCTCCTCCATTACGGACGGCGAATTCCCGGCAAAGCATCAGTCCCAATCCTGTGCCCGCTTCGCCGGCGGTCCCTTTGGTGGTATAGAAGTTATTCCCTTCTATTTTCCGGAGGGCTTCATCTGAGATTCCCATACCCGTATCCCTCACGAACAGCTCTACGATGCTGCCCTTCTTACGGGCACCTATTTCGATTGTGCCCTGGTCAGGCGTATACTTGATGGCATTGGACAGCAGGTTGCGTAAGATCAGGCCGACCATATCCTTGTCGGCAAAGGCGATAACTGCGGGGGCGCCGGACAGGTGGACACTGATCTCTTTGGCTTCGGCCTGCAACCGTAACAACCGGGTGACGTCCTCTATCATCCCGGACAGATCGATGACCTGTGGATTGACGGTATCCGCGCGCATCTGGCTACGGGCCCATTGCAATAAGTTCTCCATCAGGCTGGTCGTATGCGTCAGTTCGGTCACCACTTCCGGCACCATCCCCTTGATCTCTTCGGCCGGCAGGTCATATAGCTGCATATTGCGGAAGAGGTTGCGCAATGCGTAGATCGGGGATTTCAGATCATGGGCGATAATAGAGAACAGGCGGCTTTTGAAAGCATTCAACTGCATCAGCTCTTCGGTCTGCTGTTCCAGCAGTTTTCCGTTGGCTGCGATCTCTTCCTTTTGCCTGAGGATGCTATACTGGTAGCCGGTATTCTCCTTCTTGATCAGGAACAGTCCGTAAAAGATGAAGGCCAGTGCCAGCACCTGGTTGAAAAGGTAAAAGGAAAGATTGGCTGTTGCCAGCTGGTAAGTATAGTTCTTGCAGACGACTGCCAGTATAAAATAGCTGACCATCGACAGTCCCAGGGCGAACAGCATCTGGCTGATGTCCTGGATAAAGAACACCGACAGGATACCATACAGGATAAAGGACAATTCGACCCCGAGGTTGAATCCCCAGAAATAGACGATGCTGGTGGCAAAGGGGTAGAGGACGAAATAGGCGATCTGGGCCAGGTAATAGCGATGCCGGGCGTTCAATGCCAGTACGAGCACGCTGACGAAGGCCGGCATACAAGCTACCACCCACGCCATTGCCGGGAATTGCCGGTTGCTTATCAGCCCCGCGACCGGGATTACAATGCCGGTCAGCAGCTGGAAAAAATTTAGTTGGTTGAAAATGCCCAGCTTTCTCTTTTCATAATCATCGATAGCAACAGTGAAACCGATCCCCTTGATCCTTTCGAGGTAGAGGAGGCTGGCCGAACCGGCAGCCTTGAATTTCTGCTGCCATTCGATATCCAGGCCGAGGGGTTTGGACCGACTTTGAAATAGCAGGAGTTTTTGGGTAAGAAATTTCATTGGATCTTAAAGATTTTCCAGGGGACTGAAAAGTAGATATTATTATCCATATCGTCAAGCCTGCAGAAAAATAAGTGGGTTTATCCGCTCCTGGCCGGCATTAGAATATCATTAGAATACAGGCATTTGGCCCTATTCCCTCAGGGGGCACTATCTTTGCAAGGCTTTATTTCAATCCATCATTATGACATTTATCGGAAGGATTCGTTACCAGGCAAAGAGGGCGTTCGATACAATCCGGAACGAGAAATTCAAGTACAACCTGTTGCAGGCCATCCCTTTCTGGATCGCCTCTCTTCTTACTGGTCTCGTGGCTGTTGTCTATACCCGTCTTTTTGCGCTGGCAGAAAAGGGTACGGCCTACATCGTCCACCTTCACCTCTGGCTGTTCTTCCTCATTACCCCGGTTACTTTTGTCCTTGCCTGGTGGCTGGTCAGGCAATTCGCGCCCTACGCCCGAGGCAGCGGTATCCCCCAGGTCATGGCGTCCATCGAACTGGCAACGCCCAAGTATAACGCTAAGGTCAACCAGCTATTGAGTCTTCGGATCCTTTTTATAAAGATATTGTCCAGCCTCATCATGGCTTTTGGCGGGGGTGTCATCGGGAGAGAAGGCCCGACTATCCAGGTGGCCGGCTCTATCTTCCGGAAAGTCAACGAATGGCTGCCGAAATGGTGGCCCAGGGTATCCAAGCGAAATATGATCATGACGGGCGCGGCCGCAGGGCTGGCTGCCGCCTTCAATACTCCGCTGGGAGGAATTGTCTTCGCCGTGGAAGAGCTGACCCGCACTCATATCAGCTATTTCAAGACGGCGCTCTTTACTGCCGTGATCATTGCGGGGTTAACGGCGCAAGCGCTGCTGGGCCCTTATCTCTACCTGGGTTATCCCGATGTCAGCCATTTGTCCGGCTCTATTTTTTTCGGGGTGATACTGGTGGCCATCCCTACCGGTCTGGGTGGGGCGTTCATGGCCCAATGTATATTGAAGCTTTTCAAATGGAAGGCAACGTTCACCCTTACCCGGCAGCACGTATTTTATGTCGTCGGCTGCGCCCTGATCATTGCCGGGCTCGCCTTTTTCATCGATGAAAGGGTCATGGGCTCGGGAAAAGAGCTGATGACCACGGCCCTTTTTACGAATCAAAAATACAATAGCTGGTACATGCCCCTGCTGCGGATCGTCGGGCCCATTTTTTCCTTTACCACCGGTGCGTCCGGCGGTGTATTTGCCCCGGCCCTCAGTGCGGGCGCCAGTGTCGGAGCGACGATCTCGGGCTGGATGCATCTGTCCGCTGGCAATACTAACCTGGTGATATTGTCCGGGATGGTTGGCTTCCTTACGGGGGTCACCCGTACGCCCTTTACTTCGGCTATACTCGTGCTGGAAATGACAGATCGCCACAACGTGATCTTCCATCTCATGATGGCGGGGATGACGGCCAGCCTGGTGGCGATGCTTATCGACCGGCATTCTTTTTATGATCACCTGAAATATCAATACCTACGGGAGATAGTGGGGGAAGATGCTCCGGAGATCACACATCCGCAGCCCGAAGCGATCGACCCGGAGGAGTGATATTCATCGGGATGCAGTATATTAGAGTCATCAAATATGAAACGAACCCGGATTTTCACCCTGTTCCTGGTAGCCTGTACTATTTCTGCCGCCTTCAATTTCGTGACCGCCCAGGAAATGCCCGGGCGCGTAATCGACTCCGTGATATGCCGGTCGGACCCCAGCCAGTCTTATGCCTTGTATATCCCGGCAAAGGGTAACAACCAGGCGCTTCCCGTCATTTATTTTTTAGATCCTCATGCCGACGGCGCCCTCCCGGTGCGGAAATACAAGGCCCTTGCGGATGCGTATGGGTTTATCATGGTTGGCAGCAACAATTCGAAGAACGGCAATGACTGGCCGACCACCGAGAATATCTGGCGCTGTCTTTCCGACGATACACGCGGCCGGTTAAAGCTTGATATCCGGCGGACCTATCTCTGCGGATTTTCGGGGGGCGCCAAAGCGGCCAGTTATATCACCATCCAGCATCCGGGCATAGCGGGAGTGATCGCCGGCGGCGCAGGGCTGCCTGACGGCGTCACAGCAGGTGATTTCAGCTTTAGCTTCACCGTCATCGCCGGCCAGGGAGATATGAACCTGACCGAACTGGTAGGCGTGAACGGCGAGTTTGACAAGACCCGGACCCCGCATCGCATCATTTTTTTCGATGGTAAACACGAATGGTCGCCGGTCAATACGATGGGGCTGGCTTTTGCCGGCCTGCGGTTCGATGCGATGAAGTCATTGCTGGTCCCCAAAGACAATGCCTTTATCAATGCATATATAGCCGGCAGCAAGAAAAAGCTGCGGGCGTATGAGCTATCGGACCGGCTAATCAAGGCGGCACAGGAATGTGCCCTTTCGATAGCCTTTCTCGACGGACTGAGCGGCCAGGCCGGCTGGTTCAGACAGCAGGCTGCTGCTCTTGCGGCCAATCAAAAGTACCTGTCGCAACAGCAGGAGCAACAAAACCTGTTGGCGACGGAAGAGAATATCAAGGCGGAATATATGCAGCACTTCCAGCAGGATGACGGGCACTACTGGGCTACCACCATCCATGATCTGCAAGGGAAGGCAGTGGGCTATACAGCCACTGAACAGATGTACCAGCGCTTACTGGCCTACCTGTCACTGGCCTTCTATTCCATCAGCAACCAACTGATCAACCGCAACGAAAATACCACGGCCATGCATTTCGTTGAACTATATAAAATGGCTGACCCTACGAACAGTGAAGCCTGGTATTTTTCTGCTATCCTCAATGCCAGGGACCACCAGGCATCTGCGGCGGTCAACGACCTGGTGAAGGCTGCCGGCTGCGGCTTCAGGGATAAGAACCGCCTGATGCAGCAACCTGAATTCAGGGGCTTACTCACGCCACAAAATTTTTCACAGATAGAAAATAAAATGCATGTGCCGTAGACTCCTCCTTGCCCTGCTGTTCATCCTGCCCCTTGCCGTTGCCTCCGCTCAACCCGACGACCCGCTCGCGCGCAGTATACCCGAGGACGAAGGCGTTTCCTCGGCGGGCATCAGCCGGTTCCTGCAAGATGCCGGTCACAGCAAAAATGAATTTCACAGTTTCATGTTCCTGCGTCATGGAAAAGTGATCGCGGAAGGGTGGTGGAATCCTTACGCGCCCGGATTAAAGCATACCCTCTATTCCGTCAGTAAAAGCCTAACCTCTACGGCAGTCGGTTTTGCCGTCAGTGAAGGGCGCCTTAGCGTAGATGACAAGATCGTCTCCTTTTTCCCGGCGGCATTGCCAGACAGCGTCAGCCCGTATTTGGCAGCTATTACGGTCAGGGATATGCTGAATATGCTCGAAGGGCAGGAGCCGGACCCCACCGGGATCGTTGCCGCAACCGATTCCGATTGGGTGAAAAAATTCATGTCGCTGCCCATCCTCCACCGGCCGGGCACGAGCTTTCTGTACAATACGATTGGCGTATATGTGTTGTCGGCCATCGTGCAAAAGGTGACCGGGCAAAGGCTGATAGATTACCTGGAACCCAGGCTGTTCAAGCCTTTAGGCATCAGGGGAGAGGATTGGGAGGTCAGCCCTCAGGGCATCGATGTGGGAGGGTGGGGATTGAGGCTGCGGACGGAAGACCTGGCAAAGGTCGGAGAGCTGTACTTGCAGAAAGGCAACTGGAAAGGCCGGCAGCTGCTGCCCGAAAAATGGGTGGAGGATGCCGTCACTTCCCGCAATGACGAAGGACCGGCATGGGCGCAGCATATATCAAGGGATTCCAGCGATTGGCGGCAGGGATACGGTTATCTTTTCTGGCGCTGCCGGCATGGCGCCTTCAGGGCGGACGGTGCTTTCGGTCAGTATATCATCGTCATGCCCGATCAGGATGCAGTGATCGCCATTACGAGTGAAACTGCCGATATGCAGGACGAACTGAACCTCGTATGGAATGATTTGCTGCCGGCGATACACGACGGACCGGTGCCTGTCGATAAGGCTGCCTATGGTGCGTTGCGGCGGCAGCTATCTGCTCTGTCCTTGCCTTTGCCTCCTGCGACTATCGATGCACCGCTGGCGGCTCATCTTTCGGGTTCGACTTTCCACCTCGCGGCCAATGATGCCCGCCTGAAGGACCTGACGGTCAGTTTTGCCGGTGATACCTGCTCGGTTACGCTGACCACCGATACGGCTGCCTACCGGTTGGGGTTCGGCCGCGGCGAATGGCGGATCGGGAGGACGGCCCGCCGGGGGCCTGGTATAGCTATCGGGTCCCGGATACCGGGAAAGCCAATCTTCCGGGTGGCCGGCAGTTATAGCTGGAAAGACGATCACACATTACAGCTGATCATCAGATATATAGAAAGTCCTCATACGCAGACCATCCTTTGCCATTTTAACGGCGACGAGATGATGGCGGAGATTCACAACAGCTTCGAACCGCAAGACAAGCGAATGATTATTAATGGGAAACGCTAACAGCATTGTCTGACAAGCCTCGCAGTGAAATCGGCATGGCCGCCAGTGATGCTGTAATTTTTCGCTTTGCGGAACCCATTTTCCCGATTTCGGCCGCCGGGGGAGCCAGAATGGGTGAGTTTTGCGGAACATTATGAGAAAGAAAACCCTTCTTGTTATATCCCTTCTCGTTGGCGCCATAGCAGCTTTTACCACTTGTTCCAAACTGCTGCCTTCGATGATCAACCCTGAGGACGGGCTATGCGGCCCGGTGAGCCTTTCCAACGCACAAACCGTCTTATTTTCCGCCGGTAATGACCAGTTTTTCGCCCATCGGACGGCAGCCACCGGTCTGGGGCCTTATTTTGTCGCCACGGGTTGCGGCAGCTGTCATACCAGCGACAACCGCGGCCATCCTTTTACGATCCTGACCCGGTTCGGCCAGTCGGATACGCTCGGAAATACCTTTCTTAATGAAGGGGCTCCCCAACTCGGTGCCTTTGCCCTGTCCGGCTACATGCCCGAACAAATTCCTACAGGGGCTACCAGTACCAAGCTGATCGCTCCCATCACGGCAGGGGTAGGCTTTCTGGAGGCAGTGCCGGATTCCGAGATCCTGAATATGGCCGCTGCCAACGTCAATAACCCCGATGGGGTGCGGGGACATCCTAATTACGGGACCATTCCTTCTTTCGCCACCCCGCTGAATGGGGCGATACCCCGGGGAGACGGCAAATACATCTGCCGCTTCGGCCGCAAGGCATCCGTGTACAGCCTGCAGCAGCAGGTGGCCAATGCCTATAACCGCGATATGGGCATTACCTCTACCTACTTGCCTTTCAACCCCTATAATTATCTCGACCAGACCATCCCGGAGCTGTCTGCGCCGGAGGTGGACAATACTACTTTCGCTTCGGTGGTGTTCTACGTCACCTGTCTGCAGACGCCGATCCAGCGTAATGGCACCGATAGTACCGTGATGTACGGCAGCCAGGTGTTTACGCAGGTTGGCTGCGCCGTCTGTCACCGGCCGACTATGACGACGGGATATTCGCCAATAGATGCGTTGTCCTACCAGACATTCAGTCCTTATACGGACCTACTGGTACACGATATGGGGCCCGGCCTGGACGATCATTATACGGAAGGTGCTGCGCAGACGTCCGAATGGCGTACTACGCCGCTGTGGGGCCTGGGGCTGGCGCCCGGGGTCCAGGGGGGCAGCGTTTACCTGTTGCATGACGGCAGGGCGCATAGCATCCAGCAGGCAATCGGGATGCATGGCGGGGAAGCGGCGGTCAGCGCCCAACGGTTTGGCGCGTTGTCGGCAAGCGACCAGAATGCTTTGATCACCTTCCTCAAATCCCTTTAGGCTACTCATGGAAAGAAAGACATTTTTGGAAACCTGCGGAATGGCATGCCTGGGCGGCGGCTCTCTGGTCGCCCTCCTGCTGGAAGGGTGCGCCAGCGGCAGCAAGATGGTCAACGGCACGATCGTGCAGTCGGACCTGCAGATACCGGTCAGCGATTTCCAAACGAGCAACCGTCATTTCCATCAGTACCTGGTCGTGCGTCACGACGAATTGAAGTTCCCGGTGTGCGTCTATCGCTTCAGCGAGACAGACTATACTGCCTTATACATGCGTTGCCCGCACCAGGGAGCAGAATTGCAGGTGTTCGGCGATAGGCTGCAATGCCCGGCCCATGGCAGCGAATTCAATGACAAGGGGGTAGTAAAGACCGGCCCGGCCGATACCAACCTGCGCACTTTCCCCGTATCCATTAATAAAGATCAACTCCTCATCTCCCTGAAATGAAGATAATTGTAGCATTCATCACCATTACTATCTGCTGTACCCGGCCTGCGATGGCCCAGATCGACAGCACGCTGTTGAAATCGCCGGCACAGAAGGACACGCTTACACGTACGCTCAACATGGACGCCGTCTACAACCGTCCATTCCTGCAGCTGGGCAAATCGCCCATCTCGATCGGCGGTTACGTCGAATCCGACTGGCAGTATGTCTCCACGTCGGGCATCTCGGTGGGCAACCAGTTCCAGTTCAGGCGGTTCAGCCTGTTCGTGGCTTCTACCATCACCAGCCATATTAAGTTCCTTTCGGAAATTGAATACGAAGACGATCCCACAGGCGATCCTGACGGATCGACCGGGCCGCAATTCGAGATTGAATATGCAGCGCTGGACTTCGAGTTCCACCCCCTGATTAACCTCCGGGGCGGGATGATCGTCAATCCCATCGGGGCATTCAATCAAAATCACGACGGGCCGAAATGGGAATTCACCGACCGGCCGATCGCCATGTCACAGATGCTGCCGGATACATGGAGCACCACGGGCTTTGGTCTTTACGGCAAGAAGTATACGAAAGACTGGATGTTCGGTTATGAATTCTATATTACCGGCGGGTTCAATGATTCCATCATCGACAATGCGGAAGGCAAGACCTTCCTGCCCGCCGCGAAGAGCAGTGTTACCCGGTTCGAGTCGAGCGCCAGTGGCGAGCCCGGCTATAACGGCAAGTTGTCCGTCAGGAATACCCATATCGGCGAGCTCGGGGTGTCCTACCTGAGCGACATTTATAATACGTGGGAAATTGAAGGGGCGCCTATAGACAATAAGAGAAGGTTGCAAATCCTCGATGTGGATTTCAATACCACGCTGCCGAAATTGAATACGAATATCATTACCGAATGGGCCTGGATATTTGTGCAGATGCCTCCGGATTATACTCCGGAATACAGCAACAAGCAGTTCGGTGGTTTCATCGACATTGTGCAACCGTTCTACCGGGGCAAATTCCTTGACTGGGACCATGCCACCTGGAACTTTGCGGTGCGCGGCGAATATGTGGACTGGAATGTAGGCAAGTTTGCGGCTACGGGCGAGCGCATGTACAATGATACATGGAGCATTATGCCTGCCATCAGCCTGCGCCCTACGCCGCAGACCGTCCTGCGGTTCAATTACCGTCACGAGCGCACGAGAGATATCACGGGTAACACGATTGGTGCGACTATCGGCGCCACGGCCGGGTTCAGCCTGGGGCTCGCGACGTATTTCTAAGTGGTGCCATCCCGGGGAAGGCGCGGCTTCGGAGGCAAGCGGCGGCTACCGGGTTGCAGCTACCAGATAAAAGGCAGCAGTGCTTTTCTGCCGGCGGGATATTCCGGGAACTGCCGCTGATACCAGCGGTGGTTGGCCAGCGCGCGGGGGATGAGGTTGGCGCAGGTCCAGATAAAAAATGCCAATGCCGGCCAGCTACAGGTCAGCAGGGCATAACCGCCCCATTCTATTATTTCACCCAGCAGGTTGGGGGATGACACGTAGCTGAAGAGGCCGCGCTGCGGGATCTTATAGACCGTTTCGCCTTTTTTCCGTAGGCTGATCAGCTGGTAATCCGATCGCCAGTTGATGACCATTCCGCCGATGTACAGGACGAGCCCGATCAAAAATGCCGGCGAAGCGAACCACCTGTTGTCATACTTCGCGAAGACCGTGAACCATATGCCCAGCAGAGAACCATTCACTGAATTGAATAACATGGCGGAGAGCATGATGATCAGGGGCATCTTCTTGCCTTTCGTATGGATCATCAATGGATAGATAAAGGCGCGATGGATATAATGGACCATGAATAGCCCGATCATTGCGCCTGCCGGTGTACGCCAATCGAAATGCCGGAATGGAATCCACAAAAGGAAGGTCACGATAACAGTGGTTTCCATCAGTAGCCAGCCCAGTTTATTGCTGATCATCGGTCCCCAGTGTTCGCTGCTGAACCGCCCATAGGGAGCTTCTTTCCGAAGCAGATACAGGCCGGCGCCGATGCCCGTTGCGATCCAACCGAAAATGAAGAGGATATATCCTTGTTCGCGTAAATGATTAATCATGATAAGGCGCCTTTTTGTTTGAACCATTCAATGGTATCCCGCAACGTTGTGCTAAACGGCCTGGGCCTGAACTGAAGTTCCGCGCTTGCCAGGGAGTGATCAATCTTCTTATTGCTGTGGATAAGGTTATCGACGGACATCCTGGTATAGAGAGGTGCGGCCCCGGTGATGCCGGCCCATAACTTTACGACCGGCAACATAAGGAATGCCAGCCATACCGGCACTATCGGGAGGGATATCTTTTTACCCCTTATAAGACCAATCTGGCGGCTAAAATTCGCCAGGGAGACCCATTCGCCGCTCAACAGGTAGACCTTTCCCGGTGTGCCACCGGTCAGTGCTGCTATAATGGCCCCGGCTACATCCCTTACATCGACAAAATCGACTCCGCCGGGTAGGAGGGCCGGTATTTTACCCGCATACAGCTTGACGATAGCCTTGCCCAGTAAGGAAGGTTTTCCATCATAGGGGCCGATTACCGCAGTCGGCGCGAGGACGAGTACTTTCAGTCCATATTCGGCATATTGCAGCGCAATAGCCTGCGAGACGACTTTTGAATAGTCATAGCTGTACCTTGCTGTTCGCAGCCATTCCCGGCTTTCATCCATGCGTTGATTGTAGGGAGCCTGACGAAAGGCCGTCACCGAACTGATATGGACGAATCGTTGTACGCTTGACTGCAGGGCGGCCTCGGCTAATAACCGGGTGCCCGTCGTATTTACGCGGAAAAGATGTTCATCCTGACGGTCATCAACCGAAATCATAGCCGCGAGGTGTATAACGGCATCGGCGCCGGTGACCAATAGTTGCAGGCTTTCTTTATTTAGAAGATCTCCGGAGATGTATTCAACCTTGTCTGTGCCGGTATTCCGTGATGGATTACGGGTCAGCAGCCGCAAAGAATGTCCCGCGGCCAGCAATAAAGGCACCAATGCACTGCCGATGTGACCGGAAGCGCCTGTGATGGCTATTTTCATTTGAAAGGTTGATCGGGGATGAAACGGGGGGAGGAAGTATTTATTTCCATGAAACAAATGTTGTAATTTCCTGTTAAACAGAAAAAAATATATGGAAAAAAGACGATTAGGGCGTTCTGAATTACAGGTAGCACCACTGATGTTAGGCGGCAATGTATTTGGCTGGACATTGGATGAAAAGACTTCATTCGAGGTCATGGATGGATTTTTTGGGGCAGGCTTCAACTTCATCGACACTGCTGATGTTTATTCCCGCTAGGCCCCGGGCAACAAGGGCGGAGAATCCGAAACGGTGATCGGCAACTGGATGCGCAGCCGGGGGAATCGTGATAAGGTGATTGTCGCCACGAAAGGGGGAGGCGATATGGGCCAGAGGAAAAATATTACTAAAAAATATATCCTTTCAGCAGTGGAGGCGAGCCTCGGCAGGCTGCAGACCGATTATATCGATCTGTATCAGACCCATTTCGATGTTGAAGAGACACCCGTAGAAGAGACGTTGGAGGCATATGCACAGGTCGTTAAAGAGGGGAAGGTGCGGGTCATCGGCGCGAGCAATTTCACGGCGACCCGGCTAAAGGCTGCCCTGGAAGCCAGCGCACTGCATGGCTATCCGCGCTATGAGAGCCTCCAGCCGCAGTATAATCTCTACGAGCGGGAGATCTTCGAAAAGGAGTTGGAGGCTGTCTGTCTTGAAAACGAGGTCGGCGTCGTCAATTACTATTCCCTGGCGTCAGGTTTCCTGACGGGAAAATATCGGTCGGAAGCCGATCTGAATAAGAGTCCTCGTGGCGCCGGGGTCAAAAAATACCTCAACGAACGGGGTTTTCATATCCTGGCTGCCCTCGATGAAGTGTCCGGTCGGTATCATTCGACGCCTGCGAGTGTGGCCCTCGCCTGGCTGATCGCCCGTCCTTCCGTGACGGCGCCCATTGCGAGCGCTACCAGCATCGCGCAACTGGATTCGCTGGTGGCGGCGACCCGGTTGACGCTCGACGACGCTGCGATCAGGCAGCTGAATGAGGCCAGCGCCTGGTAGGGCAGGGCGCGGCGGCGCCCTGTTCTGGGTCCGGGTTACGCGACTTGCCCCGGATTCGCCGGATTAATTATTTATCCCGGAACAAATCAAATGTATCCCCTCTGAGTCCGATTCGCATCGCTTCGAGTGCGATGACCTCAGTGGGGCTTATATTGCCCAGGTTGGCATTGGCGCCGATCAGGGTCAGGAAGTACAATTGCTGGTCTTTCTGCGGGGCTTCCCAGAGGATCTTCTCAGCCGGCACCTTTGTCAGGATCTCCTGTACCAGGCCCTCCCGTACTTCGCCGGAATTGCGATAGAGACCAACCGTGCCGGTCTCCCGGGCTTCGGCCACGATGTATTCGGCGCCTGCCCCCAGTTCCGCTTGCATCAGTTTGATCCACTGATAGGGCGGGGTGACATGCTCGCGGTCTTTATCCTTAGATCCTACCTCGCTGAGAACCGTAGCGTACCGGGACAGCTGTTCAATATATTTGCACTTTTCCGTATGCGGGATATCGATCGAACCGTCGGATACTTCGATATAAGAGATATCATATTCTTTCAGGAGGCCAAGATAATCATCGAACTGGTTCCGGACCACATAGGCTTCGAAGAGCAGGCCGCCAAAATAGACGGGGATGCCGGCATCCTGGAAGATCCTGATCTTTTCCTGCAGACCGCCGGATAAAATGGGGGTACCGAAGGCCAGTTTCACCAGGTCGACATGAGGGCCGGCCCCCGATACGAGGTTGCGTGCCTCCATGACACTCAGCCCTTTGTCGTTGATCATCGTCAATCCATAGGTTCTTGGCCTTGCCGTCCGCTCGGGGATTTGTGTCAGATGAAAGTTCATGTCCGCAAGTTAATAAGGGCTGCCATGATTACCAAAGCGAATTGGCTGCCGGGAAACGGCAACATTCGGCAACTTTATCCTAAATTGCATATAAATACTTGCTATATGGCGCAGATGGACCCTAAGACGGCGGAAAAGATTTCCAAAGCTTTGGCCGACCCCACCAGGCTGAAAATTCTCAGCGAGATCAAAAAAAAGAATGACTGGCTCTACTGCGTAGACCTATATGACAGGATTAACCTCGCCCAACCCTCTATCTGCCATCACCTGAAGCAATTGACGGAAACCTCCATCATCCTCCCGGAAAAAGAAGGCCGGAATATAAAATATGCCATGAATAACGAGGTGATCGATGACTATATCGGGTTTCTGCAGGGATTAAAAAAATAATTCCAAATTTAATTCATCTATTCATTGAAATGTTTCAATATTTTCATATCTTTGGTGTATTGAATCACCTAAAATGATTGTTATGGATACCAACTGTCTGCCACGCGAAGAGTCTTTCTCTTCTCCGCTGCTCAACGAAAGGAACAAAAGCCTCGGCCGTAATTTTCTTTACACCGTCCTCGTGTTCCTCGCACTTTGTGCAGTCTCTTATGTATTGCACGCTGCCTGATCCCCGTGTTTGCATACTCCGCACCCAATTTTAATTATTTAGTAATCTTTAGCGTCGGCATTCTTGTTAGATTTGGGGATGCCTGATAACAGAAGAGAGTTCCTCAAGAAGACAGCCCTGCTGACCGGCGCCGCCGGTGTCGCTCAATTACTGCCCGAATCCATTCTTCGTGCCCTGGCCATCACTCCGCCTGAAGGGAGCACCTGGCAGGATGCCGAACATATTGTCCTGCTCATGCAGGAGAACCGCTCATTCGACCACACGCTGGGGACGATGCGCGGCGTTCGCGGCTATAATGACCCCCGTGCCATTGAACTGCCCAACCGCAATCTCGTCTGGCTGCAATCCAACGCGGAAGGGCAGACCTACGCTCCCTTCCACCTGGATATCAAAAATACCAAGGCGACCTGGATGGACTCGCTGCCGCATTCCTGGGCCAACCAGGTCAACGCCCGTAATGACGGCAAACACGACCAGTGGCTGAATGTCAAGCAGAACAGCATACCCGAATATTCGCACATGCCCCTGACCCTGGGCTATCATACACGTGAGGACCTGCCCTTCTATTACGCCCTGGCCGATGCCTTCACCGTCTGTGATCAGAGCTTCTGCTCTTCGCTTACCGGCACCAACCCCAACCGGCTGCATTTCTGGACCGGCACTGTCCGCGAACAGCAGCATGAAGACTCCCGCGCACATGTCTGGAACGACGACATGGACTATGGCACGTTGAAATGGACCACTTTTCCCGAGCGGCTGGAAGCCCTGGGGATTTCCTGGAAATGTTATCAGAACGAGATAGCTATCGATACCGGCTTCCGCGGCGAAGAAGATCCCTGGCTGTCCAATTTCCAGGACAACCCGCTGGAATTTTTCGCCCAATATAATATCCAGACGCACCCGCTGCATGTAGCCTTCCTGAAAGAGCATCAGCAGCGCCTGCAAAAAGATATAGCCGACCTGCAACAGCAGATCGCATCCCTTCCGGCCGGTGATCCTACCGCGGACCACCTGCAGAAGAACCTTCATCAGCGGCAGTTGGACCTGGACAAGCTGAACCGTGAGCCTGCCCTGGCGACCGGAGTGACATTCGACCAGCTCACCCCGCAGCAGCAGGCCCTTCACCTGAAGGCCTTCGACACCAATAAAAATGATCCGCATTATCGCACGCTGGAAAGTCTCAGCTATCGGGATGGGGGCACCGAGCGCACGATGAAGGCACCGAAAGGCGATGTGCTGCACCAGTTTCGCCAGGACGTGCAATCCGGGCAGTTACCTACCGTCTCCTGGCTCAGCGCACCCGAGAATTTTTCCGACCATCCAGGCGCGCCCTGGTACGGTGCGTGGTATGTCTCCGAGGTGATGGATATCCTCACACACAATCCGGAGGTCTGGAAAAAGACCATTTTTATCCTGGCCTATGATGAGAACGACGGATATTTCGACCATGTCCCGCCTTTTACCGCGCCGCATCCGCACAAGGAAGGGACCGGCAAGGTATCAGCCGGCATCGATACCAGCGTGGATTTTGTCACGCATGCGCAGGAGGAGGAACGCAAGGGTTTTCCGCAACCTTTCGACCGGGAATGTTCGATCGGTCTGGGCTTCCGCGTGCCGCTCATCATTGCCTCTCCCTGGAGTCGTGGCGGCTGGGTCAACTCAGAGGTTTTCGATCATACGTCGACGCTGAAGTTTTTGGAAAAATTCCTTTCGCAGAAGGCCGGCAACGCCGTTCGTGAGACCAATATCTCCGACTGGCGCCGCACCGTCTGCGGCGACCTTACTTCTGTTTTCCGCACTTACCACAGCGGAGTCATGCCTGATCAGGAGTTCCTGGCCAAGGATGCATTCCTGGAGAGCATCCATAAGGCGAAGTTCAAACCATTGCCCGCTGACTTCAAAGCCCTTAGTGCGGAAGAGATCGCGGCTTTCAACAAGGCCCCGCATCTTTCTCCTCATGCCGTGCGCCAGGAGCCGGGCACCCGTCCCTCTTGTGCGCTGCCTTATTGTATGCATGCCGAAGGACGCCTGAATAAGGATAGATCGGCTTTGGAAATCGTACTCATCAACGATGACAGCCTTTTCGGCGAAAAAACAGCCGGCGCCCCCTTCAATGTGTATGCCCCCGGCGGTTATTTCCGCCTTGATGACAATGAAAGAGATCAACTGGGGCAGTTCGAGACTGCGCGCACCTGGGCTTATGGCGTCAGGCCGGGGGATACCCTGACCGACTCCTGGCCTCTCGGGGAATTCGAGGGTCGGCGTTATCACCTGCGGGTATACGGGCCCAACGGGTTCTACCGTGAGTTGAAGGGAGATGAAGGAGATCCTTCCGTCGATATACGTCTTGATTATCAAAAAACTACCGGGGTCAAATATGCGCTGACCGGCAATGGTATAGTTCAGCTCGCCAATACCGGCAACCGGCCCTGCTTCATCGACATCACAGACCATGCCTATGGAGCCCATTACCAGGCAAGGTCATTGGCGGCGGGCGCCACGGGTGCCCTTCCATTGTCCCTGGCCACCAGCCAGGGCTGGTATGATTTCAGCGTGCGCGTGCGTGGATATGAGGGCTTTGAGAAAAGGTATGCCGGCCGGATCGAGACCGGACGAGACAGCATCAGCGATCCGCAGATGGGTAGGGCGGGTCAGGCATAAACAGTAGTCTCTGCTCTGCTGCGACCGCCGAAGGCAGTCTAGCCGGGGCGCCGCGCCTTCTTTTGATCTACGGAGTCTTCGGCTCTCTTCTTAGCTTCTTCATCGGCCTTCTTTTGCTTTTCTTTCTCTTTCTTCCTGAAGAACCCGCGGAGCAGGAAATTGTGCTGGGCAGCCTCCATGTTCTGGTCCAGCTTTTGGGTGCTGGAGTTCAGGTTGCGCACGGTGGCGCTGATATTGGCTGAAAGGGTCGTGTCATGCAGCAGCTTGCCCAGCGTGCCCTTGCCGTGTGTGATGCGGGAGGTGATTTCTGCCAGGTTAGTCGTGATGATAGCCGCATTGTCCGCTGACACTTTCAGGCTGGCCAGGATTTGGTCAGTCTCGATCGGCTGACGGCTGGTCAGCGTATCGCCATTGTTCACGAAAGCGGAGCCTGATGTCCCGGCCGCCAGGACGATGACCTTGTCGCCCATCAATCCATCCGATCCGATGCTGGCCTTGGCATCCTTCCTGATGAATTTTTCGACTCCCTTCTGGATGATCATATCCACCTCTACCGTGGTATCCGTTACCAGTTCGATATCGTCTACCGTGCCTACATCGATGCCATCCAGCCGGACGTTGCTGCCTACCTTAAGGCCGCTGACCGAATTGAACTGAGCGGTAATGCGGAACACGGAACCGAAAAGGTTCTTTTGTTTGCCGATATAATAAATAGCGGCGATAGCCAGCGCCAGCACGGATACCGAAAAGAGGCCCAGCTTCCATTTATAGTTTTTTTCCTTTGGCATATACCTGGTTTATTGATGAGTTAATGAAAGAACGAACTGACCCATTCGTCGTGCGATCTTTCCAATTCTTCATAAGTCCCCTCAGCCACTACTACCCCTTCTTTCAGCATGATGATACGATCTGCCGTCATTTTTGCACAGGTCATATCATGGGTGATCGTGATCGAGGAGATATTGTATTTCTTCTGCATCCTGATCATCAGTTCGCTGATCTCCTTTCCCGTGCCGGTGTCCAGTCCTGTGGTGGGCTCGTCGTACAACATCAGTTCCGGCCGGAGGATCAGCGTGCGGGCCAGTCCGATCCGCTTGTTCTGGCCGCCGGACAGTTTGGACGGCAGCTGGTCGATCTGTTCTACCAGGCCTACGTTGTCCAGCATTTCCATGACCAGCGCGTCTTTTTTCTCCCTGCTCATATCCTTTTTAAGCTGACGAAGAGGGAACAAAAGGTTTTCGCGTACGGTCATCGAATCGTACAGGGCGGCATTCTGGAAGAGGAACCCCGTCCGGATACGGACGCCATTCAAATCGCTATAATTCAGTGACAGCAGGTCCTCGCCGAATATCCTTATCTCGCCTTCCTCGGGAGTGACGAGGCCTACCAGGCATTTGATCAGGACTGATTTGCCCGATCCCGATTTGCCCAGTATCACGAGGTTCTCCCCTTTGTTCACGTGCAGATCGACTCCCCGTAGCACCTCATGGTCCTGGAACGACTTGCATAATCCCCGGATCACGATGACCGGTTCCACGCCGGTGCTTTCTACCTGTGCCTGTACCTCCAGCTCGGCCTCCCGCAGCGATTCTGCCTGCTTGTCGGCATCTTCCTGCCGCTCCATTCGTTCTGCCGTGGCCTCTTCCACGGATTTCTCAAGGATGACCTCACCGTCGAGGGGAAACTCCTGGTCATCCGCTGATTCCACCGGTTGTTCGCTGTCAGCCGGCTGCGCTTTCATTGACTGCTCCGTCTCCGGTGAGTGCCCGACCTCCGTTGTCTGCTCCGTCTCCGTTGACTGGTCCGGCAGTTCGTGATCGTCAGGTTGATATTTTTCTGTCTGCTCCATTGGATGGCTATAAGAGGTCAGTGATCTGCGCGGCTATCAGGTCAATGATGAATACTCCCAGCGAAGCAGCCACCACCGCGGAATTGGCTGCTATCCCTACGCTCTCCGTTCCTCGGCTGGCATTGTATCCTTTATAACAGCCGATGATCCCCACCACGAAGCCAAAAAAGAAAGTCTTGATGATGGCCGGAAAAATATCGATGAATTCGAGGTGGGCCATGGCTACGATGAAGAAATGGTGTATCGTCGTGGCGTCATGGATGTTCATCGCGATATAGCCGCCCAGCAGCGCGATCGCATCCGCAAAGATGGCCAGCAAAGGCACCATCAGAGTAGTCGCCAGTACCCTGGTCACCACCAGGTATCGGTAAGGATTGATGGCCGATACTTCCATCGCATCGATCTGCTCAGTGACACGCATCGATCCCAGTTCTGCCCCCATTCTCGATCCGACCTTGCCGGCGCAGATGATCGCTGTGATCACCGGTCCGATCTCCCGGATGACGGATACCGATACCATTCCCGGGATCAGCGAGATGGCGCCGAAGGCAGCCATCGAAGGCCGGGTCTGGATGGTCAGCACCACCCCCATGATAAACCCAGTCAATCCGATAAGAAAAGTCGATTTATAGCCTACAAGGTAACATTGGTATAAAACCTCTTTCACCTCATATGGCGGGCGCCATACTTCTTTGAAGAATCGGCCCATGAAGGCGACAAGATCGCCTGCGTTATAAAAGAACCCTTTCCATTGGCTCTTTTTTTCCCGGATGCGGATCTTCGCGCGCTGATATGGGTTAAGAACGGGTTCCATAGATGAATTAAGTGTAGAGTGACTACATACTGGAATCCAATTATCAATCCAAAACCGTTAGCCCGGTCCGTGTACGGGATTTCAGGCTAAAATCGCCGGCAGGTGACCAGTGAATGTCCGGAATAAAAATTGGCACGGCGCTCAGTGCTAAAAATTGTAGAAATACTTCCACAACCATTCCTGCGATTGATTTTCTTTATCGCTTACATTTGTTCACTATGATACTTATCGTGGACGACAAGCCCGAGAATATCTTTTCGCTCAAGACTATTCTGGAATTACATTCCTTCCCGACCGATACGGCGCTGAGTGGAGAAGAAGCACTGAAGAAGATACTCAGGCAATCTTACGCGCTCATCATTCTCGACGTGCAGATGCCGGGCATGGACGGCTTCGAGGTGGCAGAGGCCATCAGCGGCTATAGCAAGGCCCGGGACATTCCCATCATCTTTCTTTCCGCCGCCAATACCGACAAGAAATTTATCACCAAAGGTTATACGTCTGGTGGAAGCGACTATATCACCAAGCCTATCGACCCCGATATCCTTCTTCTGAAGGTCAAGACCTTCTACCGGCTCTACGAACAGAACAGCGAGTTGAACCGTATCCAGGCCAGCCTTCGTTCGGAGATCGAATTTCGCAAGAAGGTAGAGGATGAGCTGCAGGAAAGGGCCCGTGAGCTTCATTCTATCCTGGAGTCCATTCCTCAGATCGCTTTCACTACGCGGGCCGATGGGAAGATCGAGTTTGTGAACGAGCAATGGCTCAGATATGCCCCTTCCAAGCAGGAATTTCCGCGAACGCATCCGGATGATCCCAACCTGGACCGGCAATGGCAAAAGACCGTCGCCAGCGGGATGGCGCTGGAAATGGAAGTGCGTGTCCGAACCGAACGCGATGAATACCGGTTCCATTTGTTGCGGGCGATCCCCATCCGGGAGGGCGACACGATCACCAAATGGGTAGGGACCTTTACCGACATCGAAGATCAGAAGCAGGCCGTCAAGAAAAAGGATGAGTTCATCAGCATTGCGAGCCACGAGCTGAAGACGCCGCTGACCACCATCAAGGCCTATGTGCAGCTGCTCGATCGCGACATTAGCGGGGACGACCCGACGAAATTATATGTCGACCGGGCCCTGGTGCAGATCAGGAAACTGGATAATCTCATTGTAGACTTGCTCGATCTGTCAAAGATCGAGAGCGGAAAGCTGAAATTCAACAAAAAGTTGTTTGAGTTCGAGTCTACGCTGTCCAACGCCATTGAAATGATCCGGCAGACCTACCCGGAATATCGCATAGTCAGGATGGGGACGGCCGATATCCAGCTGTATGGAGATGAAACCCGCATCGAACAGGTGATCATCAACTACCTGACCAACGCGGTTAAGTATTCGCCGGATAATAAGGAGATTCACGTCGAGGCATCCGTCCGTCCCGATGGACGGCTGTTTGTCCTGGTGCGCGACTTCGGCATCGGGATCAAAAAAGATCATCAATCCAATATCTTCAGTAAATTCTACCGGGTGGAAGAGACCGCCAACCGGTTTCAGGGGCTTGGCATCGGTCTGTATATCTGTGCAGAGATCATCCGGCGGCACGAAGGGGATTACGGTGTTGAAAGCGAGCCGGGCCAGGGATCCGCTTTTTATTTTTCGGTGCCGGTGTTGGAGGGTGCCGCCCTGCAGGCGGCGACGGCGTAAGTTGTGTTATCGATTCATTCATTCAATATAACAGACAAAAGTTAACCCCACCATGAACATCGTTTCTCGACCCGGATTACTGCGCAACCTCCAGATCGGGTTTGGACTATCCCTGCTGATCCTTATCATTACATCCGTCGCATCTTACAGCAGCATCAGCAACCTGCTGGATGGGTCCCGATGGGTGGACCACACCGATTCGGTGATCATCAAACTGGATAATACCCTTTCGGCTCTCAGGGATGCGGAATCCGGTCCGCGGGGTTTCCTGCTGACGGGGGACAGCACCTTTCTCCGGTCGTATAATACAGTCGCGGACCGGATCGGTGTCCTCCTGGACAGTATCCGGGAGATGATCTCGGATAATCCCGTTCAGCAAAAGAATATTGCAGACCTGCGTCAGGTGATCTTCAAGCCGATCGCGCTGATAGGGCAGATCATCGACCAGAAAAAGACAAACAATATATATAGCCTCGAGGACTTTCAAAGAGCCAGGGAAGACATGAGCGATGCGCGGCAGATCATCCAGCGGATGGAGGTAGAAGAACGGAGGCTCATGGCGGATCGTGTCGAGAGAGTGAGGAGGTATTCCGGCTATACGCCTGCACTGATCGTGATTGCAGCCCTCCTGTCCATCCTGGTCACGCTGTTCTTTTACTGGCGGGTGCATAACGATTTCCTCGAAAGGACAGCCCTCTATGGCGAGCTGCAGCAAAAGGATGCGGAGATTTCCCGGCGCATCGACATCATCGGCAGCATAGCCGACAAGATCTCCGCGGGCGATTACCGTACCCGGGTATCGGACGAGCAGAGCGATAGCCTCGGGGTCCTTTCGGGCTCACTGAATAAAATGGCCGAGTCCCTTGAATATTCCTTCGGGCTTTTGTCCGATAAAGAATGGCTGCAGACCGGCATTGCCCGTCTGAATGAGGTGATGGTAGGAGAGACGGATATGCAGACTTTAGTCAACACTGTCATCGAGTTAGTGGCGGAATACTCCCATAGCAAGGTAGGCGCTCTGTATCTCATGGATACCGTCGGCGATACGCTGACGCTCAAAGGTCAGTATGCCTTGCGGCCCGGCGCCGGCCGGAAGACGATCAGGATCGGCGAAGGAATTGTCGGGCAGGCGGCGATCAAGAGAAAGAAGATGCAGGCGAATGACATCGAAGCAGCGGACTGGGTGGTCAGTTTTGCCAGCGGCGAGGTGCGCCCCCGGAGCATCATTGCGATGCCTTTCTTCCACGAGAAAAAGATCAGAGGGGTGATTGAGCTGGGTTCGCTTGCAGCGTATACTCACCGCGACCAGGAATTCTTTAACGGCATTGGTGACAACATCGGCTCGGCAGTACACAGCATCGAGACCAGGGCTAAATTGCAGGAGCTGCTGGAAGAGACACAGGCGCAGACCGAAGAGCTCCTGTCCCAGCATAGCGAGCTGGAAAGCCTCAACCTCGAGCTGGAGGTGCAGGCCGAAAAGCTGCAGGTTTCCGAAGAAGAGCTTAAGGTGCAACAGGAAGAGCTGATGCAGACCAACCAGGAGCTGGAAGAAAGGAGCCGCTCGCTGGAGGAAAAGAACCAGCTGATCCTTATCCGGAACCTGGATATCCAGAAAAAGGCCGAAGAGCTTACGCTCACGACGAAATACAAGTCCGAATTCATGGCCAATATGTCGCACGAGCTTCGGACGCCGCTGAATTCCATCTTACTGCTGTCGCGGCTGCTCACCGAGAACAGCGGGCATAATCTCTCCGACGACCAGATCGAATATGCCCGGGTCATCCTTAACTCCGGCCAGGGCTTGCTGCAACTGATCGACGAGATCCTGGATCTTTCCCGGATCGAATCCGGCAAGCTGCCGCTGGAGCATACCATCGTACCTGTAGGGGAAATCATCGACGATATGCGCATGTTATTCGACCCTATCGCAAAGGACAAGAACCTGCAGCTGAATTTCGTTACGAAGGAAGGCACACCGGCTCAGTTGGAGACCGACAAGATGCGGCTCGAACAAATCCTGAAGAACCTGTTGGCCAATGCTTTCAAGTTCACCTCGAAAGGGTCTGTCACGCTGGTCGTAGGCCTTTCCGCCACCCAGCCGAACTTCGTCGAATTCTCCGTCATCGATACCGGCATCGGCATTCCTGCAGACAAGCACCAGCTGATCTTCGAAGCCTTTCAGCAGGCCGACGGATCCACCCGCCGCAAATACGGGGGCACCGGTCTCGGCCTGTCCATCAGCCGCGAACTGAGCAAGCTCCTCGGCGGTGAGATCAGCCTCACCAGTCAGCCGGGAGAAGGCTCCGAATTCAAGGTGACCATCCCACAGTTCAAGATGGAACCCGCAGCCATTGCGGCCACCGCTCAGCCTGTGAAGGAGTCTCCCGTGTCCGGCGGCCACCAGGGCGCCGTCCTTACCCTGACCGAAATACCGGCGGAAATACCCGATGACAGGAATGACCTGGCGCCCGGTGATAAGGTCCTGCTCATCGTGGAAGACGACACGCTGTTTGCCGGTTCCCTGTTGGAATTTAGCCGGAAGAAAGGCTATAAGGGCATTGTGGCCGTCAGCGGGGATGCGGCTATCCGGATGGCCAAACGCTATCATCCCATGGGCATCATGCTGGACATCCAGCTGCCGGTAAAAAATGGCTGGGAAGTCATGGATGAACTGAAAAAAGACCTTCAGACCCGGCAGATACCCGTGCATATCATCTCTTCCTTCGAAGCGAAGAACGAAAGTATTCAGAAAGGCGCGATCGATTTTCTGTCCAAATCCCTGGCTTTCGAGAACATGGACGGCGTCTTTGAAAGGATCGAATATTTCCTGAACCGCAGCGCTAAAAAAGTGCTGATCGTGGAAGACAACGCCCGTCATGCGAAGGCCCTTGCCTACTTTCTCGGCGCACACGACGTCAATATGGAAATGGCCGGCACTATCGCCGGCAGTATCGCGCTGCTGGAAAGGGAAGACGTCCATGGCGTCATCCTCAGCCGCGAAGCCGGTAAGGAAGAGTTGGAAACCCTCGAAGTGATCCGGAAAAATCCCTACCTGGCGGATATTCCCATTATCGTTTTCACGGGGATGAATATCTCCAAGGCCGAAGAGGCACGGCTGCGGCAATATGCCGATTCCATCGTGGTGAAGACTGCCCATTCCTACCAGCGTGTGCTCGACGAGGTCTCTCTCTTCCTGCATGTGGTCGGGGAGGCCCGGGATAAAGAGAATGGCCAGGGCTACAGTAAATTAGGCGGTCTGGAAGAAGTGCTGAAGAACAAGACCGTCCTCATTGCCGATGATGATGTCCGCAATATCTTTTCCCTGACCAAAGCCCTCGAGCAACATAAGATGAAGGTATTTACAGCCATGGATGGCAAGGAGGCGTTATCCATAGCGGAAGATAATCCTGTCGACATTGTGCTGATGGATATGATGATGCCGGAAATGGACGGCTATGAAGCCATCACCCGCATCCGGAAAAATCCGCGGCTGCGTCACTTGCCCATTCTCGCCGTCACCGCCAAGGCCATGGCCGGCGACCGGGAGAAATGCATCGAGGCGGGGGCTTCCGATTATATTTCCAAACCCGTGGATATCGATCAGCTGTTATCATTATTGCGGATCTGGTTGTACGAAAAGTAGCCGATGGAGAACGATGTTATACGATATGAGGAAGTCGAACTGCTGCTGAACGACCTGCATGAGCGCTATGGGTATGATTTTACCGAGTATTCCAAGGCGTCCCTGCAGCGGCGGATACACCGGTTGTTCACCCTGGACAAATTTCCCAGCTTTGCGGAGTTCCGCTATCGGCTGCAGACCGACAATTACTATTTCCGCCGTTTCGTTGAAGAGATTACTGTCAACGTGACGGAGATGCTGCGGGACCCATCTTTCTACCGGACGCTGCGCACCACCATCCTGCCGGTGCTGGCCACCTATCCCTTTATCCGGATCTGGCATGCGGGATGTTCTACGGGAGAAGAGGTCTATTCGATGGCCATTCTCCTCAAGGAGGCCGGGCTGCTGCACAAGTCCCTTCTCTATGGCACGGATATCAACCCGCAGGTCATCGACAAGGCGAGAAAGGGCATCTTTCCGGTCAGTCAAATGCAGAAATATTCGGAAAATTATATCCAGTCCGGCGGGGTCCGGGATTTTTCCTCCTACTATACGGCCAACTATCACCTGGCCAAGTTCGACTCCGCACTGACGGCCAAAATGATTTTTTCAACCCACAATCTCGTATCCGATTTTTCTTTCAACGAGTTCCAACTGATCCTTTGCCGGAATACGCTGATCTATTTTGAACGCGATCTCCAGTCCAAAGTCTTCCGTTTGTTTGATTACAGCCTGGAGAATTTTGGTTACCTGGCCCTGGGCTCTAAAGAATCATTGCGTTTCTCACCCATTGGCGACCGCTATCGCCAGGTCGGGACGGAAAAAATCTGGAGGAAGATCCATGAAGCCGGATAAACTATTGGTCATTGGCGGCTCTGCAGGCAGTCTGCAGGTGGTCCTGTCCCTGCTGGCGGCGATAGGAGATGACTTCCCCATGCCGGTGCTGATCGTCCTTCATCGCAACGGGGGCTTTGAATCCAGCCTGGAAGAGCTCTTTTCTTCGCGGACCCGTCTACTCGTCAGGGAGGTGGAGGAGAAGGACCCGATTCGTGCCGGCACTATCTATCTTTGCCCGGCCGACTATCATGTGCTGCTGGAAAAGGACCATAGCTTTTCGCTGGATTATTCCGAAAGGGTTCACTTCAGCCGGCCCAGCATCGATGTGACTTTTCGTTCGGCTGCAGATATTTTCGGCCCGGGGCTTATTTGCCTGCTGCTGTCCGGCGGCAATGTCGATGGTGCCGAGGGGATGCAGTATGTGCAGGAAAGGGGAGGGCTTACGGTTGTGCAGAACCCTGCGACGGCCGATGTGCCTTTTATGCCGCAACAGGCCATCAGCCGGATGAAAGTCGACTTCATCATTCCGGCGGACGAGATCCCAGGGTTTGTCCATGGATTAGGTACCCGGAAATCTTAAACCTTTGCCGTCGCACCCTGGCTAATGGCCATTTGTACGATGCTTTCCAATTCGCTGATATCGAAAGGCTTTTGCAGGAAATAATCGGCCGTGGCCTCCTGGGCCAGCTGGGTGACGTTGCTGTTGGCGCTGAAGAAGATCACGGGGATATCCTGGGTTTCCGGCTTTAATTTGAGGGCGCGGGTTGCTTCGATACCGCCCGGGCCGGGGATCCAGTTGTCCATTAAAATGACATCCGGTTGATAATTTTCCACCTGTTCCACCACCTGGTTGGAATTGTTGACCGTCAGAACGTCAAAGCCTTTTTTCTTCAGCACGATCGTACAGATCTGCAGAATGTCAAGGTCATCGTCCAATATTAGTACCTTTTTTTTCATAGCGATCGTGTTATTACAAATATCTGTCTAAATAATTGTGCCAACAAGGGAATCCAGGGAATACCAAAATTAAAGCCCGGCGCATGCGCGCCGGGCTTTACGGTCAGATAAATGCCATTCGGGGTCTATAGCCGTTCATTTCGCTTATTTACTCCTTATAAACAATGGTTTCAGGGTGAACCACGCCAGGGCCGGGAAAAAATGCATCGGGATGACCATTCCGGGGAATAATTCCGGCGTGTCGATATTCCGGGGCAATCTTACCGCTATCGGGCCCAGTAGTGAGATAAAGCTGATCAGGGTAAACACAAGATTGAAGACGATCTCTCCTCTTGTCTTGAGCCATTTATCCAGCAAGGTATACCCGATGGCGGCCAGTAGGCCGCCGAAAAGGCTTGCCGCCAGTATCCTGATCGAAGAAGCGACCTTGGAGAAATCGGCTTCGTTGATCGTGTAGTACAGGTGGGCATAAATGACCCCTGCGATGCCTGCCAGCAGGCCGGAAACGATGCCCAGCGCTAAAGATTTCTTGAACATAAATTCAGGATTTAAGATTTAGTCACCGGTATGGAAATATCGAGCTTGACGGGTTCCGGCACTTCACCGCCGGGCTTACCAACGCCGAAATCACTACGGTTGACCGTAAAGCTGCCTATAAATACTCCCCCTTGTGCCGTTCTTTTGAAGGTAAAGAGAATGGTCGTCGCTTTTTTCACCCCGTGCATGTCGAGATCGCCGGTCACCTGGTAGCCGTTGCCGGTCCGGGCCATCGACCGGGAGACGAAATGTATCTGGGCATATTTTGCCGCATCGAACCATTCATCACTCTTCGCATGTTTGTTCTGGAGCCCATTTCCGGTATTGATGGACGTCACATCGATCACCACATCGAATTTCCCTGCGCCGGGGTTCTGCTCGTCGAAGACGAGGGTCCCTTTGAAATCCTTGAAGATGCCGGATGCTTCATCATTCGTAAAGGAGATCGAATAACCGTCCGCGATCTGCCAGCCCGGGGCTGCCATGAAAGTGAAGGCACTTGCGGCCAGGATCAGGATGGCCGCTATGGGATAGAATAACTTGTTCATATAAGTCCCCGACGAGGTTTAGTTTTTAACAAATTCTGCATTGGCATTGAGCTTTACTTCATCGCTGAGCGCTGCAACAGGGAAGGACGGAGCGATACCGAAGTCGGAACGTTTGATCGTCCCGGAGATCTTAAAACCGGCAACAGTCTTCTTGCTCATGGGATTGACTACGGTGCCGTTGTACAATACATCCAGTACGACTGGTTTGGTAACGCCATGAAAGCTAAGGTCGCCAGCCAGTTTGTAAATCTTATCGCCGACCTTCTGAAAGGAAGTGCTTTTAAAGGTCAGGGTACCGAACTGAGCGGCATCGAAGAAATCGGCGCTCTTCAGGTGTGTGTTCCTTTGGTCGTTGCCGGTATTAATGCTGTTCACATCGGCCGTCAATTGGATCTGGGCATCGGTCAGGTCTTCTTTGGATGCGGTCAATTTGGCGTCAACAGACGTGAAAGTGCCGTCGATCTCATTAATGGTCAGGTGGGTGATTCCAAAATTCAGCTGAGAATGTGGTTTATCCCAAGTCCAGTCCTGGGCGAAAGAGGCGAGGCTAACGAATAGAATGGCTGCGGTCATGATGACGATCTTGTTCATGTTGTTTGTGTTTTTTTTGTTATTAGAATGGTCAAATATTAGTGTCTAAACATTGATTGAAAGCCGGGTTTCCCTTTCCTGGGCGAATTTATAACTCAATAATGAGTTCTTCCTTAGGGCGGCGAACTTTTTTCAGGTTGGCCAGCCAATCATTGACCGTATCCCGGTAGCCCAGGGTCAGCAACGACGTACTCCGCAATCCTTTTGCGTGGAGCCCGAGCAATTGATCCAGCTCGGCGTTCTTGAACCCTTCCATGGGGGTGGCGTCTACTTTTTCAATGGCTGCGGCAGTAATGGCGACGCCGAAGGCGATATAGGTCTGACGGGCAGCCCAGTTGAACTGTTGTTCCTGGGGCTGGGTCGTTAACATGCTCTTGAGCCTGTCCGTATACTCTTTCAATGCATCTGCGGGGAGATTACGTTCGCGGGTGATCTGGTCATACACATAATCGATCTTTTCCGGTGTGACGGAATCCCAGGCGGCAAAAACCAGCAGATGGGAGGCCTCTGTGATCTGGGGCTGGTTATAGGCGACTGCCTGGATCTTTTCCAGCAGGGCCCGGTCGGTGACCTGGATGATGCTGAAGGGTTGGATCCCGCTGCCGGTCGGGGCCAGCCGGGCCGCTTCCAGAATGATATCTACTTTCTCCTGCGGGACCTTTTCGCCGGTCATCCGCTTCGTGGCGTAGCGCCAGTTAAGTGATTCTAAAATGCTCATTATAAAATATTTAAAAAGTTTATTTACAATTAAATTGACAAGAGATACGTGTACTAAAAGATGGACGGTACGGATACTACTGCAACTATAAAATATAACGGTGTTATCCATCAGGGCAAAAAAACTACTAATCCAGACGTGCGCTTTCAGCGGCCTCGATCCCCCGAATGAAACTGCACATCACGTCGTCCAGCACCTGTCTGGGCAATCCTTCGCGGTCTTCTTTCGGCTCATGGCTGTTGGGTTGTCCGTCATCTTGCCCGTGACCTGCATTCACCCGGTCGGGCGCTACCATGTTGATCGATACGAGTCCGTGCAGCATTGACCAAAAGGACTGATACTTCAGCCAGGGGTTGAAGGTTGGGGTTTTCCCCGGCGCTACCATGGCTACAATACTGCTAATGATCGTCTGGTTGAAATCACCCAGGGCAGGAATTTTGTCGGCCGAATCACAGCTCGGTATCCCCAGCCCAAACATCAGTTGATAGTATTCCTTATTGGCGAAGGCGAAGTTCCAGTAGGCATTGCCCATCGCGCGGATCTGATCGGCCGGTTGGACTGCCTTTGCCTTCGCAGCCCCCAGGGCCTCCACCAGCAATTGAAACCCTTTTCTATTGAATTCCAGTAAGATGGCCTCTTTATTTTCAAAATGGCTATAGATGACGGGAACGCTATACTCGATCGCATCGGCGACTTTCCGGATAGAGAAAGATTGCCACCCCTCGGAGATCACCATCTCCCAGGCTGCGTCCAGGATACTGGTCCTAACTTCCTCTTTTTGCCTTAATTTACGATCTGTTATTCCCATTTCTACTTCCGTTACTTTTCGTAACAGTGTTAGCAAAGCTACGACCTTTTTTGATTTGGCCAAAAAAAGTTTAGAACCGTGTCACCTTTAACCGGGCTCCCGGGATCTTACTCTATCCGCTTATAATTATCGCCCCCGTTCCGGTCGATCAGCATCCCCAACGGATCGACAGCCACTGCTTTCGGCTCTCCTACGACAGTAACCGTGATCGTATGCTCCCCCTGCGTCAACCAATACTTCTTCCGGTGCAGGAACCGCTTCACCGTCCGCCCGTCTGCGTCCTTTGCATCCGCCCCCAGCACGCCGATCTCGATATAATCTTTCATCCCAACCGCCGGTACATCGTTTCCCTTATCATCCAGGTAACTCTTGTCGATATCCACCCGGATCGTCACGGCATATTCATTCGCACGTCCCGTTTTGACCGCCGAAACGCCGACAATCTTATTATCATAAAATGTCACCTTCTTCCAGGTATCGTCCAGATAATACTGCAACGAATCCGGCACATGCCGCCGCAACACATCATATAAATTATTGGCGCCCGCATACGGCCCCCGCGCGCGAAACGCATACGTATCCCTGAACTCCCGCAGCGCCTTGTTGATACTATCCTCCCCGATCAAATCCCGCAGCCCGTACATCACCACCCCTGCCTTTGAGTTCCACTCGATCCAAAAGTTAGCCGTCAGCACCGGATGTTCCCGCTCCGTCAGCCGCCGCCGGATGATGGTATACGGCCAGATCTGATCTAACAGGTACCGCCGCATATTCTCCGCTCCATATTTTTTCTCGTCCATCACCAATGCATCGTAAGCTGCAAGACCTTCCGACAATACCAGCGATCCCACCGTTTCGTTGGGCGTCACCTGGTACCGCCACCACTGCTGCGCGAGGGCCCGCGTCACCTCGAAATGCAAGTAATCATATTGGTCCGGATCGGTAAAATGGGCATTCCATCCGTTCTGTTCGGCATAAAGGTTCATGGCCGTCGTAACAGCCTCCCGCGGCCCGTAATTCGAGATTTCTGCCTGCCGGATACTAGTGTACGGATAGCTGCCATAAGCCTGAGAATAATAGACAAGCCCATCTTTATAAGCCTTGATATACCGGTCCACGTCAGCATCCTGTGCAGGATTATAGTAGACCTCGATCCCAACCGGGTGATCCAACAACACGCTGTCCCGCCTTTCTGCATATCGCCCTGCCACGACCACAAACGGCGGATACATGCCGGGCCGGTCAGCCACATAATGAAAATAATTGCGGCCGTTCGCCGTCCACTTGCCCACCAGATTCCCGTGGCAGACCGCCATCTGATCCTCCGGCACGCTCACCGTCACTTCCATTCGACGCAGATTCACGCCAGCCCCCGCCTCCAACGTATTGATACCCACGGGATCATTCTGCGCAATTTCTTCTTCTGTTTTCGGCGGCAATCCCGCCTTTCTCCGGACATAAGGGCTACTCACCTCGTCATCGTCGTCATAGCCAAGCCCCGGCAGGCCGGCCTTAAATATGCTACCATTGTTCAGCATCGTGGCCGCATAAAGCCCGTTCGTAAATCCCTTCTGAAGCGTGAGGCTGCGTACTTCCAGCACCGTTGAATCACCGGGCGCCAGCGGCGTCCGGAAGGTATACAACCGGAAATCCGACGAGTCGGCTACCGGTCCGAACAAGCTGAACTTTCCCCGGCGATATAGCAACGGATTGGAGAAGGTAACAGGCTGCCCCCCAGCCGCGATCGAATAATCGGTCAGTCCATCCGCATCCAGCAGCATTTCCGAAATCGGCTTATCCGTCCGGTTTTCAATCGTAACCCTTGCTTCCACGACTGTCCGCTTCTCCTCCGGATAGAGATCGACGGATTCCACCATGTTCGTCACACTCGGTAACGGCAGCTGCTGATATTTTTTCAACGCTTTCTCATAAATGATGGCCCGATCCTGCTGCTCGTCCTTCGTCAACCATTCATTCAGATAGCTGACATTGTAATAAATATACCCGCCCACAGCAAAAAACAGCACGATCAGCACTGCTGAGAGACCCTTTGTCACCCCGTTAAGCCGCTCCGCGACCAATTGCCAACGCTCCTTCAACGAACTGCTTACTCCCCGGTGATACCACAATGCCGCGATGACGATCAGCAAGGCCGCCCCCAGCATCCAATACAGATCGAACCAACTTATCGGTCTGACCATATGGCCCATGCCGTCCATATCGGTTATGCCCGAATTGGGGGTAAAAGAATACAGCAGTAAGTGATAGTTGAAGATCCCTGTAGAGTCCAGGAAGAACATCCCGATCCACAACGGCGCCGCAATCGCATAGCCGGCAAACTTATTGTTAAAGACCACCTGGATCACATAGCAGAGCGCCGCAGCCTCCAGCAATTTCGGCAACAGGACGACAAACAAATACGTCAAATATGCATTCCAGTTCAGCTGCGTATATCCCTTTGCCAGCTGCACGACGACGCCTACCACCACTGGCAGGAAGGACAGTCCCACGCTGAGCAACATCAGCGAAATAAGCCTGGACCCGTTCAGCACCCAGTTGGGTGGCGGCAGCGAGTCATTGATAAAGGCATACCGTGTCAGCCGGTCCCGCTGCAGGGTTTCACCCGTATAGAAAAGAATGATAAAAAAGATAAAGAAGGGGAAAGCATCACTGAAGATCGACAGCAGCATCACCGTCCGCGGATAGTCGGGTACACCCTCGTTGAAATCGCCCAGCCAGAAGACAAACCCCAAAAAAAGACTTCCCGTCCCGACGATCACCCAGAAATAATTGTCCCGGATGATGTTCAGCAGCTCCAGCCGGATCAGGCTGCCGAGCACCCGCCGGTTGTATGCGCCCGTGAAGCTTAACGCCGGCGTTTTCAGCGCCGCATGTGACCGGTCACTGATCTCATCCGCGGCCGCCTTATCCCGCCTGCCCGCAAAGAAGGTCTCGAAATTGAACCGGAGATAAGTGATGATCAGGACGGCCAGCCCGATCCCGGGCCAGAGCAGCCGGTTGATCGCCAGCGGCCCGGAGATCGCAATCAGGGTATTGTTCTTTTGCAGATAATTCGAATTAAATATCTGTTGCCGAACCCCGTTCAACGCAAACGGATCTGCCACCCCGATCACCATGGCATTATTGGAGTAGTGGTTGAGGAAGAACAGCGCCATGAAGTAGAACAGGAACAGCAGCAAGCCCCCGAAATAGATCACTTTTACATTCCGAAACACCGCCACCAGCCCGTAGAAGAGGGTGGAAGTGAACAAAATATTAGGCAGCCCCAGCAACAGGAACGCATGCAAATAATAGATCGGCTTGTTCGGTCCATATTGTGTTGCAACGGTTTTTCCGATCGCCGGACCCAGATGCGAGCCCAACCAAATGCCTAGCGGGATTGCCAGCGCGATCCCGATCATAAAGACAAACGATCCCGCAAACCGCCCCCAGAAATAGCCTGCCTTTGTGATAGGATAGGTAAGATAATAATCCTTGGTCTGGTATTCGATATCCCTGAACACCGCCGTCCCCATGACGGAAGAGCTGACCAGGGTCATAAACATAGTCATGATGCAGACCCAAAAACTGATCAGGAAAGGAGAATTGATATGTTCCTTTTCTCCCACCGGCAACGATCCGGTGGAAAAGGCAAAGAGCGTAAAGGCAAATATCGCCAGGAAATAAAGGTAAACGGCCGGCCTGCGGACCCGGCTCCGGATCTCGAACAGGAAAATTTCGATGAACATAAAGAATGATTTTAAATTGGACTACAGCGTATTCACATCCACGCGGGTGGCAATATTGCTGAAATAAACATCCTCCAGGTTGGGCTCTGCGGGCACAAAGCCATCCTGCGGCTCCGCGTCCCTTGACAGCACCCGGATATGCAGCTTGCCCCCCTTGAGCTGCGTTGAGATCACCTGGTAAATATTTCGATAATAACTGATGTCCGCCTGATCGATCGCTTTCGAATAGATCATACCTTCCAATTCCCTCACCGCCTTTTCCGGGTCCCCCGCATATAGCACCTCGCCCTTGCAGATGATCGCAAAGCTCGAACACAGCGTACTGACATCCTCCACGATATGCGTGGACAGGATCACGATCGTATTCTGCCCCAATTGGCTCAGCAGGTTGTAGAAGCGATTCCTTTCCGCCGGATCGAGACCCGCCGTGGGCTCATCCACGATGATCAGTTTCGGATCGCCGATCAACGCCTGCGCAATGCCAAACCGCTGTTTCATTCCGCCTGAATAGGTGCCCAGATGCATACGCCTGTCCTTGTACAGATTCACCTTTTCCAGCAGCGCCTGCACGGCATCCCGCCGCTCGCCGGCCTGCCCGACTCCCTTCAGCCGTGCTATATGATCCAGCATCCGCTCTGCCGTGATCTTCGGATATACGCCAAACTCCTGCGGCAGATAACCGAGCAGTTGCCTGACCCGGGTCTTTTCCTTCAGGACGTCCAGCCCGTCCAGCCGGATGCTTCCGCTGTCAGCCTCCTGCAGCGTCGCGATGGTCCGCATCAGTGAGCTTTTTCCGGCGCCGTTGGGCCCCAGGAGGCCGAACATCCCGTTGCCGAGCGTCAGATTGACGTCATAGAGTGCCCGCACTCCATTGCTGTAGGTCTTGGACAGACCCTCGATGGATAATAACATAGGTGATATTTTTTAATGCTTAATGATTCATCGTCACAAACCGGATCTTGTTTGAATTTTTCCCCCGGATACGGAGATTAGTGTTGCTATCCACGAGATAGACGGCGCTGTCGACGGTGGAAAAACGGTCTTCCGCATCGCTGCGGTCATCGAGCCGGAGGTCGAGGTATGCGACATGGGTTTGTTTGTTAAAGATGATATTGCTGTTGATCGCGCTGACGCGAAGGCTGTCAAAGTGTTCGATGGCATAGATCGTGTCGGCCTGGGGACGGTAGGCGCCTACCCAGAACTGGCTGCTGTCGAGCAGGAAAGAGGCGCTCACTTCCTTGCGATCTTCTTCGTTGGACAGGTTGGCAAAGCCGTTGCGGATATGGATGTGCGCTTGTCGGGGGAAATAGATGTGCACCGGGGGATAATCCTGGTAGCTGTTCCAATTATCATGGGGGTCCCTGATCTTCCCGTCCCTGGAAAAAAGGAGAAGGGAGTCTCCTTGCTGCCGGTAGTCGAATGCTCCCTCGGAACCCCGTGGCAGATCGAATTCGAAGTGGTCGGAGGGATAGAGGGTCGCCCGCATGGGGCCGTCCAGCAGGATCGAGTGAATGCCCTGGAGCGTGTGAGCGGCATAGTCCTGCGCGTTGATCGCCCTGGCGTCGAGGATATCGCCGGCCCGGTATTTTGCATAGTGCAGCAGGTTGGTGCCGACAAAGGCGGTCAGGGCGAATGACGCAGAGTACAGCAGTATCTTATCGCTGGTTTTCATGTTGATCGATTAGCGATTGAAATTTTGTTTTTTATACTTTTCAAATGGCTTCTCCAGGTCTTCCGGAGTCATCCTCAGCAGCCACATGCTGCGGAATACATGCGGGAGGTCCCTGTCCATAAAGGTCTCCAGCCGGTATTGGGTAGCGTGGTTTACCGCCTGATGACCTACGAAGAATCCGATGCCCCGCTGGTTGAAGATGATCTCCTTTTGCTGCAGGAATTCAAAGGTCCGCATGACGGTATTGGGGTTGACTTCCAACTGGATGGCGAGTTCCCGCACCGATGGAATACGGCCTTCCGGCGGCCATTCCTTCAACAGGATCTTCTCGCAGACGAAATCCGCGATCTGGAGATAGATGGCTTGTGATTGGCTGAATTCCATCCTATACTTCTTTTTCCTTGATTCTAAAATAAGTAGCTATCCAAAACACCACCGGAAGGCCGTATATCAGCATGGCTCCCAGCACGGCCCCCAGGACCGGCGACAGCCTGACCCCACGGGCGCGCAGCGTATCCGCGTCAACTATCCAATCGTAAAAATCCTGCCGGTGCCATCCGGATGGCAGGGTCGGTTCGATCAACCGGTCCTGCAGGATCATGAAGCAACCCATTGCGATCACTACCGCCACGCCTGTCTTTACAAATGCGTAGCGGTCGAAATAGATGGATCCCAGCGCGAAGGCGCTCTGGAGGGCGAAATAAAACAGCACATAAAGATGGCTCGATCGCTCGAAGCGATCGTGGGGCATGCCGTTGTATGCGTTGAAGATCGCTACGGGATCGATGGGCAGACCGCCGGCCCAGGTCCGGCGCCCGTTTACGATCAGCCCATTGGCGATCCGGACCATGGGGATGTCCACGAGGTAGAAGACCAGGTTGTAGACGATAAAAAAGGCAATCGCGGAATACAGGAGCCCGCACAGCAATTTCTCCAGGGCCGAGGCCGGGGTAGCCAGCCAGGCAATGCCCTGCGCCTTGGTGCCGGATTCGGCAAAGGTCATGCTGGCATACAGGCAGCCAACGATAAACAGTCCTATATAATACGTCATTCCCTGAAAGCCTTCGTCAAGCGGCTGAAAAATATTCATGACAACGATAAAGGACTCCCATACGAGGAGCAGGCCCCCCATGGCCGGCAATGCCAGTAGGTAACGTTTACGATTGACCGTCCAATGGAACAGCAGGAGTTTGGTCCACCGGTCAAGGGAAAATGTTTGGTTTGTGCCCGAATGATGGTTCATCCTTTTGGTTTTATGACTGTCATTTGAACAATAGGTTGAGTTGCTCGGCCCGAAGCATCACGGCCTTGTAGAGCATCTCCAGGTCCGGGGCGTTTTCTTCGCCTGTGCTGTTCGGCAGGATCAGGGCGTTCCCGCGAAAGGAAGACTCGCTATAGATAGCTGCGGCTGCCTCCTGCGGGTCGTAAGAAAGCCGGAAGACCAGGGTGCGGGAAATAGCATCGATGGTCTGATCGAAGAGGATCCTGCCTTCGTCGATGATGGTCACCCGGTCGATGAGATTCTCCAGGTCCTTCACCTGGTGAGTGCTGATGACGATGCAGTTATCTGCCTCTACCGCGCCTGCCATGACTTTGCGGAACTGGCTTTTGCTGACGATATCCAGGCCGTTTGTAGGCTCGTCCATCAAGAGGAGGTTGGCGTTGGTAGCGAGGGCGAAGCAGATCAGCGCCTTTTTTTGCTGGCCATAGCTCATTTCATCGAGCCTGCCGTCCAGCGGCAGCGAAAACCCGGCGGCGGCTTTGTCGAATTGTTCCTGGCTAAAGCGTGGGTAGAAGGCTGCCTGCCTCCGTACCCAGCGCCGCACCGGCAGCGGTGGCAGGAATAGTTCCTCCGGCAGGAGAAAGATACGCTGCAGGAAGTCGGGCTGTCTTTTGCCGGGGGTATAGCCCAGGACGCCGATATCTCCCTGCTGCGGGAAGAGAAAACCCCCGATGCTGCGCAGCAGCGTGGATTTGCCGGTTCCATTGCGGCCAAGTAAACCATAGATATGGCCGGGAGCCAGATCCAGGTTAAGGCCGGAAAATACAGTGCGGCGACGATAGGCAAAATGCAGATCCCTGATTGTAACCATCAGCGATTAGTATTTTAGTGTACTAGTTAAGTAATACACTAAGATTAGATTTTTTTTTGATCCGGGCAACTTTATTTTTCGGCGCGACGAATTTTTGCGGTCTTCAAAATGGGGACGAGGATACAGGCAAAAAAAAGAGGCGACCCATTGAAGGGCCGTCTCTTTCCATATCCACCGGCATCTCTACCGGATCGCGTAGTTATGTTCATGGCCGTTTTTATCCAAATATAAAGATTTGGACGTTCCATTTTCTTTCACCTTCGCCAAATACAAATCCTTTTTCCAGGGTCTTTGTATTTTGGTGAACTCATGTGAAAAGCCCTCGGGATATTTATCCTTCAGCTGGTCGATGATCCTGGTGGGAACATCACTCTGCGGGACTGTCACCCACGAATCGATCCGATGCCCGCTCCAGCTGTAACAGGCGGTCATTTCCGTTGTCCCGTCTTTACGGAAACTGACGTCCCACTTCCCATTTTTCATGACCCAGGTTGGGGCGGTGGCATCCTTATATTCGTGATGAAAGGCGGATCTTACCTTATAACGTACGTTCGAACCGGCGATAGACGTACCCGTCGGCGTAGCTGCTGCGCACATCAATGTAGTGGTAGTTAAGACACAAAGTCCCATAATGATCTTCTTCATAATCTTTCAGTTTAAGTGAAAAAATCTATTCCAGATCATTATAGCCTATTCAAGAACCCTGCCATGCCGCTGGCGCAAGCCATATAGCTGCAGGGGTAATTTTTCTACATATTCTTTCGTTAATGTTCAGAACTTGTTAAATTTCATATATTCATAGTCCATATGACGCCTACAACACCTTCACAGCGACTCTATTCCCTCGACGCACTGCGGGGATTCGATATGTTCTGGATCATGGGAGGAGAAGAGATCTTTCATGTCCTGGCCAAGAATACCGGCAGTCCTTTCTGGACGGCTATTTCCGATCAGTTCGATCACCCGGCCTGGAATGGGTTTCATTTCTATGATCTTATCTTTCCCCTCTTTCTGTTCATTGCCGGGGTGGCCACACCTTATTCCGTCGGAAGGGAACTGGAGAAGGGTACGCCCCGCAACCGGCTCCTGATCCGGGTCATCCGGCGCGGCCTCATCCTGGTTTTGCTGGGGATTGCTTACAATAACCGCCTGAAGATCCAGCCGCTGGACAACATCCGGTTTTGCAGTGTGCTGGGCCGTATCGGGCTGGCTTATATGTTTGCCAATATCATTTACCTGTATACCAAACAACGGGGTCAGATCATCTGGTTCGCGTCGTTACTGCTTGGATACTGGCTCTTGCTGTCTTTTACTTCCGCGCCGGGCTTTCCGCATGGCGATCTGACGATGCAGGGTAATTTTGCTTCCTATATCGACCGTTCGATCATCCCCGGGCGATTGTACCTGGGCATTCATGATCCGGAGGGGCTGATGTCTACGATCCCCGCTATCGGCACGGCGCTGCTGGGCATCCTGACGGGGAATTTCCTCAAGAACAGTCTTTTTTCGCCTTCCGCCAAAGCGGCACGAATGGCGGTTGCCGGGGTGATTTCGCTGGTGCTGGCGCTGGCCTGGAATACTGTCTTTCCGATCAATAAGAATCTCTGGACCAGTTCATTCGTGCTGAATGTCGGAGGGCTCAGTTTACTGCTGCTGGCCTGCTTCTATTACATCATCGACGTACGGGGTTATAAAAAATGGGCATTCTTCTTCTCCGTCATCGGCATGAATTCCATCCTCATCTATCTGTCCCCTGATATCATCAAATGGGATTATGCGACCGATGGGTTCTTTCGCTGGGTAGGACAATTGATTGCTACCCCATGGAATGCATTTGCGATGGTCTTTTGTTTTCTGGCTGTGAAGTGGGCCTTTCTGTATGTTTGCTACCGAAAGAAGATCTTCTTACGAGTATAGGACTACCTTCTGGCAACCATTTCTCCCATCAGCGTGTCGCTGAAGGAGCACATGTTTCCCAGCAATTCGGATAACTCTTCACCTTTCTCCGTCAGTGAATATTCTACTTTAGGAGGGATCTCGTCAAAATCCAACCGGTTGATCAGGCTGTATTTTTCCAGTAATTTCAGCCGGTCCGAGAGGATCGTGTCGCTGATGTACTTAAGATCGTCCTTGATCAGTTTAAAACGGTTGTTGCCTTCCTGTATGCAGAACAGGACATCGCTGAACCATCTTTTGCTGACGAGGTCCAGCAATTCATTCAGGCTGCATTTTTCTTCCAGGAAAGACTGATTACGGTAGTTGGTCGAAGTTGTTTTTCTCTCTGTCATAATCGAAGATTTTTGAAACATTCAGGAATTGGGCCGGCCGGAATTGGTAGTGCAAATTTAATTTGTCGGCACCGGATGCCCCAGCCAATGAAAATGTTAAATGACCGGTCATACTAATTAACGACTTGGAAAAATACTAAGTTTAAAATTAGCAAGGCCGGACATATGATGAACGGAGTTTTTTGCATTGCCTGTGCCCGTATTTTAACCCAAACTACACCGATTTTAACAGATACCGCGGGCGCTTGCAAAAGCTGCGCTTGCTGGTGCGGAAATTGCATATCCATCATTAAATAGCGCCATCATGAAAAAGTCAACTTCCCGCCCAAAGCCTGCCGGCCCTTCGGCTGCAGGAGAGCAGCAGAAAGATGTCCGGCCGGAGCGCTTTAACCGTGCGCGTCCTGCCAGGGACAATAACCCGGAACCCCAAAACCCGGAGTCCCATTCACGGCCATCCGGAAGTAGTATAATCCACAACGGGTCGGCCAATGCATTCGACGCCACGGAAGAAGTCCGTGATTAGAACTCCAGCCGCTGACCCTGCTCCGGAAAGATCAGTTGTAGTTGCATTGGATTATGGGCTGTCAGCTCCTGCCGGATCGTCGCCTCCTGGTCGCCGTGATCGCTGCCGGGCTTCATGTGCGTGATCACGATCGGCAAATCATTCAGTGCAGTTTATCGGAATGCTCGACGGAGTCTGCGCCGGTATCGCCCAGGTATAAGAGACAGGCGTCGCCGCTTTTCACGAGGAAAGCCGTGCTCTCATAAGGCGTTCCATGGCTCAGGGGGTAAGCCGTTACGGACTGTCATCCGGGGAGTTGAGGATCAATCCTGCCACATGGTCCAGGTGGGGGTGGGAGATAAAATAAGCCGTGATATATTCTCGCAGCACCATGCTGCCCGGCCCGGGCAGGGCACCCCGTTCGATAGCTTTCCGGATACCTGAGTACAGCGTACCTGCATCCAATGCGATATAATGAGTGGTGCCGGCCTGCGCTACCAGGTAAGAAGACAGGTTACTTTCATCAAGGCCGCCTTTGACGCCCAGCGGCACTACCGTAAAGGCGGGAGACTGGCCATGGATCTGACCGGCCAGAAAAAGGCAGCAAAGAAGCGCTCTATAATTCATAAAATAAATATAAGGATTTTGGGGGGTGTTGAGCCTTCGGGGTAGCGACCAGCGTCCCGCAGCGCTTGTGAATAATATACTAATTAACGCGTTTTGTTACTTAAATATGCCGGTAATTGTTATCTTTCCCGGGAATAGGTCGCTAATCCTATCCGATAAAGTCCAATGCCAGGTATTAAAGCCACACAAAAATTTATTTATTATTGCCTTGACAGCTTTCTGTACGCATTATCCCTATTGCCATTTCCCCTCCTGTATGCATTGTCGGACTTTATCTGCTTTATATTGTTCCGGGTATTCGGATACCGGAAGGGTGTAGTGCTGACCAACCTGCGAAATGCCTTTCCCGATAAATCGCCGGCTGAGATCGACCGCCTGGCCCGGAACTTTTACAGCTATCTATGCGATCTTTTCCTGGAAATGTTCAAGACATTGAGTATTTCGAAAGAATCCATGCTGCGTCATTGCCGGATGTCCCCTGAGGCGCTGCAGTTGTTCAGAGAGTTGGGCGAAGAGGGCAAAAGCCTCATCCTGGTCTGCGGGCATTATGGCAACTGGGAATGGGCTGGCAATACCTTCACCCTGCTTTGCCCGCAACGTCTTTCGGTCATTTATCATCCGCTGTCGAGTCCGGCTTTCAATCAACTGATGTACAAGATGAGGACGCGTTTCGGCACCGGCCTGATCGAAATGAATTCGACCTATAAGATGATGGTCAGGCAAAAAGGGACATTGACCGCCACGGCATTCATCGCCGACCAGACGCCCTTTCCGGAGCGGGCTTACTGGACGCAATTTCTGAACCAGGATACGCCGGTATTCATGGGACCGGAAACGATCGCCAGGAAATTGAACTACCCCATTATTTATACTTCGGTGAAGCGACTGAAAAGAGGATATTACCGGATCGATGCGGAGCGGCTGGTTGAGCGGCCTGCAGCGACGGTTGACGGCGAGATATCCGAGTTGCACACGCGCAGACTGGAGCAGGATATCCTTTCCCACCCGGAGATTTGGCTTTGGTCACACAAACGCTGGAAATATAAGCGGCCCGCGCAGCCCCTCATCCAACAACCCATCATCGCATAAACCCTACTCAACCCATGTTAAGCGGAAAAGAACTCATCCTGTCAACGAAAGAATACGCCTGTGAAAATATTCGTGCTTCCTGGGCGCACACGCTTTCTACGCTGGTACTATTGGTACTCGCCCTGGCCGGTACGCTGTACATGCCCACCCTCGCCGGAAAGATCGGCTGCAGCATATTTGCCGGACTGATCGTGATCCGGTCGTTTATCATTTATCACGACTATCAGCACCATACCATCCTGCACAACAGCCGGACGGCCAAAGTCATGATGACGGTATTCGGCTGGTATATCCTCGCCCCGGCCAGCATCTGGAAGCGGTCCCATGACTATCATCACCAGCATAATTCCAAGTTGTTCAGTGCCGATATCGGATCTTATCCCATCGTTACCAAAGACCGCTTCCAGGCCATGGATAAAAGGCAGCGACTAGGCTACCTCGCTATCCGCCATCCCCTTACCATGCTCTTCGGTTATGTCACCATGTTTATCTGGGGCATGTGCCTGCGTTCCTTCCTCAGCAATCCCAGAAAACACTTCGATTCCCTGTTTGCCCTGTTCCTTCACGTCGCCGGTTCAGTGGTGATATGGCTGTTCTTCGGGTTCGAAGGATGGCTGCTCTGTGTCCTGGTTCCCTTTTTTATCGGACACGCCATGGGAGCCTATCTGTTTTATGCACAACACAATTTCCCGGGGGTAGTGTTCAAGGATCGTTGCGGATGGACCTATGAAGGCGCTGCCATGGAATCTTCCAGCTATATGCGGATGAGCCCATTCATGCGATGGTGCACTGGCAATATCGGCTATCATCATATCCATCACCTGAATTGCCGGATCCCTTTTTATAAATTGCCAGTAGCCATGCGTCGGATCCGGGAACTGCAGGCAGCAAAGATCACTTCCCTCAATCCAAAGGATATTTGGGCCTGCCTGCGGCTGAAGGTCTGGGACCCGGAGCAGCAGAAGATGATCGGCTACAGGGAGATATTCTGAGCGTAGATGCTGCCGCTGAGGGGCACCCGATAGGCAAATGCGGCGGCTTTAGGCTTTTTGGAGAATAAAAACCCGCCGGCTTACTTTAACAAGCTGTTTGAGCATCCCCTTTTGATTTTATGGATTATCAGATGGAAGGGCCGTCAGGATCTATATTGACTTCGCAATGGCTACCGCTGCCTGCTGTCGGGGCCACAGGTCTTGTGGGCGCAACAGACGCTTCCGGTCCATGGATATTGATTTTCCTTCATATATGGCAGTAAAAAACTTTATTCAGGATGACGGGAGTTTCTTAAATTGATGGGGCATCCGCACCCATCTTATTTCCTAAACTATTCCGAACGACTTATGCGATTGCTATTCAAAACTATCTGCACGTTTCTCCTTATGTGTATTGCGTTGAGCCTGAGAACACAGGCCCAACCGGCCACCCTTGATACCACCATTGGCCCTTCGGCCTACGGCCTTGCACTGAAACAATATCATGACTATCTCGATCCTGAACCTAATCTTTACAGGGGAGGCCAATATGCAGAGTATGGCTTCCTGCTGAAGGAGGGCCACCCTTATTTCGGTGAAGACCGGTTACGGAAAGGGACCGTAACCTATAACGGGATCCTGTATGAAAACGTTGTACTATTATATGACGAGGTGCAGGATCTCCTGGTGATGCCTGATCCGATAAAGGTTTTCAAGATTGTTCTGATCAGCAACCAGGTTGACCGATTCACAATCGAAGACCACTCCTTCATCCGGCTCATGGACAGTCTCAATCCGTCGCAGCCGGGCAACGGCTATTACGAAGAGTTGTATAAGGGGCGTATTACCCTCCTGAAAAAAGAAAAAAAGACGATCCAGGAAGATCTCTCTGTACCGGCGGAAGGGGTCAGGCGATTGATCTATACCCGCATCTCCTTTTATCTTAAAATGGGAGACGTGTATTATTCTGTCAATTCTAAGAAGGCCTTACTCAGGCGACTGAAAGATAGTAGCAGGGAAGCAAAGAGATTTATCCGGCAGAACCATCTGAGCTTCAGTGATGATAAGGGAAATAGTTTTGCGAAGGTAGTAGCCTGGTATGATAGCTTCAATCGTTGAAATTAACTGTTGATGAGATATAGGGTCTGTTTCATATTACTGATTGCGGTTGCCCTTCTGCTGTTGGGAGTGCCGGGGCGCGCACAAGACCGCCAGGGCCTGGTCACCCTAGATCTCAAACATGTGTCTATGGCGGATTTCCTGAAGGAGGTCGAACGGCAGAGCGGCTATCGTTTTTATTTTGACACAGCGGATCTCGACACGGCGAAAATAGATATCCGGGGGCAGCAGGAGCCTTTTTATAAGGTGCTGGACGATGCCTTCTCAGGTACCGGTATCGGCTATTCGGTCGATAGGCGCCATAATGTTTTTATCGCCAAAGGAAAGCTGATCGATACCGGCCTGCCGCCTGGTTTTTTTGATGCGACCATGCCGGATAAGGGCGCGCTGGCCGCAGGCGATACTCTGCGGGATTACCTGGAAGAAGTCGGCAAGCCTGTAGTCGCTACCCTGGAAAACAAATTGTTCGTGATCGGTGACAAGGCGACCGCCGCCCAACCGGGCATCGTTCATCTGGCGGGTTATGCCCGGGATGCTTCGACAGGCGAGCCCGTTGTCGGGGCTTCAATCTATATCGATCACCCCAGGATAGGGGTATCTTCTGATCAGTATGGTTATTATTCCATTTCTTTGCCCCGGGGGCGTCATATCCTGAATATCCAGAGCATCGGAATGCGGGACACGCGCCGGCTGATCATGGTTTATAGCGACGGCAAAATGAATATCGATCTGTATTCTCAGGTGTTGACGCTGAGAAGAGTTATCGTCTCTGCGGAGAAGGCCAGCAATGTCAGAAGTACGGAAATGGGGACGCAGAAGATCGATATCAAGACCATCAAGCAGGTGCCCGCCGTCTTCGGCGAGGCCGATGTTCTTAGGGTAGTGATGACGCTGCCGGGCGTGCAGACTGTAGGGGAGTCCAGTACTGGGCTGAATGTACGGGGCGGCTCGGTTGATCAGAACCTGGTGCTCTTTAATGACGCAACGGTCTATAATACGGCGCATTTTTTCGGATTTTTCTCCGCCTTCAATCCCGAAGTGGTGAAAGACGTCGAGTTGTTTAAGAGCAGCATTCCGGCGGAATATGGCGGCAGGTTGTCATCCGTGCTGGACATCAACAGCCGCGAAGGCAATAAAAAGGACATCACCGGCTCGGCAGGCATCGGCCTGCTGACCAGCCGCTTGAATATAGAAGGCCCGCTGGTCAAGGACAAGACCTCTTTTATCCTCGGCGGCCGGACGACCTATGCCAACTGGCTCCTGCAGGATCTGCCTGCCCAGTACCACAATAGCCGGGCTTCCTTCTATGATCTCAACCTCAATATCAGTCATGAGATCAATAAAAAGAACAACCTCTATTTTACGGGCTATCTCAGCGAAGACCATTTCAATCTGAACAACGACACCACTTATGCCTACGGCAACAAGAATATCTCGCTGAAATGGAAACACATTTTCAGCAACAAGCTGAACCTTGTCGTGGCAGCGGGCTATGACCGGTATCAATACAGCATAGGGAGCAATGAAAATCCGGTCAATGCATATAAGTTGGGTTTCAATATCAACCAGCTGTACTTCAAAGCGAATTTCAACTGGTTCCTCAGCGCCAGTCATACCATATCCTTCGGTCTGAATACCCTGCGGTACAAACTGCACCCGGGATACTATGTGCCGCAAGGCAGTAAATCCCTGGTCGTATCCGATACCCTACAGGCTGAACAGGCACTGGAAAGCGCCCTGTACCTGAGCGACCATTATACCATCACCAATTCTTTGTCCCTGGAGGCTGGTATCCGATGGTCCATTTATAATGACCTGGGTCCTTCCATGGTGAATAACTATGCGCCGGGACTGCCCATTACGACCGAGGACCAGACCGGCACGACCAGCTATGCGTCCGGCAAGATCATCAAAACCTATGGCGGGCCAGAGTACCGGCTTTCCGCCCGGTACATCCTGACGGATAATCTTTCCCTTAAAGCAGGATACAATACACAACGTCAGTATATACATATGCTGTCGAACACGACCGCCATGGCGCCGACGGATATCTGGCAGCTCAGCGATCCGAATATCAGGCCGACGACCGGCGACCAGGTTTCCCTCGGGCTGTACAGGAACTTCAAAGCCAACACGATCGAGACTTCGATAGAAGTATATTATAAGCGTATGAATGACTTTCTCGATTACAAGAGCGGCGCGGTGCTGGTCATGAACCCGCAGATCGAGACGGCCCTGCTGGAAGACAAGGGAAAGGCCTATGGCGTCGAGCTGATGGTTAAAAAGCTGACGGGTAAGCTGAATGGCTGGGTCAGCTATACTTATTCGCGGACCCTGCTGCAGCAGAATAATCCCGCTGAAGGCCAGCTGATCAATAACGGCAACTGGTTTCCGGCCGACTATGATAAGCCCAACGATGCGACGGTGGTCAGCAACTACCGCTTTACGCACCGGTTCAGCATTTCGCTGAACGCTACCTACAGCACGGGTCGTCCCATCACGCTGCCGATCGGCGTATATCAATATGCCGGTTCATTGAGGGCCCTGTATTCCGACAGGAATGCCTACCGCATTCCCGATTACTTCCGTACCGATTTCGCGATGAACATTGACGGCAACCATAAAGTGCACCAGAAGACACATAATTCCTGGTCGATCGGCGTATACAACCTGACCGGCAGGAAGAACCCTTATTCGGTGTATTACGTATCGCAGAATGGCGTCATCAACGGGTATAAGCTGTCTATTTTCGGCAGCGCTATCCCTTATGTCAATTTTAATATCCGATTTTAAACAAGTTGTATGTGGCGAACAAATAAATTATTATTGCTTTCACTTTTAATGATCACGCTCCATTGGCAGTGCATACAAAATTATAACAGCCCGTACGCTTCTCCCCATACCGGCTACCTGGTGGTGGAAGGATATATCTCCGGCAACGGGCCGACCACCTATACTTTGAGCCATACGATCCCTTTGCCTGGCGACTCGGCGATCCCGTTGGAGACGGGTGCAAAGGTGCAGGTCGAGGGCAGTGACAATACGGTCTATCCCCTGAAGGAGCAAAGCAGCGGCGTCTATGGCATCGATACCCTGGCCCTGAATGCCGCCACCCTGTATCGCCTGCGAATCAGCACTGCGGAAGGCGAGCAATATCTCTCCGCATTCGCGCCATTCAAGCCGACGCCCGCTATCGACAGCATCAACTGGGTTTATAATAGCAGTAGCGGGGTGAATATCTATGCCAACACCCACGATCCGACGGGGAATACCCGCTATTATCAATGGAACTATACGGAGACATGGGAATATACCAGCGCCGCACAATCAGGGTACATTTACGAGGATACTCCGAATATTGTCGTTCCACGCCCGCAGGCGCAGCAGGATTATTATTGCTGGATCACCCAGGGTTCAACCAATATACTGTTAGGCAGCTCGGCTAAGCTGGCGCAGGATGTGATCTACGAGCAGCCGCTAAATTTCATCCCGGCCGGCACGCAGCGGTTGAGCCTTCTGTACAGCATGATAGTCCGGCAACATGCCCTCACGCAAAGCGGGTATAATTTTTTATCCCTGATGCAACAGAATACCGAATCCCTGGGCTCTATCTTCGATGCACAACCTTCGCAACTAGTCGGAAATATTCAATGCCTCACCAATCCCAATGAGCCGGTGATCGGGTATATCTCCGCCGGAACGGAACAGCAGCAACGCATTTTTATCAGCAGGCAAGAACTTCCCTACTGGTATTATGCTTTTACCTGTCCGATGGCGGATGACACGGTGCCGAATAACCCGGATTCGTTCGTAAGGTATTTTGCCGGGTCGGGGCTTGTTCCAATAGACCAAATAGGTTCCGCCGTCGGCCCATACAGCGCCAACGTGGCCGGCTGTGTGGATTGCAGGCTCCAGGGAGGTTCCACCCAGGAGCCGTCTTTCTGGCCGAATTGAAAATAAAATTAAATAAATATCATTTACGAATGAAGCAACAGATACCGGTAACCTTTCTTCTTCTTTTTCTGGCCACACGGCCGATGTCTTCTCAGGCGCAAGAGTCGATGCCTGCAGCAGTGAAGAACGACCTGGCCGAATACCATGCACAGCGCCTGGAGGAGAAACTATATGTGCATACGGATAAGGAGTTCTACCTGGCAGGTGAGATCTGCTGGTTCAAACTGTATGTTCTGGATGCCGGCCGGCATCTGCCGCTCGACCTGAGCAAGGTAGCCTATGTCGAATGGCTCGATAAAGACAATCATCCCGTCCTGCAGGCCAAGATCGGTCTCAATCAGGGGCATGGCGACGGATCTCTCTACCTGCCGCTGACCCTTCGTTCAGGAAATTACAAACTGAGGGCCTGCACCAATTGGATGAAAAACTATGGAGTGGACTGGTTCTTCGAAAAGATGGTGACGGTAGTCAACGCCCGTAAATCGGCAGAGACGCCTGCTGCGCCGGCCCCCTTGCAATACACTACCGTCTTTTTCCCTGAAGGAGGCAACCTCGTGCAAAATATTGCCGGTAAGGTAGCTTTCAAGGTCACGGACCAATATGGACGGGGTGTCGAATACAGCGGAGTAATAATGGAGGATGACCAGGACACCGTCGTCCGTTTTAGTCCCTGGCGGTTCGGTATCGGGCATTTTACCCTGACGCCCCGTGCCGGCCATCGTTATCGGTCGACTGTCAGGCTGGCCGACGGAACGGCCATCAGTACGTTGTTGCCATCAGCCTATCCCGAAGGAATGGTAATGAGCGTATCGGAAGAAGATACGGCCCATTTCCGGGTGAACGTGCAGTCTACTGTGTCGGGCTCAGACATTTACCTGATAGCCCATACGCGGCAGTCCGTCAAACTGGCTGAAGCCGCGACGCTGAAAGAAGGGAAAGCCAGTTTCCTGGTGGATAAAAGCAGTCTGGGGGAGGGGATCTCCCATTTGACCCTGTTCAATGTGGAACGGCAGCCGGTTTGTGAAAGGCTGGTCTTTACCCTCCCTTCCCGTCGCCTGCATATCGGGATCAGCGCGGATAAAGCAAAATATGCTACGCGAAAACCAATCCTGCTGCAGGTCGGATCCACGGGCGGTGATGACCGGCCGGTGAAGGCTGACTGTTCTCTTTCCGTTTTTCGTGTCGATTCCCTGCAAACGGTTCCGTCGGGTGATATCAGCAGTTATCTCTGGCTGACATCCGACCTGAAAGGGAAGATTGAGTCGCCGGGGTATTATTTCGATCATCCGGAGGATGGACAAGCCATCGACAACTTAATGATGTCTCATGGCTGGCGAAGGTTCCGCTGGGAAGAAGTGTTGCATCGGATCACCCCTTCCTTCGATTTTCCCCCTGAGTACAATGGCGCCATTATTTCGGGGAAGGTTGTAGATACCCGGATAAGCGGCGGGACGGGGAAATTTTTACAGGGGTATCTATCGGTTCCGGGCACCCGCACACAATTCGCATCGGCCTATTGTGACAGTACGGGGCAGATAAAGTTCGAGATGAAGGATTTTTACGGTGGCCAGGAAGTGATCGTCCAGACTGATCCCTCGGAAGACAGTATTTTCCGGGTGGATATTGCCAATCCTTTCTCGGAAAAATACACGGATGGGCTGTTGCCGCCATTCATTTTGCCTTCGTATGATTCCGCCATCATGGCGGAAAAAAGCCTGGACATGCAGGTGTTGAACCGATATGGCGGGGAAAAGCTCAAGCAGTTCCGGTTGTCCGGTGTCGATACGAATACTTTCTACCGGTATCCTGACCATTCCTACCTGCTCGATGATTATACCCGGTTCACGACGATGGAGGAAGTGATGCGTGAGTACGTGGTCATGATGCTGGTGAAAAAGAAGGGCGGCCATTACCATCTGCCGGTCTTCGATTTGCCGAACAACCGTTTTTTCGATGGCGATCCCCTGATCCTGCTGGACGGGGTCCCTGTTTTCAATATTGACAGCCTCATGGTGCTGGACCCCCTTAAGTTCCGTAAGCTGGATGTGGTACAGCGGAGATATTTCCTGGGATCGACCAGTTACGAAGGCATCATGAACTGGATCACTTATAAAGGTGACCTGGGCGGTTATGTGCTGGACCCCCATGCAACTGTAGTCGACTATGAGGGATTACAGCTGCAAAGAGAATTCTACTCCCCGTCCTATGCAACGGAAGATCAGGCAGGCAGTCACCTGCCGGATTTCAGGAATGTCCTGTACTGGTGCCCGGCAGTGCCCCAGGATTCAACGGGTAAATCGACGCTGAGCTTTTATTCCTCCGATCTTCCGGGCAAATATGTGGTGGTAGTGGAAGGGTTGACGGCCGACGGCGATGGCGGCAGCGGGATCACCAGTTTTGAGGTAAATTAGCCGGGTCTCAATACATGCGCAAGACGATCTTCCCGATATGGCCCCCGTCTTCCATCAATTGCTGGGCTTCTGCCGCCGCGGCCATAGGGAGGACGCGGAAGATCACCGGCTTCATCGCCCCCTTTTCGATCACCGGCCAGACGTGTGCCTCCACATCCGCGGCAAGGGCTGATTTGAAGACTGTATCCCGGGGCTTCAGCATACTGCCGGTGATCACCAACCGCCTGTCCATGATCACGCCGATATCGATGAGGGCCTGTTTGCCGCGCATGGAGTTGATATAGCACATCCGGCCTTCTTCGCGCAGCAGCCGCAGGTTCTTCAATGTAAAATCCCCGCCCGTCATGTCCAGGATGACATCGATGCCGGTATCCCGCCATTCCGCCTCAAAATCCTGTGTTTTATAGTTGACGGCCTTTTTTGCGCCCAGGGCCTCGCACCACCGGCATTTTTCATCCGTTCCTGCAGTAGTATAGACATGGGCGCCAAAAGCCACACCCAGTTGAATGGCCGTTATTCCGATGCCGCTGCTGCCGCCATGGACCAGGAAATTTTCTCCGGCATGCAAACGGCATGTCCTGAATACGTTGGACCACACTGTCAGCACAGTCTCCGGCAGGGTTGCCGCCTCTTCCGGGCTCCATCCCTTCGGCACCGGCAGGCATTGACCGGCCGGGGCCGTCACATACTCCGCATAGCCACCTCCGTTCACCAATGCACAGACCACATCGCCAGGCCGCCACCGGTTTACGCCCGGCCCACAGGATTCGATGATGCCGGAAACTTCCAGCCCCGGTATCTTTACATCGTCGTTTCCATAAGCCATAGACTTTCGGGAATAGATATCGCTGCGGTTCAGTCCGGCGGCCTTTACCCGGATCAGGACTTCGCCGGTGGCTGGTTCCGGCCGCTCAAGTTCTTGTAGCTCCAACACTTCAGGGCCGCCTTTTCTTGTTATCCATATTGCTTTCATGAGCATAAAATTGGTGATTTTTGCTATAATAATCGTTTCTTTAAGGATGCCTGGGGAAAAATTGCCGTTTAACAAACAGCTGGCCTACGCTGCCGGAATGATGGGCTGGAGCATGCTAACCAATACCATTATCGTCATCCTGCCCTTCTATTATCTGCCTCCTTCCAATGCGGGGCTGATTCCTCTCGTGCCGCAGTTGCTTTTGCTGGGCGTGCTGAACATCATGTCGGTCATTATCGCCTCGGGCCGGCTTTTCGATGCGATTTACGATCCCTTTATCGCATCCCGCAGCGACAAGAGCACTAATCCCAGAGGCCGCCGTATTCCTTTCATGAAAAGGGCGGTTTTGCCGGCGGCGCTGTTCTGTTTTCTGACCTTTCATCCGCTGGTCAAGGCGGAGAGTATGCGGAATGCCTGGTGGCTCACCCTTACCATGATCCTTTTCTTTGTCTCGGCGACCACTTATATCATTCCTTATAATGCTTTGCTGCCCGAAATGACAGATACTACGCACGAGAAGGTCAGGCTGTCTTCCTTCCAGCAGGTCGGTTTTGTCCTCGGCATCATCCTGGCCTCCCTCACCAACAACTTTGCCGACAAGATACAGGCGGTATTTCATCTCACGGATCGCGATGCCGCCCTGCAGGTGACCATCGCCGGTCTCTGTGTGCTGGCAGCCCTGGTGATGTGGATACCCGTCATTGCCATCGACGAGAAGAAATATTCCGTCAGCAAGCCTTCCCATCTTCCCTTATGGCCGGCCATCCGGCAGACCTTCGCCAACCCCAATTTCAAATACTACCTGATCTCGGACTTTTCGTATTATATGGCCCTCAGCATCATTTCCAGCGGGCTGTTGTACTTTGTCACCGTTCTGCTCAACCTTCCCGAGTCTGAAGGAGGCGCCCTCATGGCTACGATGGTGCTGACATCTCTCCTGTTCTACCCTTTGATCAACTGGCTGGCGGCACAGTGGGGTAAAAAACCGATTGTGCTCTTTTCGTTTGCATTACTCAGCATTCTGTTCGTCGCTATCTACTTCCTGGGCAAATTCCCCGTGTCGGCCCATGTCCAGATCTACACGCTGGTGATCGGAGCTGCCTTTCCGCTGGCTTCGCTGGGAATACTGCCTAATGCCATTCTTGCAGACATCGCGCAGAAAGATGCGGTCGTCTCCGGGGAGAACCGGGAAGGGATGTTTTTTGCCGTCAAGTATTTTTTTGTGAAAATGGGCCAGACGCTGGGGATAGCGCTCTTTGCCTTTCTGACGTTGTATGGCAAAGACCCCGGTCACGACTACGGGCTGAGGCTCAACGGCGTCTGTGGATTTGTCCTTTGTATCCTCGCCTTCTCATTCTTCAGCCGGTTCAGGGAAAAATAACTAATTAATTATATATAAATGTTATAAATAAGTGAATAATATAACATAATTAGGCCATCGTATAACATCCATTAAGACAATAGCGCCCAACTTTGTAGTATAAAAATGATAAAACTAAGGGAGTTCCCTACTTTCTACAAGCCTATGAACAACCCGCCCAGTTGACGAGAAAGCCCCTATGTTGAGCAGGGGCTTTCTTTTGGCGGCCGGCGAAGACGAACCACAAAACCGTGAAATATGGCTGTTAAACTCTTATCAAATTCGAGCGGCATTAAACAAAAAGCCGATGGCTTCGGCTATTCCGGAATACGCATTGCCGACATCATCAGCAATGGATTCTTTAAGGTAGATCGCCAATGGATCGTCAGATATTGGAACAAGGCAGCCGAAAAATTATTAGGGGTCGCTTCGAAGAGCATCGTCGGAAAGAATATCTGGGACGTTTTTGCCGGCAGCCTTTCGAAGGAATTTTGCACCTCCTACCGCAACAAGCCGTTACAGGATATTCCTGCTCATTTTGAAGAATACTGGCCGGAAATAGGATCGTGGTTTGACGTCATTACCTACTATTTCGACAATAACCTATCCGTTTCATTCAAAAGTCATAGCCAATCCGCGCATTCGAAGCATGCGGATCATCCGGAACAGCAGTTGAAGGTCTTGAACGAATTGTATCGTTTCGTGACGGAGGTTACGAACGATTGCCTTTGGGAATGGGATCTTCAGCATAAGGAGATGTTCTGGATAGACGGAGGCCATAAGCGGGTGTTTGGCTATCCCATTGAGAATACCCTGGTACCCCAGAGTTTTTGGGAGGAACTTCTGCATCCGGACGATAAAGAACGCATATGGAAAAAATTAGAGGAAGTCCTGGCCGGTCACGGCGATAGCTGGGAAATTGAATACAGGTTTAAAAAGGCCGATGGGACATATGCCTATGTCCAGGACCGCGCCCACGTATTTTATGACGATAAAAATTCCGCTGCCACCATGATCGGGGCCACCCAGGATATCACGGCCAGAAAATCGGCCGATCTTCAATTGCTGGAAAGTGAGAAAAAGTTGTCACTGATTGCAAAACAAACGGTGAATGCGGTCATTATCACGGATGCCGAAGAACGGATCACGTGGGTTAACAGCGCTTTTACCCGGATCACCGAATATGAACCGGAAGAAGTGATAGGCAGGAAGCCGGGCAGCCTTCTTCAGGGAGAAGAGACGGATGCCCTAACCGTCCAATACCTGAGTCAAAAAATGAGGGACAAACAGCCATTCAATTGTGAGATCGTTAATTACAGTAAATCGGGCCGCAAGTATTGGGTACATGTTCAGGGTCAGCCGATAATGGATGAAGATGGGATTTGCAGCCGTTTTTTTGCGATTGAAACGGATATTACGGAAAAGGTATTAATGGAAAACGTATTGATGGAGGAAAGGCTGTCGAAGCAAAAGGAGATTACGGAGGCGGTGCTGAACGCGCATGAGAACGAGCGGACGGCGATTGGGAAGGAATTGCATGATAACCTGAACCAGATCCTGGGTGCGGCAAAGCTGTATATAGAAATGGCAAAAACGGATGAGGAGGTAAGGGAAATGTGCCTTGACCGGTCCTCCACCTATATCATGAAAGTGATAGAGGAGATAAGGAAGATTTCGAAAACGTTGGCGACCCCGAGTGTGCATTTGATGGGCCTCATTGAAAGTATAAGGAACTTGATAGATGACCTGGTAGTCGTCCATCCGATAAGAATCGAATTTCATGAGGAAGGTATCGTCGAAAAAGAGCTGGAAGAGAAACTGCAGCTGGACATTTTAAGGATTGTGCAGGAGCAATTGAATAATGTGATCAAGCATGCAAATGCAACGCGGGCTACTATTCAATTAACCAGGCGGGAAAACGAGATAATCCTTGTTATCTCGGATAACGGGGAAGGCTGCGATACTTCCATAGAAAAATCGGGCGTGGGACTTATCAATATCAGGAGCAGGGCGGAAGCCAATCATGGATGGGTGACGATCGTATCGAGGCCCGGAGAAGGATATATATTAAAAGTGATATTGCATTTAGCGGGCATCGTGAAATAAGCTACAGATCTTCCAGCATGGATCGCCGTTTGTCCTTCAACTTCTTAAAATGCGAAACGGTCAGGCCGGTGACCTTCTTGAATTGAGTGGAAAGGTGCGATAGGCTGCTATATCGCATTCTACGGGCAATTTCGGTCAGGGTAAGCTCATCATACACCAGCAATTCTTTTACCCGTTCTATTTTGTGTGAAATAAAGAATTTTTCAATCGTAGCGCCATGTACTTCTGAAAAAAGATTGGACAGGTAGGTATAATCGTAATCTAATTTCTGACTTAAATAGCTGGATAGATTATTGGTCAGCGGCGTCTCCGAATAATGTACCAGCTCAATGATAGCGCTTTTGATCTTCTGGATCAATATGCTCTTTTTGTCATCTATCAATTCAAGGCCCGACCTTCTTAAGGTCATATCAATCTGATGGCGTTGCGAACTGGAAATGCTTTCTGCAATTTCTATTTCGCCGAGCTCAACCTTGACAAGATTGATTCCAATTTGCGACAGAACATCCCTGACCAGGATCTTACATCGCAGGCATATCATATTTTTGACGTAGAGCTTCAAGGGGGTTTTTTAGAATGAAGCTACTTCAGAGCCCCCTCTAAGGCTTGTGTAATGCATTCCAATTTATGGAAAAAAAACAATATTTGCGAAGGAATTAACGAAATGTGCTCATTTATCTTCGGCGATGCCCATACCTATGATGGCTGTTTTTGACATATGATTTCCAGGAATTTTTCCACTCCGTACGTCGACAACTGGCCGCCTGGGCCGTTCAGGGTATAATCGAATCCATGCGTGGCCCAGGGCAGTGTCAGCAGGAAATGCTTAACCCCACTGTCGGCCAGTTTGCGGTTCAGCCGGGTGCTGTGCTCGTAGGCCACCAGTACGTCCTGCTGCCCATGGATCAGCAGGGTAGGGATGCTCTGGCGGGTGACGAATGCGATAGGTGAACTGTTGACATAATTTTGCGGCACAGCCGGATAAGGGCCGCCCAGGTAGTCGGACATCACCTTGCGGGAGTCCATGATCAGGGGATTGCCGGGGGCGGAATAGCCCCAAACCATATCTGCCGGACCATAAAAGTCAATTACAGCTTTTATGGCCGAATCCTGCAGGGTATAGGCGGCCAGTAGGGCGATCTGGGCGCCGGCCGAACGTCCCAGCAGGACGAACGTATTCGAGTCGATCGATAGTTCTGTCGCATGGATGCGCAGATAGTCAAGGGCCGTATGAACGTCTTGCACCGGGCTGGGGTTGTGGTAGCGGGGCGCCAGTCGGTAATTGATGGCGGCTACCGTGTACCCGTCTTTTGCCAGGCGGCTGTTCAGCTCCGGCAATTGCCTGCTGTCGCCTTGGGCCCATGATCCGCCGTGGATAACGATGACGCAGGGCCTCGGACCGGGTTGCTGCGCTGGGTACAGGTCCAGGGTGAGGTTGACACCGTCAGCCGATCCGTAGTTCAGTGTCCGGCTGGGGACTTGGGCAGCGCCGATACCAGTGAACATTCGTTGCCATTGGAAGGGCGAAGATTTTTGTGCGGCCGCCATTTGTGCCTTGCCTTTGTTAATGAGATCGGTGTCCCCCGAATCTCCATGCAGCTGAATGACCCGGAATGCCAATTCCAGCTTAGGGCCTAACCCGCGTGCGGTGGTGTAAGCGCGGATAACCGGAGAGAGATAGAGCACCAGCGCCAGGGCGCTGGCCAGCGCGTTGATCAATCCGTATCTGCCTCCGTACCCGCCCGTGAGCAGCAGAAGAAGGACGGCCCCTGCAAAGATCCAGGGGAAAGACTGTACGATGACCGACAACAACCATAAGGGATAGACCGGCGGACGAAAGACGGCCAGCAAGGAGGTCAGCAGGAGGCAAAGAATCGCTATCAGACGGACCATACGCAGGTTTTATATTTCGACCTCTTCCGCGCCTGCTTCCACCAGCTTCATTCGTTCAACCGGACGGGCCGGACGGGCTGGCCTCTTCCTTAATTTGATGATGTGTGCGGCATTCAGAAGCCGGATAACTTGCCATGTAGGGTCGAATTCGAACCATTTTTTGGCAAAATTGGCGTCGTTGGGGCTTTTGTGATGGTTGTTCTGGAATAGTTCGCCCATCATCAGGAAATCCAGCGGCAGGGAATTTTTGCTGTGATCGTCATTGTCGTAATTGGAATAGCCGTATTTATGACCACACCAATTGACGGCGGCGCCATGGATCGGTCCCATGAAAAAATGGATCGGCAGCAGCAGGAACAACCACCAATGGGTAGCAAAGGCTACGTAGAAGGCGACGTATAACAAACCGAAAGCGATCCTCGTCGGCCAAAGGTCGCTGACCCGGTCCAGGGAGGGCCAGGTGGGGTAATTGCCGCGAAAGGCGGGTTCGGGTTCCTTCTTATACAGGAGGTATTCCATGTAGATGTTCTTCGTCTGGACCGTCATGGACCACACATCTTTGAAAAAATGGGGTGAGTGGGGATCTTTTTCCGTATCGCTGTACGCGTGATGCATCCGGTGGAGGATGGCATAGGCCCGGGGGTTCAGAAAAGACGATCCTTGCGAGATGAAGGTGAATCCGTAAAAAAATCTCTCCCAGAACTTATTCATCTTAAACATCTTATGCGAGGAGTAGCGGTGCAGGAAGAAAGTTTGTGAAAAAAGGGACAGAAACCAGTGGCACAGAAAAAACACTAAAATAACCATAATGAATATATATAAAACCTTATAAAAGAGAAACGAAATTAGGGTGTTTTTGGTTCATATATTCAAAAAGAAAAGCTAAAGGGCCAAGCCTCATATGTTATTCTTTTTAGTATTTCTCCATTCCGTCACCCCCGCCCACAGCATTTTTTGTCAATTCGATGCTGTCCTGCGCGCCTCCTGAGGTGGCATTAGCTATTGCTTGCCCGGCGCCCGGCGCCATGGCCGAATCGCTGACCGGCAGGGCGTCATTCGCTAACCTTCCGCTGTCCGCACTAAAGACAATAGCCGTGTCCTTTTGAGCACGGGGATACAATCGGGATATTTACCGAGCTGATGTTCGATCAGGTCTTCATAGATGCTGAGTTTAGCCGGGTGATAGCCGCCGATCGACCGGTGGAAATAAGCAGTAGGTGCTCCGTAGGTCAGGCTTTGCAGGATACTGGGGCGATGACACCTGCGCATCGATGGCGATCAGGAGGAAAACAACGACTGCTATTGCATGCGGCAGCAGTATACGGAACCATTTGTTTTGCATAGACGCCAAATATTACTGAAAAAAAATATTCCTGACACATTAAACAAAAGCAATATTTACATGAAAATGATCTAACTTTAAAATCTCTAACGATTGCATGCCAAAATTGATAAACCCCGGACGGCTGGGGTTTTTTTTGTGCGCCCGGCATGGGCGCAGACTTGGAGGTGCGAGTCCTCTACGGGCCCTGATAGTGGGAACCGTTAGCCAAAGGCAAAGGTGTCCACCGCGAGGTGGAATCTGAAGGAAGCCGGCGG